>LFIK01000022.1_pt1 | contig 102033 bp, 91 predicted proteins | sample 643401 | NCBI WGS metagenome assembly LFIK01 (sample SAMN03777447, study PRJNA286221) | soda lake metagenome | biome: soda lake; feature: Kulunda steppe; material: water; isolation source: sample T5-Br brine of Lake Tanatar-5 | place: Russia: Kulunda steppe | collected 2010-07
ACCGTGGCCTCCGTGCCGCCTCAGGGCGGCCGCAAGCACCCGCAGCAGGAGTTCCTGCAGGTCGACACCACCAACATCCTGTTCATTGTCGGCGGCGCTTTCGCCGGACTCGACAAGATCATCTCGCAGCGTGGCAAGGGCTCGGCGATCGGCTTCGGGGCCGATGTCAAGGACGAGGCCGAGCGCGGGATCGGCGACACCCTCAAGCAGCTGCAGCCCGAGGATCTGCTGAAATTCGGCCTGATTCCGGAATTCGTGGGGCGCCTGCCGGTCATCGCGACACTTGAGGACCTTGACGAGGATGCGCTGATCACGATCCTGACCGAACCGAAGAACGCACTGGTCAAGCAGTACCAGCGCCTTTTCGAGATCGAAGGGGCCGAACTGACCTTTACCGATGATGCCCTGCGCATGATCGCCCGCAAGGCGATCGCGCGCAAGACCGGGGCACGCGGGTTGCGATCCATCCTGGAGGATATCCTGCTCGATACGATGTTCGAGTTGCCGGGGATGTCGGATGTGCAGGAAGTTGTCGTCAATGAAGAGGCAGTCAATTCCGACGCGCGTCCGCTGATGATCTATTCCGACCGGCGCGGCGAGCCCGTCTCGGCCGGCTGACAGCCGTGTCGCCCGGCACTGGCAACGACAGCGCCGGGCGCGCCCTTGCGGGGATCGCGCTGGACCTTGCAGCTCAGTTCGGTCATATGGATGCAGGGCAGCCCGGTGTGGAGAAGGTTCATGCAGTTCATCTTGCGACTCATTACCTGGTGGAACAGTCAGACGCTGGGCACGCAGCTTTTTACCTGGCGTAAAGGCGTGAAGGTCGGAGAGGATGATCAGGGCAATGTTTTCTACCGCACGCAGGATGACAGCAAGCGCTGGGTGATCTTCAACGGTGAAATGGAAGCCAGCCGCATCTCGCCCGACTGGCATGGGTGGCTGCACCGCACCTGGGACGAACCGCCAAGCGAAAAGCCGCTGCGCCGGCGTGCATGGGAAAAGCCGCATCAGGAGAATCTGACCGGCACACCGCTCGCCTATGCGCCGCCCGGATCGATCCGGCGCAAGCGCCCCGAAGAGAAGAGCGACTACGAGGCGTGGCAGCCGGAGTGACATGTCCGAGAACCCGACGGAAGTGATCCTGGGTGGTGCGGTCCTTGCCGTTGCGCTGGGCTTTGTACTGTATGCCGGGCAGATCGTCGGTCTGGGTGTGTCGGATCGTAACGGATATGTTCTGGGGGCATCGTTCCAGTCGGCGCAGGGGGTCGCTGCGGGATCGGATGTGCGCATGGCCGGCGTCAAGGTGGGTAGTGTCACGGCCCTGTCGATCGATCCCGCGACCTTTCGTGCCGAGATGGAGATACGCATGCGTGATGATTTGCGCCTGCCCGAGGACAGCGCGGCCATCATCGCCTCCGAAGGGCTGATGGGTGGCAGTTTCGTGGAGATCCTGCCGGGCGGGTCACCTTACGAACTCGGACACGGGGACCGGATTGCCGATACCCAGAGCGCGGTCAGCCTGGTCAACCTGCTCTTGCGCGCGGCGACGGGCGGCGAGAGCGGCCTGGAAGAAGGGAGCGCCCGATGACGAGGCGCATTGGCGGCGTTTTCCTCGCATTGGGTCTGGTGTCCGCTCCGGTCGCCGTCGCTCAGGATGTTGGCGGGCCACAGGTCGAGAACGGGACCGGGGCGGTGTTGCGGGCGCTTGACAAGGTTTCGGGGCGGTCGCGGGACATAACGCTGCGGCTGGACGAAAGCCATGCGCTCGGCCATCTGGATATCACGCTGCGAGAATGCCGGTATCCCGTCGAGGATCCGGCGAGCAATGCCTTTGCCCTGCTGCAGGTGCATGACAACCGCGAGGACCGCAGCCTGTTCTCGGGCTGGATGATTGCGGCCAGCCCGGCGCTGAACGCGATCGATCACGCCCGTTACGATGTCTGGGTTATCCGCTGTACAACCTCCTGAGGTGAGAGCGCCGCATGCGCCAGGCTGCAATCGGGGCGGCGCGCGAGCGCGCCGCGCAGCAGGCCGCGATACTTTGAACGGCTGATCTCGCGCGCGCCGAGCCGGATCAGGTGCGGGGTGACGAACTGCGTGTCGAACAGCGTGAAGCCGGCGCCGCGCAACCGCGCGACCAGATGTGCGAGTGCAATCTTTGAGGCGTCATCGCGCCGTGAGAACATGCTTTCCCCGAAGAAGGCCGCTCCGAGCACGACACCGTAGACGCCGCCGACGAGTTCCGCGCCGTCGTGCAGCTCGATCGAATGTGCGTACCCCATTTGGTGCAATGCGATGCTCAGCCTCTCGATGGGACGGTTGATCCAGGTTTCCTCGCGATCGGCGCAGCTTCGGATCACGCCGGCGAAATCGGTGTCGATGGAGACGTCGAACCGGGCACGCAGGATCTGGCGTCGCAGGGAGCGTGACAGGTGGAACCCGTCAAGCGGCAGGATGCCGCGCCGCTCCGGGTCGATCCAGTGCAGCACGTCGTTGTCGCGCGACTCGGCCATCGGAAAAATTCCGGCCGCGTAGGCGCGCAGCATCAGCTCGGGGGTGACGGTGCCGCGCGGATCGCTGCGCGACATCACGGCACCTGCACCGCAGCCGCGCGATGCCCGTCCGGTATGCGCAGGCTCGTCGCGCAGCGGGCCATCGGATTCATCCGCTCCGGTCGGGGGGGATGCGCTTGAATGCGATCGGTGCCCCGCCACCCTGTGCCTCGATTCGTGCGCACGCATCCTGCAGCGGTTCGCGGGTTACGGACATGTGATGGGCATTGGCGTGCAGCAATGTCCGGCCGTCCGACATCCAACCCACATGCCCGTGCCAGAAGACGATGTCGCCGCGTTGCGTGCGGGCGTCGGCGGGCAGTGGCTGGCCGAGCTGGGCGCATTGAAGGTCGCTGTCGCCCGGGCAGGCGATGCCGCAGGCCAGGCAGGCGATCTGGATCAGGGCCGAGCAATCCAGCCCCGCCCGGCTGTTGCCACCCCAGAGATAGGGGGTGCCCAGGAACATCTCGGCCACCGCGACCGGATCGGTGAAGCGACAGCCGGTCGCCGCATCGGTCAAGTGAGCCTTGGGAACGAAGCCCCCCGCATCGATGCGCGCGAAGGCGCCCGAGTGACCGGAAACCGTGAGGCGCGCGCCGAAGGACAGCGCCGCGTGTTCCGGGGCCTTGACGTCGGGCGCCGTGTAAAGATGGGTGGCCGGCGCCGTGACGATATGCGTCGCCGGCTTGTCCGGGCCCAGCCGGTCCTCGCGAACATACCCGACATATCCGTCGCGCAGCGCCTGGCCGAACGCAAAGCCATTCCGGGTTTCAAGCACGCGAAACCCATCCCCCATCAGCAACTGCCGGTCGCGCGCGCCACCGGGCGCTGCCAGCAGGTCCGCCAGCGGGGCGATTACGCGCTGCCGGACGCCCGCCACGTAACGCGGCGCAGCAACGCTGTCGCGCAGCGCCTGATCCGCGACCCGGTCATTGGCGGGTGTGAGCCGGCGGTCCGTCACAGCCCCAGCCTTTCGGGCAGCGCCTCGAACAGGGCACGCGCGCCCTGGCCGACACCGCCGCGAGGCCGCGCGGGCGCGTCCTTGAGCTGCCAGCCGAAGATGTCGAAATGCGTGAAGCTGGCGCTGTCCTTCACGAAACGGTTCAGAAACAACGCCGCGGTGATGGAACCGGCCATGCCACCGGAGGGCGCATTGTCCAGATCGGCAATGCCCGGCTCGATCATGGTCTGGTAACCCTGCCACAGCGGCATGCGCCACAGCGGGTCGCGCACGTGATCGGCGGCGACCATCAGGGCCTGCGCGAAGGTATCATCGGTGCAGTAGAACGGCGCGATGTCGGGGCCCAGGGCAACGCGGGCAGCCCCAGTCAGGGTTGCCATGCTCAGCAGGCAGTCGGGGGGGTCTTCATCGGCGAGGGCAAGCGCGTCCGCCAGCACCAGCCGCCCTTCGGCATCGGTGTTGTTGACTTCCACCGTCAGCCCGTTGCGGGCCGTGAGAATGTCCTGCGGGCGGAAGGCCCCGGCCGAGATGCTGTTCTCAACCGCCGGTATCAGGACGCGCAGCCGCACCCGCCAGCCCTGCGCCATGATCATCCGCGCCAGGCCCAGCACCGTGGCGGCCCCGCCCATGTCCTTCTTCATCAGCGCCATGGAGGTGGCCGGCTTGATGTTGAGCCCGCCGGTATCGAAGCACACGCCCTTGCCCACGAGGGTCAGCGCGGGCCCCTTATCACCCCAGCGCATGTCGAGAAGACGCGGCTCCTGCGCGGCGGCGCGTCCCACTGCATGGATAAGCGGCAGATTGGCCGCGTGCAGCGCATCACCGCGCGTTGCGCTCATCCGGGCGCCGAACGCCTCCGCCAGTTCGCCGCAGGCCGCCTCGAGCGCCTCCGGCCCCATGTCGCTTGCCGGGGTGTTGATCAGATCGCGCGTCAGCGCCTCGCCCGCCGCGATCCGTTCCAGCCGCGCGGCATCGACCCCGGGCGGCGCCAGCAGCCGCGGGGTTTCGCGCTCCGATTTCGATGGGCGGTAGCGCTCGAACCGATAACCGGCCAGAAGCCAGCCCAGCGCGGCTTCCTCCAGCGCGGCGCCGGACAGCGTCGTTTCCAGCCGGTATGTCCCGGCGGGCAGCGACTTGACCGCCGCGGCCAGCACGAACCGTTCGCGAAGGCGCGCCGTCGCGTCGCCCAACCCTGCGGCGGCGCAGGCCAGTTTGCCCTCCGAATCGGGGATCAGCGCAACTTCGCCCGCCTTTGCGGCAAAGCCGGTGGCCTCCAGCCAGCGCCGTATGGGTTCGGGCTGCGCCGCGCGCCAGTCGGGCAGTGCCTCGCTGGTGACAACATGCAGTGTGATCGGCTGTTGCGTCGGTTCGGCAAAGCGAAGGGACATCTTCGGGCATCCGGGCAGTGACTCGTCGCGGGCGAAGCTACTGCGCGCCCGACGCGATGTCACCCGTCATGTTGGTCGCCTCAGATGGCTCGCCCACCTGTGGTTTTACCCATCGGCGCGCAACCGCGCATTCTGCGGGTCATGCGGGCTGTCTTCGGTGACGACCGCAGGCCACAGGCGGTCGAACATGCGAAGCTGCAGCCGCGTGCCCGGCTCGGCCAGATCGGGGCGTACATAGCCCATGGCAATGGACTTGCCGAACACCACCGAATACCCGCCCGAGGTCAGCCGTCCGGCATAGTCGTCGCCATGATAGAGCGCCTCGCGCCCCCAGGGGTCGGCATCCTCCGGGCCCTCCACCAGAAGCGTCACGCATTTCATGCGCACGCCTTTCTCCTGCATGGCCGCCTTGCCGTGAAACGCCTTGGACAGATCGACAAAGCGCGGCAGGTCGGCCTCGAGCGGTGTGCCGTCGCGACCCAGCTCATGCCCGAAGGCGCGGTAGCTCTTTTCCTGGCGCAGCCAGTTCTGCGCGCGCGCGCCGACCAGCTTCAGCCCGACATCCTCGCCCGCCTCCGTCAGTCGGTCGAAGAGGTAATTCTGCATCTCGATGGGGTGGTGCAACTCCCAGCCCAGCTCGCCGGTATAGGCCACGCGCACCGCGCGCACCGGGCACATGCCCAGCTCGATCTCGCGCATCGACAGCCACGGGAACCGCTTGTTCGACAGCGCCGTCGCCGGATCGCGGTCCTTGATCAGCCCGTTCAGCAGATCGCGCGATTTCGGCCCGGCCACGGCAAACACGCCCCACTGCGTCGTCACGTCATGCACATCGATCCAGCCGAAGCGCGCGATGCCGTCTTCCGCCGCCTTGCGCAGATAGTCGCCGTCATACGCCGTGAGCGCCCCTGACGAGATCAGGTAATAAGCATCGTCGGACAGCCGCACGATGGTGTATTCGGTGCGCGTCGTGCCGGTTTCGGTCAGCGCGTATGTCAGGTTGATGCGTCCCACCTTCGGCAGGCGGTTGCAGGTGAACCAGTCCAGAAAGGCCGTGGCGCCGGGGCCTCGGACAAGATGCTTGGTGAAGGCGGTGGCGTCGATCATGCCGACGCCCTCGCGGATGGCCTTGGCCTCGTCCACGGCGTATTGCCACCAGCCGCCGCGGCGGAAGCTGCGCGCATCATGGTCGAACCCCTCGGGGGCATCCACCGGCCCGAAGTAATTGGGCCGTTCGAAGCCGTTGACGCAACCGAACTGCGCCCCGCGCGCCTTCAGGCGGTCGTAGCAGGGGGCTGTGCGCAGCGGCCGGCAGGCGGGGCGTTCCTCGTCGGGGTGATGCAGGATATAGACATGTTCATACGCCTCCTCGTTCTTGCGCGCGGCGTAGTCCGTGGTCATCCATCCGCCGAAGCGCTTGGGGTCCAGCGCGGCCATGTCGATCTCGGCCTCACCCTCGACCATCATCTGCGCGAGGTAGTGCCCGACACCCCCCGCCGCCGTGATCCCGAAGGAGAATCCCTCGGCCAGCCACATGTTGCGCAGCCCCGGCGCGGGGCCGACCAGGGGGTTGCCGTCCGGCGTGTAGCAGATGGGGCCGTTGTAATCGTCCTTCAGCCCCACCGTCTCGGAGGAGGGGAGGCGGTGGATCATCTCCATGTATTCCTGCTCGATCCGCTCCAGATCCAGCTGGAACAGGTCGGCGCGGAAGCTGTCGGGCACGTCGTATTCGAACCGCGCCGGCGCGCCACGCTCGTAAGGGCCGAGGATCCAGCCGCCGCGTTCCTCGCGCACATACCATTTCGCATCGGCGTCGCGCAGCACGGGGTGTTCGGGGTTGCCCGCCTTGCGCCACTCGATCAGCGCGGGGTCGGTCTCGGTGACGATATACTGGTGTTCGACGGGGATCGCGGGGATCTTGATGCCCAGAAGCCGCGCGGTGCGCTGCGCATGGTTGCCGGTGGCGGTGACGACATGTTCGGCGGTGATCTCGAACCGGTCCTCCGTGGGCACGAGGTTGCCGCCGCGCTCGGCCATGCGGGTGCAGCTGACGATCCATTCCGACCCGGTCCAGCGATAGCCGTCCACCTGCGCCTTGCGGATGATCTCCGTACCGCTCTGGCGCGCGCCCTTGGCCATGGCCTGCGTGACATCCGCCGGGTTGATGTAGCCGTCGGTGGGATGAAAGATCGCGCCTTGCAGGTCCTCGGTGCGCAGCAGGGGCCAGCGTTCCTTCATCTGCGCGGGCGTCATCCACTCATAGGGGATGCCCACCGTTTCCGCTGTCGCGGCGTAGAGCATGTATTCATCCATGCGCTCGCGCGTGCGCGCCATGCGCAGATTGCCGACGACATAGAAGCCGGGGTTGAACCCGGTTTCCGCCTCCAGCGTCTTGTAGAACTTCACCGAATAATCGTGGATATAGCTCGGCGCATGCCCCATGTTGAACAGCGGCAGCAGCCCGGCGGCGTGCCAGGTGGACCCCGAGGTCAGCTCGTCGCGCTCGAGCAGGGCGGTGTCCCAGCCGGCCCTGGACAGGTGGTAGGCAATGGCGGTGCCGACGGCGCCACCACCAACGACGAGGGCTTTGACATGGGTCTTCATGGGCGCGACTCCTTGTGGCCGGTCTTGGCCCCTGCATGCCCGAATGCGTGCGTCTCCAACGCGTTTCGCGCGACGTCTGACAAAGGGAAAGCGACATCCCGACCGGGCGTGATTTCGTACCTGCCGGACCATGGCGTTCGCGCGTGGCCGCCGGGCCCCAGCCGGCCCTGTTCAAGCGATGCGCGCGCGTATAGATTGAAGGCGACATCGGTCGTGGCACGCACAACGATGCCCGATTGAAACCTATGGAGAACGGCGATTGGCATATCTACGCATCCTGGCCGGCGTGATTCTGGCAGGCCTGCCACTGGCTGCGCAGGCGGCCCCGGAACCTGACGAGGTCGCGCAGCTTCTGGGCGGCGACGGGCGTGATGTAAGCTGGCAGGGTGCCGCGCAGGAGGAGGCGGCGCTGCAGCTGTCCGGCTTTGCACTTCAGGCAGGGGATCTGGTGCTGCGGGCGCAGTCGGCGGTCTTCGCGCGGCCGCAGGGCGCCGCGGATGGCCCGATGCAGGTCACGCTGCACGGGGGCTCGGTTGCGCCGGCGCAGGCCTTCGAAGGCGGCGGTCGGATCGAGATGCGTCAGGCGATGGCGCCGGATGCGCGGGTTCTGACAGGCATTTCCGCATTGCACGGCGCCGGGATCGATTGCGTCGCGCCGCCGGCCGGATCGTCGCAGGCCGGGTTGTCGATGACGGTTGAGCTCGACGATGTCGTGCTGCAGTCATCGGGCGCGATGCTGCCTCGAGGGCTTGACGCCGAGCGCCTTGCCGGCGCGCGGATGGAGCTGGATCTCTTGCTCAATCCGGCGGTGCCGGCCTGTGGCCTTGCAACCCGGCTGGAGGTCGGCGATCTGGCGCTGGTCGCGGCTGACGGGTCCACCGCCGAGGCGTCCGCGCTGGAGTTGTCGCGGGTGCCGGGCGATGACCTCGGCGTGACGGCCGAGTTGCGCGCGCTGGTCGCGCGGGATGCGCAGGGGCGCCGACTGATGGAAGCCGGGCGCCTTGCGGTGCAGGCGGATTTGTCCGCCGCGGCGTTGACGGCCCTGCAGCAGGGGGCGGCGGCGGGCGACCCGATCGCGTTGCTCGATGCATTGTTTCTGGACCCGGATGCGCCCGTCACGCGGGCGCGGATGGATCTGGACGCACTTTATCTGCCCGTCGGAATGTTGCTGCCGGGGGAAATCCGCGCGGGCGCGGGCATTGATGCCGCGGATGAGCTGACGGGCGATATCATGCTGGATGCCGAATTCGGTCCGGGGCGGCTGACACTGATCCAGCAGGTTGCGCTGCAAGGGCTGATGCACAGCAGTGGCCGGCTGGTGCTGAGCGCGGATGCCGACGGCGGCAGCCGCGCTTTCGACATGATCCTGGGCGGCGATGCCCCGCTTGGCGGGTTGACGGCGGTGCAACTCTCTGCCTTCGAGTTCGCCTTCGAGGATGACGGCGTGGGCCGGATGGTGGAGGCTGCCACGGGCCGTGCCGTCCCGCAGCATGTCGCCACAGGTTCGGACGCCATGACTGCCGGGGTGCCGGGACCGCTGCGCGACGGCGTGGCCTCGGTCCTTGAGCATGTCGCAGACTGGAGCGCGCAGGCGATGACCCATGGTGCGCAGGTCAGGCTGAACCCGGAAAGCCCCGTCGGGGTCGCGCAGATCGGCATGACCCTTTTGCGCAATCCCGATGCGCTGGGGGATGTCCTGGGTCTTCAGGCGCCCTGAAGCCGCGGCGTCAATAGAGGCCGCCGCCCATCATGATGTCGCTGGATCTGGCGCCGCTGCGTCCTTGCCCGGTGCTGCCCGGGCTGGAGTCCCGGGGCAAGGCGCTGCCCAGCCCCGGCCCCATCTGCGGGTAGCCGGCCATTTCTCCCGGTTGCAGGCTGAAGGGGCTGACGGGCCAGAGCAGGTTGCTGTCGCGCTGCGAGTCGCGATACCCGTCACCGGATATCAGATTCTGCTCATGCGCGGCCTCCAGAAGCTGCGCCGCGATCGGCGCGGCCGTGCGACCACCCACGAACCCCGACCCCATCGGCTGATTGTCGTCGCGTCCCAGCCACACGCCGACCGCCACATGCGGCGTCGTGCCGATGAACCATGCATCCCGGTGATCCTGGCTCGTACCGGTCTTGCCCGCCAACGTGACCGGGTGGTTGGCAAAAGCGCGGGCCGCGGTGCCGCGAACAGTGACGCCGCGCATCATGGCGGCCATCGTGTCGACGGTTGCGGGGGCGAAGACGGGATAGTCGCGGTGCTGCCTGTCGCGCGTGCGCGACCACATCGGTTCTTCGCTTCGGGGGCCGCGTATCGTGTCCAGACCGCCGGCTTCGACGCGCCGCCCGTCATTGACCAGCGTGGCATAGCCTGTCGTCAGGCGCAGCAGGCTCGTTTCCGAAGTGCCCAGCGAAGCCGCGAGCACCCGCGTCATCCCGTGCGGCTCGTAGACGCCGGCGCTTTCCGCCAGATATGCCATGTTGTCGATGCCGATCATGTTGCCCAGCCCGGCGGCGACGAGGTTCGAACTGCGCTCGAACCCCACATGCAGCGGAATCGGCCCGCTTTCGGAGCGGTCGTAGTTGCGCGGGCGCCATGGCAGGCCATTGGCGTCGAAGAAGACGCGCTCATGGTTGTCGACGCGGCTGTCATGCCGGAAGCCCTGCTCCAGCGCAGCGGCAAACAGGAAGGCCTTTATCGCCGAGCCGGGCTGGCGCTGCGCGCGCCGCGTGCGATCGAAGGACGATAGCCGGTCGTCGAAGCCGCCGACACTCGCCAGAACCCGCCCGTCCCGCGGATCCATGATCACGATCGCGCCCTGGATCTCCGGGATTGCGGTCGCAACGGCCTCGTCTCCCTCGATCCGAAGGCCCATGAGGATGTCACCGGCGCTCGCCGAGTCGTTTCCCGGCGCGAGCGCGATCTGCACGCCCTGCAATGTCCCGTCCTCGGCGAGGTGCACCCCACGCCACGCGGCGTCCTGTTCAGGCGCGTCCTCTTCGGGGGTGGCGAGGTCCTCGCGCGCGTGCAGCAGCACGACGCGCGGCACCGGACGCGCCGTCGGCGCGGCCGCGTTGATCCCGCGTATCAGCGCGGCGCGCTGCGCCTGCGTGATGTCGTCGCCGGATGCGACCATGTCCGCGCTTTCGCGCAGCGTGTCGGGCAGGCGGCCCAGCGCACGCAGGGGCGACAGCCGCAGCAGCCCGTCTTGCAGCGCGTCGGTTGCCAGTCCCTGCCATTGCGGGGCGACCGTGGTGGTCACGCGCAGCCGGTCCGATGTGCGCTCGAGCCGTTCGGCCACGGCGTCCGCGGCCAGTTGACTGGCGGCAAGTGCCTCTACCCAGCCATCGCCGGGCGGCGGGGTCGGCCGCGCGATGGCGCTGACCTCCTCGGCGCGGGCCGCCTGGGCTTCCTTCTCGGTGATCCAGCCGCGTCTGAGCATGCTGTCGATCACCAGGTTGCGGCGCGCCATCGCACGCTCGGGGTGGCGATAGGGGTCGTAGTAGGACGGCCCGCGCAGGATGGCGGCCAGCAGCGCGTTTTCGCCGAGCGTCAGCTCGTCCCAGGACTTTCCGAACCAGATCTCGGGTGCGCGCATCACCCCGGTCTGTCCGCGCCCGAACCACGCCGTCTGCAGATAGGTTTCGACGATCCGCTCGCGCGAGATTGACTGATGCGCGCGCACCGACAGGATCGCTTCCTGGATCTTGCGCTCGATCGTCGGGGCATTGCCGAGCACGGTGTTCTTGATCATCTGCTGCGTGACCGTTGAACCGCCGCGCACATCGCCGCGCAGCGTTTCCACCGCCGCCGTCATCAGCGCGAAAGGATCGATCCCGTCATGATCGGTGAACCGGCCATCCTCGATGGCGAGAACGGCGTGCAGGAAATCGCCCGGCAGCTTGTGCAGCTCCACGGGAAGCGGCGTGGAGCTCTGGACGTAGCCGGCCGGCGAGCCGTCGGCGAACTCGACGGTCGCGTGATACCCCGAGGGGCGCTCCGCGATGCGTTCCTCGAAGCTGCCCTCGGGCAGATCCAGACCGCCAATGGGGCTGGTGGCCAGCGCGCTCACCGCGCCGATCACGAGTGATGAAAAGCTATAGATACCGGCATCCGGCATTCGTGGTCCTTCCAGGTCGAGCATCCTCGGCGCGGGCGATTCTCGCGCTGTCGGGCGCATAATATCGTGTCGCGCGATCCTGTGCACTTGCAGCGGGCGCAATTGTGCGGGCCGTTTTCGTGCTTGTGCCGGCGTTGCACTTGCGCGCGTTCTCGCGCACAACCTTGCGAAGAGCGGGGAGTACATGATGGCCGACTATGAATACAAGGTGATCCCGGCGCCGGATAGGGCCGAAAAGGCGAAAGGGCTGAAGACCCGGGCCGAGCGTTTCGCGCATACGCTGGGCGGCGTGCTCAATCGCATGGCACGCGATGGCTGGGATTATCTGGGGACCGAGGCGTTGCCGGTGCGCGAGCGCCGCCTGCTCGGTGGCAGCCGAAGCGGCGTGGAGACCGTGCTCGTGTTCCGCCGCCCGCTTCCGGGCGGCGATGATGGCGATCGGGCGGAGCCGGGCCGGTTAAGCGCGTCGCGCGGCGGCGACAGGCCGCCGGCGATGCCCCGGCTCACGGCAGGCGAGGCCCGTTCGGGCGCCGCTGCCGGCGCGCCGCAGGGGCCACCGCTGCGCAGTCGCGATATTTCGCCCGACAGCGGCGGCTGATCTGGCGCAGCTCTGCGCGCGTTCGCAGGCTTCGCGCTTGCGGATCAAAAGCGCGGCGCGTGATGCAGGATCGCCGGCACCACGAGCTCCTCCTCGTCCACAAGGTGCCGGTCGAGGAAGGTTGCGAATCGGTTCAACCGCGCTTCGAGCCGGCCGGCAGGGGTGATCTGTTCGGCCCCGTCGCGAATGGCCTGCAGAACGGCGTTGGTGTCGTCGGCCAGCGCCTGCAGATGCGCATCGAGTGCGTGGTGGTCCTGATCGAGCAGATCGAAGCCCGGTTTCAAGCGTTCGTCCAGTCGGGCCAGTGTCGGGAAATACTGCATGTCCTCGATCTGGTGGTGCCCATGCAGCTGTGACAGCAGCGCTCCGGTAAGCCGAGCGGTTTCGCCGCCGTACATGCGCGCCTCCCGCTCACCGTCCATGAAGGCCCGCGTCTGATCCCGGACCCGCTCCAGGACGGAGCGAAACATCAGGTGCCTTTCCAGCCAGAAGCGGGTCAGGCCATCGAAGTTGCCGTGCGAGCGCCACATGTCGCGCGGATACTGTGCGAGAAGGAACCGCAGCGCGTCGGGCAGCCCCGTGCGGGTTTCGAGGTCATTCATGTATGTCCAGTCCGAAGCCGATGCATCCCCCACAGATAAGGGTGAGGGCCGCCGGGGCAACCCTGCGCCGCCGCTGCGCGGCACGTGGCGCCGTCAGAGGCCGCGGCGGCAGCTTGCATCGACGAGCTCGGCCCCCGTGATCGGGACAAGCGCGGGGTCGTCGGCCGCCGCGGCGATGTAGTCCTCGCAGCTGTCACGCGACATGAACCCGGTTATCTCCACGGTTACCGAAGTCTCCGGCGGGCCATAGGGGTCGTCATGCATGGGGTGTGCCTCGGGTACGGCCCACAGGAAGTAGAATACCGCGATGAAGGCTTCGACGGTGGTCGTCATTGTCAGGTCTCCAATCGATTCGGTGGTGCCGCGACGCCGGCCCGCGCCACCATCTCGGGCTGGGCGTGATCCGGCATCCGCATGTCAGCGCTGCGCTTCGCGCCACCGCGGGTTGATCCAGGGTTCGAGATTCTCCCGCGAAAGCGGGGTGCGCCCCAGGATGTGGTCCGCCATCTTTTCGCCGACCATGATTGACGGTGCGTTAATGTTGCCATTGGTGATGCGCGGAAAGACCGAGCTGTCGGCGACGCGCAGCCCGGCGACACCGATGACACGCCCTTGCGGATCCACGACCGCATCCGGATCGTCGGGCCGGCCCATGCGCGCGGTGCCGCAGGGGTGATAGGCGCTCTCCACCTCGTCACGGATGAAGGCGTCGAGCGCATCGTCATCGCGGATGTCGTCGCCGGGCTGGATCTCGTGCTTGATGAAGGGCTGCATGGCCGGTTGCTGCATGATCTCGCGCGTCAGCCGGATGCAGCGGCGGAAATCGCGCCAGTCATCCGCGTGGCTCATGTAGTTGAAGCGGATACGCGGTGCGGCGTCCGGATCCGCCGAGCGCAGGGTCACCTCGCCGCGGCTGCGCGAGCGCATCGGCCCGACATGGGCCTGAAACCCGTGCCCCTCGGCGATGGCGCGGCCGTCATACCGCACCGCGATCGGCAGGAAGTGATACTGAATGTCCGGGTACTCCACGCCGGGCGCCGAGCGGATGAACGCGGCCGCCTCGAACTGGTTCGACGCCCCCGGCCCCGAGCCGGTCAACAGCCAGCGCGCGCCGACATAGGCCTTTCCCAGCAGGTTCCAGTAGCGATAGAGGGTGACCGGCTGGCTGGCCGCATATTGCAGATAAAGCTCCAGGTGATCCTGCAGATTCGCGCCCACGCCGCGGCGATCGGCGCGGACATCGATTCCGAATTGTGCCAGATGCGCCCCGGGACCGATGCCCGAATGCATCAGGATCTTGGGGGTGTTGACACTGGACGCCGCCAGGATGACCTCGCGCCGCGCCCGGATCACCTCCTCGCGGCCGCGCCGCAACAGCGCGACGCCACAGGCGCGCCCGTCCTCGAACACCGCGCGACGAGCCAGTCCTCGGACCAGCGTGCAGTCCCGGTGCCGCAGCGCCGGCTTGAGATAGGCCTCGGCCGCCGACCAGCGCCGCCCGCGCCAGATCGTTGCTTCCATCGGGCCGAAGCCCTCCTGCTTCTCGCCGTTGTAATCGGCGGTCGTCTCATAGCCAGCTTCGGCCCCCGCGGCGATAAAGGCGTCGAACAGCGGAATGTCGCGCCGCCCCCGGGTGACATGCAGCGGGCCCTGCGTGCCGCGCCAGGACGGATCGGCTGCGCCGTTGCCCCGGGCATCGTTGTCCCGGGCATCGCCGTGCCAGTTCTCCATGCGCCGGAAATACGGCAGCACATCCGCGAAGGCCCAGCCATCGGCGCCGCAGTCGGCCCAATGGTCGAAATCGCGCGCATGGCCACGCACATAGACCATGCCGTTGATGGAACTCGAGCCGCCGATCACCTTGCCGCGCGGCGTGGCCAGAACCCGACCGCCCAGATGCGGTTCGGGCTCGGTTGCGAATCCCCAGTCATAGCGGCGCATGTTCATCGGATACGAGAGCGCTCCGGGCATCCGGATGAAGGGTCCGCTGTCCCAGCCGCCATGCTCGATCACGACGACCGAATGCCCGGCCTCGACCAGCCGGAAGGCCACGGCCGATCCAGCCGATCCAGCCCCGACGATCACGTAATCCGCTTCCATTGTACTCTCCAGTTCGAAAAGACGCGGCCCTTCAGACGGGCCGCCGCGCCGCAGGCGCGGCCGGGCCCAACGGGATGACCCCCGCAAGGCGGGGGGAAGACGGGCGGGAGCCCGCCTGCGGCTCAGTAAGGCGCGTCCACCGGTTGCATGCCGACATGGACCGCCTTGATCTGGCTGTAATGCTCGATCGCCGCGCGGCCGTTCTCGCGTCCGACGCCGGATCGCTTGGCGCCACCGAACGGCATCTCGAGCGGCGTCAGGTTGTAGCTGTTGATCCAGCATGTTCCGGCCTGCAGCCCCGCGGCCATACGGTGGGCGCGGGCCAGATCGCGGGTGAAGACGCCGGCGGCGAGGCCGAATTCCGTGGCATTGGCGCGCTGCAGCACCTCGTCCTCATCCTCGAAGTCGAGCACCGACATCACCGGTCCGAAGATCTCCTCGCGCGCGATCACCATGTCGTCGCGCACATCCGCGAACACTGTCGGCTGCACGAAATGGCCGGGGCCGACCCCCTCGGCGCGGCCGCCGCCGGTGATCAGCGTGGCGCCCGCGTCCCGGCCCGCCTGGATGTATCCGAGCACCTTCTCCATCTGTGCCGCGCTGACCAGCGGGCCGATATGGGTGGCCTCGTCCAGCGGGTCGCCCATCACCATCGCCTCGGTGCGCGCCTTCACCCGCGCCAGAAAGACATCGATCAGGCCCTTCTGCACGAAGACCCGCGTTCCGTTCGTGCAGACCTGCCCGGCCGAGTAGAAATTGCCCATGAGCGCGCCGCCGACCGCATCCTCCAGATCCGCGTCATCGAACACGATCAGCGGCGATTTGCCGCCCAGCTCCATCGTCACGTGGCGGATGCCTTCGGCGGCGCCGGCATAGACCTTGCGCCCGGTCGGCACCGACCCCGTGAGCGACACCTTCGCCACACGCGGATCCGTCGTCAGCCGCGCGCCGACATCGCCGGCGCCCTGCACCACGTTGAACAGCCCCGCCGGCAGTCCCGCCTCGATGAAGATCTCGGCCAGCCTGAGCGTGCAGAGCGGCGTGAGCTCGGACGGCTTGAAGACCATCGCGTTGCCCATCGCCAGTGCCGGCGCGGCCTTCCAGCACGCGATCTGCGTCGGGTAGTTCCACGCGCCGATCCCCGCGCACACGCCCAGCGGTTCGCGGATGGTGTAGGCGAAGTCCGTGCCCAGCGGGATCGTCTCACCGGTCACGGTCGGCGCCAGCCCCGCGAAATACTCCAGCGCCTCGGCGCCGGATTCCGCATCGGCCACGCGCGTCTCCTGGATCGGCTTGCCGGTATCGAGGGTCTCCAGAAGAGACATTTCCTCGTTGCGGGCGCGCAGGATCGCAGCGGCGCGGGCCAGAATGCGGCCGCGCTCCACCGGGCGGCGCGCCGCCCATTCGGCCTGCGCCGCACGCGCCGAGTCGAGCGCCCGGTCGATCAGCGCCGGCGTTGCGCTGTGGGTGCGGGCGATGGTCTCGCCGGTGGCGGGGTACTCCACCGCGATCGTCGCGCCGGAGGTATCGTCGACATAGGCGCCGTCGATGAAATGGCTTGCGGTCGGTTGTGCGCGCATCGGTCAGCTCCGGTCGTGGCGGGTCAGCATTGCGTCGATATGGCCCTCGACCAGCGCGGCGGCGGCGGCGCCGTCCGGCGTGTCCCGGCCAAGGGCTTCGCGGATATAGGCGCCGTCGATCATCGCGGCGGCGCCGGCGGCGATTTCGGGGGCGGCGGCGCCGGCCATCGGGCGCAGCGCATGCACCAGGTTGGCGTGCAGCCGGCGCTGATACACGTCGAGCAGCCGGCGCGCCTCGGGCGCACGTTGCGCCAGCACGTAGAAATTCAGCCAGGCGCCAATGGCCTCGCGCCGAAAGCTCGAGGCGGCAAAGCTCGCCCGGACCACCGCCGCGACGCGCCCTTTGGGCCCGTCCGCCGCCGCAAGCGCACCGCGCACCTCGGCGGCATAGACCGACAGCACATGCCGCATCGCGGCAAGGAACATCGCCTCCTTGGAACCGAAGTAGTGATGCGCCAGCGCCGAGGACATGCCGGCGCGCTTGGCGATCCGGCTGACGGTGACGTCCAGGCTGCCCACCGCGCCGATCTCGGCAATGGTCGCTTTGATCAGCGCGTCACGTCGTATAGGCTCCATACCGAGCTTCGGCATCGGCTGTCTCCGTAAAGGGGTTGCGATCCGCAGCTAACTTGAAGTTTATTGACTCGTCAATCAACAAACGGGGGATGACATGACAACTCTTCGCAGCAAGTTGCTGGCCGCCGCGGCGACCGGCGCGCTGGCACTGCCGGCGCATGCCGCTTGCGAAAGCGTGACCTTCTCGGATGTCGGCTGGACCGATATCACTGCAACCACCGCGGTCGCGACCACGGTGCTGGAGGCGCTGGGCTACGAAACCAACACGCTGGTACTGTCGGTGCCGGTGACCTACACGTCGTTGGCGGCGGGGGATGTGGATGTGTTCCTCGGCAACTGGATGCCAACCATGGAGGCCGACATCGCGCCCTACCGCGAGGCCGGCACAGTGGATACCGTACGCACCAATCTCGAGGGGGCGAAATACACCCTCGCCACGAATGCCGATGGCGCGGCGCTGGGAATCAGCGATTTCGCCGATATCGCCACCCATGCCGACGCGATCGATTCCACGATCTACGGAATCGAGCCGGGCAATGACGGCAACCGACTCATCCTCGACATGATCGAGGCGGATGCCTTCGGGCTGGGCGATTTCAGCCTCGCGGAAAGCTCCGAGCAGGGGATGCTCGCGCAGGTCCAGCGTGCCGACCGGCGCGGCGAGCCGATCGTCTTCCTCGGCTGGGAACCGCATCCGATGAACGCCAATATCGACATCACCTACCTGTCGGGCGGCGATGACTGGTTCGGCCCGGATTATGGCGGCGCCACCGTCCACACCAACACCCGGGCCGGCTATGTCGACGAGTGCCCCAATGTCGGTCAGTTCCTGCAGAACCTCGAGTTCACGCTCGAGCTCGAGAACGAGATCATGGCAAAGATCCTCGATGACGGGATGGACCCGGGCGATGCCGCGCAGGATTGGCTGGCCGCCAACCCCGGCGTCCTGGACGCCTGGCTGGACGGGGTGACGACCCTCGACGGCGGCGACGCGCTGGACGCCGTTCACGCCGCGCTCGACTGACGGCGCGGACGTCGCGCAGTGTGATACCCAATGAGCGCCGTCCCGGGCGACGGGGCGGCGCGCCCGATGTGGAGATGACGGCATGATGGATCTGCTGACCGACCACAAGATTCCGGTCGGCCCGACCGCGCGCAATGCCTTCAACTGGCTGCAGGACAATGGCGCGTGGTTCTTCGATGGGCTCGAAGACGGCATGCGCGCACTTGTCGATACCATTCTGTGGATTCTCCTGCTGCCGCATCCTTTCATGCTGGTGGCGCTGTTCGTGGCGCTGACATGGGTGCTGCAACGGTCGTGGCGGCCCTGCGCCATCGTCGCGTTGGGGTTTCTGTTCATCCTCAATCAGGGCTACTGGACGGAAACCATCGAGAGCGTGACGCTGGTGCTGTCGGCGTGTCTGGTGTGCATGGGGCTGGGCGTGCCCATCGGCATCGCCGCCGCGCACCGGCCGCGGCTCTATGCATGGATGCGCCCGGTGCTGGACCTGATGCAGACGCTGCCGCCCTTCGTCTATCTGATCCCGGCGATCGTGTTCTTCGGCATCGGCATGGTGCCGGGGCTCATCGCCACCGTGATCTTCGTGCTGCCCGCGCCCATTCGCCTCACGCATCTGGGTATCGCGGGCACGCCGCAGCCGCTGCTGGAGGCTGCGCGCGCCTTCGGCGCCACGCCGCGCCAGACTCTGTGGAAGGTCGAGCTGCCCTACGCGCTGCCGCAGATCATGACGGGGCTCAACCAGACGATCATGCTGTCGCTGTCGATGGTGGTGATCGCAGCACTGGTCGGGGCGTCGGGGCTGGGCGTGCCGGTCGTGCGCGCGCTCAACACCGTCAACACCTCGCTCGGATTCGAGTCCGGGTTCATCATCGTCGTGGTGGCGGTGATGCTTGACCGGATGCTGCGGATGGAGCGCGGGAAATGAGCGGTGCGGGCGAAAACGCGGTCGAATTCGACAATGTGTCCATCGTCTTCGGGGACCGGCCGCATCGGGCATTGCCATTGATGGATGCCGGACAGGAGCGCGGCGAGATCCAGGCGGCGACCGGACAGGTGCTCGGTGTGCACGATTGTTCGCTGGCGGTCGGGCAGGGCGAGATCGTGGTGCTGATGGGGCTGTCGGGGTCGGGAAAATCCACGCTGCTGCGGGCTGTCAACGCGCTCAATCCGGTGACGCGCGGCGAGGTGCGCGTGCATGACGGCGAACGCATGATCAGTGTGACCCATGCCGATGCCGCGACGCTGCGGCGCTTGCGGCTGAGGAACATCGCGATGGTGTTCCAGCAATTCGGATTGCTGCCCTGGCGCAGCGTGCGCGAGAATGTCGGCCTTGGATTGGAGCTTGCCGGTCAGTCCGCGCGCGAGCGGCGCGCGCGTGTCGATGCGCAGCTCGAGCTGGTCGGGCTGTCCGACTGGGCCGACCGCGCGGTCGCAGAACTGTCGGGCGGCATGCAGCAACGCGTGGGGCTGGCGCGCGCCTTTGCCACCGACGCGCCCATCCTGTTGATGGATGAGCCGTTCTCCGCGCTCGACCCGCTGATCCGTAACCGGCTGCAGGATGAGTTGCTGGAGCTGCAGGAGCGGCTCAAGCGCAGCATCGTCTTCGTTTCCCATGATCTGGATGAAGCCTTCAAGCTGGGCAACCGTATCGCGATCATGGAAGGTGGCCGCATCGTGCAGTCCGGCACACCGCGTGACATCTATTCCAACCCCGCCTCGGAGTATGTCGCGGATTTCGTCAACAACATGAACCCGCTGGGTGTACTGTGCGCGCGCGACGTGATGCGCCCGGCGACCGGGTCGGCGGAGGGGCCGCCAGTGGCGCCCGAGGATGGCATAACCGATATCATCGCACGCGTGCGCGGACATCGTGCCCCGGTCGCGGTCGTCGAGAACGGCACGACGCTGGGCGAGATCACCTCGGACAGCGTTCTTGAAAAGCTGGTCGATCCGCGCGGCTGACCGGCTGGCGGGCGGGCGCCGACGCCGTGTTTCGGCGGTCATACCTTTGTTGCCATGTGCGCGGGCGTGGTGCTGCGCCGGCGCAGAACGGCCTCGCGCCAGGTCATGAAGGTGATCGCGGCCATGATGACACCTCCGCCCAGCAGAACCCAGATATCCACCGCCTCGCCGAAAACCAGCGCACCGAGCGCCGTGGCCCAGACGAGCTGCAGATAGGTGATCGGCTGCGTCACCGTCAACGGCGCGGCCTTGAAGGCCAGTGTCATCGTGAAATGCCCGCCGGTTGCGAAGATGGCGACCAGAAAGAGCCAGGCGAGCTGTTCGAGGGTCGGGGTGACCCAGACCGCGGCGGCGAAGGGGGCCAGGCCGATGGTGACCCAGATCGACAGCATCGCGACCACCATCGAGGCGCTGGAGGCGGCGCTCATGCGCTTGGCGATCAGGTAGGAAATGGCGAACAGCACCGCCGTGCCCAGCATGGCCAGATGCCCGGGCGAGACCTCGCGAAATCCCGGCCGCAGGATGATCAGCGCACCCAGGAGCGCCACCACGATCGCCGCGATACGTCGCGCCGCCAGCCGCTCGCCCAGAAAGAACGCCGCGCCGATGGCAACATAGACCGGCGACAGATAGTTCATCGCCGTCACCTCGGCGATCGAGATGCGGGTCATCGCAAAGAACCACAGGATCACGCCGAGCGCATGCACCAGCCCGCGCGCCGAGAACAGCGCCGTTTCCTTCCAGCCGGGGCGCATGCGCAGCAGCGTTCCGAGCATCGGCAACAGGAACACGAGACCGAGCAGATAGCGCAGAAAGGCCGCCTGCGCCGCCGGGACCGCGTCACCCAGATGCTTGACCGTCGCTGTCACCGCAACGAAGCACAAGCCGGTGACCACCATCCAGACGACACCCATGACCGGATTGCCTTCGGAGGCGAGCGAGGAGTCGGACGTGACCTGCGTCATGCCGGCACTTGAGCGCATCCTGCCGGCGGGTACAAGGCCGCCCGGCTCGGCGCGGGTCAGGAAAGGGTTTCGACCTCGAGCACGGCGAGGATCGCGTTGCGGATCTCGGGGGGTTGCGCGGCGACCGCATCCGACAGGGCACGCAGCGCGGCGCGGGTGTCGTAAAGCTGATCGAGCAGCGACAGGATCACCGGCAGCGCCTCGGCATCCAGCTCGAGTTCGTAATGCAGCGTGCACAAGAGCCGCACCCGCGCGCATTCGGCCTCGGCGAAGACCGGGCCCGCGCTGCCCTGATGCGGCGTGATGAATTCCTGCGCGATCCAGTGGTCCAGGTCTTCGCGCTGCAGCCGGGCGATGGTTTGAACCAGGGTCTCCAACGGCGTCATCGCAGCATCTCCTCGCGTGGATCGTGTCTGTGCCGCGGCCGCCAGCTGCGCAGGAACTCGGTCAGCTCCGGCTCCTCGGCATCAGGCAGCACGACCTTGAGACGCACCATCTGATGCCCGTGAACGCCGGTCTCACGGTTGCGGATACCCTTGTTGCGCAGCCGCAGCACCTTGCCGGTGTTCGACCCTGGCGGCACCGTCAGGGTCACGGGGCCATGGATTGTCGGGACCTCGATCTTGCCGCCCAGCACGGCCTCCTGCAGCGTGACCGGGACTTCGACATGTATGTTGTCGTCGCGCCGTTCGAAAAAGGCATGTGGCGCGATATGGAGTTCGACATAGGCGTCGCCGGCCGGTCCGCCGCCGAATCCGGCCATGCCCTGGCCCTTCAGACGCAGGGTTTGACGGTCGCGCGCGCCCTCGGGAACGGTCAGCTTCAGGGACTTGCCGTCTGGCAGCGTGATGGCGCGCTGCGCGCCGGTCGCGGCGTCGAGGAAACTTACCTCCAGCGAATAGCTGACATCTGCGCCGCGTACGCTGGTTTCGCGCTGGCGCCGTCCCGTCCCGCCGCCGCCGAACACGCGCGACAGGAAATCCTCGAACTCCGCGTTGCTGGCAAACCCCTCCCGGCGGGCGTGTCCGCCGCCGCTGTCGTGCCACGAAAAGCCACCGCCGCCCGGCGCGTCGGCATAGTCGCGGTAGTAGCGCTGGCCTCCGGTTTCCGCGCCGCTTGCGTCGATTTCGCCGGCGTCGAAGCGCCGCCGGGTTTCCGGATCGGCGAGAAGGTCATGCGCTGCCGAGATCGCGCCGAACTTCTCGGCCGCTTTCGGGTCGTCCGGGTTGAGGTCGGGGTGATGCTTGCGCGTCAGCTTGCGGAACGCGTCCTTGATGTCCTTTTGCGTCGCCGAGCGCGCGACGCCGAGTGTCTCGTAAGGGTCCTTCATCGTCACCGTCCCGTTGCTGGCGATCGGGCGCGGACTGTACAGCCATGCAGCACGGCCGTGTCCCGATACCCACTCTCAAGATATGGACAGGCGCAGCGGGTGCAAGGTCGTGCGCAGCAGCATGCCCGGCGGCGGGCGGGTGAGCGCCCCCGCCGGGCGCGACAGAGTGATTCGCCACAGTCTTGCCCATTTCTGCCACATTTGCAGCGTCGACCATCCGGGGCTCCGCAACAGACCGCCAATTCATAATTCATTGTAACTATACCGGAAACGACCCTCGCAACCATTGCGGGAAAAGTAAGGCAAAAACCCCTAAATTTTTGACGAGTCGCCATTTTTTTGCCACGAACCAGCCCGGCTTGGTGTAAATGTGGCGAGATTGCGGCGCAAAGGTGAAGGGGCGCCACAATCAACCGGAGATCGAGGTTTCGCGGGAAGGCGCAGTTTTGCGCCCCGGAAGAATATTGGGTGACGTCATGACGAATTCAGAATCCACGCGACTCTCCCGCCCCGCACATATTCGCAACCCCGCCGCACTGGGCATGCCCGCCGGCCGTCCGCTGTTCGGGCGTCGGGGCTGGTACCGTGACGGGTTCAAGCGTCTGTTCGACATCGCGCTCGTCATCGCGGCGTTGCCGCTCGCGCTGCCGATCATCCTTCTGGCCGCGCTCGCGCTCTGGCTCGAAGGTGGCAACCCGTTCTTCGGACAGAAGCGCCTCGGCCTTGGTGGCCGGGTCTTCGTGATGCGCAAGCTGCGCACCATGGTGCCCGATGCCGAGGCGCGGCTGGAAGCCTGCCTGAAGGCCGATCCGGCGCTGCGGCATGAGTGGGACACAACGCAGAAGCTGCGCCGCGACCCCCGCATCACACCGTTGGGGCGGTTCCTGCGCAAGTCCTCGCTCGACGAGTTGCCGCAGCTCTGGAATGTCCTGACCGGCGACATGAGCCTCGTGGGGCCGCGGCCGATGCTTCCGGAGCAGGTCCATCTGTATGGCGGTGACACGACGTCCTACATGGCCTTGCGGCCCGGCCTCACCGGGCTGTGGCAGATTTCCGAACGCAATGAGGGGTATTTCGCCCGCCGCGCGATAAGCGATGCGCGCTACGACAGGAACCTGTCCTTCCTGCTGGACCTCAAGGTAATCGCGGCAACCTTTCTTGTGGTGCTGCGCGGCACGGGGTATTGACGGCGGTACGACGCGCGGGCGTTCTGCAGGCCGATGCGCGGCGTCGGCGTCCGGGCAGGCCAGGGGCTCTGGGCCCGCGCGATTGATCAGCGACCCGGCGGGCAGGATGGCGACCTCCAGACCAAAACGGATCTTGCGACGGATCAGCCCGGCGGCGCTGCTGCTGGTGCTGTCGGCTTGTGGTCTGGTGCGCTGCGCACCCGAACCGCTGGACGACGCCGCGCTGAATCCGATCTATTCGGACGCGCTCGCGCCGCCCGAGAAGCCGCTTTCGGTGTACCATATCGGGCATTCGCTGGTCGGGCGGGACATGCCCGCGATGCTGGCGCAGCTTGCGGGGCCGGGGCACAGGTATGCCAGTCAGCTGGGCTGGGGCACGACGCTGCGGGCACACTGGGAGCCGGCCGTGCCGATCAAGGGCTTCGAGCAGGAAAACGATCACCCGCATTTCCGCCCGGCGAAGGAGGCGCTGGAGTCGGGCGAGCATGACGTGCTGGTGCTAACGGAAATGGTCGAGATCCGCGATGCGATCGAATACTTCGACAGCTGGGACTACGTGCAGCGATGGGCCGCGCATGCGCGGGCCGGCGCCCCCGATATCCGCATCTATCTCTATGAGACATGGCCCCATCGCGATGGGGCGGAGGACTGGCTGACGCGGCTCGATCGGGACCTGGAGCGCTATTGGAAACGCGAAATCCTGCACCGTGCGCTGGCGGCGGACCCGGAGCGCGGGCCCATCCATCTTGTTCCGGCCGGGCAGGTTCTGGCGCAATTCGCCCGCGCGATCGAGGCGCGGGGCGGTGTTGGCGGGCTCGATGACGTGGCCGGGCTGTTTCGCGACGAGATCCACCTGAATGATCTCGGCCTGTATCTGGTGGCGCTGACGCATTACGCGGTGCTCTATCATCGTGATCCCGTCGGCCTGCCGCATCGGTTGCACCGCGCCGATGGCAGCCCGGCTGACAGCCCGACCCCCGAGACCGCGCGGCTGATGCAGGAAACGGTCCGCGATGTCGTCGTCCGACACCGTGAAACCGGCCTTGAAGCGGCGCAACCGCGCTAAGCGGCCGCGCGGGTCAGCGCGGCAGCGCCAGCGTTGTCAGGATGTGCCCGTCCGCCATGGCCAGCCCGCCTTGCAGCGTATCGCCGGCGCTGAACGGACCCGTTGCGACTGTGAAGGTGGCGGTGAAGCGCCCCGCCACAGGGTCGGGCGCCACGCGCAGCGCCTCGAAACCCAGCAAGGTCCATGTCAGCGGATACTGTGCCTTGTAGGCGCATTCCTTGGCACTGAAGATCGCGCGGGCCAGCCGCCCATGCCTCGCGCTCTCCTGCGCAGCAAGCCAACCCAGCTCGGCATCGTCGCAGATCGTGCCTATCAACTCGGTGGGCAGCGCGATGTCGGGTTCGATATCGACCCCCAGCGACCGCCACTGACCCGACGCGCCCGCAACGGCCACGCAGCAATCCGCGCAATGTGCGATGCTGCCGGTCACACCCGGTGGCCAGCATGGCGCGCGATCCGCACCTGCCGGAACCGCGTGCCCCGTGAACCCGAGCCCGGCCATCGCCTGCCGTGCCGCCGCGCGCCCCGCCGCGAATTCGCGCAATCGCTGCGGGACCATCCCCGGCGTGGCGCCCCGTTCCGGGGCCAGGAGGGCGGGTTGCGGTTGTCGCGGGTCCACGACCGCGCCCGCCACCTGCGCCGGAAGCAGCCCGTGTAACCTGGCCGCGAGAGTCACGCGCCGGGCGCGCCGCGCCGTGCACGCAGGGCGCGGCGCTTCGCCATCGCTTCCTGGCGCGCGCGGGCGCGTGTGGCGGCGTCGTCGCCCTTGCCTGTTCCGGTATCGGCGCCCGCCGGCGCAGCCCCGCCATTACCCATGCTTGCGCCCGGCGCGGCGGCGGCCGGCGTGCTGTCGGCCTCCAGCGTCGTTTCCAGATGCGCGGCCAGCCCCGACAAGGTGGGAAAGCGGAAGATGTCCGTGATCGACAGGCGCGTAGTGTTCAGCGCCGTGCGGATCTCGCGATGCGCCTGGACCGCCAGCAGCGAGTGACCGCCCAACGCGAAGAAGTTGTCGTCGCGCCCGACCGAGTCCAGACCCAGGATCCGCGCCCAGATTTCCGCGATACGCGCCTGCAGCCCCTGCTCGGGCGGGGTGATCGGGGCGGTCGGCGGTGGCGGCGCCACGCCGGCATCGGGCAGCGCGGCGCGATCGATCTTGCCATTGGGGGTCAGCGGCATGGCGTCATGCGCCACGATGCGCGCCGGGATCATGTAATCGGGCAGCGTTTCGGCCAGTTGCGCGCGCAGATCGGCCTCGGCAGCCGCCCCGGCCGGCGTGACATGGGCGATCAGACGCAGATCGCCGGGGCCGTCCTCGCGGCCGACCACCACCGCCTGCCGCACGCCCGGCAGCGACTCCAGCCGCGCCTCGATTTCGCCGAGTTCGACGCGATAGCCGCGGATCTTGATCTGATGGTCGGTCCGGCCGAGAAAATGCAGTCGGCCGCCTGCGTCGCGACGCACGAGATCGCCGGTGCGGTACATCCGTCCTTCGGCGAACGGGTCGGGGGGAAAGCGCTCGGCGGTGAGCGCATCGCGGCCCCAATAGCCACGCGTGACCCCGGCGCCGGCGATGCACAGCTCGCCGGGCAGGCCCGTCGGCACCGGCTTGAGTGCCTCGTCCAGAACATAGAGCCGGGTATTCGCAATCGGTGTGCCCAGATCAGCGATGGCACCGTCGCCGCGCGCCGGCCCGACGGACGACCAGATCGTGGTTTCCGTGGGGCCGTACATGTTGAGTGGCGGCGCCCCGGTCAGCCGCGCCAGATCGGCGGCCAGCGGGCCGGGCAGGGCTTCGCCGCCCACCATCAGGTGCCGTATCCCGGCCATGGCGGCGCGCGCCGTGTCGTCCATTGTCAGCAGCCGCGCCATGGAAGGGGTGCATTGCAGATGCGTCACGCCGTGGCGCTGGATCTGCGCGGCGATGGAAAAATCCTGCTCCGCCGGCCGGGTCGGGGTGTTGGCGCGGCGCAGGAGGTCGGCCAGCGGCGCGAGCCCCTCGAGAACCGTTTCCACCGCGATGCCATAGTCGATCAGACAGGCGACCTCGTCCACGCCGATGCGCTTGAGCTGCTCGACCCGGCGCAGCCCATCCTCGACGGTGCCGAATAGGCCCGACTCCTCGAAGTATCGCTGGAAGGCGAACTCCAGCACGCCCTCCATCTCGTCCTCGTCCAGGGTGGACAGGTCGATATCGGCGGGGCTGTTGGCGCCGACGGGCTTCTTGAAGGCCGGGAACGCCCAGGCATACTGCTTGATCAGCCCGGCGGCGGCACGCAGATACGCCTTCATCGGTCCGCGCGCGGTCTCGCGTGCGGTGTCACGATCCGCCGCCAGAAAGCTGTGCAGCATCAGCGTGACGGTGAAATTCGCGGGATCATGACCGTGATTGCGCAGCGCCTCGTGATAGAGCGCGATCTTTTCGCCGACCTCGTCGATGGATTGCCCCAGAAGATGGGTCAGCACATTCGCGCCCAGCGCCCCGGCCTCCTGCCACGTCGCCGGGTTGCCTGCGGTGGTCACCCACAGCGCCGGCTCGGGTGAGACCGGGCGCGGCTGTGTCACCACCGGATGCAGGCTGCCATCGCGGCGCGGAAAGCCGACCGCCTCGCCGCGCCAGAGCCGGCGCAGCTGGTCGATGCTCGTCTGCGTCGCGGGCTTGTTGTCGGGCGGGGTGTTTTCCGGGCGCAGCACGAAATCATCCGGTTGCCAGCCCGATGCGATGGCAAGCCCGGCGCGCCCGTTCGTCAGGTTGTCGATGACCGCCCATTCTTCGGCGATGCGCGCGGTGTGATGCAGCGGGGCGACACAGGATCCGGCGCGCACGCCTATGTTGCGCGTTACCGCCGCCACGGCGGCGCCGGTGACCGACGGGTTGGGATAGGGGCCGCCGAAGGCGTGAAAGTGCCGCTCGGGCGTCCAGACGGCGCAAAAGCCGTGCGCGTCGGCGTGTTTCGCCCCCTCCAGCAGCAGTTTATACTTGTCAGGCCCCACGCCATCGTCATTGCCCCAGTAATAGAGGCTGAAATCCATTGGCCGCGACGACACGGCGATACCTCCACGTGGCGCATCTTCCCCGGCCGAGACCGCTGCGCGCATGTCGTCCCCGGCCAGTACCACGCGAAACCCGCGTGCCAGCGTCCAGAACAACTCGAGCACCGAGATGTCGAAGGACAGGCTGGTCACGGCCAGCCATGTGCCGGGCGGATCATGCGCGATCCGTTCATCCATGCCGGCGAAGAAATTGGCGACGTTGCGGTGCTCGACCATGACGCCCTTGGGGGTGCCGGTCGATCCGGACGTGTAGATCAGATAGGCGAGGTCCTCGGGGGTCACGCCGCTTTGGGGCGGGCCTTCGCAAGCACCTGCGAGGCGCGGATCGGCGTCGAGATGCAGAAGTGCTGCCGCATGCGCGGGCAATGTGCGGACTACCTCCGACTGCGTGACGATGACGGGCGCCGCGCTGTCGGCGATGTAATGCGCGATGCGATCGGCGGGATAGCCGGGATCGAGCGGCACGTAGGCGCCGCCGGCCTTGAGAATGGCCAGCGCCCCGACGACAAGATCGAAGGAGCGGCGGCAATAGAGCCCGACGGGCACGCCGGGGCCGACCCCCATCTGCCGCAGGACATGTGCCGCGCGGTTCGCGCGGGCCTCGAGCGCGCCGTAGCTGAGCTGCTGATCCTCAAATATCAGCGCCGTCGCCTCGGGGGTCCGCTCAGCCTGGGCTTCGATCGCGTGGTGGATACAGGCATCGCGTCCTTGCGGCAGTGCGATTGCAGTCCCGCCCTGCAGCATCTGCGCCTGCTCGGCCGGCGCCGCGATCGGCAGATCGCGCAGGGCTGTGTCCGGGGCGGCCACCGCCGCCTTGGCCAGATGCTCCAGCCTTGCGGCGATCAGCTTCGCCGCCGCCGCGTCCAGCCGGCCGGTGTCGTAGATCAGCGTCGCCCCGTCATCCTCCAACACCACCGTCGCCGCACAGCCGGGGATCGCGCCGGCCGTCGCGACGGCGAGCCCCAGCGCGGGCATGTCGGGCCCGATCAGGGGGTCGCGTTGCACGATGTCGCACAGGAATCCGGGCTGCGGCGCCGCCAACCTTGCGGCCATCGCGTCGGCGGCGGCAGCGAAATCCGAAGTCATGTCCGGCCGGAGCGGCACCCATTGCGCGATATGTCCCGGTGCCTGTCCGGCCATGCGCGCGACGCCATCATCGCACAGGGCCAGATCGCGGCCACCAGCGCCGTCCTGCAGCACCGCCCAGGCGGCCGTGGCCGCGGCGATCTGCCCTGCTGTCATTCCTGCGGGAAGGCTGAGTACGTGCGCGGCTTGCGTCCCGGCAGTGCCGCCGGGACGTGCCAGCGGCATCCCGACCGGCGCAAGCCGGCGCAGCGCCCGGCGCCAGGCCGGCTCGGCCGGCGCGGCTTGGGCCATGGCGGTTTCGAGGGCTGCGGCCTCTTGCGGCTCAGGGCTCGGCAGCCTGTCGCCCGCCGAGATCAGCGCCGTCGGGTCGATTGTCTGGCCGGCCGCATCGGTCAGCCGTGACAGCCGGAGCGGCGTGCTGCCCGTGGTAACGGTAAGGCTGTCGGCGGTCACCGAAAGCACCTTGCCCGGCATTCTGTCGGCTCCGGCATCGGAGTCCGCACCGGCCGGATCGGCGGCGCCGACCCGGATCACCCGATCCCCGACACGTATCGACGGGCACAGAAGCGGGTTCACATAGCCGCCATGGTCAAGCCCCCGCACCAGCGCACAAAGCGCATCGGCGTCGCGTGTGAAATCCAGCCGTCCACCGGCGGCCGGGCGCTTGTCGCGGCCATACCAGCGCCGCGCTGCCGCATCTGTCGCGCGGCGCGGCGGGGTGCCCGATTCCAGCAGGACCAGCAACTCGCCGAAGCTTTCGGCCCCGGCAGCCATGCAGCGGGTGTTGAGCGTGAGCGCGGTTTCCCCCTCCGAGATATCGAAGTCGCGCTGCAGCACGATGTCGCCGGTGTCGAGCCCGGTCTCCATCAGGTGCCAGGTCACGGCGTGCCGACGTTTCCCCTCGATCAGCGACCATACCGGGGCGTTCAGTCCGGCATACTCCGGCAGTGGACCGTCGTGAAAGTTGATTGCCCCGACCCGCGCCTGCGCGATCACCTCGGCCGGAATCAGGGCGCGGTTGGCGATGCTCAGCAGCCAGTCGAAATGCAGCTGCGACAGCTTCGTGGACAGATCGGGTCCCGGCGCGATCACTGTCAATCCCCGCTCGATCGCCCAGCGCTGGATTTCGCCGGCCCCGGTGACGACCGCCGCGATCGCGTGTCCGCGCGCAAGCAGGGTGTCGCAGCACTGCGCGAGCAGGATCTCATCGCCCATCACGACGGTGGATAGCTGGGTCATTCGCGGCTCCGTTGCGGCCGTTGGGTTTCGGTGGGAGAATGGGCCTGCTGCGCGATGGCGGATCGCGGTCGCAGCGCCGCCACGGCCGCGCCCAGATCGCTGGCGAGCATGTCGCGCAGAAAACGTTCGGGTCCGGCACGGGGCTTGCGTTCAACAAGGCGGCGCGTCTGCCAGATCGCGCCACCAGCCAGCCGCGCCAGTGTTGCCCCGGCAGCACCCGCGCGACCGAGATGCTTGACGAAATAGCGCCGGCGCGAGTCGAACCAATAGCCCGGCTTGCGCGTCCATTGTTTGGCCCCGGTGGAGACAGAGCCGATATGCATCACCTCGGCGCTGCGCACATAGTCGGTTCGCCATCCCGCATTTCGTGCACGCCGGCACAGATCCGTCTCCTCGAAATAGAGGAAGAACCCTTCATCGAAGAAACCGACGTGGTCCAGCATCTCGCGGCGCAGCATCATGCTGGCCCCGGCCAGCCAGTCCACGGCTCGAGTCGTATCGGGCACGGGCAGAACGACGTCGTGGCCCGACAGAAGCCGGGTGATCACGCCGGTGCAGGCCGCGCTGATGAATTCGCTCACAATGCCCGGAAAGCGGAAAGCGGTGACATGGGCCTCGCCGTCAGGGCCGTGGATGTAGCTGCCCGCAAGTCCGGTCTGCGGATGCGCCTGCAGATGGTCGCGCAGGCGCCTGATGGCGTCCGGGGCCGGGAACGCATCGGAATTGAGCAGATAGATGTAATCCGGTGCCGTTCCATCCGGCAGCCCGGCGCGGATGCCGCTATTGCAGCCCGCGCCGAACCCGCCGTTATGGCCGGTCTGCAAGACCCGCACCTGCCCGTCGGTGTCCCAGCCCCGCGCGGCGACTGCCCGAGACAGCTCCTCGAAGGAGCCGTCCTGCGAATCATTGTCCACGATCACCACTGCGCCGGGCAGCCCCACCATCGCAGTGCGGGCAGCCTCGGCGGCGCGCAGCGTCATCGGCGCGGTGCGGTAGTTCAGGATCACGGTCAGCACGGTCGGGGGGGGCATCGGCCTACTCCGCAGCGGCGCGCGCGGCCGGATCCTGCCCAGCCTCGGCGTCCTCGATACAGCTTTTCATGCGCGCCGCCAGCACCCTCACATTCGGTTCCAGCACCATGGAGTCGTGATCCCCCGGAACCTCGAAGATACGCAGATCCGGCGCCCAGCGCGCCCATGCATTGTCGTCGAAAACATACTCGCGCGCTGCGCTGACCCAGTTCCCGCGCGAGACCTTCCAGCGCCGGTCGAGCGGAGGACGAAACAGGGCGACGGGACCGGACCACGGCGCAAGGCTGTAGGCGGCCACCGCCTCGCGGAAGGCCGCCTCGATGGCGGCATCGTGGAACTGTTGTGCCCCGGTCTGCGGGGCATCGGCGGGCGCGGCGCGCCGCGCGAGCTCCCATCGAATGCGGTTGCGCCCCCATTCCAGCAGATAGCCCGGCCCCTTGCGACGCAGCTCCTGCGCCTTGATCATGGCGCGGTCGATGCGTGTCAGCGACGGTCGCACCGGCAGCGGCGTGTCGAGCATGACCAGAAGGGCGACCTTGTCGCCCGACGTCTCAAGTTGGCGCGCGATCTCCCAGGCGGTGATCCCGCCGCCCGAAAAACCGCCCAGAAGATAGGGGCCCTCGGGTTGAACCGCGCGCATCTCGGCGATGTAGTCGGTGGCGGCCGCCTCGATGCTGCGATGCGGCTGTGCATCACCCATCAGCCCGCGGGCCTGCAGCCCGTAGAACGGCCGTTCCGTGCCCAACAGAGCCGCGAGATGGCGCAGGTTGAGCACATTGCCGAACATGCCCGCCACCAGGAAGAAAGGGGTGCGCGGCCCGCCCTCGCCGTCATGCATCGCCACCAGATGCGCAAAGCGCGGCGCGGCAGACTTGCGCGGGGCCATGCCCCGTTCTTCGGACGCGGCCTCAGAGCCGGCCGCGCCGATACGCTCGGCGATCATGGCGGCGCAGGCCGCGATGGTCGGCGCCTCGAACAGGACCGAGATCGGAAACTCCACATCGTAGGTCTTGCGCACCATGGCAAAGAGCCGCACGGCGATCAGCGAATGCCCGCCCAAGTCGAAGAAGCTGTCCTCCACGCCGATCTCGTCGATTCCCAGAAGATCGGACCAGAACCCGGCAAGTGTGCGCTCGATATCGGTGCGCGGCGCGACATAGGCCTGGTCGAGCTGCGGGCGCTGGAAGCGTGCGTCGGGGTCGGCGGACTCCCCGCCTGCCGGGGCGGCGCTCTGGCGGATCAGCGCGTCGAGATCGAGCGAGGTCACCACCACCTGCGGCAGATCCGCGCCAAGGGCGCGCATGAAGGCCGCGCCGCCCTCCTCGGGGCGGATCCCTTGTGCGATGGTCTGCGCCAGCCGCTGCTGCGCGGGCGATTGCGCGCCGGTGGCGGCGTCATCCTTGTCGAAGACCAGCTCGCCGGGGCGCGGCGGCCCGGATGTGACCAGATCGCCGGGCGCATCGAGCCGCTTCATGGAAAACCCGCCAATTTCGACGCAGCGCTGCCCGTCGATGTCGCACAAGGTGATGTCGAAGCTGACGAAGCCGGGCTGCTGTGCCCCTCGATCAAGACGCACCCAGCTGAACAGATCGGCGGGCAGGGGGCGCAGCACCCGAACGCTGCGATATGCGACGGGCACCCACATATGGCTGTCGTCGTAGTCTTGGCTCAACTCCATCGCCCAGCCGGTGGCCATGTCCATCAACGCGGGATGCAGCAGATACCCGTCGGACATGTCTTGCGCGAACTCCGGCGGCAGGCTCAGCCGTGCGATCCCTTCGTCGTGGCCCAGAGCCTTTTGCCGCAGCGCGCGCCAGCGCGGACCAAAGGCGAGATGGGCCTGCTGTGCGATGCGCAGGCCGTGCGGGTCTTCGGCGCTGGCCACGTTGCAGCGCGCGCGGATCGCCGCCGGATCGATCGGCGCGGAGTCAGCAGTCGGGGCGCCGAGGGCCACACTGGCCTGTGCATTGAGCGCGTACCCCGTGCGGCCGCCGCCGGGCATTGCGCTGCGGATCTCGACATCATAGCCGGCCTCGCTGCGCGACAGGCGCAGCCGGGTCTCGCGCGGGGTCTGCGTGGCCTCGACGGGGCGGAAGAAATACAGATCATGGATCTCGAAGCCGCCGCTTTCGCCATGCGCGCGCAGTGCCTCGGCGATCTGTTCCAGATAGCCCGTTCCCGGCATCAACGCCGCACCGGAAGCCGTGCGGTGTTCGTCGAAGACCCAGCGCTCGGTGCTGTAGCGCGCTGTGAACAGGCGGTTGCCGCCGGCATCGAAGCCGGCGCTGTCCAGAAGCGGCGCTGTCACCGGTTCGGGCGCGACCGGAGCTGGGGCACCGCGCTGCGCCGCGACCGCTTCGGCGGCCATGCCGATCTGCGCCCATGGTCCCCAGTCGATGGCCAGCACACGGGTGCGCCCGCCCGCGCGGCTCTGGGCGAAGGCGTTGAGGTATTCGTTCGCGGCGACGTAATCGACCTGCCCGGCCGGTGCCGTGACCGTGCTGGAGGAGGAGAACAACACCATCACCTCCAGCGTTCCGTCGGGGAACAAGGTGTCGAGCACCTGTGTGCCGTGCAGCTTGGGGGCCAGCACAGCTTCGATCGCGCCGGTGGACTTGGTCATGAGCGGGGCATCGTCGATCACGCCGGCGGCGTGGATCACCCCGGTCGGGGCGCCCACCGCTTCGGTGATGCGCGACACGGCCATGCGCATCTGTTCCAGGTTGCACACATCCGCCGCCTCGGTCAGGACGGTGCCGCCGAGGCCCTGCAGCCGCTGCACGGCGCGGATGCGCCGCGCCGTCGTGTCATGCGGCGGGTGATCGCGCAGCCAGGCGTCCCTATCCTGCGGTGCCGGCAACGGCGTGCGCGCCAGCAGCACGATGGTCGCGCCGGTCTGGCGGATCAGCTCTTCGGCGACGGTCACACCGATGCCGCCGAAGCCGCCGGTGATCAGCCAGACGCCGCCCCGCGGCAGTGGTGCGGCATCGTGCGCGGGCAGCGATACGCGACGGAATTCGCGCTCATACCGCCGATGCCCGCGCCATGCCGCGACGGTGTTGGCGGGCGTGGCCAGCAATTCCTCCAGGAGGCGGTCGATCGTGTCGTCGGCGGCACTGGTCGCTTGCGCGCCGCGCCGCGCCCTGCGCCGTGCGGGTTGCGCGGCCTGTTCCATGTCGAGCACCGCGCAGGTCACCCCGGCAAGCTCGCGCGGGATGACCATGGCCGGCCCCATCACGGTCGCCTTGCCCGGATAGGGCAGCCGGTCATCGCCGGCCAGCCGGGCCGCGCCGGATGTGACCACCGTGACATGCAGCGGGCGCGGCAGCCCCTCGGACTCGATCGCCTGCGCGAGAAAGAGCAGGCTGTGAAAGCCGTGCTCCATGTTGCGGTGAAAGAAGCTGCTGCCGGGGCGGAAGGACTCGTCCCCGGTCAGCAGCCAGAAATGCCCGATCCGGTCGGGGGCCATCCCCTGCGCCATCAGATCATGCATCAGTCGGTCATACCCGTCGCGGCCATGTTCGGGTGCGAGGGTGTAGACGTCTTCGCAGAGGCGGGTGAAGGCATCGCCCGGCCGGACCTCGACGACGCGGTGCCCGGCGCTGCGCAGGCGTGTCGCGACCTGCGCGCCGGGGCCGCTGTCCTCGTCGAAGATCAGCCAGCTGTGGCGCTCGGCTGTCTCGAGCTCATGCGCGACGTCCACCGGGCAATCGGCAAGGCGCGGGCGCCATGCCGGCCGGTAGCCCCATTCAGCCGGGTCGTCGCGCCGCTCGGGCAGCGTGTCGTCGGATCCCGGCTGCGTTTGCCCGGCCCCCGGTTCGATGAAATAGGGCGCGCGTTGAAAGGCATAGCCCGGTAGCGGCACGCGCTGGCGCTGCGCCTCGCCCCAGAGCTGATCCCAGTCGAAATCCGTGCCGCACGCCCAGAGCCGGCCCAGTGTTTCGAGAAAATGCGCATCATCCGCGACCGGCTCGTCGGGGTGGCGCAGCGCGCTGAAGGCGCGCCCGGCGGGCAGTCCGCCATGCGCGCGCGCCAGCCCGGACAGTGCCTTGCCCGGCCCGACCTCCAGATAGATCCGCGCCGGATCGGCTTTGAGCGTGCTCAGCCCGTCGGCAAAATGCACCGTGTGGCGCAGATGCCGGACCCAGTAATCGGGATCGGTGGCCTCGGCGTCGGTCAGCCATGTGCCGGACCGGTTGGAGATGACCGGGATGCGCGGCGCCGACAGCGCGATGGTGCGCAGATAGGCGCCGAACGGCTCTAGGATCGGATCCAGCAGGCGCGAATGCGCCGCGATGTTGATGGGGATGCGCTGCGCCTCGATGTCTTCGGCGTGCAGCTGTGCCGCCAGCCGGTCCAGCGCGTCCTGCGGCCCGGACACCACGGTCAGCCCCGGCGCATTGACGGCGGCGATATCCAGCCCGTCGCCGATGCGCGCGCCGACTTCGTCGCGCGACAGCGGCACGCTGAGCATCCCGCCGGCGGGCACGTCGTCGAAAAGCTGTCCGCGCAGATGAACCAGCCCGATGCAGTCCTCGAAGGACATCACCCCGGCCAGGCAGGCGGCGGTGTTCTCGCCCATGGAATGCCCGATCAGCGCCGCGGGCTCCACGCCCCACGACATGTAGAGCTGCGCCAGCGCGTATTCCGTGATCATGATGAGCGGCAGTTGCAGGGAGGGACGGTGCAGCCGGGTTGCCGCGTCCTCCGGGGCCATGCCGTCCGCCAGCCAGAGCGCTGCAAGATCGACATCCCCCCGCGGCTTCATGAACGCGAGCCCGCGTTCCATCCACTCGCGAAACACCGGCTCGGTCTCGAACAGGTCGCGCGCCATGCCCGGATACTGCGCCCCGCCGCCGGGAAACATGAACACCGTCCCGGCGCCGCCAGCGTTGGCAGCCTGCGGCGCGGAATGGGTGTGGACGCGGCGCGCATCGCGCGACTCGAGCCGTGCCGCCGCTTCCTCGTGGGTTCCGGCGACAACGATGCGCCGCTTTTCGAAGGCGCGCCGGCCCGCCTGCAGTGTCCATGCGACATCGGCCAGGGGCTGATCCGGATGGGCGCGCAGATGCGCGGCGAGCGCATCCGCCTGCGCATCAAGCGCCGCGTTCGAACGCGCCGAAAGCGTGATGAGCTGAAACGGCCAGTCCGCCTCGGGCGAGTGCGGGCGCGGCGGGGCCTCTTCGAGGATGACATGCGCGTTGGTGCCGCCGACCCCCAGCGAATTCACTCCGGCCCGTCGCGGCCGCGCGCCGGTCCAGTCCGTCAGCGTCGCGTTCACCTCGAACGGGCTGTTCGCGAAATCGATCGCCGGGTTGGGCGCCTCGAAGCCCAGCGACGGCGGCATCTGGCGATGATATAGTGCAAGCGCTGCCTTGATCAGGCTGGCGACCCCGGCCGCCGTATCCAGATGGCCGATGTTGGTCTTGACCGACCCGATGCGGCAGAACCCCTTGCGGTCGGTGGTCTGCGCGAAAGCCTCGGTCAGCGCCGCGACCTCGATGGGATCGCCAAGATAGGTCCCCGTCCCGTGGCATTCGACATAGCCGATGCTGTCCGCGCGTACACCGGCGGCGGCGATGGCCTCGGCCACGGCCTGCGCCTGCCCCTCGACGCTGGGGGCGAGGTAGCCGGCCTTGGCCGCGCCGTCGTTGTTGACCGCGCTTCCCTTGATCACCGCCCAGATATGATCGCCGTCGGCGATGGCGTCCTTGAGGCGGCGCAGAACCACCACCCCCGCCCCCGACCCGAAGACGGTGCCCTGGGCGCGATGGTCGAAGGCATGGCAGGCGCCGTCCGGTGACAGGATCTCGCCTTCGCGCACGACATAGCCGCGCCCGTGCGGCAGCTCGATCGTCACGCCACCGGCGAGCGCGAGGTCGCACTCGCCCGTCAACAGCGCCTGGACGGCATAATGCGTCGCCACCAGCGATGTGGAGCAGGCGGTCTGCAGGTTGATGCTGGGACCCTTGAGGTCGAAGACATGGCTCACCCGGGTGGCCAGAAAGTCCTTGTCATTGCCGGTGTGGCGCAGCAGGAACATGCCCACATCGTCGACCAGATCGGGGTTGGAGCAGACGTTGAAATAGAAATAGCTGCCCATGCCGCAGCCCGCGAAGACCCCGACCGGCCCGTCAATGCCGTCCGGGGGATGGCCGGCATCCTCGAGCGCGTGCCAGGCCACCTCGAGAAACTGCCGGTGCTGCGGGTCCATGATGGCCGCATCGCGCGGGCTGAGGCCGAAGAACTCGGCATCGAACCGCTCGAACCCGTCGAGCGTGGCCGCCGCGGGTACATAGTTCGGCATCTGCATGCGCGCCTGCGATTCGCCGCTGGCAAGCAGGGCCGCCTCGTCAAGCTGGCGGATGGCGCAGACACCACCACGCAGGTTTTCCCAGTACCGGGTGACCGAGGGGGCGCCGGGAAGGTGGGCCGCCATGCCGACAATGGCGATGTCGGTGTCGGAATCCGTGCCGGTATCGGTGTCCGGAAGGCTGTCATTTGCAGCGTTACTGATCATCAAACCCGCTCATACGTGGACCGAACTGCATCCATCAAAAAGAAAAGCATACCTCATCCTGGCGCTGCCCGCCACGCGATGCAGCGAGCGCTCTGGCACCCGCGCCAAGCTGCTTCCGCGCTGCGGCAGAAATCGGGCACAAAGATGGAAACTTGACCACGCTTCGTGGTCCGGCATGTGACGACCGCCTCGCTTAGAGTACCGTTCGCGGTCGGCTCGCGCGGTCAGGGACCCGGTTCGGCACGGGTTCGGGCTCGGCGGTGCCGGTTGCGCGAAGGCGTTCGGCATGGCCCAGCACCGCCCCGGCCATGAGCCACGTGAACGGAATCAGCGTGGCATTCGGCAGCAGATCGATCATGTTGGCGCCGACCAGCAGCGCGATCGCGGCGCCATAGGGGGATACCTCCGAAGCCGGGAGCCGCGCCGCCGCGTGCGCCAGCATCAGCACCGGCAGCGCGAGGAGCCCGAACTCGGCGATATATCCCAGCCATCCATGGGTGCCGATCACGATGATCCATCGCCCGTCCACAATGGTCAGCATCTCGCCGCTGATCATGTCATGCACCATGTTACGCCCCCATCCGCCCCAGCCGAAGAGCGGCTTTTCACTGGCATGGGCGAGCAGCATCGCTTCGTTGTCGAAGCGGAAGCGAAGCGATCCGGCGCGCTCCTCACTGAACGCCTCGGCAAGCCCCAGCAGCGTGTCCACTGGCACCAGCCCCGCCCCGCGCAGCAACGGATAGGCGACGGTCACCATTGCCAAGAGCGCGGCCGCGCGCAGTTGTACACGCGGCGAGGCCAGTAGCACGAGCGGCAGCAAGGCCGCCGCGTGGACCAACGGTCCCATGCTTCGGCACACAACCAGCATGACCAACAGATAGATCGTGGCCAGGATCATGCGCGGCCGCCGCTCCGGCGCGGCTGCGCGCGCCAGCGTGGCTGCGGCAACGACGCACATCAGCGTGAAGAAGGCCAGCCACAGCCCGTGCTGCAGGAACACGATCGGGCGGAAACCGCCCCAACGGATCGTCTGCGCGAAACTGTGCTGGAAGAAACCGTAGATCCAGGTGTTGAGCTGCGGGCTGAGCCGCGCCTCGATCAGCATCGGCACCGAATAGATCAGCCCGGCGATCACAAGGGCGATCAGCACCTCGCGCAACGCCGCCGCGCTGGCGAGGAATTGTCGCGCCAGAAAGAACGGCAGGATGTAGATGAGCTGGTTCCCGATGAAGGCGACGGCATCGTAGATGCGCAGGCCCTGAAGCGCGTCCTGCACCGTTGCTCCTGGGTAGCGCGTGACGCTCCATTCGGTCACGATCTGTCCGAACAGGATCGGCTCGCGATTGTTGAGGACGGTGATCAGGGGGCCGAACAGGAACAGCAGAAGCAGCGCCTGCACCGCGCGTGTGCGCGGGATCAGCTCGACGCGCTCGCGCAGCATCACGGCGATCACGAACAGGGTCGACAGGTTGGGGATGCTGACCTTGTCCAGCGCCGGCACCATCGGGAAATCGAACCGTGCGACCGGCGGCAGGAACAGATAGCCGCCGAGAATCGACCAGATCAGCGCGCGCTCGATCGGCATCCTGCGAAACATCAGAATGACAACAAGCGGCCACAACAAGAGCGCCAGATATGCGACCGTGTTGGGCATCACCGGTCAGACCGACGCGGGCCGGATTGACGGCGGCGGAACCCTGGCGCGCGCCGCGAGATGATCGCCCGCGACGTCGTCATCGCCGCGCATCATTCATACGCGGCCGGTCTCCGGCTGTCTTCGGGTGCGGGCCGGCGGGCCTGGCCCCTCTGCCGCGCGGAAAGTTGATCGATTCCACTATGCAACCTGCCGAAATGCCTCTCGGGACGACCTTATCACAGGATGGCGCGATGCGAATACTCCTGCCTTCGGGCGGCAGGGTGCTACCTGTATTCGATCAGGGAGCGTCGGCGTCCCCGCAAACGGCCGGCATGATATTCGAGGACGCCGACCGCCTCCGGAAGCTTTCCCAAGACGGTGAAGAGCGCATGCTCCCACGCCGCGCGATGTCCGTCCCGGTCGCGCAGCGCAAGGCGCAGCACCTGCGCCGGCCACGCCAGCACTACGGCAGCTCCGGCCGGATGAAACGCCGCCAGCGCGGCAGCGGTCGCCGGCACTCCGATACCCCAGATCAGCGCCCGCCGGGTCTCGCGCACATAGTGCCGGTCGGGGCCCGTGCCGTGCAGCGCCGCCCCCTCGGCAAAGGCGTGGCCGGCCCGCCGGCTGCGCTTCCACCACTGCGCAAAGCGTGTCATCTGCGCGTCATGCCAGGTCATCTCGGTATCCAGCCGATGGATGTGCCAGCCCGCCTCACGCAATCTGAGGCACAGTTCGGGTTCCTCGCCGGCGATCAGGTCGGCGCGGAATCCGCCCACCGCGTTCAGCGCCTCGCGCCGCATCATCGCATCGCCGCCGCAGGCCCGTGCCGGGCCCGGCGGGGTGTTCCATTCGCGGTCGCACAAGCGGTTGTAGACCGACGCCTCCGGGTGTCGCTCGCGCCGGCGGCCGCAGATGACCGCGGTCTGCGGGTGCGAATCGAGATAGGCGCGCGCGGCCCGGATCCAGCCGTCGCGCAGGGTGCAATCGCCGTCCATGAACTGCACATACCGTGCCGGCGGGTCGCAGGGCAGATGTGCCAGCCCCTCGTTGCGCGCCCTCGCCGCTGTGAAAGGGTGCGTCATGTCCAGGGCGACGACGCGCGCCCCGGCCTCGCGCGCCAGATCCGGGCTGCCATCGCCGGATCCGGAATCGACATAGACCACACAGCGAACGGCGCCTTCCAGCGATTGCAGCGCGGCCTGCAGCCGTGCCCCTTCATTGCGTCCGATCACGACGGCGTCCACGATCCCCTGCGCGTCGGCGGGGCGGGCTTGCGCCGCCTGGTCGGCGGAGGGGGGGTGCGCGCGCATGGCTCTGCCGTTCCTTGTGTCCCGCGAGCTGATGGGCCGGTGCCGCCTTGGCGGACCGATCCGCCGCAGCGTTTCGGTGTGATGCTAGCAGATGCGACGCGGCCGTACAGACCCGCCGGTTTCGGGGTGCGGGCGATGCGGGGATGCAGAGCCGGGCGTCAGTGACGCAAGCCTTCCCACAATGCGATGACGGCCTCCTGATTCATCCACAGCGCCACCAGCGCCACCGCCAGCGCGAGGCCCGCGAACAGCGCATCATGCAGGGCGTCCCACACACCGTGACGTCGGGCGAGCCGGACCTGCGCGGGATACACTGCGGCGACCGACAAGCCCTGACCGATCAACGCCCCGACGAGCCCGGCGAACTCGGCCCCGAGGATAAAGAAACCGGTCTGGGTGGCGGCGCGCAGCGCGATCAGCGCGAAGAAGCTGCGCGAGTCACCGGCCGCAAGGGAGGCACGATCATACGTCAATCCGACGATCTGAAATCCGGTGATGCACGAGATCAGCACGAGTATACCCCCGGCTGCCGCGTAGCGCGGATCGTAAAGCCAGGCGATCAGCTCGGGGCCGAACCCCGACAGGGTTGCGACGAGGGCCAGCAACCCGCCGCTGAGCGCAAAGCGCATGCGGCGCATGGCGCGGAAGTTCTCGGCGCTTTCGGCCGGCGGGCGCAGCCGGTAGATCGGGATCATCAGCCGTTGCATCGCGGTGGTTCCCAGCAAGCGCGGGAAACTGGCGAGGAAAAAGCCGATCGTGTAGATCCCCAGCATGTCGATGGTCAGGTACTTGCCCAGAATGAGGCGGTCGCCCTGCTGGACCAGGAATCCGCAGATCGTGCTCAGGAAGATCCATTTCCCGAACCCGATCAGTTCCTGTGCCGATGCTGCGTCCCAGTGAAAGCGGTTGGCCTGACCGGGCAGCAACAGATGCAGCATCAGCGTCTTGATCGCGCTGCCGGCGATCAGGCCGAACACGAGCGCCCATATGGACTGCAGCGCCCATGCCAGCGCGACCGTCACGATCAGTCCGATGAGCTGCGCCGCGAGATCTGTGCAGGTGACGCGGCCGATGCGCAGATGCCGGCCCGCGGATTCGACCCGTGTCGGTCGCAACCCGTCCAGGATCAGCGCGAGCCCCGCCACCGGCAGAAGCTGCGCCAGCTGCGGCTCGGCGTAGAAATGCGCCATCGGCAGCGCCAGTGCCGCAGCGCCAAGACACAGCAGGACACCCCGGATCGCCTGAATTGTCCAGGCGGTGTCAAGAAAGCGTGGGTCGTCGCCGCGCGGGCTTTGCTGGATCGACGGCGCGATGCCGACATCCGAGAACATCGACAGCCCCACCATCACCGCCGTGATCAGCGCCATCAGGCCGAACGCCTCGGGAAAGAGCAGCCGTGTCAGGATCAGGTTGGAGCCGAGCCGCAGCGCCTGCGCTCCGCCAAAGCCGGTGATGGTCCAGAAGAAGCTGCGCGATATGCGCGCGGTAGCTCCGTCGCCGTGCAGGATGCTCATGAAGGACTTCGCCCCGTTGCAAACGTGAAGGCGGATGGCTGATGTATCCACGCAACCGGATCAGGGCCGCATGCGCGCGACCAAGGCAGGGTAGAAACCGCGATGCGGACCGTCAATTCCTGTGGCGGAGCCGACGGCCCGCATCTCATGTGAAGGTCCAGCTCGCGGTCGGTATGTGCGGGTCCGCCCGGCAGCGCAGCATGTCGTCGGACAGCGCCGCGCGCAGGTAGGCCATTTCCTCCGGGGCAGGGTCGAGGCGCGTTCGATTGTGGCGCTCGACCCAGCCGCGCAGACCGGTGCGCCAGGTCTTCGGCAATGCCCTGCCCAGCGACATCGCGCGGCGGTTGCGCATCAGCCGCGCAAGCGTCGGGCTGCGGTAGACATGCGAGCTGTTCTCCCGGGGTGCGGCTGCATGTCCGCCTGTCGTCTCGGCCGCGGATGGCGCGGTGCCGAGGAACCGGGAAATCCGGTCCATCAGCTTGTCCGGAGCGGTGAGCTCGGCGAAATCGAGCAGCAACAGATCGTCGCCGAACAGGTCCCGGTAGCGCGTAACGTCCGCGTGATAGGTGCTGCGGCGCAGGTGGTGAAACAGCGGTTGCCACCCGGCGGCGACACGTTCGGGCTCAAGCTCCATCGCGCGGCGCAGGCGCTCGGTCTCCAGGTGATCGCGCACGGTATGCTGATATTCAGAGATGATACGCGCGACCGGGTCGCGCAGCACACAGATCAGGCGCGTCGGATAACGTTGCGCCCAAGCATGAATACGCGCGGGCGCGGCCGGATTCGACAGGTAGTCGGTCGAGGCATCGAGGCGCCAGCCGCTGCGGTCGGCCGGACCGAACGCGCCGACATAGGCCGACTCCCGCACGATCATGCCGGCGCGGAAGGAGGCCGCGCCCGGCCCATGCCAGTCGCGCGCTGCAAAATCAGTGAAGAAGCGCGGCTCCTTGTGGGCGCAGGGGATGACGTCGTCACGCCGTGCGAGCAATCGGGCGAGGGTCGAGGTTCCGGCCTTGGGGGCGCCGATCAGGATGAGGTAGCCGTGCGTCATGCGCGTTTCCTATGCCAGGCGGGCGTGCCTGTCTGCCCCATTCGGCTTCGGATCGCATCGCCGATGACTGGTCGTGCGCCGCGCGAATTCGTGGCGATTGCCAGTAAAATCCCTGTGAAAGCCTGCAAACTCACATTTTTCCGCCAGATTTCGGCCATGAACTTTGCCTAGCGTCCTCGGTGGTTACAAGTGTGCGCGGCTCGCGACAGGCGCGCCCGGATACAAGGGGACGAGTGATGCCCGAAGGTGCTTGGCAAGGCAATCTATCGACCGCACACGGCCGCCGACCTCGTGAAGGGTGCGGGGCCCGGCCCCGGCGGTTCGATGTCCGGGGCCGTATCGCGGCCTTCATTCACGATGCTGCCGGGACGGTGACGGTGTTCTCGCTCTTTCTGCTCATCGTGATCCTGATGGTGGGCGGCATGGCGGTGGATGTGCTGCGCTATGAACATCAGCGCGTCCGGCTGCAAAGCACGGCGGACCGGGCGGTGCTGGCCGCAGGCAACCTGCGCCAACCCAATGATCCGCATGAGGTGGTGGCCGAGTATTTTGCCAAGGAGGGGCTGAGCGACTTTCTCGACGACGTCACCATTGATGAGGGCCTGAACTTCCGTACCGTTTCCGTGCAGACGAGCGCGGTGATTCCGTCGATCTTCCTGCGACTGGTCGGCATCAAGAGCCTGACCGCCGACGCCGCGAGCACCGCCGAAGAACGTTACAACAAGGTCGAAGTGGCGCTGGTGCTCGACCTGTCGAACTCGATGAACTCGTTCAATCGGATCGAGAATCTGCGCGACGCGGGTGCCGAGTTCATCGACACGCTGTTCGAGAATTCCGAAGAGGACCAGATCTCGGTCACGGTGGTGAACTACACCGGGCAGACGAATCCGGGCGAGCAGCTTGCGTCCTACTTCAATGTGAGCGACGCGCAGCCCTTTTCCCACTGCGTCGAGTTCGATGCGCAGGATTTCGAGAGTATGGCGCTGCAGCCGGGCGCGTCGCTTGAAGGCTCCGGGCATTTCGACCCGTGGCACACCAGCCGCGCGCGCAACATGATCTTCTGCCCCTCGCCGCGTCTTCCGCAGTTCAGCCACAGCGACAACACCCACCGCGAAAACATCGTGATGTCGGGCAATCCCGAGTTCCTGACCGACTATCTCGAAGGGCTCTGGGCCGATGGCAACACCTCGATCGAGATCGGCCTGCGCTGGGGCGCGGCGATGCTCGACCCGTCCTCGCGGCCCATCGTGGCCGACATGGCCGCGAACGGGCTGGTCCATTCCGCTTTCGCCGATCGCCCGCTCGACTATGACGACGAGGAATCGCTGAAGGCCATGGTCCTGATGACCGACGGCGAGAATTTCGAGCAATGGATCATGAACGACGCGTACAAGACCGGGCAGTCCGATGTCTGGCACACCGTGTTCTTCAACCAGGCGCCGGCGCAGGGCGGAATGCCGAGCCTTGAGGACGAGATCTACGGGATCCTGAACGGCACCATCCAGCCGACCGGGCTGCAGCGCCACCGCTTTGACGCGGTCAGCGTGCCGCAGAACAACCCCGACGGGCTGGACGCGACGCGGCCCAACCGTAATGTCGGCAGTGGCGGTGGTTACGACAGCACCAGCCGGGCGTATCTGTCGGTGCGGCCGGGCAACAGCGGCAACTGGTACCTGCCCCGGCCGATCGACACCAACCCAGGCAACAGCGGCGACTGGCGCGACTCCCCCTGGACGACGTCCAGCTCGTTGCCTGCCACGGGGTCGTGGTGGAGCCAGGTGCAGCCGCCCACGGCGACCGGATGCAGCTACCATCCCGCCTCGGACACACCGCTCGCCTTCGATTTCCAGGTTTGCGACGACCGCGTCGCCTATCGGATGACCCATCCCTGGCTGTGGGACAACTTTTCGGTCCGCTGGGTGGCGCACCGCCTGTATCACAATTCTGGCATTCAGGGGTATTCGAGCTTCATGAACTCGGTGCTCTCCACCCGCCCCGCCTCGACAAAGAACGAGCATCTGGACACGATGTGCAACACCATCAAGTCGCACGATATCCCGATCTTCACCGTCGCCTTCGAGGCGCCGTCGGGCGGGGTGTCGGCGATGCAGAGCTGCGCCTCCTCGCTCAACCATTTCTATGACGTCGAGGGCACCGATATCGGGACCGCCTTCCGCGCCATCGCCGGCACCATCAACCGGCTGAGGCTGACGCAATGACCGTGCGCCGCGCCCGGGCCAGATTGCGCCGCTTCGGCGGCGATGAGTCGGCGAACGCGACCATCGAGTTCGCGATCATCTTCCCGGTGTTCATGATGATCCTGCTGATGTCGATCGAGGCCGGCGTGATGCTGACCCGGCAGGTCATGCTCGAGCGCGGCGTCGACATCGCCATCCGGGATCTGCGGCTGGGCACGATGGAGGAGCCGACCCACGACAAGTTCAAGGACCGGATCTGCGACAATGTCGCCGCGGTGCCCAATTGCCGCGACAATCTGCTGCTGGAGCTGGCGCCCATCGATACCGAATCCTGGCTCCTGCCGACGGACCGGCCGGCCTGCGTCGACCGGCTGGAGGATATGGAACCCGTCACGACCTTTGTCGAGGGCGCGGGCAACCAGCTGATGCTGGTCCGCGCCTGTTTCGTGATCGACCCGTTCTTTCCCACCACGCCCTGGGGGCTGCAGCTGCCGCTCGACGAGTCGGGCGGATTTCAGATGGTGTCGGCTTCGGCCTTCGCGAACGAGCCGAGGTAAGCCATGTTCAAGCACGCCATATCCGTGATCCTCCATCGTCCGGGCCGCTTCCTGCGCGAATGCCGCGGCTCGGTATCGGTGGAAACCGTCATCGTCATGCCGATGCTCATCCTTGCGCTTGGCATGGTGGTCCTGCTTTCGGGGATGTTCCGGTCGCAGACCGTCAGCACCAAGGCCGCCTACACCATTTCCGATACGCTGTCGCGACGGGTCGACCCGGTCGATGCTGCCTATCTCGACGGGCTCGCGCAGCTTCACCGCTATCTTTCTCAGGCGCAGCATGACGTGTCGTTGCGTGTCTCCAGCGTCGCGTTCGATGTCGATGCGGACGAGTATTTCGTGATCTGGTCCTACAACCCGTCCGGCGATGGCGTGCTGACAACCGAGACGGTCAATCTCGGTATCGATGCCCGCCTGCCGACCCTGGCAACGGGCGAGACACTGATCCTGGTGGAGGCGGGCACGCAGTGGCGATCCTTCCTGCCGCAGGTGCTGGCCGATCGGGACTTCAATCAGATCGTCTTTACCCGTCCGCGTTTCACGCCGCAGCTGCGATTCGATACCGGCGATCTGATCATATCCCTGCCCGGCGGGGGAACATGCGACGATGGGGGCGAGCTGTGCAATACCGGTAGCTGATGGCGGCACCCGGTCACATGTCGCGGGGCGCAATGCCACCCTTGTCCGGCACGTGCGGCATTGCCGGTCAGCGCCGCGCCGCGAAGAAGGCGCGCAACAGGAACTCCGATTCCCGGGCGTCGATTCCGGGGTAGATTTCCGGGCAGTGATGCGCCTGCGGATGCGCGAAGACGCGCGCGCCATGCGCGACGCCGCCGGATTTCGGGTCCGACGCCCCGTAGTAAAGCCGCGCGACCCGTGCAGCCGCGATCGCGGCGGCGCACATCGCGCAAGGTTCCAGCGTCACATAAAGATCGCAACCTGTCAGTCGTTCGGAGCCGAGCGCCGCGCAGGCGGCCCGTATCGCGAGGATCTCGGCATGCGCGGTCGGGTCCGACAGTTCGCGGCCGCGATTTCCGGCGCGCGCGAGAATCACGCCATCCGGGCCGCGAATGATCGCACCCACAGGCACCTCGCCGCGCATCGCCGCGGCGCGCGCTTCATCGAGGGCCAGATGCATGTCACTGCGAAACGGGGTCATGCGCATGTCATGAAACGGGCGCGGCGGTGTTGCAAGATGCTTTCCCCGGTCGGGATTCCCGGCTATGGCTCGGCCATGGCACGATCAGGCAACGGACAGACGCGCAGCCAAGGGGCGGCGGGCGAACGGATCGCCAAGGTGCTGGCGCGCGCAGGCGTTGCCTCGCGCCGCGACGCCGAGGCGATGATCCGTGCGGGGCGGGTCAGCCTGAACGGCCGTCGTCTCGACAGCCCGGCGCAGAACGTGACAGCGGCGGATCGGATCACGGTGGACGGCGCCCCCCTTGCCGCGGCCGAGCCGTCGCGGCTGTGGCTCTATCACAAGCCGACGGGGCTGGTGACGACGGCGCGCGATGACAAGGGGCGCGCCACGGTGTTCGACCGGTTGCCGGCGGACCTGCCGCGGGTGATGCCGGTGGGGCGTCTCGATATCAACTCCGAGGGGTTGTTGCTGCTGACCAATGACGGGGCGCTGAAGCGGCGGCTGGAGCTTCCCGCGACGGGCTGGCTGCGCAAGTATCGCGCCAGAGTGCGGGGGAACCCCGATGACACGACCCTGGCGCCGCTGCGTGCCGGTCTGGTCGTGGACGGGGAACGGTTTCAGCCGATGCGGGTCGGCATCGACCGGCAGCAGGGGGCGAACGCATGGCTGACCGTCGGCATCCGCGAGGGCCGCAATCGCGAGGTACGCCGCGCCCTTCAGGCCGTGGGCCTGACCGTGAACCGGCTGATACGCGTCAGCTACGGCCCGTTTCGCCTTGGCGACCTGAAACCGGGTATGGTCGAGGAAGTGCGCCCCAGGGTCCTGCGCGATCAACTGGGGCTGGAGGGGCCCGCGCGGCGCGGAAGCGGCACGCCTGCGGGGTGACGCACCGGTCGCCGCCGCCGCGCATATGCTGGCGATGGCCCGCCGCCGCCGTTAAGCTGTCACGCATGGTCGATCCGAGGGGCGCGTGATGTCCGAAAGCACCTTGCGCAAGTTGTCGTTCCTGCTGCTGGTGGCGCTGGTGCTCTATGTCGCTTTCAGGATCGGGTCGTGAGGCCGCGCCGGGCTACCGGGGCGTTCCCCCCCGACTGGCGCAGGCGGCGGCCGGCGCGGGCCGGCGGACGTGTGAACGTCATGTTCCTGCTGCCGTTTGCGCTGTTGCCCGGGGCTTTCGGGTTGGATCCGCCCGGCCTTGTGCTGGTACTCGGGGCGTTTGCGGCGCTTCTGCTGGGCGCCTGGCTGACACGAGACGGGGTGCGCGCGCATGAAGCCTATGACGCCCGCGCGGTGGCGCGGCGCCCGGCCGTGCCGCGCAAGGGACTTGCTGCCTGCCTGACCGGAATGGGGTTGGGAATGGCGGCGTATCCGGATGCCGCGACGCTGACCGGTCCGGTTGTGATCGCGCTTGCGGGGGCGGTTGTGATCGCGCTTGCGGGGGCGGTGCTGCATCTCGGGGCGTTCGGGCTCGACCCGCTGTCGGACAAGCTGTCTGGGAATGCGCGCGGCGCCCATGTCGCCACGGCGGTCGCGCGCGCCGAGGAGCGGCTCGCACGGATGCACGCTGCCATCGCCGCGACCGGCGATCACGCGCTTCTCGCACGGGTCGAGCGCTTCGCGGACGGCGCACGCACGCTGTTTCGCACCATCGAGCGCGACCCGCGGCGTCTGCCGGCCGCGCGGCGCTATCTGGGGGTTTACATTGAGGGTGCGTGCGACGCTGCGATGCAGTATCATGCCTTGGATCGGCAGGGCCGGACTTCGGCGGCGCGCCGGCGGTTCGAGGCCTTGCTGGACGATCTTGAAAAGGATTTCGCGGCGCGAAACGCCGCATTGATGCAAGGAGATCGCGCCGCCTTCGAAATTGAGGTCGATGTGCTGCGCGAGCGGCTGCGGCGCGAAGGGCTGACGCCGCGAGACTGATGCCAGGAGGAAGCATGTCCGAAGATGCCCGCGACGGCGAAAGACGCGAGCAGGAGACGGCTGCGGGTCAGGCGCCGCCGTCCGACGCCGAGCTTCGCAGCGTGACGGAGCACGATCTGCCCGAGTCCGACCCCGCCCTGCCGGACGCCACCGACGCCGAAACGCAGGCGGCGTTGCAGCGGCGCATGGCCGAGATCGATCTGTCGGATACGACGTCGATTCTGAATTTCGGCGCCGGCGCCCAGGCCGAGTTGCAGCAGATCAGCCAATCCATGCTGGCGGATGTGAAGGCCAAGGATATCGGTCCGGCCGGCGATGCGCTGCGCGAGATGGTCTCGACCATACGCGGCTTTTCGGTTTCCGAACTCGATACCCGGCGCGAGCGCAGCTGGTGGGAACGGCTGATGGGCCGTGCGGCGCCGCTGTCCGATCTGATGACACGCTTCGACAGCGTGCAGGCGCAGATCGACCGGATCAGCGATACCCTGCTGTCGCATGAGCACCGGCTTCTCAAGGATGTGAAGGCGCTGGACCGGATGTATGAAAAGACGCTCGCCTTTCATGATGAGCTGGCGCTCTATATCCGAGCCGGGCAGGCGCGGCTGCGTAGGCTCGACGAAACCGAGATTCCGCAAAAGGAGGCGGCGGCCGGGACCGCCGAGGACACCAGGGCCGCGCAGGCGCTGCGCGATCTGCGCGCGGCGCGGGACGACCTCGAGCGGCGCCTGCATGATCTGCGGCTGACCCGGCAGGTGACGATGCAGGCGCTGCCGTCGATCCGGCTGGTGCAGGAGAACGACAAGTCGCTGGTGGCGCGGATCAATGCCACGCTGGTGAACACGGTGCCCTTGTGGGAGACGCAGCTGGCGCAGGCGCTCACGATCGAGCGGTCGCGACGGGCGGCGCAATCGGTGCGAGCGGCCAACGATCTTACCAATGAACTGCTGACCGCCAATGCCGAGAATCTGCGCCGGGGCAACCGGGTGGTGCGCGAGGAGATGGAACGCGGCATCGTGGACCTGGAGGCGGTGCAGCGGGCGAATGACACGCTGATTGCGGCCATCAACGAAAGCCTCGAGATCGCCGATGCGGGCAAGGCGAAGCGCAAGCAGGCGCAGGATGAGCTGGACCGCATGGAATCGGATCTGCGCTCTGCGTTGTCGGCGGCGAAGACCACCGCCGCGCGCGGTGACGCCGGCCGGGAGGGTTGAGCCCATGCCGGCGACGTTCGGTGCCGACAGGTTGCGCCTGCCTGCCGTGATGGCGGGGCTGCTTGCGCTGGGGGCATGCGACATGCCCGACCCGGCGGGCGACGCCGCGCCTCAGGAAAGCCCCGCCCCCCCCGAAACCGGCCGCGAGCAGGGCGCTGTCAATGTACCCGCACCCGGCAGTGCGGCGCTCGCCGCCTATTACGCCGCGCTGGAGCGTGACCGGCGCGGGCGCGGCCTTATGCGCACCGATGGGGCCGAGACGGCCGGCAGAATCGCGCCAAGTCAACTCGCCGAGAACTTCATGCGTATCGCGATGCGCGAGGAACACCGCCGCGTGGACGGGGTGATCCGCGCAAGCGGCGGTGAAGGGGTGCTGCGCCGCTGGCAGGGCCCGGTGCGGATGCGGCTCGAGTTCGGCGACAGCGTGCCGGGACCGGTGCGCTCCAGTGATCGGCAGGCAGTGTCGGAGTATGCGGAGCGGCTGCAGCGGATCACCGGGCACCCGGTCAGCCTGACGCAGGGGGAGGGGAATTTCCATGTGCTCGTGCTCGGTGAAGACGAACGGCGCAACGCGGGGCCGCGTCTGCGCGAGCTCATGCCGGGGATCGATGCGCAGACCGTGCGGCTGATCACCGGCCTGCCGCGCTCGGCGTTGTGCATGGTCGCGGCGTTTTCCCGCGACGAAGGGCCGGCCTATACCGATGCGGTTGCCGTCATTCGGGCCGAACACCCCGATCTGACGCGGCTGTCGTGTTACCATGAGGAGCTGGCGCAGGGACTCGGCCTGCCCAATGACGACGACACGGTGCGCCCGTCCATCTTCAACGACACCGAAGAATATGCGCTGCTGACCTGGCATGACGAGCTGTTGCTGCGCATGCTCTATGACAGCAGGCTGCGCCCCGGAATGACCCCGGCGCAGGCGGAACCGATCGTGCGCCGCCTCGCGCGCGAGATCGCCGGAGCGCAGAGCTGAGCCGGATCGGGCGGTTCACCCGCGCGAGATCGGTACGCGCTTCGTGTTCTCCTGCGCTTGCAGGGATTTCTTGGGCAGGGTGATCGTCAGAACGCCGTCACGCAGATCGGCCGTCACCCCGGTTGCATCGGCATCGGGCGGCACCCGGAAGCTGCGTGAGAAGGCGCCGTACTGGCGCTCGGTGAAGTACCAGGTGTCGCCCTCCTCCTTGCGCTCCGTCTTCTTCTCGCCGCGTACCGTCACGACGCCGTCATCGATGGTCAGGTCGATGTCGTCCTCGTTCACGCCGGGGAGCTCGAGGGAGATCCTGTAACCGTCGGCGTTCGATGAGGCCTCGGAAGCCGGTGCGACCCATTCGGCGATGCGGGTTCCCATCTGCCGGAATGGTTCGTAGAGGGCGGGCCAGAAACTGCTCATATGCGATTTTTCGACCATCTCTCACTCCGTTTGCTCGGGTTGCGATCTGACACGCACAGATATTGGTTCGCCGCGCTTGCGACGCAATGATCTGCATCAAGCAGAGTCGGCAGATTGCCCCTTTGCGGGCAAGCCGCTATGACGGGAACGAAGGTTCGGGGGGAGGCGATGCGGGCATTGATACAACGTGTGAACGGGGCATCGGTCGCGGTCGACGGCTCCGAGATTGCGCGTGTCGGCCATGGAATGCTGGTGTTCGTTTGTGCGATGCCGGATGACAGCGAGGCGACGGCCGACGCGCTGGCGGCCAAGACCGCGCGTTTGCGCATCTTTCGCGATGACGCCGGACGGATGAACCGCGCCCTGGCCGATATTGGTGGTGCGGCGCTTGTCGTCAGCCAGTTCACGCTTGCCGCGGACACCTCGCGCGGAAACCGGCCGGGTTTCGCCGGGGCCGCCGCGCCGGAGGATGCCCGACGGCTCTATCTGCGTTTCGCCGACGCGTTGCGCGGGCAGGGCGTGGCGGTGCAGACCGGACGTTTCGCGGCGGACATGGCCGTCAGCCTGACCAATGACGGCCCGGTCACGCTTTGGCTGGAGAACTGAGCGCAGATGGTCCGGCTCGATGAACGCGATCTGATGATCCTCAAGGTGCTGGCGCGTGAGGGCCGGATCTCGAAAGCCGATCTGGCCAAGCGGATCAACCTTTCGACCTCGCCGGCGTGGGAGCGGCTCAAGCGGCTGGAGGCGTCCGGCATAATCGACGGTTACCGCGCCGATATCGCGCTCAAGGCAGTGGCACCGCATCTCGTCGTGTTCGTCACGCTCGAGCTGGAGCGTCACACCCCGCAGGATTTCAGCCGCTTCGAGGCGCTGATGGAGTCCCGTGACGAAATCACCGCCTGCTGGGCGCTGGGTGGCGGTTTCGACTATCTGCTGCAGATCGTCACGCGCGACCTCGACCGCTATCAGTCGCTGATGGAGGAAGTGCTCGCGGACGGGCCCAGCGTCGCGCGCTACTACACCTATGTCGTGACCAAGCCGGTCAAGGCGCAGGCGCCGCCGCCGCTTGACGTGCTGATGCAGCCATCGGACCCCTAGGATGTGTCGCTGTCGATTGGTTCCATCGCCCCGGCGCATGCCCAATGTGCGCAATTGGGACCGATCAGAACGAATGCGATGCCCGACACCCGACAGCTCGGGCTTCGCGCAGTTCGGCTGCATTTTTCCCTTCGAGATGCTATAATACGACGCAAGGCGCGGCGTTCGGGAGCGGCGGCGCGCGGCAACCGCAGCAAATCGATGAAAGGGCTCTGGAAATGAACAAGCTGATCCTGATCGGAACGGTCGCGGCCCTCCTGGGCGCCGCCGCCTGCGGACCGATGACCCCGCAGCAACGCACGGTGGCCGGGGGTCTTGCCGGCGGCACGGCCGGTATCGTCACCGCGCGGGTTCTGGATGCGAACCCCAACTGGACGATCGCGGCTGGCCTCGCCGGTGCGGCCGTCGGCACCATGGTGGCACAGAACGAACAGACCGGCGAATGCGCCTATGCGCGCGGCGACGGGACCTACCGAATCGGCCCCTGTTGATCGCGTCGGCCGCGAGCTGAATTGCCGCCGGTGCCCACGACGCGCCGGCGGCACGATTTTTCTTCGGCGGCGGCGACCGTTTTCAGAAACACCATCTTCAGCGTCTGCCCTATGGTGGCGGTGACCGGTGCCGTTGGCGCCGCCGGAGTCATGCTTTCAAGGAGACGCAGATGCTGACCAATGACAAGCTGGATCAATGGGACCGCGAGGCGTTCCTGCACCCCTCCACGCATCTCGGGCAACACGCGCGGGGCGAAAGCCCGACGCGGATCGTCACCGGCGGCAAGGGGGTCCATATCGAGGACCGCGACGGCAAGCGTCTGCTGGATGCCTTTGCCGGGTTGTACTGCGTCAATGTCGGATACGGCCGTACCGAGATCGCGGATGCGATCGCCGAGCAGGCGCGCCAGCTGGCCTATTACCACGCCTATGTCGGCCATGGCAGCGAAGCGGCGATCACCCTTGCGAAAATGATCATCGACCGCGCCCCCGCGAACATGAGCAAGGTCTATTTCGGCCTTGGGGGGTCGGATGCGAACGAGACCAACATCAAGCTTGTCTGGTACGTGAACAACGTCCTCGACCGGCCGCGGAAGAAGAAGATCATCTCGCGCTGGCGCGGCTATCACGGCTCGGGGCTGATGACCGGGTCGCTGACCGGGCTGGAGCTGTTTCACAAGAAGTTCGATCTGCCGCTGGAACAGGTCATCCACACCGAGGCGCCGTACTACTTCCGGCGTCCGCGCAGCGACATGTCGGAAGCCGAGTTCACGGCCCATTGCGCGGCCGAGCTGGAAGCGCTGATCGAGCGCGAGGGCGCCGAGACCATCGGCGCCTTCATCGCCGAGCCGCTGCTGGGCACCGGGGGTATCGTGCCGCCGCCGGCGGGGTACTGGGAGGCGATCCAACCCATCCTGCGCAAGCATGATATCCTGCTGATCGCCGACGAGGTGGTGACCGGGTTCGGGCGTCTCGGCAGCATGATGGGGTCGACGCATTACGGCATCGAGCCCGACATCATCACCATCGCGAAGGGTCTGACATCGGCCTATGCGCCGCTTTCGGGCTCCATCGTCAGTCACAAGGTTTTCGAGGTGCTCGAAAAGGGCGCCGACAAGTTCGGGCCGTTCGGGCATGGCTGGACCTATTCCGCCCATCCAATCGGGGCCGCCGCGGGTGTGGCCAATCTCGAGCTCATCGACCGGCTGAACCTCGTCGAGAATGCGCGCGACACGGGCGCCTATCTTAATCGGACGCTGCGTGAAGCGCTGGGGGCGGAGCCCCATGTCGGCGAGGTGCGCGGCGAGGGCATGCTCGCCGCCGTGGAACTGGCGCGCGACCCGGAAACCCGCACCCTGTTCGACCCCGCCGACAAGGTCGCACCGCGCATCGCCGCGCGCATGGCGGAGCTGGGCGTCATCTCGCGGGCGATGCCGCAAGGCGATATTCTGGGTTTTGCGCCGCCGCTTTGCATCACGCGAGAGGAAGTTGACAAAGTGGTTTCGGTCACGCTTGACGCGGTGCGCGAAATCAGCGCATCGCTGAACTGACGCAGGGGCCGCCGCGCGCCGTGTGTTGCCGGCGTGCGGAAAGGGCAACGTGACGCCGCAGGGCAGCGTCTTGGGGGACAGGGAGCACGCCTTGACGACATCCTCACCGAACTTCACCGACGCCGAGTACTGGGCGCGGATCGCGCGCACCCGCGCGGAGATGGAGCTGCGCGGTATCGATCTTCTGGTCATCACCGACCCGTCCAACATGTCCTGGATCTCGGGGTATGACGGCTGGTCCTTCTATGTCCATCAGGCGGTGCTGCTGGCGATGGAAGGTGAGCCGGTCTGGTGGGGGCGCGACATGGACGCGGCTGGCGCGTTGCGGACAGTGTTCATGTCCGAGGCGGACTCGGTCGTCGGCTACGACGACACCTATGTTCAGAACCCGCAGAAACACCCGATGGAGGCGCTGGCCTATCTGCTCATCGATCGCGGCTGGCACACCGGGCGGATCGGGGTTGAGATGGACAATTACTACTATTCCGCCGGTGCCCACGCCACGCTGACCAGCCACGTGCACGAAGCCCGCTTTATCGATGCCACCGGCGTTGTGAACTGGCAGCGTGCGGTGAAATCGGACTCCGAGATCGAGTATATCCGCCGCGCCGCGCGTATCGTCGAGCGCATGCATCAGGTCATCTTCGAACGTGCCGAGCCGGGCATGAAGAAGAACGAGCTGGTCGCCGACATCTTCCATGCCGGGATCATGGGCGCCGACGGGCATTGGGGGGATTATCCCGCGATCGTGCCGATCACACCGTCCGGGCTGGACGCCACGGCGCCGCATCTGACCTGGGACGACCGTACCCTGCGGCGGGGCGAAGCGAACTTCTTCGAGATCGCGGGTGCGCATCGGCGCTATCATTGCCCGCAGTCGCGCACCCTGTTCTTCGGTGAGCCGCCGCGGCTGTATCGCGAGGCCGAGAAGGCCGTGCTGGATGCCACCGATGTCGCCCTGCAATACGCGGTGCCCGGCCATCGCTGCGAGGATGTCGCCAATGTCTTCAACGCGACGCTCAACAAGCATGGTTTCGAAAAGGACAGCCGGTGCGGCTATTCCATCGGGCTGAGCTACCCGCCCGACTGGGGCGAGCGCACGATGTCGTTCCGGCGCGGGGCCATGACCGAACTCAAGCCCGGAATGACCTTTCATTTCATGCCGGCGCTGTGGCTGGAGGATGGCGGGCTGGAGATCACCGAGACCATCCTGATCACTGAACAGGGCGCGGAGCTGCTGTGCAACACGCCGCGCGAGATTCTCGTAAAGGACTGATTGATGCCGGACGAGACGCAGCCAAGCCCGATCACGCCGACGATCCCGCTCGACGCGCCGGGGGTGCATCACGGGCATCTGCGCCTGCCCTTTTCGCGTGACGACTCGGCCTGGGGGTCGGTGATGATCCCGCTGACCGTCGTCAAGGGCGGTGACGGCCCCACGGCGCTGCTGACCGGCGGCAATCACGGCGATGAGTATGAAGGCCCGCTCGCATTGCAGGAGCTGGCGCTGACGCTGGAACCCGAGGCGCTGTCGGGGCGCGTGATCCTTCTGCCGGCGCTGAACTTCCCGGCCGCACAGTCGGCGACGCGGACATCGCCGATCGACCGGGGCAATCTCAATCGCAGCTTTCCGGGCCGCGCCGACGGCACGGTTACCCAGAAGATCGCGCACTACCTCTCGAGTGTTCTGGTGCCGCAGGCGGATGTGGTGCTCGATTTTCATTCCGGCGGCAAGACGCTCGATTTCCTGCCCTTCGCCGCGGCGCATGTGCTCGACGACAAGGCGCAGGAGGCGGCCTGCATTGCCGCGATGGAAGCCTTCAACGCGCCGTGGTCGATGATCATGCGCGAGATCGACGCGGTCGGCATGTTCGACACCGAGGTCGAGGGGCAGGGCAAGGTCTTCGTGACCACCGAACTCGGAGGCGGCGGTTCTGCGACCGCCGCGCGTGTGGCCATCGCCCGCAAGGGTGCGCGCAACCTGCTCAAGCATGCCGGGATACTGGCCGGCACGCCCGAGACCGGTCCGACCACCTATCTCGACATGCCCGATGACGACTGCTTCGTATTCGCGGCCGAAGGTGGCCTGTTCGAACCGCTTCTGGACCTCGGCGCGCCGGTCGAGAAGGGCATGCCGATCGCCCGCATATGGCCACTGCAATACACCGGTCGGGCCCCCGCCATGCATGTCGCCGGACGCGACGGGCTGTTGGCCAGCCGGCACTTTCCGGGGTTGATCAAGCCCGGCGATTGCCTTGCCGTGGTCGCGGTGCCGCGTCCGCCCATGTGAGGGCGCGGGGCCATTCATGTTGCCGGGAGACGCTTTCTGTGGCACATCTTGGGAAACCCGCCTAGACCGATGAGTTCAGCCGATGACAGATTTCGCCGCCAGACGCACGATCATGGTGGACACCCAGGTGCGGCCGTCGGATGTTACCAAGTATCCGATCATCGATGCGATGCTGACGGTTCCGCGTGAACGCTATGTTCCCGAGAACCTGCGCGAGGCCGCCTATATCGGCGAGAATCTCGATCTGGGCGGTGGGCGCGTGATGCTTGAGCCGCGGACCCTGTCCAAGATGCTTGATGCGCTCGACATTCAGCCCGATGAGCTGGTGCTGGATATCGGCAGCGCGCAGGGCTATTCGGCCGCCGTGATCGCCTGCCTCGCCGAAGCCGTGGTCGCGGTGGAGGATGACGAGGCCCGCGCCAGCGATGCGGAGGAAACGCTGGCCGCCGAGGGCGTGGACAATGTGGCCGTCGTGAATGCGCCGCTGGTCGAGGGCGCCCCGCAGCACGGCCCGTATGACGTCATGATCGTTCAGGGTGCGGTCGAGACATTCCCGCAATCTCTCATGGCGCAGCTCAAGGATGGCGGGCGTGTGACCTGTCTTTTCATGGAGGGGGCGCTGGGCGTGGTGCGGCTGGGATATCGCAGCGGCGACGAGATGGACTGGCGCCGGCTCTTCAATGCCTCTGCGCCGGTGCTGGAGGGCTTTGCCCGTCCGCCGGCCTTCACCTTCTGATGGGACGCGCCGGGCCACAAGGACGCTTGAGGAGGGAAGGCGCATGAAATCATCGGGTTGCGGAGCATTGGCAGCGACGGCCCTTGCCGGGATGCTGATGGTGTTTCCACTGGTCGCCAAGGCCGAGACGCTGACCGACGCGCTTATCGATGCCTATCGCAACTCCAACCTGCTGGACCAGAATCGCGCCGTGCTGCGAGCGGCCGATGAAGACGTGGCGCTTGCAATGACCAGCCTGCGCCCGGTGGTGAACTTTGTGGCCGGGGCCGAACAGCGCATGGCCGATGTGCGGGGGCTGACCGGAGCGCGCAGCTTCGAGCCGGTGGATGTGTCGACCTCGCTGCGCATCACCGCCGAGGTGACGGTGCATGATTTCGGGCGCAGCGAGCGTGCGATCGACGCTGCCAAGGAGACGGTGCTGGCGACGCGCCAGGCGCTTGTCGGGGTGGAACAGCGCGTGCTGCTGACCGCGGTTTCGGCGTTCATGCAGGTGCGCCAGACATCGGAAACGGTGGCCCTGCGCGAAAGCAACCTGGAACTCATCCGTCAGGAGCTGCGCGCGGCGCAGGACCGTTTCGAAGTCGGTGAAATCACGCGCACCGACGTCGCCATCGCCGAGTCCCGGCTGGCCGCCGCGCAAAGCGATCTGGCTGCCGCCGAGGGCGACCTCGAAGTCGCGCGGGAAATGTATCGGGTGGCGGTGGGGCGCTATCCCGGCGACCTGCGCACGCCGCCGGGGTTGCCCGAGCTTGCGCCGTCGCTGGAGGCGGCGCAATCCATCGCGCGCAGAACGCACCCGTCCATCGCGCGCGCCCAGCACGAGGTGACGGCGGCGGATCTGAACGTGCAGCGTGCCGCCGCCGCGACCCAGGGGCAGATCACCGCGGGCGCCAATGCCGGGGTGACGGTGCAGGGCAGGAGCCGCCCACAGTCCGGATCGGGGGCGACGCGCGATGCCGGGGTGTCGTTGCGCTTTACCCGGCCGATCTATCAGGGCGGGCGGCTTTCGGCGCAGCAGCGTCAGGCCATGGCACAGCGCGACTCGACCCGTGCGCAACTGCATCAGACGACGATCGAGGTCCTGGAGGAGGTCGGGCGCGCCTGGTCGGACCTTCAGGTCGCCGAGGCGCGCATCCGCGCGAGCGAGCTGCAGATCGAGGCCGCACAGCAGGCCTTCGAGGGCGTGAGCGAGGAGGCAACACTTGGCGCGCGCACGACGCTCGATGTGCTTGATGCCGAGCAGGAACTGCTGAACGCCCGAGCGGCACGGATCTCGGCCGAGGCCGGGCGCCAGGTGGCCGCTTACAGCGTCCTGTCTTCGATGGGGCTGATGACCGCTGATCATCTCAATCTGGGTATCCCCACCTATGATCCCGTAACCTATTACGAAGCCGTCCGTGATGCGCCCGTCAGCATTCGCGGCGAGCGGTTGAACCGGGTTCTGGAAAGCATCGGTCGCAACTGATCGACGCAACCGGTTGTGTTATTGTCCGGTCGCGTCTACCATACCTGCGGTGAAAGGGGATATTCGACATGTCGGGACATTTGCGGGATGACGATGCCGGGGATGTGCTTAGCTCGATCAGGCGGCTGGTAACAGATGCTGCACCCGCGCCCGCCAAGCAGCCCCCGGCCGGACGTCTGGTGCTGACACCGGCGCTGCGTGTCGATACCCGCTCACCCGCGAACACGCCGAGGCCGACGCCCGCCGCGACGGATGGCGCCACCGGCGACGCCCCGGCCGCCAGTGATGCGCCGGAGCGCGCGGCGTCGCAACACACGCCCCCCCTTGCCCTGCAGGGCTCGGAAGCGGCGCCGTCGCTTGCGCCGCACGCCTCGGATGGCGTTTCTCTGGAACGCACCATCGCCGAGCTGGAAGCGGCGGTGGCGGCGTCATTCGATGACTGGGAGGCCGAGGAGGCCGGCGGTGTCGGGGTGTTTCGAGCGGGCGCGCGCGACCCGGACGACAACGCCGTGCCCCGTGCTGAAGTGCCGGAGCAGCCGCCCGAAGACGCCGACACCGCGCAGGTCGTCGCTGAGGTGGGGGAGGCGTCGCGCGCCGCCGGGGCAGACCTGGGCCCTGCGTCGGCCGACGTCTCGGAGGATGACCCCGAGTCGGCGACCCAGGCTGTTGCGCTTGACGACCTTGCGGATGACGAGGAGTTTCTGGTCGATGAGGCGGCGCTGCGCGACCTGATCGCACAGATCGTGCGCGAGGAACTGCGCGGCACACTCGGCGAGCGGATCACGCGCAATGTGCGCAAGCTGGTGCGCAGCGAAGTCGCGCGCGCCCTTGCCAGCCGCGATTTCGCCGCGGCGCGTGACCCGGACTGACGCTCTGGCTGGCACCCGGGCCGACACCGGAGCCGATCGCGCACCGATTCCAAGAGGTACAAACGCAAAAGACGTGCCCGTCAGGCACGTCCTTTGCAAATTCCGGACGCTCGGCGGATGTCAGGCCGCTTCGGCGTCCGCGAGCTGCTGACGACGCTCGCTCTCCTCGCGCGACAGGGCGACGGAGGTGCGCACGCCCTTGGAAACGAACTCCATCAGACCGGCGACGACGCGTTCGTTCGGGTCGATCCCGGCGCAGGACAGCACCTCGCGCCCATCACGCGAACGGGCCCAGCGCGCGATCTGATCCGGGCCGTTGCCGTATTTCTTGTCGTCGGCGATAGCGTCGTCGAGCGCGGCCAGCACCACCGCAGCGAACAGCTTGCGCGAACGCGCACCCTGCTCATGATTCAGGGCTGACGCGTCAACAAAATCGAACATGTCTTCGTCCTTTTGTGACCTTGATCCTGTGATCTTTTCGTCATAATGGCTTAACCTTTAAGCAGGCATTCCGGTATTTCTGTTTTGGAATGCCACCTATGCGTCGGACGCATGGCTTGCCGGTGCCATGTCGGGGATGCGACGGTGCGCAGTTGCCCCGCCTCGCGCTCAACGATATGTGCCTCGACGACACTGTTTCAACCTTTGGAGAAGATCTCGCGATGCCCAGGATAGACGGAAACGCAATACGGCCCGGAAATGTTCTGGAACACGACGGCGGTCTGTGGGTCGCGGTGAAGGTCAACCATGTGAAGCCGGGCAAGGGTGGCGCCTTCGCCCAGGTCGAGATGCGCAACCTGCGCAACGGCTCGAAGCTGAATGAACGCTTCCGCTCGGAGGACCGGGTGGAGCGGGTCCGCCTCGAGCAGCGCGATCAGCAGTTCCTGTACGAAACCGACGGCATGCTTGTCGTGATGGACATGGAAACCTTCGAGCAGATCGAGCTTCCGGCCGAGCTGCTCGGCGAGCGGCGCCCCTTCCTGCAGGATGGCATGATGGTGACGATCGAGTTCTACGGGGACGAGGCGCTCAACATCACGCTGCCGCAGAAGGTGACATGCGCCGTCACGCAGACGGAACCGGTCGTCAAGGGGCAGACGGCGGCCAACAGCTTCAAGCCGGCCATTCTGGACAACGGGGTGCGGGTGATGGTGCCGCCTTTCGTCGGCGAGGGCGAGGAGATCATCGTGAACACCGAAACCATGGAATACGCCGAACGCGCCTGACGGGATCGGGGTTGAGGCAACGCGCTGTCCGCGCGTTGTCTCAGGCGGTGCGGACGTCCTGCATATCGGGCCAGCGCAGCACCGCGCCATCGGCCAGCATCTCGGCCCCGGCCCGTGCAAAGCGCAGATGTGCGATGCCCAGCCCGTCTGCCTGGGTAAAGAGGCGCCCGACGCTCTTGCCGTCGCAGGTGATCTCGGTCCCGACGGGGGCGGCGCCTTCGACCTGCACGGTCACCAGGCCCTTGCGCAGCTCGGTCTTGTGCTTCATCCGCGCGGTGACTTCCTGGCCGACATAGCAGCCCTTGCGGTGGTCCACCCCGTTGAGCCGCTCGAACCCGGCCTCCAGGATGAAGGTTTCCTCGGGGATCAACTCGATACCGGTTTCGGGGATGCAGCCGGCGACGCGCCGGGCGTCCCAATCGATGGTCGGCGCGTCGCCGGTATCCTGCGAATAAAGCCGCCATCCCATCAGCGCGTGACGCGGGTCGGGCAGCGCCCCAGCCGGTGGCGCATCGATGCCGCGCAGGACATTCAGCTCCGACGGCGTGATCTGCACATCCGCGCGCAGTGTGTACATCTTGAGTCTGCGCATCAGCGCATCGGCGATATCGGCATGCACATCGAGGATGATCGCGTCGTCACGCTCATGCAGGAGGAAATCCGCCAGATACTTGCCCTGCGGCGTCAGCAGCGCGGCATAAACAAGGCCGTCGGCACAGCGCGCGACATCGTTGGTGACGAGGCCATCGAGGAATTTCCACCGGTCGTTACCCCGGATCTCGAACAGCCTGCGTTCGGAGGCGATTTCGCCGGTCATGATCTGCTCCGTCTTGCCCTGCCGCGCAATATAGGGTTTCGCGCGCTTGCCGACAGGGGTTAGTCGTTGCCGTCGAACTGCAGCCGGCACAGCCGGGCATATGTGTCGCCTGCACGCAAGAGTTCGGCGTGAGTTCCTTGTTCGACAACCTGACCGCGGTCGAGCACGACGATATGATCGGCGTCGCGCACAGTGGCGAGGCGATGCGCGATGACCAGTGTGGTGCGGTCGCGCGACAGCGCCTGCAAGGCGTCCTGCACCAGCCTCTCGGATCGCGCGTCTAGGGCCGAGGTCGCCTCGTCGAGCAGCAGGATCGGCGCGTCCCGCAGCAAGGCGCGGGCGATGGCGACACGCTGGCGCTGCCCGCCCGACAGCGCCGAGCCGCGCGGCCCGGCCGGGGTGTCGCGCCCTTGCGGGAATTCGTCGAGGAAGGCCGCCACATGCGCCGCCTCAAGCGCCGCGTCCAGGCGGGGCTCATCGATGTCGTCCCGCCCGAGCATCACGTTCTCGCGGATCGTTTCGTCGAAGAGCGCGGCATCCTGCGTGACGACCGAGAACAGCGCGCGCAGTTGCGCGATGTCCATGCTCCGGACGTCGACGCCGCCGATGGTCACCCGGCCCGATTGCGGTTCGATCAGCCGTGTGAGCAGGTTGAAGACGGTGCTCTTGCCCGCGCCGGACGCGCCGACAAGGGCGGTCGTCTTGCCCGCGGGGGCGCAAAAGTCGATGCCGCGCAGAACCGGCAGGTCGCCATAGGCGAAATGTACATTCTCCAGCCGGATCGTGAAATCGTCCGTCGGCGCCTTCGGCTTCGCGGGGGCCACGATACCGGGCTGCGTGTCGAACAACCGGTAGATGCGTTCCAGACTGGCGGCGGCGACCTGCCAGGTTCCCGCCATCCCGCCCAGCCTGCGTAACGGCTGGAATGTCAGCGCCATCGCGGTAAAGAAGGACATGAACTCGCCCAGCGTCCTGTCCCCCGAGAGGATGTCGCGCCCGCCGACCATGAGCACCGCGAAGAAGCCCAGCCCCGCGACGATATCGATCATCGCCGGTATGCTGGCCTTGCCCATGGCCATGCGGATTTCGGCACGGACGATCCGGTCCACGATGCCCTCGAAGCGGCGGACCTGGTACCCTTCCATCCCGTTGAGCTTGATCGGCAGGATGCCGTGAAAAACCTCGTCAAGGCGCGTGGAACGCAGCCCGGCCTGGCCGCGCATATGCGCCGTCTTGCGCCGTACATATCGCTGCACGCCGAGGATCGGCAGGAAGAGTATCGGCGCACCGATGAGTGCGGCGAAAGTCCAGACCGGATCGATCAGCAGTGCCACGGTGAACAGCCCCGCCAACGACACCGCGTCGCGCCCAACGCCGGTGATCACGGTGCGCCAGACATTCTGGATTGCTGCCGTATCGCCTTGCACCCGCTCCATCAGGGCGCCGGGCGGGTTGGTCTGGAAGAACTGGCTGTCGAGCCGAAGCAGATGGCGCAGCAGGTCCACCTGCATGGCGGTTGTCGTCAACTGCGCGATCCGCGTCAGCAGTGTCTTGCTGACCACCAGCGAAATGGCGCGCAACACGAACAGCCCCAGAATTAGCCCGCCAACCCACCAGATGGCGCCTGCATCGCCGCCCACGAAGACACGGTCGAACAGCGGCTGGATCGAGTAGCTGAGCAGGCCCAGTGTGCTGCCTTCCGCGACCATGAAGGCGACGGCGATGAGCATGGTCCCGATGTGATGGCGCAGATAGCCGCGCCAGAGCCGCACGAAAAGCCGGCGCGAGCTGTAGGGATCATTGCGCGCGGAGCGGGTCACGGCGTTGCGAACTCTCTCATGTGACCCAGCGGGTCGGATGACGCACACCTAGCCGGTCGCATGGCGGCGTGACAAGCGGCGCATGGCCCGAGGCTGCCGGTGTCGCGGCATGCGGGGGGGCGTGCGCGCCCAGCTCAACTCGCCCGTGCGGCGCGCAGCGCCTCGGGCAGAACCTCCTCGAAGGCGTCGAGCTCGGTCGGCCGGCCGGCGGTCACCCGGATGCAGCGATCCAGCGGTGCCGTGCCCGGCATCCGCACGAAGATGTCGCGCGCCATCAATTCGGCCAGCACCGCACGGGCGAAATCTCCGCCTTCGCCGCAGTCGATGGCGACGAAATTGGTGGCGGAGGGCAGGGCGGTCAGCCCGTTCGCGGCGGCGATCCGGCCCAGCCGGTCGCGGCTGCGCGCGACTTCGTGGCGGACATAATCCAGCCATTCGCCATCCTGAAGCGCCGCCAGCGCCCCGGCCTGCGCGATTCGCGTCATCCCGAAGTGATTGCGGATCAGGTCGAAGCGCCGGATCAGATCGGCGGCGCCGATCGCATAGCCGACCCGCGCCCCGGCCATTCCATGCGCCTTCGAGAAGGTGCGCATCCGGATCACGCGCGGATCCTGCGGATCGATGCGCGCTTCGGCCTCGGCCCGGGCGAATTCGAGATAGGCCTCATCGAGCACCATCAGCGTGCCCTCGGGCAATTGCTCGACCGTCGCGGCGATGGTGTCGCCGGGGTGATGCGTGCCCATCGGGTTGTCCGGGTTCGAGAGGTAGAGCAGCTTGGCGCGCGTCTCGGCGGCCTTGTCCAGCAGCGCCTGCGGATCTTCGTGGTCGTCACGATAGGGCACCTTGTGCAGCGCCCCGCCATACCCGTTCACATGGTAGTTGAAGGTCGGGTAGGCCCCGTCGGAGGTCACGACCGCATCGCCGGGCGCGACAAGCATGCGCACCAGATAGCCCAGAAGCCCGTCGATGCCTTCGCCGACCACGATGTTCTCCGGCCGGACCTCATGGCGTTCGGCGAGGGCGCAGCGCAGATCGTGGTTCTCCGAATCGCCATACATCCAGGTCTCGCGCGCGGCAGCCTCCATCGCCGCGATCGCCGCCGGCGCGGGGCCGAAGGCGCTTTCATTGGCGCCGAGTCGGGCGCGGAACCGCCGACCCGACTCGCGCATATGCGCCTCGGGCCCGACAAAGGGCACCGTCGCGGGCAGCGCCGCGACCACTTGGGTATAGACCGGTCCGGTCATGGTAACCTCCTTGCTCTGGCGCGCGCCCTTCAGCCGGTGTCGGCGAGGCGCGCCACTGCGGCCTGCAGCCGTGCGGCTTCCTCCTCGGTCTGCTGCAACTTCTCGCGGGTTTCCTGCACCACGTCTTCCGGCGCGCTGCTCAGAAAGCCGGGGTTGTCGAGCCGCTTGCGCATGCCGCCCAGTTCTTTCTCAAGCTTCGAAAGCGTCTTTTCAAGCCGGGCGCGTTCCTCGGCGATGTCGATCACCCCCTCGAGGGGCAGTGCGAAGGTGCCCCCGTCGACAGCGATCGTCAGCGATCCGCGCGGCGCGGCGTCGCTTTCGCGCAGGCTCTCGATCCGGGCGAGCCGCTTGATCAGCGCCGCGTTGCGCGCCCAGGCATCGCGGCCCGCCGCATCGAGCTCAAGCTGCAGCATCTCCAGATTGGCGCCGGCGGGCACCCGCATCTGTGTGCGCGCCGAGCGGATGCTCTCGATCAGGGCGATGACCCAGTTCATCTCGCGGTCGGCCTGCCTGTCGATCAGGGCCGCGCCGGCATGCTCGGGCCAGTCGGCGTGCACCAGCAGCCCGCCGCGTTTCCCGGTCTGGCCCCACAGCTCCTCAGTGACAAACGGCATGAAGGGGTGCAGCAGGATCAGACACTGATCCAGCACCCAGGCCATCGTCGCGCGCGTTTCGGCGGCGGCGTCGCCATCCAGAAGCGGTTTGGCGAACTCGATATACCAGTCGCAGACCTTGCCCCAGACGAAGGCATAGAGCCCGTTGGCGGCATCGTTGAACCGATAGGCGTCGAGGGCCGCGTCCACCTCCTCGCGGATGCGCGCCGTCTCGCCGATGATCCAGCGATTGACCGTCTCGCGCGCCTCGGGCGGGGTGGCGCGGGTTTCATGGCCGTCCCAGACGCTGTTCATCTCGGCAAAGCGCGCGGCGTTCCACAGCTTGGTGGTGAAGTTGCGATAGCCCGCGACGCGGTCCTTAGACAGCTTCAGATCGCGCCCCATGGCGGCCATCGAGGCCAGGGTGAAGCGCACCGCGTCGGCGCCGTATTCCTCGATCAGCTCCAGCGGGTCGAGCACGTTGCCCAAGGACTTGGACATCTTCTTGCCCTTCTCGTCGCGGACGAGGGCATGGACATAGACGGTGTGGAACGGCTCGCGCCCGGTGATGGCAAGCTGCATCATCATCATCCGCGCGACCCAGAAGAAGATGATGTCGAAGCCCGTGACCAGCACGTCGGTGGGGAAGTACTTGCGCAGCTCGTCGGTGTCCTCGGGCCAGCCCAGCGTACCGATGGGCCAGAGCCCGGAAGAGAACCAGGTGTCGAGGACGTCGGGGTCTCTTCCGATACGCAATCGGACATGACCGTCGCTATCTGCAGCGCTGAGTTGCCATCGCTCCTCCGACCGAATAGGCTCGATGTATTGCTTTCCCATCGACGCTTTCAGTTCGCGGATCGCATCCTGATCGACGACTGGTGTCGCGTTCGACGGCAGTTCCTCGATCTCGATTTTCAGGCCCTCGACGCTGGCATAGTATTGCTCCGCCGAACGATGTGCTTGCTCGAAAGTCGGCGCACAGAAAAACGCGTGTTCTCGCGCCGTAAGCTTGCCTTCAGTTAGTTTGGGCCCATACCAAACCGGCACCTGATGCCCCCACCAGAGCTGGCGCGAGATGCACCAAGGCTCGATGTTCTCCAGCCAGTGCAGATAGACCTTCTCGTGCTGTTCGGGGATGATCTGCGTGCGCCCCTCGCGCACCGCGTCGATGGCGGGTTGCACAATTCTGGCCGTATCGACGAACCACTGGTCCGTCAGATAGGGTTCGATTGCAGTTTTCGAACGATCGCCATGCGGGACCATGTGGCGATCGGCCTCGATATGGTCGAGCCAGCCTTCCTCGGTCGCCGTCTGCACGATCCAGTCGCGCGCCTCGTAGCGGTCCATATCGTCGAGCGCCTCGATGAGCCGTGCCACCGCGTCGGCGTCGCAGCCCGCCGCGAAATCGGCATTGTCGCGCAGCGCGATCGCGGCCCTGGGCGACATCACGTTGATGGCGCGCAGATCGTGGCGCTGGCCCACATCCCAGTCGTTGAAATCATGCGCGGGCGTCATCTTCACCGCGCCGGTGCCCTTCTCGGGGTCGGCGTAGTCGTCGGCCACGATGCGCAGCCGCCGCCCCACCAGCGGAAGGATCGCATCCTTGCCGATCAGGTGCTGGTAGCGCGCATCCTCGGGATGCACGGCGACGCCGGTGTCGCCCAGCATCGTCTCGGGCCGCGTGGTCGCCACCACCAGATAGTCGCGCGTTTCGGTCGCGGTGACGCGGCCCGCGTCGTCCCACGCGACGGGATGCTCATAGGTCAAGCCATCCGCCAGCGGATAGCGCAGATGCCACATATGGCCGTCCTGCTCGACCTGCTCGACCTCCAGATCCGAGATCGCGGTCTCGAAATGCGGGTCCCAGTTGACGAGCCGCTTGCCGCGATAGATCGCGCCCTGATTGTAGAGCTCCACGAACACCTTGATCACGGCGTCGTGGAAGTTGCCGTCCTCGCCCTCGGGCGCCCCCGGCGCGCCCGACATGGTGAAGGCGTTGCGCGACCAGTCGCAGCTCGCCCCGAGGCGCTTGAGCTGGTTGATGATCGCGCCGCCCGAGTGCTGCTTCCATTCCCAGACCTTAGCGGTGAAGGCCTCGCGCCCCATCTCGCGGCGGCCTTCATTGCCGGCTTTCGCAAGCTCACGCTCCACGACCATCTGCGTGGCGATGCCGGCATGGTCCTGCCCCGGCTGCCACAGCGTGTCGAACCCCCGCATCCGGTGCCAGCGCACCAGAATGTCTTGCAGCGTGTTGTTGAAGGCGTGCCCCATATGCAGCGAGCCCGTGACATTCGGCGGCGGGATCATGATGCAGAAGGTGTCGTCGCGCGTCGCATTGGCGCCGGCGGCGAACGCGTCGGCGGCGTCCCAGGCGTCGATGATGCGTGCCTCGGCCTCGGCGGCGTTGAAGGTCTTGTCCATGACCATGCGGCTTTTCCTTCTGGCGGGTCCTACGGGGCGGTGTTTAGCGTGCAGATGCCCTGAGCGAAAGGGCGCCGCGATGCGGGAGTTGAAACGGGCATCGGTCTCTGATTTGACACCCTGATTGCATTTGAATCACGAAGGAGAAGGCATGGCGCGCGCGCATATTTCGAGCATCGACCTCTTGATGCGCCTGCGCGCCTGGCTCGCGTTGCTCCCGATCGCGCTGACCCTGGTGGCCGGAGGCATCTCCGCGGTGACCTTCCTTGAGATGCGCGCCTTCGAGGCGCAGGCCGTGGAGACGACCGGCCAGATCCGCGATCGCACCGAAAGCGTCAGGACGACCACGCGCAGCGACGGAAGGACGTCACGCCAACGCTCCTATTCCGTCACCTATACCTTCGAGACCCCCGACGGCGAAGAGGTCGAGGGCGCACACGACGTCTCCGCGCGCTTCTACAACGGCGTCGAGCGCGGCGATTCCGTGCGCGTCGAATACCTGCCCGATGATCCGCAGGTGTCGCGCGTGCAGAACCGCGACATCACCATGGCGCTGGTGTGGGGCGGGCTCGCGCTCATCCCGGCGGCGATCTCGCTCTGGGCGGTGCGGCGCTTTTGGCGGCGCACGGCTGCGATGCTGCGCGCGGGCCGGCGCGGCGAGACGCGCGATGCGACGGTAACCGACCATGTCCCCTCGAAGGCGAAGATTGGCGACGCGCCGATGTCGTGGCGGCTGCGCTGGCGCGACTCGGCGGGCGCGGAGGGTGAGAGCCTGGGCCATGACGGTTTCGAACTCGACCGCCTTGCGCCGACCGGCCGAGAGATCGCCGTGCATGTCGACCCCGTGAGCGGGCAGGCCTTCTGGGCGCGCGACATCTTCGGGCGCTGAGACCCGACGCGTGAAACGAGAGGAAACCCGCCATGCAGCGCCCGATGATTTCCCTGTTCACGATCCTGAAGCGCCATCGCGCCTGGTTGGCGATATTTCCGTTGCCCTTCGTCCTGTTGACGGGCCTCGCCGCGTTCGAATTCTCGGAGCGCGAGCGCTTGCTTCTGCTGCGCGGCGAGACGGCCGAGGTGCGGGTGGACGGGCTCGATACGCGCCGCCGATCAGCGTCCGGCCGGAGCATGGGGCGGGAGACGGTGCATCAGGTGCATTACGCGTTCGAGCGCTCCGATGGCGAGATCGCGCTCGGCCCAAGTGCCGTGTCGCGCGGTTTCCACAACGACCTGGCGGTCGGCGACAGGATACCGGTGCGCTACGTGCCGGATCGCCCGGACATCCACGTCGAGGTCGAGCCGGGCGAGGCCCGTGTCGAGGTGTTCATCTTCGGAACCATGGCGGTCGTTGGTGTGCTCGGGATGCTGGGCCTTGGGACCTTTTTCTGGCGGCGTTGCGTGCCGATGCACCGCGCCATCGCCCGCGGCGACCGGCGCCGCGCGCGCATCACAGGCTATCGCGCCGCGCGCCTGCTGGACAACAAGGACTACAAGCCCCTGCAGCGGCTCGAATGGATCGACAGCGCGGGGCAAGCGGGGCTCGGCCTGCCGAACCCCGCCCATTCGCTACGCGATGTGCCCGAGGGCAGCGAGATCACCGTCTATATCGACCCTGCAAGCGGGCGCGGCTTCTGGGAACGGGACATCCTGCGGGCCTGAATCGGCTCAAACCGTCCGGTCGATCTTGGTCGACAGATGGATCAGGCTCTCCGAGGCGCGCACGCCCGCCGTCTCGCCGATGACATCCAGCACATCGTCGAGTGCGGCGGTCGAATGCGCCGCCACCTGCACCAGAAGATCGAACCGCCCCGAGGTGGTGTGGATGCGCTCGACCTCTGCGCGCGCTCTGAGCCGCGCGAGGACCTGCGCCTGCGCATGTGGCTCGATGGTCAGCAGGACCGTCGCGCGGATCCGTCCCTGCCGCGCCGCCTCACCGAGCTTGACGGTGTACCCCGCGATGACGCCGCTGCGCTCCAGCCGCTCGAGCCGCGCCTGCACCGTTGAACGCGCCACATCGAGCCGCCGCGCCAGCGTTGCCACCGGCAGCCGCGCATCCTTTGCGAGTTCGGCCAGCAGGTTCCGGTCGAGCGTATCCATGTCGATCTGCCCATCATGTTGGCGAATTGATGGTAAGTTACGCCATTTCGTGCAGATTGACGAGTGATTTCGTCAACACCTCCTGTCACACTGCACCATGGCGCCACGAAGATGTGCGGCCGTGCCGTCAGGCACGCAGACAGGCAAACACGCAGGCAGGCATGGAGAACGGCATGAACCAGGCAGATGTGATCTGGAACGATCCGACCGAAGCGGTGCGTCACGACGCCGGCGACGGCCCGTTGATGCTGTTCGCGCCCGATATGCTGCAGCGGACCGCGCGTCGTTTTCAGGCCGGTTTCGAGGGGCTTGTGACGTATGCGGTCAAGGCCAACCCCGAGCCATCGGTGATCGCCAACCTCGCAGCGGCGGGGGTATCGGCGTTCGATGTGGCCTCGGTCGAGGAGATGACGCTGATCCGCCGGCTCGTGCCGGGCGCGGCGCTGCACTACAACAACCCGGTACGCAGCCGGGCCGAGATCCGGCGCGCCGTGAATCTGGGTGTCGCCTCCTACTCGGTGGACGATGCCGGTGAGCTTGCCAAGCTGGTCGCCGAGGTGCCGCCGGCCGGTGTCGAGGTCGCGGTGCGCTTCAAGCTGCCCGTGTCCGGCGCCGCCTATGATTTCGGCGAGAAGTTCGGCGCAACCCCGCAGGAAGCCGCGCCGCTCCTGCGTGCCGTGGCGCAGGCGGGCTTTACACCCTCGCTGACCTTTCATCCCGGTACGCAATGCCCCGATGCGCACGCCTGGGTCAGCTATATCGACGCGGCCGCCACGATCGCGCGCGAAGCCGGCGTCGCGCTGGCGCGGCTCAATGTCGGCGGGGGGTTTCCCGCGCGCCGCAACCTCGCGGATGTGCCACCGATCGAGGATATCCTTTCTGCGATCGCGCGCGCGGCGCGGGCGGCGTTCGGGGCGGTGATGCCTGCCCTCGTCTGTGAGCCGGGGCGCGCCATGGTGGCGGAAAGCCATGCGCTGGTCGTACATGTGAAGGCGATCCGCACAAGCGGCGCCGTGTTTCTGGATGACGGCATCTATGGCGCCTTGTCCGAGGCGCCGCTGATGGGCACGACCGACCGGATCGCCGCGCTGGCGCCTGACGGCACGCCGCGCTCGGGTCCGGCGCAGGCACGCGTCGTGTTCGGGCCGACCTGCGACAGCGTGGACCGCCTGCCCGGTACGCCGCAGCTTCCGGCCGATCTTACCGAGGGCGACGCCCTCGTGTTTCTGGGCATGGGGGCCTATGCGTCGGTGACCGCCACGCGTTTCAACGGGTACGGCGCGTTGCGCCATGCGACGGTGCGAACGCTCGACGGTTGAGCGCGGGTCTGGACTGCATGCATCCGTGCGTTAGTGTGACGCCCGACAGCCAGGGGAGTCACCATGCCAAAATTCGGCCAGAGCCAGTCGCTCAAGCGTGTGGAGGATGTCCGGTTCCTGACCGGCACGGGCCGGTATCTCGATGACAGCGCGCCGCCCGATGCCCTGCATGCGGTATTTCTGCGCTCGCCGGTTGCGCATGGGCGGCTGCGCCGCCTCGACCTTGATGCGGCGCGGGACGCGCCGGGGGTCGCGCTTGCCGTCGGGATCGCGGATCTCGATGCCGCCGGACTGAAAGCCGATCTGCGATCCTCGCGCGTCGAGAACCGTGACGGAAGCACGGGCGCGGCGCCGCCGCGTCCGTTGCTGGCCCGCGATTGTGTGCGCTACGTTGGCGAGCCGGTCGCCATGGTCGCGGCCCGCACGCTTGAGCAGGCACGTGACGCCGCCGAACTGATCGAGCTGGATCTCGAGGAGCTGCAAGCGCATCTGGCGTTGCGTGAGGGCGGGCCGCAGATCCACCAAGAGGCGCCCGAAAACCGCGCCTATGACTGGGCGCTGGGCGACGAAGCGGCCACCGAGCGGGCCTTCGCCGAAGCGGCACATACAGTGCGGGTCGAGGTGCCCGACAATCGCGTGATCGCCAATTCGATGGAGCCGCGCGGCGCCTGGGCAGAATGGGACGGCGCGCGCATGCATCTGTGCCTGTCGGCGCAGGGCGTGTGGGGGCACAAGGCGCAGCTTGCCCGCATCTTCGGGCTGTCCGAAGCGGATGTGCGCGTCACCATTCCCGATGTCGGCGGCGGTTTCGGGATGAAGGCGCTGGCCTATCCCGAACCCTTCGTGGTGGCGCATGCCGCACGCGTGACCGGCAAGCCGGTGCGTTGGATGGCCGAGCGCACCGAGTCCATGCTCAGCGACAATGCCGGGCGCGATCTGGTGTCCACAGCGGAGCTGGCCTTCGATCCGGATCTGCGCATTACCGGCTACCGTGTGCACACGCTGTCCAACCTGGGGGCGTGCAATTCGCAGTTCGGGCAGAACATACAGTCCGTGTTGTTCTCCAAGGTGCTGACCGGCGCCTACGACATACCGGCCGCCTTCGTGAATGCGCGCGGCATCTACACCAATACCACGCCGGTCGATGCCTATCGCGGTGCCGGCCGTCCCGAAGCGATCTATGTGATCGAACGCGCGATGGACCATGCCGCGCGTGCCCTCGGGGTCGATCCGTGGGATCTGCGTCGTCGCAACTTCATCCAGCCGTCGCAGTTTCCCTATCGCACAGTCACGGGCGAATTGTACGACGTCGGCGATTTCGCCCGCGTCCTCGACCGTGCCCGCCGCGAAGCCGGGGTCGACGGCTTCGCGCAGCGACGCGCGGACGCACGCGCGCGTGGCAAGCTGCTGGGCCAAGGGCTGTGCTACTATGTGGAGGCCATTCTGGGGGCGCCGACCGAAGGCGCTACCGTGGTTTTCGAGTCGGATGGAAGCGTGTCGCTGTATGTCGGCACCCAGTCGAACGGTCAGGGGCACGAGACCGTCTATGCCGCGTTCCTGTCCGAGCGGACCGGCATCGAGATCGAGCGCATCCGCGTGATCCAGGGCGACAGCGACCGCATCGCAAAGGGCGGCGGCACCGGGGGCTCGCGTTCGGTCACCGTGCAGAGTGCGGCGACGCTGGAAACGGTCACCCGCATGATTGACGCCTTCATCCCCTTTGTCGCCGAGCAACTGCAGGTCGATGCCGAGACCGTCGCGTTTGAGCAAGGCGTGTTTCGCGCCCCGGGCAGCAACCGCACACCGACCCTGACCGAGGCGGCCGACATGGCGCGGGCGCAGGGGCGTGATGAGCTGTTGCGTCATGAGGCCGAGACAACGCTGCCGGGGCGGTCCTATCCCAACGGCGCGCATGTCGCCGAGGTGGAACTGGACCCCGAAACCGGCGAGATCCGGCTGGAGCGCTATACCGTCACCGACGATTTCGGCAACCTGATGCATCCGATGCTGGTGGAGGGACAGGTGCATGGTGGTATCGCGCAGGGGGTCGGCCAGGCGCTGACCGAGCACAGCGTGCATGACGAAACGGGGCAGCTGCTCACGGCAACGTTCATGGATTATGCACTTCCGCGCGCCGATACTCTGCCCATGATACGCTTTACGACCGAGTCGGTGCCCTCCACCGCCAATCCGCTCGGAATGAAGGGGTGCGGCGAGGCCGGCACCGTCGGGGCCATCGCCGCGACGGCGAATGCAGTGCGCGACGCGCTGGCGCAGGCCGGGGTGGAGGAGGCCGAAATGCCCTTCACGCCGGGTCGGGTCTGGCAGATGATTCAGGAGGCGCGCGCTGGGGCTGCTTGACCGCATCAGTCGCATGTTTCGGCCCGATCGGGTCGAAACCCACTCTCCGGATCCGGGGCACCGGCGCGGGCGTGTCGATCATGTGATCATTCTGGACGGGACGATGTCCTCGCTCGAAGCCGATTGCATCTCGAACGCCGGGCTGACCTGTCGTCTGCTGACCGAACAGTTGCCGTCGCCCCGGCTCTCGGTGTTCTACGAATCGGGGATTCAGTGGCAGGAATGGCGCCAGACAGGCGATGTCATCACCGGCCGCGGCCTGAACCGGCAGATCCGCCGCGCCTACGGCTTTCTTGCCTCGCGGTATCGACCGGGCGACCGGATCTTTCTTATCGGGTATTCGCGCGGGGCATATGGCGCGCGCTCGCTGGCCGGGCTGATCGATCGGGTGGGGCTGTTGCGTCACGATGCGGCCAATGTGCGCAATATCCGGGTCGCGTGGCGCTATTATCAGCTTGGCGGCGCGCCGGAGACGGTGCAGGCCTTCCAGCAGGCGCATTGCCATGAAGACACTGATGTCGAGATGGTCGGCGTGTGGGACACGGTAAAGGCGCTGGGCCTGCGCCTGCCGGTTGTCTGGCGCTTCACCGAGCCGCGCCACGCCTTTCACAACCATCTGCTGGGGGCGCATATCCGCCACGGCTTTCAGGCGCTCGCGCTCGACGAGACGCGCAACGCTTATGCGCCGGTGCTGTGGCATACGCCCGACAGTTGGAACGGCCATGTCGAACAGATGTGGTTTCGCGGAAGCCACGGCGATGTCGGCGGCCATCTCCTGGGCGTCGAGCAAGCGCGCCCGCTCTCCAACATCCCGCTGGTCTGGATGCTTGAGCGTGCGGAGACCTGCGGCCTGCCGTTGCCGGCCGGGTGGCGGCAGCGCTTTCCATGCGACGTCGAGGCGCCGAGCGTCGGAACGTGGCGCGGCTGGAACAAGATCTTCCTGTCACGTACACGCCGCGTGGTCGGCTCCGATCGGTCCGAACGCATCCATCCCACGGCGCGCGATCATGTGCGGCGTGCGCGCATCCCCTTGCGCCCCGGGGCGGCGGCGCGCGTTCTGGACGATGCGGGGGTCAGCCCGACATGATCAGGCAGGTGGTACTGGCCGTCGCGTAGAGCTTGTCGTCTTCGACACCGCGCAGTTGCGCCTCGGCGATGCCGGTGGAGCGGCCGCAATGGCTGACCGTGGCGCGGGCCTCGATTTCCGTGCCCAACGGCAGCGCGCGCACGATGTTCACCTTGTATTCCAGCGTCGTATACCACGATCCACGCGGCACGAGCGTCATCACCGCGCATCCCATCGCGCTGTCGAGCAAGGTGCCGTACCAGCCGCCATGAACCGCGCCCATCGGGTTGGTGTGCGCGAAGGCGGGTGCACCGCGAAAGGCGACACAGCCTTCCGCGACATGGTGCAGGCGGTAGTTCATGATCTCCGATATGGTCGGCCGGGCGATCCGTCCCTCGAGAATGCCCTGCATGAATTCAAGCCCGGACATCGACAGCAGCGCGGCGCGGTCCGGAAGGTCCTGCGGACCCCGCGCCGTGAATTGTTGGCCCATATTCCTCACTCCCGATGGCGCGCCGATGCGGCCGCTGCGTGCGACCGATCTGCCATTCAGGGGCGGGATACTCAACCCGGTACCGGCATGCCGGCGCAGCAGCGCATTCGGCGAGGAGGGCGGTGCGGGCGGTTCAGGCGACCTGTTCGAGCGCAACGCGCGGCGTGATGCCGAGCGCGTGGCAGACCTCACGGGTCAGATGGGCCTTGTTGAGGGTGTAGAAGTGGATGTCTTCCACGCCTTCCCGGATGAGCCGGTTGCAAAGCTCGGTGCATTGCGCGGTCGCCAGCAGTTCCTCGCGCCCGTCGCGGCGGGCCTTCTCGAAAGCGTTGTCAAGCCAGGCGGGGATATGCGTGCCGCATTTGACGGCGAACTTGCGCACACCGGTCCAGTTCTCGATGGGAACGACGCCGGGGATCACGGGTTTGTCGATTCCGGCCTGCGTGCAGCGGTCGCGAAAGCGCAGGAAGGCTTCGGGGTCGAAGAAGAACTGCGTGATGGCCTCATCCGCTCCCGCATCAAACTTTCGCTTGAGCCAGTCGATATCGGCTTGCGCGTCGGCGGCCTCCGGATGGGGTTCGGGATAGGCCCCGACACGCAGTGTGAACTGCCCGGTCCCTGCCAGCGCCTCGATCAGCTCGACGGAATGTGCGAAACCCTCCGGGTGCGGGGTGAAGCGCTCGGTTCCGGCCGGGGCATCGCCGCGCAGCGCGACGATCTCATGCACGCCTGCCTCGGCATAGGCATTGGCGATCTCCAGCGTCTGCGCGCGGGTCGCGTCGACACAGGTCAGATGCGCCGCGACATTCAGCCCGAAGCTGCCGCCGATCGTGGTGACCGCTTCATGGGTCAGCTGCCGTGTGGTGCCGCCGGCGCCATAGGTCACGGAGACGAAGCGCGGGTCGAGCGGCGCCAGCGTATGAACCGTTTCCCACAGCCGGAAGCTGCCCTCCAGATTCTTGGGCGGGAAGAATTCGAAAGAAACGCGTGGTGCCTTCATGGGACCCTCCAGTTCGATCCGGACTTGTCGCATTTCCGGTTCCGTGAGACAAACTCATAATATTCAAGATCAGTATGAGTCCTGCGCATGCATCTGGAGCTCAGACACCTTCGCAGCATCCGGGCCATTCATCAGTGCGGCGGGCTGGCCCGCGCGGCTGACATGCTCAACATCACGCAGTCGGCGTTGTCGCATCAGATCAAGGGCGTCGAGGAGCAGGCGGGCGTCGAGCTGTTCGTGCGCCGCACCCGGCCCTTGCGCCTGTCGGCCGCCGGGATGCGGTTGTTGCGCCTGGCCGAACGTGTCCTGCCCGAGGTCGAGGCGCTGGAGCAGGAAATGAGCGGCCTCGTCAGCGGCCGGCACGGGCGGCTGCACATGGCCATCGAGTGTCACGCCTGTTTCGAGTGGCTCTTTCCGGTACTCGAACAGTTCCGGCACTCCTGGCCCGATGTCGATGTCGATATCCGGCCGGGTCTGGCCTTCGACGCGTTGCCTGCCCTGATGCGCGAGGAGGTCGATCTGGTCATCACATCCGACCCGGCCGAGCTGCCCGGCATCGATTTCTCTCCGCTCTTTGATTACGAACCTGTCTTCGTCGCCTCCAGCCAGCACCGGCTCGCGCAGAAGCCCTTCATCGAGGCGGCCGATTTTCGCGAGGAGACATTGATCACCTATCCGGTCGAGCGCACCCGCCTCGATGTCTTCACCCAGCTTCTGACCCCGGCCAAGGTCGAGCCGCGCGCCCTGCGTCAGCTTGAGTTGACAGCGGTGATCCTGCTGCTTGTGGCATCCAATCGCGGCGTGACGGTGTTGCCCGACTGGGTGCTGCGCGAGATCCGCGCCAGCGACGACTATGTCACCCGTCCGCTGACCAGGGGCGGGCTGACGCGCCGGCTCTACGGCGCGACCCGTCAGTCAGACACATCCAAACCCTACATGGCGCATGTCATGCGGCTTGCCCGGACCGAGCCGCCGAAACTGCAGCGCGATTCACGCGTCAGAACTGCTGCCGCAAGCGCAGACTGACCGTGTTGACCCCGGGGTTGGACGACCCGAGTCCGGCATTGGAGGTGTGATCGAGCGCGATGCCAAGGCTGGTGTCGGGTGTCAGCCGGTAACCGATGCCGGCAAGCGAACGAAACACCACGCCTGAGCCCAGCCGGGTTCCCCTTGGCCCCTTGCGGTAGAGCCCCGGCATGAAGCTCGCCTCCGCGAACCACTGGTGCGACAGGTCGGCCAGCCCGGTCAGCCCGCCACCGACAAAGATATCGCCGCGGGTGTCGGCCCTGGCCCCCACCGCCCAGCCGACCTGCACGGCCCCGAACGCCCAGCTCGGCCGGCCATGGATCTCGAGCGTGAGGTTCGGCGACTCGGTGCTGCGTGCTCCGGCATCGAATTCATGTCCCAGCCCGAACACCAGCTCGGGCGGCTGAGCGGCCAGCCCGTCATTGCCGAGGCCGGGCAGGGTGGCGGCCAGGAATGCCGCAGACAGCAGGGCGGTCAGACGCAAGGCGAGGTCCTTCGATTGGACATGAGCCGATATGCTTTTCGGCGCAGGGGCCGGCAAAAGCAAGCCTGCTTGTCGCCTCTCACGGCTTTCTGACCCCGCTTGAGCGCCCGCGTGCCCTGCGTTTCGGTTCGGCCGCGCATGGCGGGCGGGCTTGACCGGTCGCCCGTGCCGGGGCATCCGTCGCCGATGATGGAAAATTTGCTGGCCCCTCTCCTGCTCGTGACGGTTGGCGGTGCCCTCGGTGGTGTCGCACGGTATCAGCTGACACGCGCCGCGACGCGCCGCTTCGGGGAGGCGTTTCCCTGGGGTACGGCCGCGGTGAATGTCAGCGGGGCGCTGCTGATCGGACTGCTGGTCGGTCTCCATCCGGTGCCGGATGGCGCGCAGGCCATGGACTCGGGTCTCTGGATCGCGCTGGGGGTGGGGGTGCTGGGCAGCTATACCACGGTGTCTTCGTTGGCGATGCAGATCCTTGTCCTCGCGCGGCAGCGGCGACATGCGGTTGCCGCCGGCTATTTCCTCGGATCGGTGACGGTGGGGCTGGCGGCGGTCGTGGCCGGGCTTGCGCTCGCGCGCATGACAGCGGGCTGACGCATGGCGGGGCAGGGGCATATCGCGGGGGCGGTCGCCGTGGGCAGCGCGCTGGGCAGCGTTGCGCGCTATGGCGTCAGCGTCGGTTTGGCGGGGTTCTCGGGCTTCCCCTGGGACACGCTGGCGGTCAATGTGGTCGGTGCGTTCCTGATCGGTCTTTACGCCACCCTTGCCGCGCCGTCGGGGCGGTTTCCGGCCGGCGCGGCGCAGTATCAGTTCATGGTGACCGGGTTCTGCGGCGGCTTCACCACCTTTTCGATCTTCAGCCTGGAGACCATCGCGCTGGTGCAGGGCGGCGCATATGCCCTTGCGGTCTCGAATCTGGCCCTATCGGCTGTGCTTTGGCTGGCGGCCGTCTGGGCCGGGTTCGCGCTAGCGTCACGGCTGAACCGGTAGGGGCGGGCGCCGCCCCCCAGGCTGCACGCAGCGTGTCGCGGCTCAGGGTGTCATCGGCCGAGGCGCGCGTTATGCCGCGCGTCTCGGCCCTGTGGGCTCAGCCGGCCGGCGCATAGGCCGAGCACCAGCCCTGCGCGTTCACCAGAACATTGGCGAAGTCGGGGTGCTGACAACCGCCCCAGCCATTGGTTTCCTCGCCCGTCCAGAAGACGCAGTTCTCGCAAAGCTGGCCTTCGTCATAGCGCGCGTGATCGACGTCCGCGACATCGTTGACGTAATCATGCGCATGCCCGTCCTCGGCCTGGGCGGTCTGCGCGGCCGCGGGGCGTGCCGCTGCAAGGCCATAGCCGGCGGTCGATACCGCCGCCGCCGAAAGCATGGCGTTCTTCAGAAAGTTCCGGCGTGCAGTGTCGAAGGAATCAGGCATGGCTCGGTCTCCTCTTGCTGTGCCCTGGATCGCCCGAAGCATTGCATCGGGTTTTACGCATTGTAGGGCGTTTCACGCAGCGCGCAAACGGCGCGGGGATTCTTGCCGAGCCTGCGCGCCCATGTCGCAGCCTCGGCCTGCGTGCCCAGGTCGCGGCGGCGTCGCGGGCGATCCCGCTGCGGCCAGCCCTTTCCTTCGGCCCGGCGCGCGCGTATGACCAGCCGCGACAGCCACGGGAGTCGATGATGCAGGGCAGCGCCAATCTCAACCTCATGATCAAGGCCGCGCGCAAGGCCGGGCGCGCGCTGGTCAAGGATTTCCGCGAGGTCGAGAATCTTCAGGTCTCGACCAAAGGGGCGGGAGATTTCGTCAGCCGCGCCGATGTGCAGGCCGAGCGGATCATCCGGAACGAATTGACGAGCGCGCGACCCAATTACGGCTGGCTCGCCGAGGAAAGCGACGCCGTCGAGGGGGCGGATCCGACGCGCCGCTGGGTGGTGGACCCGCTGGACGGCACCACGAACTTCCTGCATGGCCTGCCGCATTGGGCGATCTCGATCGCCCTGCAGCACAAGGGCGAGATCGTCGCGGGCGTGATCTACGATCCGGCCAAGGATGAACTGTTCTGGGCCGAGAAGGGGCTGGGCGCCTTCATGAATGACCGGCGCATGCGGGTGTCGGGCCGGCGCCATCTGATCGAGGCGATCTTTGCGACCGGCATTCCCTTCGCATCCAGGTCGACGCTTCCGGCCACGCTGAATGATCTGGCGCGGCTCATGCCGGCCTGCGCCGGTGTGCGCCGTTGGGGGGCGGCGGCGCTCGATCTCGCCTATGTCGCCGCCGGGCGCTATGACGGCTTCTGGGAGCGCGAGTTGAAGCCCTGGGACCTGGCCGCCGGGATGATCATCGTGCGCGAGGCCGGTGGTCTGCTGGCCCCGGTCCGCGAGGGCGCCGACATCCTGGAACAGGGGGCAATCGTGGCCACCAACCAGGAACTGCACGGGCCGTTTCTCAAGTTGCTGCGCGCCGAGGGCTGAGGCGCCGCGCGCCGGCCGTCAGCGCCGGCGCCTCGGAACGCGCGGGATCTGCCATGGCTTGCGGCGGCGGCGCACCCGCGGCACCGAGCTGCGCACCCTGCGATACCGGGCCTCGGGGTGTGGCGGCGCGCCGAAGTTGCGGTCCCAATAGGCGGTGCCGCCCCGGCGCAGCCAGATCGGCACGGTCAGAACGACGCCGGCGACGAATCCGCCCGCATGGGCCCAATAGGCCACCCCGCCCGCATCCGGCGGCGCGGCGAGGCCACCGACGATCTGCAGCGTGAACCAGATGCCCAGCATCAACCAGGCCGGCAGCGGGATCACCTTGAAGATGATGATGAAGATGAACAGGACATCGACCCGGGCACGCGGAAACATCAGAAGGTACCCGCCCAGAACCCCGGCGATGGCCCCGGATGCGCCGACCATCGGGATCTGCGATTGTGGCGCTGCGACAAGCTGCAGCAGCGCCGCCACCATGCCGCAGACGAGGTAGAACCCCAGAAAGCGCAGCCGGCCCCATTCCTCCTCCATGTTGTTTCCGAAGATCCACAGAAACAGCATGTTGAAACCCAGATGCAGCCAGCCGCCATGCAGAAACTGCGAGGTGATCAGCGTATGCCAGCCTTCGCCACTGCTGACGCGCGCGGGGACCATCCCCCATTCCCGAAAGAATGAGTCGAGCGCCCGCGGATCCGCGAAAAGCGACGCATAGCTTATGAATATCAGTATGTTGATCGCGATCAGGGCGCGGGTGACATAGGGTGTCAGCCCCGACGGGTTGTGATCGCGGATGGGGAACATCGGCGCAACATTCCCGATCCGCCTGCAGGCGTCAAGCGCTGACCGCGGCCAGAAGCTGGGCGTTGCCGCCCGACGCGGTGGTGTCCACGCAGACATGGCGTTCATGCACCACATGCCCTTCATCGGGCGCCTGCATGATCAATGGCAGGATCGGCCCTGCGCGTGCCGCGAGGGCCCGGGCCAGCTCGCGGCCGGTCGCCGCATCGCCCCACCAGACCACACCTGAAAAGCCGCGCAGCGTGTGCAGCGCCTCGGCCGGCAACGCACCATCCGCCATGACGGCGACCCCGCCAAGCGCCTGCACGGCCTTCGCCTGCGCCCGTGCCGTCGCCGGGCCCGGCCCAAGGCACAGCAGCGGCGACCGCGCGAAGAGCGACAGTCGGTTGGATTCGCCCGTCGGACCCGGCAGGTCGTCGCTGCGCAGCGCCTCATGGGGGATGGCGGCGCCGTCCAGAGCGCCTTGCAGGGCCCGCGTATCGGCCGCGCCGGTCCATTCATCGGCGGGTGCCGGGCGTTCCGGTGCGGCAAAGCGCGGCACATAACGCGGCCCGCCCGCCTTCGGGCCGGTCCCCGACAGCCCCTCGCCGCCGAAGGGCTGGCTGCCGACGACCGCGCCGATCTGGTTGCGATTGACATAGGTGTTGCCGACACGGATCCGCTCGACCGCCTGCTGCACGCGGTCGTCGATCCGCGTGTGCATGCCGAAGGTCAGCCCGTAGCCGCGCCCGTTCACCGCATCGATCACCGCGTCGAGCTGATGCGCCTTGTAGGTCGCCAGATGCAGGACAGGTCCGAAGACCTCGCGCTCCAGCTGTGTGATGCTGTCCACGGCAATGACCGTCGGCGCGACGAAATGCCCGGAGTCGGGCGCGGACATCTCCTTGAGCACGCGGCCCTCGTTGCGCGCAGCCTCGATATGGGCATGGATGCCCTGCGCCGCAGCGGCGTCGATGACGGGACCGACATCCGTGGACAGCGCCCATGGATCGCCCATGCGCAACTCGTCCATGGCGCCGAACAGCATCTCGCGAAACTGCGGCGCGACATCCTCTTGCACGTAAAGGCACCGCAGCGCCGAGCAGCGCTGCCCGGCCGACTGGAAGGCCGAGGCCAGAACATCGCGCACCGCCTGTTCGTGCAGCGCGGTCGAGTCGACGACCATGGCGTTGAGCCCGCCGGTCTCGGCGATCAGCGGCGCGGCGGGGTCCAGATGCTCGGCCATGCTGCGCCGGATCGCCTGCGCGGTGTCGGTGCCGCCGGTGAAGGCCACACCGTCGATGCGCGGGTCCGAAGTCAGCGCCGCACCGACGGTCGCGCCGTCCCCCGGCAGCAGTTGCAGTGCCTCGCGCGGAACACCCGCCTCATGCATCAACTGCACCGCGGCGGCGGCGATCAGCGGCGTCTGTTCGGCCGGTTTGGCGAGGACCGCGTTGCCGGCCGCCAGCGCGCCGGCGATCTGTCCGGTGAAGATGGCAAGCGGAAAGTTCCAGGGTGAGATGCAGGCAAAGATGCCGCGCGGTTCGGGCGCGCCCGCCTCGGCCTTTGCGCCGTAATAGCGCAGGAAGTCGACCGCCTCGCGCAGCTCGCCCACGGCGTCGAGCTGGGTCTTGCCCGCTTCGCGCGCCACGATCGCGAAAAGCCGTCCGAACTCGCGCTCGTAGAGGTCGGCGACCCGGTCGAGCACGGCGCGCCGCTCGGCCGCGCTGACGGTCCAGGGCTGCGCCGCACCGATGGCGGCGGCGACATCGTCCGCGCTTGCCTCGGTGACGCGCCCGACCGTGTCGTCGGGGGTGGCGGGGTTGATCACGTCCCGCGTGATCGCGCCGCGCGGATTGCCGGCGATGATGGGGCCGGCCTCGAACTGCGCGTGACGATGCGGGGCGCGCGCGGCCTCGATCTCGTCGAGATCGCGCTGGTCGGTCAGGTCCCAGCCGCGCGAATTCGCGCGCTCGGGGCGGAACAGGTCGGGGCCGCGCGTCACCAGCGGGTTGCTGCCCTGCGGCAACGCGCGCGCCGCGGCGATGGGGCAGGCGGCGATGGTTTCGGGCGCGACGTCCTCATCGACAAGCTGGTTGACGAAGGACGAATTCGCGCCGTTCTCCAGCAGCCGGCGCACCAGATAGGCCAGCAGATCGCGATGCGCCCCGACCGGCGCGTAGATGCGGCAGCGCGTGCCATGATCCGCCATCACGATGTCGTGCAACCGCTCGCCCATGCCATGCAAGCGCTGGAACTCGAAGGCCGATTTCGGCGCGCCGAGCTCGTCGGCGATTTCCAGAATGGCGGCGACCGAATGGGCGTTATGCGTGGCGAATTGCGGGTAGATGCGCTCCGTCATGCCCAGAAGCCGCCGCGCATTGGCAATGAAGCACACATCGCTTGCCGGCTTGTGCGTGAAGACGGGAAACCCGTCGAGGCCGAGCACCTGCGCGCGCTTGATCTCGGTGTCCCAATAGGCGCCTTTCACGAGGCGCAGCGTGAATCGCCGGTCCAGACGTTCCGCAGTGGCGTGAAGCCAGTCGATCACCTGCGCGCTGCGCTGGCCATAGGCCTGCACGACGAGCCCGAACCCGTCCCAGCCATGCAGTTCCGGGTCTTCCAGAACCGCCTCGACCACATCGAGCGACAGCGCCAGCCGGTCGGCCTCCTCAGCGTCGATGTTGAAGCCCAGACCGTGGTCGCGCGCCATACGGGCCAGCACGCGCAGGCGCGGCACCAGCTCTTCCATCACGCGTTCGCGCTGTGCGACTTCGTAGCGCGGATGCAACGCGGACAGCTTGACCGAGATGCCCGGATTGCGCTTCGCGTCATCCGAAACGCGCGCCCGCGCGATCGTCTCGATGGCGTTGGCGTAGGACTCGTGGTAGCGCCGTGCGTCGGGCATCGTGCGCGCCGCCTCGCCGAGCATGTCGTAGGAATAGGTAAAGCCCGCCCGTTCCATCGTCGCCGCGCGCTTCATGGCTGATGTGATGTTTTCGCCGAGGACGAACTGGCGCCCCATCTCGCGCATCGCGCGGCCGACCGCGCTGCGGATCACCGGTTCGCCCAGCCGCTTGACGGCGGCGCGCAGGTGTCCGGCGACGCCCGGCTCGCGCTCTTCCAGCACCTTGCCGGTCAGCATCAGCGCCCAGGTCGAGGCATTGACCAGCGAGGAGGAGGAATGCCCCATGTGCCGGCCCCAGTCCGATGGCGCGATCTTGTCCTCGATCAGCGCATCCATTGTCGGCGCGTCAGGCACACGCAGGAGTGCTTCGGCCAGGCACATGAGCGCGATGCCCTCTTCGGTCGAGAGCCCGTACTCAGCCAGAAACACCTCCATGAGGCCCGGCCGCGCGCTCTTGCGAATCCGGCGCACGAGGTCAGCGCCCTGCGCGCTGACGCGCGCACGCGCCGCGTCGTCGAGCCCCGTCTCATCGATGAGGCGCGTCAGGACCGCGCTTTCATCCTGCAGGCTGTCCCGGTCAATGGCACGTTTGATGGTGGCGATGGTGTCGCTTGGCATTGCACTCTCCCGATTTGCACTATCATAACGCCGAGTGAGGGGCTTTTTTTCCCGAATTTCCCGATATACTGGGCCATTCAGCCTTTGCTTCGGGGGATTTGTAATGCAATCCGATCACACGCGGCTCGACAGTTTCGATCGCGCGATACTTGGCGTGCTGGCGACGCAGGGACGCATCAGCGTCACCGAACTGGCGCGTCGGATCGGGCTGTCGAAGTCTCCGACTCAGGCCCGCCTGAAACGGCTCGAGGAGAACGGAGTCATCGTCGGGTACCGCGCGCTGTTCGATGCGGTGCGAATCGGGGCCGCGCATGTCGCCTTCGTCGAGGTGAAGCTGTCCGACACCCGCGAAGCCGCCCTGTCGGCCTTCAATGCTGCGGTGGTCGAGGTCGCCGAGATCGAGGAATGCCACCTGATCGCCGGCAGCTTCGATTATCTGCTCAAGGTGCGCACGAGCGACATCGCGACCTACCGGCGTGTCCTCGCCGAGCGAATCTCCAGCCTGCCGCATGTCACCGCGACATCGACCTATGTGGCGATGGAGGCCATCAAGGAGGTCGGACCGTGATCGCATGTTCTTGAGGGCCGCACCGGCGCCCGCTAGGATCGCGCGAAGGCCGCTTGCTGGAACCGGTAGACAGACCCGACTTAAAATCGGTTGCCCTGAGGGCGTGTGGGTTCGAGTCCCACAGCGGCCACCACAAACGCGCGAAAAACCGTATGCGTCGATCCGCGGCGCCGGACGGCGGGGGCGGGCATGTATGCCCGACCATCCTGCGGGCTGGAAAACGCCGGTTCGAACCCCTAGCTGTGGTATTTGAGCGGCGGAGGAAGACATGCTGGATCTGCGACATTTCATCGGCGCTCTCGCGGTGTCGCTCGCGGCGGCAGTGCCGCTCGCAGCGCAGGAGCGCGGGGCGGAGCTCCTGGCGCAGCTGCGCATCGGCGATACCCTGTCGATCATCCGGCAGGAGGGGCTTGAGGATGCCGAGGCGCTGGCGCGATCCATGCTGGACCGAACCCCCGACAGCCACTGGAACGACGCCACGAGGCGGATCTATCGCCATGACCGCATGGTCGAAATCTTCGAGGAGCGCTTCAAGCGCTCCGTCGCCGATGTCGATGATGCGCATCTCGATGAAATCTATGCCTTTTTCGAAGGCACGTTGGGGCAGGAGGTCGTCGCGCTGGAGATTTCGGCCCGCGAGGCGCTGCTCGAGGACAGCGTGGAAGAGCTGGCGACGGCGTATCTTGAGGATCTGCGCGACGAAGACGGCACGCGGCTTGAGCTGCTGCTGCGCTTCGTGGACGCAAATGACCTGATCGAATCGAATGTTGTCGGCGGGCTGAACTCGACCGTCGCATTCCAGTTCGGCCTGCGCGACGCAGGGGCGCTGGCGCGCGGCTTGTCGGACGAAGATATCGCCGCGATGGCCCGTGCCCGGGAAGATGCGATCCGGGCCGATACCCGCGAATGGGTGATGTCCTATCTCGCGCTCGCGTATCAACCGCTGAGCGATGCGCAACTCGAGCGCTATAACGACTTTGCCGAAAGCCGTGCCGGTCAGATCCTGAACCGGGCGCTGTTCGCGGCCTTCGACGAGCTGTTCACGCGGCTGTCGTACGATCTTGGCGAGGCCGCAGGGCGCGCGATGTCGGCACAGGACCTCTAGGCGGCAGCGAGGCTGCAATCTGCGCGCCTGCGGGCCGTGTCGGGGATTGACATTCGCGCCGTCCTCCCTGATATGACGCGCTTCCGGGGGCGGACAGGCTCCCGGTGTCTTGCGCGCCGAAGCGGCGCGTACGGTTTCAAGATCGCCCGAATGGGCGCGCAGTCCGATGGCGCGCAGGCATGAACGCCCGTCCGGAACGGACGGGGGCCACAGGACGCGACAACGTGGAAGGATACGGCCGATGTTTGCGGTCCTCAAGACCGGTGGCAAGCAGTACCGGGTTCAGCCGGGAGATGTGCTCCGGGTTGAAAAGCTTGATGCGGATGCCGGCGAGACGGTGCAGTTCAACGACGTCCTCATGCTGGGCGGCGATGCGCCCGTGGTGGGCACGCCTTTTGTCGATGGTGCCGGCGTGCAGGCCGAAGTGATCGATCAGATCAAGGGCGAGAAGGTCATCCATTTCGTCAAGCGGCGGCGCAAGCACGGCTCGCAGCGGCGCAAGGGGCACCGTCAGCAGCTGACGCTGCTGCGTGTGACGGACATCCTATCCTCCGGCGCGGCAGGCAGCGGTGTGAAGGCAGCCACCGGTGCCGGCGCGGCAAAGGGGCCGAAGCCGGCCGCAGCGAAGGCGAAACCGGCTGCGACCACGGCGAAGCCGGCGGCGTCGGTCGGCAAGGACGCCCCGCAAACCGCAAAGCCCGCGAATCTGCTGGACGCCCCGCGCGACGGCAAGGCCGACGATCTCAAGAAGATCACCGGCCTCGGGCCCAAGATGGAATCGGCGCTGAACGAGCATGGCGTCTTCCATTACGACCAGATCGCGGCGTGGAATGCGGCCGAGGTGGCGCATATGGATGAGGCGTTGGGCCTGCGCGGACGGGCCGAGCGTGACGGCTGGGTCGCCCAGGCGGCGACGCTGGCAGGCGAGAAGGAGTAAGGCGGATGGCACACAAGAAGGCAGGCGGGTCGTCGCGCAACGGGCGCGACTCCATCGGGCGCCGCCTCGGCGTCAAGATCTTCGGCGATCAGACCGTGATCCCCGGCAACATCATCGTGCGACAGCGCGGTACGCGCTGGTGGCCGGGCGAGGGCGTCGGCATGGGCAAGGATCATACCATCTTCGCCACGACCGAAGGCCGTGTGAAGTTCCACAAGGGCGTCAAGGGGCGTACCTTCATATCGGTACTTCCCGCCACCGAGGCCGCCGAGTAACGCCGAAATCCCGGTATTGCAGATGGGAGGTTCGGCGCGCAGCCGGGCCTCCCTTTCGATTCCATGGGCGTCACGAGGTTGTCGCCACACAGGTATTCAGCGTCACGAAACCGTAGGGCTGTATTGCGATAGAGCGCTGCGCGACCAGATGTCGATCAACACGAGGCAGGTCCGACAGCCCCGTTGCGGGGCTGGGAGGGAGGGCAGATGAAATTGGAACCCATCACGACGCAACCGACCTTCGAGGCCGAGCGCTTTGCCCTGCGCCCTGTGCGCCGATCCGACGCCGGCCTGATCGAGCTCTATACCACCGACAGGCGGCTGGCCGAGGCCACGCGATCGGTGCCACACCCCCTGCCGCCGGGCGCGACGGAAGCCTTCATCATGCGCGTGAGCGCGGAAGACACGGGCGAGGATGTCTGGGTCATGGACGGCTCGGTGCAGGGTCTGGCCGAGGTTCTGGGCACCATCGCACTCAAGCGCATGGATCGCGGACAGTCGGAAATCTCCTACTGGGTCGCGCCGGCCTTCTGGAACACCGGCTTCGCCACTGAGGCGGTATCGACGATCGTGCAGGCCAATCCGCACGACGCGCGGACCCTTTTCGCCGAGGTTTTCCAGGATAATGCCGTTTCCGCGCGTGTCCTGACGAATTGCGGCTTCGAGTATCTCGGCGATGCCGAGGCGTTCAGCGTGGCGCGCGGCGCACGTGTGCCAACCTGGACCTACCTGCGGCGCATGGGGTGACGTGTCAGGGCAGGGTCTGCGGCGCATCGCGGCGCCGGGCTTGAGCCGACGCCGCATTCACACTATGCGACAGGCAGCGTGGCGATGCGGGCGCATGACGGGCAACAGGGCGTGACATGAAGTTTCTCGATCTTGCGAAGGTCCATGTGCGCTCGGGCGCCGGCGGCGACGGCTGCATCAGTTTCCGGCGCGAGAAATATATCGAGTTCGGCGGCCCCGATGGCGGCGATGGCGGCGGGGGCGGGGATGTCTGGGCCGAGGCGGTGGGCGGGTTGAACACGCTCATCGACTTTCGGTATCAGCAGCACTTTTTTGCTCGCGACGGGCGCCCCGGCATGGGCAAGCAGCGCACCGGCAAAGGCGGCGACGACAAGGTGCTGCGGGTGCCGGTCGGCACCGAGATCCTCGACGAGGATGGCGAAACCGTTATTGCCGACCTCACACGTGTCGGGCAGCGCGAGCTGCTGGCGCAGGGCGGCAATGGCGGCTGGGGCAATCTGCGTTTCGTCAGTTCCACCAACCGGGCACCTCGACGCGCGAATCCCGGTCAACCGGGGGTCGAGCGCACGCTGTGGCTGCGGCTCAAGCTGATCGCGGATGCAGGCTTGGTCGGGCTGCCGAATGCGGGCAAGTCGACCTTCCTGGCGGCGACCTCGAATGCCCGGCCCAAGGTGGCCGACTATCCTTTCACGACGCTGCACCCCAATCTCGGTGTGGTCGGCGTGGATGGGCGCGAATTCGTTGTTGCCGATATTCCCGGGTTGATCGCGGGTGCCAGCGAGGGGCGCGGTCTCGGCGATCGGTTCCTCGGCCATGTGGAGCGCTGCGCGGTGTTGCTGCATCTGGTCGACGGCACGGCGGAGGATGTCGTGGCTGACCATGCCGTGATTGCCGCCGAGTTGCAGGCCTATGCGCCGGAGCTGGCCGCGAAGCCGCGTATCACCGCGCTCAGCAAGGTCGATGCGTTGACCGAAGATGAGCGCGCGGCGCGGCTGACGGCCCTGGACGCCGTTGTCGAGGGGCCGGTGTACCCGCTCTCGGCGGTGTCTGGCGACGGAGTGACCGAGGTGCTGCGCGCGTTGCAAGACTGCATCGACGCCGCCCGCGTCGAACGGGGCGATGGCGGCCCGGACGGTGCCGACACGACACCGGAGGGGACGCCGTGGACCCCCTGAGCGATGCGCGTCGCGTTGTGGTCAAGATCGGCTCGGCGCTCCTGGTCGGGCCGCAGGCAGGCCGGCTGCGCGAGGACTGGCTGACCGCCCTTGCGGCCGACGTTGCGGCGTTGCGCGCGCGCGGGATCGACGTGGTCCTGGTGTCGTCCGGTTCGATCGCGCTTGGGCGGGGGGTGCTCGGCCTGCAGGCAGCGTCCCTGCCGCTCGAAAAGAGCCAGGCCGCCGCCGCAGTGGGACAGATCCGCCTCGCCCGCGCCTATGAGGATGCGCTGGCGCCGCATGGCATCAAGGCGGCGCAGATTCTGGTCACGCTGGAGGACACGACGTCGCGGCGGCGGTATCTCAATATCCGGGCGACGCTTGAAACCCTGCTGGGTCTGGGTGTCGTGCCCATCGTCAATGAGAACGACACCACGGCGACCGACGAGATCCGTTACGGCGACAATGACCGGTTGGCCGCGCAGGTGGCGGTGACCACCGGGGCCGACCTTCTGGTGCTGCTGTCGGATGTCGACGGGCTTTACAGCGCCAACCCGCAGACCGACCCCCAGGCGGAACACATCGCCGAGGTGGAGCGCATCACGCCGCAGATCGAAGCGATGGCCGGCGATCCGGTTTCCGGCGTCTCGCGCGGGGGAATGCGCACCAAGCTGCAGGCGGCGCGGGCTGCGACGGCCGCGGGCTGTGCGATGGTGATCACCGCCGGAGAGACGCTGCATCCGCTTGCGGCGCTGGCGGCGGGGGCGCGCTGCACGCGCTTTGCCCCGCATGGTGACCCGCAGGCGGCGCGCAAGCGCTGGATCGGCGCCATGAAGGAGCGCGGCCAGATCCATGTCGATGAGGGTGCCGGGGCGGCGCTTGCGCAGGGCCGGTCGCTGTTGCCGGCCGGCGTGGTGGCCGTTCAGGGTGAATTCGAGCGCGGCGATGCGGTGGCGATCGTGGCGGCAGACGGCACCCGCATGGGCCAGGGGCTCGTGCGCTACGCCGCCGATGAGGCCCGCCGGATCCGCGGTTGCCGATCCGGCGACATCGCGCCGATCCTGGGGTATCCGGGGCGGGCCGCGTTGATCCACCGCGACGACATGGCGGTGTGAATTCCTTTGCCTTGCAGCGCGGGACCGGACTGGCGTATGCCGGGAACAACGCTGGATCAACGCTCGGAGGCGACGATGCCGCAGCAGCCCGAACCGCAGCAGATGGACGTTCCCGGCCTGATGGCCGGGATCGGGGCGCGCGCCCGCGACGCCGCCGCGGCGCTGGCTGAGGCGTCCGCCGAAACCCGCCGCGCCGCGCTGGAGGCTGCCGCCGACGCGATTCTGGCCTCATCCTCCACGATCCTGCAGGCCAATGCGACGGATCTCGAAGCGGCGCGCGACGCCGGGCTGAGCGCGGCCATGACGGATCGCCTCACCCTGGATCCCGGGCGCATCGAGGCGATGGCGGCAGGGCTGCGTGCCGTGGCGGCGCAGGACGACCCGGTCGGGCAGGTGATGGCGCAATGGTCGCGCCCCTCCGGCCTGACGATCCGGCGTGTGCGGACCCCGCTGGGCGTGGTCGGGGTCATTTACGAAAGCCGGCCGAACGTGACCGCGGATGCCGGCGCGCTGTGTCTGAAGGCGGGCAACGCCGTCATCCTGCGCGGCGGATCGGAAAGCTTTCACAGCGCGCGGGCGATCCATGACTGCATGGTCGAGGGGCTTCGCCGGGTCGGCCTGCCGGAAGATGCGATCCAGTTGGTGCCGACGCGCGACCGCGCCGCGGTAACCGAGATGCTGCGCATGACCGGGCATGTCGACGTCATCGTGCCGCGCGGCGGCAAGGGGCTGGTCGGGCTGGTGCAGTCCGAGGCGCGGGTGCCGGTCTTTGCCCATCTGGAGGGGATCTGCCATGTCTATGTCGATGCGGCGGCAGATCCGGCCAAGGCGCGGCGCGTTGTCCTCAACGCCAAGACGCGGCGCACCGGTATCTGCGGTGCGGCCGAGTGCCTGCTGTTGCATGCGGGCATCGCCGGCGACCTTGGTGCGCGGATCATTGCCGATCTGATCGATGCCGGCGTCGAGGTTCGTGCCGCTGAGGGGCTGGAAGCTCTACCTGGAGTTGTGCCGGCGCAGGAGGCGGATTTCGGTCGCGAGTTTCTCGACAGCACCATCGCGGTGCGTATCGTCTCCGATGTCGATGCTGCGATCGCGCATATCCGCAAATATGGCAGTTCGCATACCGAAGCGATCCTGACCGAGGATGCAGCGACGGCGCAGCGTTTCTTCGGCCGGCTCGACAGTGCGATCCTGATGCACAATGCGTCGACGCAGTTCGCGGATGGCGGCGAGTTCGGCATGGGCGCCGAGATCGGCATCGCGACCGGCAAGATGCACGCCCGCGGCCCGGTCGGCGCCGAGCAGTTGACCAGCTTCAAGTATCTGGTCACCGGCGACGGCACCGTGCGCGAATGACACCGCGTTCAGCAGCGCAGCACGAGCGTGCCGGGCTCCGGCTGTTGCAGGGACAGCGCGCGCGCGTTGTGCTGCAACACTTGCGCGGCGACCGCGAAATGCACCTGCGCCGGACGCAGCGTGACCGGCGGTGCAGACGCCCCGTCCAGACAGTCCCACAGCGCAGGGTCGAGCGTGCAGCGCGTGCCTTGCGCGTGCAAGGCCAGCGCATCCGCATCGACCTTGATGTGCAGCGTGGCGCCGCGTGGCATGGCGCTGGCGGTACACATGGCCAGCAATACGGCCAGCCGCACCCTGGGGCGCGGCAGGGCTGTGTCCGCGGGCGTCCAGCCGAGTGTGAGCCGGGATGCCCCGTTCAGCCCCTGTGCGATACTGCGCAGCATCGCCGGCGCGACGAAGGAGTCGGCGTCGTCCGCGGGCGCAAAGGCGATGCGCAGCATCGCGAGGCGGTTCCGGGCCTCGCACGCCGTGTCGGCGACCATCTCGAGTTCGGCGCCCGACCCGCCGGCCTCGCCCAGTACTTCTATCCCGTTGCCCAGCGCGCCGAGCACCCCGGCCAGATCGTGGCATATGCGGGCGCCGACCAGCGCCGCGATATCGGGCGCACGCGCGTTATCCATGGCAGTCTCCGGAGGCGCTGGTGAGCATGCTCGACTCGAATGCCGGGCTGGGGCCGGGCATGTTGGTACGCCACCCCGCACGCCCCGATTGGGGTGTGGGGCAGGTGCAGTCCGTCGTCGGTGTGCGGATCACGGTCAATTTCGAAGAGGCGGGGAAAAAGCTCATCGACGGATCCCGTATCGAGCTGGAGCCGGTATTCGACCTCTGATCAGGCAGCATCCGATTATGACGGCAGTCAACCGCCGATTGCAAGCCGTGGCGTCCGGCGGCTTCGTTGCAATGACCCTTATACTGCCATAATTGGGGCGGCGGGAGCATGAACAAGGCGGCCCATGCAAGCGGACGATCCTCACTTCTCGCTGCGCCTCGCGACGAGCGAAGCCGATCTGCGCGCCGCGCAGCGGCTGCGCTATGAAGTGTTCATCGCCGAACTCGGCGGGGACGGGCCGCTGGTGGATCACGACGCGCGCCTCGAACGGGATGCCTTCGACCCGCATTTCGACCATCTGATCCTGGTGGATGACCGTCGCAACCCCGGCGATCACGTCGTCGGCGTGTATCGCATGCTCCCGGGGGACCGCGCGGCCGCAATGGGGCGCTTTTACTGCGATGACGAGTACGATCTGTCGGCCTTGCGCGGATGCGGGCGCAAGCTGCTCGAACTCGGGCGCTCCTGCGTGCACCGCGATTATCGGGGCAGCGCCGCGATGTTTCATCTGTGGACCGGCCTTGCGGAGTATGTTCTGGAGCGTGATATCGAGATCCTTTTCGGGGTGGCGAGCTTCCACGGTACGGACACCGGGGCGCTGCGTCAGCCCCTGGCCTATCTGCACCATTTTCATCTCGCCCCGCCGCCGCTACGCGTGCGCGCGAAGGCATCGCATTTTCAGCGCATGGATCTGCTGGAGCCGGAGCAGATCGACCGCCGTCACGCGGTGCTGGCGCTGCCACCGCTCGTGAAGGCGTATCTGCGACTCGGTGGCGTGGTGGGCGAGGGGGCCTTCATCGATACGGCCTTCAACACCGTCGATGTGTGCCTTCTGATGGATGCCCACCGCATGTCGCAGCGCCATCGCGCCTACTACACCCGAAACCGCGCCGCGCAATGAGCACGACGTGGACTTCGGACGTGCCGCCGCCGATGCCTGCCGTCGGTCCCCTGGGGTGGGTGCGTGCGCTGCTGCGGGGGGGGGTGCTGGGGCTGGTGACCTATGGCGGCTTGATGCTGATGCTTCTGGTCCGGTTGATCGAGCGGCCGCTATGCGGGCTGCATCGGCCGATCACACCATGGATCACATTGGGGGTATGCCGCGCGGCATTCCTGATCCTGGGCATGCGGCTGCGCGTGATCGGCACACCGATGCGCAGCCCAGGGGCGCTGGTGGCCAATCATGCCTCATGGCTCGACATCTTTGCGCTCAACGCGCTCGAACGGGTCTACTTCGTCGCAAAATCCGAGGTGGCGGGGTGGCCGGGAATCGGCTGGTTGGCGCGGGCGACCGGGACGGTCTTCATCAACAGATCCGGTCGCGAAGCGCGTGCACAGACCTTGCTGTTCGAAGCGCGGCTGCGCGCCGGACACCGGCTGGTCTTCTTCCCCGAGGGCACCAGCACGGACGGGCTGCGCGTGCTGCCGTTCAAGACCACGCTGTTTGCTGCATTCTTCGCGCATGGCCTGGATACGGTCCTGCATGTGCAGCCGGTTACGATCCGCTACCATGCTCCGCATGGGATGGATGCGCGGTTCTACGGCTGGTGGGGGACGATGACCTTCGGCGGGCATCTTCTGCGCGTGCTCGCGCAGCGCCGCCATGGCCGCGCCGAGGTGGTGTTTCACGATCCGGTGCCGGTCCGGGATTTCGGCGGGCGCAAGGCATTGGCGTCGCATTGCGAGGCGCAGGTACGCGCGGGACTTGCCGACGGTGCCGCGCAGGCGGCGCAAGGCACGGCGCCGGGCTGACTGCGCTGTGCTCACGGCGTGCGGTGCCGCAGAGGGCCTGCGCGCGGGCGCCATTTTGTGCGTGGCACGTTCGGATGCATACTGGAAGCTGTCGCGAAGGGAGCAGAACCATGCGCAAGATCCAGAGCCAGGGTGTGCATCACATCACCATCACGGGCGCCGACCGGCAGACCTCGATCGATTTCTGGGAAGGTCTGCTGGGCATGCCCTTCATCTTCGAGCAGCCCAACCTCGATGTCCCGGCCGAGAGTCACCTCTATTTCGATCCGGGCGACGGGCGGCTGATCACGATCTTCACCCGCGAGGATCGCACACCGGACCCGCGACGCACCCCGACCGATCCGGGATGCGTGCATCACCTGGCATTTTCCGTGTCGCAGGTGAGCTTTCGCCAGATCGTCACCCGACTCGATGAGCGTGGCATCTCGCATAGCGGCCCGAAAGATCGCGGCTTCATGGACTCGATCTATTTCACCGACCCGCTCGGCCTGTTGATCGAACTTGCTTCCTATCGCTTCGAACCGCCAGCGGGGCTGACCCATGCGCAGGTTCTGATGCAGGCGCATCGGATCCGGGTGGTACGCGGGGACAGGGCGATCGATCAGGGTCATCTGGCCGATGCGCTGATCGAGCTCACCGAGCAGACGCGGGACACCCTGTCGCAGGAGCGGGCGCCGCGCGATCCCTATGCGCGGGGCTGACGGGCGCTCGGATGTGACCTTGCGGAGCGGCGCTGTGCGCCGCGCGCCATTCGCTGGGACGCCGCATGCGCGGCGCCGGGCGCCGGCCGCGGGGGCGTGCCCGGCCGTGAAAGCTGCGATCCGCTTGCAGCGTTGCGGCGGTCAGTCGCTGGGCGGGATCGAGTAGGTGAGGCTGGCGCGTGCCACGGGTTCCGTTGTGCCTTCGGACCGGATGAGCGCGTCCCCGACGGCGAGCACCCGTCCGAGTTTGAGCAGACGCGCCTCGCACAGCAGGTCGGTGGCGGCCGCCGGGCGACGCATGAAATCGATGGCGCAATTCGTGGTGACCGCCAACGCCCTGGGGCCGATACGCGACAGCACCGCGAAGTAGATCGAGACATCGGCGAGCGCGAAGATCGATGGCCCCGACACGGTGCCGCCCGGGCGCAGATGCTTTTGCGTGACGTGCAGCCGCACCGTCACCCCATCCGGTGACAGCGCTTCGATGGCGAAGTCTCCGGCGACCTGCGGGAATTGGTCGTGCATGAAGTCATGCAGCGCGTCCGCGTCCATCATCATAGCCATGCTTCCTCCCGTTCTCGCGTCGCTGCCCAGAGTTGCGGCAAAGCGACGGAATGGCAACATGGCGCAGGCCGGACGTCGCGGGGCGCGTCGCGGGCGGCGACGCAGCCCGGAAGGTGGTGCCGGTCGTGTCGTGTCGGGTTCGTGGCCCCGCGCGGTGCATAGGTACGTTTGCCGGTCTCGGCCGGGGAGTCGGGTGGGTCGTCATGGCGCGCTGCGCACGCCTTGACGGTACGGAAACGGTACGGCCTTCAGAAGTCGGCCCATTGACCGGCGGTGTCGCCGCCCGCGGCTGTCATACGCGGGCTGGCGGGTGCGGGGGTGTCGGCCGGTGTCGTTGGACCCGGGTTCGTGTGCGCCTTCGGTTGCGGCTGCGCGTCGGTTCCTGCCGTGACGAAGCGGCCCAGCGCCGTGCTCAGCCGTTCGGCCTCATGGTGCAGCTGTTGCGACGATGCGGTGGATTGCTCCAGCGCGGCCGCGTTCTGCTGGGTCACCTGGTCCAGCTGATTCACCCCATCATTGATCTCCTGCAGGCCGTCCGATTGTTCGCGCGAGGATGCGGAGATGTCGGAGACCAGCGTCGATATTTCGGACACGCGTTCGGTGATGCGCACCAGCGCATCGCCGGTGCGGCCCACAAGGGTTACCCCTTCCTGCACCTGCGGTCCCGATTTCGATATCAATTCCTTGATTTCCTGCGCGGATCCGGAAGCGCGCTGTGCCAGTGCGCGCACCTCGGAGGCGACGACCGCAAAGCCACGCCCCGCTTCGCCCGCGCGCGCCGCCTCGACGCCGGCATTCAGGGCGAGCAGATTGGTCTGGAACGCGATGTCGTCGATCACGCCGATGATCTGGCTGACCTGTCCCGAATTGGCCTCGATCTTCGACATTGCCTCGACCGTGGCGCTGACGACGGAGCGACTTTCCTCCGCCTCGCGGCGCACTGTGCCCACCGTGCTGTCGGCTTCCCCCGCCTTGTCGGCGGCGGATTTCACGCTTGCGGTCATCTCGTCGAGGGCTGCGGCCGATTGTTCCAGTGTCGCGGCCTGGGTCTCGGCGCGTTGCGACATTTCGCCCGCGCCCTCGGCCAGCTGTGCTGCGGCGCCGCGCACGGTATCGGCGCTCGAGCGTGCCTCGTCGATGATGGCGGCGAAGCTTCCGGCCAGTTTGTTGAAATCATCCGCAAGCGCGCGCGTGGCGTCGTCCAGCGCGGACCAGCCGGAGGCGTCCATTCGGATTCGCAGATCGCCTGCGGACAGCGCGGCGAGGTTGCGCCCCATCTCGGTGAAGAAGGCGGCGCGTTGCTCGGTCTGCGCGCCGGCCTCCGCGCGATCGGTGCGGGCCTGTTCCAGCCCGTCGCGCAGATCGGACAATGCGCGCGCGATGGTGCCGATCTGATCGGGCAGATGCGTGGCGGGAACGTCGCAGCCGTATTCGCCGTCAGCAATTCTGCGCATCGCGGCAGCGAGCGCGTTCAGCGGCCGCAGATTGCGCCGGACGGTCAGCCACAGCGCAGCGCCGGCGATCAGAAGAATGACCGCCGCGAGAGCGAACGCGCGTATCGCTGCAGCCTGAAGCACCGCGTTCATGGTTGACAGCTCGGCCCCGGCATAAAGCGCGCCGACCACCTCACCGGTGACGTTGTGGACCGGGACATAGGCGGCGATATACGGCACGCCGAGAATGTCGGCGCGGCCGATATACGTTTCCCCGCGCAGCAGCGCCGGCTTGACCGGCCCGTCGGGGTCAAGCGTGGTCCCGACCGCGCGCGTGCCGTCGGGCCGCAGCGCATTCGTGGTGACGCGGACAAACTCGCCGCTTTGCGCGTCGCGTCGCAGGATGGCGGCGGTTTCACCGGTTTGCGCGCCGACATTGTCCACCAACCCATGGCCTTCGAAACCAGGTATTTCAGGCCAGACCACATCGGTGAGCATGCCTTGCGGTGACGTGCCGAAGCTGAAGGTGTAGTGGGTGTTGGACACGCTGTTTGCCAGGACCCGCAACGTCACTTCCTTCAGGTACTCCGCCTCGGTCATCTGATTGCGACGCTGATCGAGGAACGTCATCACCGACAATGCGGCAAGTGCAACCAACAGGACGCCCAGGCTGGGCAGGATCAGCTTCTGCGACAGGCCCAGCCTGCGGGGAAGTATTTGCTTCATGACGATGCCTCCGGTTTGTACGCGTCAACCGGAGCGCCCTGCCTGCGCGCGCCGCACCCCGGATTCAGGTCGGCCGAGTCCCCGCTGACTGAAGGTGCCGCGCCCGTCCGTTCCAACGTCGCGCATGCCGTTTGCGGCACCTGCACGGAGATACGGTCATTCGCCTTGCCGGGAACGTGGCAAGCGACATCAGGCATGGTCATCCCCTTCGCGGGACACGAACTCCCGGTCGTCTTAGGGGTGAGTCGCTAAGAAACGGTTTGCGGCATCATTGGCGCGCCGGATCGGGTTCGCCCCGCCTGCGGCGCCGCGCCGCCGGCGTGCCAAGCAAGCGCCTCGCGCCGCGGGGGGGCCAGGGCCGCCCGCGTCCCACGCGGCGCATCATCGTGGGTGGGAACCGGGCCTCCGGCCTTCAGGTCCCTGTCAGCGGGAGTCGCACGGCCATAGCGCGCGGTCGTCATCCAGCCTCGGATGTCGCAGCGCGCTGCCTTCGGTGATGCCGAGCCGGGCGGCGAGGCCGCCATTGATCTCGAGGACCATCAGCACGTCATCTCCGCCATCGATCGGGGTCTCGTCATGCGGCTGCGCCTCATGATGGATGCGCGTGATCTGCCCGCGCTCATCGGCGAAGAGCATGTCGAGCGGGATCAGCGTGTTGCGCATCCAGAAGCTGGCACGGCCCGGTTCGTCATAGATGAACAGCATGCCCGCCCCCATGGGAAGGTCTGTGCGATGCATCAGGCCCCGGGCGCGGGTTTCCTCGGTATCGGCGATCTCGACGGTGAACCGCGCCTCTCCCCAATCACCGCGCAGCTGCACGACATCTTCGCGGCAGGCCGCATCTGCGACCGAGGCCGCAAAGAGTAACGCCGCCACGAAAGCTGCGCACAAAGCGCGATACCGGATCATGAGCCTATGCCTCGTTGCCGCCGTCCACTTCGTCCCAGGCCGCATCATCCCACGGCGCGGCCAGAAGCGCCAGCCTTCCGCGCGCACCATCGATCACCCGCACTGCGATCGCCTCGCCCGCCTGCAGATCGGCAAAGCCGCAGCGGCGCAGCACCTCGATATGGATGAAGACATCCTCCGGGCGTCCGAAAACATTGGCGAAGCCGAAGCCCTTGTTCCGATCGAACCACTTCACCCGCGCCGGTTCGAGCGGATGCGCGTGCAATTCTTCGGCGCTGATGTCGCGCAGATCTTCGAAGCCTTCGATGGAATCCATCTCGGGCGGTGTGATGCAGCGCACGGCAACCGCCTGGAGGCCGCGCTGGCTGGGTTCCACCGTGACCTCGATTCGCGCGCCCTCGACGACCGAACTCTGCCCGAAATTGCGCAGCACGTTGGCATGCAGCAGAATATCCGCGCCGCCGGCATCCTGAATGATGAAGCCGAAACCGCGCTTCGTGTCGAACCACTTAACCGTTCCCACGACAATCTGCTGTGATGAAAACTGACTCGCCATATCTTGCATCTCGACTACCCTGGGCTGTACGGCCCCATCATCCCCACACCTGCAGTTGTCCGACGCGGGGGGCGGATATTCAAGAGCAAATGATTCATGACAAATACGTCATTCTATGGGCTGAGGCGGCAGACCTCCCAGTCCTGTCCCGGGCGCGCCCGCCGCCATCGGAACCGGTCATGCAGCCGGTGTGCGCCGTCGGCCCAGAACTCGATCTCGAGCGGGCAGATGCGGTAGCCGCCCCAGAAGGGCGGGCGCGGCGGGTTCAGTCCGTGCCGGGCCGAAACCCGCGCAACCTCGGCCATCAGCGCACCGCGCGACTCCAGCGGTTGCGATTGCCGTGACGCCCAGGCGCCGAGCCGCGATTTCAGCGATCGGCTGGCGAAATAGGCATCGGCCTTTGCGCTGTCCTCGCGTTCGACCGTGCCGCGCACCCGGATCTGGCGGCGCAGCGATTTCCAGTGCATCACGAACGCGGCCTTGCCGGCATTCTCGATCTCGCGCGCCTTGGCCGACTCGTAGTTGGTATAGAACACGAAAGCATCCGCCTCGATCTTCTTGAGCAGGACCATGCGCGCATTCGGCATGCCGTCGGCATCCACCGTCGACAGCGCGATCGCGTCGGGATCGTTGAGCTCGTGCTTTTCGGCCTCGGCCAGCCACGCGCGGGCGATCTCGAACGGATCTTCCCCTACGAATATGCCGCTGCGTTCGCCCATGCCCTGTCTCCCATGATATGCTCTCACGCCCGGTGCCCGGCAGGGCCGGGGCGGGGGTGCGTCACTCTTGATGCTCCGAGCCGGATCGCCTACAGCACGTCGCACAGCGGAACATGGCCGAGGAGCCCCTGATGTCAACAGAACTCATGGCTGGAAAACGCGGGCTCGTCATGGGTGTGGCCAATGACAAGTCCATCGCCTGGGGCATCGCGCGTGCCTGCGCGGATGCCGGGGCGGAGCTTGCCCTCTCCTATCAGGGCGAGGCCCTGAAGAAGCGCATCGACCCGCTGGCGCAGAAGCTCGGCGCGACCGAGGTGGTCGAATGCGACGTGTCCGACAGCGCGTCGCTCGATGCGCTCTTCGCACATCTGGAAAAGGCCTGGGGGCGGATCGACTTCGTGGTTCATGCCATCGGCTATTCCGACAAGGGCGAATTGCGCGGCCGCTACGTTGACACCAGCCGCGCCAATTTTCAGGCCACGCTGGATATCTCGGTCTATTCCTTCACGGCGGTCTGTCAGCGCGCGGCCCGGTTGATGCCCGATGGCGGCAGTCTGTTGACAATGACGTATTACGGCGCCGAACAGGTGATGCCGCATTACAACGTGATGGGTGTGGCGAAGGCCGCGCTGGAGGCGAGCGTGCGCTACATCGCCGAGGATCTGGGCAAGGACGGGATTCGCTGCAATGCCATCTCGGCCGGCCCGATCAAGACCCTCGCGGCCAGCGGGATCGGCGATTTCCGCTATATCATGAAATGGAACGAGCTGAACTCGCCGCTGCGGCGCAACGTGACCATTGATGATGTCGGAAAGTCCGCGCTCTACCTGCTGTCGGATCTGGGGTCGGGTGTGACCGGCGAAGTGCATCACGTCGATGCCGGCTATCACGTCGTCGGCATGAAGGCGGTGGATGCGCCCGACATCCACAAGCCCGCCGGCCCCGCCGCAACGGAGCGCTGACCATGACCGATCGGCTGCCGCACGAAAAGGGGTTTCATGTCAGCTGGGATCAGCTGCATCGCGACAGCCGCGCGCTGGCGTGGCGGCTGGACGGGATGGGGCCGGTTGATGGCGGCTGGAAGGCCGTGGTCGCGGTCACACGCGGCGGTATGGCCCCCGCCATGATCGTCAGCCGGGAGCTGGATATCCGCGTCGTCGATACCGTCTCGGTCAAGTCCTACAACTGGCAGGAGCAGACCGAGCCGCGGCTGATCAAGGCCCCCGACAGCGAGGTCGTTGGCGACGGAAGCGGGATCTTGATCGTCGACGACCTGGTTGACACCGGCAAGACGCTCGAACTGGTGCGCGATCTCTATCCGAAGGCCCATTTCGCGACGGTCTACGCCAAGCCCGAGGGCCGGGACATGGTCGATACCTTCGTCACTGAGGTCAGCCAGGACACCTGGATCTTCTTTCCCTGGGATATGGCGCTGCAATATGTCGAGCCGTTCCGTGGCACCTGAGTGCCGGCACCGGCTCAGGGCGAGGCGGGCGTGATGCGCCCGCTTTCCCCGGCCATGGCCGCGACGTTTCCGCCGCCCGTCATGGAGGCCCGGCGCTGGCTCGAAGGGGTGACCTTTCCGCCTGATCGCCCGTTGATCAATGTCAGCCAGGCGGCCCCCGTCGCAGCCCCGCCCGAGGCGCTGCGCGCGCATATGGCGCAGCTTGTTCGCGACGATGCCTCCACCCATCTTTACGGTCCGGTGCTGGGGCTGCCGCCGCTGCGCGCCGAGCTGGCGTCGCGCATGAGCGCGCTTTATCAAGGCGACGTCGCGCCGGAACAGATCGCCATCACCGCGGGCTGCAACCAGGCGTTCTGCGCCGCAGTCTCCACTCTGGCCGCGCCGGGCGACGAGGTCATCCTGCCACTGCCCTGGTATTTCAACCACAAGATGTGGCT
>LFIK01000023.1_pt1 | contig 95674 bp, 96 predicted proteins | sample 643401 | NCBI WGS metagenome assembly LFIK01 (sample SAMN03777447, study PRJNA286221) | soda lake metagenome | biome: soda lake; feature: Kulunda steppe; material: water; isolation source: sample T5-Br brine of Lake Tanatar-5 | place: Russia: Kulunda steppe | collected 2010-07
ACAGGAGGCGCCGACGTCTGGGGTAATCGAGGCTCCGGTGTTACGCCCACTGTTACCCCATTGCCCAATTGACTGTTCCCATACGTAACACATCTCCCGTTCAGTTGGGGCTTCCAATGGGCCGAAAATCCATAAATAACTGTTTTTAAAGGGTTTTTATATTCTGGCACAGGCTGTGCTATTAATAAGGGGCAACGGTCGAATACAAAAACAATAAAATCGTTGACCAAAAAAAGGCACCCCATTAAAAACAACATTGGTGCCAACAAACTGATTCAGGCTGCGGTAATAAAAACAACAAAGGCCGCTTTTATTTGCCGAAACAACAAGAACAATTGTAAGCCGACATCTGTCGGCTTTGTTGTGTCTGAACCCCCTGTTTTCGTGATGACGTCTCGTCCGTCAGATCGCGCTCACCAGAATAATCATCAGAATCGAATAGAGCATGATGCCGCCCACCATCACCCAGAGGGGGAAGTTGCGGTTGACGCTTTTCCTGGTGCCCTCTTTTACCTGATACAACAGGTCGGGCCAGGTGTACGACACGAAGTCACCCTGAGTGAACACGTTGAGCAGTTTGCCGTTTTCATCCACCACGGGCAGACGACGGAATCGTTCATTGGACATGATGCGCAGCCAGTCCACCACGTTGTCCGTTTCTCGGGCAACCCGTATGTCACCGGTCATGATGTCCTGAAGTCGGGTGGTATTCGGGTCTTTGCCCTTGTCGATCACTTTGCGCATGAGATCGCGTTCGGTCACAATGCCTTCGATCTTGCCGTCAGCATCGACAACGATGACTGACCCGAAGTTTTTCTGGCACATCGCCCGTACGGCCTCCACCACGGTGACATCACCGGTGAAAGTGAGTGGTTTCGGCATCGACTTGAATTCGGGTCGATCACGTAATTGAGTCTTGGCGTTGTCTGCAGCGTTCATTGGACTGTCTCCTCGTTTGTTTGATCGGCTGACCACCGACCTGTGCATGTGACTTCTTTGTGGAGTTACGAGCCGTCCACCATAGTGGATTAAACCGGCTCCGAACCCGCCCGGGCCGTTCCATCCCGAGGGACTGTCAACTGTCGCTGCCACCCCGCCCATGCTTGCCTTCGTCCTGCTCTGTGCCCGGAGACGGCTAGCCTTCTATACTGGCGTCAAATCAACAGGAGGTCGCCATGTCACGCAGTGCATTTCTGTCCCATCTCGATGCACAGATGGACACCCTCAAGGCCGATGGGCTGTACAAAGCCGAGCGCGTCATTACCTCGCAGCAACAGGCGGAGGTCACGGTGGGTGGTGACTCGGTGCTCAACCTCTGCGCCAACAATTACCTCGGGCTGGCCAACCACCCGGACCTGATCAAGGCGGCACAACAAGGGCTGGAAGAACACGGCTTCGGTATGGCCTCGGTGCGCTTTATCTGCGGCACCCAGGACATCCACAAAACGTTGGAAGAAAAGCTCAGCCGGTTTCTGGGAACGGAAGACACCATTCTCTATTCGTCGTGCTTTGATGCCAATGCCGGGCTGTTCGAGACCCTGCTGGGTCCGGACGACGCCATTGTGTCGGACGCCCTGAACCATGCCTCGGTGATTGACGGCGTGCGCCTGTGCAAGGCCAAACGCTACCGCTATGCCAACAATGACATGACCGACCTGGAAACCCGGTTGCAGCAGGCTCGCAGCGACGGTGCCCGCTTTGTCATGATTGCAACCGATGGTGTGTTCTCCATGGACGGCGTGATTGCGAACCTCTCTGCCATCTGTGATCTGGCCGATCGGTACGATGCGCTGGTGATGGTGGACGACAGTCATGCGGTGGGCTTTCTGGGCGAGCAGGGGCGCGGCAGTCATGAGTACTGCCAGGTGCTTGAGCGCGTGGATATTATCACCGGCACCCTGGGCAAGGCTCTGGGCGGGGCCTCCGGCGGCTATACCAGTGGCCGCAAGGCCGTGATTGACTGGCTGCGCCAACGCTCCCGGCCCTACCTGTTCTCCAACTCCCTGGCGCCACCTATTGTGCAGGCCTCCATTCGCGTTCTCGAGATGCTCAGTGAAGGCGATGAGCTGCGTCAGACATTGCGTGGCAACACTCAGTATTTCCGCCAACAACTGGAAGCCGTCGGATTTACCCTGGCCGGTGCCGACCACCCCATTATTCCCGTGATGCTGGGGGACGCACGCCTGGCCACGGACATGGCCAATCGCCTCCTCGAAGAAGGCATCTATGTCATCGGGTTTTCGTTCCCGGTGGTCCCCCGGGGTCAGGCCCGCATTCGCACCCAGATGTCCGCCGCCCACACTCGAGCCCAGTTGGACCGCGCGCTGGACGCCTTTCGGCGTATCGGCCGGGATCTGGGCATTATTCAGTAAAGGAATCACACACATGAAAGCATTGGCGAAAACACAGGCCGAGCCCGGTATCACGTTGATTGACGCCGACAAGCCGGAGGTGGGGCACAACGACGTGCTCATCCGCATTCACAAGACCGCCATCTGCGGCACCGACATGCACATTTTCAACTGGGATGACTGGGCGCAACAGACCATTCCCGTACCCATGGTGGTGGGCCATGAGTACCTGGGCGTGGTGGAAGACATGGGATCCGAAGTGCGCGGTTTCGAAGTGGGCGACCGGGTGTCCGGTGAAGGCCACATCACCTGCGGCCATTGCCGCAATTGCCGGGCGGGACGCCGCCACCTGTGTCGCAACACCATCGGCGTGGGCGTCAACCGACCCGGGGCCTTTGCCGAATACCTGGTCATCCCTGCGTTCAACGCGTTCAAGATTCCGGACAACATACCGGATGATATCGCCGCCATATTCGACCCCTTCGGCAATGCCGTGCACACCGCTCTGGCCTTTGATCTGGTGGGTGAAGACGTGCTGATTACCGGTGCCGGGCCCATCGGGATCATGGCCGCGGCGGTGGCCCGACATGTGGGGGCCCGCCATGTGGTGGTCACGGACATGAATCCCTATCGCCTGGAGCTGGCACAGCAGATGGGGGCGACCCGGGCGGTCAATGTGAAGGAAGAGAGCCTGTCTGATGTCATGACCGAACTGGGCATGACTGAAGGCTTTGACGTCGGCATGGAAATGTCGGGTGCCCCGGCGGCGTTCGACAGCCTGTTCAAGGTAATGAACCACGGTGGCCGGGTCGCCATTCTGGGCATACCTCCTGCCACCATGGCACTGGACTGGAACCAGGTCATCTTCAAGGGGCTGACCCTGAAGGGCATCTATGGCCGGGAAATGTTCGAGACCTGGTACAAGATGGCCAGTCTGATCCAGTCGGGTCTGGATCTGACACCCATGATCACGCATCAGTTTGCCGTGGACGATTTTCAGACGGGCTTCGAGACCATGGGCTCAGGCCAGTCGGGCAAGGTCATACTCAACTGGACCTAAGGGTTTAGGGCGAACCCACTGTGGAGAGGGGCCTCGGCCCCGAAACCCCACGAGTGCCAGCAGTTTAGTCTTCAGGGAGCCTCAGAGATTCGCCAGCGCTGTCTGAATCTCGGTATCACCACTGAGCACATCGAACAACCGGTTTTCCGTGTTGGGCTCATCCAGCACAGCAGCAATCACCAGCGCCACTTCTTCCAGAGCGATATCCCCGGTGGCCTCCAGCGGGTTGCCTACCTGAATGGTCCCATGGGCCGACTCGTTGGTCAGCGGGCCGGGGCATACGATGGTGTAGTTGAGGCCGCTGGCTTCCAGATGTTCATCTGCCAGGCGCTTGGCCTCCAGATAGTGATGGATCTTTTCCGGTGCCTGTTCCGGATTGCGGGCCCGCATGGAGCTCACCATGATGAAGCGATCAACACCCGTGGCCTTGGCCGCATCAATCAGTCGTATGGCACCGTCCCGGTCAACATCAATGGTCTTGTCGGGACCGGTATGAGGGCCCGAGCCGGCGGTAAAGATCACCGCATCGCAGCCAGCCAGGTGCTCCGAGCAGTCCTGCTCCAGATCGCCCACCACAACTTCGTCGGCCCCCAGTTCGCGCAGGTCGTCAATCTGATCCGGGCTGCGCACCAGCGCCTTGGTCTGGTGGGGCAGGACACTGAAAATCTTGATCAGGTGACGACCAATCTGACCGTTTGCACCGGCAATAAACAGTTTCATAGCGATACCGTTTTCCTGAATGGTTTCCTTGTGAATGCCCAACTCATGTTAGTCACTTGGGCTGCAGGACTCAAATCAGCGTTTGCCAGGGCAAGGCTTTGCTGGCACATGAGTGTGCGTCAGTTCACAAAGTGTTGCTTCAGCCCCGGAATCCGGGGATGAACGCTGGCGTCGGGGCCACCAGCGCCGGCGCCGTCGTTTCGAGCTGAATCCGCCCGATACTCAGGCGTTGATGTCGACGCTTGAGGACAGCAGGCAGCATGGCCATGAGGTTATTATCCAGACGGGCAGTGCCCGCCATGCACCCGAATTCAACCACATAAAGACGTTGCTGGAAGTCCAGGGGCTGACGGAGCAGGCACGGCTCATGGACAGCCATACACTCTTTGCCGGCCAGGGCCTGGTAGCCGCACATACACTGGGACTGGCGCGCAAGGGCGCCAAAGGTAACGAGTTGCGACGCAAGGCGCAGCAGGTAGCGGGCCAGACGGCTTGTTTCATGGTGCCCACTGACATTCAGTATGCCAATGACCGGGAAGTGCAGCATGAGCGCGAGCCGCTGCTGCGCACCGAGCGCATGTTCAGCAGCGCATCCAAAGACACCGCCGTGATTGCGGCCTACGACAATCAGACATTTGTGGTGGCAGAATATGAGTACCATCACCAGGCGGTGAACGCCAGCATCAAGCGTGCCATCCGCCAGTTTGACCAGCAACCTGCTTCGCCCTATGTCAGCCTTAGCTACGCGGGTGATCTGAGAGAGTTGGATCATTTCGATGAGGTACAGCGCCTGCATACCCTGCATGAAACACGGAAAATCCGTCTGATGATCAGCACTATGGGCTTGTCGGGCGCCACTTATCTAGGTGTGGGCGGCTTCAGCATTGCCGTCTCTGGGATTCGGGTCAAAGGTGACGTCTGGCCCTCTATGGCGAACAAGGGCCCGCACTCATAGGCCAGTTCCACTTGGTCGGCCGGCAACAAGGCTTCCTGGGGCACCGTCTCCGTGGCGGCCAACACAGGTGAATGGATGATGCCGGCCGTTTGGATGAAATGTTAAGATGGCACTTCCTGCTGAAGATGAAGAGCCGCCATGCCTGATGCCGTAACTCTTGGCCCGCTGTTTGTCCCCATGCCGCGCTTGATGTTCGTGTTGGCCATGGTGGTCACTCTGCTCGTGAGTTTTCTGCTGGAGCGACGCTATAAAGTTGTCGGGGCGGCAGGTTTGTGGCTGGTTCTGCTGGCCGGGTTTGCTGTGGGGCGGCTGTTTCATGTGCTGGAGAACGCATCCGTTTACGCCAGCAGTCCGATCGACATCCTGTATGTCTGGCAGGGTGGGTTCAACTGGATAGCCGGTGTGCTGGTGGGGCTCGGTGTCGGGGTGCTGTGGAGCCGTTACCGGCGTCAGCCCTATGCCCTGTACACCGGCCCGGTAATTGCCGGGGCCCTGGTCTGGGTGATTGGCAGCAGTCTGGCGGGCACCAGTCAGGTACCTGACCGGCCGCTGCCTGAACTGCGCGTGCTCAATCTTGAGGATGAAGCCTATAACCTGGCTGACTTGGCCGGTGAGCCTACCGTAATCAATCTCTGGGCCTCCTGGTGCCCGCCCTGTCGCCGTGAAATGCCCGTGTTCGAGCGGGCGCAGGACGCCTGGCCCGACATTCATTTCGTGTACGCCAACCAGGGCGAGAATGTCGCCACGGCCCTGGCCTATCTGCACGAGCATGACCGCAACCTGCAGACCGTGCTGGTGGATTCGCCGTCATTGCTGTCACAGTACTACCAGGCCCGGGGCCTGCCCACCACACTGTTCTACGATGCCGCCGGGCAGCTCCAGGCCATTCACCCCGGCGAGATTTCGGCAGTTCAGTTGGCAAACTACCTGCGCGACATTCAGTAATGTCGCGCTCTGAACCGCCAGCCCGGATACTACAACTTGATCCAGGTGGCTTTTACTTCCGAGTACTTGTCGAAGGCATGCAGGGACTTGTCGCGGCCGTTGCCGGACTGCTTGTAGCCGCCAAACGGTGCGGTCATGTCGCCGCCGTCGAACTGATTGACCCAGACTGACCCGGCGCGCAGGGCACGGGCGACGCGGTGGGCGCGGCTCAGGTCCCGGGTCCAGAGGGCGGCCGCCAAACCATAGATGCTGTCGTTGGCGATGCGCACGGCGTCCTCTTCTTGCTGAAAACGCACCACGGACAGCACCGGCCCGAAAATTTCCTCGGAGCAGATGGTCATGCCCGGTTCGACGTCTTCAAACACCGTGGGTTCGATGTAATAGCCGTCGCCCAGGTCTGTCACACGGCCACCGCCGGCGGTCAGGCGGGCGCCTTCGCTCTTGCCGTTTTCGATGTAGTCCAGCACACGTTGCATCTGGGTTTCGTCCACTATGGGACCGATATTGGTGTTGGGATCCAGCGGGTTGCCCGGGCGCCAGGTTTTAACGGCTTCGCGAACCTTTTCCATGAAGGCATCGGCGATGCTGTCTTCCACCAGCAGGCGTGAGCCGGCGGTGCATACTTCGCCCATGTTGAAGAAAATGGCACTGGCGGCCGCCTCGGCAGCGGCGTCCAGGTCTGGGGCATCAGCAAAGACGATATTGGGCGATTTACCGCCCGCTTCGGTCCAGACCCGTTTCATGTTGGATTCACCGGCGTAGATCATCAGTTGCTGGGCAACCCCGGTGGAGCCGGTGAACACCAGGGTGTCCACGTCCTGATGCAGGGCCAGCGCCTTGCCGGCGGTATGGCCGAAACCGGGCACGACGTTGAGCACCCCGGCGGGGAGACCGGCCTCTTCGGCCAGTCGCACCAGTTTCAGGGCGCTGAGCGGGCTCTTTTCGGAAGGCTTGAGGATAACGGAATTGCCCATGGCCAGTGCTGGCGCCAGTTTCCAGGAGGCCATGATCATGGGGAAGTTCCAGGGCACGATGGCACCGACGACGCCCACGGGTTCCCGGGTGACCAGCCCCAGTTCGTCTTCGCCCGTGGGGGCGATTTCGTCGTATACCTTGTCGATGGCTTCTGCCGTCCAGCGGAAACTGTTGGCCGTGGCCCGGACATCAATGCCCATGGAGTCCTGAATGGGCTTGCCCATGTTCAGGGTGTCGGTCAGTGCCAGCTCTTCGGCGTGCTCTTCCAGCAGATCGGCAAAGCGCTGCAACACTTTCTTGCGCTTGGCCGGGGCCTGTCGCCGCCAAACGCCCTCGTCAAAGGTGCGGCGGGCAACGGCCACTGCTCGATCGATGTCGGCGGCATCACAGGCGGCCACATCGGCCAGGTGACGGCGATCCATGGGGCTGTGGCAGGCGAAGGTGTCGCCACTGACTGCGTGACAGGGTTTGCCGTCAATCCAGGCGCGACCGTCCAGTTGGATGTCAGCCGCTTTGCCTTCCCAGTAGTGAAGATCATGCATCTTGGCCATGGTGGTGCCTCGCTCATTCTTGATGTCTTAAGTGATCCTGCAACAGTAGCCCAACTTGCCCATTAAATTCAATATATCGAACACTTATTGGTCGGTTATCCTCCTCTTTTTTACTCGGCGGGCATTGCTTGTCAGGTCCCGGGGTTGTTCAGCAATTTGCCCGACAGGGCATGGCCAAAAAACGGTTGATGTTTGATTTATTTTACATAGACTGGGAAATCAACGTGTTCAATATATATTACGGGTGTGCTCATTATGGCCGGACATCTCCCTGTTTCCACCGATGCTTTATGGATGCCTTTCACTGCCAACCGGCAATTCAAGGCGGAACCGCGCATGCTGGTGTCGGCAAAAGGCATGTGGTACCAGAGCGAGGATGATCGCGCCATTCTGGACGGTACCGCCGGTCTCTGGTGTACCAACGCTGGCCACGGCCGCGAGGCCATTACCGATGCCGTGAGCCGCCAGATCAGCACGCTGGATTATGCGCCACCGTTTCAGATGGGCCACCCGCCTGCCTTCAAACTGGCCGAGCGTCTGACCCGTCATACGCCTGACGGCATGAACAAGGTGTTTTTCACCAATTCCGGATCGGAGTCCGCCGATACGGCGCTGAAAATTGCGCTGGCCTATCAGCGGGCCCGGGGCCATCACCAGCGCACGCGTCTGGTCGGACGCGAAAAAGGGTACCACGGCACCAATTTCGGGGGTATCTCCGTGGGTGGCATGGGCAATAATCGACGCGCTTTCCCGGTTCGGTTGCCGGGTGTGGATCACCTGCCCCATACCCTGTTGCCGGAAAACGCCTTCAGCAAGGGTATGCCGGACAACGGTGCCCATCTGGCCGATGCTCTGGAAGACATTCTGGCCCTGAACGGCCCGGAAAATGTGGCCGCCGTTATCGTTGAACCCATGGCCGGTTCGGGTGGCGTGGTTATTCCCCCGAAAGGCTATCTGGAGCGCTTGCGCGACATTACCCGAAAACACGACATCCTGCTCATTTTCGATGAAGTGATTACCGGATTCGGTCGGGTGGGAGGCGCCTTTGCGGCCAATCGACTGGGGGTTGTTCCCGACATCATCACCGCCGCCAAGGGGCTCACCAACGGTGCCATACCCATGGGCGCCGTGTTCGTGGCCGATCACATCCATGATGCCTTCATGCAGGGACCGGAAGAGGACATCGAACTGTTCCACGGCTACACCTATTCCGGTCATCCGGTGGCGGCGGCTGCCGGCCTGGCGACGCTGGATATCTACGAAGAAGAAGGCTTGTTCGATCGGGTCCTGGACATCGAGGAGCACTGGCAGACAGCCCTGCACAGCCTCAGGGACTTGCCCCACGTGAAGGATATTCGCAATATGGGGCTGGTGGGCGCCATTGAGTTCGAGGCGGATGAAAAACCGGGCAAGCGCGGCTATCGTGTGTATCATCACTGCTTCTGGAAGGGCAACGCCCTGGTGCGTTGCAGCGGCGATGTCATTGCCTTGTCGCCACCCCTGATTATCAGCCCCGATGAAATTGACCAACTGGTCCTGGCATTGAGACAGGCCATACTGGCTGTCGCCTGACCCGTGTATTACCCGGATTTATAAGGATTACTGGAAATGACTCGCACCGAGCACACAACGTCCTACTACGCGGCCACTGCCAATACGGCGCCGGACCGGCCACCCCTGCAGGAAAACCTGGACACCGATGTCTGCGTCATTGGTGCTGGTTACACCGGCCTCTCCACCGCCCTGCACCTGGTCGAGGCCGGCTACCGTGTGGTCATGCTGGAAGCCGCCCGCATCGGCTGGGGGGCGTCCGGGCGCAACGGCGGCCAGCTGATCAACAGCTACAGTCGTGATATTGATGTCATCGAGCGCCATCACGGCAAAGAGGCCGCCCGGATGCTCGGCAGCATGGCCTTCGAGGGGGCCGACATCATCCGCCAGCGCATTGACCAGTATCAGATTGATTGCGATCTTAAGTCCGGTGGCCTGTTTGCGGCCCTGAATCCGAAGCAGATGGACGAACTGAAAGAACGTCACGCACTCTGGGCGAAATTCGGCCATGACCAGACAGAGCTGCTGGATGCCGAGGCGACCCGGGCCAAGATCAACAGCGAACGCTATGTGGGCGCCCTGCTCGATCACCGCAGCGGTCATATCCATCCGCTCAATCTGGCGCTGGGTGAAGCCGCTGCCATTGAGTCGCTGGGCGGCCGTATCTTTGAAGACAGCCGGGTGACAGACATTCAACGCAGTGAACGCCCGGTGGTGACCACCGACAGCGGGGCAAAGGTCACGGCGGATTATCTGATGATCGCGGGCAACGCCTACCTGGGCGGTCTGGTGCCCGAACTGGCGAGCCGTTCCATGCCCTGTGGTACCCAGATCGTCACCACCGAAGTGCTGGGCGAATCCTGGGCCCGTGACCTGATTCCGGACCTGGAGTGTGTGGAAGACTGCAACTACAAGCTGGATTACTACCGCATGACCGGCGATTTCCGCCTCCTGTTCGGCGGTGGTGTATCCTACGGCGGCGGCGACCCGGCATCCATCGAGCGGACGCTGCGGCCCAATCTGGAGAAGACCTTCCCTCAGCTCAAGGGCGTGAAACTGGACTATGCCTGGGGCGGGGATTTCCTCCTCACCGTCAGTCGTTTGCCCCAGGTGGGCCGTCTGACGCCGAGCATCTACTACGCCCAGGGCTACAGCGGCCATGGTGTGACCACAACCCACCTCATCGGTCGCCTGATGGCGGAAGCCATGAAAGGCCAGGCCGAACGCTTCGATGCTTTCGGCCAGGTTCGCCACATGCCCTTCCCGGGAGGGCGACTGTTCCGCAAGCCGTACACCGCCATGGGCGCCTTCTTTTACGAACTGCGCGATCGTCTGGGCGTCTGACCGGGGAGGTAAAGAACGCCATGCGGATGCCGCTTTCGCGGCGTCCGGGTTCTGTGCTCTAGAACAGGTCCTTCATTCGGTGATACAGCATGCCCAGGGCCAGCAGGGGTGAGCGAAAGCGAGGGCCGCCCGGAAAGGTGATGTGGGGGATGCGGTTGAACACCTCGATGCGTTGGCTCTCCTGGCTGATGGCTTCCGCCAGTACCCGTGCCGACATGTGCGTGGCATTGAGTCCGTGACCGGAATAGGCCTGGGCGTGGTAGATCCCGTCGGGCAGACGACCCACCTGGGGCATGCGATTGGCGCCAATGCCGATCATGCCGCCCCAGGCGTATTCCAGATTCACATCCGCCAGTTCCGGGAAGACACGGGCCAGGTTGGGTCTCAAGGCGGCGCGAATGTCTTTCGGGTCACGGCCGGAGAACGTACACAGACCCCCAAAGAGCAGGCGGTTGTCGGGTGTTATACGGTAGTAGTCCAGATCAATCCGCTGGTCGCAGACCGCGTGGCGCCCCGGCATCAGGCGGTTGCAGGCCTCATCGGACAGGGGCTCGGTGGTGACCACATAGCTGCCGGCGGGCAGCACCTTGCCTTCCAGAGTGGGATGCAGACCCTGTACATAGGCGTTGCCACAGAGCACCAGCGTGTCGGCCTGCACGCTGCCCGCGGCGGTGTGCACACGATATCCGCCGCCGGGGACATCGGTTTCCACCCGCTCTACCGCAGAGTGTTCAAAAATGCGCACACCCTGTTCCACTGCAGCCCGGGCTTCACCCAGCAGCAGGTTCAACGGATGCAAGTGGCCCGAGCCCATATCGGTCAGGCCGCCGCAGTAGCGATCGGAGTCCACAATGTCGCGAATGCGTTCCTGCGGTATCAGTTCCGCCTCATGGGGGTAACCCTGTTTGTCCAGCCAGGCTTTCTCTTCGCGAAACTGCTTCATGTGTGCGGGCTTGGTGGCCAAATCGCAATAGCCCATGCGCAAATCACAGTCGATCTTGTAGCGTTCTATGCGTTGGCGCACAATGTTGACGGACTCGAAGCCCATGGCATCCAGTGTCGCTACGCCTTCGTCGCCGATGACGCTGCGAAAGGGATCGGTGCCGTGGCCAATCCCGCGGATCAACTGGCCGCCGTTGCGTCCGGACGCGCCCCAGCCGATGCGTCGCGCCTCCAGCAAGACGACTTCAAAGCCTCGCTCGGCCAGCTCCAGGGCGGTGTTGACGCCGGAAAAACCGCCGCCGACAACGCAGACCTGAGTCTTTGCCTCGGTATCGAGTGATGGGTGTTCAGCCAGAGCGTTTGCCGTGGCGGCATAGTATGAGTCGGGATGGTCGTCCCCATGGGTCGCAGGATTCAGAAGCTTCATCATATTTGTATATTATTTCGTTCGAGTGTTTTATATAATTGACATATAGTAACGTAGAATAGCCTTCAAAGGCACTAGTACCCGCCCGCAAACAGGAGGAAAAACCCTTGGATGTCGGACCCCGGCTTAAGCAAGTGCGCAAGCAATATGGACTGTCACAGCGCGAGCTGGCAAAACGTGCCGGCGTGACCAACAGCACCATCTCGATGATCGAGAAAAGCAGCGTCAGCCCCAGTATCAGCTCGCTGAAAAAGGTGCTGTCCGGAATCCCCATGTCGCTGGTTGAATTCTTCGACGCCGAAGAAAAGCAGACTCATCCGCAGGTGGTCTATCGACCCGGTGAGCGGCTGGATCTCACCGTATCCGGCGACGTGAACATGGAGCTCATCGGCAAGGCGTTCGGCCAGCGGGCCATTGCCTTCATGGTCGAGACCTACGAGCCGGGCGCGGATACCGGCAAGGAACCCTACGAACACCAGGGCGAGGAATGCGGCATGGTCATCGAAGGCGAGCTTGAGCTCACCGTCGACGATGAGGTCCATCATCTGTCGGTGGGTGACGGGTATTATTTCGAATCTACCCGCCCCCACCGGTTCCGCAACCCGCACGCAGAACGTTGCGTGATCGTTTCAGCCACAACGCCGGCCAATTTCTGACCGGCGTTGTTTAGCTTCCTCCCGCGAGCTGATTGGTTTACCCATGTTCGCGCTGGTATTCCAGCTGCTGTCTTCTGTTGCGAATATCGATCCGTCGCGTCACATACCAACTGGTAAAGGCCACCAGCGATATCACTACAATGATCATGGTCGCCAGGGCGTTGATCTTGGGTGATACGCCCAGCCGCACGGACGAGAACACTTCGATCGGCAGCGTGGTGGCACCCGGACCGGTGACAAAGGACGCGATCACCACATCATCCAGCGACAGGGTGAACGACAGCAGCCAGGCCGACAGCAGTGCCGGCCATATAATGGGCAGCGTCACCAGGAAGAAGGTGGTCAGGGGCGTGGCTCCCAGGTCCTGAGCGGCCTCTTCCAGGCTTTCGTCCAGCTCCCGCAGGCGCGAGGAAATCACCACCGTGGAATAGGCCACGCAGAAAGTGGTGTGGGCAATAAAGATGGTATTGAGTCCGCGGCCCTGCGGCCAGCCGATGGCCTGTTGCAGCGACACAAACAGCATCAGCAGGGACACACCAATGATCACATCCGGCATGACCAGAGGCGCGGTCACCATGCCCGAGAGCAGTCCACGGCCCCGGAAGTGCTTCATCCGGATGATGGCAATGGAGGCAAGCAGCCCCAGCAGCATGGCGGCGGTGGCCGAGAAGAAAGCCACGCGCAGTGACCGCCCCAGGGCCGCCATCATTTGCTGATCCTGCAGGACTTCCGCGTACCAGTGGGTGGAAAATCCGGCCCAGACCTGGACGTTTCGCCCGGCATTGAACGAATAGATGATCAGAATGACCATGGGCAGGTACAGGAACAGGATCCCGAACCAGAACATGCAACGGGTAAAGGTCAGCGACTTCATCGGCGTCCCTCCAGTTCCTTTTGCTGCACCCGCATGAAGATCATGATGGGTATCAGCAGAATCATGATCATCACCAGCGCCAATGCGCCGGCCATGGGCCAGTCCCGGTTATTGAAGAACTCCTGCCACAGCACCTTGCCGATCATCAGTGTCTGGCGACCACCCAGCAGCTCAGGAATGACGTATTCGCCCACCACGGGAATGAAGACCAGCATGGAGCCGGCAATCAGGCCGTTTTTCGACAAGGGCAGAGTAATGCGGAAGAAGCTGGTGATCTTTCGGGCGCCCAGGTCGCTGGCCGCTTCCAGCAGTGTGCCGTCATGCTTCACCAGATTGGCATAAAGCGGCAGAATCATGAACGGCAGATACGCATAGACGATCCCCACATAGACGGCGAAGTTCGTATTCAGCATCTGTATCGGACCGTCGGTGATGCCCAGCCCCACCAGTGCCTGATTGATCAGACCCCGGTTGCTCAGCAGGCCCATCCAGGCGTAGACCCGAATCAGAAAGGAGGTCCAACTGGGTAGCAGAATCAGCAATAACAGGGTTGGCTGGGTGTGAGCCGGGGCCTTGGCGATGGTGTAGGCCACCGGAAAGCCGATCAACATGCACATCAGGGTGCTGTAGAAGGCAATGCGGATGCTTTGCCAGTAGGCACGAAAATAGGTGTCGTCCGACATCAGCCATTGGTAATTGGCAAAGCTGATTTCAATGGTCAGCCGATCTGCCGCCCACTGAAACAAGGCGCTGAAGGGCGGAATGGAAAACTGGGCATCGGCCACTGAAATACGCGCCACAATGATAAAGGGCAGCAGGAAAAACAGCAGCATCCAGAGATACGGGCTGCTGATTACCCCCCAGCGGGCGCCCGGTATACGGGCCAGGTCAATTCGTCGCATGGGCTTTCCCCCTCACTCGCGCAGTACTACGCCGGCATCGGATTCCCAGCACACCCAGACCTTGTCGTCCCAGGTAGGCCGCGGTGTGCGGCGCTCTGTGTTGGCCATTACGGTCTGTACGATCAGACCACTGTCCAGTTTTACATGGTACATGCTGTGACCGCCGAGATAGGCGATGTCATTCACGGTGCCCGCCGCCCAGTTGTATTGCTGGTCGGGCTTTTCCGTGCAGAGAATGGTTTTCTCCGGACGCAAGGCGAACAGCATGTCGCGCTGATCGATGCTGGAGGTGACGCCGTGGCCGATGTAGATGGGCACGGGGATGTCGGCACTGCGCATGATCATGTGGTCTTCTTCGTCAATGACGATTTCGGCGGGAATGATGTTCACCGAGCCGATGAATTCCGCCACCATGCGCTTGTTGGGGCTTTCGTAGACATCCACCGGGGTGCCCACCTGTTCGATACGACCCTCGTCCATGATGGCGATGCGGTCAGCCATGGTCATGGCTTCTTCCTGATCGTGGGTCACCATGACGCAGGTCACGCCCACGCTCTCCAGAATATCGACGACTTCCAGTTGCATGCGGGTGCGCAGTTTCTTGTCCAGCGCCCCCATGGGCTCGTCCAGCAGCATCATCTTGGGCTGCTTGGCCAGGCTGCGGGCCAGGGCTACCCGCTGGCGCTGACCACCGGAAAGCTGGTGCGGTTTGCGCTTGGCGTATTTAGTCATCTGGACCATGTCCAGCATGCGTTTAATGCGATCATGTATTTCAGCCTTGGGCAGCCGGTCCTGGCGCAAGCCAAAGGCCAGATTCTGTTCCACCGTCATGTGCGGAAACAGGGCGTAGGACTGAAACATCATGTTGATGGGACGCTTGTAGGGCGGCATGCCGGTGAGATCCTCACCGTCCAGCCGAATGCGTCCGCTGGAGGGTAGTTCGAACCCGGCCAGCATGCGCAACAGGGTCGACTTGCCGGAGCCCGACGCCCCCAGGAGCGCAAAAATTTCGCCACTGTAGATTTCAAGGTTTACCGAATCGACGGCGTAGGCGCCATCAAATTCCTTGCTCACCTGCTCGATGCTGAGCAGTGGCTTCTTCTGCACGCGTTCGCGCACGCGTGTGCCCGAAGCGGCCGTCTCGGTCGCAGCGCTCATGACCACTCTCCTATCACCCCAGACTTGAAAGATGGAGGCTGGCCGACAACCCGGCCAGCCTCTGTGGTGCACCGATCCGCGTGGATCAGTTGGCGGTTCTAACTGCGTTCCAGGCGCGTGTCACCATCCGCTCGACGTTGGGAGGGCGAACTTCCATGGTGAACAGATGCGTGCCTTGGCCAGGGAATACACCCGGGTCATTCAGCAGGTCTTCGTCCAGGTATTCACGGGCCGCCAGGTTGGGGTTGCCGTACCAGACGTAATTGCTCAGGTCGGCACTGACCTGTGGGTCCAGAATGTAGTTGATGAACTTGTGTGCGTTTTCCGGATTGGGCGCGTCCGCAGGGATCACCATCATGTCGGACCATGCAATGGTGCCTTCTTCCGGGATGTAGTAGCGGACATCGTAATCACGTCCGGCTTCTTCGGCGCGCCAGCGGGCCATGTACACGTCACCGGACCAGCCGATGGCGACACAGATCTCGCCGTTGGCCAGGTCGGAAATGTAACGCGAGCTGTGCAGGTAGGTAAGATGCGGTGCCACTTCCACCAGCAGGTCATGTGCCTGGGCGATGTCGGCTTGATCGTGGGAGTTGGGATCCAGTCCCAGATAATTCAAGGCCAGGGGAATCATTTCATCACCGCTGTCCAGGAAGGCAACTCCGCACTCGGACAACTGGGATACGATCTCGGGGTCGAATACCAGGTCCCAGCTGCCGATGGGCGCGTCGTCACCGAGAACCTCTTCGACCATCTGCACGTTGTAACCGATACCGGTGGTGCCCCACTGATAGGGAACGGAATACTGGTTACCCGGGTCATAGGTTTCCAGGGTCTCCAGGAGTTCCGGATCCACATTGTCCCAGTTGGGGATCTGTGACCGGTCCAGTGTTTGATAGGCGCCGGCCTCGATCTGGCGTGCCATGTTGCTGCCCGTGGGTACGACCACGTCGTAGCCCGAGCTGCCGGCCAGTACCACGGCTTCCAGTACTTCGTTGGAGTCATAGACATCGTAGGACACATTGATGCCGTAGCGTTCTTCGAAGTTCGAGATGGTATCTTCGGCCACGTAGTCGGACCAGTTGTAGATGTTCAACTCGCCTTCAGACAGAGCCATGCCGCTTGCGGCCGCCAGGGCGACGCCGAGGGCTGAACGTTTTATTGTCTTTTGCATGCTTAAATTCCCCAGTTTAGGTGGTGAGTGTGCCGGTCAGAAACCGACGGTACGCCAGGCTCATTGTAGCTGAGACCAGGCGCGATCCAGTGCACTCTTTGTTTTTTTGATTATCTCGTCCATTTGCTGATCATCAAGGATCAGAGGCGGGGAGAATAGCAATGTATCCCCCGTTGCGCGCAAAACCAGCCCCTCCTCGAGGGCCAGGTCACGGCACAAGGTCCCGGTCTGACCCACATTCGGGAATCGCTCACGCGTGTCCCTGTTGTACACCAGTTCCACCGCACCCAGCAGACCCGCGCTGCGCACCTCGCCGACCAGCGGATGGTCAGCCAGTGAACGCAGGCAGTCCCGGAAGCGGGGACCGGTATTTTCCCGCACCCGGGTGACAATGCCTTCGTCACGCAGGATGCGGATGTTTTCCAGCGCCACGGCCGCACTGACCGGGTGCCCGGAATAGGTAAATCCGTGGTTGAAATCACCGCCGTGTTCCGCCAGTACGGCGGCAAACTCATCTGCCATCACAACGCCTCCAATAGGTGCGTAGCCGGATGAAAGCCCTTTGGCGATGGACATGAGATCGGGCTTGAGACCGTAGTAGTCCGAGCCGAACCACTCGCCGGTACGGCCGAAGCCGCAAATCACTTCGTCCACTACCAGAAGAATATCGTATTGTTCAACGATGCGCTGTATTTCCGGCCAATAGGAGTCCGGCGGAATGATGACCCCACCGGCGCCCTGAATCGGCTCGGCGATGAAGGCGGCAACCCGGTCAGGGCCCAGGGCCAGAATACGCTCTTCCAGGGCCCGGGCTGCCTGCAGTCCGAACTCCTCGGGGCTGAGATCGCCACCTTCGTCAAACCAGTAGGGTTGTTGAATGTGTTCGATATCGGGAATGGGCAGGCCACCCTGGCGGTGCATGGGAGACATGCCACCCAGACTGGCACCCGCCACCGTGGAGCCGTGGTAGCCATTGTGCCGGCTGATAATGACCTTGCGCTCGGGCTGCTCACGCAACTGCCAGTAATGCCGGACCATGCGGTAGACACTGTCGTTGGCTTCACTACCGGAGTTGGTGAAAAACACCCGGTTCATGTGCGCCGGGGTGATCTCGGCAATGGCACCGGCCAGTTCGGCCACCGGTGGCGTCAGGGTTTTGAAGAAAAGATTGTAGTATGGCATCTCGTTCATCTGCCGAGCCGCCACATCCGCCAGTTCATGGCGTCCATAACCCACATTGACACACCACAGGCCAGCAAAGGCATCAATAAAACGATTGCCTTCGCTGTCCCATATATGACACCCCTCGGCACCGGTGATGACCCGGGCACCGTCACGCTGCAATGCGGCGTTGTCGGTGAAGGGCTGGAAAAGGTGCTTGCGTCCCAGATCCTGCCAATGTGCCGTTTTGGTCATGGTCGATTCTCCCGGCGGTTACACGGACGACAACAGAAATTCCCGTTCCCAGGAACTGATGACACGCTTGAAGCCTTCGTATTCTGCCCAGCGCGTGGCGATAAAGCCGTCCACGAAGGTGCTGCCCAATATCTCGCACAGTTCTTCGCAATGCTCCATGGCGTCCAGAGCCGCTTCCAGGTTGGACGGCAGGGCCGGGTCGGCCTCGCTGCCAAGCCGCTCGGTCACGGGTTTGCGGGGTTTCAGACCACGCGTCATGCCCAGATAGCCACAGGCCAGATTGGTGGCCATGGCCAGATAGGGGTTGGTGTCTGAGCCGGGCAACCGGTTTTCCACTCGACGGGCATCCGGCTCGGAATTCGGTATCCGCAGACCCACGGTCCGGTTGTCCTCCGCCCATTCGATGTTCACCGGCGAGTTGCCGTCTGCCCCGGGCAGGTAGCGCCGATAGCTGTTCACGTTGGGCGCAAACAGCGGCATGGCACTGGGAATAAAGGTCTGCATGCCGCCAATGAAATTCAGGAACAGTTCCGACATGGTGCCGTTGTCGTTGGAGAACAGGTTCTTGCCGGTTTTAACGTCCAGCACGCTCTGGTGAATGTGCATGGAACTGCCAGGTTCATTGGTGATGGGCTTGGCCATGAAAGTGGCCGAAATATTGTGCTTGAGGGCCGCTTCACGCACGGTGCGCTTGAACACCAGCACCTGATCGGCTAGCTTCAGGGGGTCGCCATGGCGGAAGTTGAATTCCATCTGGGCGACGCCCTCTTCGTGAATCAGGGTGTCGATGTCCAGAAACTGGGCTTCGCTCCAGTCGTAGATGTCCTCGATGATGGGGTCGTATTCGTTGGCCGCATCAATGCTGAATGACTGGCGACCGCTTTCGGCCCGGCCGGAGCGTCCGATAGGCGGTTCCAGAGGCAGATCCGGGTCGGTGCAGCGCTGGGTCAGGTAGAATTCCATTTCCGGCGCCACGATGGGCTGCCAGCCCTGTTCCTTGTAAAGGTCCAACACCCGTTTGAGCACGGCGCGCGGCGACAGGCCGATGGCGTTGCCCATGCTGTCATAGCAGTCGTGGATGATCTGGGCGGTGGGTTCATGGGCCCAGGGCACCATGAATACGGCGTCTTCATCAGGCTTGAGGCGCATGTCGATATCCGCCGGGTCCAGAATCCGGTAGTAGATGTCTTCCGGCGGGTAGTCGCCGGTGGCGGTCTGCAGCAGCACGCTTTCCGGCAGGCGTATGCCTTTCTCGGCAATGAACTTGTCGGTGGGCATGATCTTGCCCCGGGCGATACCCGTCTGATCTGGCGTGATGCATTCTATTTCTGTTATGTGGTTGTCATGCAGCCACTGTGTCAATTTTTTCATGGGTCACCGATCTGAAGTATGGGCGGTGACGGCCCGACAGGCGTCACCAAAGGCGCTAAATATTGCTTTGTTCTGGGTATGATTCAATACGTCCCATTCCGGATGCCACTGGACACCCAGAGCGAATTGCCGGACCCCTGTCACGCTGAAGGCTTCCACCAGACCGTCGTCCGCCGTGGCTTCCACCTGCAAGCCCGGGGCCACCTCTGCCACACCCTGGGTGTGAACCGAGTTCACAGTCATCTGCTCGGAGTCGGTTATGCCTGCCAGCACGCCGCCCGGTGTCAGCCGGACATCGTGGGCCGGACCGTACTGCACAGTCAGCGGCTGGGTCTTGTCTTCCCTATGTTCCTGGAAACGCCCGGTGAGGTGAAGGTTCTGATGCAGGCTGCCACCGAAGGCCACGTTCATTTCCTGCATGCCACGGCAGACACCGAGAAGAGGCTTGCCGGCATCTACCACCGCCTTGATCAGGCCCAATGACAGTGCATCCCGATCTTCATCGTGCTCCGTATTGGGGATTTCATCCTCCTGGCCGAAGTAGCTGGGGTGCACATTGGAGTAGGCGCCGGTGAGGAATACCCCGTCGAGACGTTCCAGCCACTCGGCAATCTGGACTCGGTCGTTCATCAGCGGTAACAGCACCGGCACCACATTTGCTGCGTCTGTCAGTGCCTGCAGATATTTCTCACCCGCGGCGTAAAAACGGTGCGGCTCGATCTGTTTGAGATCAGTGATTACACCCACCCAGGGCTTGCGCGGGGCGGCCTGTGTTGTCGAGTTGTGGTGGGCGTCAGCGGAATATTTCATGGTTTCAGCTGCCAAGAATGTGTGTTTTTTCACACGTTATCATAAAAAATAATTAACACAAGTGTTCAAAATTGTCTGTCTGTAAATTATATTGAGCATAGAATAAACGCTATCTCAACGGTGCCCTCAGGGTCGCCAGCGCCATTCGCACACAGTCATTCGCACACAGTAAAGAACAGGCTGCCAAGGCGGCCGGAGGCAATAACAATGACACAAGACCTGCTCTACAGTCAGCCATTTATTCATGGGCAGTGGCACGAATCAGGCCATGACCAGACCTTCGCTGTGCTGGATCCGGCCACGGCTGACACCCTGACACGGGTGACCGACTGCACCGAGGCAGAAGCCGAGCGCGCCATTGCAAGCGCCACCGAGGCACTGAAGGGCTGGCGCCGGCAGACGGCCGATCAACGGGCCCGTATACTGGAAGCCTGGTACGAGCTGATCATGGCCCATCAGGCCCCTCTGGCCGAGTTGATGACCCGAGAGTGCGGCAAGCCTCTGGCGGAGTCTACCGGCGAGGTGGGCTACGGTGCCTCTTTCATCCGCTGGTTTGCCGCCGAAGGCCGACGGGCCTATGGTGAGGTGATACCGACGCCCAACAATGACCGTCGTATTCTGACCCTACGTCAGCCAATTGGTGTCTGCACGGCCATTACACCCTGGAATTTTCCGCTGGCCATGATTACCCGCAAGGTGGCACCGGCACTGGCCGCGGGTTGCACCATGGTGGTAAAGCCGGCCGAAGCCACACCCCTGACCGCCCTGGCGCTGGCGGAACTGGGTCGTCAGGCCGGTCTGCCGCCCGGTGTACTGAACGTGGTCACCGCCAGTCGCGGTGATCGGATCGGCCAGGTCCTGACCACGCATCCCGAGGTGCGCAAGGTCTCCTTCACCGGTTCCACCGCGGTGGGAAAAACGCTGCTGAAACAGGCGGCCGACGGGGTACGCAAGGTGTCTCTGGAACTGGGGGGCAATGCACCCTTTATCGTCTTTGACGATGCGGATCTGGACGCTGCGGTGGCTGGCGCCATAGCCGCCAAGTACCGCAACACCGGTCAGACCTGTGTCTGCACCAACCGCTTTCTGGTGCAGTCCGGTGTGTACGACGCCTTTGCCGAGAAGCTGGCCGCCGCCAGTGCTGAGCTGTCAGTGGGTGCCGGCCTGGAAGACGGCGTGAAGCAGGGGCCGCTGATCAATGATGCCGCCCTCCAGAAGGTAGAGCGGATGGTGGCGGACGCCACCGGCAAGGGCGCCCGCGTACTCACCGGTGGCGCCCGGCATAAGCGCGGTGGCAATTTTTACCAGCCCACTGTGCTGGCCGATGCCACGCCGGACATGGAGATGGCCCGGGAAGAGATCTTTGGCCCGGTCTCGGCCCTGTACCGGTTCGAGACCGATGCGGAGGCTGTTGCCATAGCCAATGACACGCCCTACGGGCTGGCGGCCTACTTCTACAGCCGTGACATGAACCGGATCTGGCGCGTCAGTGAAGCGCTGGAATACGGCATGGTAGGCATTAACGAAGGCATCATCTCAACCGAGGTGGCGCCTTTCGGGGGTGTCAAGGAATCCGGTCTGGGGCGTGAAGGCTCACGCCACGGGCTGGACGAATACACCGAATTGAAATACCTGTGCATGGGCGGGCTCAACCCGGACCCACTTTGAGGGACAGCAAAATGTCGAATGAACTGAATGCGTTTCTGGCCGCCCATCCGGACGTCCAGACCATAGAACTGCTGACCGCAGACCTGAACGGCATGATCCGGGGCAAGCGGATTGAACGCGATGCCATGAAGAAGGTCTTTCGGGACGGATTTTCCCTGCCGGCCTCCGTGTACGCCGTGGACGCTACGGGCACCACGGTGGAAGCCTCACGACTGGGTGTGGATACCGGCGATGCCGACCGCCTGTGCCGTATTGTGCCCGGCACCCTGAGCATAGTCCCCTGGCTGGAGGGCCGGGCCCAGGCCCTGGTGACCATGTTCGAAACGGACGGTACCACGCCCTTCCACTCGGACCCGAGACAGGTCCTGACGCGCGTGTATGACCAGTTCTCGCGCATGGGTTACACGCCAGTGGTGGCCGTGGAACTGGAGTTTTATCTGGTGGACCGCGAACGGGATGCCCTCAACCGCCTGCAACCGCCGGTGTCACCAGTGACCGGCCGGCGCATGAGCTCCACCCAGGTGTATTCCATGGACGATCTGGATGACTACGACGCCTTTATCCAGGAAGTCCTGAGCATGGCGCGAGAGCAGAATCTTCCTGCCGATGGTGTGATCGCCGAATACGCCCCGGGGCAGTTCGAGGTCAACCTGCATCATTGCGACAACCCGCTCATGGCCGCCGATCACGCCACCATGCTCAAGCGCATCATCCGTCACGCCGCCCGCAAGTTCGGCCTGTCTGCCACCTTTATGGCCAAGCCTTACATTGACCAGGCCGGTTCTGGTACCCATGTGCACCTGAGTCTGCTGAACGAGCAGGGTAAAAACATTTTCAGTGCCGAAGACCCGGAACAGCACACGCCCCTGCGCAACGCCATTGGCGGCCTGTTGCAGACCGCAGACCAGACCCAGGCGCTGCTGTTCCCCACCATCAACAGCTACCGTCGCCTGAGTTCCGAGATTTTTGCGCCCAGCAGTAAAACCTGGGGTTACGACAACCGCACCGTGGCCATGCGCATCCCGTCCGGCGAGCGGGCGGCCTACCGCGTCGAACATCGGCTGTCGGGCGCCGATGCCAACCCCTATCTGGCAGTGGCTGCCGTGCTGGCGGGCGTGCAGTACGGCATGGAAAACAAGGTGGAGCCCGGACCTGCGGTGGTGGGCAACGCCTACGACCAGGACCACGAAACCCTGGCTGATAACCCGCGGGATGCCTTGCGTGCTTTCGAGCGCAGCCAGTGGGTGCGTGAGACTTTCGGCCCCGAGTTCACCGACGTCTACACTGCCTGCAAATGGGGTGAAATCCGCCTGTTTGAACAACAGGTCACCCCCATGGAACTGGACCTGTTGTTACCCTATGTCTGATTCGCTCGAAAAGAGAAGCACTTGATATGACTGTTGTCACCGTTGCGGCGACCCAGATGGCCTGCGGCTGGGATGCGCCGGCCAATATTGAACAGGCCGAGGCTCTGGTGCGTGAGGCCAGTGACCAGGGCGCCCAGATAGTGCTCCTGCAGGAGCTCTTCGAGCGTTGCTATTTCTGCCAACAGCAGGACTACGACGCTCTGAAGTTTGCCACGCCCCTGGATGAAAACCCGGCGGTGGCGCATTTTCAGGCCATTGCCCGGGAACTCAAGGTGGTACTGCCTATCAGCTTCTACGAGCAGGCCAACAATGTCTTTTACAACAGCATCGCCATCATCGACGCCGACGGCACCCTGTTGGGTATCTACCGCAAGACACACATTCCCGACGGTCCCGGGTATTCGGAGAAGTTCTACTTTACCCCGGGTGACACCGGCTTTCAGGTCTGGGATACCGCCTACGGGCGCATCGGTGTGGGCATCTGCTGGGACCAGTGGTTTCCCGAGACCGCCCGGGCCATGGCCCTCATGGGCGCCGAACTGCTGTTCTTCCCCACTGCCATCGGCTCGGAGCCCCAGGACCCGACACTGGATTCGCGGCCGCACTGGCTGAACACCCAGTGCGGCCATGCCGCCGCCAATGTCATGCCCCTGATTGCCAGTAATCGCGTGGGCACCGAGGTCATGGGCAACACGGAAATCACCTTCTACGGCAACTCCTTCATTGCTGATGAAACGGGAACCCGGGTGCAGGAGATGAACACCACTGCCAGCGGCATCATTACGCAAAGCTTTGATCTGGCGGCCTTGCGCACCAAACGGCAGGCGTGGGGCGTGTTCCGTGACCGCCGCCCGGACCTGTACGGCCCCCTGATGACCAAGGACGGAGGCGCCACATGACCGACACCCCCAAACAGCACGGCTACCGCATGCCCGCCGAGTGGGCGCCCCAGTCCGCGGTCTGGATGCTCTGGCCGGAACGCCCGGACAACTGGCGACTCGGCGCCAAACCGGCGCAACAGGCCTTTGTTCAGGTGGCCCAGGCCATCGCCCGCTTTACCCCCGTGACGCTGGGTGTCTCCGCCGCACAGTACGGCCATGCCCGGGCCTGTTTTGCCGACCAACCCCGAGTGCGGGTGGTGGAAATCAGCAGCAACGATGCCTGGATGCGTGATGTCGGTCCCACCTTCCTGCGCCATCAGGATACCGGTGCTCTGGCCGGGGTGGATTGGCGTTTCAATGCCTGGGGCGGCCTTCACGGCGGGCTGTATTTCCCCTGGGACAGAGATGACCAAGTGGCCGACAAGGTGCTCTCGCTGGCGCAGGTGGCCGGCTTCAAGGCGGATTTCGTGCTGGAAGGCGGCGCCATTCATGTGGACGGCGAGGGCACGGTGCTCACCACCGAAGAATGCCTGCTGAACGCCAACCGCAACCCCCATCTCTCCCGGGAAGACATTGAGCAGCGCCTGTGCGAGTGGTTGGGTGCCGAGAAAGTCCTCTGGATTCCCCAGGGCATCTTCCAGGATGAAACCGACGGCCATGTCGACAACATGGCCTGTTTCCTGCGCCCGGGGGAAATCGCCCTGGCCTGGACGGACGACCCCAATGATCCGCAATACCCCCGATCAGAGGCTGCCATTGAGGCTCTGGCCGAGCAGACAGACGCCCGGGGTCGCGCACTCACGGTGCGCAAACTGCCCCTGCCCGGCCCCCTGTACATGACCGAGACCGAAGCCGCCGGCGTGGACCCGGACAGCGGCGGCATGAGCCGGCAAGCCGGCGACCGTCTGGCCGGCAGTTATGTGAACTTCCTGTTCACCAATGACGCCGTCATCATGCCCGCTTTCGATGACCCCATGGACGACACCGCCCGGCAATGCCTGCAGGACTGGTTGCCGGACTACGAGATCGTCACCGTCCCCGGCCGGGAAATCCTCCTGGGCGGCGGCAACATTCACTGCATTACGCAGCAGCAACCCGAGTGACCGAGTGCTGCTATTTGATCCACTGATAGCGTATACATCGATATGCCAGGGGCAATGGGTTTTGGTTGGCCTCAAACACTGGCGGGCACCTCTGTTTCTCGTCATTTGACTTGCATAGCCCGACCATCCAAGCTAAGTCAGGGTTCGGATTGCCCACCGGCAGCGAGCAGCATGAGCTGGCTGTGGCTAATGCCAAAGCCAGAGAGTGTTGTAGCCGTCAGCATTACTTTCTCACGCAGGAGGCGTGGCTAATGATCGTCACTCACCGCATCTCTCTCACCAAATTGCTGGGTTTTACCTGGCCCCGGTTACTGGCCTTGCTGGCCTTCACTGTGCTCGCCTGTTTGGTGATGGACTGGTTGCCCAGGGAGTTGCTGCAGGCTTTGTCCTATGCGGCGGGTTTTCTCGGCACAGCCCTGGCGTTTCTGATCGGTTTTCGCAATAACGCGGCCTATGGCCGTTGGTGGGAGGGGCATGCCATCTGGTCCAGGCTTAAATACCATTCCCGCAGTTTCGCCATGCTGGTTCTGGGGTTGATTCATGACAGCGATGCACCCGATGAAACTCAACGCCGCCTTGTCTATCGGCAAATCGCTTTCGCCTGGTGGCTCAATCATTTTCTGCGTAAGCGCTCACCCGGCCCTGAGATGGACGGCCTGCTGGATGAACACGAGCGCCGGGCTGTGGCAGACAGCCAACATCCGCCTCTTAGGCTGTTGGCGCTTCAAGGTCAGACGATCAGCACTTTGACCCGCGAGGGGCGCCTGGACAGCTACCGTCAGATTCGGTTCACGGAAGTCCTGCAGTCGCTCAATGAGGTGCTGAGCAGCAGCGAACGGCTCAAGAAAACGCCATTCCCCATGCAATATACCTGGTTCATGAGCTACACACTGCTGCTGTTTCTCTTTGTGTTGCCGCTCAGTCTCGCCGGTCATCTGGGTTACTGGTCGATCCCTTTCGCTCTGCTGATCGGCTATGCGTACATCATGCTGGAATATGTGGGCCGCCACATCGAGAACCCCTTCGAGAGTGCCGTGAATGATGTGCCTCTGGATTACATTGCCCGGGTTGTGGAGCGGGATCTGATGGAAATGCTCGGAGAAAAGGAGTTGCCACCGCCGGTTGAACCCAAGGGCAAGGGTTACCTGTACTAGTGTCCTGAATTGACCATTCAGGACACTAACCGCCTGGCGGTGACATGGAGCTGGCCTCCAGTGAACTATTTTGGCCTATTGCTATTCTGTGCATCAGGCTTGTGGGAGGCTTTATTGTCCAAGAAAGCTGTGCGCCACCATAATAAGAAGTGCAAAAACAGAAATATCAAAAAGGGTATAAGAGAAATATCTGAATAAAATAACAGCGAAGATATTACAAAGATTGTTACGAGCGTCAGGGGAGCTAATTTAATAAGGTAAAAAGAATCCGTTACGGACATAAGGGCCGACCAGGCTGGGTAATATTCCTTGAGTAGGTACAATATGTACATCAAACCTTACTGGCTGTATAGGGACTCACCAGTTAGTTGTTTCGGTTTTAACTCTTATCTGAAAATCCGCGTGTACGATCTCGCGCCAGTGATTTTTTTGATCAGTATTACGCCCGATACCGGGTTAATACAACTCAACATAAGTTTAGTGTTTGACACTATGTGACCTTGATCACATTCGGCAACGCCATGGCTACACTCACGAAGGCGTGCAAAAAACGGTGGGCAAATTCAGGGATTTGCGCCAGAAAAACGTGAACAGGGTCACACACCTTCAGAGACTATACCTGAGGTGTATTGAAGGCGTTGTCCGGCGCGCTCATCATTAAATACGTTATCGGTTGGAGACGCGCTCAGGACGAGCGCAAGGAAGCTGCATTCTCATGACGGGTCTTTTTCGACAGGAAGCGATGGCACAACAGCAGGACCGGTTGCACGGCGAAGTGCTTCTGCTTCAACCGTTTTCTATAAAAATCTTGTGCGCCGTTATCATTTTGCTTGTGTCGGCGGTGGTGGCCTATCTTTGCTGGGCCACGTTCCCGCGCAAGGAAACTGTGCAGGGCCATCTGGTGCCCTCTTCTGGTGTATTGCAGGTAACGGCTCCGCGCGCCGGTATTGTCCGTCAGGTTCTGGTCAGTGAGGGAGATGTCGTCAGCAAGGATCAACCGCTGTTTGTCGTCAATGGCGACAGCATACTGGCTGACGGTCAAAATCTCGAAGCCCTGCTGCTTGAGGAATATCAACAGCGTCAGTCGCTACTGAACCAGCGAATCGCTCGAATCCCAATCCTGTTTGAGCATCGCCGGCAGGACGTTCAACAGTCCTTGAATGAAGCCATTGATGACCTTGCCTCTTTGCAGGAGCAAAAGGTCACGCTGGAACAACGTCTGGCACTGACCCATGAACAGGTGGAACGGCTGGAACGCCTGCGGGAGAGAAATCTGGCCAGTCAGACGGACCTCAACGATGCCATAGACCAGCGATTGGCAGTGGAATCCGAACTGCAGGGCATGCAACGCAATATCGACAACCGGCAATACCAGCGTGAACGCTTACAGTCCGAGTTGGAGAGTCTGATCACCGAGCAGGAAGATCAACAGGACCAGCTCCGGGCCGAGCTCAGTTCACTGGCACAGCAGATTGCCGAACTTCATGGACGCCGCGCCTACGTCATCACAGCCGAGCGTGATGGTCGCGTTACCAGTGTGCAGGCGGTTGAAGGGCAAGACGCCGAATCAGGACTGCCCCTGGCCAGCCTGCTACCTGAAGACGCCGACCTCATGGCTGAACTCTTTGTGCCCACGAGCGCCATCGGTTTTATGGAATCGGGGCAGGCAATTCGAACCCGCTACTCGGCATTCCCCTATCAACAGTTCGGGCTCTATGACGGGCAGGTGAAAGAGATCAGTGACCATGTGCTACTGCCCAATGAACTGCGACGTGCCCCGATACCACTGGAAGAACCGGTATACCGCGTTAGAGCAGAGATCGAACAACAGAACGTTTTGGCATTTGGCCGTGAAACACCCTTGAAACCCGGCATTCTGCTGGAAGCGGACATCGAACTCGCCGACCGAACGCTGGTGCAGTGGCTACTGGAACCCATCTTGAGTGTCAGGGGGCGGTTGTAACGAAGAAGAATTTGGCTGGGCCCTTATGGACTCGGCTAAAAAGGAGCCCGGTGGTGCTGAACTTTGAGGAGCACACCAACATCGGGAGACAGGCTCACGAATGGGAATTCGTGTGTTGTCAGGGATGAGTTTAGCTGGAAACTGAAATGTCAAAAAGGAGGTACACAATGAGACCACTTCAAACTGAGCAAATAAACCAAGTAGTAGGGGGCCACCCTTTAGTCGCCGGAGGCATAATCGTTACTGCAAAAGCAGTTCGGGCAGTATATAGGACGGCCAAGGCCGTGGGTGAAACCACTGGTGCTACTGACCGCAAAAGAGAGAACCTTGGGATTAGTGATAGTTAAACTGAAAGTTAGCTGACTTTATGTCTAAAGGGTGGCCCTTAGCCCGGCCACCCTCACTTGAGATGAACATTGGCGAGACAAGTCACTTCTCTTTTAGCAATGGGGGCAGATCTGTGAGGAAGTCCGATCTTTATTTGGCATTATTTTTCCCATATGTGGTTCCGTCAATGCTGGAGCTGCCTGAGCGATACCAGAAAACAACTATAAACTTGATGATAATTTTCTATTTTCCAGGAGTTTTTTATGCAATCAATCTAATCAGAAAATATGGACCGATAAAAGATAAAAGAGATTAGATTCTTTTTATGAAAGTACTATCGATACAAATTAATAAGAAGTGGATCGTGTTTTTATGGCCTTTTCTGTCTTGTGTTCGTCTAACCGCAGTTAAAACATTGTAGCTTGCGTTCTGCGCCTTCCAAAGCGGCAAGCGGTCAATGGAGGGTCGGAGATCCTAATGACCCAGAATCGCATTAGCAGGAAGATAAGATAATGAAGAGAGCGGCATCGACTCCAACCTTTATCGCGACATTGTCCGTTCTGTCGCTGGTTTTTGCAACACAGACATGGCCAGCTTATGAGGTCTACCGTCAATCGGAGATTGCGGTCGAGGCCTGCGGTGACGGATATGTAAGGCTAGTTCAGGCCAAAGGATTTGAATGCAAACCGCAGGACGGCGCCGAATGATGCTACATCGAATAGTGGCGGCTTTATCCAGCGACAACTTGCCCTTTAACTTCAAGGAGACAGAAGATGACGGACACTCGTTTCTCCAACCTCGAACCCTCTGACAAGGAACGACTCGATACGACGGCGAACATGGAACCGATGACGCCCCTGCCAGGACCGGGTCGCGCGCTGGCCTGGCTGGTATTTTTTGGGGCACTGTTCTTTGGCGCCGCATTCCTTTATGCCGCCTATCAGGGGGCCGTCATTGGTATCACGCAGCCCGACATTGTGGAAGATGATGCATTGCTGGAGTCGATGATTGTCGAGTCTGTTCAGAGTCCCGCCGGTCTGGCATGGGTATCGTTGCTGCAGTTTGTATTGCTGGTACCTGTGATCGTTTGGACTTCGAATTTCCGCACGCAGTCGTGGCGGCATACATTGGCCGTGCATGCAGTGTCGTGGAGGCAATTCGGGTTCTGGATGCTGGTGTATTGTGGTTATTTTTTGGTTCAGTCGATTCTGGAGTTGCTGGTTCCCGTGGATATGGGGGAACTGATCTACGGTCTGTCGGGCAGTCGTCACCTGGGCCTGTTTCTGGCCTTTGTGTTTCTGGCGCCGGTCATTGAAGAGTTGGTGTTTCGCGGTTATCTGTTCAAAGCATGGCGACATACCCGGCTGGGACTCTGGGGCACCTTGTTACTGACCTCGGTCCTGTTTACCGCACTTCATGGTTTCCAGTACCCGTGGATCACCCTGATATATCTTTTCGCGTTGTCACTGTTGCTGGGGCTGGCGCGTGAGAAAACCGGTTCGGTGCTGACACCCGTCGCGCTGCATATGCTGAACAACGCGTTTGCCATGAGTATGCTGCTGTACTTCGAGGTACTTTGACATGACCGCCTCCGTCGCCCCGGACCACGCGGCCAAAGCCAGCCAGTTGCTACGTTTTGGCGGTGGGCGTCGCCTGCCGATGATTCACCAGAGCGAAGCGGCGGAGTGCGGCATTGCCTGCCTGGCGATGATTGCCGGTTTCCACGGCTACGAGACCGATCTGAGCCGGCTGCGTCAACGCTTTTCCGTCAGCCAGCACGGGGTCAACCTGAAGCAACTGATGGACATGGCCGCCGGGCTGCATCTGGCGAGCCGGGCGCTGCAGCTGGAGCTGGATGAACTGCCGCAGTTGCAGACCCCCAGTATTCTGCACTGGGACATGAACCATTTTGTGGTGTTGCGCAAATGCACCCGCCAGAAGGTGATCATTCATGACCCCGGTCTGGGCGAGCGCTCTCTGTCATGGTCGGAGGTGGGCAAGCACTTTACCGGTGTGGCGCTGGAGCTCTCGCCGACCGAGCAATTCAAGCCGGAAAAAGCGCGACAGCGCCTGCGGTTGCGCCAGTTCTGGCATCGCATCGTGGGGCTTAAACGCAGCCTGCTGATCATTCTGCTGTTGTCGTCGTTGCTGCAAGTGTTTGCCATCGCCGCGCCGTTCTACATGCAGACGGTGGTCGATGATGTGCTGCTGCGCCATGACGAAAATCTGCTGCTGGTACTGGCACTCGGGTTCGGTCTGCTGATGTTGATTCGAGTCGGCACCGAGGCGCTGCGCGAGTTCAGCATTCTGCACCTGTCGACTCGGCTTAACATCCAGATGGCCGCGAACCTCTTCCGCCATCTGGTACGCCTGCCCATGGACTACTTCCAGAAACGCCATATGGGTGACGTGGTGTCCCGCTTCGGCTCGTTGCAGAAGATCCGGGAGCTGCTGACCACGGGGCTGGTCTCGGCACTGGTTGATGGCATCATGGCGCTGATCACGCTGGTCGTCATGTTGATCTACAGTGTCCAACTGGCGCTGGTAGTGATGGGCTTTGTCGTGCTCTATGGTCTGGTGCGCTGGCTGTTGTACCGGCCGCTGCGACGTCTCAGCGAGGAGAGCATCGTCAACCATGCACGGCAGGACTCCAATTTCATGGAAACCGTGCGCGCCATGCAGACGATCAAGCTGTTTCAGCGCGAAAACGATCGCCAGAACCTGTGGCAGAACCGTTACGCCGAAGCCATGAACGCCGACATCCGGGTAGAAAAACTGCGCATCGGTTACGGTGTTATCAATGGGCTTCTGTTCGGGCTGGAGAACATTATCGTGGTCTACCTGGCTGCTCGGGCGGTGATGGGGGATGTCTTTTCAGTCGGCATGCTGTTCGCCTTCATGAGCTACAAGCAGCGATTTGTCGACAGCATGGATGGGCTGATCGAACAGCTCATTGAGATGCGCATGATCGGTCTTCACCTGGAGCGCCTCGCCGACATCACCTTTACCCCGGCAGAAAAAGTGGATGATTTCCTTCCGCCCATGCCCGGCCAATCATCCTCGCCGGTGGCGGGTGCATTGTCCGTCCGCAGTCTGAGCTATCGTTACAGTGAGGCTGACCCGCCGGTTTTATCCCATATTGATATGGATGTGGCGCCCGGTGAGGCGGTGGCCATTGTGGGGCCCAGTGGTTGCGGGAAAACGACTCTGCTCAAGTGCCTGATGGGATTACTGGAACCTTCGGACGGTGAGATCCGGGTTGATGGAAAGCCGGTGCAACAGGTGGCGGGGTATCGTGCGTGCGTCGCCGCAGTGATGCAGGACGAACAATTGCTCAGCGGTTCCATAGCAGACAATATTGCCTGCTTTGACCCGCAGCCGGACCTGAGCCGCATGCAGGAAGCCGCTCACCTGTCCGCCATTCACGAGGACATTATGCAACTGCCCATGCAATACAACACTTTGGTCGGTGACATGGGCACCAGCCTCAGTGGCGGGCAGAAACAACGCGTCGTGCTGGCGCGAGCACTGTATAGACAACCGCGGATTCTGTTCATGGATGAAGCCACCAGTCACCTGGATGCCGACAACGAACGCCGAGTCAACGACAACATCCGGGACCTGAACATAACCCGCGTTATCGTCGCACACCGTCAGGAGACGATTCGCTCGGCCGATCGAGTGATCGAACTGGGCGACTTTTCATCGGCTTAACGGCTCCCTTTGGCACGTTTCCATGCCAGCACTCGTCAGAGGCTGATTTCACCCTCAATCACCTCCACAACCTGGCCGCCTACCCAGATATCGTCTGACGACTGGCGCAGGTAAACACGGCCGGAGCGCTGCAATGCCGTGCCCTGAGCGGCGACATAGGGCGACGCCACCAGGTTCGCTGCCAGAAGCCACTGTGCCACGCTGGCGTTCAGGCTGCCGGTTACCGGGTCTTCATAGCCGCCCTTGCCGATAAAGGATCGAACTTCCAGGTCGGCGTCTGCATCGGCGGTGTGATGGCCGACAACGCCGAGGTTGAAGGGCGCAAGGACCTGCCAGTCGGGACTGATGGCCAGCACCTGTTCTGCCGAGGCAAGCATGACAGCGCACCAGCCCGGGCCGTTGTCCACCCATTGGTGATGGAGGATGTCGGAGGGTGTCAGACCCAGGCCTCGGGCAATCTGCTGCAGGTCGTCGTCTGCCACAGGGCCTGAACGTATCAGCGGCGGGGCTGCAAATTCCAGCCGTGCGCCGTCCTGGCGTACGTTCACCAGGCCTACCCCGCATTCCTGCACCACCTGGTCCGGATCCGCAGGCGCTCCGCAAGCCGCCAGCCAGGCATGGCAGGAGCCCAGTGTCGGGTGTCCGGCGAAGGGCAATTCCCCCGTGGGTGTGAATATGCGTACACGATAGTCTGCGCCCGCACGCGTGGGCCTGAGCAGAAACGTGGTCTCGGACAGGTTGGTCCAGCGCGCCAGCGCAAACATCTGGTCGTCACTCAGGCCGTCGGCATCATGCACCACGGCCAATGGGTTACCACCCAGAGGGTCGGCGGAAAAGACGTTAACCTGGGAAAATCGATAACCTGTCATGGTGGGCAGTTCCTTTGGTGAGTAACGTATCTTTCACTCTAACAACATTTGACGCAAGCGGCATATTCAGACATATTAAAAACAGGACGACCGGTATGTTCCATGTCAAAAAGGAACCTTCCCATGAATCTGTTTGATCGAGAGTACCCCATGCCAGCCTCATTGAAAGAGGTGCTGGGGTCTCGCCAAAGCGTCGGTGCATTGCTGTGCATCGGGTTGATCACGACACTGGCGGCAGTGCTCTGGTGGCCAGTCATTGTTGGTAAGTTGGAATCTCACAGCCTCTGGCGCGTGCTGCTGGCCGGGTTGCTTATGCTGGATATTGCCGCTGGCGCGGTGGCCAACTTCACGCCTGGTACCAGTGCCTTTTATGCCCGGCACCCGGACTGGCGCTGGGGCTTCATTGCCATTCATGTTCATCTGCCGGTGGTTGGTTGGCTGCTGGGCTGGCCCCTTGCGCCGCTGGCTGCAGTCTGGCTCTACACCATTGTGGCGGCCTGTCTGGTCAACCTGTGTTTTCACCGCCCCTGGCAGCCAGTGCTGGCGGGCACACTATTGTGCGGAGGCGTGTTGATGATATCAGCGTTGTCTTTGCCACCCGGCGTACTGGCGGTGTCCCTGCTGTTCATGCTCAAGGTGTTGTACGCCTTTGCCGTCAACCACTACCCCGAGCGGTCGGGAGGGTCTTCATGACAGAGCCGAAGGTCGAGCTGCTGATACGCCCGGACCGGGCCGCAGTCAGCACATTGTTGAGCGAAGCCTTTGCTGATGACCCGGCTTATGACTACTTCCTGCAGGGTTGTATATCGGCGGAGCAGGACTATTATCGGACGCGTCTGATCCGCTTCATTGTGGACTATCATTGTGACGCTGGCATGCCGGTTTGGGGCATGATTCGCCACGGCAATCTGGTGGCCTGTGCCCTGGTAGAAGAACCGATACCGACCTGGCGGCGCGTACTGGCGCTGTTGCGGCACCTACCTTCGCTTGTTGGCTGGGTGCCATGGGGCAGTTTTCAGCGCATGAACCAGTATGCCCGAACCAGCCGACAGGGTTTGCCACCCAGCATTCAGTACTATCTGGTCAAGATCGGCGTAGCCTCAAATCAGCAGGGGCATGGTCTGGGCAAAACCCTGCTCAAAGCTCTGGTAGCGCACTATTGCCGGGACGATCAGGTGCTGGCTCTGGACACCGAGAACCCAGACAATGTGCCGCTGTATCAGCATATGGGGTTCCATCTGCATGATGAGATCCGGCTGGACTCCTTGCCCGTCTACCGTATGTACCACCCAGCGGAGTAGCGTAGCGACCATGAAGACCAACCGGGAAGCCCTGTTGCTGATCGCCTTTCGGCTGTTCCTGAGACAAGGCTACGCGCAAACCAGCATGCGCGATCTGGTCAATGCCAGCGGGCTCTCCAAGGGCGCCTTTCATCACTACTTTCCGCGCAAGCAGGATCTGCTGGACGCCTGCATCGAGCACTTCTTCAGCCGCTTTCTGCCCGACATCGACCCCAGTGTGCATCAGCACTTTGACGAACTGGTGCTCGACTGTGCCGAGCAGTATGCACAGCTGTTGAATGAGCTTGGCCAGCTCGATATTCCACTGCACGCTTATCAGCGATTTGTCTGGTCGATTCTGCCGGGGCACGGCACCGTATTCGCCGAGCGCCAGCAGCAGATGGAAGACCGGCTGACGCAACTGGCAGAGCAGGATCTGGTGCAACAGCGACTAAGATCGAAGGCCAGTGCCAGAACACTGGCCATTCAGGCCATGGCACTGATCGAGGGCCTGGGCGTCCTCAGGGCTGCGAGCCCGGAAAGCACATCGCCTGACCCCGAGCATGAATTCCGGCAGATTTGCGAGGCCTGGCTGAATGGCCTGTTTGGCCGGTGATAAAGGGCCTGCCATTAAGAGTCCGGCTCAAGGCCTACAGCATGCCGCGCTGAACATGGATATCAGTTGGCGCCCGTAGGACGCATTGGCCGGATAATGCGCGCTGCCGCTGAACAGCCCTACCTGGCTTGGGGTATTTCCGCCTCTGTGATATTTGAACGTACCGAATACCAGATCCCACAAAATGAGTGCATTGCCGTAGTTCCGGTTCGCTTCCTGCGCCAGGTTGGAATGATGCCAGCGATGCAGCTCATTGGTGCTGAACACATAGTTCAGCAGGCCATGCCTGGCATCCAGGTTGGCGTGCTGCCACATCACCACAGGCTGGCTGAAGGCGAGGTAGGCCAGAATGAGTTCAGAAGGTGCACCGAGGAGCATCAGTGGCAACAGGCTACCGAGGACATTCAGGCTGTAGTTCAAAGGGTGAAATCGAAGATTGTTCAGCGCATAGAGCCGACTGCTGCTGTGGTGCATGGCGTGCAACCACCACAGGGCTCGCTGTTGGTGGTGCAGGCGGTGCAGCCAGTATTTCATGAACTCCATGAACAGAATAACCACAGCCAGTTGCAGCGCAAAGGGTAACTCCCACAGGCCATAAAGCGCCATGTTCCAGGGCAGATACGCATAGAGTCCCACGACCAGAACGGGCCCGAGGTACTTTAGCAGGGGATCAATCAGAGCCGCCAGCAAGCCGGCACTGGTCAGGTCTGTCAGCGTATCGCCTTGTCCCCGGTTCCATTCGGGCCGAAAGGGCCACCAGCGTTCTGCTACCAGCGCGAACAGCAATATACCGACCGTGGTTACCGATACGACCAGTTCCAGGTTGACTCCCTGTGCTCGGGCGGTTAAAAAGGCAGCCATACTGACGGTGATGCTGACAGGCAGCATGAGTCCGGTCAGCCAGGGTTTGAGTGCAGTGTGCATGATCAGATTTCCTCCCGGGATGAGTGTCCCGGAAGGCTAAACCCTGCCCCGCAGGGGAGAGTCAATGGTCTTCGAAGAGGGGTCTTTTGCAGTGGGGATCTTTCTTCAGGCAGTCTTCAATGAGCCCGGCCTGCGCGCGGGTGTCAGCCTGCTGGCGCTGCAGGGTGGTGATTTGCTCCTCCAGTTGCTCTGCCTTGCTGTGCAGCAGTTGGAGAGCTGCCGGCCACAGCCGCTCCGGCTGTCTGATGTGAAGCGTGGGCTTCAGTTCGGACAGGCTGAAACCCAGTGACTGCGCTCTCTTGATGAAATCAATGGCGCGGATGTCCTGCTCGGTAAAGACACGGTAGTTACCACGGCGCCGGACCGTAGGGAGTAACCCCAGGGACTCGTAGTAACGCACCGTTTTTACTGATACACCCGCTCGCTGTGCGATCTGGCCGATGTACATCTGTTAGCCTCCTTAGAAGGTCGACACCCCGGTAGCCTCCATAAAGCGATACTGCCAGTAGCGCAGGCGGCTGTCTTCCCTGTGCTCGTCGTAGGGCAGGCTGAACACCTGGCCTTGATGGTTGTGCCAGCGGCGATCAAAGTACGTGGCGGCGTCTTCCATGGCAGGTGCATCCAGGCTTGCACTGACGCTGACACTGGTTTCCAGGTTCAGGTTGTCTAGATTGCGTCGGGTGTAATTGGCGGAACCGGCAATGAATTCAGCCTGTCCGTTGTTGCCCCGATGCAGGATGAGCTTGCTGTGACATTGTTCGTCGTCGGTATTGCACCAGCGCACGGGAATGCCCGCCTGATGGAGTTCATGAGCCACGGGCTGATTGGGAACGCCATCCTTGTCACGACCGAAGGCCCCCTGACTCGGGTCGATCAGAACCCGCACCCGGACGCCACGATCATGTGCCGCCAGCAGCGACTCCACGACATCACGCTGAGACAGATAGAAGATGGCCAGGTCCACCGACTCCCCCGGCTGGGCACGGTTCACCAGTTCCAGAACACTGTCTCGTATCGCTGCTTCGGTGAGCACCTGGATACGCGTGCCGGGTGGGTCCGCCCGGGCCGCTTTCTCTGTCCCAGGCCGGGATGACGTGATCTCTGGCCAGTCCAGGTCGGGGCGGGAGAAACGGGCCACGGTGCGTTCGGTGGCCAGCAGATCCAGGGCGGCTTGGCCGGTGAACTCCACGGCGATATTGCCGTGGGCACTGGAGGCATCATGAGGGTTCGCTGAGGTCACCAGACCGGTCCAGCCATCCGGCGTGTCGGTGAACAGGGTTTTCCGGTGGTTGGCCTTGAAGTTGAGCAGGGCCATCAGGCTGCGCAGCGATACCTGATCCTCGCTGAGGGGGCTAGGTAGCCAGCCGCCGCCGGCAGAGTTGCCGAGCCACTGGCAGCAGAGGCGCCAGAGGCCGGACCAGGTGGGGTTGGAATCACGCAGGGCCGTCAGGCGTGTAAGGACCACCTCCACACCGGCCGCCTCCAGCCGTTGCAGCACATCGTTCTCGATACCGCCGTAAAGTGTGTTGATCGGGTCGGTAATGACGATGATGGGCATGTCTGGCCGCTGCTCTTTGCGGCTGATCAGCGCCGCAGCCACTTCCGCGGACAAGCCTCGCATGTCGGTACTGTCGCTGGCGCCGGCAAAGTCGTTGAACAGAAACATGTCGAGCACGATCAGCCGCTCTGCCCCTTCAATCAGTGCCAGTATCCGATCGAAGATCTCGTGCTCCATCTGGCGTTGGTCGTCGGTATCCAGCCAGGTGTAGTCGGCCAGGAAGCGGACCTCGCCGTCAGCGCGCACGGGCATGTCGGCGTTCAAGCCGTCTGGCAGTGGTTTGCTGCTGTGATAGATCCCCACGCCCAGATAGGCCAGGAACAACACCCCGAGCACCAGTAATCCAAAGCTCTTCCGCCCGGTTGGAGATGGCATTGATCGGGCTCCATTATGGATATGATTATTGATGATGCGCTTGCGACCTGATTGCCCGCAAGTGCCAATAATCGGGATTGTGACACCCTACTCTTTCAGGTCCTCGCGCAGGGATTGCTCCAGCGCCTTGGTCTCTGTGATATCGAGCAGGGTAATCACCACCCCGTCAATGACGTTGTCCAGCCGGCGATACGGCATGATCCGTACCGTAAAGCAGAGACCGTCGGTGGTGTTGACCTGTTTCTCGGAGAAGGCCAGGGTGCTCAGGGTGTTGCAGGCGTCGTCGGTGAGCTCCGGATACTGCAGCGTGGTGGTGAGATCACTCAGCGGGCGGCCGATATCGCCTTCGCGAATGCTGATGATCTTGGACGCTCGGTCGGTAAAGCGGCGCAGGTTCAGGTCCTGATCGAGAAACAGAATGGCGATCTCGATGCTGTTGAGCAGGTTTTTCATGTCACTCTGAGCGAGGGCCAGATCGTCGAGCTTTACCTGCATTTCCGTATTGATGGTCTGCAACTCCTCGTTCATGGACTGCATTTCCTCTTTCGAGGTGGTCAGCTCTTCGTTGGTGGACTGCAACTCTTCGTTGGTCGATTGCAGCTCCTCGTTGGCTGACTGCAGCTCTTCCTGCGACGCGCGGTTTTCCTCACGCAGGGTCTGGATTTCCTGCTGGCACCTTTGCAGCTCGGCGGCCTGCGCCTGATCCCCGGCTGTTTTCGACTGTTTCTTGCCGCTGGGGGCCTGTGCGACATCGCGGAACACGATCATCTTCATGCCACGCAGAGCGGTAGGCTCGCGCAGCGCCTGGACGGTGACATCGACGTTCTGCGTGCCACCGCCCGGCAACTGTACCTTCAGGGTGGGCAGATACTGCGGCTCGTTCTGGTCAGACGCTTTGCGCAAGGCACTGGCGATAGGCGTACTCAGGCCTTCGCGCACCATGGCGTGAAAATTCCAGTTGGCCTTGCCGGCGGCAGGCTCCAGATACTTGCCTGTGCGCCCGCTGATGTAGACGATATCCCCCGCGTCGTTGATCACCACCGCAGCGGGAGCATAGACTTGAAGCAGCACCTGGTCGGCTGCCGTTTGCAGGTTTTCAGGTGTCTCGGCGGATGGGTTTCTGGGGGACACAGGGCGCTCCTTGGTGATCCTGGACAGAGGTGGAAATGACTTTACCGGTAGCTGGGGGTCGCTGCTTCGGGCATGGCCCTGGCGTCGATAGAGTCGCAGCTTGGCATCAATGGGGTCGAACAGGTCGGTAAAGCGGCCGACTGTCTCCGAGCTGCCCAGCATCAGTATGCCTTGGGCACGCAGGCTGTAGTGAAACAGGGGAATGAGTTTGCGTTGCAGGCTCTGATCGAAGTAGATCAGCAGGTTGCGGCAGGATATCAGGTCAAGGCGCGTGAACGGAGGGTCGAGCACGACGTCCTGCTGGGCGAACAAGACCAGGTCGCGAATGTCACTGTTGACCTGGTAGCCATCGCCATGGGGGCTGAAGAACCGCGCCAGGCGTTCCGGCGAGACGCTGTGGCTGATGTCGGCGGAGTAGTAGCCACGGCGCGCCGTGGCTATGGCGTCCGGGCTCAGGTCGGTGGCGAAGATCTGCACTGTGAACCCATGGGCCTGTGGCAGTGCCTCCAAAGCCTCTGTCAGAATCATGGCCATTGAATAGGCCTCTTCGCCGGTAGAGCAACCCACTACCCAGGCACGCAGGTGGGGCTCCCTGGGTTCTCGCGCCAGCATTTCTGTTACAGCGGTATCCGCCAGGTGTTCCCAGACGGGCAGATCGCGGAAAAACCGGATTACCCCGATAAGTACTTCCTTGAACAACAGGTCAATCTCGTGGGGATTGCGCTCGAGAAAATCTGCGTATTGGGTCAGGGTGACGATTTCATGGATCGCCATGCGCCGCTCCATGCGCCGGTGCAGCGTGCTGGGCTTGTAGAGAGAAAAGTCGTGTCGGGTTCGCTCCTGCAACAGAAGCAGAACGCGTTGCAAGGGCGTCGAGGGCACTGGCGGTTCTGCGACCTGTGCGTCTGTTGTGCGGTGGTTGGACTCCTGATCCAGGCACGACAGAATGCGGTCGGGCAGGTCCCCGGGCGGGGCAATGATATCGGCGCAGTGGGCGGCTATGGCACTTTCGGGCATGGCAGCCGACTGCGCCGTATCGGGTTGTTGTACGGCCGACAGGCCGCCCACGGCCTTGATGGCCTGCAGGCCCAGCGTGCCGTCAGCATCCATGCCGGACAGCACGACCCCGATGGCGCGCTCTCCCTGCGCGCTGGCCAGGGACGAAAACAGCACATTGATGGGCAGGCGCAAGCCCCGGGGCTCCACTGGCGAGGCCAGGTGCAGGGCTCCGTTGACAACGCTCAGCTCGGTATTCGGGGGGATGACGTACACGCAGTCAGGCTCGATGCGCATGCCTTGGGTGGCCTGACGAACAGACATGGGGGTTACACGCTGCAGTAACTCGGTGAGTAATGCCTTGTGCTTGGGGTCCAGGTGTTGCACCACCACATAGGCCATGTGACTGTTCGGCGGAACCCGGGCCAGAAACTCCTCCAGCGGGGCCAGGCCACCGGCAGAGGCACCCATGCCAACGATCCGCACAGTTGCTACTGATTCTTCCGGCAGTGTGTCACGGGCTGAGGCTTCCATAGTGCAGACAGTTTGACCTCGCCTGTTTCACATCGATGCACGGGCTGCAAACCAGCAGAACATGTTCCCGGCCGGATGGGGGTATGGATGCCTGAAACGTCAGTTGCCGTGTGCCGCGCGCGCACCCGCCGGTGTCGGCTACACAGGCATCGCTGGCGCCGTTCTCCAGAACTCGCTGTAACAGGCCAAACAGTCGTGGACGGCTGTCGGCGCGCACGAAGACATCAATGGGCTGTTGTTCGAGCTCATCGCATTCAACGCCCAGCAGTGCGGCGCCCGCTCGATTTCCCCGGATGATCTTGCCCTCAAGATCAATCAGGAAATACCCGACAGGGGCCGCGTCAAAGAGTTCTCGGTAAAACGCCAGGTCGTCGGAAAGCGCCTGCTCGCGGACCGTGATTTCCTCGTTCTGAAGATCGAGCTCCACCTGATGAACCTGCAGTTCATGAAGCAGTTTGAGCGCGTCCTCCGCGCTGTCGGAGTGGCTGGACAGGCTGTGAAGCATGCGCAGGGCATCAACGCTCAAAGACCATTGGCTGCCTGCCTTTGTGGTGCCCGCCTGCAATTGTAATTCAGCCTTGTTGCGCAATTGCTCAAGGTGATTGTGTCGTTCAGCGGTAGCGGGCATGTGAGCTCCAGACAGTTGTTTTGATAAACGAAACCCATAGTAGCCTATGCCCGCTGCAATTAGTACGAAGTGCAGTGTTGCGGGGAGTCACTGTGAACGACGTCTCAAGGCGGATATCAGTGTTCCGGCTGAAAAGGCGCGCCCCAGGGAGATCAGGGGGTTGTTCCGAACGAAGCCGTTGACGGTGTGCAGGGCTTTTTCCGAGTGCACCTTGGCTTCGTGCCCGGCCTCTCTGACGTGGTCCTCCAACTCGTCTGCCTCATGGCGGACCCGGGCTCTGGCCTTGCTCGTGCTCTTGGCGACCTGGTCGATTGAATCGTGAGCGCGCTTGGAAAGGCGATCTTTGGTGTCTTGGGCGTTGCTGGCTAGTTTACTCATGGTATTCCCCTTTGTGCGGAATGACGGTGTGGTGGTAAAGAAGTGAGCGAACGCCTTTCGGCATTCGCTGCAGGGTATCGAGTCTAGTGATTTCGCCAATATTATTCAGTGCGCTAGCGCACCCAAGCTTATAGTCAGTTGTGCGGCAACGCACAGTGATCGCAAACGGGGGCGTGTAGGCTGGCCTGACTGACGCCTTGTGCGTTGAAACTGGCAGGAGAAAGAATCATGGGTATTATTATTTGGCTGGTCATGGGCGGTGTCGTTGGCTGGATCGCGAGCATGATCATGGGTACCGAAGCCCAACAGGGCATCATGCTCAACGTTGTGGTTGGCATCGTGGGCGCAATGATTGGCGGATGGCTGATCGGTCCGATGCTCGGCGCCGGTTCCATCAATGAAGGCATAACTTTCATGAGCTTCATCGTATCGTTGTTGGGTGCCGTCATATTGCTTGCGGTCCTGAGTCTCTTCCAGCGCATGCGCACACGCTGAAACGAAGCGGTCGGAGCAATGCCGGCCGCATTTACGTCCTTGCGTTGTGGCTTTTTTCAGAAGTTGTGACCAAGACCCACGGTGTAGGCCCAGGATCCATCGTCCTGAAATGAATCACTTGCATCACTGGCGCTGGTGAACAGGAACTGGTAATCGACGCGGCCGAGGAAATAGGTTTTCGGCTGCACGTAGTACTTGATACCTGTTTCCAGACCGGCAAAGGCGCTGTTCTGGACACCGTCGCCATAAACGCCACCCAGGCTACCGCCCACAAATGGCCGTACACTATCGTTGAGGAACTGATAGTTGACGTAACCACGGGTTGAGCCGTTCCAGAAATCGTTGGAGAAGGTCTCACCCGAGATGCTGGCGTAGTTGAGGCTTTGACGAACACCGGCAACCAGGTTGTCGCTCATATACCAGCCCAGGTCGCCGGACACGCTGAAGCTGCCACTGTTGAAGCCCTGGTCGCTGCTGCCCGACCCGGATAGTGAGAATTCCCGGTCTCCCATTTCCGGCCCGACATTGGTTGATTGTGCGGATGCTGCCATGGGCAGTGCACCGAGAAGGCAGAGCGTCATTGCTGCTGTATTGATTCTGGTCATGTAAATATCCTTGCTTGGATTGTTCAAACTGAATTATCGAAATGCGCTAATACTGCGTAGCGCAGGTGATGCCGTCGCGGATACCAGGGGGAACCAGACCGGCGCGACTGCATGGGTCCAGTATCGGACTAATGGGCCTATGCGTCTGTGCGCCAGCAGACACAGCGCGTCGAGTCGGGCTCACTGCGCCGATCTGCCCGGAGGAGAGCCGTATTGGAGCTGGCCTGATTGCGTCTGATACCGAACAGACGCCGGCAAGGTAAAGAGGGCACCCTGTCTGGTGACGGTCCGAAGTGCTGCATTTTGCAGGCCCGTCATCGATTCCATGAGCAGGCGATAGCCTTAGGAGAAACACATGAACAAAGACATCATCAAAGGTAACTGGAAAGAGTTCAGGGGCAAGGTGAAAGAGCACTGGGGCAAGTTGACCGATGATCGTCTGGACGAGATCGACGGCAAACGTGACCAACTGACCGGGGAAGTTCAGCAGGCCTACGGCGTCTCGAAAGAGGAAGCCGAAAAGCAGGTCAAGGAATTCGAGGAGGCCTCCAAGGGTTAATCCTCCTCCGGTTTGTGGCCCACACTGCCTGTAACCCTCTGTTGCAGGCAATCCCCAGCCCACCCTCTGCCGGCTGCGGGCGTTATCCGCTCTCGTCCTGTCTCGGGCCATTCGAGACCGCGCTGTGGGTGTCAGCTTCAACGCTGTAGGGGTTGGTCATAAAGGGTACCAGCCCGGCGACGAGCTTGACGAAAGCGTCAAACTGGCGCAGCTCTCTCGTGAGCAGCCGCAGCCGCGCGTTGAGTACAGGAAGTGCTCTCAGCAATACGGGCACGCCTCTGGCGAAGAACATGCCGGCCAGAAAAGCGGGGATGACAACCACCGGGTGACGCAGGCGGTTGTGGAGCCGCCAGATACGCAGACGAATGGCGGGACCGTGACCCATTACAATGTCGCGTTGCTGAGTAACCCGGTTCTTCAGTGACGGCATTGCGGCTACTCCTTTGGATTCCTGTCCTGACTCATCATATGGGACGCCTCGTCGAACACGGTCCGCACCGCAAAACGCGTCTGCGGAAAGGTCAATCGGCGAGCCAGGCGTTTCAGGGCACAGAAAAGCGCTGCAGCACAGGCCAGATTGACCAGCGTTGCCGCGCAGATACTCAACGTCATGCCCAAACGGGTGTACTCGTAAAGGCCGGCGGCGATCACCAGAGTGATGGACACCCAGAGGCCCGCCAGCGCGATCCCGAGGGCCACACTGAACACCACCATCATGACCATGGTCTTGACCACAAGCCGTGTTTCCAGGCCCAGGAGCCGGGTGGTATCCCGAGCGGACGCACCCACCAGCGTAAACAGTGTGGCGATGTCGGTGAACGCGCCATCACTGTCTGGCTGCTTCTCGGTGGAGCCCTGCTCCTGTTTCGACTCTTGCATGCCCAGCGTTACCGACGACGCTTGAGTGACGTGTACAGTGCGCCCGCGATAAAGGCGATGCCAATGGACATCACCGGATTTTCCCGCACGTAACTGTTCACGCCTTCAAATACATCGTCGGCACGCTTGCGGCCATGCGCCGCCGCGTCACGAATACGCTCATCAGCCTCGGCACCATGTTCCCGAGCGTACTCCTCGGCCTTGCCGGCTGTCTCGGCGGCTTTGTTCACGGCTTCATGGGCCTTGCTTGCCACCTTGTCGGTCGTTTCGTGTCCACTGGCTTTAGTAACCATGATCTTTTCCTCGTTGTTGCAGTGTCGACGGGCAAAGCAGCCCGTCAGGTGCGGCGACCCGAGGTCGCCAGGGGTTGAATCAGATTCTGTCGCGGGGCAAATCTCTCTTTTTCAGGTGCTCACCCAGGGTCACGAGGAACGCCGTCAGGGGGACGGCGAGGATCATACCGACCACACCGCCCAGCACCGTCCCCCAGAACAGAATGGAGATCACCACCAGCACCGGGTGCAACCCCGAGCGGTCGGCCATGATCTTGGGTGTCAGCAGCATGCTCTCGACCAGTTGCGTGGCAGCGATAACCAGCATCACCAGCAAGACGAGTTGGCCGCTCCCCTCGGGCTGCAAATAGGCAACAGGCAGTACGGTGAAAGTGCCGACGACAAAGCCCAGGTAGGGCACAATGTTCAGCAGCCCCAGAGCCAGGCCGAAGTAAATGGCAGCTTCCAGCCCTACCAGGGTAAAGCCGATCCCCATCATGACGCCCATGATCAGCGCGATGGTCAGTTGCCCGCGAAAAAAGGCGGTGACGTAGTCGATGAACAGTTGGCCCAGGTAGAGCACGTCGTCCTGACTCTTGCGCGTGAACAGGAACAAAGAATTCTTGGCCGACTCGCGCAACTGGTTGCCCGAGAGCAGCGCGAAGAAAAGGTAAAGGGGGACGAACCCCAGCCCTACCACAAAGCCAATGTACGCAAAGATGCGATCAACCGCGTTTTCGGCGTCCGGGAGCATTGCCTGGAGGTCCATCTCGGAGAGAGCGTCTTCCAGCATGGGGACCGCTTGCGGAAACTGGACAGACAGGCTGTTGTAACCGCGCTGTGCCATATCCGGCATGGATTGCAGGAACTGGCCACCCTGATAAATGGCCGCAGGCAGAACCAGTACCAGCAGCATGACAAACAGACCGAACAGAGCAACGAACAGGGAAATCACCGCCCCAAGGCGGTTCATGTGCAGTCGGCGTTCGAACAGCTCTATGATGGGAAACAGGACCAGCGCCAGAACCCCTGCGATGGCCAGAGGAAAAACGAGCAAGTGCAGAGCGCCGACGATTTTCCCGAGAACCCAGATGATGAACAACAGCATGGTCACCAGGGTCACGGCACTCAGGGTTACAAGTGTGTAGCGAAACAATCGATGTTCGCCTGGAGCGAAGTCGATGTGGATTGCTTTCTTGGAGCTCATGGAGTTCATGTACTCGTGCAAAAAAGGGGAGTGAGGGCACAATGTGCCCCGCTTTCAATGTTCCGGATCTCAGGGCCGGGCCTTGAATGCCAGCAGAATCACGCCTCCGATGGCAGCGGCGATACCGAGCACAAAGTACCAGGTGGTTGATTCGGTAAAGCGACCCATGAAGGTCTCGTGAACCTGCTCCCCGAGGCTCTGTGATGAGGTGTAACCGAAATACAGCAGCACCGCGCCCACGACGAGCAAAACGGTGCCCAAAAACAGATTGGTGTTCATGATGGTCTCCTTGTAGCCCATTATTTGTCCGCATCATGACAACACCACAGACAGGCGGGGGTCTGTACGGTGACGAACATATAAGCGCTTCCTAAGCCCCTGTCACAGCCAATCCCTGCAAGTTGACAACCGTCTGCATGGCAATGGGCACCCACAATGTCCCCGTGCGCAGCCTCGCCCAGCAGAGCAGCAGGGAGAACAGAAAGGTAGATACCATGAAGAAAGCCGACCGGTCGAACCCGTGAGCCACGGTGAACAGTGCCGAGATGACAATGACCGGCCACCAGACCGATGAACAGCGGTGTGTCAGCCAGGACAGCAAGAACCCGCGGAAAACCAGCTCCTCGTACAATGGAGGTAGTAACATGATCGGTATCGCCAGCAGCAGCGTCCTGCGGTCAAAGGGTTCCCAGCCGATCTGATAGGTGTTTGTCCAGTGGTAATAAAACAGTGACATGGCGGCCCAGGCGAGAGCAACGCCTATCCAGAATGCAGCCTGCTTGCCATGCGGTCTATTCAGCGCCAGAACACTCCGTACTGGCAGTTTGACGTGCCGGGCTGACCAGTAGACTGCTATTGCCAGAGTGGGTAAAAGCAGGAATTGAAACAGGACCGTGTATCGAGGGTGGTCATGGTAGCAGTCATAAAATGACCAGAACCCGCCGCCGAGACAAGTCGATGACGCCTGCACAAACGACAGATTCGCCATGGTAAAGTACAGCCAGAACGCGCTCATGGCAGCGACGGTGCTCGCCAGCAGAAATGCCAATACCCATAATGCAAGCGAACAGGCGGTTGCCATCCAGGGTGAAGGCGCCAACTTATTAAAACTGATAGTCATAAACACATCCTTGTGCCGTGTGGTAAAGGGCCCCGGTATTTGATTAGTGGCGTGAGTACCGGGACCCTTCTGATTAATTAACTACAACGGGTGCCCCGTCGAGTTTGTCGACAGTCCTGACCCTCCCTCCGTTCCTGTGTCTCCTCTCTCGCCCGGTCATAGGTGCGGCGGGCGGCTTCCATGCCATTACTGATAATGCCGTCAACGACCACGGTTGTTACGATATCTCTTACGAGGGCAGCTCTGGCGCCCCCGGATACCAGCGACAACTTTTCAACTTCCATTGTTTTCATCAAGCTTCTCCTTCTAAATCAAATTATTGATGATTGACTTGAACTTGCTCGCTAGAGCTAGGCTGATCAGCAATACAATGTGATCAGGCCAGTTAAAGGTTACTGGCAGAGATGCGGTTAGACAACTCATCTCAGGTTCAGTTTTGGTCTCTTTTCCGCAGCCAATATCTATTTATGGTGGTTCGTGCGCGGCCTGTTTCCTGTGGGGCGGTCACTGCCTCCCGGGCGTTATCGGATTTCTACAAGCGATTCTTTCTGCTGCTCAGTTAAATCGTTGTAGTCAAAGAAGACAATGGTCAGTTCGTCACTGCCAGAGGTTGCCTGGCTTTGCCGTAGCCGCTGCCGTGGCGGCGAATAGAGCTTGAACATTGCACCTGTTGCGCCATCAATAACCAGCCCAATGGGGCCGCCGAGAAGAATGTTCCCAATGACCCAGCCATCAACAGTGGAGGACAACTGCACGGTTCTGGGCTGGTAGCCACTGGCTTCAAAGCGGATAACGTACCTGGCGCCTGAGAAGAACCCAGAGGAAGCACTGAGCCTGACGACATCAGGTGTTTGTCCTGATCCGACTTCCAGCCCATTGTGGTTTTCTATGGTCTAGTTGCTATCTGGAGTAGATGTCAATCTGACATCATTGATCCCCTGCATTGATTCTGGACACTCGGTTAAGCACTTTGGCTCAGCTCATATTCCCGTGGGCTGAGATAACTTAACGCACTATGACGTTGGGCTTGGTTGTAATCAACTTATATGCATTCAAACACGGCTTGGCGCATGTCGCTCATCCACGGCCATCCATAAACAAAAAATTCTCAATCAACTCCTTCCCGCCCTCGGTGGCAAATGACTCGGGGTGAAACTGGATGCCGTGTATGGGGTAGTCCCGGTGTTGTACGCCCATGAGTTCAAAGTCGCCACCCTGGCGGATGCGGGCCAGGTTGTCGAAATCATCGGCGTACAGGTCGCCGACGGTGGCGGTGACCTGGAGGCAGTCGGGTATGCTTTCGGATTCGGCAATGAGGGAGTGGTAGCGCATCACTTCCAGCTGATCGGGTACGTTGCGGAATACGGACTGGCCGTTGTGGGTGACGGGGCTGATCTTGCCGTGCATGGGCAGGGGCGCCTGTACGACCCGGCCGCCAAACACATGCACGATGCCCTGCATGCCCAGGCACACGCCGAGCAGGGGGGTGGTCTTGCCCAGGGTTTCGATCACTTCGGCGCAGATGCCAAAGTAGGCCTTGTCGTCCGGTGAGCCGGGCCCGGGGGAGATGATGATGCGGTCCGGTGCCAGTGCAGTGATTTCGTCAAAGGTCACCTGGTCGTTGCGTTTGACCACGATGTTGAAGTCGCTCACCCGGCCGCGTTTCTGTGCGGTGCTCAGGCTTTCGCCGATGAACTGGTACAGGTTGTAGGTGAAGGAGTCGTAGTTGTCGATGATCAGTACGGTCATGGTGCTCATGGTCAGGCTCCTTCCTTGATAAAGGGCGCCAGGGCCTTGCGGGTGCCGGCGAATTTGCGTCGGATTTCCTCGTATTCGTCGTCCGGGTTGCTGTCGTACACGTTGCCGCCACAGGTCTGTACGTAGGCGTCTTCGCCATTGGCAAACACGGTGCGTATGGGAATGGCGAAGGTGCAGTCGCCATTGAAGGCGAAGTGCCCCACGGCACCGCCATAGGGGCCGCGGCCGTCGGCTTCCAGTTCGTCGATGATTTTCATGGCTTCGATCTTGGGTGCGCCGGTGAGGGTGCCGGCGGGGAAGTTGGCGGCCAGAGCGGTGAACATGTCTTCTTCTTCGTCAATAATGCCGACAATCTCGCTGGATATGTGCTGTACGTGGCTGAACCGCTTGATGTCCATGAGGCTGCGCACTTTCACGGTACCAAAGCGCGCCACCCGGCCGATGTCGTTGCGGTGCAGGTCAACAATCATGTTGTGCTCGGCGATCTCTTTCGGGTCGTTGAGCAGGGTGCGGGCGAGCTGGGTGTCTTCCTGGTCGTCCTTGCCGCGCTGGGTGGTACCGGCCAGGGGGAAGGTTTCCATTTCGCTCTGGCGCAGGCGAAACAGCAGCTCCGGGCTGGCGCCGATGATTTTCTGCTCGCCGAATTTCACATAGTACATCTGGGGCGAGGGGTTCACGTCGCGCAGTTGTTCGTAGATGTTGATGGTGTCGCCGCTGAGGGTCATCTTCTTCTGGAAGCCCACCTCGCACTGGAACACCTTGCCTTCAATGATGTCCTGCTTCACCTTCATGACGGCCTCGGCGTGCTCGGCCTGGCTCATGGTGTCGCCCTGTATGGCGATGGACAGGGGGCCGTTGCCTTCGTAGTCGGCGTCGATCAGGCCCTGTAGATAGTCGTACCGGCTGTCTTCGTAGTAGAAGTAGATGACTTCGCCGGTCATCTTGTCGAGGATCAGCCCGTCCTTGAACAGCCCGAAGCGGAAGGTGTCGAACGCGGCGTTGGATTTCAGCTCCAGCGTCGGCTCGAAATAGTGCATGGCGTCATAGCCCAGGTACCCGGTCAGGCCACCGGCGTACTTGCGCGAGATGATGTTCTGCGGCATGAGTTCGCGCAGCAGGTAATAGGGGTTGTCGCTCTCGTAATGGGCCACCTGGCCGTCGCGCTCTTCAATGCTCAGGGTGGTGCCGTTGGCGTAGACGATCTTCTCCGGGTCGAAGCCGATGATGGAGTGCCGGGCGATGTGGCTGTCTTCACCCAGGGATTCCAGCATGAAGCAGTTTTCGAAGCGCTTTTCGATCTTCTTGAACAGCAGGAAGAAGTCACAGTCTGCCGCCAGTTTGACGTAATGCGGTTTTCTGGGCAGTTGAAAGGGGGCCGGACGAGCGGGCATACAGTGGGTCCTTCTGGGCTAGGCGTCGGTGTTGTTGTTGAGAGCGCGGGAGCCACGGGACACGGTGGCAATGCCCACACCCAGTTGTTCGGCGATCTGGCGGTGCGGGACCCCGGCCCTGAGCTGGCGGAATATCTGCAGGCGCTTGCTGATCTCGGTGTATTCCGCCGGGGTCAGCAGGCTTTCCAGTGCGGCGTCCATGGCCTCGGGCGTGTCGACCGCCAGCAGGTGGTCAATCAGCGCCTGTCGGTAGGCGGCCAGGTTCGGGTCTGTGGGCTCTGTACTCATGTACTAGTACAGTATAGAAGTTGTGGGCCAAGTCAAGCCTCACCTGAGGCCGATATCAGAAGGCGTCCAGAGGCGAGCTGTCCTGCGCCGGGGGTCGGGCGTCCCAGTCGGCGGGCTTGTTCAGGCTGTTCACCGGCAGTTGCGGGCCAAAGCGAAAGGCGCGGGGGCGTTCTTCCGTGCCCAGGTTCTGTTCACACCAGGCGGTGAGACGCTGGCGCAGCGTGGCCTCATCCAGCGAGGTGTCGGCCGGTACCACAAAGGCTTTCAGGCGTTCGCCCTCTTCCGGGCGCATCAGGCGCACGGCGGCTTCGGCCACCTCGGGCAGTGCCGTGAGTTGTTCGGCAATGCGGGCAGGAAACACGTTGATGCCGGCCACCTGCACGGCGTTGTCTTTGAGCCCGGCAGGAAGAATACGGCGGTCGTCTAGCCAGTTCAGGCGGTCGCTGAGCGTAACCTGGCCCTGGGTGTGGCTGTCCAGCAACTGGTCGTCGGCGTCGGCCACGCCCTGCCAGCGTGGCAGTAGAGTAAAAGGCGCGCCGGGGTCGGTGCGCCAGCCGATGCCGCTGGTTTCGCTGGAGCCGTAGATCTCCACCATGTGTGTCAGCCCCTGGTCGGTGAGTTGCCGGATGACCTGGGGGTCACAGGGCCCGGTGGAGGTCAGGCCGATGACGCGGGCGGTGCACTGAATGCCCTGGCGGCTCAGGTGCTGGGAAAGCCCACGATCAGGTCGCCGTCCTGCAGGTCACCGCGCTGGACGGCTGAAAGCGCCGCCTGGCCCCGGATCACCGGCACATCGGCCTGCTCGGCCATTACGATGCTGAACAGAAAGCCGTAGATGTGGTGCGGGGGTGTCAGGGCGACAATGCGTGTCAGTGGCTGGTTCAGCAACTGGCTGAACTGCTCATGAAAATACCGGATCTCGTCGCTCAGGGTCGCCCAGGCCTGGGTGCATTGCTTGGGGGCACCGGTGCTGCCGGAGGTGTTGAAGGTGATGTTGCGGGCGCCCAGGCTGCGGGCTTTCTCCACCAGTTCGGCCCAGTCGCACAGGCGGCGATGGCGCAGCAGGTAATCCTCGATGCCGCTTTCGTGCATGTGGAAATAGGTGTTCACGCGGGTGGCCAGGGCCATCAGTTCCAGGGAGTCGGCCTGCAGCGAGTCCGAGCCAGACTCGCTGGCGTCTGCGGTACGCGGGGCGCTGATCAGCATGTCGTCCGGCCATTGTTCCGGGCTCAGTTCGTGGCTGGGCAGGTGGCGCAACGCACGCAGTTCGTCTGCGATCAGGGCACGCAGTACGGTGAGCAGGCTGGCACGGCTGAGCAGCGGATCAGACAAGGGAGGACTCCTGTATTCGGTATTCACAAAAAAGGCCCGACGGCCACAAAGTGTTCCGGTCGGGCCTTGGCAGTCAGTCGGCAGTTGACTGTTAACTGTCTGCGGTCAGACGCGCTTTACAAATACCCAGTAGGATTCACCTGACAGGGCTTTCTTCATATGAACCTTCACCTTGGTGGGGGTCATATTGTAGTCGAAGGTATACTCGAACATGGCGTTCAGGTTGCCGTTTTTCACGCCTTCTGCAAAACGACCCTGGAATTCCGGGCTGTTGGTGCAGGGGGCCCCTTCCTTGAAGAAGTTCTTGCCGATCACCGCTTTCGGGTCACGGCCGGTGATATCGCCCTCGGCGGCGTTGTACTTGATGATGCTGCCGTTCTTGTCCAGTTCAATGGCGCCGAACGCTACCTTGTCCAGGTCGCCGTCAGACATCTTGGCCAATGAATTTTCGATATCGTCAGATCCAAAGCTCACTACTTCCATTTTCTACTCCTCGTCTCAAGTATTGCTGCCCCTGAACCTTTAGGTACTTCAGGGGCAGGATTCAATTTGTGTAATTGCGGGGAGGTTTACGGTGTAGCGATTCACTCCGGATCTCAAGGCTACAATTCATTACCCGTTGTGCGGTTTGTTGACGCTGTGGTCCATTCTAAAGTCAGGAATATAGCGTTTCAGGCGCAAGGCGTTGGTCAGTACGCACACACTGGAGGCAGCCATGGCAACCGCCGCAAACACGGGCGACAACAGAATGCCCAGCGCCGGGTAGAGCACCCCGGCGGCCACCGGGATAAGCAGGGTGTTGTAGCCAAAGGCCCAGAAAAGGTTCTGCTTGATGTTGCCGATGGTGGCCCGCGACAGCCCGATGGCGTTGGGCACATTGCGCAGGTCGCCGGACATCAGCACCACGTCGGCGGCTTCCATGGCAATGTCGGTGCCCGTGCCGATGGCCAGGCCGACATCCGCCTGCGCCAGGGCCGGGGCGTCGTTGATGCCGTCACCGACAAAGGCCACACGGGTGTCGTTCTGTTGCAACTGCTTGATCACCGCCACCTTGCCGTCGGGCAGGACTTCCGCCCTCACCTGGTCAATGCCCAGTTGGCGGGCAATGGCGTTGGCGGTGTGTTGGTTGTCGCCGGTGACCATGACCACGGACAGGCCGGCCTGGTGCAGGGCGTCGATGGCCGCCGGCGTTGAGGCCTTGATGGGGTCGGCAACCGCCATGATGGCGGCCAGTTGTCCGTCTATGGCGGCGTACATCGGGGTTTTGCCAGCGTCACTGAAGGCTCTGGCCTGATCGGCGAAAGGCGCCACATCCAGCCCCAGCAGGGCCATGTAACGATCGGCGCCCACGTGTACCACATGGCCTTCTGCTGTAGCCAGCACGCCGTAACCGGACTCCGAGTTGAAGTCCGTTGCCTGCGGGATGTTCAGCCCCTGTTCCCGGGTCGAGGCTACAATGGCTTCGGCAATGGGGTGTTCGGAGTATTGCTCCACCGCGGCCACCAGGCGCTGGACCTGCTCGCTCTGAAAGTCGGCGGCGACCTCAAGGTCCGTCAGCGCCGGGCGGCCTTCGGTCAGGGTGCCGGTCTTGTCCAGGGCCACCACGGTGGTGTCGCGCAGGGACTGCAGGGCATCACCCCGGCGGAACAGCACGCCCATTTCGGCGGCCTTGCCGGTACCCACCATAATGGACGTCGGCGTTGCCAGCCCCATGGCACAGGGGCAGGCGATGATCAGCACGGCCACGGCATTGACCAGGGCCAGGGTCAGCGCCGGCTCGGGGCCGAAAACCAGCCACACGAGGAGTGTCAGCGTGGCCAGCGCCATGACCACGGGCACGAACACCAGAGTCACCTTGTCCACCAGGGCCTGAATGGGCAACTTGGAGCCCTGGGCGTCTTCCACCATCTGAACAATGCGCGCCAACAGGGAGTCGGCACCGATGTGGGTGGCCTGAAGGGTCAGGGTGCCGCGCTGGCAGAGTGTGCCGCCGACCACGTCGAGGTCCGCAGTTTTCTCCACTGGCACCGGTTCGCCGGTGACCATGGATTCGTCCACCCAGGCGCTGCCGCTGAGTACCCGGCCGTCCACGGGTATTTTCTCGCCGGGACGAACCCGGACTTCGTCGCCTACCTGTACGTCTTCAATGGGAATATCCTGCTCTTCGCCGTCACGCACGACCCGGGCGGTCTTGGCCTGCAGGTTCATCAGGTGCTTGATGGCGTCGCTGGTGCGGCCCTTGGCGAGCGCCTCGAGATAGCGCCCCACCAGAATCAGGGTAATGATCACGGCGGAGGCCTCGAAATACACATGCACGCTGCCCTCGGGCAGAACCTGAGGCACGAAGGTGGCGACCACGGAATACCCCCAGGCCGCCGAGGTGCCCAGCATGACGAGAGAGTTCATGTCCGGCCCGCCACGCATCAGTGCCGGAAAGCCAATGCGGTAGAAGCGTAGCCCGGGGCCGAACTGTACCACCGAGGCCAGTACGAAAAAGAGCAGGTAGAGAGTCTGCTGGCCCACGGTCTCCATCAACCAGTGATGGAAGGGCGGAATAAAATGACCGCCCATGTCCAGCACGAAGATGGGCAGGGTAAAGGCGGCCGCTATCCAGAGTGAGCGCCGCAGGTTGCTCTGTTCCTGCTCGCGTGCTTTCTGTTCGCGGTCGTGGGCGTCCGGGCGGTCACCGGTGAGTTCGCCGGGGTAACCGGCGCTGGCGGTGGCATTGGTGAGCGCACGGGTGAGATTCATGCCGGCGGGCACGATGACGGTGGCGCGATTGGTGGCTAGGTTCACCGTCACGTCCAGTACACCGGGCACATCGGCCAGGGCGTGCTCCACGCGCCCGACACAGGAGCCGCAGCTCATGCCCTGTATCGACAGGGTCAGTTTCTCTGTTTCTGCCGGGTAACCGGCATCACGCAGTGCATCAAGCACGGCGTCGGGGCTGCTTTGGTCGTAGTGAAAACGGGCCTTGCCGGTGGCCAGATTGACGCTGACATCCGAGGTGCCAGGCACGGCCTTGAGGGCTTTTTCCACCCGCCCGACACAGCCGCCACAGTTCATGCCGGATACCGGGACTGTCCAGTCGTTGCCAGTGGCGTTGTCGGTGGACGGGTCTGGGCTGAGTGTTTTCTTGGTCATGGTGATTCCTGTGGCAGATTGGACACGGCCCAAGCCTAAGCCTTGTAGTGGCTATAAGGTCAAGCATTGACCGGAATATGTTGCCCAGATCTGCTCCTGAGCGGATTTTTAGATTAATGGTCCGGCCCGTAAAGACAGAACAACAGATAGTTCGGCAATTTTTGAAACTTCAGCAGTATCTTCTGGTGGGGCGCGCCTACAATAAGGGGGTCTGTTAACAACAAAACCGTTTCCAATTGGAGGGGCGTTATGCGCATCGGCATACCCAAAGAAATCAAGAACCATGAATACCGGGTCGGGCTGACGCCTGCCTCTGTGCGGGAAGTCTGTCAGCACGGCCACAGCGTCGTGGTGGAAACCCAGGCCGGAGCCGCCATCGGGTTCAGCGACGACGATTATCGTAATGCCGGCGCCGAGGTGCTGGATTCGGCCAAAGCCGTGTTCGACGGCGCGGACATGATTGTGAAGGTCAAGGAGCCCCAGGCCTCCGAGCGGGCGATGCTCACCGAGCACCACACTCTGTTTACCTATCTCCATCTGGCGCCCGATGAACCCCAGACGACCGAACTGATTGCCTCCGGGGCGACCTGCATTGCCTATGAAACAGTGACGGATGACGGCGGCCGTTTGCCTTTGCTGGCGCCCATGTCGGAAGTGGCCGGACGCTTGTCGATTCAGGCCGGCGCTCATTGTCTGGAAAAAGCCCAGGGCGGCCGTGGTGTGTTGCTGGGTGGTGTGCCCGGTGTCGCCCCGGCGCGGGTCACCATCGTTGGTGGCGGTGTTGTGGGCCAGAATGCCCTGGCGATGGCGGTGGGCCTGGGCGCGCAGGTCACGGTTCTGGACAAGAATCTGGATGTGCTGCGTCATCTGGAGCAGGTGTACGGCAACCGCATTACAACGCTGTTCTCCACCGCTGAAACTGTCGAATCCAGTGTCACCCAGGCGGACCTGGTCATCGGTGGTGTACTGATCCCGGGCGCCGCCGCACCCAAGCTCATTACCCGAGACATGATCAAGGCCATGCCCGAAGGGAGTGTGGTGGCCGATGTGGCCATTGATCAGGGCGGTTGCATGGAAACGGCCAAACCCACCACGCATGATGACCCGACCTACATCGTTGATGGCGTTGTGCACTACTGTGTGGCCAATATGCCGGGTGCTGTGGCGCGCACGTCTACTCAGGCGCTCAACAACGTCACCCTGCCCTTCGTGGTCAAACTGGCCAATCAGGGTGCGAAAAAGGCGCTGCTGGACGACGGACATCTGCGCAACGGGCTCAATGTGTGCCGTGGCAAGGTGACTAATCAGCATGTCGCCGATGCACGCGGACACCAGTTTGTGGCCCCCGAAGAGGCGCTGCAGCAGCTCTGATCCGTTCGCGGTTCCGCCATCCCGCTGCCTCGGCTACACTGGGCGCAGTCAACACGGGATGGCGGACAGCATGCGCGTAGTACGAAAGCCCAGCCGAGAGCTGGACACCATCGATCTGAATATCCTGGACGTTCTGCAACGGGACGGCCGTATTTCCTTTACCGAGCTGGCCGCGGAAGTGGGCCTGTCCACCACGCCCTGCCTGGAACGGGTGCGGCGACTGGAGGATGCCGGGGTTATTCAGGGCTATCACGCGCAGGTGAATCCGGCAGCTCTGGGGCTTGATCTGCTGGTGTTTCTGGAAGTGCGGTTGCGCTACCAGTCCAGTCAGGCGTTTGAAGAGTTCCGGCTAGCCGCCCAGGCCATTCCCAACCTGCTGGAATGCTATCTTATTTCCGGCGAAGCCGATTATGTGCTCAAGCTCCGGTTGTCCGATATCTCCGAATACCGGCATACTCTTGGGGACATTCTCTCCACCCTGCCGGGCATACAGGAATCCCGCAGCTACATTGTCATGGAAGAAGTGAAAGCTCATTCGCCCTACCCCACGCATCACCTGCGCAACGGCCAAAACGGTTGAGCTGTGCGACTCGATCCGGTGAAAGCGGCGTGCTCACAATGTAATTGGACAAAGCGTGTCCGAACGCGCGACAATCGAGCCCGAGTGGCTTTTCAAACCATGTTCGGGAGTAGGACGATATGTCGGGATTACTGGCTCGCATTTATCTCGCCATTGCGCTGACACTGGTGGGGACCGGCGGTCTGATATATCTGGCGCTTGAGGGGATCAACCGATATCGCTTCCAGAACTATGTTACCTCGGTGCTTGAAGCGCCTGCTGAGCTGATCGCTGCGGGCTGGGCCCGTCAACCTGAGCCGCGTCGGGCAGAGTGGTTGCAGGTCGTGTCGTCACTGTTCGGGGTTGAATGGTCGCTCACCTCGGGGTCAGCAGACGGTGTGACCGTCAACCAGAGCCGCTGGACCAGTCAGGAGGCCCGGGTGAGTCTGCCCGTGGGAACCAGCCGACAGTCGGTAACCGGGCAGGTACGCGACTGGGGCCAACTGGGTGTTGGCACAGGCTTTCTGATATTGAACGAACTGTCGCGCACGCCACTCGAAGACCGGCCGGCGGAACTGGACCGCTTGTCGGCCACACTGCCCTTCAATATCACGACGGTGCCGGTGCAATCACCGGAACTGGGCTTTCTCGGGCGACGCCAACTGGCCCAGGGCCAGGCCTATGTGCGTTCCGAGCTGGAGCGCTTTGGTGTGTCCGTGAACTGGGCCTATGTTCCCATGGGCGGTAATCAGGCGCTCCGGCTTGGACCCAAACCCGATTTCAACTGGCTCACACCCCTGGGGTTGGTGGTCAGTGTGGCCGTTGTGCTGAGTGTGCTCGGCTTCGCACTCTGGTTGATACTGACACCACTGCGTCGTCGTTTGCGCGCCATGACCCAGGCGGTGGACGCCATCAGTTCGCCCTCGGACCCGGTCCATGTGCCGGACCAGCCCAGAGATGAACTCGGTTCCATGGGCCATCATATCAACCAGATGGCTGAGCGCCTGCAGGCCCAGTCGAGGCTGAACCGGGATCTCAATCAGGCCGTGTCACATGATCTGAAAACACCCCTGGCGCGCATCAAACGGCGCGCCAGTATTCGGAGGTGGACACTGACTGGGCGCTCAGCGCCGAGGCCGGCTACCTGCCCGAATCGTCCGACACGAACTGGCCGGGGAGCTACTGGCTGGGCATGCGTGGGCTGGCGCGGTATGAAAGCCGTTCCCGCGAGCCCATGAACTGGCAGGGGCGTCCTCTGTGGCTGAGTTGGCAGGCGCAAGTGGTGGGGTATCAGCGCTACTATGAGGCGCTGGATGATCCGCTGTATCAGGTAGGCATCTCAGCCGGACCCTTGTTGCGACTGCGTGCCAGTCGGCTGGAATGGTCCGTGGGTTATCTGCACCGTGGTACGGGAGACGGGCCTTTCACCCGTGTGTACGGAGAAACCTCACTCTCCGATCGATGGTTGGTCTACGCACAGGCGCGCAGTGTCTGGCTGGACAGTCCCCCCGATCTAAGCGGCAGCGCCGGGGTGGCCTGGCAGGTGCTGACGCCAGTTGAGCTCAGCGCCGAGCTGTCCGGATCCGGCGGTGGGACATCCGAGACACGAAACGCCCGTCTCGACGCAGAATATACCCTGGGCCTTTGGCGTGCGAACTCCGGCCTGACGGTGCCTCTGAATGACAGTCAGGCGTCTGCGGACTGGCGCCATGGCTTGATCTGGCAGCTTGGCCCACAATGGCGGATCAGCGGCGCCACCACGGTCCCTGTGGATGATCTCACCTGGAATCAGACCGCGTGGCAAATGGGGTTGGAATGGCAGAATTGACGCATTATGGCACCGTTCTTCTGGTGGAAGACGACGCAAGCCTGTCGCGTCTGACGGCCCAGTATCTTGAACGGGCCGGTTATGACGTGGCGATTGAGGCGGATGGTCTGGCTGCCGAAGCCCGGATCATCAATGAGCAGCCGGACCTGGTGGTGCTCGACATCATGCTGCCGGGCCAGGACGGGCTGGCGATTTGCCGACATATCCGGCCCTCTTACCTGGGCCCGGTGATCGTGCTGACCGCTCGGGATCAGCAAATGGACGAGATGCTGGGGCTTGAGGTCGGCGCCGACGATTACCTGGTCAAGCCGGTGGACCCGCCCTTGCTGCTCAGTCGCATCAGGGCGCATCTGCGTCGTGTGCGGGAATTCTCCTCTCCACGGCAGGCCATGGCGACCGCGACCCCCCGGGTTATGGACGTATTGCAGCTGGATTCCAACAACCGGGAAGTGATCTGTGAGGGCCGACGTTTGGATCTTTCGGGCCCGGAATTCAACCTGCTGGCGCTCTTGCTGGAGAAGCCTGGCCATATTTTCAGCCGGGACGAGATCAGTCTCGCCATGCGTGGCGTTGAATACGATGGTTACAGTCGTCACATCGACATTCTCATCTCCAGTCTGCGGGCCAAGATGGGCAATCCCGATGTGATAAAGACAGTGCGCAACAAGGGGTATCTGTTGGTTGAACACTGGCCGGTCTCGGGGTGCTGAACTGGAGAAATCCCCGCCTCTGGCCTAAACTGACGCTATGCCCTTGTCCGGTCGGCCCATGATATTCACTTCTTTCCTCACGATCTCCCGGCCCGCCGTTTCAGCCTGGCTGACAGTCTTTACCGTGGTCTGGCTCGCCGGTTGCGACCGGTCAGACGCTGGTCAGGAGTTCGTTCATGCCCCCGTATTTTCCCAGGAGGCGGGTGACGGGCCGGTGGTCTCCGCGCCTGATCCCTGGGCGGTGCAGGTGGGCACATCCATTCTGGAGCAGGGCGGCAATGCCATGGACGCCGCCGTCGCCATACAGGCGACTCTGGGCTTTGTGGAGGCGCCGGAAACCGGACTGGGTGGCGGCGGATTCCTCATGTATTACCATGCCGAATCCGGCACAACCCGGTTTTATGATGGCCGGGAGACGGCGCCGGCGGCCACCAACCTCTGGCAATACAGTGTGCTCAGCCAACCAATGCCCAAGTGGCTGGTGGTACCTCAGGGTCAGGCCGTGGGCGTGCCGGGCATGGTGGCGCTGATGGCGGAATCCCATGCCGCCCACGGTCGACTGACCTGGTCGGAGGTGCTGGCCCCGGCGATCGAGCTGGCGCGGGTTGGTGTGCCCATGCCGCTCCGGTTGCAGGCGCAGATTGCCGCCGATCCGTCCCTGCGCCTGTTTGGCGACACCCGTCGGTATTTTGTGCGGCAGGCCTCGGGAGCAGACCCTCAACTGCGCAATCCGGCGTTGGCCGACACCATGACCCAGTTGGCCGAGCAGGGCCCGGACTGGTTCTACCAGGGCGAGATGGCCGCAGCCATTCAGCAGCGGGCGCAGGCGCGTCTGCCCGGCAGCAGCCTGTTGCAACCGGAAGACTTTGCACAATATCGGGCCATTGAGCGTGAACCGGTCTGTGCGCCCTATCGTGACTGGACGGTCTGTGGCCCGCCGCCACCGTCGTCAGGTGGCCTGACACTGCTGCAGACATTGGGGATGCTGGCACATTTCGACCTGCCGGCCATGGCGTCTGACGACCCGGACGCACTGCATCTGATTGCGGAAGCCAGTCGCCTGGCCTTTGCGGATCGCCACCACTATGTCGGCGACCCGGATACCGTGCCGGTTCCGGTGGATCATTTGCTGGCGCCTGGCTATCTGGCTGAACGAGCCGAGCGCATGAGCGCCGGGGGATCGGCTCTGACCCGAGTCCATCCCGGGCGTCCCGCCGACAACACCTGGCTGTCGGAGGCAGAGCTGAGACCCGATGCCGTGACTACGGGGACCTCTCACTTCTCGGTGCGCGATGGGGACGGCAATCTCGTGGCCATGACCGGTTCCAATGAAGTACCCTTCGGCAGCCGCATGATGGTCGGCGGATTCCTGCTGAACAATCAGTTGACGGACTTTACCTTCCAGCCCGACTACGCAGTGAGCCCCTATGGTGATGGTCGCCACCCCAATGCCCCCGGGCCGGGCAAACGACCACGCAGTTCCATGACACCTGTGATAGTGTTTGATCAGGACGATGAGCCCGTGCTGGTGCTGGGCTCCCGGGGCGGGCACCGGATTATCGGTTATGTCGCCCAGACTCTGATTCTGGTACTGGACTGGGAGCAGCCACTGGACGTGGCCATTGCCGCCCCCAGAATGGTGCACACCGGACACGAACTGGAACTGGAAGCTGGCACCTATCTGGCGGAGCAGGCGTCCGCGTTGTCGGCCCGTGGACACAGAGTGACCGTGCGACCACTGACCAGTGGGCTGCATGGGCTCCAGAGGACCGGTGACGGATGGGTAGGTGCGGCAGATCCCAGACTGGGCGGCACCTCTGGCCGCCGGCCTGGGTTGACCGCGCCCCCAATAGAATGACTTTCCTTACAGCAGTATCAGGATGTATGACGTGAACGACGAGCACCAACCACAGTCTCTGGCGTTGCCGCCCTGGTTGAACCGTGAAGACGGCGCGATGCGTCGTGTCGGTATCGAGATCGAGATGAGTGGTCTCGGGCTGGATGTGCTGGCCAATCTGGTATCTCGCCAACTGCAACTGGAGGTGCGGTCACCGGGTCGATACGAACGCCACTTGCGGGGGGACCCTGCCGGTGACTGGTTGGTGGAGCTGGATTTCAATCTGCTCAAGACCCTGGGCCGGGAAGCGCGTGACCCCGATGCTGTGCTTGATGATGTGATGAACACGGCTGAAGACTGGCTGCACCGGGCGGCCCAGCATGTGGTGCCACTGGAACTGGTCAGCCCGCCGCTGCCCATGGACCGACTGGATGAAGTGGAAACACTGATTGCTTTGCTGCGGGTGGCCGGCGCCAAAGGCAGTTCGGACAATCTCGTGAATGCCTTTGGTCTGCAACTCAATCCGGAAATACCGGATACCCGAACAGAGACCCTGACCGCCTATCTGAAAGCGTTTCTGTGTCTCTCCGACTGGCTGGTACAGCGTGCCGACATCAACATGACCCGGCGCTTGACCACCTACATTGATCCGTTCCCCCGGGAGTACATTCAACGGGTGGTGAATCCGGGCTATCGGCCGGACCGGGATCGCCTGATGGGTGACTATCTGATGGCCAATCCGACGCGCAATCGGGCTCTGGACTGGCTGCCGCTGTTCACGCATATGGATGCGGCCCGGGTCAAAGCCACGGTGGATGACCCCCTGGTCAAGGCCCGCCCGGCACTGCATTACCGGTTGCCCAACTGCGAAATTCATCGTCCCGACTGGGGGTTGCAGCCGATCTGGGAGGATTGGCTGGTGGTGGAACGGCTGGCCGCCGACACCGATCGCCTGCATCGGTGCTGTGTGGCCTATACCCGTTTCCTGAATCAGGACAATGTTGCCCGCTGGCTGGGTAACTGGGTCCGCGAACTGGAGGCCGAATGGATCGACCTCTGATTGCCATTACGGGCCCGCAGACAGGAGCCTGGGGGCCTCGGTGGTGCGTCGCACTGGGTATTTGGCTGGCGGGTGGTCGACCCATGCAGGTTCGGCCCCGGGATGAACCGTCAATGGACAACTGGCAGGGTGTGGTGGTCAGTGGTGGTCATGATATCGACCCGGTGCTGTACGCGGCAGAACCGGAAATCCTGCCGCGCTATGATCAGGAGAGAGATCTGTTCGAGTCCCGTATCATTGACCGGGCGTTGCAGGCCGGTGTGCCTCTGCTGGGCATCTGTCGCGGCGCCCAGTTACTGAATGTGCGGCTCGGTGGCAGTCTGTATCAGAACTTGAAAGCACGGCGACGGCACACCTCCAATCGCCGCATACTGCTGCCCCTCAAGCAGTTGAATGTGGTCCCTGGCAGCCTGCTGGAGCGAGTCATGGATACCCGACGTTGCCGGGTGAACAGCCTGCACAATCAGGCCATCAACCGACTGGGCGGTGATCTGAGAATTGCCGGCAAGGACAGGGATGGCATCATTCAGGCCATAGAGGGCACCGATCGGTCCTGTTTGATGGGTGTACAGTGGCATCCCGAGTTCCTGGTGTTCATGGGGCGCCAACGTCGCCTGTTTCGTCACCTGGTGTCAGCGGCCGCAGACTTCAGTCCTCGATACCCGCCAGCCAGTTGAGTGACACACCCGTTCGCTGTGCGATCTGTCTGGCTTTGCTGAGACTGGGGTCGGAGCCTTTCAGGTATTTGCGGATCAGGCTTTCGCTCAGCCCCACCTTGCGTGCAAATGCGCTGGTGCTCTGATCACCGATCAGAATGCTCAGACGCTCCCCGATGGCGCTATTTGACGGTGTGTTGTTGCATGGCTCCATATTGGTACTCAATAACTCCATTTAACGGTGTTCTGAAATTGAAGGCTAACCGTCTGTTACCTATAAAGTAAAGGCCTGATGCGATCATTTTTTCAGGCTGGCTGTCACATGGTTGTACAATGTACGAATTGTGCCTTGTGTCCTGGTCGAGTTAACGGCCAGAGTGGGCAAACAGTTGAGGTTGTTTTTTGGATTGTCGGCAAGATTGCTTTAGTACCGGCATTCAATTCAGTTTGGTCATTGTCTGTGAGATAATAATCGCTATTGCGAAAAAGGTAGGGGTGTAATGTCATCAAATCGGGCCACAATGACGGCTTCCAATCAGGCGGCCGCGGCGAATCTGGCTAAAGCGTCTGCCTGGTGTGCTGAGCGTGGAGAGAAGTTCACGCCGACACGACAGGCCGTCTTTGAGCTGCTGGCCGATCAGGAACAGGCCCTCACCGCCTATCAGTTGCTGGACCGGCTTCAGGAGGCCATGCCCCATGCCAAGCCGCCGACCATCTATCGTGCACTGGAATTCCTGCAGCGCATGGGTCTGGTGCATCGCATTGACTCGCGCAATGCGTTTGTTGTGTGTGAAGATTTTCCCCATCATCATGAGTCCGCCTTTCTGGTCTGTCAGGAGTGTGGCTCGGTGAGCGAAGTGTCCATGGACGCCATGGTGGAGCAGATTGTTGATGCCGCAGCGCATCAGGGGTTCAAGTCCCATCATGCCACCGTCGAAATTCGAGGCCTGTGTAAGCTCTGCCAAAACTGACTCGACAGACGACCCTCCTCGCAGGTACTATTCCCCTTGTTACGTTATAACATTTAATGGTCGTGCCAGCGGCTACCCGAAGCAGTTCAATAGAGGTTCCCATGCGTTCGATTTCCCTGCCACTCGTGGTGTCGGTGCTGTTGGTACTGGCCTGGAGTGGAGCCGCCCAGGCACAGACCGATTCCACACCCAGGGTGGCCGTCAGTATCGCACCCGTGCACAGCTGGGTCAGTCAGGTCAGCGGTGACCTGTGGGAGCCGGAGTTGTTGCTGTCGGCTCAGGAAGATCCGCATGGTGCTCTGTTGCGACCGTCGCAACGTCGGCACATCGAAGAAGCCGACTGGATTATCTGGGTCAGTCCGCAGTTGGAAACCGGTTTGTCTGCACTCATGGGGCGAGTGGGCGAGAATCGGCTGTGGACGCTGGTGGACGATGATCGACCGGCCGGCCCGGTTGAGTTCGTGACCCATGAGTTCCGTGAAGCGGGCGAAATATTTGCCGCAGACTCGGGCCATGATCACGGGCATGGACACGGCGACCGCAATGGTCATGATCATGGGCACGGCACGGACCCGCATCTCTGGCTGGACCCGGAAAACGCTCGGCTCGCCCTGGCGCACATTGCCGAGCGTCTGGCCGAGCTTGATCCGGAACATGCCGAGACGTATCAGGCCAACGCTCAGGCGGCCATAGCACGGCTGAATGACCGTGAGACGGAGTGGGAATCACAGTTGGCCGGTGTTGAAGCCTTGCCTTACGTGGTGTTCCACGACGGCTACCAGTATTTTGACCGTCGATTCGGCATACCCTATGCGGGGGCGGTCACGCTGAATCCGGACCAGTTGCCCGGGCTCAGAACCATCAATCGCATGCAGAACGCCTTGTCGGAAGGTGAAGTGGGCTGTCTGTTTGCTGAGGTCCAGCACCCGGATCGTCTGGTGCAGACGATCTCCACCGGCTTTGACCTGGAGATATTGCGTATAGACGCCATTGGAGCCGAGGTGGCTCCAGGGGCAAATCATTACAACCAGTTGATGGATAATCTGGTGAATCAATTTTCTCAGTGTCAGGGAACCTGAGGGCGTTCGAAGTCATCGAACGACAATACACCTGAAAACATGAGGCCATTCATGCACAAATTGACATCGGTTGGTGCCGCGCTTGCTCTGCTCGTACTGGGAGCATGCTCAGATCCGGATGAAGTGGGTTACAACCCGGGCGGTGGTGTGTCTGCATCAGGCTCCGAGTCGAGCCCTGTGGACGGCGATGCGGGTGCGCCATCAGGTAACGGCTCCGGTTCAATGGATTTGGCGGAAACACCACAGTCGTCCGGGCTCGAAGACGATGAACTGAGTGCGGAGCCAGAGATCGGCACAGAGGTGCAATCCATGGCGGCGCCTGCCACGGAGCGGGGACGCGAGCCGGATGAAGACGGTTACCAGGAAATGGATTGGGACGAGTTGCTGCCTGCGGATTTCAGCTTTGACCCCTGGCTCGATGAAATAGACCTGCAGAGCTACAATATTACGGACCTGGACGATCAGGATCCGGAAGCCCAGCGCCTGTATGAAGACCTGAAAGAGCTGCTGGCCGATGTGCCCTCAGACGAAACGCTGCATGGCGTGAAGGGCCGCTTGCCCGGTTTTGCCGTGCCCATCGATTTTGACGGCAGCCGGGTCTACAGCTTCCTGCTCGTGCCCTACTTCGGCGCCTGTATTCACACGCCGCCCCCGCCGGCGAACCAGATGGTCTATGTCGAGATTGAAGGCGGGTTCGAGCTGCCCAGCATCTACGAGCCGGTGATCATCGAGGGTGCTTTTGAAGTGGCCCGAGTGGTGGATGACGAACTGGGCACAGCGGGCTACAGCATGAATGCGGATGCGGTGACTCTCTACTGAATTGAGGTGACCACTAAGGTTTGAAGGTACTTGCCCCCGGTTCAGGGTCCTCGGCAGCAGGGATGCTGCCGTGGAAGCGTACAGGGATGTATTTACAGCGGCCCTGAACCGGGGGCAAGTACCTGCTTTGCCTCTGTCAGAACAACCGAACATCCACACCGAATCGCCAGCCGCTGCCTTCTTCCAGGCTGGCATAACCCGCATACCAGCCATCGGTCTTGTAATACCAATCTCCCTGCAGACGTATGCTTTCCATGATCGGCTGGCTGTAACTGGTCTCTATGGCCCAGCCTTCGTCTGCGCTGCTGGTGTTGAAGTCAAGGTCCTCAGGTTGACGCCAACCCGCCAGCCTGCCGGTCAGTGATCCACTGCCCAGACGCAGGTCGAGCACGCTGATACGCGCTGCGGGAAAACTGGTGTCCCGGTTCTGCTGCCAGTAGATGTCCCAGCCCAGCTTGCCTCCGTCGCCCTGAAAGCGCAGGTGATGCCAGCCAAATGCCCGGCCGAACGGGGTGGGCTGAAAGCTCAAACGATTGATTTCATCGCTGTTGCGTTCGGCAAAATAATGCGAGTCGACAAAATTCAGTAGGCTGAAGTAGAACGCCTCGTCCAGGTAATCCCGCTCTTCCTCGGTCAGGTCATCGTGGGCGATGTAGCGACCGGGTCGGTCTGCGTAGTCTTGGTCCGCGCCTCGGTGCAACTGGTAAGCCCAGTGCCGGCAGTCATAGCCCACGATGTCCTGGTCCTGTGCCGACTCGTTGCCGGGCAGGTCATGGTCACTGTTGCGACACCGATTGAGGCTGATCAGGTCGGAAAACACCAGATAGGCCTTGTTTATGCGGTATCTGGGTTGGCTGTCGTTGAAGAAGTTGGCTTCCGACAGTTCACCCAGCAGTTGGTGGCTGGCCTCGTAGCGGGCTGTGCCCAGGCGCGTAAAGTTGCCGGGTGATTCCTCGGCCAGCCGGGCCAGATCGTCATCGGCTACGTTACGGACATAGGTTTCGCCTTCGGTGGATTCCGACCAGAAATAGCGCGCGTCGCTGCGGCTGCTGATGTCTTCCTGGGCCAGAATGTCGCGCTGCCATTCATTGCGCGCCCAGACGGCGGGGTTGGGCAGCACAAACAACCACAGGCCCGCTTCCAGCACCATGGGTGACAGTTCGTCACCGGCAAATTGATTCTCGCGCAGATAGTCGCTGAACCCGGACCAGCCCTGGTAACCCAGCAGTGCCAGATCAGACGACTGGTTCATGGAAGGCTGCTCCCAGAACTCGTAATCTTCCAGAGGGGGTTCGGTGAGTGTGATGTTACGCCAGGTGTCGGCCTGCACGGTGAGGCTGACGGTGCTCGACAGAGCCAGAAAGAGCAAAGCGGTTTTGACGAAAGACTTGGGCATGATGGGCGTTCACAGGCAGGCATCCGATAGTGTGTCCAGTGTACCAGCCAGCGACCATTAAAAAAGCCCCACGCAAGGCGTGGGGCAACAGAAAGGCAATATCACCCTGATACTGCGCTATGCCGAGGCTTCGGCCTCTTCCCGACAAGTTTCGATCCAGCGTGCATAGGCATGCCCGCTTGCCTTGATGATGCGCTCCTGAGTCGCGTAGTCCACATAGACCAGACCGAACCGCTGGCTGTAGCCGAAGGCCCATTCGAAATTGTCCATCAGGCTCCAGGCAAAGTACCCTCTTACGTCAACGCCCTGGCGGATGGCCTCGCCAGTGGCGGCAATGTGGCGCTCGTAATAGCGTACCCGTTGTTCATCATTAACCTGCCCGTCAACGACGTGATCGTCACCGGCCATGCCGTTTTCCGTGATGTAGAGCGGCGGCAGGTTGGGGTAAGTCTTGTTCAGGTCGACCAGCAGATCGGTCAGGGCCTGAGGATAGACCTCCCAGCCGATATGAGTGTGCTCGGCGCCCTCTTGGGGCAGATGCTCGGACGTTCCGTTGTTGTCACGCACCACATGGCGGGTATAGAAATTGACACCCATAAAGTCCACCGGTTGGCTTATCAACTCCATGTCGCCGGGCATGATGACCGGCTTGCGCTCCGGGTACTCTGCAAAATACCCCTCGGGGTAACGTCCTTGCAGCAGGGCCGAGATAAACCAGTGCACTTCAACCCGGTCTTCCCGTTTCGCGGCGGCGCGGTCAGCCTCGGAGTCGGAAGCCGGGTAGGACGGCGTAAAGTTCAGCACGATGCCGTGTTGGCTGCCCGGGGCGCCGGTCCGCATTTTTGGCAACGCCAGACCATGAGCCAACAAAATAGTGTGCGCCGCCTGAAAGGCCCAGGCCGGCTCCTGATAACCCGGGGCGTGAACACCGATCTGGTAGCCTAGAAAGGCACTGCAAAAAGGTTCATTGAAGGTCGCCCAGTGGGTAACCTTGTCACCCAGACGGCCCACGGTGACCTCGGCGTAGTGCGCGAACTCGTAAGCGGTTTCACGGTTGAGCCAGCCGCCCTTGTCTTCGAGGTACTGGGGCAGGTCCCAGTGATACAGCGTGACCACGGGCTTGATGCCACGTTCTATGAGGCCGTCGATCAGGCGCTCGTAGAAGGCCAGGCCGGCTTCGTTGACCTGACCGGGAGCAGACATGACGCGCGGCCAGGCGATGGACAGGCGGTAAGCCTCTACGCCCAGTGACTTCATCATGTCCAGGTCCTGTTCCCACAAATGGTAGTGGTCACAGGCCGGTTCACCGTTGTCACCATTGAGGACTCGTCCGGGCTCGGCGCAGAACGTATCCCAGATACTGTCTACACGACCGTCTTCGTGAATGGCGCCTTCCACCTGAAAGGCTGCCGTTGCGACCCCGTAGATAAATTCGGGGCGTCGAACCGGCGAATCAGCCGGGATGTTGAACTTCATAATGCGTCCTCTCTATTTGACAGCACCACTGGTCAGGCCAGAAATCATCTGCTTGCTGGCGACCATGTAGATCATGATAAGGGGGAGTATGGATACCGTAGTGCCCAGCATTACTGCACCCCAGGGCGTATTGGGTATCCCTTGTACGCGGCGCAGCAACTGGGTGATCACCATCTGGTCGGTAGATGTCAGAATGACCAATGGCTGCAGGAAGTTGTTCCACAGGAAGACAAACTGCACGATGGCAAGAGTTGCCAGACCCGGCCGCAACAGTGGCAGCGCGACGTTCCAGTACGTCCTGAACGCACTGGCGCCGTCGAGCTTGGCGGCTTCCAGCAGGTCCTTGGGTACCGAGGCCACGGTGTACTGGCGCATCAGAAAGATCCCGATGGGGTTGATCACGAAGGGCAGCCAGACGGCTACATGCGTATCCTGGAGACCCAGCGCCGACACGATCATGTAATAGGGAATCAGCGTCAGTATGGGTGGCAACATCATGGAACACACCATGATGGTGAACAGCACCGTTCTGCCCCGGAACTTGAACACGGCCAGGCCGTAGCCCACCATGCTGCAGCAAATCAGCGAGACCAGGGTGCCGAACAGGGCAACCTTGAAGCTGTTAAACATGCCCAGCCAGAACGGCATGATCCGCAGCAGATGATCGTAATTGGCGAACAACTGGTCGCTGAAGTGCAGGACAAAACTGGAGGCGAACATGGTTTCCCGCGAGTGGGTGGACAGCAGGGCTCCCCAGAGGAACGGGAAGATCGTCAGAAACACGCCCAGCAACAGAAAGGCCCAGAGCACAGTGCGCGAGGCCAGGGAAATACCCCGTTGATAATGTTCGTTGTTCAGTAAGGCTAACATCAGTCGTCTCCTCCCAGGCCCTGGCGGCCGAACAGCCAGAAATAGATGCCGGTGAAAATACCGATGACCACGAACAGAATCCACGAGATGGCGGCGGCGCTGCCCATGTCGAGCCATTCCCAGCCTATGCGGTACAGGTAGTTGGATATGGTCATGCCGTTGGCGGCAGCCTGCTGCAACCCGCGTGTCAGTACATAGGGTTCATCAAACAGGTTCATGTTGCCGATGATGGTCAGCGTCACGGCGAAAAATATAAAGGGTTTCAGCAGAGGCAGAGCCACGTAACGGAAGCGTTGCCAACCGGTGGCACCGTCTATGCGTGCGGCCTCGTACAGCTCGTGATTAATGGTGGCCAGGCCGGCCGTGTAGATCACGATGTTGAAACCTACATACTTCCAGAACACCACAAAGGATATGGAATAACGGATCAGGCTGTTTTCCTGCAACCAGCGTATGGGCATGAAGTTGTTGATCCAGCCAAACAGATAGCCGGTGATATCACCGCTGGCCAGAGTGACCAGTGCCCGATTGATGATGCCACTTTCCGGGGAATACATGATGTAGAAAATCATGGAGACCGCGATGGTGGAGGTCACGTAAGGCAGGAAATAGGCCGTGGTGAGCCAGTGCCTGGCGCGCTGCCCCAGGGATACCAGCAGAAACGCCATGGGCAGTGCCACCAGATGCTGAGACAGCCCGGATATCACCGCGATCACCACGGTATTCCACATGGTGTGCCAGAGCGTCGGGTCGGTGAGTGACATGACATAATTTTCCAGACCCACGAACTGCATGGAACTCAACCCGGCAACGGGGTTCCACGTATGGAATGACAGGAAAATCATGAAGAAAATCGGAAAAATACCGAACGTGCCAAAAATTATAATGTAGGGAGAGACAAACCAGTACGGAGTGCCTTCCTGCAGAAAGCGTTTCCACTTGCTGCCTTGACTGTCAGCGAACATGGACTCGTCGACAGCTGCCTCCGGGACGTTCCCGGACAGCTCGGGTTGTTTATTCATAACCAGTACCTGGAACGATGGGACGGCATGCGGAGAATATGAATGAGCATACCGACACGGAAACAAGGTGGACTCAAAGGGCCTCCACCCACGCTTGCAGGCGGGGGAGGCCGAACATCCGGAGCCTGGTGCTCCGGAGGTTACATGGCGTTATCAGCGTACGCGGCGACGGATCTGGTTTTCAGCCGTCTGCAGCGCTTGCTCGACACTGACGCCGTCATTGAGCACAGATTCCAGAGCCGTCTGGATGACCAGTGATTCAGCAATCTGGTCGCCCCGGTGTGGCGCTACCGGCTCCACGTTCTCGGCGATGTCAGCCCACAGCAGGCGGGCCTGTTGACCGCGCAGGAAGTCGATTTCTTCCTCGAACATGGGGTGATCGTAGGTGCCGGTATGGGCCGGGAAGGCGGCAATGTTCTGGAAGCCAGCCACTTGCTGCTCTTCACTGATCATGTACTCGATGAGTTCCCAGGCTTCGTCCGGGTTGCCGGATTGAACCGGAATACCGAGGAAAGAGCCGCCCCAGGTGCCGTAGATGCCTGTTGGCAGTTCACTCACACCCCAGTTACCGGCGGTGTCGGGTGCCATCCAGTTCTGCAGGTGACCCAGCAGCCAGGCGCCAGACATCTGGGTAGCGAAGGTGCCTTCCTGGAAGCCCTGCGTCCAGTCCTCAGACCAGGCAGCGATGTTGCCGTCCAGGCCTTCGTCACGCACGGTCTTGGCCAGCTCGAAGGCGCGCACAAAACGGTCATTGGTGACAATGGGTTCGCCGTCGGCATCGAAGTACAGGCCGTTGCCGGATTCAACGTTGAAGTTGATATAGGCTTGTGCAATATCGCCAGCATCGCCAATCAGCAGTGTGTCGTGATTGTCACGCAGATCACGGCCGTACTCGATGTAGCTTTCCCAGTCTGAGATCACTTCATCGATGTCGTAGCCCAGGTCTTCCATGTAGTCACGACGGAAGTAGAGTACGCCGGGGCCCAGGTCGACCGGGACCGCATACTGATTGCCGTCTACACCCTGACCCTGGGTTACCGCGTATTCCGGGTAATTGTCAGCGTGTGGTGCGAACAGATCGGTCAGATCGATAAAGCCGCCGCCGTCAACATAGGAGCCTACGAAGCCCACGTCGATCAGAACGACGTCGCCCAGGCCACTGCCCGTGGCCAGCGTTGTGGCGATCCGCTCGTGGTGGCCGCCGTGCTCGTTCATCAACTGATCGACGGTGATGCCGGATTGTTCTTCAAATGCTGGCAGAATGGCGTTCAGTTGGCTGTCGTAGTCAGGGAACCCGTCGAAACGGATTTCCTGAGCAACAGCACCGGTTGCCAGGGCCAGGCCGGCCAATGTAAAGCCGATGTTTTTAGTCAATTTCATGGAATGCCTCCAGACGTTTTTGTTGTTGTCACAAAGAGTGAATTTTTTTCTTATGGCCACTGGTATCCAGTGGTTGTACCGAGTCTCTGATGATCAGATCAGGGTTGAACTGATGCTGAACCTCAGGAACGCGCTTCTCTGCCAACGCAACAGCCAGTTGCGCGGCTTGTGTCCCCATGTCCCCGACGGGCACATGGATAGTCGTGAGTCCGGGTTCGAAGTACCCGGACATCACAATATCGTCGTATCCGGTAACGGCGATGTCACCGGGCACGCTGAATCCTCGATCCTTGAGCAGACGGATAGCACCGTAGGCCATCAGATCGTTGCCGCAGGCCACGGCAGTAATGGGGTAGCCGCGATCCAGGAGCCGGGCCATGGCGTCACTGCCGCCCGGTTCCATGTAATCCGCCTCCACGACCATGCTTTCGCTGAATGTCAGTCCGGCGCCTTCCAGCGCCTGGCGGTAACCGTGAAGGCGTGCGCGACTGTCCGACTTGTACAACGGCCCGGTAATGCAGGCGATGTCGGTGTGACCCTGTGCCAACAGATAATCCACGGCCTTGCGACCGCCCAGTTCGTTGTTGACATGAATGCACTGGTCCTTGAGTTCAGGCACGAAGCGGTTGATCAGCACAATGGGCGTTTCGGTGCGCCGGGCCAGTGCGTGCAGGTCGGCGTCGGTCATGGAGTCCACATGCAGGATGAGAGCATCCACCTGCCGACGCAGCAGAAAGTCCACCGCATCCAGTTCTTCTTCCCGGTTCAACCCGCCGCTTGTAATCAGCACGTGGCGATGCTGTTGCCGGGCCTCAAGTTCCACTCGGCCCATCAGGTCACCGAAGAAAGGACCGCTCAGGTCGCCGACGACCATGCCCAGAATGTCACTGCGGTTGGTGGCCAGTGCCTTGGCATAACTGTTCGGCTGGTACCCCAGCGCGTCCATGGCATCGATAACCCGGGCGCGGGTTTCAGGTGCAACCCACTGGGTGGAATTGACGACGCGTGAGACGGTCGCCACAGACACACCTGCTTTTTTTGAGACATCCCGGATCGTAGCCATGGTTCAGTGCCAGTTCCCGCGTTTTTGAATGAGTTCTTGTGTAAACGGTTACACAGAAGCTAGTGAAACTGTTGGGTGATGTCAATAAATTTTACGGCATGACATGTAAGGATTTGGCGTTGGCTGTGCCGACAGCGGGTACAGATTGATTGATAATTGTGCGAAATACCGGCTTTTCCGGCTGTTTTGAGCGTTATTTGACCCGCTGTCTCGAATTCTCCGTATCTTTTGCCTGTATTGGGGCGGCCAGGCCTGCATGCCGTGTTGATTGTTTTTTGCACTTTCTGCTGTTTTGAGGCAAGCTTTGGTGTAAGCGTTTACATGAGAAAGTGCTTAAAAACCGGCTTCCAACAATAAATATAGGAGATAACCGGATGTCTGATCGTGGCCTGTTGTGCTGTGTTGTGGGGCTGACCGTTACGTTGTCGACGGGACTGTTGGCTGAACAACCTTCCGATACTCATGAGCTGGAGTTCTTCCAGCAACCCGGAGCATCATGGAGCAAGTTGCGTCTTGAGGGCGAGGTTCTGCCGGACAATTCCGGGTTCCGGATTATGGATGCCAGTCCAGAGGAGGGAGCGTTTGACGACGCCGAGCAGTTTCGCGTGGACAGTCGTCAGAGCCTGCCCTATGGCGAAAAACGGCTGACTGTCGAGATTGAAGTGGCGCCAACGCATCAATCACTCTGGGAAAACAAGCTGATACAGTTTCAGTTGAATGGCCGGGAGCTGCCCGCCTGGCAGGGCGATGAGGGCGAGCCCGATTTCGTGAAGGACATGGGTGATGACGGCAAGGGATTTCTCCCTGCCGAATCCGGCACCTACCGGTTTGAAGTGGACAAGGGTCTGGAGGAGGTGCGCTTTGTCTCCTTCATGACAGCCGGTGCAGAGAATTTCGATTTCACACTGAGCAACGCGTACCTGGAAGTCTGGCCGGAAGAGGACACGCGGCCGCGGGACTACCTGTTGCATTACAATCGGCTCGGTACGGTCGGTGATCAGCGCCGCTGGGCGGTACTGGAGTGGCAGGATGACCTGACGGTCGATGAACTGCCGGTGACGGTGCGCAGGGCCGGTGGTGACGAAGATCAGTGGGCGCTGTCGGCGCCGGCTGAGCCCTTTGCCGGGTCCGGGCGGCGGCTGGTGGAGATTGATATGTCACACCGTGATGAAACCGGTTTCTACACCATCATCGTGCCCGAAGTCGGTGGCCGCACGCGCCATACCACGGCGGTCTTTCAGCAGCGTGACGAGCCCGAGCCCTATGTGGAGCAAAGGGATCTGGCCTGGGGCGCCTTTCATTACTTCAACAGCGCCGCCTATGAGGGCGCACATGAGCAGGACGCTCGGGCGCGAGTATTTGGCGAACCCGACGAGACCCGGGATATACGCGGCGGCTGGTACGACGCCGGGGACTATGGCAAATATGTGGTCAATGGTGCCTGGACGGTGGCCGTGCCTCTGCTGACCTGGCTGATGACGCCCGAGAGCCTGCCGGACACCATTGAGTCCATGGCGGATCGCACGTCCGGACGACCGGCAGTGCTGGATCTCGTAAGCCAGGAACTGGACTGGTTGCTGACCATGCAGCGTGAAGACGGGGGTGTGCATCACAAGGCCGCCAGTGCCGACTGGCCGCCCCTTAACGAGCGACCCGAGGACGATGAGTGCATCAAGTACGTCATGCCGGTGAGCACGACCGCGACCGCCAACTTCAGTTCGGTCATGTCGATGGCGGCAGAGGCGTTCAGTCGCTCTCCGCTGGCCGATGATCAGGCTCAGGCCGAGCAGTATGCGGCAGCCGCAGAGCGAGCCTGGGACTTCCTGCAGGCCAACCCGGACATGATCATGATCGAGGACCGTTATGACAACGTGGAATACGGCGGTCCGTACACGGTTTATGATGAAACCGACGAACGCCTCTGGGCGGGCGTGTCACGCCTCTGGACAGACTATTCGCCCGAAGACGAGGCCGAGCTGTTTCGTCATCTTTGGCTGCAGGCCGGAGAGCCACGGCTGGGCGATGCGGTGCCGGATTGGCGGCATGTGAACTTCCTCGCCATATTCAACTACCTGAGCATGCCGCATGTGAATGCTGACCGCCAGGCGGCCTTGTTGTCCCGGGTTGAAGACAGTTTCTCGTCTCTGCGAGCAGCTCAGCTCGCACACCCCTATGGCCTGATGTATGCGGGTATCGAGGATGAGTTCGACTGGGGCAGTAACGGTGTCATCGCCACCGCCGGCACGCAGCTGTTGTGGCTGCACCACCTGTCGGGGAATGAAGAGTGGTATGACGCCGCCTTTGACATGAGCCACTGGTTCTTCGGCCTCAATCCCCATGGTCTGATCTGGACCACCGAGCCGAGCCGCTACCAGGCTCAGTCGCCGCACTTCAGACCCTGGGTGTCTGGTGCCGTGAGTAACCCCGAAGGCTTGATCCTGGGCGGTCCCAACTCCGTGGAGTTGAAAGGCGACATGGCTGCTGAACCCTATTTTGGTGGCCCGCCCATGATGGTCTATACCGACCACCAGGACTCCTGGGCCACCAATGAGGTAGCCATCAACTGGCAGGCCGCCTACGCCACCTACCTAAGCCTGCTGGTAGCACCTTATGAGTGAGGGGGCTTGCCCCCGACGATAGCAGAGGCTGCCCCATTCGGAGCCAGCAGGCACCCATGGGGCAGCATAATCCCTGATTCGGGGCCAAGGCCCCTCCCAACAACAAAGTCCACGTTTCAGCGCAAATATTGCGGCTTGAACCGGATCTTCGGCCTCTTGTCCTGAGGCAGGTGCCGGTTCAGCCAACGGTTGCCAATGGAGAACAGCCCGATAATGACCAGTGTCATCAGGATGAAATATCCGGCGACGATGGGATAGGCCACGAAGGGATTGAAGGTCTGATCCACAAAGTACCGGGCATAGTACAGCGCCTCCCCGGATTGCTGGCGCGCCGGGAACGCAGACAGGAAAACCAGGGTGGTGGAGTGGAAGAGGAAGATCACCTCGTTGGTGTAGGACGGCCAGGCCAGACGCATCATGGTGGGCCAGACGATGCGACGGAACTTGGCGAGCCCGCTGAGTCCGTAGGCATTGGCCGCTTCGATGTCACCCTTGGGAATCGACTGCAGGGCGCCGTAAAACAGCTCGGCCGTGTACGCCGCCGTGTTCATGGTGAGCACCACCAGAGCCCCTACGGCTGCGGTTCTCAGCCAATGGGTCTGGGCCGTTATGGTGGTGAAGAACAGGTTGATCTCGAAGCCCTGACGCGGCATGAGCACAAAGGCCGAATACAGAAAGAAGAATTGTATGAACAGGGGCGATCCGCGGAAAATGAAGATAAACCCCGAGGCTGGCAGCCGGAACCAGGGCTTGTCACTGAATTTCCCCAGAGCCAGCAGTGTGGCGAAGCTGAACGCCAGGATCACCGCCATGACCGCGAAATAGACATTCCACATCATGCCGGAACCGATCAGAATCAACTGATCGCAGAAGGTGATGTCCAGGCCACGGGGCAGCAGACGCTCCCCGTAGTCACTGCCCAGCGCACGGAGGGCGTAGTTCTGAAAACTCTCGGCACAGGTTCTCATGCGGCCTTCCTCCGTTGACGATCACCGCCGGATGTTGCCTGGCCGACACTCAGTCGGTTCATCACGCGGTCGAAGAAACGCTCACTGACCCAGGTCAGAGCGAGGTAGAACACGAGTACTCCCAGAAAATACCAGACGCGCCAGTCAGGGTGCGGATACTTGTAGAATGATGTCTTTTGGCCCCCGAGTTCCCGGGCCCAGTAGACAATATCCTGTATGCCCAGCAGGAACAGCAGCGGACTGGCCTTGACGAGAATCATCCAGATGTTGGACAGGCCGGGCAAGGCAAATATCCACATCTGGGGGAGGACGATGCGCATGAAGGCCTGGCGACGGCTCATGCCGTAGGCCTCGGCCGTCTCGATTTGCGCATGAGGCACCGCGCGCATGGCGCCAAACAGGGTGTTGGCCACAAAGGCACCAAACACAATGGCAAAGGCCACCAGCGCAAGCACGAAGCCGTAGAGATTATACGCCCAGGCGGGTGAGCCCCTGGGCGGCATCTGGGCAGCGCTGCAGACCCGGAAGTCGTTGCCCTGACGCAGTGGCTGGTCCCAGTCCGGACAGTAGACGTGGTGCAGCAGGTATTCGATCCCCTGACCAATGGCGATGGGGATGAACAGAAAGAAGACGATGTCGGGTACACCACGTACCAGAGAGGTGTAGCCCTTGCCGAGCATGCGTACGGGCAGAAGCCGTGAGCGCATGGCCAGCGCTCCGCCGAAACCGATCGCCAGCGAGGCCGGTGCAGCGAGAAACAAAAGGAGTAGAACGACGCCAAACGACCCGTAAAAGGCCATGTGGGTACCAGAGGTCAGATAGCAGGCATACCATTGCCATGCAGGTAAAACCGATGGGTCTGCACAAAAGGAAAACATAGTGGTGCCTGTTGAGGTGGGTGCTGGTCAGCACCCACCTGTTTCAAGATCAATATCAGTAAATAGCCAGTTCGTCACCGAACCACTCGCGGATCAGCTCGTTCAGAGAGCCGTCTTCTTTCATTTCGCTGATGGCTGCGTTGAACGTATCGCGCAACTCGTCATCTGACTGACGGATGCCCATACCCATGCCGTCGCCAATTTGCACGTCTTCACCGACGAAGACCAGCTCGCCACCGGATTCCGCAACATACGTCTCCAGGAAGGCTTTGTCGACCAGTACCAGGTCCGCTTCCTGATTACGCAGGGCGGCGATGGTTTCGTCCGGCGTCGGATACTCGATCAGAGCCGCATTGGTGTCGGCTACATAGCCAGCCTGCATGGTGTTGGACTGGGTAACAACCACGCCGTTCTCGCGCCAGTCAGGATCAGCTCCGGCCAGGCCTACGTAGGCTGAGGGGTCGGGTGGCAGGTAATCCTGAGTGAAGGAGATTACTTCCTGGCGAGACTCCGTGATGGACATGCCGGCCATGATGGTGTCGTAGTTGCCAGCCACCAGATTGGGAATAATGGTATCCCAGTCGTTGATGACCCACTCGCATTCCAGGTTGGCGCGGCGGCACAGTTCGTCGCCCAGATCGCGCTCGTAACCGTCCAGCTCGTTGTCGTCATTGATGAAGTTGTAGGGAGGGTATTGCCCTTCTGAACCCATGCGGACCACGTCCGCCAGGGCGATATTGGCGCCCAGAGCCAGTACGCTTGCTGCCAGTGTCAGTTTTTTCATTATTGTCTCTCCGTTCTCTCGGTTAAGTTGTTATTCATTGCGCGTGCACGGCGAATGAATGTACCCGGTGGTATGCCGGGGGCGTTCAGTATTGATGCCGATACGCATCGTCACATCGCCATACTCAAGCAAAAACAATACCCGGCTGGACAATCATGGTGAGGTGCCTGCGCCCAAGGGTACGGACGACTGTTGGCCTGGCAAACCGGTCTAGCAGGGTGGTCTGCCCCTCGGTGACTGCTGCATTGGTCTTGTTATTGTGCATTGACTATCGCCTGACGCCGTCGGGGAACGCAAATCGTTTGTCGCAAAAGTTAAGCATTCGTGCGCAAAAAACGAAGCGATCTGGCGGTATTATCCCTGATTAGTGTCAGCCACGACAAGAGCCGATGAAGGCGTTTGCACTCTTGTCGGGCAATGCATTCCGGCGCTGCCCTGTTTTAGGCCAGATGACGCATGACACGTTTCTCGATGTGCTTGAATGCCAGTACCAGGGCGAAGGTGAGCAGCAGGTACACCAGCGCGGCAAAGCCGAATGCCGCAAAGGGCGCATAGAACCGGGAGTGAATATCCCGGGCCGCACCGGTGAGGTCCACCAGGGTGACCACGCTGGCAATGGAACTGGCGTGCATCATGAAAATAACCTCATTGCTGTAGGCCGGCAACGCCCGGCGCATGGCGCTGGGCAGGATGAGGCGCCACATGACCTGAGGTTTTGACAGCCCGTAGGCCTGCCCTGCTTCTATTTCGCCCCTTGGGGTTTCCCGGATGGCACCATAGATGATTTCGTTGGTGTAGGCGGCGGTATTCAGGACAAAGGCGATCAGGCAGGGCACAAAGGCCTCCCGGAATATAAACCAGAACGCCGATTGCTGAATGCCCTCGATAAAGGCCACACCGAAGTAGATGATATACAGCTGAATCAGCAGGGGCGTGCCGCGGAAGATGTAGGTGAACAGCCAGATCGGCCAGGCCAGCCACCAGCGACCGCTGGCACGGGCGATGGCCAGGGGGACGGCCAGGATCAGACCCAGCACCAGGGCAAGGAAGACCAGTTGTACCGTCATGGTCAGACCGTCCCAGTAGTGCAGTAGGGTCCGGGCGTTGAAAATCCGATTGTCAGCGAGCAGTTCTGTGATCAATTCGTTCATGCGCGAATCACTCCCCGGCTGGCGCGCCTGTGCAGTGCCTTGATACCCAGTTCGGAACCGGCGGTCAGTGCCAGATAGACGACTGCCACGGGAATGAAGAACAGAAAAGGCTCGTGTTCGGCCCGGGACGCTCGGGTTGCCACCAGTACCATGTCGTTGAGGCCGAGTATGGATACCAGGGCCGTGGTCTTGAGCAGGACCTGCCAGTTGTTGCCCAGCCCGGGTAATGCATGGCGGGTCATCTGTGGGACCATGATGCGGAAAAAGACTCTGGCCCGGCTGAGCCCGTAGGCATGGCCGGCTTCCAGCTGTTGCCGGGATACCGCCATGAAGGCGCCGCGAAAGGTTTCTCCCATGTAGGCGCCGAAAATGAAGCCCATGGTCAGTCCGCCGGCGATAAAGGGATTCATGAAGTACGAAATACGCACACCCAGCAGGTCGCCCAAGGCGTCCAGCACCAGGTTGATGACGATCTGCCCGCCGTAGAACAGGATGAGCATGAGCACCAGATCCGGGACGCCCCGAATCAGCGTGGTATAAACGGTGGCGACGCTGCGCAGCAGGACGCTGGACGAGAGTTTGGCGGACGCTGTGGCCAGTCCCAGCAACAGTGCCAGGCCCAGAGACAGAAACGCCAGTTGCACAGTGAGCCAGGCACCACGCATGATAGCCGGGCCGTAGCCTAGTAAATCAATCATAAGGGAGTATCCGTGACGGGGGCCTGGTGGCAGCCCCCGGTTGTCGTTGGTCCCTGCGCCACCCGGTACAGGACCGGGCGGCAGTCTGGAACCGAGCGCGGTTTAAATCATGATGTCGTAGCTGAAGTAGCGATTCATGATTGCTTCATAGGTTCCATCGTCCTTGACCCGCTGCAAGCCTTCATTGAAGGTCTCGGCCAGTTCTTCGTCGTCCTGGCGGAAGGCCGCGCCTACACCCTGACCAAAGATGGATACCGGCTCACTGACGGTGTCGCCGACGGTTTCGAAACCGGGCCGACCGAGAATGGTCTGGTCACCCACGGGGAAGTCCAGGAACACCGCATCAAGTCGGTCGCCTTCCAGGTCCAGTACCAGGTCATCGGCAGTGGCGTAGCGGCGCACGTCGATGCCCTCCAGATAATCGGTAACATAGTCGTCCTGAATGGTGCCACGCTGAACGCCAACCCGCAGGCCAGCCAGTGATGCGTGGTCGTCAGGGTTGATATCGGACCCGGAGCGGACGAACCAGCCGCTTGGCGTGGTGTAGTAGGGTTCGGAGAACAGCACCTGTTCGGCGCGTTCCTCGGTGATGCTCATGGATGAGAAAATCACGTCGTATCGGCGTGACAGCAAGCCGGGAATAATGCCGTCCCAGGCCTGGATTACCCATTCACAGTTCAGCCCCATTTCCTCGCAGACGGCTTCGCCCAGTTCGATTTCGAACCCGGTGAGGTTGCCGTCGGAATCCTGGTACTCGAAGGGTTCATAGGGCACGTCAACCGCCATGCGGATGGTGCGGTCCTCGTCTTCACTGCAGGCGGCGAGAAACAAGACGGCCGTAAGGGCCAGTGACAGAGTGGTGAATAAACGATTCATGTCCTTCCTCGTGTTTATTGTCTGGGTTGAGTCTGTCCATTCGCCCGGCCGGGCCGGGCTTTCCTTCGACAGAGTCAGTAAGTGGGTTGCAGGAACTTCTTCAGGCGCTCTGAACGTGTGCTGTTGAACACCTCGTCCGGCGAACCTTCTTCTTCAATCATGCCCTGATGCAGGAAGAGCACCTTGTTGGACACATCCCGGGCGAAACTCATTTCATGAGTCACTACCACCATGGTCCGGCCCTCTTTGGCCAGGTCCCGCATGACTTGCAAGACTTCGCCCACCAGTTCCGGGTCCAGCGCTGATGTGGGCTCGTCAAACAGGAGAACGTCGGGATTCATGGCCAGCGCCCGGGCGATGGCGGCACGCTGTTGCTGCCCGCCGGACATTTGTGCCGGATAGGCATCCTTGCGTTCGTACAGGCCGACCTTTTTAAGCAGGGCCTCGCCTTTTTCCACTGCCTCGGCCTTGCTCTGCCCCAGCACCTGTATGGGCGCTTCGATGACGTTCTGCAGAGCGCTCATGTGGGACCAGAGGTTGAAGTTCTGGAACACCATGGACAACCGGGCGCGGACACGCTGTACCTGTTTGGGATCGGCAGGCACGCGCTCACCCCGATGCAGGCGAAATTTCAGTTCTTCGCCGTGGACGGTGATATCACCCTTGTTGGGTATTTCGAGCAGATTGATGCAGCGCAGAAAGGTACTTTTACCGGAACCGGAGGACCCGATCATGGAAATCACATCACCTTTTTCGGCGGTGAGTGAGAGACCCTTGAGCACCTCCGTTTCGCCGAATGATTTGTGGATGTCCCGGACCACCAGAGGGGGTTGTGAGTCGGACATGCGTACTCCCGTATTGTGTTATTGGCGGCGTTGAGTCAGTGCAAATCAGGCCGCAAAGCCTTGCCCTGACCACCTGCGCGTTCTGTTTGTGAGCGACACTAACGCACAAGCGCTGTGCCGAAATCAATTCAGCTGTCGCAATCTGAAAGCTTCATGCGCAAAACTGAACCGTGAGCCAGTGGATGTATAGTGTGCCATATCAGGCGCACAAGTGGACCTTTAAGCAATCAATTTGCCAACTCTGACACGTCAAGTGCTCTGCACACCCTGTGCGGATCCGTGTCCCGGTCGGGGCAGACGCTCAGGGCCGGATATGGGATCATCCCGGTATCAAACGTACAGACTGGCAGAGGCGTTCAGCATGAATCAGACGGTATCACGGGTTGCGGTTGTTGGTGGGACACATGGCAATGAAATTGCCGGTGTTCATCTTCTGGACTACTGGCGAGAGAACCCGGAGCAGGTGACCCGGCCCTCCTTCGAAACCGAATGCGTGTTCGCCAATCCGGAAGCGCACAGGTGCATGACGCGTTTTCTGGATCAGGATCTGAACCGTCAGTTCGGGCTCGGGGATCTGCGTGATCCGACGCTCACCGGCTATGAACACAGTCGGGCCAAGGTGCTGGACGCGCAATTGGGGCCGAAAGAAGATCCGCGGGTCGACTTTGTCATCGACCTCCATACCACCACGGCCAACATGGGCCTGACCCTGGTGATCCGGGAGTCATCGCCGCTGTTGCTGGACCTGGTGTTCTACATCCGGGAACACATGCCGGAAGCGGTTCTGTTTTACGAACCCGAGCCTCGTGAAGAGGATGCCTTTCTGACCAGCCTGGGACGCCAGAACGGTCTGCTCATCGAGGTGGGGCCCTCGCCCCAGGGGCTGTTGCGAGCGGATGTGTTCGAGCTGTCGCGCCGGGCCACGGTGCACGCACTGGATTTCCTGCACCACTACAATCAGGGCACGGTCCCGGAATTGCCGGCCACTCAGCCGGCATTCGAGTTCGTTGAACGGCTGGGCTACCCCCTGAATGATCGCGGCGAGCGCTGGGGCATGGTGCATCCCGATGCTCAGGATGCCGATTACAGCGCTGTCGAGACGGGTGCGCCCCTGTTTCTCACCTTTGACGGCGAAACCCTGACCTATGATGGCACGGAGACCCGCTACCTCGCGTTTGTCAACGAAGCCGCCTACTACAAGAGCAATGTGGGTCTGGAACTGATGCGCCGGTTTGAGCTCAAGCGCCGCCCCTGAGGGCGGCCTCGGGGTTACAGACTGTCGCGTCCGTGCGGCTCGTCCAGATTCAGGGCCGGGCCCTTGGGCACGATGCGGGTGGGGTTGATGGTGTCGTGGCTGTAGTAGTAATGGCGCTTGATGTGCGTCATGTCCACGGTGGCTGCAATGCCCGGTTGCTGATAGAGCTCACGCAGGTAGCCGCTGAGGTGCGGGTAGTCGGCAATGCGGCGCAGGTTGCACTTGAAGTGACCCACATAGACTGCATCGAAGCGCACCAGGGTCGTGAATAACCGCCAGTCGGCCTCGGTTATCTGGCTGCCGGCGAGATAACGGCGCTTGCTCAGCAGGTCGTCCAGCCAGTCCAGGCTGTCGAACAGGTCGGTGAAGGCCTCCTCATAGGCGCTCTGGGTGGTGGCAAACCCTGACTTGTACACGCCATTGTTGACTGTGTGGTAGACCCTCTCGTTGATGGCGTCGATCTCGCTTCTCAGTGCCTCCGGGTAGAAGTCCTGAGTATCACCGGTGAGCTCGTTGAACGCACTGTTGAACATGCGGATGATGTCGGCGGATTCATTGCTGACAATGGTCTCGGTTTTCCGATCCCAGAGTGCGGGTACGGTGACCCGCCCGGTATAGTCCGGTTTCGCCTTCAGATAGAGTTGATAGTGAAAATCCAGACCAAACAGTGTGTCGCCCACGGGGGTGGGGGAGTCCAGTTCCGGGCCGCTGTATTGCCAGCCGTTGGACAGCATGTCCGGGTGTACGGTACTGACACTGATGTGCTGGTCCAGTCCTTTGAGATGACGGAAGATCAGCGTGCGGTGTGCCCAGGGGCAGGCCATGGATACAAAAAGATGGTAACGGCCCGACTCGGCCTTGAAACCCGCCTCTCCGGTGGGGCCTGCCGCGCCATCGGCGGTGATCCAGGAGCGGAACTGAGCGTCTTCGCGCACGAAGCGACCGCCGCTTTTGTCTGTGTCATACCACTGATCGTGCCATTGTCCGTCTACCAGTAAACCCATGAGCCTACTCCAGAATGCTTTGAATGTGGGGCCATTATGCGCATACCGCGGATCGGACCATAGCAGAACTATCTGAAGGCGACATTCAGTTAAATTGAATGCCGGAGGGCACACCCGTCGGTCCATTGTTCGCCTGCCTTTAAACCGGCTATAGTAGGGCATGATTCCACTGGGCAACGCCGAGGCCATTATGCGCTATTACCATCCCGAGATTCAGCCGTACCAAACCCATCAGGTTGATGTGGGTGACGGTCATGTGCTCTGGGTGGGCGAAAGCGGCAATCCCGACGGGTTGCCCGTGGTGGTGATTCACGGCGGACCGGGTGCGGGCAGCGGTGAGTCGGACCGGTGCCTGTTTGATCCCCACCGTTACCGCATTATCCAGTTTGATCAGCGTGGCTGTGGCCTGTCCACGCCGCACGGCAGTCTGGAGGCCAACACGCCGGAACATCTGGTGGCTGATATGGAGATCATCCGCGAGACGCTGGGCATTGATACCTGGGTGTGCTTTGGCGGTTCCTGGGGCAGTACGCTGGCGCTGCTATACGGCCAGGCGCATCCGGACAGGGTGTCGGGGTTTATTCTGCGGGGCATTTTCCTGTGCCGACACCAGGATCTCGACTGGCTGTATAACGGAGGGGCCGGTCAGGTGTTTCCGGACCACTGGGACGATTTTTCTGCCGCGGTGGATGATGAACGCCCGCTGCTGCCGGTGTATCACCGGCATCTCGTCGGTGATGACGAGCTGGAACGGTCGCGGGCGGCGAAAGCCTGGGCCACCTGGGAAGGACTGATTTCAACCCTCAAGCCTTCACCCAAGCGCGTTGCAGGCATTATTCGTTACCACACGGCTTACGCCATGGCACGCATCTCTGCCGATTTTTTCATGACCCGGGATCGCTGGCTGCCACGGCCGCTGGAACAGAACATGGACCGGCTGGCCAACCATCCGGCCATTCTGCTGCACGGTCGCTATGACATGGTCTGTCCTCTGGACAACGCCTGGACACTCAAGCAGCACTGGCCGAGTGCCCGTCTGGAAATCATCCGTGAAGCTGGCCACTCGGCGCAGGATCGCGCCCTGACCGATGCCTTGCTGAAGGCCACCGAGGACATGGCCGAAACCCTGGGCGCACCAGCGTCATCGGCTTGATGCCCGCCTGATGTCATCCGCTGCCACCACAGTTTTGCCGCCGCGCCAGACCCTGTTGCTGACCGGTCCGGATGCCTGGCTGGCCAGACAGCGTGATGCCCTGGGTGAACACAGTCGGCAACAGGGGTTGACCAGCCTGTGTGTGTGTCACTCGCCGTCTCTGGACCTCCGCCAACGCGCCCTCTGGACCGATTGTCTGCCCGGGCGTCAACTGGTGCGTATGCTGGGACGCAGCTATGATCGCATTGTTCTGGACTGGTCCGGTCACTGGCAGACCAATCACCTCAGTCAGGCCGTCGGTGCGTTGCGTGCCGGTGGCGAATTGATCCTCCTGCTGGCCGAACGATCTCAATGGCCGCACCGGTACGCCTGGTCAGACTCTGGCAGGTTGAATTACTTCCCCTGGTGGTACAGGACACTCATCGCCGAAGGTGCCATTGAGCTCACGCCCGAGACCCAGCACCGATTGGCCGATGTCAGGCTCGCCGAGCCACCAATATCCGTTACGCCGCCCGATACGGACCCACTGGCGCTGGTGACAGAAGATCAGGCCGTGGCCGTGCAGCAGATTGTAGCGCGCGCCAATGGCCCGCCATCCTGTACCGTGTTGACTGCCGGGCGTGGCCGGGGCAAAACCCTGTCTCTGGTACTGGCGGCTCAGACCCTGGCGACACAAGGCCATCGGGTGGTCCTGACCGCCGCTCTGCCCGATCACCTGGCGGAGCTGTCGCATTGGCTGTCGGCGACTCCGGCAGCCGAGGCCATCACGCTGATGCTCTGGGAGCAGGTATCGGCAGATCATCTGGAAGATGCGATCCTGCTGGTGGATGAGGCCGCCGTGCTGGGGGTGCCGAGATTGCAGCAACTGGTGTCTGCGAGTCGGCATCAGGTGCTGGCCACCACCACCGACGGTTACGAAGGCAGCGGACTGGGGTTCATGCTGAGGTTCATGCCCTGGTTGGCCAAACGGGCCCCGGGGTTTGCGCACCTGACCCTGAGCACACCGGTGCGCTGGGCCGAGAACGATCCGGTCTCGCGACAACTGGCGGCTGCATTGCTCTACCCGCAGTTGGACGACCCGCGACCGGGTGACCCGCCGCCGGAACCGCCGCAACCTCTTGATCTGGCCGCCAGTCTGGATGACCCGGCTGTACGGACCCAGTGGGTCAGGCTGTTGGCCGAAGCCCATTACCAGACCCGACCGGACGATCTGCGCCAGTGCCTGGACAACCCCGAAGTCCATGCCTGGGGCGTCTGGCAGGGGCCCCGGCTGGTGGGCTTGATGGTAGCGCTGGAAGAACCGCCCCTGGCCGAGGACCTGGCCGAGCAAGTCTGGGTGGGCACCCGTCGCCCGGCGGATCAACTGGCCAAACAGAGCATGGTGGGCCAACTGGGCCACCGGCCGGCGGCACGCTGGCGCGGATTGCGCATCTGGCGGCTTGTGGTGCATCCCGAATGGCAGCGCCAGGGCATAGCCTCCGGGCTGTTGGCCGAGGCGAGTCAGTGGGCAGAGGACAACGGCTGTGACTACCTGGCGGCATCGTTCGGGCTGACGCCGGAGCTGGCCGGGTTCTGGCGGCGGCTGGATTACGTGCCGGTGCGCCTGGGCCATCGGGCGGATCCGGCCAGCGGCCAGCGTTCGCTCCTGGTGGTGCGGGCCTCCGCGCGACCGGGGGCCGACGAGGTGGCTGCCTGGGCCCACGCCAGCGCCGAACTGCTGGCAGAAAACTGTCTGCTGCATGTGGATCAGGCCCGAACCCTGTCGGACAGCGTGCTCGCTGATCTTGCCGGCTGGGTACCGCCACCACCCATGGAAGCGCACGTGCGGGCTCGTGTGCGCCACTGGTGTCAGAGTCATCAGCCTGAGGACAGTCTGCGCCCGCTGTTGGCCCTGGCGCTCTGGCACTGTTGCTATTGGCGCCCGCACGTCGGGCGGCTGACGGTCGAGGACCGGGAGCCCTTGTTGCTGCAGGTGGCCATCCACCGGCTGTGGCGCAATGAGCCCTGGGCCGATATCCAGCAGCGACTGCATCTGTCGGACCGCAAGGCGCTGCAGGCCATGCTGCGCAATCGACTGCTGGCCGCGGTAGCGCCTGACTGAGCGATGTGTTAAAAGATTCTTCAATTGAATTGAGGTACGGATATGATTTTTCTGGTGCGGCATGGCGAGACACTCTGGAACACCGAACACCGTCGTCAGGGCCGGGGTGATTCGCCTCTGACCGACCACGGAATCGCCCAGTCGAAGGCAGTGGCCAATGCCCTCAAAGATTATCTTGGCGATTCGAAACAACCCATTTCCCTGGTGACCAGCCCGGCGGGCCGGTCGCAGCGCACCGCCCTGATGATCGCCGATGCCCTGGGCCTGAACCACGACGGCATCCGGGAAGTCCCGCAATTGGCGGAAATGGATTTTGGCGACTGGCAGGGCCTGACGGATGCCGAGATTGCCCAGCGATTTCCTGAGCAATGGCGAGACCGGCAACTGAACCGCTGGTTTTTCCAGTACCCTCAGGGAGAGAGCTATCCGCTGCTTTGCAGCCGCGTGGCCCAGTGGATGGAGTCGGCCGAGGACGAGCCGGGCATTGTGATCGCTGTCACTCACCAGTGGACCAGTCGGGTGATCCGTGGCCAGTATCTGCGACTGCCCAAGGAAGAAATGTTCGACCTGACCCATGAGCACGGCTTGATTGTGAAGCTCGAAAATGGCCAGGAAGAGATTATCGAGGTCAGGGACGGCGCCTGATGAAAGCGGTGTTGCAGCGAGTTACCCAGGCCTCTGTCAGTGTGGAGGGGGCCGTTGTCGGGGCCATCGACCAGGGCCTGCTGGTGCTGGTGGGCATGGAGCCCGATGATGGTCAGGCAGAACTCAAGCGCATGGTCGAGCGCCTGCTCAGCTACCGGGTGTTTGGAGATGACCAGGGGCGGATGAACAACAGCCTCGGCGACATCGGCGGCGGTCTGCTCCTGGTCCCCCAGTTCACCCTTGCCGCCGACACGCGCAAGGGCAATCGCCCGGGTTTTTCCACAGCCGCCCCGCCGGAGCGGGCAGATGAGCTGTTTACCGAGATGGTGACGCTTGCTCGGAGTCGACATAATCCGGTGGCTACCGGCCAGTTTGGTGCCGACATGGCGGTGAGCCTCACCAATGACGGTCCGGTCACCTTCTTGCTGGAAACATGACCTTGTCGGGAGTGACTCACCAGTTGTAGTCGCGCCGCACAGCTTTCACAACGCCGTCGATGATCCGTTGGCCGCGGTCACCGTTGGTCATGACCACCACCCCGTTTCCCGACTGCACCTGACCCAGCATGTAGGTCCTGTATCCGGGGCTGATGCCGTCGTACGAAATAAGGGTTTCGGCGCCAATGCGCTCCACGCGCACACCCAGTCCCACCCCACACCCCTGGGGGGTGAGCATTTCGTTGATCAGATTGTTGTCGGTGAGAATGCGCCCGACACCGCGCTCGGCGGCCATGATCTCCAGCATCACACTGGCTATGTCGGACGGGCTGGCCCACAACCCGGAAGAGCCTCGCTCCACGAATCGGCGATACCCATTGGGCAGGGTGTCGCCCTGCCAGTCATGTCCCTGGGCGGGGGCTGACAAGCCGATCAACCGATACCGGGCGGGCACGTTGAGCGGTGTAAACACACTGCGGTTCAGCCAGGCGGTAAAGGAGCCGGAGGTCTGTTCTTCCAGCCAGAGTGCCAGTATTTCATAGGCGGCGGCCGATTGATGGCAGGTGTTGCCGGGTTCTCCTGCCAGCCGCACGCCCTCGGTGTTGGCGGGCGGTTCGCCGTTCAGCAGGGCCAGTGAGCCGGGTTGCTGTTCGCCCGGCAGGTAGCCCCGGTAACGGGTCGGTGTCAGGCCGCTGCGGTGGCTGAGCAGGTGGCGCAGAGTCAGATCATCACCGGACCAGCGGCTGTTGCCGGGAATCTGCCACCGGGAGAGCCCCTCATTGACCGATTGATCCAGGCCGGTACCACTTTGCTGCAGATAGGCCAGCACGCCCAGGGCAGTAATAAGCTGGCTCAGGTCGCCCGCCTGGAAGGGTGTGGATGAGCGCACGGCCCGCCCGTCTCCTTCGGCCAGAAAGCCCAGCGACCACTGACGCACCAGACGATGATTCTCCAGAATGGACACGCTGACGCCGGGCACCTTGGCGTCTGCCAGCGCCTGCTCAATCGTTGCTACGCAATCGGGATTCTGGTCCGGATTGCTGCACAGGGTATCGTTCTGACTGCAGCCAGCCATAACGAGGAAGGCCGGGATCAGCCAGCGGCGGCGTTGAAACATAGGATGCACTGAACCAGGGCTCCGGAATGATCGAACGATGATGCCACAGGGCACTCAGGCCGAGCAAATGCGGTGTCGCCGGGCACTGTCAGCGCACGATGGCCGTGAGCGCCGGTTCGAGTTGTTCGTAACGCCATTCGAACCCGGCATCGCGCAGACGCTGCGGCACCGCGCGAGTACTGGCCATCATCAACTCGGTGCGTTCACCCAGTACCGGTTTGAGAGCCCAGCGAGGCGGTGACAGCCAGACCGGGCGACCCAGGGTCTTGCCCAGGGTGCGGGCGAAGTCGCCATAGCGGACCGGGTTGGGAGCGGTGATGTTGAAAGGGCCGCTCAGGGTTGGGGTTTTCATGAGGAACATCACTGCATTGACCCAGTCGTCCAGATGGACCCAACTGAACCAGAACTGGCCGTCACCCAGAGAACCGCCCAGGCCCAGCTTGAAGGCGGGCAAGAGGGGCTTGAGCATGCCGCCTGGCCCCATGACCAGGCCGGTGCGCAGGTAAACCGTCCTGATTCGTGCTTTCTCCGCCGCCTCGGCGGCGTTCTCCCAGGCCACCACCATTTCGGTGGGCCAGCCGCGACCGTAGTCGTGGTCTTCCGTCAGCAGCGCATCGGCACGATCGCCATAAAACCCCACGGCGGAACCGGTCAGGAATACCTCGGGCGGTTGTTCCTGACGGGACATCCACTGCACCAGTTTTTCGGTGGTCTTGATGCGCGATTGCATCAGGGTTTCCTTGCGCGCGCGGGTCCAGGGCAGGGTAAACAGGTTAGCACCGGCGAGGTTGACCACCGCATCCACGGGCTCGGCTATATCATCCAGACGCTCCACCCACTGCGCCGGGAAGTCATGCTTGCGGGTCTGTTTGCCGGGGTTGCGGCTGAGGATGACCAGCTCGTGACCCTCCTGAGTCATCTGCCGCGCAAGGGCCTGACCCAAAAACCCGCTGCCTCCGGTGATCAATACACGCATGGTCATCCCTCCTCTCTGAATGCTCTGACTGGTTGCATGCCCTTCTTCGTCTGTCTTGTGTCGATGAAAATCCGTAAAAAACGATGATGGACGTGGCGTATCCAGTGTAGTTCATCCAGCGACGGCATGGTATGGGTCAGGGTCAACCCGCCTCCTGGTCAGGAAAGTTGGTTTACAGGCCTTTCACTGCGTAGATACCCGGGGCGTTGCGCCAGTAGCCCTTGTAGTCCATGCCGAAGCCGAAGATGTATCGGTCAACGCATTTGAGACCTTCATAATGCACGGTCATCTCGGGTCGCACCTTGCGATCATGATCCTTGTTCACCAGCACGGCGATTCGGACGTCGCGGGCACCGGCTTCATAACAGTGATCCACAATGGCTGCCAGGGTGCCGCCTTCGTCGTAGATATCGTCCACGATCAGCACGCTGCGGTCGCTCACGTCCTGCGCCGGAAAAGCTCGCCAGTCCAGATCGCTGCCGGTGGTTTCGCCGCGATACCGCGTGGCGTGCAGGTAGCTGATTTCCAGCGGGAAGTTCAGTCGGGTCACCAGTTGACCGGTGAGCACCAGGGCGCCGTTCATGACAGAGAACACCACGGGGTTGGTGTCCGCCATATCCCGGATAATACCCTCGGCCATGCGATCCATTGCCTGATTGATCTCGGCGGGCGAGTACAGCGTGTCGGCTTCTTTCATCACCTGTTCGACGTCGGTGAGCAGTACAGACATGAGACTTCCATAGCGTATAAAAAACGAGCGCGTATAATCCACATCTCAAACCTAAATCTCAAGGGGTAATCGGGGATTCTATGCGAAAAGCACTCATGTGGGCTCAGGCGGAAAACCGGGTCATCGGGCGAAACAACAAGCTGCCATGGTATCTGCCGGAGGATCTCAAGTACTTCAAGCGCACCACCTATGGCAAACCCGTGATCATGGGCCGCAAAACCTTCGACTCCATCGGCAAGCCATTGCCCGGGCGAGCCAATATCGTGGTTACCCGCCACCCCGATGACCTGCCCGCCGGTGTGCACGGCGAAACCAGTCTGCAGGCCGCCTATGAGCGGGCCGAGGCCGATGCGCTGGTGAACGGCAAGGAAGAGATCATCGTCATGGGCGGTGCCCAGATATACGAGCTGGCGCTGCCTGATGCCGATCGCCTGTATGTTACCCATGTGCATGCCGAGGTCGAGGGCGACGCCCGGTTTCCGCAAGTGAACTGGAACGACTTTGTCGAGGTCAAGCGCGCCGACCATGCCGCGGAGGGCCCCAACCCCTATGACTACAGCTTTGTAATCTATGATCGGGTGGCGGCTGAGTAAGCGCCAACCTGATGTCCTGTGTGCTAACGTGACTGACAAGACCTCCACTGGACAGCAAACCCGGCATGAATTGGCGTCAGATCGATTTAACTCAGCACCCAACCTTACATTCAGAGGCTGCAAAGTTGCTGATGGAAGCCTTTTTGGCCAAAGGCAACAACGCCTGGCCAGACCTTGCGAGCGCCTGCAAGGAGGTCGATGCGTGCGTCGCTGACCCGAACCTTTGCATTGGCTTGCTGATGGACGGGAAACTGGCCGGCTGGGTGGGGCTCAGATCCATGTACGACAGGACATGGGAATTGCACCCGCTGGTGGTTGCGCCAGACCAACAGGGTCAGGGTGTCGGCCGGGCATTGCTGCAAGCCATTGAACAACGTGCCAGGGAACACGGTTTGATCGGTATCGTGCTGGGATCGGATGACGAACTCTTTGAAACCAGCCTGTCCCAAACGAATATCAATGGCAGTAATGCACTGGTTGAAATGCAACAGCTCACCAACCTGAAGCGCCACCCTTTCGAGTTCTACCAGAAGTGCGGTTACAGTGTTGTGGGCATCATTCCCAATGCCAATGGCAAGAACAAACCCGACATCTGGATGTGGAAAGACCTGACCGATTGAACGGCCATCAGTGACGATACGGATGTCCAGATAAGCTGAATCATTTACCGGAAAAGAGCAGTTGTCTTTTGTAATTACATACTATACTGTATGGTATGTAATTAACGGAATCTGTCCAGGGAGACCCGCATGACACTGTCATCCACACCCACCCCGGCCGTCAATACGGCCAATCGTCTGGCTCGCTACAGCGGCTGGTACCTGTTGGCCACCGGTATCATTCACAATGCCATCGGACTGATCGCCGGCGGGTCGATTCTCGCGGGCATCCATCAGGACGGGTGGTGGAATACCATCGAGTCCGCCGCCGGTATCAACTTTGAACGCAGTGCCATTGTCTGGTTTCTGGTGCTGGGGTTTTTCTGGATGCTGATGGGTTATCTGATGCAGGCCTGGCAGCGTGAAACGCGCAAGCCGCTGCCGGCCATCATCGGCTGGGGCCTGCTGGCAAACGGCATCTGGGTGGCCATCATGTTACCGGCCTCAGGGGCATGGCTGGTGCTCCTGCAGGGTGTGATTCTGATCTGGGCCCGGCGCGCCTCATGAAGACACGGTCATCGGACTGGCTGAACAAGGGTCTGGCGCTGCTGGCAGAGTCCGGCCCGGATGCACTGACCATCGACCAGTTGTGTCGCCATCTGGGGGTTACCAAGGGGTCGTTCTATCACCATTTCTCGGGCCGGGAAGACTACCTGCATGCATTGATCCGCCATTGGCGCGAGCAGCACACGGAACAGCTTATTGCCGCGACCGACCGACTGGCTCCGGCGCAGCGCAGCAGAGGCCTGAGTGAGATGGCGCGCAATGCGGATACCGGGGTGGAAAACGCTATTCGTACCTGGGCGCGTAGTGATTCGGCGGTTGCAGACCAGTTGGCGCAGGTTGACCGGGCCCGTATCGATTATCTGCAGCGGTTGATGGCGTCACGGCTGGCACCGGATCAGGAGGCCGACAGGGTGGCAAAGCTGGTGTATGCGCATTTTGTGGGCGCGCAGCAGTTGCAGGGCCTGATCAGTTCGGCTGACTGGGAAGCCATGGAGCAACTGCTGGAAACCGCCTTGTTGAAACAGTCCATGCCGGACCTGCCCGCAACGGTGACTGATCATCTGGCAGCCCCGATCCGGGCCGAGCGCCTGGTGCAGGGTACCAGCAATGATCTCTGGCGTTTGCGTACCCCCGAGGGCGACTGGGTGTGGCGTCGTTTCGCGCCCGCAGGCCGCACACCGGGTGTGGACCGCAGCCGGGAGCGCACCGTGCTGCAGGCGCTGGCCTGGCAGACCTGGGTACCTCAGGTCGAACTCTGGACGGATCAGGGCATGCTGATGCCCTTCTACCAGGGTGAGGCGCCACATGCCGACACGCTGACGTCGGCAGACAGGTTGGCACTGCTGGATTGCCTGGTGGCACTCTGGCAAACACCAGTGGACTGGCTAGCCTATGATTACCACGAAATGGTGATGGATTACGCTCGTACAGCCCCGGATGACTCGATCAATCGCGACCGCGTAGACCGATTGCAGGCCCAATGTGCCCAATGGCCGGCGGCCTCACCCTTGCTCACGCACCACGATCTGCATGCGGGGAATCTCCTGTTGCACCACGATCGCTGGATGTTGCTGGACTGGGAATATGCGTCGCCGGGCAATCCCTGGATTGATGCGGTGAGTGTGGATCGCTGGCTGGGTCTCAGCGAGGCGGAAAAAGCACACTTGGCACCGGCACTGGCTCGGTGGGCACTGCCGGGCGACAGTTGGCAGGCCTATCACGCCTGGGTCGACGATCTGGAAGCGCTCTGGTACACGGCCAGGGGCGAATAATGGCCAGTCAGGGCCAACTGACCGTTTGTCGCGCGTCCTGCCACTGTCCCAGATCGAAGTAGCGGTTGAACAAGAGCCGCTCGGCCTGGACCGACTCCAGGCTCACAAACTCGAAGTGCACACGGGCCCCCGGGCCGCGCTGGGTCAGTGCGCTGCAGGACAGGGAAGACACACAGCCCATTTTTGGATAACCACCGATGGTCTGCCGGTCACGCAGCAGCACGATGGGTTGACCGTCCTGAGGGAATTGCACGGCCCCCAGGGCAATGCCTTCGGAAATCACGCCGGAGGTGCCGGGTGTAATAACGGGCCCTTCCAGACGATACCCCATGCGATCGATGCGTTGCGATACGGTGTAGGTCCCGGTGATAAAGCGTTGCCGATCCAGGGTACTGAATTGCTCATACTGATAGCCGGGTACCAGCTTCAGGGTCAGCGGCAAGCGGTAGTCCGGTCGATACCGATCAGCCAGTTGACGCGCCTTGACCGGTCCGCGCCGGCCTGATTCATAGGGTAGCCAATCGCCCTGTTTCAGAACTCCGCCGTCCAGGCCCCCCAAGCCTTCGCGCACCACTGTGGACCGGCTGGAGAACCTCACCGGTGTCTGCCAGCCACCCAGAACAGCGAGGTAGGCTCTTAGCCCGGCGACAGGTCGCTCGAAAACAAGACGATCGCCCAGCCGAACGGACGCCGTGGACCAGGGCGCAATGGGTTCACCGTTCAGCGTCGTTGACAGGTCGGCCCCGGTGACGGCGATCATGGTAGAGGCGTCAAATACCGCCTCGAATTGCCCCATGAGCACCTCTACACAGGCAGCCCCAGGAGAGTTGTCGAGCAATTTGTTGGCCCAGCGATAGGCGTGTTCGTCGGCGGCACCGCCTTCGGTGAGCCCTGTCTGCTGAGCACGGATCCGACCGGCATCCTGAATCGTCGCGTGCCAGCCCGGGCGGACAATCTGCAAGCCGCTCATACCGTGCCACCCAGGGCAACAAATTCGTCCCGGGAAACGGCCCGAAAGCGCACGCGGTCGCCCACCCTGAGCAGGGCGGATTCGTCCAGCGGTTTGTCGGGGTCGAAAAGGCGTGTGGGGCTGCGGCCGATGACCTGCCAGCCGCCGGGAGACGCCTTGGGGTAGACGGCGGTCTGGGCGTCGGCAATGCCGACACTGCCGGCCGCCACCTGTTCTCTGGGGGTGGCATGACGCGGACTCACCAGGCGTTTATCGACCTTGCCGAGAAAGCCGAACCCGGGATTAAATCCCAGGGCAAATACCTGATAGGTTTTGCCGGTGTGCAGTCGGATCGCCTCGTCAACGCTCAGGTTTCTGTCACGGGCCAGGGTTTCGAGATCGTAGCCCACCGCCGGGTCGTACCAGACCGGGATGTCGACCTGGCGTCCTTCAGCCGCTTGCGTCGGCGCGTCATTCAGCCTGGCCAGGCATTGCCGCAACCGCGCTCTTGCCGCCTCCAGCGTCAGCAGATTCAGATCGTAGATGACCAGCAGGGTGGTATAGGACGGAATGATGTCCAGCAGGGCGTCGCCCAGATCGTCTTCCACTAGGGCCTTGAGCGTCAGAATCTGCGGGGTAAGCGCTTCGCTGATCTCGTCTCCCA
>LFIK01000024.1_pt1 | contig 94987 bp, 86 predicted proteins | sample 643401 | NCBI WGS metagenome assembly LFIK01 (sample SAMN03777447, study PRJNA286221) | soda lake metagenome | biome: soda lake; feature: Kulunda steppe; material: water; isolation source: sample T5-Br brine of Lake Tanatar-5 | place: Russia: Kulunda steppe | collected 2010-07
ACCTATTAAGCTTTAAAACAAGTTAATATATTGAAGAGATCAAAGAGGAAAATGTTCCAAGCAATTGGACGTTTTTCTCTTTTTCTCATTTTAGGAGTGATTGTATCCAAACCGTTATCCCAGCAATATCGACCCACTCAAAACTTAAAGCATTTTTAAAAGGCAATTTAGAATATGGTTTGTTAATGGATTTCCAACTTGCGGAATTGGACCATATCATCGAAGCCATGCATGCCCATGGTAAGAAGGTATTGATTCATCTTGATTTGATTAAAGGCTTAGCCTCCGATCAATACGGTGCGATTTACTGTATTCAAACCCTCAACATCGCAGGCATCGTCACATCAAAACCTAAAGTTATTCAAGTCTGTAAAAAACGCGAAGTTCTAGGTATCTTGCGTATATTCTTAAAAGATCGCCACTCCTTAAAACAAGGGCTAGATGTGATCGAAGAATGTAAACCAGATATCATAGAAGTCTTGCCATATATGCCACAAATTTTACCTTATATCAGTAAAAGATTTACTAAGAAAATTTTTATGGGTGGTTTAATCACCCACCAAACCCACATTAACCAATGTATTGAAAATGGCGCCAATTCAATCACAACATCCAAGATTGAATTATGGAATCCCTCAAGCACTCAAATTGAAAGGAAGTTTTAATATGACTTATGATTTTTTAATAATCGGTTCAGGCATCACAGGGGCCTCAATCGCGAGAGAACTCTCAAAATATAATACCAACACCATTGTCTTAGAAAAAGAAAACGATGCGGCCAATCACGCGACCACCGCAAACAGCGCCATTATTCATAGCGGGTATGATCCAGATCCTAATTCTTTAAAAGCAAAACTTAATGTTGAAGGCAACAAACTCTATGACACCTTAGAAGAAGAATTGGATATTCCCTTGTTCAAAAATGGTGCCTTTATGGTAGCGCACGATAAAGAAGAGGAAGGATTGCTCGAAAGATACTTACAAAGAGCCATCACCAATGGCGTCCCAGGGGTAGAGATTTTAGATCAAAAAAAGGCAAGAGAAATGGAACCGAACTTAGCCGATTCTGTCACAAAAGTTTTAAATTTACCAAGTACGAAAGTAACCTATCCGTGGGAAGTGGCGCTTGCTTCACTCGAAAATGCCATTAAAAACGGGGTAACGTTTGAAAAGAATAAAGCGGTAATAAGCATTGAAAAACACGTTGATTACTACATCGTTAAAACAGAAGATGGATCAACCTATCAAACGCGTTATGTGATTAACGCAGCGGGGGCGTTTGCTGAGAAGATCGCAAAGATGGTAGAAAAGAAATTGCCTTATCATATTCGTCCTAGAAAAGGAGAATATTTGGTTCTTGATAGAAGAGTTAAAGGGTTCTTACAAAGAACGCTTTATCCAACCCCAGATGAAAAAGGAAAAGGAATTTTATTGGTCCCGCAATACCACGGCAACATTTTAATCGGGCCAAACAGTGAAACCCAAGGGTCTTTAGATGATGTATCAAATTCAAAAGGAGGCCTTGGTGTTGTTAAAGAAGGCGCCCTTAAACTGGCAAAAAACATTCCTTTCCACCAAAATATACGTACATTCGCAGGCGTAAGAGCCTCATCTACGCACAAGGATTTCTACATTAAAGAATCATTCGACAATGAAGGATTCATCCATGTTGCGGGGATTGATTCACCCGGCTTAACTGCCGCTCCAGCGATTGCGAAATACGTTATTGAAACGATTATTCAACCTAAAGAAACGTTAAATGTCAACGAAGCATATAACCCCTATAGAAGAGTCATTAAACTGTATGACGATATGACTGCGCAGGAAAAAGAAGCAGCCTTTAATGAAGATTCGCGCTACGGCAATTTGGTGTGTAAATGTGAACGCATTACTGAAGGGGACATTGTCCGCCATATTCACCGCGAAGTCAAAAGCGATAGCGTCAAAGCGGTGAAAAAAAGAGCGCGCGCTGGCGCTGGAATTTGCCAAGGTGGATATTGCGAATATCAAGTCATTAAGATATTGGCCCGTGAACTCGGTAAAACACCACTTGAGGTTAACTACTTTTCCAACAATTCTAACATTTTAAAAAGTGAAACGAAGGTGAAAAAATGAAACCATATGATTTAGTGATTATCGGTGGTGGCGCTGCTGGCTTAGCCGCTTTAAAAGGTGCCTATGATGAAAAATTAAAGATTTTACTGATAGAACGCGATAAAACCTTAGGTGGCATTTTAAAACAATGTATCCATAATGGGTTTGGGCTGCACCATTATAAAGAAGAATTAACGGGTCCAGAATACGCTGAACGCGGGGTTAATGAAGTATTAGGCTTAAATGTTGATATTATCACAGATACAACGGTGATTGACGTTTTAAAAGAAAACGGAACGTTTGAATTAAAAGTGATTAACACATTAAAAGGAGAGCACAGTATCCAATCAACCAGTGTGATTATAAGCAGTGGATGTTATGAAAGAACACGCGGGGCGATCCAATTACCAGGAGACCGCCCAGCAGGCATTATGCCTGCAGGAAGTGCCCAAAGATATTTGAATATGGAAGGCTATATGGTTGGTAAAAAAGTCTTTATCTTAGGAAGCGGAGACATTGGGCTTATCATGGCAAGACGAATGAAATTAGAAGGCGCAGACGTTTTAGGTGTTGCGGAGTTAATGCCCCATTCCAATGGCTTAACCCGTAATATTGTCCAGTGTCTACACGATTTTGATATTCCTTTATTCTTATCACACACCATTAGTGATATTAAAGGCAAAGATGTCTTAGAAAGTCTTACCATTAGTGAAGTGGATGAAAACTTTGAATATATCGATGGCACTGAAAAAACTTTCGAAGTGGATACACTTTTATTATCGGTTGGGTTAATTCCTGATATTAATATGTTTGATTCATTAAAGTTTGATGTCTCGAAAAAGACTGGCGGGGCGATTGTTGATCAAACGTATCAAACAAGTGTCGAAGGTTTGTTTGCCTGTGGAAATGCGCTTCATGTTCATGATTTAGTAGACTTTGTGACTGAAGAATCTACTAAGGCGGGTGCCCAAGCCAAAGCATACATTTTAAATAGTAAAAAGCGTTCTAATAACATGATTTCAGTTACCCCTTCAAGCAATGTTTCATACTTACTGCCACAAACCCTCGATATGGATGATGATTTTGAAGAGGTTATCTTATCATTGCGTACGACAACGAATGCGATGAGTGGAAAATTCCATATCTATCAAGGGGAAAACTTATTATTCACTAAAAAGGCAAGATTTGTGGTTCCTGCTGAGATGGAAAAATTATCAATTAAAAAAGAAATGTTAAAATATAAAGGACCAATAACGGTTCAATTTGAGGTGGTGAATGTATGAAAAAAGATATGATTTGTATTGTTTGTCCGGTAGGCTGTCACGTCAGCATTGATACGGAAAGTCATGAAGTGACCAACAATAAATGTAAACGCGGAGAACGCTATGCCCAAAAAGAACTATTAAATCCGACACGCATGGTCACTTCAACTGTGAGCATTAATTCAATCCACCAAAGAAGAATTCCTGTTAAAACAACCGATGCCATTCCAAAAGATAAAATCTTTGATCTGATGGATATGTTAGAAAGTGTACGTTTAGAAGTTCCTTTTAAAATGAATGATGTCGTGATTGACAATGTTTTTGATACCGGTGTAGATATTGTTGCGACGATGTCTTTAAATGAGTAAGGATTAGAGTAGACAATTTTTGTCTACTCTATTTTCATAAAAGCGATTTAACCATGAAAAAATAAGCGCTCTATGATATATTAATAAGTGATATGGAGTGGTTAGATGTTTATACAACACAGTCAAAAAACAACGTACGAAAAAGTGGTTGATTATTTATGGGTCACCCTAATATTTTTAGGGGTTAGTGTCGCAACTTTATTTATTGGAACAGGCGCAGCATTAAGTGCTGCATTCATCACGGTATATAAGATGCAAACAGATATTGTCGAAGAAAGCATCTTAAACACCTTTAAAAAGCAACTTAAATTAACCTTTATCCCTTCGGTTTTAACGTTTATTGGGATAATGGTTATATTTGGCGGAGGGCTCTATATTACATTAACAATCATCCCTGATGATTATCCTTTGCGTTTGGTGTTGCTTATTTTAGTATTGGTGTATGGTGCTTTATTTTTACAATATGCGTTTCCGATTGTGTCGGTATTTAAACATAGTGGGCCGATTCATTTAATCAAAAACACGCTTCTTTTAATGCATCTTCACCCAATTACGTCGTTTTTATTATTAATGAATGCACTGACGTTTTATGTGATGGTTTTTATACTGCATCCTATATTAATTTATTTGGCATTCATGTTTGTTTTTTACATGCAAGGGAAAATTTTTCAACCAATCTTAAAAATCTATGTAAAACGGATTGCTGAAAAAGAAGATAAAGCACCAATAATCGAATAATGTGAGGGAAAAATATGTCTTATGAAAGTAAGTATTTTAAGCTTTTATCACAAAAGTTTCCAAATGTTCAAAGTGCCGCAACCGAGTTGATTAACTTAAATGCAATTTTAAACTTACCTAAAGGAACCGAGCATTTTATCGCGGATATACATGGAGAATATGATGCGTTTAATCACTTTTTAAAAAACGCGAGCGGGATTTTAAAACAAAAAATTGAGTTAACGTTTAAAGATTTAGATGAAACCAATAAAAAACGGTTGGCTTTTTTCATTTATTATCCCCATGATATGATCAACAAATATCAAAAAGCGTGGGATAATGATGCGTTTGATTTACTCTTAAAAGACGTCTTAAATAGAATGATTATTTTAGCGCGTATTGTTGCGACTAAGTACACCAAAAGCCATGTAGGTAAAAATTTACCAGAAGAGTTTAAATATATTATCCAAGAATTACTCTATGAATCCAATAAACACGAAGATAAAAGACGCTATTATGATGCGATTATGGAAGCCATTTTTAAAACCGGCAGAGAGAAAAAACTGATCATTGAACTCTCTCGCTTTATTAGACGCTTAGCCATTGATAGACTGCATATTGTTGGCGATATTTTTGACCGCGGGCCAAAACCCCATATGGTAATGGATAAAATTATGCGTCAAAAGTTTGTTGATATTCAGTGGGGGAACCACGATATTATTTGGATGGGCGCTGCGAGTGGGTGCAGTGTATCAATAGCCAATGTCATAAGAATTGCGGCGCGGTATAATACACTTGATTGTTTAGAAGACGGGTATGGGATAAATTTAAGACCGTTATCTTCTTTGGCAAATAAACTTTATAAAAACGATTCGTGTGAAGGATTTTATCCTAAAAACACAGAAGATAAAAATGCCTTGTTTGACCATCCAAAGTTTGTCGCAAGAATGCATAAAGCCATCAGCATCATTCAGTTTAAACTAGAAAAAACCTTGATTGATAACAACCCAGGCTTTGACCTTGAAAACCGCTTATTATTGGATTGTGTTGATTTTGAGAACAAAACGATTGAAGTCGATGGCATTACGTATGCTATTGATCATGCGTTTCCTACTGTCAATCAAAATAGTCCCTACGAGTTAACAGAAGAAGAAAATGTTGTCATCAAACATTTACGTCAAATGTTTTTACATAACGAAACATTGCAAAATCATATTCGCTATATGTTTAGAAAAGGCTCAATCTATTTAAGAAGTAACGATGTATTATTACTGCATGCTGGCATCGCGCTCAATGAAGATGGCAGTTTCCGTTCACAAACCATCGATGGAGAAAGCTATAGTGGAAAAGCCTTACTCGATAAATTTGAACAAAAAATTAGAAACGCTTATTTAAATCGTTATGAAGTCAATAATCCCGAAAGAGATTACTTCATTATTTTATGGCAATCACCAAATAGTCCTTTATTCGCAAAAGACAGAATGCGAACCTTTGAGCGTTATTTTATTAAAGATAAAACCCCACATAAAGAAACCATGAATCACTATTTTGAAAAAAGAGAAGATTCGAACATTTTAGACCGTATTTTCGAAGAGTTTTCGATTGATAAAACCCGCGGAAAAATCATTAACGGCCATGTGCCTTTAGACATAACCAAAGGCCATAAAGTCATGCTTGCGGATAAAAGGATTTATCTTATTGATGGAGGCATGAGCAAGCAATATTCTAAACAAACCTCTATTGGAGGATATACCCTTATATCTGATTCCTATGCGTTTTATCTAGTATCTCACGAACGCTTTTCAAACTACCAAAAATTAATTCGCGATGAAAAAGATATAATCAGTATCACTAGAAGCGAAGATATTAACCACCGCAGAACCTATGTATATGACACAGATAAAGGCAAAACCATCCAAACTACAGTGGACGATTTAGCCAAACTCATTGACCTTTACCGTAGTGGTGCGTTAAAAGAAAAAGACTATAAACAAGACTAAAGCCCTTTATTGGGCTTTTTCTTTTAATGGAAACGTTTAAACTAAACAAACCTGTTCTATGAATTTAATACAGCTATTTAGAACTCTTACAAAAAAGTGCATATCACGTGAAAACTTATAAACAGTAAGTTATCATGAAGCTGTCATATAGGTATGGCATTTTATTTTATCGCATATTAATTAGATTTTTTATAAATAAAAGGAGGAACATTATGTTGTTCGAAAAATATGATCCACTCAAAAAAGAAATGTTTAACATTCTTGATAAGAATGGAAAAGTTGTAAACAAAGACTTAGAACCAGATATTGACAAAGATACCTTAGTGCATATGTATAAAACAATGGCATTAGCAAGAACGGCCGATATTAAAGCCCTTCAGTATCAACGTCAAGGCCGTATGCTTACGTTCGCACCTGTTCAAGGTCAAGAGGCCTCACAAATTGGGCCGATGGCCGCATCTAAAAAAGAAGATTGGTTGGTCCCGGCTTTCCGCGAGGCTGCCGCGATGCTTTATAAAGGTGCAACCCTTTACCAAAACTATCTCTATTGGTATGGAAACGAACTCGGTTCACAGTACGATGAAGGGGTTAATATTATGCCCGTCAACGTCCCGATCGGTTCACAAATCAACCACGCAGCAGGCGTTGCCCATGCTGCGAAAATCCAGAAAAAAGACCACGCTGTTGTGACTTACATTGGAGATGGGGGAACCTCAAACGGTGAATTCCATGAAGGGGTCAACTGGGGCGGTGTTTACGATTTGCCTATGGTTACCATCATTCAAAATAATCAATATGCTATTTCAACGCCTCGTAAACAAGCAACCAAAGCAGAAACCCTTGCCCAAAAAGCAATTGCGTATGGAATTCCAGGCATCCAAGTCGATGGAAATGATGTTTTAGCGATGTATGTAGCGACTAAAGAAGCCTTAGAACGCGCTTATAAAGGGGAAGGGCCTACATTAATTGAAGCGGTCACTTACCGTTTAGGGCCCCATACAACGAGTGATGATCCTACCATTTATAGAAGCGATGAAGAAGTTGAAGAATGGAAAGAAAAAGATCCACTCATTCGCTTCCGTCAATATTTAACGAATAAGAAATTATGGAATAAAGAAAAAGAAGAAGCCCTTCAAAAAGAACACAAGAAATTTGTAGCGGATACTTTCAAACAAGTTGAAAAAGCTGAGTATCCAACCCTTGATGAAGTATTTGACTATACGTATGAAACCTTACCTTACGATTTGAAACGCCAAAAAGAAACGATTAGAAAATACCAAGAACAAGCTGAAAGTGAGGGGGATAAATAATGGCTACTTTAACCCTTTTAGGCGCAATTAATAACGCCTTAGACCAACAATTAGAAAATGATAAATCCGTCGTAGTATTTGGAGAAGATGCTGGGTTTGAAGGCGGTGTGTTCCGCGTCACTCAAGGTCTCCAAAAGAAACACGGGAAAGACCGTGTCTTTGATACACCAATCAGTGAAGCTGGAATTATTGGAAGCTCAATTGGGATGGCTGCGAACGGGTTGAAACCTGTTGCGGAATTACAGTTCTCTGGATTCATGTTCCCAGGCTTTAACCAAATCGCTGTCCATGCTGCACGTATGCGCAACCGTTCGCGTGGAAAATACAGTGTTCCAATGGTTATAAGAATGCCTTATGGGGGTGGCGTTAGAGCGCTTGAACACCATTCAGAATCATTAGAAACGCTTTTCGCGCATATTCCAGGATTAAAATTAGTGATTCCTTCAACGCCTTACGATGCGAAAGGCTTAATGACTGCGGCAATTCAAGATCCAGACCCAGTAATTTTCTTTGAACCTAAGAAAATTTATCGTGCCTTTAAACAAGAAGTCCCTGAGGAAGAATACACCGTAGAAATTGGTAAAGCACGTACGGTTCAAGAAGGCTCAGACATCACCGTTGTTTCATGGGGTGCGATGTTGCACGAAACCATGAAAGCAGTTAAAGCGATTGAAGAAAAAGAAGATATTTCAGTTGAACTCATCGATCTTAGAACCATCGCACCAATGGATAGCGACCATGTCGTTGAATCCGTAAAAAAAACCGGCCGATTATTGGTCGTTCACGAAGCGGTTAAAACATTAGGCATTGGGGCTGAATTAATCAGCCGTGTCAATGAAGGGGCATTCTTCCACTTAGAAGCTCAACCAACCAGGTTAACCGCACCAGATATTACCGTTCCACTGCCAAAAGGGGAACGTCACCATATCTTTGATCCAAAACGTATAGAACTAGAAATCAAAAAAGTCGCAACGTTCGAATAAGGAGTGTTAGACAATGATTAATTTTAAATTTGCGGACATCGGTGAAGGGATTCACGAAGGTGTCATATTAAAATGGAACTATGAAGTCGGCGACCAAGTCGAAGAAGGCGAAACCATGGTCGTTGTAGAAACGGATAAAGTCAACGCTGAAATCCCTGTCCCTGAAGATGGTGTCCTTAAAAAAAGAGGCGCTGAAGTCGGTGAAACCATCCATGTAGGAGAAGTCATTGCAGTTATTGATGATGGCTCAGGGGAAGATGAAGGAGAAGAAGACCCTTCAAAAGAAGCCCCATCGGATGAAGAAGACGATGACGATGAAGAAGAAACCAAAACCGAATCAAAAGGTGAAAGTGGCGCATCTGTTGTTGGAAGCGTAGAAGTTTCTGATGATGTCTTGCCTTCGTCGGATGAACATACCACAAAATCAAGCAATCAAAACGCTAAAGGCAAAGCACTCGCAACGCCTGTTGCGCGTAAAATGGCCAAAGATTTAGGGGTTGACATTAACACCTTAAAAGGTAGCGGTCCAAGTGGACGTGTTATGAAAGAAGACATTCAAAAAGCTGCTGAGTCAAAAGAACAGCCTTCTGAGCAACCAAAAACGTCTACGGGCGCGACGCAAGCAAGACCAAGCATGCCTAAGATTAAAGAAGAAGGCACCAGAAGAGAAAAAGTCTCTAAATTACGCGAAAGCATTGTTAAAGCGATGGACACATCGAATCAACTCATCCCAGCAACAACGATTATGGATGAATTTGATGTCAGTGAACTTGTTAAATTTAGAAACGAACAAAAAAATCTTGCGGCAAACCATGACGCAAAACTGACCTATTTACCCCTCATATTAAAAGCGGTTATTTTAACCTTGAAAGAATACCCAATCTTTAATTCAAGTTTTGACCATGAAACCAATGAAATTATTTATAAAGATTTCGTTAACGTTGGGATTGCGGTCGATACACCTGATGGACTTATTGTTCCAAATATTAAAAATGCCGATCAATTATCCATCATCGAACTCGCTAGAGAAATTGAGCGATTATCTAAAGAAGCGAGAGATCGTAAGATTCAACTTTCTGACCTTCAAAATACAACATTCAGCGTCACCAACTATGGAGCGTTTGGCTCTAAATTAGGAACGCCAGTCATTAACCATCCTGAAGTTGCGATATTAGGCGTTGGCGCTATTTCGAAAAAACCACTTGTTATCGATGATGAAATTCAAGTGCGCTCAACCCTTCCGCTTTCACTAACAATTGACCACCGTATTATTGATGGTGGCGATGGGGGCCGTTTCATGGTAAAATTAAAAGAGTATTTAAGCGACCCAATGTTACTATTATTAAGCTAAGGAGCGTGCAACCATGAAATCATACGACATTACATTAATCGGAAGTGGCCCTGGTGGGTATGTAGCCGCCATCAAAGCCGCACAACTCGGAAAGAAAGTCGCAATTGTTGAAAAAGATTCAATTGGAGGCGTGTGTTTAAACTGGGGATGTATCCCCACGAAAGCATTACTCTCTAGTGCCAAAGTGTATAAAAACTTTCAAAACGCAAAAGACTTTGGCATCGATGTAGAAAAGGACAGCTTTTCGGTAAACTTCAAAAAAATGATGCAACGTAAAAACAAAGTGGTTAAAAAATTAACCGGTGGCGTTGGCTATTTACTGAAGAAAAACGAAGTTGATGTCTACAATGGACTCGGTGAAGCGGTTGATTCAAACACCGTTAAAGTCGGCGATGAAACGTTTAAAACTGAAAAGTTAATCGTTGCGACTGGCGCAAGCCCATTTGTTCCCCCTGTTGATGGATTAGAAAAAGGCTTAGACGATGATTCTGTTTTAACGGCTAAAACCATCCTTGATCTAAAAGAACAACCGAAAAGTCTTACCATCATTGGCGGTGGCGTGATTGGGGTTGAATTTGCGACCATCTTTGCGACACTCGGTACAAAGGTAACCATCATCGAATTACAAGAAGATGTGTTGCTCCCAGTCGATGAAGAATTAAGAGAACCATTCAAAAAAGTCATGAAAAAACAAAAAATTAACGTCCTTACAAGTGCCCAAGCGAAAAAAGTTGATGGCGGAAAGCTCACCTATGTATTAGACGGTAAAGAAGAAACCATAGCCGCCGATAAAATTCTACTCGCTACTGGAATGAAAGGGAACTTAAAAGGATTAGACGCTTTAAACTTAGCCACCGAAAAAGGCTTTATCAAAACCGATGAATATTTACGCACCAATGTAGATAATGTTTATGCCATTGGCGATGTCAACGGTAAAGAAATGCTTGCACATGTGGCGTCAAAAGAAGGGCTTACAGCAGTTGGTCATATCATTGATGGTGAGAAAACCCACCCAATGGATTATACCAAAGTGCCTTCGGGTATTTACACCTTCCCTGAAATCGCACAAGTTGGATTAACTGAAAAAGCTGCGAAGGAAAAAGGCATTGATATAAAAGTATCAACCTTCCCATTAAGCGCCAATGGAAAAGCACTTGCTGAAGGACAAAGTGTAGGACTCGTTAAAATGATCGCTGATAAAAAATACAACGAAATCATCGGCGTCCACATTTTAAGTGATAATGCGACAGACTTAATCACAGAAGCCGTATTGGGTATGAACTTAGAAGCGACAGCTGAAGATTATGTCCACGCCATTCATCCCCACCCAACCTTATCAGAAATGCTTCATGAAACCGCACACGGAATCATTGATAAACCAATCCATATTTAAACGAAAGCATCCCATTTTGGGATGCTTTTTTCATAAAAAAAACCCTTGTTTTACCAAGGGTTTAAAGCTTAAGAAAAGACACAATGCAGTAAGTCACTCACCGTAATATTAAAGAAATATTCGTCTAACGGTTGGGTTTTTAAAACCGCTTCAAACGCTTTTTCTTCATATTTTATCCCTTTTAAAGCCCCTTCTAACTCTTTAATATCACGACTGCCTAAAAAGTCACCAAAGATTTTAACATCGCTGATTTTTCCTTCTTTAACATTAAGGTGGAATTCTACTTTCCCACCTTCATAACGCCCTACTTTTTCTACTTCAAAATCAGGCGATTCTCCATAATTCCATTCCCAGTGATTATAACGCTTATCCATCAATTCATAGATTTTTTCTAAATCTTTTTCAGTCAGTTCATACACGTGCGCCGAAATGTCTTTAGTATCTAATAAATATTCAAGTAACGTCTTTTTAAATTGTGGCATGGAAACTTCTTCTTTTAAATACGGCAATACATTGGTAACGCGAGAGCGGTTTGATTTAATGCCTTTTGATTTGATTTTATCGGCTTTCACATTTAATACTTCCGCAACAAACGCTAAGTTTGCGTCAAATAAAATCGTGCCGTGATGCAGCATTTTATCTTTATAAAAACTTTGTGCATTTCCACTGATTTTTTTATCCTCAACAACAATATCATTTCTTCCTTGGAACGACGCTGGAACCCCTAGTTCATTAAGTGCACCAATGACGGGTTCTGTGAATTTTTTATAGTTGTTTAAGTTATCTTTAAGTTTGGTAACAAATGAGAAATTTAAGTTTCCATCATCATGATAAACGGCCCCGCCACCAGTAATTCTTCTGACGACATTTACATCATGTTTTTTTACCATTTCAGGGTTAATTTCTTCTATCGTGTTTTGGTTTCTTCCAATGATTACACTGTTTTCATTTTGCCAAAGCAATACAAAGTCTTCATCACTTTGTAGGTATTTTAAAACATACTCTTCTAAGGCTAAATTAAATCTTGGATTTTTAGAATCATTAAGAATTGTTTTCATCTTTTCACCTCTTTAAATTATCATACATAAAAAGTGTAAACTAAGCGCTTAAAAAAATCAATGTAACCACTTTATTAATTGTTTTTTGTTTAATAAAAACAACTTCATGTTACAATATCTATGTAAAAAGGGGTGAAATAATGAACCAATGCTTGATCGTTGTTGATATGCAAAATGACTTCATTGATGGGGCTTTAGGGTTTGAAGCCGCCCATCAAGTGATTCAACCCATTAAAGAAAAAATCATCCATGCTAGAAACAATGATATTGATGTGATTTTTACCATGGATACCCATCAAAACAATTACTTAAAAACAGAAGAAGGGAAACACTTAGCTGTTAAACATTGTATTGAAGGCTCAAAAGGTCATAAACTTAACCCTGAAATTGAAGCCTTAAGAGAAAATTACGATAAAGTGTTCACTAAACCAACTTTTCCTTCTTTAGAATTAGGAAACTATTTAAAAACAAAGTCATATGAAACGGTAGAACTATGTGGCTTGGTTTCAAATATTTGTGTTTTATCGAACGCAGTGATTGTTAAAGCAGCACTTGATAATGCACATATAATGGTTGATTCAAAGGCAACCAAAAGTTTTGATTCATCCTTACATGAAGCAAGTTTAGCCATTTTAGAAGGCTTACACATCGAAATTAAAAAATAGGAGTTTACTATGTTATCCAAACAAAACGAAACAATGTTAATTGATTTTTACGAATTTACCATGGCACATGGATATTTTGAATCATCGTTTAAAAATGAAATTGTTTATTTTGATTTATTTTTTAGGAAAATCCCTTCAAACGGTGGATATGCGATTATGGCGGGATTACAAAGCGTGATTGATTATGTCAACAATATGTCTTTTTCAGATGACGATATCAATTATCTAAGAGAAAAACATATGTTTTCTGAAGCATTCTTAACGTATTTAAGTCATTTTAAATTCAGTGGAGATATCTATAGTGTGCCTGAAGGCAGCGCTATTTTTCCAAATGAACCCATCATTACCGTAAGAGCCAATGCCGTGGAAGCGCAGCTTTTAGAAACCTATCTTTTATTAGCGGTGAATCATCAATCATTAATCGCGACTAAGGCGTCTCGCATTAAACATGCGGCTGAGGACCGTAAAGTGATTGAGATGGGCGCAAGAAGAGCGCATGGGGTAAGCAGTGCAAACTTAGGCGCAAGAGCGGCTTATATTGGTGGCGCTGATATGACGTCAAATACGATAGCGGATCGGTTATATAATGTGCCTGCGACTGGGACCATGGCGCATAGTTGGGTTCAAATGTTTGACACAGAATTAGAATCGTTTCAAGTGTACGCTAAGTTATATCCAAAAGCAGCTATCTTTTTGGTTGATACCTATAATACGTTAAAAACGGGCATTCCCAATGCCATTAAAGTGATTAAAGAAGAACTCATTCCAAAGGGGCATACCTTTTATGCGATTAGAATTGATTCTGGTGATTTAACCTACCTTTCTAAAAAAGCGCGTAAAATGCTTGATGATGCTGGGTTAAAAGACTGTAAGATTGTCGCTTCAAATGCATTGGACGAACACCTGATTAATGCCTTACTTATGCAAGGTGCACCGATTGATATGTTTGGGGTTGGCGAACGGTTAATTACTGCAAAAAGCGAGCCTGTTTTTGGGGGTGTTTATAAATTGGTCGCCGTAGAGAAAAACGCCACCATTTACCCTAAAATTAAAATCAGTGACAATCCTGAAAAAATCACAACCCCTCACTTTAAAACCCTTTACCGCATTTTTGACAACGAGACGCAAAAAGCGTGCGCTGATTTGCTCGCTTTACACGATGAAACACTCGATGAAAACAAGCCTTTAACAATATTTGATCCTACCCATACATGGAAAACCCGTACCTTTAAAAATTATACCCTTAAAAAAATGCTCGAACCTATTTTCATAAATGGTGAGCAAGTCTATGAATCCCCATCTTTAAAAGCGATAAAAGCCTATACACAAAAACAACTTGATAGTTTATGGGACGAGGCCAAACGTTTCGATTATCCCCACCGTTATTACGTCGATTTATCCAATAAACTATGGGATATTAAACACGATTTGATCAAACATTATAAAGAGATGGAATAAGGAAAGCGCCCAAACCCATTGGGCGCTTTTAAAATGGTATAATGGAATTATTAAAAGGAGGAATCAACATGGATGTTACGTTTAAAGGCATAAAAGTGACTTTAGAAGGCAATACGATATCTTTAGGGGATAACGCGCCGGATTTTGAAGCGTTAGATATTGGGTTAACCCCTGTAAAACTTAGTGATTTTGATTCAAAATTCATTGTCATAAGCGTGGTGCCTTCATTGGATACTGGCGTTTGTGATTTTCAAACCAAAAGATTTAATGAGTTAGTGACTGACTTTGATGATGTTACGCTTATTACCATCTCAAATGATTTACCATTTGCACAAAAAAGATGGTGCGGAAGTGAAGGGTTAGAAAACATTATAACGCTATCGGATCATAAAGACTTAGATTTTGCGAAAAAGTATGGGACATTAATGAAAGAACACCGTCTATTAGCGCGTAGTTTATTTGTACTTGATAATAATCGTGAAGTGGTGTATAAAGAATTTGCGCCTGAGGCGAGTGAGCATTTAAATTACGAAAAATTTCTTGCGGAATTAGAAGTGTTAAGAAGAAATTCATAAGTCTAGCGAAAGCTAGGCTTTTTTTATGGTACAATTTAAAGGGGAGTGATTGAATGGATAAACAAGGTTCAAACCAGTTAAAACCATTAAGAAAAAAACATAACTTAACGCAAAAAGAAGTAGCGAAAGCACTGAATATAGATCATTCAACTTTATCTAAATACGAGAATAATCAAAGAGAAGTTCCTAAAAATATGTTGGCTAAATTATCTGAACTTTATGAGGTTGATGTAACAACATTATTATCAAAAGCCATCCAAAATTCGAACGATTTATACACTTATTATCGCAAGGCTCAAGTATTTAAAGTGCCTTTAAACAAACTGAAAATAGGGTTACTCTTTTTGATGTTTTCTATGCTTTACCTTTTCTTTTTTATTAACCATCTAAGTTTAATGGTTGTTTCTATTTTTAGTGCACTTATTTTACTCATTTATAGTACCTTTTATTATAAAACGGTTTTTAAACAACAAATGCACTATAAAAAGGTTCTAAAAGGGAAAACGTTAGAATATCAACTTAAAGATCGAACCATTCATATCCCCAAACTTAATTTTGAACTTAAGGTGAATACCGTATTAAGTTTGTTGAGTTTTTTTACTTTAAGTATGTTTGTGATTGGTCTATCTGATGGATTATTTGATGATTTAGATTATAGTATTAGTGGTCTTTTTATATTTGTAAATATCACTTTGTTTTTTTATTTACTTTTACAAGCGTTATTTAAACGGGTATATTACGAAAAAATTGATGCGAAAAAGGTTAATCAAACCTTCAATACATACTTTTTCAATGCGCTTTATATAATAGGTATGAGCAGTTTCATATGGTTTATGATGTTTTTGGCTGAATTGATTCACTTAGATATGGTTAATTTATTTGAAGGCATTATGCTCGTGATTTTAAGCCATTTTTATTTATACTTAATCATCAGTATAATTCATTCCATTAAAACGTTTAGAAGTCTTTTTGAACTCACGCAAATTTGACAAACTGTCAAATTTGTTGACAAAACCATAAAACCCCTTTAAATTGATTTGGTTTCTGATACCTTATAGATAGTAGCTTATACACATAGGGGACGGCTTAAAGAAAGTTCATCCAATTTTCTTTCTTGAGTGTAAGGGCGTGTATAAGCTGCTTTTTTATTGAAAAAATTAGCACTCGCGCAAGGTGCTTGACAATAATCAATATTTTCTTTAAAATCATATATGGAAATGGAGTGATAATTATGGCAAAAACACAAGAATTTCAAACACAATCAAAAAAATTACTAGATTTAATGATCAATTCGATTTACACCCACAATGAAATCTTTTTAAGAGAACTGATTTCAAACGCATCAGATGCGATTGATAAAAGACATCATCTGTCTTTAACAGACGAAGTCGTTTCAAGCGAGGAAAATTATCAAATTGAAATTATTCGTGATGAAGCCAATCGTACGTTAACGATTAAGGATAACGGAATTGGAATGACAGAAGAAGAACTGACTAAACAATTAGGGACCATCGCTGAGAGTGGTTCTAAAGCGTTCATGGAAAAAATTGAGAAAAAAGATTTGGATATTATCGGCCAATTTGGCGTTGGGTTTTATTCTGCGTTTATGGTCGCGAAACGTGTCTTTGTTAAAACTCGTTCACCTTATAGCGAAAAGGGCTTTTTATGGCAAAGTGAAGGCGAAAGCACCTACAGCATCGAACCAACCCAAAAAGATACAATCGGAACTGAAATCACCTTAGTTTTAAGAGACGATGATGAAGAAAACGAAGAAAATTATTCAGAGTTTTTAGAAGAAAATCGCTTGAAATCTTTAGTGAAAAAATATTCAGATTATGTCCGCTACCCAATTCAAATGGAAGTGACGAAAACTGAAGAAAAAGAAAAAGAAGATGGATCACCAACGACTTACCAAGAAAAAGAAACCCTAAATTCACAAATTCCTATTTGGAAACGTCCGAAAAGTGAAATTAATGAAGAAGAGATGCATGAATTTTACAAGCGTCAATTTAATGAATTTGAAGACCCACTGCATGTAATTCATACAAATGTTGAGGGGATGCTTACGTATACAGCATTGCTTTTTATCCCTAAAAAACCACCGCATGATTTTTATACCGACAAATTTGAAAAAGGGCTTTCTTTATATTCTAAAGGCGTCTTTATTCAAGAAAAAAATAAAGATTTAGTACCAGAATATTTTAGGTTTTTAAAAGGACTTGTTGACTCAGCAGATTTATCATTAAATATCTCAAGAGAGATGCTGCAACATAACCGTCAACTTAAAAAAATCGCATCAAACGTTGAGAAAAAAGTGCGCAACGAACTTACCAAGATGCAAAAAAATGATCGTGAAAAATACACTGAATTTTATGATGCATACCGTCAAATCTTAAAATACGGTGTTTATGATGAGTTTGGCGCGCATAAAGACAAACTTAAAGACTTAATCATGTTTAAAACCAATAAATCAGATGAGTATATTACATTAAAAGAATATTTAGCGCGCAAAAGTGACGAACAAAAACACATCTACTATGCCTCAGGAAAAAACAAAACCCAAATCATGAACCTTCCGCAAATGGATGCCATCAAACAAAAAGATTATGAAGTCTTATTATTCACAGATGAAGTGGATGAATTCATGGTTCAAATTTTAAATAGTTACGATGAGGTTGAATTCAAATCCGTTCAACAAGGCGAAAGTGACTTTTTAGACGATGAAGAAAAAGATAAACTCAAACAATCAGAAAAAGATTATTCAAACCTTTTAAAAACCCTGAAAAAACATTTAAAAGGCAAAGTGAAAGATGTTAAAATTTCTGGTCGTTTAAAAGAATCCCCAGTCTGTTTAGTAAGTGGTGATGGCTTATCATTAGAAATGGAAAAAGTTCTTAAACAAATGCCAGATGCGTCCAATATGAAAGCTGAAAAAATACTCGAAATTAATCCCGACCACGATTTATTTAAAGCTTTGAATAAAATTCATGAAAAAGAAGGCAAAAAAGTTGGAGATTACGCAAACTTACTGTATCACCAAGCATTATTAATTGAAGGCTATCCAATTGAAGATCCAAATGAGATGAGCAATCTTATGACGAAACTTATGGTAGAATCTACCGAATAATATTTAGGCGCACTTCTTATTAAGTGCGCCTACTTTTTATGATAAAATATAAGCAATCAAAGAAAAGAGGTTTTTATATGAAACAAGCATACATTAACATGCACATACCATTCTCTAACCATAACGCATTTATTGTGGAAGATGGCGTCTTCACTCATGTTTCGAATAAAGCGAGTGTTCTTAATCAAGCGGTCGATGAAATCATTGATCTCAAAGACCATTCAGTATTCCCGGGATTTCACGATTCACACATGCACCTTGTTGGCCTTGGAATGATGCAAAGTATTTTTGATGCGTCTAATCACCAATCCATCAATGATTTAATTGAAACCGCAAAATCATTTGAAATGAATCCTTTAGTGGGTCGAGGATTTCACGAATCTTTGATTGCTGATAATAGAATGTTAAACAAAAATGATTTAGACAAAATTTCTTTAGAAAAGCCAGTCATCATGTACCGAGTTTGTGGGCATATGGTTGTTGCTAACTCAAAAGCTATTGAAGTCGCGCAAAACCAAAACGGGAAGATTACGTATTCACCCGATAGTTATGACATCGAACAAGGCCTATTTAAAGAAGAAGCGATGCAGTATGTTTTATCAATCATCCCTATCCCCGATGAATCAACGATAAAATCCTACATTTTAAAAGCACAAGACACGCTTTTATCTCACGGGGTGACAAGTGTTGGGAGTGATGATTTTCATGTGACCAAAGCGTCTTATGAAACGGTACTCAATGTCTTAAAATCGATGAGTGAAACTTCGGAATTAAAACTGAACGTGTACGAACAAGTGAACTTACCAAATTTAAACGATTTTAAAGACTTTTTATCAAAAGGGTATGCATTAAAAGATTATGGACTTTATAAACATGGACCCTTAAAACTGTTAGCCGACGGGTCTTTAGGCGCAAGAAGCGCTTATATGAAAACCCCTTATGCGGACGATGCTTCCACACAAGGGATTTCAATTTTTGATAAAGATAAACTCATTAAACATTTTGAAAAAGCAAGCGAATATGATATGGATTTTGCGATTCACGGCATTGGGGATGGGACCATTGAAGCCATCATGGATGCCAAAGAACATATATTAAGCATCTTTGATAAACCAAGAAGAGACTCCATCATCCACGCACAGCTCGCCGATTTCGATCAAATTAAGCGCATGAAACACCTCAATTTAGGTGCCCAAACCCAACCCATCTTCATTGCGTCTGATGTGCCTATTATAGAAAAGCGATTAGGAAAAGCGCGCGCCCAAGAAACTTATTTATTTAATACCATGATTGAAAAAGGCATTCCAACAACAATCTCTACAGACGCACCAATAGAAAGCACCAATCCTTTTGAAAACTTATATGTAGCAGTTACCCGCAAAAGTTTTAAACATCCTACCTTACCCCCCTTCATCAAAACAGAAGGGATCCGTCTTTCTAAAGCAATCAAAGCGTATACAGAAACCCCAGCGTATTTTACTTACCAAGAAAATTCGCTTGGAAAAATCAAACAAGGCTATCAAGCAGATTTTATCGTCGCAGAAAACTTTAATCCAAAAGATAAAGCATCACTCTTAAAAACCCGCGTTTTAAAAACCTATAAACAAGGCACGTTGGTTTATGAACGATAACACCATGCCACCTAAATATGAAAATACCTTAGGAGACCGTACGGTTGTTATCATCATCGTAAGTTTTCTAAGTTTAATCGTAAGTTTAGGGAGTATTGGAATACTTTTAATCCCTTCTTTTAAAGCATCTTATCAAGCAATTTTTTATCATATCAAACACAATCAAAAACAAAAACCACTGATTAAAACGTATTTCAATGAGTTAACAAATTCCTCTCATGTAATCATGTATTCATTTGTTTTTGTCGCACTGCTTATTTTATTGATTCTAGGGTTTATATTTTTAGAGGGATTGATTCTTTATGTCATGATTTACTTTTTATTATTCGAAACATTATTAATGCTTCTAAACGCTCCTCCTTTACTCGCTTTTATGGCGCTAGATGATTTTTCATCGCTTGTAAAAACCGTGTTTTTACTCGGACACCTTCATACATTGCCGACGGTTATCCATATCGCATTTATGGTTATATCTGCGATCATTTTCATACAAATTCCGCTACTTGTTATGCCACTATTCATGGTTTTATTCGTTATCATTTATTTCGCGCTCAGTTCAACCATATATTATAAAGTATTGAAGGCTTATCAATAAAAAACCCTGATGATTTTAAAATCATTAGGGATTTTTTCTATGAATTTAATGTTGATAAAGCGCCATTTTTAATGTGCGCCACCATCTTTTCAACAATCACCGCATCAAATTGTGTTCCAGCGTGTTTCTGTATTTCTTCTATGATGGTTTGTTCGTCCAACTTCTTTTTATAAGGCCGCGCTGTTGCCATGGTCGCAACCGCATCACAAAGGGCGATTATTTTACCCCCTAAGGAGATATCTGTATCGTTCAATCCTTTAGGATACCCACGTCCATCAATTCTTTCATGATGCTCTGAGACCATATTTGCGATGGCTTTTAAATCTTCATTTTTATTCAAAACATCAAATGAGTATTCAACATGTTTTTTAATATATTCGTATTCTTGATCATTTAATTTGCCTTTTTTATTTAAGACATCATACTCCACCCCTAATTTGCCAATGTCGTGTAATAAGCCTGCCCAATAGATATCATTAATAAACGTTTGGTCATCACTGACCTGGCTTGCAATATCTTTAGAAAGCTTCGCAACATCTTCGCTATGGCCCTTAGTATAATGATCATAAAGATCAAGCGTCCTTACGAATGATAAAATAATATCCCTTTTGATTAACCGGTTTTGGCTTTCAATGTAGTGCTTTTTAAATAACCGGTTTAAAAGATTGGTATAATCTCTTATACGCTTTAATGTTGTAGTATTAATGGCACTGGTGTGCTTATAATAATCGTGCGCCACAATAAATAACCTATCAGCTTCGAACGTGAACACTGAATAGATACGCGTTGTGGACTTAAGGGGTTGAAGCGAATCGGAAAATACGTAATTGGGATAATGTTTTTTGATGCTTTCACTTATGTTTTTATAATAAACCAAAGATTTCTCTTGCATTGTTTTAGAGTCATGAAGCGCATGTAAGAAAGGAATATTATCAAGGTCATATCCCCAAGCTATCACAGGTTCAATGGATCCTTGCGTCGAAAAATACGCAAACGAAGCATCGGTGTCTTCAAACAAAAAATTCGTTAGTTTAAATGTTTCTTTCGCAAAATGTTCCTTAGTAACATCTTGCGTTAAAATATCACTTGACAGGTCGAAAAATTGGTAAATATAATCAAAGGTTTTATTAAGCTCCTTATTTGACGTTTCTAAAAATTCGTTTTGTTCGCGGTGCGCTTCAACATAGCGTTTTAAAATTAAACTAAAGATAATGGCAATTGTCAAAAATCCAAAAGTGATCACAATACGTTCTAAAAAAACCCAAGGATCACTGGTGTAATTGATGATGTATGATAAACTTCCATAAGTCAGTAAAAATAAACTGTTTAAAGCTAAAATAATATAATAACTATACAGTAGACTCGCAACAATATAAAACGCCAATAAAACGTATATATGTCGGTATAATGTAAATTCAAAAACCCCACTGATTAAAAGCAATGTGGTGGTGATAAAAACAACAAAGAATAAAGCTTTTATAAAGGGACTTTGTGCCATTTTGAATTTATTAATCTTAATAGTTTCTTTTTTCCCCATCACGATAAAAGGTGTGAAAAATAAAAGCCCTGAAAAGGTTGCGATCAATACACTTACTAAACTGAAAAAAGAAGTGTGGTGGTGACAACTAAATAGACAGTAAACAAACACAGAAACCCCTTTTAAAACAGAAAGCGCTATCGCAAATCCAATAAAACCATATAGCGCATACAAGTATTTTTTTGAGACGATGAATGTGTGGATATAGGCTTTATATAAGCGTAACCCAATTTCTATCAAAGCCATTAATAATAAAGATTTATAAAACGCAACAATAATATTTTCACTCAAAGCAAGCGATAAAAAGACTTCCCCTTTGAAAAAATACCCAAAAAGCGCCCCACAAAATATAAACAGATAAAACGTGCGATTAAAAAGAATGGCAATACTTACCCCTATAGGGACACCTAAAGTAAGCAGCGCAAACGTATAGCCTTCAGGAATAAAAAATCCTTCAAGGCCGATCACAAGCATCATCATCAAACCAAAAAAACTGGCTTTTACTTCATCATACATCCACCATTTCCGCATGCTTGATCACTCCTTTATTGAAATTATAGCATATTTTCAAAAGGCAATAAATCAAATTAAAGGAATTGCACGACGAAATAAAATGCTGTATACTAACAATACCTATAAAAGGGGTTGATAATATGAACCGTTTAGTTTACCGAGTCTCTGCTTTCCCTAAAGGCAACAAAGGCGGCAATGAAGCCGGGGTTGTTTTAGATACAGACAATATAACCAAAGAAGAAATGCAAACCATCGCAAAGCATGTTGGATATAGTGAAACAGCATTCATCTTTCCATCAAAAAAAGCAGATCTTAAACTTAGATACTTCTCCCCAACCACAGAAGTTTCTTTGTGTGGGCATGCGACCATAGGCGCGTTTAATCTATTGAGAAATTTGGATAAATTGGATAAAGAACTTTATACCATAGAAACCATGGATGCACTTTTAACCATCCGCATTAAACCAAATAGTGTTTTATTAGAACTGGATGCACCAACCATTAAAAAAGGTCCGAAGAAAAAAGAAGTATTAGACATATTAAATTTAGAATCCCACCAAGTATTAAGTGACGATATAAAAGTCGTTTCCACAGGGATAGAAGAAATATTTGTTGAAGTCGATTCTTTAAAAACGCTTCATAGTTTAAAGCTAGATAAAACGAAAGTTAAAAAACTTTGTAGTGAAACTTTATGCACTGGTTTATATGTTTACACCTTAGAAACGGAAGAATCCTACGCAACGGCACAAGGAAGAAACTTTTTACCTGTTATAGGCATTGAAGAAGAGAGTGCAACGGGGACAGCTTCAGGGGCCTTAGCAGTGTACTTATACGCCGAAAAAAACATTGAAAAAGATTTGTTCGTATTCGAACAAGGAAACGTTTTAAACAAACCTTCCTTAATTGAAGTAGCGCTTAGTAAAACAAAGCATCAGCTTCCAAAAGCTTTCGTCGGTGGCTCAATGCGCTTTATTGACAAAATAACGAAATACTGAAGACTGCGACATTTCGTAGTCTTTTTTAGAATAAAAGTTATTAAATACTTAAAAAAATTACAAAAAATGCTAAAATGTAAGAAAGGGGGCATCTGCAATGAGTGAAAATATGAACGATATAATGGGATTATTAGAAACACGCTACAAAGAGGTTGTTGAAAAAGATGCAAAAACGGATGCATTGGTCGATGAGAAAAGAAACCAATTTACGTCTATAAGAAATGTGATTAATCAATCCATCTCGAAAAGTTTAAAAGCCATCGACACCAACCATCAAACGGTTGATAACCACTTTCAGAAATTGAGCGATCAACTGAAGGTTCTTTTTCATCGCCAATTACAAACCATTGATGAAGAACGGGATGTAAGAACCCATAACTATGGGGTACAAAAAGATAAAGAAACATCCCTTTTAGCAAAAAATGATTTGGATAATAAACAAGCACGTAATAAAGTGAAAAAATCGTTTGATCAAAGCTTAAATGAAGCGGATCAAACATTTAACGATATCATCGCTCAAACCGAAAAAGCGATTGAACGTGCCAATACGCAACACTCTACCCAAATGCAAGAGTTAATCGATAACACGAACAAATACTTGGTGAACGCTTCAAAAATTGAAAAAGAAGCGTATAATACGTTCAACAAAGCACACGAAACCATCGAAGAAAAACGTAAAGCGGCATTGGATGCGCTTAAGCAAGAAAAAACGAGTGCTTTCCAACAGATCAGACAAGATCTACAAACTTTAAAAAAAGAATATAAAGATCACCTTAAACCCCTAGATGAAACCATTGAAAAATTAAAAACCAAACACGAAAAAGCACTAAATAAACTCAAAGAAACCCAACAAAAAGCAATTAATAAACAAGAAAGCTATAAAAAAGAAGCGGAAAAACTCAATGATAAACCCAACGTTACTTATCATGAGAAAAAAATCAAACAACTTACAAAAGAACATACCGATGCCTTAGATGCTAAAATTAACGAACAAAAAGAAATATTAGACCCAGAGCTTAAAGCCAAAGATGATTTTATTGAAACGTATAAACAAAAATTCAAAACGTTTAAAGAAGAGGCGATTCAAACGATTTTATCGCTTGTTAAACGTGGTGAAATCATCCAAAACGATCACAACATCGAATTGGATAAAGCCAATAATATTTTAAATAAAGAATTGGCAGAGTATGAAAAACAAACAAAGAACATAGAATTAGACCGTAAAATTCAAAATTTGAATTATGAATTTACACTGGATGAAACCACTATGGTAGAAGAACACAAACAAAAAGTTGCACAACCTAAATATACCCTGAAAGAAAACGAAGCGACACTAAACCGTGACATTCAGATTTTAGAACTTGATACATCACAAAATATTTACCAAAAAGACCATGACACAAAAATAGAAATCATGCAACATACCCATGATTTTAATATGAATGCTTTAGATAATTTATCAACAAAACTCAATTACTTATATGAGTTTGACCGCGATACCCTGCGTCATTTAAAACAAAAGAAACATTTTGCCATCGATTACCAACACGAAACCATGCTCATGAGTCATTATAAATCGCATTCTGAAGGCTACGCTGCATTAAAAAGCGAAGTGCTTTTAAATAAAAAACCTGCCTTTTATCAAGAAATTGACAATCGTTTAAAACTCAAAACCAACCACTACAAAACGTTGATTAAAGAGGCGGAAAAAGAACATCAAAAAATGATTGACACCATCGAAACAACCTATAAACAAGAAAAAAGTATCTATCAAGAGCCCCTAGAAACGATCCGTAAAAAACACCGCGCCATTATGGATGCCTTTTTAGCCAACCAAGCAAAAGAACGATCCAATATTCAAGAACAAATCGATGAACTCGATGAAAATAAACATAAAAAGAAAGTATTAAAACTTAAAAAAGATCTTTCGTTTTTAAAACACGAACAATCAGAAGCATTAAACGCTAAAAAAAGACAATTAGAAAGTGCCAAAAGCGCCTATCAAAACATGCTTGAACTGATTGAACAAAAACGCGAGCAATCCATCGAAGAAGCTGAAACCTTACTTTACCATACGAGTGATCAATACAATTTAGCCATCGAAGACGCTAGAAAATCGGCTCAAAAAGAAAAAGAAGCATTAGACGGGCATTATTATGAAATCAAACACCGCGCCAAACTCTTTAATACCTTCCAAAGATCACGGAAAGATGAAACCATCAAAAAAGCTTTTGATTACAAGAAAAAACGCAATCAAGACAACGATGCGACACAAGAAAAATCAGAAAAATTATTAAAAGAACAGCTCGATAAATTAAAATCGCACGAAGCCAATCAAAAACAAGCCCTAGACGATAAAATTGAATCGTTTGAAGCGTCTTTTGAAGACTATAAGCGTTCGACCTTAGCGGATAAAGATCAAAAAAGAAGCGTCCTTAAAAACGATTTTCAACAAGAAAAAGAAAAACTTGAACTCCAAATCGAAAAACTTCAAAGCGCACATGAAAAAGCTTTAGAAACGCTTAAAAACAGATTTGAACAAGACAAAGATGCATTGTTTAAAGCCAAAGATAAGAACGAAGAAAATTATGAACACCGTATTCAAGAACTCGACCAATCCATTCAAAAAGAAATTGAAAGCAAACATGAGTTACTTAAAGAAACATTCAAACACTACGAAAACAATGCCAAACAATTAAAATCATCGGTTGAAGCCAATCCATTTGACACATTAGATGTTGATGCCATCGCATCGTTAGAAGAAACCATTAAACAACCGAAATAATACATCATTGAGGATGTAGTTCTATGGAAAAAAACTTACGAAAAAATTTACTTGTTGTCTTAATTATCACCATTGCCATCTCATTTAGATTTCTCTTAGAATTTGTGTTCAACATTTTATGGGATGTCTATGACATATCATCAATCATAGGGTTCGTTATACGAACCCTTTTCGTGTTAATCTTTGTGATTATTTGGCTAGGGATCACCTTAAGAAGTGGTTCTCCGCATAACAAACTGCCTTGGTTATTAATTTTAACGTTTGAGCCTGTTTTAGGAATCACCTTATTTTTAACGTTTGGCCGTAGTTTTCAAAATTCATTTCGTTTCCGTAAACGCCCCCTTATGAAAAACGGACAATACATAACACAAGAAGTGCCCCCTGGCACTTTGGACGATAAGATGAATGCCTATAGCCCTTGGATTAAAAACTTAACAAAAAATATTCATCACGCAACGCATCATCAAGCTTTTATAAACGATACGCAAGTTGACGTTTTAAAAAATGGTGAAAAGTTTTATCCAGAATTAAAAAAAGCAATTCAAAGTGCTGAATCATTTATTCTTTTTGAATTTTTCATTCTTAGACACGATCAAAGAAGTCAAGAAATTGTAAATTTACTCATTGAAAAAGCCAATCAAGGCATCGAAGTTAAAATGATTATCGATGCGCTTGGAAGCGCTCGAACCAAGCGTAAATTTTTAAAGAGAATCAAAGACAACCATATTGATTTAATCATTAACGATAAGATTTATTTTCCTTTATTTAATACCAGAATTAACTATAGAAATCACCGAAAAATTGTTGTGATTGATGGGCACACTGGTTTTACGGGTGGCATGAACATTGCGAATGAATATGATAACTCTATTGAATATACTTATTATTTTCGAGACACCCAATTAAAACTTAAGGGAAGCGCAGTTAAAAGCTTAACTGCCCTGTTTTTCAAAGATTATTATTATAATACCAATCAATTCATCAATGATGAAAAATACTACCCAGAAGTATCACAAACGTCTAAAGGCCTTACGCAAATCATACAAAGTGGTCCTGATTCTTCTTATGCTCACATTAGAAACTTCTATTTAAAATTGATTTATAACGCGGAAAAATCTATCAAAATTATGACGCCTTATATGGCGTTAGACCACGAAACGTTAACCGCTTTACAAACCGCTGCCCAAAGTGGTATTCAAGTCGACATCATTATCCCAGGGATACCGGATAAATACATTGTATATAAAGTCACCAAATCATTTGTAGGCAGTCTTTTAGATGCCGGTGTTCGTGTATATCATTATGACCCAGGATTTTGTCATGCAAAAATTTTAATCATCGACGAAGTGGTCGCATCGGTTGGCTCATATAATTTGGACAATAGAAGTGCTGTCATTGATTTTGAAGTGACCACACTTTTAGTCGATCATGGGGTAAGTGAAATAAACATGCAATTTGAAACGGATAAAAACGCTTCAAGTAAAATAGATAAGGCTGTGTGGGATAACCGTCCTTATTTTTCAAGGTTCTTAGAAGGGATCATGTCAATATTTACGCCAATCATTTAAAAGTATAAAAGTTTATACTGAATTTAAATAAGTGGTGTATTATATATATAAAAAAGAGGAGTGATTTTATGGGCATTAATAGACTTGATCATATTTCAACAAAAAAAGGGGACAAAGGTCAATCAAAAAATTATTCAAATGAATCGTTATCAAAAGATGATATATTATTTGAAACCTTAGGTACCATCGATGAATTGAGTGCATTATTAGGGATTACCTATCACCACACAAAGTATGAACAAATTAAAATAATTCAAAATACCTTACAAGCGATTAATTCCTTAATCGCTACCAATCCAACCAATCAAGAACGGTATAAAGCTTTAAGACAAATCAATGAAAAAGACATTACATTCATTGAAGAACAAGAAACAAAGTTACTCCAACAAAAAAGCATTGAACCAAAATTCCATCTACCAGGCACCGACACTTCTAAAGCGAACGCTTACTTTGATTACGCGAGAACAGTCGCAAGACGGACTGAACGGATGATGGTTCGGTTTATCAACCAAAAAGACCGCGATGACCTCTCGTATTGTAGAAGCTATTTAAATCGCTTATCAGATTTATTATTTTTACTTGCAAGAAATTTTGAAAGCGCTAGATAGAATGAAGAAATACAATGGATAAACGTGTCCCGGTTGCTATATTTGGAGTCATTTTGTTTTTTGGGCTTTTATATATTGTATTTGATTTAGACCCTATTTTATTCTTCATTGTTGAATCGGTTTTAATCTTTGTTTTAATTTATTATATTATTGAAAGGGTGGAATAAATGGAAAAAATTGCGATTGTTACGGATACCAACGCTTGTTTAGATTACTTGGACTATGATTATGATATTCCTATATTAAGAAGCATTATTCATTTAGGGGACGATGAATATATTGATCACGAAGAATTAAAAGCGGAAGCGTTTTATGAAAAAATAAAAAGTGATAGTACGCTCTTTCCTAAAACTTCTCAACCCCCATTTGGAAAAATAATTGAAACGTTTGAACGTTTAGAACAAGAGGGATACACAGATATTATTGTCATCACCATATCCAGTCATATGAGTGGAATTTATAATTCAGTGTTAAGTGCGGGGAACACCTTAAAAAAAGCGACCGTTCATGCGTTTGATTCAAAAAGTGTTGCCTTCCCTCAAGCAAAAATGACCTTAACCGCTAAAGCAATGGCCAAAGAAGGCAAAAGCGTTGAAGCCATCTTCCATACCCTTCATAACATTCGTGCCAATAATCATATTTATTTTGGTGTCGATACCCTTGCTTATTTAGTGAAAAACGGACGCTTATCAAATGCGCAAGGCTTTATTGGGAGCATGTTAAAAATCAAACCATTACTGCACATTTCAAAAGAAGGTAAAGTAGAAAACATTGAAAAAATACGTACCTTTAAAAAGGCGGTTAACCGTGTGATTGACCGTTTTATTGAAGAAACCAATTCCTTAAAACATTTAGAAGTTTTCATTTGTCATGCTCACAATCAAGCAATGTCTGATTATATAAAAACCACTATAAAAGAAAAAAATCCAACCATCAAAGATGTTTTAAGCATGCCCTTAACACCAGCAGTTGGCGCCCACGCTGGACCAGGTGCTATTGGTCTTGGATACTTTTATAAGGAATAAACAATGATTGACCGTTATTTAGAGGCTTTAAATCAAAAATTAAACCGCTATGAAATGTTTAAGCATGATAAAGATGCTTATATGCATGACGTTAAAGAATCCATCCGTCTTTTAAAACAACAAGGGAAAAGCGAAACAGAAATAATTGACGCATTAAAAACGCCCAAGGAATTAACTGAAGACTTGAATCAAAGGTTTCATAAAAAAAGGAAAATGCCTTTTACCGATAAAATTTTAGTGGTATCTCCCTTATTGGTTTTAACTAGTTATTTAATACTAGGTTTATTCTTTCATTTATGGCACCCGGGATGGGTGATCATCTTTTCAATTCCTGGATTAGCCCTTTGTTTTGAGCTTTTAAACGATCCCGATAAACCGCTTTATAAAGCAATTCTACCATTGTTAATGATGATAGCCTTTTTCGTTTTTACCATAGGGTTTTCGATGTGGATATTTGCGTTGAGTATTTTAGCGTTGTTGCCGCTTATTGGTGTTTTAAATGGAGAACGATTAAAAAAACGCCCCATCGAAACCGTGTCGATAGCAATGCCATTTTTCACCATTTTTATAACGTTAAACCTGTATGCATTTATAACTTCGAACCCTCTTATTTGGCATATTTTAATGGTTAATCCTTTAATATGGATGTTCAACATAAAAGTTACATCTAAAAAATTACTCTATAGTTTCACCTTAATTTTATTCATAATTAGTTATTTAACAGTCGCATTTTTAGAAGAAAATTTTACCCGAGCATATTTAATTTACATTGGGTTGATTCCGTATTTCATTAATCCTATTAAAAGGGATTCGTTATTTCCCTTAGACATTAAAACGTTTTTAACGGCCATAAGTATAGGTGTTTTCGGGGTTTTAATGCTTGGGGTTTTAGAATTGTATGCGTTTATAATGGTTCCTTTTATCATCTATACGTTCCTTTATACGTTGCCTAAAGATAGTCTTTTGAGTCAGTGGTTGATGCAAAGTGTCTTATTTACCAGCTTTGTTGCGTTTGGTTTGTTTGCGGCGTTAAATGTTTACTTATTTTCATGGTGGGTCTTAATCATTATTGTTGTAATTAATGCTTTCTTCAAAGGGAAACTCTATGTCAGAACGTAAATTTTTAGTACTGAGTATCGGCGTTAACCTTTTAGCAACCTTTCATATTGTTTTGGTGCAAAGTGTCAATATGTATCAGGTTCAAAGAAGTCTAATACACGCAGGGTTTGTTGCCTTAACCCTTGGTTTAATGCTTATGGTTTTAATGATCGCGTTTAGATTTTATGTTGTTTCAAGAAAAGAAAGCGACCCCAAAAAACCCTTCGTTTATCCCTTTAATATTTTGAGTTCGATCGTCATTAACGCAACGCTTATTTATTTTAATCTCATTATATTTTTCAATCATATCAATACACTTTTAAGATATTTTATAGCATCATAAGGAGGGACTATGGAAGAAAAAATAGCACTTATCAGGAAAATGTTTAAAAAAGGGAAATTTAAAATGCAAACTTCACAAGATTTGCTTCGTTTTGAATCGATTGAAGGGCCTACGCTTCCTTATCAAGATAAAACGTTTGAACTTTTTTATGATAATAAAAATGCCAGTATAGTTTATGGTCATATTGAAGAAAAACATGGTAGAAGTTATCTTACCTTTTTAAAATTTTTTGATTATGAATATACATTTAATGAAAATTCTAACTATGAATGGTTTGATGTGCACATGGTTGGATTTAAAGATTTAAAAAGAAAAAAATAAACGCTTAGAATACAATTTCTAAGCGTTTTTAAATTGATATTTTTTAGTATTTTCGTCTTTAAAATGATCCAATAAACCTTCTTCAATCAATACCAAAACATTAGAAACCACATAATCTGGCCAGGCTTTATTGGCTTCTTGCTTTAAAATTTCATTGATTTCACCAACAGATTTTCTTGGTTGATAAGTACTTTCTCGTGCCATGGCCGCAATGGCTTCACTAATGGATAAAATATAATCTTCCAAATTTAAGGATTGGTCATTAATTCCTTCGGGGTAGCCATTTCCATCGTAACGCTCATGATGGGTATACACCAATTGGGCAATGGGTTTTAAAACTTTAGAGTGATTGAGTAATTGATAACTGTAGTAAACGTGCTTTTTAATCGTTTCGTATTCTTGTATTGTAAGTTTAGAAGGTTTATTGACAATTGAATTAGGTATGCCAATTTTCCCTATATCATGCATAATCCCAGCCCAGTATAGTTTGTTGATGGTTGAGGTGTCTAACTCAAAAGACTTTCCAATTTCAAAGCACAACATAGCAACATCCAAAGAATGAACCGATGTGTTTTCATCAAATAACTCTATCATATCTAACAAACTCAATACCATAGCATTTTGTTTATCATTGTAATCATCACTCAGTATCTGCGTTTCATAAAAGCCATTCAATAAATTATTTAATGATTCAAAATATTTCATGATACTTTCACTAAATGATTTATCAGAGTTTGCATCTATGTCAAAACTCATCTCATAGATGAAATCTTTAGAAATATTGACACTCATTAATACGGTTTCTTTGATTTTAGGGTGCCTTTTTGCATGGTTTTCATACGTTTTTCCAAAATCGGTTTTAATCCATTCTTCCGCATGTTCAATTTTCAAAGGTTTATTTAATTTCCCTTTAAAATCATGGGCATTACTTCTTAGTTGATTTAAAAGTTTTACATCATACCCAACCGCATCAATCCAAGTAATGTGGTTATCTTTAACAAATACACACGACCCATAATCAATCCCACTGAATAAATTAAATATGGTATGGAACATTTTAATCGCTTGTTTTTTTAATGTTTCATCATCATGTTCTATGACGGTATCACTCAATCCAAAAAGCGAATCAATCGATTGAAACAGAACATTCAATCTTTCGTTGGTTTCATTTAAAGAACATCTTTCTTTTTCAAGTCCTTTGAATAAAAGTTGTAAGGTGAAATATAAAACCGCGATGAAAGTTAAAAACAAGTTTATATCAAACAACATGTAAAATCTAGAAGCATTTAAAAAATCAATCGGTGGCCACAATGTAAAAAACATTAAAAATATAAGTGCGCCAATATAAAATGCACGGTGTTGAAAATGATAGGCGCCATAAATCGCAAACGGGATAAACAAATATTTAAATGCACTATAATCAACAAATGGAAGATAATCATTGAACATCAAAAACGCAAATAATGCCAAAAAGGCATAAAACATTATTTCATGTCTTCCCACTTTATCTTTCATAAAAAACGTAATCGATGTATCGTCATTTTCAAGGGATGGACTTACCGTTAACCCAAAAATAATTAAACTAAAAAAGTCCCCAAAAAACCATACAATTAAGCTGTCTAAAAACTCAGAAGCATCGATATATCCAATAAAATATATAAAGAGATTTGAACTGAATGCAGAATATAAACTAACCACCATAAAAATACCGAGTAAAACCATTAGATTATAAAACGTTACAAAAACAGGCTTTCTTAATTTTTTAAATACTATAACTGCCAAAGTAAGTATCGCAAGGGCATTAATACTTAAAACGAATGCGTAAATATAACTTAAAAGGCTACTAGGATTCATCACCACATTATATAATAAGTATCCACTAAGCATTCCTAACCCTATAGGAATAAGCACTTTTTTTTCATACGTTAAAATTAATGCAAAAGCGAACCCAAACGCAGGCCAAATAATGCTTGCTTGAAGGCTTAAGCTAAATTGATATCCAAATAAGACGAGTAAAGCCATTAGAAAATAATAAAAAAATGAATGCATGAACGTAAGGGGTCTTTTCTGCATATAAACACATCCTTTATTGTATTTTACCATTTCTAAACCAATATTTCAGTAAGTAAATGGTTCCTGTGAATAACCCCTGTGTTTATGATAGACTAAAAGAGAACAAACTTATTGTTTACAAAATTTAACACTATGATATAATATCGTGATTATCTAAAAAGGAGAATAAAGATATGGAAAACTATATTGAATGGATTGGATATTTAGCTTCACTGACCGTATTAATCAGTTTATTAATGCGTTCTATAAAAAAACTTCGAATTATTAATACAATTGGGTCATTGATTTTTGCGATTTATGGCCTTCAAATTGGAAGCTATCCTGTTATGATTATGAACTTAGGGATTGTTTTTATTAATCTGTATTATCTAAAACAAATCTATACCTCTACTGAATATTTTACAATTTTACCATTTGAAAAAAATGAGGAATATGCCAAAAAGCTCATTGAATTTTATCAAAGCGATATCAATCAGTTCATGAAAGTCAACGAATTGGTTTTAAAAGACGCTACGTTTCGCTTTTTAGTGCTTAGAAACATGAATCCTGCAGGGATTTTTGTGGCCCAAAAATCGGACGACAATACGCTTGAGATTACCTTAGATTATGCGACCCCACAATTTCAAGATTTTAAAACAGGGGCCCATATTTATGAAAAAGCTCAATCAGAATTTAAGCAATCTGGCTTTTCGAAATTCATCATGAAAGCGTCATCTGAAGCCCATAAGAAATACTTAGAAAAAATGGGATTCCAACAAACCACTTGGAACGATGAATCCTATTATCTTAAAAACATTTAACACAATCACCGCTTATAAGCAAGCGGTGATTTTTATTTTGCGCAATAACTAAAAACGTTTTAAACTTGGGGGTATAAAGTGATATAATAGGTTTGAATATTAAATAGGATGTGGTGAAATGCTTAAGTTAAAAAATATCTCAAAATATTACCATCAAACAGGCAATGTTGTAAAAGCCTTAGACTCAATAGATTTGACGTTTGAAAATAACGAGTTCGTCGTTATTACCGGGGAATCAGGGAGCGGTAAATCAACGCTTTTAAATGTGATCAGTGGACTTGATACGTATGAAGATGGGGAAATGGTTTTCTTAAATCAAGAAACTGCCTATTTTTCTAAAACACAGTGGGAAGCATACCGTAAGAATAATATCGGGTTTATTTTTCAAAACTATAACATTATAGAATCATTTACTGTCTATGAAAATGTAGAAATGTCTGCGCTTATTAAAGGATATGATCCTGATAAAAGAAAAGCGCATGTTTTAAACATGATTGAAAGCGTTGGGTTGAAAGGAAAAGAAAAACAAAAGTGTTCTACCTTATCAGGAGGAGAGAAACAACGCGTTGCGATTGCGCGTGCTTTGGCGAAAGATGCGCCCCTTATTATTGCGGATGAACCAACAGGAAACTTAGATAAAAAAACTGGAGAAAGCATCTTAAAGCTGTTAAAAGAAATCGCCAAAGACAAACTCGTCTTATTGGTTTCGCATAGCTTTGAATCAGTTGAACCATATGCAACGCGACATGTAAGGTTATTTGATGGGGAAGTCACATTGGATAAAACCTTAAAACAAACATCCCCAAGTGCGGCTAAAGAAATTGAATCTGACCAACCATTAACGTGGTGGACGCTATTAGCCATTGCGTTTAAAAATATTTTTTCAACTCCAAAACGCAGTGTCTTTACCTTTTTGATTTCGGTTTTTATGGTGTTGGTTTTTGCGCTTGTATACGGCTCATACGTCCAACAGATTAATAGTGTCCCAGGGAATAGTTTTGTGCAAGGGTTTAATCATGTGACAGAAAACCGTTTAATTATAACCAAAACGAATCATGAAGCCTTCAGCGACTCTGAGGTAGCGTCTTTTATGAATCATTCTGATGTTATAGACGTCTTAGCGTATGATCCAGTCCTTGATCTTGATGTTCATATCCCTTTTGTGAATGGCAATGAATCATTTTCGTTTGGGGGCGGTGCGATTTTACCAAGCACATTGATCCAGCAAAGGAATTTAGAATCTGGAAGGCTTCCGCAGAACGACGGTGAAGTCGTTATTGCCAGCAATGAAGATTATGAAATTGGCGATGAAGTGTCTTTAGCGTTCGCACATACATTTAGAGGTGGCCAACAACAAGCGGATGCGTATTATATAACAAAAGAAGTCGTTGGACTTATGGACGCGCCAGGACGGTTTAGTTTCACCGTATATGCGTCGCGTGATTTTTTTGAAGATCCATTGGTTAAAGCGTATGCTTTCTTTAGAAATAATCAAATCATGGCTGAATATGAAACAAATGATGAGACAAGTGGCTATGGCATTAATACTTATGATGTATTACTCACAACAAGCATTGATGAAAATGATCTGTGGCTTAGTGATTATATAAGAAATGGAATCGGTATTGATAATGGCTCACCCATTGATTTAACATTTAACGATTCATTCTCTCGAGATGATCATATAAAAAGCTTTAATTTATTGGAGTTAAGCGCCTTAAATGGAAACCACGGATTAATCATTCATCCCAATGGTTTAAGTGCGCTTTTCGAAGATATCCCAAGCTACCAAATAACCGTGTTGGTCGAAGATAGTTTTGATGCCCAAACGGTGATGGATTCCATTGATAGTGAAACGTATAATACTTTATATCCTGCTGAGCAAAGTGATCCGTTTAACCAATTGGCCCGCGTTATGTTATCAATCTTCTTTGGTGGAATCAGTATTGGAGTTGCGTTTATAATGTATTTTGTAGGCTATTTATCCCTTAAAAATGTGATGAGCGCTAAGAAAAAAGATTATGTCATCTTAAGAGCAATTGGCATATCCAAAAAAGAGTTGAACCGAATTACGATTTTAGAAATGGTATTAAATATGATGCTTGCTTTAATCCTTGTGTTCATCGTATTAATTATTAACGAAAATTATTTATATTGGCTGCCTAATTATTTAAGATTTTATAACGTTTTAAACTATATTTTCTTAATTGTTGTCTTAGTTGGTTTAAGCATATTCTTAGCTTTAAGGTTCAATAAAAAACTCTTTGATATTAGCGTAATCAGCGCTTTTAAGGAACAATAGGTGATTAAAATGATAAAAATCAATCAATTAAATAAATATTATAATAAAAACCGTCGGAATGAAAATCATGTCTTAAAGGATGTGAGTGTTGATTTTCCTGAAAAAGGAATGGTCATGTTGCTGGGGGATAGTGGTTCAGGGAAAACCACATTACTCAATATCATTGGTGGATTGGATAAAGCCGATCAAGGGGCTTATGCAATAGGGGATGAAACCATCGAAAAGTATCATGCCAAAACCGTTGATGATCTTAGAAACAAAAATATTGGCTATATCTTTCAAAACTATTATTTATTTCCACAAGAAACCGTCTTTGAAAATATTCGCCTAACGTTAAAATTGGTAGGATTGAACGACGAAGAAGAAATCAATCAACGCGTCAATAGTTTATTAAAGCTTGTGAACATGCCCCAATATAAACACAGACTCGCCAATCAACTCTCAGGTGGGCAACAACAGCGTATAGCAATCATTAGAGCGCTTGCAAAAAACCCTAAAATTATAATTGCCGATGAACCAACAGGGAACTTAGATTCTAAAAACACGTTGGCCATTATGCGGATGTTAAAAGAAATTTCCAAAGAAAAACTTATCATTATGGTAACCCATGAAGAAACCATTGCGTCTCATTATGGCGATCAGATCATAAAAATAGAAGATGGAAAAATCTTATCACACGGTGAAAATGGGGCTAAAAGTAGTATCGATACCACCACAGATTCAGATATCTATTTAGGGGATTTAGAAAAGAAAACCCTCAGTATGAATGGTAAAGATTCTATTAACCTTTATACCGATGGTTCAGAGAAAACCCCAATCAATGCCCGTTTAATCATCAAAAACAATACCCTTTATATCGATATTGATGGGGCCTTTAAAAATATTAATTTACTGAAAGAAAAAACGGATACCAAAGTGTATGAATCCAAACGAGAAGAAATCAAAGAACAAGAGGATAAATTGCCAAGTATTGATTATGAACCATTTAAAAAAGATGAACTCTCTTCAAATAAAAATATCATTCCATTCAAAACGATAGCGGAAACAACCCTTAGAAAATTAAAACAAAGTTCAAAACTTTCTAAGTTGTTATATTTATCATTTGCGTTTAGCGCAGGGATATTTATAATCGCATTGGCACTGATCAATAACATTTTATTCATCTCAAATGATCAGTTTTTAAGTGATCCTTTATATACGTTTGAAGTCAATTATGAAGATTTTGAAGATTATGATGCCTTTATCGATCATGAGTTTCCAGCGACTTTTGAAGCGTATCAGTTAATGATGAACTCTAGCAACAGTATGGCACTTGATTTCACCTTGCCCAGGTTTTATCAAACCAGTGAATCGGTGAATATCACCGAATCATTTGCGCCGATTTCATTGGTAGATGAAAGGGATTTAATCAAAGGGTCAATGCCTAGTCACCCTAGAGAAATTGTTATTTCAAGTACATTAGCAAGACAAATGTTAAACAATAACGCCATTACGCGCACAGGCATTCAAACAGAAGATGACTTATTCAAACTCACGTACACCTTTGATGGAGAACCCTACAGTATTCAAGGCATCGTTGACAATGATGCGCCGGTTTATTTTGGCGAAAAAGCCTTGATGTATTCAACTGCATATAGTGGAGAATTTGACATTGCAAGCTTATACGATTTAACCATATTAAGTGGACGAGATTTAGAATCAAGGGGTGAAACATTGCTCCCTTCTACCATGGTCAGCGAAGAGGATTTCGAACCGCATGAAGTAACTTTGTTAGGCGAAACGTTTAACGCTGTAGGAGTTTATGAAACTACAGATAATATGGCTTATATGATCAGCGAAACATCGTTTGAAGCCTATCTTTTTAATCGCGATCACCAACAGGTTGGGACCTTTTATCTTTATGCGAACAGCGAAAGTAGCGCAGGAGACTATTTAGAAAGTCTATCCTTAAGTCGTGGGTTTGATAATTTATACGAAACGCAAAGAAGTGACGCACGAAATGAGCGCATGGACAGCTTCACAGGGATATTTATCTTTTCAATTATCACCATCGCTGCCAGCGCATTATCGTATTACTTCATCATTCGCTCATCAATGCTTAACCGCATTTATGAAATTGGCGTCTATCGTTCTTTAGGCGTTAAACGCTTCGATTTAATAAAAATGTTTTGGATAGAGATTTTAATCCTTACGACCCTTTCAAGCTTAATCGGTTATACCTTGATGTTTTTCTTCTTACGTTATATTAACGAACAAACAAGAGAATTTATAGAAATCATGAATTTATCAGTCTTTACTTACTTTAGTGGTTTTGTTTTACTTTATCTTATCAACTCTTTATTTGGTCTTTTACCACTCTTTAGAGTCTTAAGCAAAACCCCTGCTGAAATTAATAGTACCTATGACTTATAAGAAAAAAGTGATGCCTTTTTAGGCATCACAATTTTTCACATTGCGCTATATAAGTCTTAATATCAAACTTGCGTTTCAGTCCTTGGAAATTCATATATCGTAGCTTTCCAAAAATTTCTCTTTCTTTCCATCCTTGGTCATGCTTTCCAAACAACCAAGCAACAGACGCGTAGCTTACAGGGTCTCTCCCATCAATAAAATACGTATTGTTTAAATAAATGATCGTTTCATAAGCCGTTTTATAATCAGGGCTCCACTCAATAATCTTTTTGCCCCAATACATTCTCATATAATTATGCATATAGCCTGTTTTAACCATTTCTTTCATACAGGCATTAAACGCTTCATCATGCGTGTTAAAAGCGAGATAATCTTTTATTGTATAAAGATACTTTCGTGGATCATTCACGTGTAAATCCATGGTTTTATACGCCCACTCTTCAGTCATTGTTTCAAATTGATCGTATCCTTCATGGAAAATAACATAATTAAAGGCTAACTCTCTTCTAATAAATAGTTGTTCTAAAAAATTCTTTTTTGATACGTTATCTAATGCGTTTTCTTCGATGGTATTATAGATTCTTAAAGGTGAAATCATCCCAAAATGAAGGTACATACTCAGTTTAGAGGTTAAATTCTTAGAAGGGTCATTCGCATCCTTATAATTATTTAAGTTTTCCTTAACGAATGACGCCATCACTTTAAACGCTTCAGCTTCACCGCCTACATAATAATCACTTTTTTGAATGGAATCGTTTAACCCAATTTTATTTAAAATGGTTTTGATGGGTTGGTCTAAAATGATGGCTTCATCACGATGGATTTTATTGTTTAATGTTGGGATTTTAGGAAGTTCATGATAAGCATCAAGCTTACCAAGCAGTTTTTTACGGATGGTACGTGCAGCATATTCCGCTTTATCACTCGCTTCTTGTACGGGCACGATGACATCGTTTTCTACGGTAATGCATGCTAAATTTTGCTTCGTTGCTTTAAATCCAATTTCTGTTTTAATATCTCTTAGTCCGCGCATATAGCTTTGATCCATAATCAGCATTGAAGCGTCTTTAAACTGGTTGATCACTTTGGATTTAAAATCGCCTACTTCTAAAATAAATCCAATGCCAGCTTTTAAGTATTTTTGTTTTAAAGTCTTTAAGCCTTCTAACATAAATGTCATATTCCGCGTATTGGCATAAGGATAGTCTTTATTTAAAACAAATAATACGTTTAAAGGTAAATGGTGTTCATTGGCTTTTTCAATGGCATACATAAGGGCGTAATTATCTTGGAACCTGTGGGTTTGTTGCATCCAATAGGTAATGGGTTTTTCCCCTTTAACTGAAAACGTGTTATGACGATGGAATCTAGACATATGAACCTCCTGGAGGGATAAAATGATTGATGCATTAAGCATAAGGAATTATAAAGCATTTTTGGACAAAACGATAGTTTTAGGTCATCATACGATGTTTATAGGAACCCATGCATCAGGGAAAACAACGATCTTAGAAGCACTCGATGTGTTTTTTAATCATGCTATAAAATATCAACATATTAGAAATAAACAAAAAGATGTCGTTATCGATATCCATATCGTAACCGATCACTATAAAAAAGTGTTCTCTCCGCCTCACTATACTTTAAATTTAGAAAAATCCAGTCAAAATTTAGCGAAGTTAAAGGATTACCTTTATCTTTATATGCCTAAAAAACCCTATCCTATCGAGTATTTTAAAAATCAGTGTCTTTCATTTTATTATAATGCTTGTTTAAGCGAAAATGCAAATCTAACTCATTGTAAAAATGCACCCCTCATTTTTCAACGCACTCAAATTATGCACCTTAATAAATATCCGAAGGATTTACCCCCTCAAGCACTCAAAAGCTTGCGCTTTAAAACTATGCCTGAGTTAAAAAGCAAACGGTTATTATTAGGTGTGGATGAAGTTGAAAAATCGTTTCACTTTAAAGATTATAAACCGTTAATGGAAAAAGTCGCTCAAGTCTTTTTCGTCTCCAAACAAAAACGGTTTATTAACGACTTTGAATATACATTGCATCCTTTATATAAAGCGGATATCCAAAAAGAGCTTGATACCCTAACAACCCCCTTAACACAATCTAAACGAAAACCATTTATTTTAGTAGAAGGCAAAACCGATGTCCCTTGGTTTGAAAAAGCGTTAGATCTTTTAAATAAATTCGGAGAATACCGTGTTTTACCATGTGGTGGGTATGGGAATATCACATTTGTAAATCAACAGCTCAAAAAAGCAAATTTTAGAACCCTTGTGATTACGGATGGCGATATGTTAAGTGAACACTCATATTACCGCTTGAAAAAAGACGTCATTGAAATGTATACTGATATTGGGTACTTAAATACGCACTTACACACAAGCTTTAAAACAGAACCATCTAATAAAAAACAATTCTTTAAAGCAATGAATGAAAGCGACGAAGTAATCAAAAGAAAACTTTCAACGTATGCAACCCATCATTTAGATGAAAGTCATCAATTTGTCAAAGAAATTAAAATGATTTTAAACGATTACGAATCAACACAACCAAACTATTATAAATGAGGATGATCGAATGAAACCATTAAGTCAAAAGTATCAAACCATCACCCCTTCAATAACCCTAGCGATTAACGCCAAAGCCAAAGCCATGAAAAGTGAAGGCAAAGATGTATTATCGTTCGCTTCTGGGGAACCTGATTTTAACACGCCAAAACACATTAGAGAAAAAGCGATTCACCAAATTAACCAAGGTGGCAATGGCTACACCGCAGCCAAAGGGTTAAAAGCATTAAGAGAAGCCATTCAGCACAAACTAAAACATGATAATCATCTAGAATATGATGTAGAAGATATCATTGTGTCAAATGGTGCGAAACATTCCATATTCAACGCCTTACAAGCCATAATAAATCCAACCGATGAAGTCATTCAAATTAGCCCCTATTGGGTCTCTTATCCTGAGATGATCAAAATGGCGGGTGGGGTTCCAATCACCCTAAAAACTTCAAAAGAAAATGCGTATATTCCAACCGAAGATGCCCTTAAAAAAGTCATCACCGATCAAACAAAAGCGATTATCATTAATACGCCAAATAACCCTACGGGTATGGTATACCCAAAAGAAACGTTAAACATGATTGGTGCATTGGCCGTCAAACACGACTTTTATATCATCAGCGATGAAATTTATGAAAAACTTATTTATGAAGGAACGCATCATTCCATTGCGAGTTTTACTGATGAACTCTTTGAAAGAACCATAACCATTAACGGATTATCTAAAGCGTACGCCATGACGGGCTGGCGAATCGGTTATGCGGCCGCGCCTAAAATGATTAGCGCTATGATGAATGCCATTCAATCCCATGCGACGTCGAATCCAAATACCATTGCCCAACACGATTCGATTGAAGGATTAAAGGGCGATCAAACCCCGATTGAATCAATGCGTCAATCCTTTGAAAAACGTCGCCAACTCATGCTTAGTGCGATTGAAAAAATCCCGAATATCAGTGCGATTAAACCAAGTGGTGCGTTTTATGTGATGTTTGATATTCGTTATTTTAAACATAAAACGATTAACGGAAAAAAGATTATGTCATCGACAGATTTTGCGGAAGTCTTACTAGATGAAGCCTACATTGCATCCGTACCCGGTAAGGCATTTGGAGAAGATAATTTAGTACGTTTATCATACGCAACAAGTGAACAAACGATTGAAAAAGGCATGAATCGTCTTCATGCATTTTGTGAAAAATATCGTTAAATCACATAAACCTTAACTTTTTTAGTATCATAAAACCAGGAGGCATTGTATGAAATTTTATTTAAAACCAAATCACACCCTAAATACCAAAAGTTTTACGGTTCGCGACGAGAAAAAAAATCGTTTATTTAAAGTCAAAGCGAAACACCTTTTTGGCTTGAGATTGTTGACATTAAACGACATGAATTCTCAGTTGCTTTATAGAAGTAAACGCCGTTTTGATTTTACCTTTTTCAAAAAATACACCATTGACGATGAAAACAACAACATCATCGCAGAAATTTATCGTACCAGAGGAAAAAAACACCCTAAATTTAAGATTAAAGCGTTTGATAAACTCATTACCTTAGAAGGCGATGTCTACCATTATGAGTTTGCGCTAAAAGATGAGGATAATGAATTGCTTGCTTCTATGGGGAAACGGGTATTTCCTTCAGGCGAAGCGTACGAAATTGATGTGCCCACAAATAAAAAACCTTTACTCTTTTTATTTTTAATTTTAACGATTGATCAATTTGTCAATGAACACACCAAAGCATAAAAATGTTTGCATGATTTGTGAGGGAGAAACTTATCGTTTAAATGACCCTCAAATTCGTGTAACTTATAGTGTGTGTAAAGCCTGTGGGTTTACGTATAAAAATCGCGCACATCATCTTTCGTTAACCGAAGAAAAAACCCAATATGATTCCCACCAAAACACCATGGAAAACGAAGGCTATAAAACCATGTTTGAACGTTTCATTGAAGAGAGTATAACGCCTTATATCAAAGAGGGGAAAGCCTTAGATTTTGGGAGTGGACCTGGCCCAGTTTTATATGAACTTTTGAAAATTAAAGGCTTTAAAGCGTCGCACTATGATCCTTTTTATCACAAAGACTTTTCTGTTTTCGATGAAACGTATGATTTAATCACTTCAACAGAAGTATTTGAACATTTAAACACGCCACTTAAAACCTTAAACCATATTAGTGCCCTCTTAGAAAAAGGGGGCATGCTTGCCATCATGACCTCTTTAAGACCCAAAGATGATGAAACGTTTTTAAAATGGTGGTACCGTCGTGATTTAACGCATGTGAGTTTTTTCACGTTAAAAGCCATCAAAGCCTTAATTAACCCTTATCCTCTAAGGCTCATATATACCAATGAAAAAAATTACTTTGTATTCAGAAAGGAATGAACACGATGAAAGTTTATACACAAAATCAAGAATATATTGATTATCTAAAAGATAAATTGCCCAACGGTGTCTCTTTAACGCAAAACTTTAATGAAGCCAACTATGCTTTAAGAGGTCGTTTTAAAGCGAGTGAATACCACGAGAACTTAAAAGGAATCATCATTCCATTTACAGGGCATAACGGCATTGACCTTCAGGCCATCAAACACTATCATTTAAAACTCTTTAATACCACAGAACATTCTATTTATGTTGCGGAAAAAGCGATGAAATTAACACTGGGCCTTTTAGGAAATATTCACATTTATCATACGAGAATGCAAAAGGGCGATTGGTCCAATAGAAATACTGAAGCCCGTATTTCTTGGGAGAGTCTTTTAAATAAACGTGTTGGCATTTTTGGATATGGTAGAATAGGAAAACATTTATCGTCGATGCTTAAACCGTTTACACAAAATATTTATACCATTGACCGTGGGAAAGATTATGGACCGTGTTTATTGGTTGATTCTTTAGAAGCTTTAATTGATAATACAGACCTAATTATTATTGCGGCCCCATTAAATAGCACGACTGAAAACGTATTTGATGAAGCTGCGCTTAAGCGGATGAAAAATAAATACTTAATCAATGTAGGCAGAGGCCTTATCGTCAACCAAAAAGCACTCTATGAAACCTTAAAGACCAATCACTTAAAAGGCTACGCTTCAGATGTTTGGTATAACTATCCTAAACAAAGTGAGTTAACGCCACCTTCAGATTATCCCATCCACACGCTTGATAATGTTTTAATGACCCCCCACGTTGGTGGCTTTAGTACTGATGCCCCTTTAAAACTTAAAGAAAAAGTGTTGGAGCATATTACGAATATAAAAAACGGCGATTTTAAAGAAGCCTTAGACCCAGATAAGTTAAAATAAGTCTCTTCATTGAGACTTTTCTTATGTTACAATAGATTCAGGTGATTAGATGGAAAAGTTCTACGATGAAAGAGACATCACGTTTTCTAGAGTTAGACTCAAAAAAGGCTCTAAAGCGTATCAATCATACTACCAAAAAAACCCTTCATATCTTGAAGGCGATGATGCGATTAGGGAAAAAGATTTTTTAAAAAACTTAAAAAAGCCAGACCTTTTTAAACAAAGGTTTTTTCCAATATTTTCACATAACGAACAAATTATGCAACAATTTTATCGCACGTTAGATGCCATTGATGTGAAAGAAAAACCCCCTATTCCAAAAACCTTTCACCAAAACATTAAAGCAACCCTTAAACATTATGGTGCATTAGAGGTAGGCATTGTGCGTTTGAAGGCGCATCATTATTATACGCATCAAGGCTATGATTATGACTTTCCAAAACAGTCATACGGTCAAAAAATAAACACGCGCTACAAAACCGCCATTGTATTTTTAATGCCGATGGATCTTACCTATTTAAAACGGTCCCCACACTTTGAAACGACGCTTGAAAGTATGAATGTATATTTAAACGCCGCATACGTAGGCTTTAGAGGCGCAAGTTATTTAAAATCACTTGGACACCGTTCAATGTTTCAAAGCCTTATTTACTATATCACCCCCCTTGTTCCTCTAGCCGTAGACGCAGGCTTAGGAGAAGTTGGGATGCACAATCATTTAATTCATCCTAAACATGGTGATAAAGTTAGAATAGGAGCGGTTTTAACGGATTTAGAGCTTGAAGAAGATCAACCGATTGACTTTGGACTAGAAATGTTTTGTAAACGCTGCGCTTTATGTTTGATCAATTGTCCAATGCAATCTATTTCTTTTAAACAACGAAGGGTCAATGGCAAACGTTTTTATAAATTTGATGACCAAAGCTGTTATAAGATTTTTAAAAATGCCGGGACTGATTGTGCGGTATGTATTCAAAGTTGTCCCCTTGCTTATGATATAGGCTATGAAAGAATTATCAACGCAAAAAATGACCCAGCAAAAATAGATGCAATTATCAAAGAGCATTTAGAAAAACATGGAAGAAGGCCCAGTATCAAAACGCCACTTCCTTTAGTGGAGGAAAAATAATGTTTCAAGATATTTTAGATATTCACGGCATGAGCGAATCAGAAGCCATAAGAACAATAGAAAAACATTTAGCGTCTTTAGATAAATCCATCAAAGAACTGACCATCATTCATGGACACAACAGTGGTAGAACCTTAAAAGATATGATCGCTAATCCTAGAAAAATCCGATCAAAAAGAATTAAAAGAAGAAAATACTCTACCAATCCTGGGGAAACCATTTTGGAGTTACACTAATGCGTTCTAAACTGTTTATATTCTTAATCGGTCTTGGCCTATTTTTAAGTGGCGTTAGTGCATTTATTGCCTACTTTTATGAACCCTTAAGATCCGTATTTTTTGTGATAGCGGTGATTTTATTTGTGAGCAATTTATTATTATCACAAATGGCCTATGGATATTACTTATATAAAAAAGAGGCCATGCTTAAACAAAAAGAAATGCAGCGTTGTCCCGCTTGTGATAAACCCATCTATATTAGCGATAAACGTTGTCCTTATTGCGGAAAAACCGTCTAATCCTTTCTGTGATGAAAGGATTTTTTCATGGTTCAATCCATCAATTGAAATTTAAAGTTAAAATTCAAACGTTTTTTGTTATAATGGATTTGGAAAGTAAGCGCTTTTATAAATGGAATGGAGTGATTGAGTGTATAAAATAGTTGACAAAAAAGCTCTTAATAAAGATATTGATTATATGAAAATTGAAGCGCCTTTGGTCGCCAGAAATGCCAAACCAGGGCATTTTATTATTTTAAGGGTTGATGATGAGGGAGAAAGAATCCCTTTAACCATCGCGTCTCACGATGAAAAGTATGTTGATATCATTTATCAAAAGATGGGCTATTCAACAAAACTTCTTGGTGAAAAATCAATTGGTGATACGGTGAGTGATTTTGTAGGACCGCTTGGAAAAGCAGCGCATATTAAAAAAAGAAACCATGTGGTAGGCGTTGCTGGTGGCGTAGGTGCAGCCCCTTTATACCCACAGTTAAAAGCCTATAAAGAATCAGGCAGCAAAGTCACGCTCATTTTAGGTGCTAGAAATAAAGATTTCTTAATTATGAAAGAAGCCTATGAAGCGTTTGTTGACGAAGTCATTTATACAACGGATGATGGCTCATTTGGACAAAAAGGACTGGTTACTGAACCACTAGAGGATATATTATCTAAAGATGACTCCATCGACCAAGTCATTGCGATTGGGCCTGTGATTATGATGAAATTCGCCACGAAGGTCGCTTTAAAATATAATAAAAACATCGATGTTTCTTTAAATCCTATTATGATCGATGGGACAGGCATGTGTGGGAATTGTCGGGTGAATATTGCTGGAAAAACATATTTTGCATGTATTGATGGGCCGGATTTTGAAGGGCAAGATGTCGATTTTGATGGGTTAATGAAACGTCAAAGTTATTATAAAGATGAAGAGCATCAGTGTTATTTGAGGTTAAACCATGAATAAAACGTCGCGTACAAAAATGCCCGAACAAGACCCCATCAAACGAAGCAGTAATTTTTTAGAAGTTGCTTTAGGCTACGGCATAGAAGAAGCCAAAAAAGAAGCATTACGATGTATTGATTGTAAAAACCCAAAATGTGTCATGGCGTGTCCTGTTAGTGTAAAAATCCCTGAATTTATTAAGCATATACTAAACGATGACATGGATGGCGCGTTCGATAAGATTTATGAAGATAACATATTGCCCTCTATATGCGGTCGTGTTTGTCCCCAAGAAAGCCAATGTGAAGGCGCCTGTATATTAGGCATTAAAGGAGACCCTGTATCGATTGGTGCTTTAGAGCGTTTCGTCGGTGATTATGGGATGCAACATGATAAAGCGAATACAACCGTTAAAAACGTCAAAAATCAAAAAGTCGCAGTCGTTGGATCGGGCCCTGCAGGGCTTGCGAACGCTGCATCATTAAGAAGAAAAGGGTACCAAGTAACCGTATTTGAAGCATTGCATGAGTATGGTGGAGTTTTAACCTATGGAATCCCAGAATTCCGTTTGCCTAAAAATATTGTTAAAAAAGAAATTAAGAATCTTAAAGATATGGGCGTTGAATTCATCAAAAACGCTATCGTTGGAAAATCAATCACCATCGACCAACTAAAAGAAGATGGCTATCAAGCAATTTTTATCGGAAGTGGTGCAGGCCTTCCTTCCAGCCTTGGAATTCCTGGTGAAAATTATAACGGCGTCTACTTTGCGAATGAGTTTTTAACGCGTGTTAACTTAATGCGTTCTAATGTCTTTCCAAATAGTGCGACTCCTATTAAAACAGGAAACAAAGTTGCGGTAATTGGTGGGGGAAATGTTGCGATGGATGCCGCAAGAACGGCCAAACGTATTGGGGCTAAAGAAGTCATGATTATCTACAGACGAGATCAAACAAGCCTCCCTGCAAGATTAGAAGAAATCCATCATGCCATTGATGAAGGCATTGAAATGAATCTATTATATAATCCAGTTGAGATATTTTCTGAAAACTATGAAGTAAAATCTATTAAATGTGAACGCATGGAATTAGGCGAAAAGGATCGTTCAGGTCGACGAAGACCAATGCCTACTGGCGATTATAAAACATTTGATGTGGATTCTGTGATTGTTTCAATCGGTCAAAAACCAAACCCAATCTTAAAACAAAGCACAAACGATTTAAACACCCATGATTGGGGAGGTATTATTACTGATCAAACCCATAAAACATCCATTGAAGGTGTTTTTGCGGGGGGAGATGCCGTGACTGGCGCGGCAACTGTAATCTTAGCAATGGGCGCCGGAAAAGATGCGGCTGAGTCAATCGATGAATACTTGAAAACCCAATAGTTAAAAAGAGTCATTTTGCCTTTAAAATGGCTCTTTTTTAATTGACAAACCGCTGATTTATTGTTAAACTTTTATTATATATTTTGATATTCAAACAAATTTGGAGGATATAATGAAAAAAATAGGTGTAGTAGTATGTGGAAACTCTGGATTAGACTATATTGACCATCCATACGATATTCGTATGATTCGCTCTGTTTTAATTATGGGGGATGATGAGTATACGGATTTTGTGGACATTAAAGCCGATGATTTTTACGAAAAAATTAAAGCGGATAGTTTACTTCATCCAACCACCGCACAAACCGCAACGGGTGTTATTTTAGAAACGTATGAAAAATTAAAAGCCGATGGCTATGATGAAATTATCGCAATCACCATTTCATCAAAACTTTCTGGAACCTATGAAGGGGCTATTTTAGCTTCAAATATGGTAGAAGGCGTTAATGTGACAGTATTTGATTCTAAATCATTGGCATACGCTGAAGCTTATATGGCATTAGAAAGCGCACGCATGGCAAAAGAAGGAAAAGATGTTCCAGAAATCATCGATCGTTTAACAAAAATAAGAGAAAACCAAGGATTATTGGTTTCTGTAGACACATTAAAATATCTTGTCAAAAATGGACGCTTATCAGGCGCATCAGGCTTTTTAGGATCGATGCTTAAAGTAAAACCAATGCTTCATCTATCACGTGAAGGAAAAGTTGAACCGGTTGAAAAAATTAGAACCAGACAAAAAGCGTTAAATAGAATTGTTGAAAAATTTAGTGAAGAAGTCTATGAAGATGGTATGGAAGTATTTGTAATTCACGCCAATGCATATGATGCATTAGACGATGTAAAACATGCTTTAAAAGATAAACTTAAAAATGTTGATACTATCAATGACTATCCTTTAACTCCAGTCGTTGGTGCGCATGCTGGTCATGGCGCTTTAGCAATAGGTTGGATAAAAAAATAACACATGAAAAAATGTGTTATTTTTGTTATAATATGTATGGTATAAAAAAGGGGTGAAACCAATGAATGAGTCACCAAAGACAATCATTAATGACTTATTGGTTGAAGTATTTAATCAAATTTTAAGCATTCAACAAGAACACTTAAGAAATCAAGGTATCAATCTTTCGATGAATGAAATTCATGTCCTTGAAGCCATTCAAAAAACTAAAGAGTCAACCATGAGTAATGTCGCTAAAAAATTACGTGTAACCGTTGGAACGCTCACAACCGCAATCAACCGTTTAGTTGAAAAAGGGTATACAGAAAGATACTCGAATCCTACTGATAAAAGGAAAGTGTATTTACGTTTAAGCCCTAAAGCTAAAAAAGTTCTAAAGACACATGATACCTTCCACGAAGATATGATCAACTCCGTGATTAAAGATATGAATGTTGAAGAAAATGAAGTGCTTGTTGCGTCACTTCAAAAACTTAGGGATTATTTTAAAGAAAAATATTGATTGAGGTGAACAATGTGCCAATTAGTTCGGATGTGCTTAGAGGGCATTTAGAAAGTATTATATTAACGCTCATTAATGATCAAGATCGATATGGATATGAAATTGTTAACGAAATCAAAAAAAGGACAAATGGCAATTATTTAATGAAAGAAGCCACACTTTATGCGATGGTGCAAAGGCTTGAAAAAAAAGAAGTTATCACATCTTATATTGGGGATAAATCACATGGTAGAAAAAGAAAATATTATAAAATAACAACACTTGGTAAAGCATATCTTTATGAAAAAAAGCAAGAATGGAAAACGTTAAAATCATTAATGGCACTATTTTTGGAGGATACCAATGAAACGGCTTGATAAATTTATAGATCGTCTACACAAACATGAAACCAACCCAGAAAATTCAATGAGTGGTCTTAAACAAATGCTTTACGAAAAAGTCGATGATTTAATGAAAGAAGAAATGCTAAGTGAAGAGGAAGCCATTGATAAAACCATCGAAGATTTTGGAGATGAATCCGATTATCATTTTCAAAACATGGATAAAGAACAAAAACGCCATAAACGACAAAAAACTATCAGACATTATAGAAACGATTTATTGTTTGCGTCGATTGCAACAGTGTTAATTGCTGCAATCGTTATAACCATCAATTATGTGATGTTTGAAGATTTTTTTCCTTGGGTTTCCATAATTATCATTTTAGGGGTCATGTTTTGGCCACTGAGTTTGCTTTATAAGTTTTTAAATAAAAAAGGAGAGTAAAAATGAAGAAAACTGCTGTTATAGCTGTTTCAACAGGGTGTTTAGATTACTTAGATTTAAATCCTGAGAACCTTTTTATTATTCGCTGCAAAATTATTATTGGAGACAAAACGTATGATGATTATGTTGACATTAATGCCTCAGACTTCTATGAGACCATTAAAAATGATACATCAGTCGTCCCGAGTTCCTCAATGCCAGCCATCGGAGAAATCTTAGAAACACTAGAAACCATTGAAGAAAAAGGGTATGAAAATGTTTTAATGATTACCATCTCTTCGGAACTAAGCGGAACGTATCAAACCTGTAAAATGGCTGCCAATAGTTTTGAAGGGAACTTAAACATTAAAGTACTCGATACGAAAAACGCCGCAATCAGTGAAGGCTTTATTTCAATAGAAGCCTTGCGTTTAATTGAGGAAGATAAACTTTCTTTAGACGAAATCTATGCTTACTTAGAGAAACTCTCTTTAGCTAGGGAACAATACTTTATGGTCGATAACTTAAGGTTACTGGTTAAAAATGGCCGCTTATCTGGGGCTAAAGGGTTAATGGGACGACTATTAAAAATGAAACCTATTTTAAAAGTAAATGACGAAGGAAAAATTGTCCCACATGAAAAAATACGAACCCAAAGAAAAGCATTAGAAGTAATGACCAATCAAGTAATCGAAGCTTTAAAAGGTAGAAAAAACATCGTCATAACATATGATACATCTGATAACCAAGAAGGCTTTGATTATGTGAAAAGTCGAATCGAACAAGTATATCCGGATTTTAAATCTTATGCAGCACCCATTACTCCTGTTATAGGGGCACATACAGGCGCTGGAACGGTTGGCGTTGCTTTTTTTGACCTCGACGAAGCAAAGAAATAAATTGTAAAAGCCACCCATTAGTGGTAAAATATTTTCGGTGATTTATATGGAAAATCGAACACAAAAAACGGTGCTTATTGCAGTATTATTGGCAGTCAGTATCGTTTTAAACTTGGTAGAACGCTTTACTCTACAAGGCTTTACAGGCTTACCAATGGTAAGACTTGGTCTTGCGAATATTGTTGTTTTACTCATATTATATACATATGGGACTAAAGATGCCTTTGCGATTTTATTTTTAAGAATTGTATTAGTCGCAATGCTGTCTACAGGACTTGGATCTGTTAGCTTTTTACTTTCATTATCAGGTGGAATGGTTGCTTTTTTATTAATGGTTACGTTTAAAGCGTTAAAAGGCTTTACCATTATAAGTGTTAGTATCATGGGTTCATTAGGGCATGCTTTTGGTCAAATTGTAATGGCGGTGTTTATTTTAGCAACCGATGAAATTATTTTTATACTCCCTATTCTTATGACTTTAAGTGTTCCAACAGGAATCTTTGTCGGGTTAACAACTCAAAGACTATTAAAAATATTAGGCCCACAAATGGGATATTCAGTCGAATAAAAACAGCTTATATCAGTATAGTTGATATAAGCTGTTATTTTTTATTTATCTTTGGTTAGAAATGCAGGTAGTTTAACTACATCGTTTTTATAAAGAAGCGTTAAAACGCTAAAGATAATTAGTAAGATTCCAGGTAAGAATAAAGCAATCATGATCGCAGTATTATCATCTACAAATGATTCTTCTTCAATCCCGCTTAGTGAAAGCTCTCTTACATATTCTTCTTCTAAATTATCGCTCATTTCAATCGTGTTTTCATCGATGTACCAAAGGGCTTCTAAATCATCTCTTGAATTAACAAAGTCTAATCCTTCTTCTAAAGGCATAATAAATATCGCCGTAACCAATAAATCGCCAATAGCACCATCAGAACTTACTAACGTTACACTTTTGTGATGATCCGTAGGAAATAAAGTGTTTGGATCAATCAAATGGTGATATTTTCTACCATCCACCTCATAATATCTTTGATAATCTCCACTCGTTGTTACGTTATCACCACTTGTGATTTGTAAAGACCCAATTCTATTTTGAGGATTATTCGGTGAATCAGGATTAGTGATACCAGTGTACCACATCTTATTTTCTCTTTGAGGATGATCACCATACACTTCAACATTAGAAGTCCCAGCATTAATTAAGAAGCTTTCTATTCCATCAACACGCTTTAAATAATCTCCAACTTCTTTAGCGGCATACCCTTTACCGATCCCCCCTAAATCAAGCGCCATTCCTTCTTGAATTTTAACACGCTGATTCTCTTCATCAATTTCTAATTTATCAATTCCAACAAACGCATTAGCGGCTTCGAGTTCTTCAGTTGAAGGAACTTTACAATAATCATCATACTCATTTTCCATGCGCTCTTCGCGATCGCTTGCGCCTGCCATCCTTGATAAAAATTCTTGGCAATCTAAGGTGTATTCATCCCATATATCTATGACAGGTCCTAAAGTAATGTCAAAATATCCATTCGTATATTCATAATAATCAATGGATTGCTGAATCATTTTAAATAACGCGTCATCAACTTCGTGCCATTCACCAGGGTTTTCATTGATGGTTTTAACATTTATGATGCCTTCATCTTCGTAAGAATCATATCTTGTTCCAACTTTATGAAGGTGTCCAAGAATGCTATGGAATTCGTCTGAAACGTCACTGAATTCATCATCAGATAACGTATGATAAATATTCGCTTGTACAAAACTATCAAAGTATTCACTGGTTCCAACCGAATTCCCTTTTAATCCATCTTCATTTTCATCATTACCAAACTCTAAAAACCCATCACATGCAACAAGTAAAAGTAGTGTTAAAAATGATAGGCTTAAAAGCATAATTTTATTCAATAAAAGTTTCATATTATCACCAAAAGCATTATAACATATAATACAACTCATACATCAATTTTTCTAAATAAAAAAGGGACGAATTTCAACGTCCCTTTACTAAGTTACAGTTTATTATTCAGCTTGTGCAATTGCGTTAGCGATTGCTTCTAAATAGCCATCCACAGTAATCGTAACTCCAGCAACAACATCGTCGCCGTCTTCGTCAAAGTCACCATCTACTATATCGTAATCGATAATTCCTTGGTTTGCAACTACATCATCCATGAGCATAGTGGTTTGTTCTAACCATGAGTAACCATCGTTACGCATGTCATATCCTTCACCATGATCTAAACTCATTTTAGTTGTAGCGATACCTGTTACATCATTTCCGCGTGATTCCCATGCTAATGGTCCCTCATCGTCAGTTTTAAGGTATACAGTATCAACGATCGCATAAACAATGTTACCCTCTTCGTTTACTGCAATAACACCTAAAGTATTTTCGTTTCCATCAGTATATCCAAAATGGATTCCAGGTGTTAAATCTAACCCTTCGTCATATGATGGTACATCGAAATCTGATGGAGACTCATCTTCCGCAAGTTCAGCTCTAGATAAAGCATTTCCAACTGCTTCTAAATAGCCATCAACAGTAATTGTTACGCCAGAAATCACATCGTCACCGTCTTCATCAAAATCTCCGTCGATAAGATCGTAATCAATGATTCCTTGGTTTTCTACGATATTTTGAGCAACTAAATCAACTTGCTCATACCACCATAAACCATCATTTCTCATGTCGTACCCTTGACCATAATCAAGGCTCATCTTAGTAGTAGCAATATCCTCGTCATCATCAGTAGTTGTGTAAACTGTGTCAATGAATACGTCATTGATGAACCCTTCGGCATCCACATAAACATAAGCGTAAGTATTTCTATGTCCATCTGTATACCCAAGGTAAAGACCAGGCTTGTAATCGCCTTCTTCAGTTGTGCCTCCGCATGCTACCAATACAACACCCATTAGCAAAGTTAGCATAACAGCAAAAATTCTTTTCATAAAATTTGTTCCTCCCGTATAAAATATTGTTTTTTACAATGTGTATTATAGGTTTAAACCTAATGAATGTCAATCTATTCTTTAAGTTAAAAATAAAATTAAACCAAAATACATTATGATAAAACTTACCTACATCTGTTATTATTTAAATGGTTCAGCTAATAAACCCTTTATGTTATAATAAATTGAGGCGATGCATATGAGTAAAAAAGATATTATATTAATTATTGGGGTATTGTTAGTTTCAGTATCTTCATTAATCACGGTTTTGATTTTTCAGCAAAGAACGCAAACCTTAGATGGAACCGCAATAGTCAGGTATCAAGGTCAAGAAATTTTGCATATATCTTTAGAAGATGGGAGTGCAATGGTATTAAATGATGACTTTGTTTTAGAAATTGATGAAACCAATTTCACTTATACAGTTCAAGGGAATTTAGGAGCAGTAGTCATCCAATATAACGATCATAAAGTGTCAGTCATTGATGAAACTTCACCACAAAATATTTGTCAAAACCAAGGTGAAACCAATACGCCATTAAGGCCATTGACGTGTTTGCCAAACGACGTTGTGATTACCATTGATTCACAAGTATTTGATCCAGACGACGATGATGCGATCATCCAATAAAAGGAGGATTTGATGGATCTTTTCTTATTAGGAATATTTGAAATATTATTATTTTTCATTTTGCTAGCGTTAATATTTAGTGCCCTCATGCGCATAGATATTACAAAACACTTTCAAAAGGACTCGATATGGCAAATCCAAATTGTTTATATTTTTACAGCCATTGCCTTATCATACCTTGTGTTAAAAGCAATCATGAATTTGATTGATATTATGTATCGATTAATCGGTTAAAAAAAAGCATTTTCCAAATTGGAAAATGCTTTTTAAATGGTTTAAATTATTGAATTACTCTGCTCTTTCGATAGCCACTTTAATAGCATCTAAGTAATTGTCTACAGAAATCGTAACACCACTTACTACATCATTGCCATCTTCATCAAAGTATCCATCTTCATCTAAATTTAGTGAAGGGAACCCTTGTTCTTCGATAATAGTATCAAGTGTCATTGCAACTTGAACGTGCCACATAGTTTCACCGTCTACTTCACAGTCTTCAACTGGTTGAGCAGGCCACATATTGTATCCGCACCCTTGATCAAGGCTCATTTTAGTTGTAGCATATCCGGTGTTCTCGCTTCCGCGAGCTGTCCATGTTAATGGTCCATCATTGCTTTTTAAATATACAGTATCAGCTGTTGCATATTCAATATTTCCATCTTCGTTAACAGCGATTAGTGCAATGGTGTTTTGATGGCCTTCTGTATACCCAAAGTGAATACCAGGTGTATAGCTTCCATCTCCATCAAATTCAGGAACATCAAAGTCAGAAGGCGATTCGTCTTCAGATAATCTAATGCGGTCTAATGCATCCTTAACAGCATCTAAATATCCATCAACAGTAATTGTAACTCCAGCAATCACATCGTCACCGTCTTCATCGAAATCTCCATCAATAAGATCATAATCAATGATTTCTTGGTTTTCGATAATATCTTCAGCAACCATTCTTACTTGGTCATGCCACATGATTTCTCCATCAACTTCACAGTCTTCAACAGGCTCAGCAGGCCACATATTGTATCCACAACCAAAGTCTAAACTCATTTTAGTCGTTGCAATACCACGTGCTTCATTACCCCCACGGCCTTCCCAAGTAGCAGGGCCTTCATCGTCGGATTTCATATAGACTGTGTCAATAAAAATGTCAGCAATATATCCATCCGCATCTACATAAACATAAGCATAAGTGTTTTGGTGTCCATCAGTATACCCAAGATGTAAACCAGGCTCGTAATCTCCATAGTCAGTTCCACCACATGCGACTAGTGGGAATACAAAGAAAATAGAAAGTGATAATAAAAATAATTTTTTCATAATAAATCCTCCCGTTTGTTATATAATATTTTCTATGATTCGAGAGCACATTGACTCTCTTTCTCACAATTTGTATTATAGATTATTTGTAATACAATGTAAATCAATTTTAGAAATTTTTTGTAATACAAAAGAATTTAATTAAATTCTATAATCGCGAAACAATAGGGGAAAATTTAATTATATTTTTATTTATAATTCTGATTATCAAAAAAATAAACGCTATAAATAAGGAAAGGATAGCGTTTAATTATAAAATTGTTTTTCAGAGATGACTTTTACATTTGCTTGGTTATTTGAAATTTCTCTTATGGTATTTTGTAGGCGTTCAAACATACCTTTTTTTATTTCTATGGTGAACGCAACTTTATCAGAATATTCACGATCGAGTAACGTACCATACTGTGGTAAATGATGTTCCATAGCACCTATAAGGTCAAAACACGTTTGAATTTTTAAAGTTAGATACGTTTTTTTAGAAGTGAGTGTTGCCAATTTTAATGCTTCAGAAGCACTTTTACTATAAGCTCGTATAAGTCCCCCTGCTCCTAATTTTATACCCCCAAAATATCTAATAACTACACACAATATGTTGGTAATTTCATTTTTCTTAAATACTTCAAGAATAGGGATACCAGCCGTTTGTGTTGGTTCACCATCATCATTGGCTTTTTGAATTTCTTGGTGATCTCCGATTAAATAGGCATAACAATGGTGGTTAGCATTTGGATGCTTTTCTTTTATATGATTCAAATGGTTCTTTACCTCATCAATGGACCCAACAGGCGTTAAAATACTTATAAACTCTGAATGTTTAATCGTTATAGTAGTCTCTATTTTTGTTTTTATACTTCGCATAATTATCACTCCATCTATATCATAGCATTTTCTTTTCTCATTTGTCTTTAAGGAATAGAAAAAAGGCTTATTTTATAGTATAATTCAAGTGGTGATAAGTATGCAAAGTCTTGAAAAAAAAGGAAAATCAATTCTCAAAACATTAAATGATTCTGGCTACGAAGCTTTTTTTGTTGGTGGTTATGTGAGAGACAAACTTTTAAACCGACCAACAAAAGATATAGATATCACCACAAACGCAACCCCAGACACTGTACACTCTCTTTTTAAAAAAACCGTGTTAACAGGTAAAGCATTTGGAACCGTTACAGTCATTATAGATAATATGCCCTTTGAAGTGACTACATACCGACATGATATGCAGTATGATAATCATCGCCACCCTACAGAAATCAAATTTGCCTCAACGTTAAAAGAGGATCTATCGAGAAGAGATTTTACCATTAATCAACTGGTGATGGATTTTTTAGGCAATGTTATTGATCATTTTGAAGGGAAAAAAGATTTATCGAACCAATTAATTAAAACCATTGGGAACCCTTTAAAACGGTTTGAAGAAGATGCCTTAAGAATTTTAAGAGCCTTTAGATTTGCCTCAACCCTAGGCTTTAAAATCGAAACTGAAACATTAGAAGCAATTAAGGATAAAGTCTCTAACATTCGAAAAATATCGATTGAACGTGTTCAAGACGAACTTTTTTTACTATTAGATGGACCTTTTAAACCCTATGTTATAGAGAAAATGATAGAGACAAACACCCATAAAGCCTTGCATCTTAAAACAGGGTTTAAGGCTTTATTGAAATTAAAAACAAGTGATTATAATGCAATTGAAGCATGTGTTTTAATGCAAGATGAAACGCCTTTCCCCTATGACAAATATCATTTGTCGAATAAAGTTAAAAAGAAAATTGAAACGATTCAAACGATTCATCAAAAAACCTTTAATGCATCGTTTAACTCTTATGTTGTATTTAACTATGAAATGGATGATTTATTAAGCGCAAATCATGTTAACATATTAAAAGGGGGGATTGATCAATCATCGGATATAAAAAGGTTGAAAGAGAATCTTACTATTAAAGATATCAAAGCGTTGGCTTTTAAAGGCGATGATATCAAAAAAACTCTGGATTTAGATTCATATAGACAAATAAGTGTAATTTTAGATGAATTACTGAAAAGCGTCTTAGATAAATCAGTTGATAATACCTATCAAGACTTAAAAAAACGTGCGAAACAAATACTTGCATACTTAAAGGATAGTGAAGAAAATGGCAAAATTTGAAGCATACTTAGAAGCGTTTCACGAAATTAGTGTACTTGTTCCATATACTTATAACGATGGACAAATTGAACAATTTTTCGCAAAGGGCAACAATGAAACCATTCATTTAGAAATTGTAAACAAACGCAACTTTGATACATACATTAAATACATATTAAGATTCAGTGGGTTTATCTTCTTAAATAAACATTATGAAATCATTGATAATCACGGTGAATCTTGTGAATTATACAGTGGCGAAATCGTTCGCAGCGACTTATTTGATGAGCTATATTATTATGATGGTGACGATTTAGGCGTGACTTACACCAAAGCAAAAACAACGTTTAAACTTTGGTCACCTGTCGCCAAAGCAGTGAATGTCATTTTATTTGATGATGATAAAGAAAGAACCATTCCTCTAAACTATACGGTTCAAGGCGTGTGGGAAGTGCGTATAGAAGAAGATTTAGAGAAAAAAGGGTATTTGTTTGAAGCTTATGTAAATGGCAAATCTTCAAGATTTAATGACCCTTACGCCATCGCTTCAAACGCGAATGGAAAACTCAATTATATCGTTGATCCAAACAAATTTGACCCGATGCAATACACCAATCCATTTGATAGTATTTATGCGAATGACGCGATTATTTATGAAGCTTCTATCCGTGATTTTAGCAAAGATGAATCAATCAAGGCGACGCATCCTGGAACATTCAACGCCTTTACTGAACCTAACTTGAAAAACACGCATGGAGATAGTGCGGGGTTTGATTATTTAAAAGATTTAGGCATTACCCACGTTCAACTGCTTCCAATCTTTGATTTTGAAGGCGTAGACGAAGAAAATCCAGACAAATATTATAACTGGGGATATAATCCTTCACAGTATAATGTTGTGGAAGGCTCTTTTTCGGTTGAACCAAATGATCCATACCGACGGATCAATGAACTTAGAGGTATGATTGATTGCTTGCATAAAAACGGGTTGAGTGTCATTATGGATGTTGTTTATAACCATATTTATAACATTAAAACCTTTCCTTTCGATAAGATTATTCCAGGCTATGCTTATCGGGTCGATCAAAATGGCGTTTTAACAAATAGTTCAGGCTGTGATAGCGACTTAGCGACGGAACGTAAAATGATTCGTAAATTAATCATTGATTCTGTACTTTATTGGGTTAAAACGTTTAAAATTGATGGATTTCGTTTTGATTTAATGGGCTTAATCGACTTAACAACTATGCACATTATCCGTCAAAAACTCGAGGCACACGACGAGCATATTTTGCTTTATGGAGAAGGGTGGAAGATGTCTACTTTGTTAAAAAGCGACAGACTTACCCATATGTATAACGATAAAGTGTTATTTAATATAGGCTTTTTTAACGATGAAACGCGTGAACACATCAAAGGTGAAACCTTTAAGATGGCTTCTAAAGGATATGCTTTAGGAGAGACAGTTAATCGTTCAACTCTCAAAAAAATCATCCAAGCAAAAACCCATCTAAAAGGTGGCATTGGCTATCCTAGTCAATCCATCAATTATGTAGAATGTCACGATAACCACACGTTTTATGATAAAGCGAGTGTAGCGCTTAAAGACAAAGATGAAACAACAAGACTTAAAAGCCAACGCTTAGGCTTAGAGATGATTCTTTTAATGCAAGGGGTTCCTTTTATTCATATGGGTCAAGAATTCGCTAGAAGTAAAAATTTAGAAGGCAATTCCTATAAATCCCCTGACAGTATTAATATGATCAAATGGGATAATGTGACGACGTATCAATCGTTAGTAGAGGCCCTTAAATCGCTTATTAAAATTAGAAAATCTCAGCCATTACTGCGTTTAAAAACAGCCTTTGAAATTGATACTCACACACATGTGAGAATCAAAGATAGTGGCACGGTCCTCTATGAGTTAAAAGACAGTAAAACGCATTTAATTGTGATATTTAAAAATTCTGAAAAAGAAGAGCACTTTACTTTTGAAAGTGGCTTTGATATAATCTATCAATCAGACGCAAACCAAGAAGAAAAAGGATTAAAATCTCTCACTTTAAACACTGTTTCCACAACCGTTTTAAAACAATAATGAAGGTGAAATTATGACGAAATTTTATGCAAAAGTTGATTCTTATAATATGACGACTTATGATACCAACACCTTAAGCGTTTTATTAAAAGATGATACGAGAAAAACATTAAGAATCGATGAAACCCTTCCTGTTAAAGAAGGCGAGGTCTATCATTTTGAATGCGAATGGATTGATTTTAAAGGCAAAGATCAATACCTCGTTAAAACGTACACCCATATAACAGATATGAATTTGTCTTTAGAGGATGAACAAGATGCCATGCGCGCATTTTATCATTATTCGCCTGTTCCTACCAAAGCGACTAAAAAAACTATAGAAGAGGCTTTAAAGTCGATAGAAAATAAAACGATTTATGAAATCACTAAGCATCTTTTTGAACAATACGAACAACAATTCTATCGTTATCCGGCCGCCACGCGTTTCCACCATGCGTATATTGGTGGAGTAGCCCACCATACAGCCACTATGCTTAAACTGGTGGATGGCTTTGTTCAAACCTATCCATATTTAAATAAAGATCTGTTAAATAGTGGCATCATCTTACATGACTTATTTAAAGTGGTAGAACTTTCCAATCACTATTCCCCTGAATACACCAAAGAAGGTCGTCTCATAGGTCATCTTGCGATGGGCGTTGAATATATTGGAAAAAGCGCCAATGAACTAAATCTTTATGATACAGAAGAACGATTGATGCTTCAGCACATGGTGCTTTCGCACCATTATTATGGCAACTTTGGATCCCCTAAAAAACCAAATATTCCTGAAGCTTTAGCCCTTCATTTTATCGATAATATTGATTCAAAGTTTGCGGTCCTTGGAGAAGCGCTTGAAAAGATAGAACCAGGTGAATTTACCCAGTCTTTAGGGGTGCTTGATCGAGAACGCTATTATAAAAGTAAGTTAAAGTAGAATAAAAATAGACAAATATACAACGCTGTGTTAAACTATTAAAGAAAAATTACCGATGAGCGGTTTTTGTTTATATCTTAAGGAGTGAAATTAAAAAATGAAAGCAGAAAAAAGAACTGAAAAATTAAAAGACTTGCGTGCTGAATCATTAGTACCAGGTGTTGTATACGGAAAAGAAATCGACTCTGCACCAATTAAAGTTGGGTACAAAGATTTTGTTAAAACGTATCAACAATACGGAATGAGTATGACATTTAAGATGACACTAGATGGAAAAACCCACCAAGTGTATTTTAAAGAAGTACAAGTTGACCCAATTCGACCAAATCGTGTGGTGCATTTCGATGTTCAAAAAATCTCTGCGAAAGATACGATTACTGCAGAAATTCCTGTAGAAATCACTGGTAGAGAGAAAATTGAAGGAAAAGGACTTATCGTTGAGGTAATCTATGATTCAATTGAAACAGACTTCCCAGCAGGAAGTGGTATTTCTAACTTCACATTAGATGTTGAAGGTTTAGAAGGGAACGATGTTTTACGTATTAGCGACTTAGATTTACCAGAAGGCTTCAAACCTTTAGTTGATGACGAAGAGATTATCGTTAGTATCTCTTATCCACAAGAGGAAGAAGAACCTGAAGAATTATCAGATGAAGATGAAGAAATGGAAGTTGAAGCCATTAAGCAAAAAGGTGACGACGAAGAAGAACAAGACACAGAAGATTAATTATGAAAGCTGTTTACCGCTCATGGTAAACAGCTTTTTTTATGCATAAAAAAACATCTAAGCCAAGGCTTAGATGTTTAAAAATTATTCGCTTAACCCGGGGAATAATCGTCGAGCGTAAAACTCAGAAACCCCTTCTAGTTGTGCTTTAAGATGTTCTTCTTGATTGCTAAATGCAACATTTTGAGCAAACATTTCATCGGCCATTAACATAGTGAATTTATATTCGCTTAAAAGTGCGTTAAGGATTGGGTCATAAAAGATGCTAATTGCATTTTGAACGTCCTGTGGGAACTCAATGTCTACTTCGCTTCCCATAAACTGATCAATAATACTTCTTGTATAATATTCGATTTGTTCAACGGTTAACGCATCTTCATCGTTGGCAATTCGGCTATCGTATTCATCCATATCGCTTGTTACTTGAGCACTTGGGATTTCAAAGTTAGGACCTTCACTGGCTTTAATAAAGTGGAGTCCAAACTGTGAGTGGACTAAATCTTCACTTACCATAAAGTCTTCCTCTTCATCATATGTTTGGTAAATTTCGCGCAATCCTTCGACAAACGCTTCAGCATAATCACGCGTATTTTGAGCATTTAATGCTTCGCCTTCATTTAAAGATTCATACATAATTCTAAATCCAGCATTTCTAAACTTTGCCCATTCGCTATAATCATCATTGTCTTCATTTTCACCACGAAGTGCTTGCATATAGTCTTCAACAACGTCTTCTAAGTCATCGCCATCATCAACGCGCTCAAAGATTTTTGTATGAAGGTCTTGGCGCAGTGTATCTAGATGATCTTGATCGTCTTGTGATAAAGCATCGTAATAATCATCAAAGTTATCAGGCGCAAAATCTAAGTCAAAATCAACATGGACAAGAAGATGCTCTGCGGTTAAGGAGAAGTAGTCTTCATAGTTGTCTTCAACCAATTTAAAATAGGCTTCAAAGTCAATTTCTTCTACCATATATTCATACCGGATGGTACGCTCAACCATTTGTCTAAGCATATCTTCTTCATTTAAGAACGCTGATTGTTGTGAGAAACTATAACGCACTAAAGGATCAGCCATTCCTGTCATTTGTAAGATTTGTTGTCTTGATTGTTGGGCTTGTCCGAATAAGTATAGATACTCATTCCATTCAAACGCTTCAGGACTAATTCCAAATTGAGCATAAACATTATTTCCAAAATAGTTTTTCTCTTGACGCAAATCATCGCGATGCATACGCATCATATCGCTTGAATTTCTAAAAACATTACGGCTTGATCCATACGCAGCTTCAAAGTATTCACTATCAAATAAGTACTCGATTTTCGCTAAATCAGTTAAATGCATTGCCCCAACACGGCTTACTGCATTTTCGAAAAAGTCATTGGTTGTTAGGGTTAAATCATCCGCAGAAGCAAGTAAAGATTTATCACTGTTTGCTTCATAGATATCGATGCCGGTTTGCATTTCATAACGCATTGCTAATTTTGAATCATGAATTTTTAATCCGCTTTCTTGATGCAATTCACTCATCGCTGATTCGATTGCGTCATCACCAACTAAAACATCAACATACTCTTCTTTTAAGTCTTCTAATTCAGTGTCACTTAAATCATCGAAATCAGTGATTTCTTCTGTATCGACTAAATAGAAGAATAAACGACTTCCGCCAATTTGACGGCTTGATACATTATAAGGACGTTCTTCACCGTATAAACTATTGAAGATATAATCCGATAATTCAGCCAATGGTTCACTTTGGCGCTCTTCAGCACGCAAGGCTAAATCCATTTGGTTAAAGCTAAAGCCTTCATATTCAAGGTCATTTAACCCTTCAACACTCAACGTTTCATCAATATCATCATTGTGTTGGTTTAAATAATTATAGACTTTAATGAAATACTCTAAGACTTCATCATCTTCTAACACTTCAGTATTATCTTCGTTATATTCACTACGTCCAACCTCTTCAATATCGCGCTCTCCGGTGTAAATCGCAAATCCACCTTCGAAATCTTCAATTAAGTTGAAATGGTTAAATACATTTCTCATCTCATCACGGTCGAAAAATCTTAATGGAACAACCGTCGCATCACCGCGTTTATAATCATTATAAAAACGTTCTAAATCATCATCAGAAATATAAAATGAATCCTCTTCGCCTCCAGTGATATAGAGTTCTTGAACATAGTTGAGTTGTGCTAAATAAAGTCTAGCAAACGCATCAACGCTCTCATCATCAGAAGGATCAAACCCTTCTAATAATAAAAGATCATTAAAGTCTTGTTCAAGCTCTTCTTTTTCCCCTTCGGTTAATCGATCGATTTCCTCAGGATCAGACGTTCTATAAATAATTTCATTTATATAATCATCGATCTGCTCATCGGTTACTTCATCCATATAATCTTCTAACAATAAAGCATCAATTTGATTAAATAAATGCACAAATCCATCCCTTGCTTTAATGCGGTTATAAAGCATTTCATTCGTTACTTCAACATTGCCAAAGTTCATGAAAACCTCATCGGGATTATCAAGCTTTGGATCTTCTTCATCCCCACCAATAAACTGGCACCCAACCGACGCCAAAATGATAATGAGAATAATACTAAAAATTCCTATCGCACGTTTCATAATTACTGATTCCATATTAGTCACTCCTTATTAAAATACGCAATAATTATATTATCACTTATTCATTTATAACACAATACAAAACTCTTTAAACCTTATTCATTATATACTGCAATAAAATATTCTTCAAATGCAGTGGTGTTGCAATGCTTAAAAAAACATGTATAATTATTTTGAATTGGAGGGACACTCAATGGAAATTACAGTACTCGCTAGTGGGTCTAAAGGAAACGCCACATTCATAAAAACTGAACAAACCAATCTTTTAATCGATTGCGGGGTTTCATACCGTCAAATCAAACTAAGAATGCAAGAAAAAGCCCCTTTGTTAGAAAATTTAGACGCTATTTTATTAACCCATGAACATTCGGATCACACCAAAGGGTTATCTCAAACTTTAAAACAAACCAAGGCGCCCCTTTACACCGCTAAAAAAACTTACAACACCATTAAACAAACCCTAAACACTGCCCATGACTTCACCCCTATAGAAGAAGACAATGCTTTTATGCTTGGGGATCTAATCATTACGCCTATGAAAACCTCCCACGATGCTTCGCATTCTTTAGGGTTTATAATCACTCATGGAACGAAAAAGTTAGTTTACATTACTGATACAGGCTTCTTACAAGAATCTCAGTTCAGACAAATAAAAAACGCAGATGCTTATTTAATGGAAGCAAACTACGATGTCGCCATGCTTTTTGATTCCCAGCGCCCCTTTTACTTAAAAAAACGTATCGACTCAGTTAAAGGCCATCTTTCTAATGCGGACGCTGCTTATTATTTATCCCAACTAATCGGCGATAATACTAAAAATATAATTTTAGCGCACCCTTCAGAAGAATGCAATACAGAAACGTGTGCACTAAGCACAATCAACGATGTATTTAATGCCTATGAAATTGACCCAAAATGTTATACTATAAGTGTCGCAAAACAACACGAAAGCATCACTGTAATTATATAATATCAATAAAAAAGGAGTTTTATTGTGTCAAATAATCATGAATCACGCATTAAAAAAGTTACCTCTGAAGTTTTAAATGTTGAACCTGAACAAGTCACCATTGATTTTAGATTAATGGGCGGTATGTCAAATTTCACCTACGTTATTAAAGTGGATGATAAACGTTACACGTTTAGAATTCCTGGAAAAAATGCCTCTAAGTTCGTAAACAGAGCAGTTGAGAAAACCCATATTGACTTAGTTGATGAGACTGATCTCAACAATGAAACCATCTATCTTGATTTAGAATCAGGCATAAAAATTGCAAAATATATTGAAGGAACGCCCCTTCATCAAGTGAAAACCTTAGATTACTTAGAAGCAGCAGCAGCAATCTTAAGAAACGTCCACCATTCAGGGATTAAAAGTCCACATGATTATAACCCCTTCAAACGAATTGAAACCTACGAAAAGTATTTAGAAGCGTTTGATTATTCACATGACTCAAGATATTTTGAGTATAAAAAAGAATTATTTTCACATAAAGACTTTTTAGCACAATTTGAAAAAACATTTACCCATGGCGATGCCCAAATAAGTAACTTCATTGTCTCTGATGATAAGATGTATTTAACCGATTGGGAATTCGCAGGGATGAACGATCCATTTTTTGATATTGCACAATTTGGAAATAAAGACTTCGATCACGCGATTGCGCTTTTACCAATTTATTTAAAACGTACCCCTAAATACAAAGATTATAAACGCCTTTATTTATGGCGCGCAGATTTATGTTTACAATGGCATAATGTAGCGGTTTATAAACATTTAATCGGACTTAGTGATGATCTTCAAATTCCATTTGACAAAGTGGCGAATATGTACTTAGATAAAGCGAGCGATTTACTGGCTAAATTGAAATAAAATCAACATTTTATAAACTAAAGAAAATCCTGATATATGTAAGGGTTTTCTTTTTAAATTTACCGGTTTTGCTGTTGTGTATTACTTGACTTTATATTATAATTTATTTGTATGACAAGATGTCTATTATCTAGAATCAAATAATTTATGGAGGTAGTTGCGATGGCGACAAAAAAAGTATTTCAAGCCATGGATGGGAACCAAGCTGCAGCACATGCATCTTACGCGTTCACTGAAGTTGCGGGGATTTATCCAATCACTCCGTCTTCACCAATGGCAGAGCATACTGATTTATGGGCTTCACAAGGGAAGAAAAATCTCTTTGGAATGCCTGTTAAAGTAATTCAGATGCAATCAGAAGCTGGGGCAGCGGGTACCGTTCACGGTTCACTGCAAGCTGGAGCACTGACAACAACTTACACTGCATCACAAGGGCTATTACTCAAAATGCCTAATATGTATAAAATAGCGGGAGAATTACTCCCGGGTGTAATTCATGTAGCAGCACGTAGTGTTGCAGTTCAAGCATTATCTATTTTCGGGGATCATCAAGATGTTATGGCGACACGCCAAACAGGCTTTGCAATGTTAGCCAGTGGGTCTGTACAACAAACAATGGACTTAACAGGGGTTGCACATTTAGCAGCCATCAAATCAAGCATTCCGTTTTTACATTTTTTTGATGGGTTTAGAACATCCAATGAAGTAAATAAGATCGAGGTTATGCCTTATGATGTCTTTGATCGTTTACTTGATCGCGATGCTGTGCGCGAATTTAAAAATCGTGCGCTTAACTCATCGAATCCTGTAACACGCGGATCGGCTCAAAACGATGATGTTTATATGCAAGCACGTGAACTTCAAGATAAATATTACACCAGCGTTCCAGATGTGGTTGCAGAGTACATGAAAGAGATCTCTAAAGAAACAGGTCGTGATTATGCGCCGTTTACTTATTATGGAGATAAAAATGCTGAAGATGTCATTGTAGCAATGGGATCTGTCACAGAAGCAATCAAAGAAACGATTGACTTCTTACAAAAAGAAGAAGGCCGTAAAGTTGGATTATTAAACGTTCATTTATACCGTCCATTTTCTACTAAATATTTCTTAGATGCGATGCCAAAAAGCGTGAAACGTATTGCTGTATTGGATCGTACAAAAGAAAATGGTTCATTAGGAGAGCCACTATTCTTAGACATTAAGAGCGTTTATTACGGACAAAAAGATGCGCCTGAAATCATTGGTGGACGTTATGGACTTTCATCAAAAGATACAACCCCTACACAAATCAAAGCGGTTTATGATAATTTAGCGGGTCAAAAGAAAACAAACTTTACCATTGGTATTGTTGATGATGTTTTAAATACGTCTTTACCATTGGGCGAAGAAATCAGTGCAATTGACAAATCAACAACTGAGTTATTATTCTTTGGATTCGGGAGTGATGGAACGGTTGGTGCGTCAAAAAACACGATCAAAATCATCGGTGAAAACACTGATTTGTACTCTCAAGCGTATTCAAGCTATGACTCTAAAAAATCAGGCGGGGTTACCCGTATGCATTTACGTTTCAGTGATGAGCCAATTAGAAGTACTTACTTGGTAAACCATCCACACTTCGTGTCGTGTTCTAAAGATTCTTATCTTTTCAAATACGATATGATTGATGGAATTAGAGAAAATGGTAGATTCTTACTTAACACGATTAAAACCCCTGAAGAAATTGAAGATTTCTTACCGAATAAATACAAGCGTAAGCTTGCTGAGACGAATGCTAAATTCTATATTATTAACGCGGTTGAACAAGCTGAACAAATCGGACTTGGTGAACGCATCAACACCATTATGCAATCAGCGTTCTTCGCTTTAAATGAACAAATTATTCCTTATGAGCGTGCCAAAGAGCTAATGAAAGAATATGCGAAAAAAGCATACGGACGTAAAGGGGAAGAGATAGTAGAGAAAAACTATCAAGCCATCGAATCAGGTCAAGAAGGACTCATCGAAATCGATGTTAAACCTGAATGGAAAGACTTAGAAGACGATCCAGTGCCTGAGGAAGCTGCAAAACCAAAATATGTAACAGAAATTGCAGAACCAGTCAATAGCATTAAAGGGTATGATTTACCAACGAGTGCGTTTGAAGATTATGTTGATGGAACCATGGAAAATGGATCATCTGCTTATGAAAAACGCGGGATTGCAAACTATGTTCCAAAATGGATTGAAGAAAACTGTATCCAATGTAATCAATGTGCGTTTGCGTGTCCACATGCAGTTATCCGCCCGGCTTTATTAACCGAAGAAGAAATGGAGAAAGCGCCGGACGATTTACCAACTTTAGATGCGCGTGGTAAAGGATTAGAAGGCCTTAAATACCGTATCCAAATTTCAACCTTGGATTGTACAGGTTGTGGGGTCTGTGTGAGCGTATGTCCTGCAAAACCAAAAGCCCTTGAAATGAGCCCTATCGGCGATGAAATTGAAAAAGGCGAAGTTGAAAAAGCGAAATACATCTTTGATGAGGTAACGCCTAAAGATAATTTAGTGAAGAAAACCAATGCTAAAAATTCACAGTTCGCAAAACCATTATTCGAATTCAGTGGTGCGTGTGCAGGGTGTGGGGAAACGCCATACGTTAAACTTGTAACGCAATTATTTGGAGATCGTATGACAATTGCGAACGCAACAGGATGTTCATCAATTTATGGTGGATCATTCCCAGCAACTCCATACACAACCAACGCAGAAGGTCGCGGCCCAGCGTGGGCGAACTCACTGTTTGAAGATAACGCAGAGTTTGGATATGGAATGCATCATGCAGAAAACGTTCAAAGAACGCGCTTGCAAAACTTATTCTTTGAGAACAAAGATGCCCTTCCAAAAGAGCTTGTTCTTTTATTTGAAGAGTGGGTTGAAAACCAAAATGACGGTGAAAAGACCGTTGAACTATCTAAGAAAATCAGACCCCATCTTAAGGATATCGAAGGCGATTTAAAACAAGAATTTATCGATCTTGCGCCTTACATTGTTAAACAATCTAACTGGATTTTCGGTGGCGATGGCTGGGCGTATGATATCGGCTTTGGCGGATTAGACCATGTCATTGCGAACCGTGATAATGTCAACATTTTAGTGCTTGATACTGAAGTGTATTCAAATACAGGGGGACAATCATCTAAAGCAGCCGCAGCAGGATCAATTGCTCAGTTTACCGCAGCCGGTAAGAGTGGTAAGAAAAAAGACCTTGCAGCGATTGCAATGAGTTATGGCCATGTATATGTCGCTCAAGTATCTCATGGGGCCAATCAACAACAAGTCTTAAAAGCCATCAAAGAAGCAGAAGCGTATGATGGTCCAAGTATTGTTGTGGCATATTCTCCATGTATTGCGCATAAAATTAAAGGGGGTCTTGGACAATCAGCAATGCAAGCAAGACTCGCAACTGAAAGTGGCTATTGGCCAACCTTTAGATATGACCCAACTTTAGAAGCGAAAGGGAAGAATCCGTTCCAATTAGATTCTAAAGCCCCTAAATGGGAGAAATATGAAGAGTTTTTAAGTAATGAATCCCGTTATGATCAGCTCAAAGATATTAACCCAGAAAAAGCCGATGAACTATTAGCCGCAAACAAACGCGATGCGAAACGTCGCTATCAAATGTACAAACGTTACGAAGCGATGGATTTCTCAGAGCCAATTGAATAACCCTAAGCATCCTCAATTTTGGGGATGCTTTTTTTGTGTAAAGCTTTTCATAGATTCCCTTAAAAGGCTTGAAATTTTTATGTTTAGCATATATAATATTATGATATATTAAATAGATTTGAAAAGAGTGATTATCATGTTGTTGAGTATGAACCCAAATGTTGACATCAATTATATACTGCAAAGTTTAGGGCTAACGATTTTATTCGTTGGTTTAATTGGTTTTGAAAGACAACGCCGAAATAAAATTGCAGGATTAACCACCCATTTATTGGTCGCAATTGGTGCTTCAGGGTTAACCATTGCCCAACAAATGATGGTTCAAGATGCGATTGCGTTCGTCCAATCCAATCCTGATATGTTAGAACATATGACCATTACGATAGAAAGACAACGTGTCGTTGCGCAGATTGTCTCAGGGATTGGGTTTTTAGGAACCGGTGCAATTTTAAAAACCAATGGCTACATTAGCGGTTTAACCACCGCATCCACCCTTTGGATCAGTGCCATTATAGGGATTATTTTTGGGTATGGCATGTATGTCTTAGGGATTGCGCTTAGTTTGATGACGTTATTTGTATTAACAATTATCAAAAATGTAATCAGACACAATGTAGAAGAACTTCATTAAAAGCCTTTAAAAGGCTTTTTTTATGGATTTTACATCATTGGATTTAATCGATCGTTATCTGTATTACAAAAAGAAGACGCATTATTTAAAAATATGGTCATATTACTCGCATTATTTTATTAAATAATATAAAATGGTGGTTGAGTTTAAGGAGGTAATGTTATGCCAACATTAAAAATAGAAAACTTGTACGCCCAAGTAGATGATCAAGAAATCTTAAAAGGCGTCAATTTAGAAATAAAAGGGGGCCAAACCCATGCGATTATGGGGCCTAATGGAACAGGGAAATCAACCCTTGCGTCTGTTATTATGGGGCACCCACGTTACACTGTGACAAAAGGAACCATCACCTTAGATGGTAAAAATTTATTAGACATGTCAACCGATGAAAGAGCGAGGGCAGGTCTATTTTTAGGAATGCAAGCGCCTCAAGAAGTCCCTGGTGTGACCAACAGTGATTTCATTAAAACAGCGATGAATGCACGGTTAGAAGAAGGCGAAAACGTCTCTTTATTTAAATTTATTCGTGAATTTGACCAAGCGGTCGCTAAACTTAAAATGCGTGAAGATTTGCCTCACCGTTATTTAAATGATGGGTTTTCTGGGGGAGAGAAAAAACGCAACGAGATATTGCAAATGAGAATGCTTAAACCATCCATCGCAATTTTAGATGAAATTGATAGTGGACTTGATATTGATGCCCTTAAAACGGTCGGTGACAATGTTACCGAAATGCAAACCGATGATCGCGGATTTTTATTAATTACGCACTACCAAAGATTGCTTGATTACATCAAAGCAGACACTGTACATGTTATGATGCAAGGGCGCATTGTAAAAAGCGGAGACATTTCACTGGTTAAAAAAATTGATCAGGACGGGTATGATTGGATCAAAGAAGAAGTCGGCATTGAAGATGAAAGAGTCGTGCCTGAAAATGATTCAGAAGAACAATCTATGCTTGGAAGTTGTGCAACACGCGAGGCTTTAGAAAAATAATGCCTTTAGAAAAACAGACATTTCCATCAAACATCCGTCCATTAATAGAAGACTTACAAAACGTTATCGTTGTTAAAGATAACCTTGTCTTACAAAATACCCTTTCAAGTGACCAACTTAGTATTCAGTTTACACCTTATGAAAAAGCAAATGTAAATGGATTTAAAAACGATGATCCTGTCGTTAAAGAAAATTTAAAAAATCTAGAAGAAACACTGAAGATTGTTATTCATAAAAACCAATCAATTGAAACCCCGATTAATCTTTTTATCATTGCGAATGATAAAGCGTTAGTGGCTCATACAGCCATTGAAGTACAAGAAAATGCAAGCGCACAAATTCGTGAATATATTTATACAGACAGTGGTCAAACCATTAATTATTTATCCCAAACAAATGTTTTAAAAAATGCCAGTTTAAATTATATTGCGATTGCAAACTTAGATAAAACAAGCGTTTCAGCAATTAATCGTCAAGCATTGGTAGAAGCCAATGCAAAACTCTACATGAAAACAGCTCAATTAGGAGATGGGAAGACTTCTCAAAAAGCTGATGTTGATTTAATCGGACCCTTTGCCTACGGTGATATAAAAACCGTAGCGGTTTCCTCAGACACACAAGAAGTTGTGATTCATAGCAATGTCGAACATATGGCTAAAAACACTGAAGGATTAATTGAACATTATGGGGTTGCCGCAGATGAGAGTTTCTTAGTATTTGAAGGCACAGGAAAAATCCACAAAGGCATGAAACAAAGCATGGCGCATCAGCATAATAATGGTGTGGTGCTGGGAAATCATGCAAGATTGGATGCCAATCCCTTACTGTTAATCGATGAATACGATGTCGAAGCATCACATGGGGCTGCGATTGGTAGAATTGACGAAGAACAACTTTATTATTTAATGAGTCGTGGATTAAGCGAAAAAGATGCTCAACGTCTAATCATTAACGGTTTTTTAGCTCCCCTAAAAGACTTAATGGACAACGAAAAACTTAAAGATTATATTCAAAACCTATTAGAAAACAAAACTCGCTAAGGAGTGATTATGTGGCGCTTTTAAATGTTAAAGATGCGTTTACGCTTTTTGAAAATGACGATGTTGCCTATTTAGATACCGCCGCATCATCACTAACCCCAAAAACGGTTACGAACGCACTCAATTGGTATTATGAAACCCATAGCGTTAATGTGCATAGAGGGGTTTATCGTTTAAGTTATGAAGCGACCAAACGCTACGAAGCATCGCGTGAAAAAATCGCTTCGTTTATCAATTGCGCGTTTGAAAACATTGTGTTTACCAAAGGCGCTTCAAGTGCTTTAAATTTAGTCGCCTTAAGTTATGGCGCTCAAAATATAAAAGCCGGCGATGAAATCATCGTTAGTGAACTTGAACATCATTCAAGTCTATTGCCGTGGCAAAATATCGCGCGTTTAAAAGGCGCTAAGTTAAAATATGTACCACTTAATAAAGAAGGGCGTATTACGGTTTCAAACTTTAAAAAAGTGTTAAGCGATCAAACCAAAGTGGTTGCTTTAACCCATGTCAGTAATGTAATGGGGTATATAACCCCTATAGAAGCCATCACAAAATTGGCCCATGAAAAAGGGGCAATTGTAAGTTTAGATGCTGCGCAAAGCGCCCCCCATATTAAAATAGATGTGAAGCGTTTAGATGTTGACTTTTTAGCCTTTAGTGGTCATAAAGTATTAGGCCCAACAGGCGTTGGTATCCTTTATGGGAAGTTAGAGCTATTAAAGGAAATGGAGCCCCTTGAATATGGTGGCGATATGATCGATGAAGTCAACTTATATGAATCAACCTATAAAGACGCCCCTTATAAATTTGAAACAGGGACCCCCCCCATTGCAAGTGCGATTGCATTAAAAGAAGCCATTGAATTCATTGAATCAATTGGGTTTGATGCGATACAAACACACGAAAAAACATTGCATGATTATGCCATCAAGGCCATCAAAGACATCGAAGGCGTAACGGTATATAATGCATCAAGTGAAACCGCAATTATTAATTTTAATTTAGATAATGTTCATCCGCATGATGTCGTCAGTTTTTTTGATGAAGATAACATTGCTTTAAGAGCTGGGCATCATTGTGCACAGTTAGTGATGAAATATTTAAATGTTAACGCAACCTTACGCGCATCGTTTTATATATACAATGATTTAGACGATGTCAACCGATTTATAAACAGCATTAAAAATGCAAGAAAGTTTTTCACAGAGGTTGGATTTTAGGAGTGTTTATTTATGAGTGACTTAAAAAACTTATACCGTCAAATTATTATGGAGCATTATAAAAACCCTAGAAATAAAGGGTTAACAGAGGATGAAACATTTATAAGCGAACATATTAAAAATCCTTCTTGCGGTGATGATATAACCATCCAAACCAAAGTTGAAGATGGTGTTGTAAAAGCGATTAAACATGATGGGACAGGCTGTTCAATCTGTTGTTCAAGTGCGTCTGTATTATCAGAACTCTTAAAAAACAAATCGGTTGAAGACGCCTTAAAACTAAGCGATAACTATGTAAAAATGGTTAAAGATGAACCATTCGATGAAGCCTTAGATTTTGAAGATGCCTGGGCTTACATTGGCATTAAAGATTTTCCAGCAAGACAAAAATGCGCAACGATTGCATTTAAGGCATTTGAACAAACTCTCAAAACCAAAAAGTAGGTGTAAATATGAGTAGTGATCAAACCAAAAAAGAAATAGAACGTATTATAGGGGACTATAAATACGGCTTTAAAACCGAAACCAAAAGTGTCATGGATACAGGAAAAGGATTAAATGAAAAAATTATCCGTGAAATTTCAAGCATCAAAGGCGAACCACAGTGGATGCTTGATTATCGTTTGGATGCGTATAAGAAATTCAAGTCGATTGAAAACCCAACGTGGGGTCCAGATTTATCAAAAATTAATTTTGAGGACATCACGTATTATGTTAAACCTTCAGATCGTATGGAAAAATCATGGGATGATGTTCCCAGTGAAATTAAAGATACGTTTGATAAATTAGGAATCCCAAAAGCAGAACAAGAGTTTTTAGCTGGTGTTGGGGCCCAATTTGAAAGCGAAGTGGTTTACCATTCTAGTATCAAAGAACTAGAAGACCAAGGCGTCATATTCACTGATACCGACACGGCATTAAAAGAATATCCTGAATTATTTAAAGAATATTTTGCGAAAAGCGTGCCTTCAGATGATAATAAATACGCCGCTTTAAATGGCTCTGTTTGGAGTGGAGGATCATTTATTTATGTCCCTAAAGGGGTCAAAGTAGAAAAACCGCTCCAATCATACTTCAGAATTAACTCTGAACAAATGGGGCAATTTGAAAGAACATTAATCATCGTCGATGAAGGTGCTTCTTTACATTATGTAGAAGGCTGTACAGCGCCAATATATACAACCGATTCGCTGCATGCTGCGACGGTTGAGCTCTTTGTTAGAAAGGGCGGCCATGCTAGGTATACAACGATTCAAAACTGGGCAGCCAATATTGTAAACTTAGTCACAAAACGTGCCATTGTTGAAGAAGATGCGCATATGGAATGGGTGGATGGAAATATTGGCTCAGGCATTAATATGAAATATCCTTCATGTATTTTAAAAGGCGACCGTGCCAAAGGGACAACCATTTCCATCGCGTTTGCCGGAAAAAATATGCACCAAGATACTGGGGCGAAAATGATTCATTTAGGAAAAGATACCACCAGTTCAATCGTTTCTAAATCGATGAGTGCCAAAGGTGGAAAAGTGAATTATCGCGGAATGATTCACCATACCAAAGGTGCGACGGGGGCGAAGAGTAATGTCGAATGTGATACCATCATTTTAGATGATGCGTCTTTTTCAGACACCTTGCCTTACAACATTGTAAAAAATAATCTAGCAACCGTTCAACACGAAGCAAGTGTTTCAAAAGTAAGTGAAGAACAGCTCTTTTATTTAATGAGTCGTGGCTTAAGTGAAGAAGAAGCGACTGAAATGATTATCATGGGCTTTATTGAGCCATTCGCAAAAGAATTGCCAATGGAATATGCCGTTGAATTAAACCAACTGATTAAATTAGAGATGGAAGGTTCAATCGGATAAAATATCCCTCTTTGAACACCTGTTCAAAGAGGGGTTTTTAATTTTGTTTTCGTTTAAATGCTTTAAAAAAGCATTCTTATCATGTATAATTATCATGGTATAGACACTAGATATAAAGGAGAATAAAACATGGAAAAAAGTATTAACGCGATACGATTTTTAGGGCTTGATATGGTTGATGAAGCCGCTTCAGGGCATCCTGGGATAGTCTTAGGTGCAGCGCCTATCATGTATCAATTATTTACCAAACATTTAAAACATAATCCACAATCATCCAAATGGTTTGATAGAGATCGTTTCATCTTATCGGCTGGTCATGGAAGTGCTTTGCTTTATGCGACCTTACACTTTTCAGGGTATGATGTTTCAATGGATGATTTAAAACAATTTAGACAAATTGGCTCAATCACCCCAGGGCATCCAGAATACGGGGATACCGATGGTGTAGAAGCAACCACTGGTCCACTTGGCCAAGGGATTTCAAACGCCGTTGGTATGGCTTTAGCAGAAAAGCATTTACGAAATACATATAATAAAAAATCTTTAAAAGTTGTTGATCACTATACCTATACATTGGTAGGCGATGGCGACTTACAAGAAGGCGTTGCCCTTGAAAGTATGTCTTTAGCGGGCCATTTAAATTTAGAACGTTTAATCGTATTGTTTGATTCAAATGACATTCAACTTGATGGGCCGACTTCTGATGCCTATAGTGATGATATGAAACAAAAAGTCTTATCGATGAACTGGGATTATCAACGGGTTGAAGATGCCAATGATTTAGACGCATTAGATGAAGCCATTGAAAACGCTAAAAAAAGCGATAGACCAAGCTTTATTGAAGTGAAAAGTATTATTGGCTATGGTTCAGACGTTGCAGGGACTTCAAAAGCACATGGAGCCCCAATTGGAAAAGAAGCGACACAAGCGTTAAAAGAAAAATGGAATTTTAATCATGAACCATTCGATATTCCAGCGTCTGTTTATGAAGATTTCACTTCAAAAATTCAACCGCGCAGTGAAGACTTAGAAAACGATTGGCGGGCAACGATGGATGAGTATTCTGAGTTGTTCCCAAAAGAATTTGAAACCCTTTCTGATATGATTGAACAAACCTTGCATGTTGATTTTGATAAATTATTAAAGCATCCAGACATCGGACATTCCGAAGCAACAAGAGGGGCGGTTGGAAATGCTTTAGCGATTTTATCGGATGCATTGCCACAAATGATTGGTGGGTCTGCAGACCTTTCAGGAAGCACTAAAGTTAAAGGGAATGATGGTAACTTTACGAAAGAAAATCCTAAAGGAAGAAACATCAATTTTGGCGTTCGCGAACACGCCATGGCAGCCATTACAAACGGGCTTGCGCTCCATAACTTAAAAGCATTTGCGGGCGGATTTTTCATCTTCTCAGATTACATGAAGCCAGCCATTCGCTTAGCCGCTTTAAGTCATATTCCGTCTGTCTTTATTTTTACTCACGATAGTGTAGCCGTTGGAGAAGATGGGCCAACCCATGAACCCATAGAACAACTAGCAGTATTTAGAAGTACGCCAAACCTTATTACCATGCGCCCTGCCCATAGTGGTGAAGTCCATCATGCGCTACGATTTGCGTTCAGTCAAACCAAAAAGCCTTCGGCTTTAGTTTTAACGCGTCAAAACGTTGACGTTAAACACGTTGTTTCTTACGATGAGTTTATCAAAGGTGCGTACGCAGTGAATGACATTAAAGATCCTGATGGTATCATTATCGCAACAGGGAGTGAAGTCTCACTCGCCATTGATGCGGCACAAGCGCTAGAAGATGAAGGAAAGAAAGTGCGCGTCATCAGTATGCCTTCAATGGAACTATTCGAAATGCAAAGCGACAAATATAAAGAAAAAATCTTACCTAGCAACTTAAAAGATAAAACCTTAGCTTTAGAACTTGGTAGCCCACAACTGTGGTATCAATACGCTAAAGATGTTATTGGAATGACGACCTTTGGTAAAAGTGGTAAGGGCGATGAAGTGGTTCATTCCTTCGGATTCACAAAAGAAAATGTTGTCAAACGATTTTTATCACTCTAAAAAAGCGTAGCCATCGGCTACGTTTTTTTTTAGGTGAAATTTAATAGAATTTGATAAAGGAGAGCCTATGATTCTTTATATTAAGCCAAGCTTTGAAGGCATTACCGTGTATAAAAACAAAGACCGTATTATGTTTAAAGGGAGTATCCAAAAATATTTAAACGTTTTATTAACCCCATGGCTCACGACTTTTAAAGGCAGAGTTGAATATTTAAAAAAACAAAGTGGCTTTAAGCGAAATATTCCATGGTATATCGATCATAAAACGTGTTTCATCACCACAGAAAACATTCGTACGTTAGAAGGAGAAATCCTCAATGTTTGTGCAATTTATAAAATCGAAGCAACCCATAAAAATCAAACAAAAATCATTTTTACGAACTTAGAAAGCATCGTTATCAATAAAAAGTTTTCAACCGTAAAAAATCGAGTCGCTAAAGCACAACAATTATGTAAAGATGTAAAAAATAATTTTGAATGAAAACGTTTTATATAAAAGAAAGCGCTTTAAGGTCCATGGTTTAAGTGCAAAGTTGTATATTATCTAGTATAATATGTTTGGAATTAATCATTCAGCTATAAAGGAGAATGTAATAATGGCAAAGAAAACTATTCACGATATTAAAGTTATGGGGAAGACTGTATTGGTTCGCGTTGATTTTAACGTGCCAATGCAAGAGGGTAAAATCACTGACGATAACAGAATCCGTCAAGCTTTACCTACCATCAACACACTCATCGATAATCATGGCAAAGTCGTTTTATTTTCACACTTAGGTAGAATCAAAGAAGAAGCAGACAAGGCAAAAAATTCATTAAAACCGGTTGCGGATAAACTAAGCGAACACTTAGGCCGCCCAGTAAAATTCATCCCTCACACAAGAGGGACTGAATTAGAAACGGCCATCGCTTCTATGCAAGCGGGCGATGTTTTAATGTTTGAAAACACACGTTTTGAAGATTTAGATGGCAAAAAAGAAAGCAAAAACGATAAAGAACTTGGTAAATACTGGGCGTCTTTAGGAGATGTTTTTGTGAATGATGCGTTTGGAACAGCGCACCGTGAACATGCGTCGAATGTAGGCATCGCAAATAACAGTGAAGAAGTCGCAGCTGGGTTATTGTTAGAAAAAGAAATTAAGTTTATCGGTGGTGCTGTTACGTCTCCACAAAGACCGTTTTACGCGATATTAGGGGGCGCAAAAGTATCCGATAAAATTGGGGTTATTGAAAACCTACTTGAAAAAGCAGACAAAGTTTTAATTGGTGGCGGTATGAGCTACACGTTTATGAAAGCTCAAGGCTATGAAATTGGAACCTCTTTAGTCGAAGACGATAAACTTGATTTAGCGAAGCGTTTATTAGAAAAAGGCAAAGATAAACTTGTGCTACCAACCGATTTTAAACTGACCAAAGCATTCAAAGAAGATGCGCCTTATCGTGAAGGGCGTTTTGATGACTTTAAGAAAGATGAAATGGGTCTCGATATTGGCTCTGAGACACTCGCGCATTACAAAAAATTACTTGAAGAAGCGAAAACGGTTGTATGGAATGGACCCGTTGGAGTGTTCGAATTTGAACAATTTGCCAAAGGGACATTGGGTATTTTAGAAACATTGGCTTCTTTAAAAAATACCACAACAATCTTAGGCGGTGGCGATAGTGCCGCAGCCGCAATCTCATTAGGATATGAAGAAAAAATCACGCATATCTCTACGGGTGGTGGGGCTTCCCTTGAGTATTTAGAAGGTAAAAGCTTACCGGGTATTAACGCTGTGGACGACAAATAAGGAGTAATAAGATGAAAAAACAAATTGTAATCAATAGTACCGTAGGCCTTCATGCACAACTTGCTGCTAAATTGGTTGATATTACCAGTGCTTATCATGCGGAAGTTCGCATTGAATACGCGGATCAAACCGTTGATGCGAAAAGTGTATTAGGCTTAATGAGTTTAGCAGTCCCTAGCGGTGAAAATGTAAATGTAATCGCTGAGGGCGAAGATGCTGAAGAAGCAATTTTTGAAATTGAAAAATTATTAGAATAAGGGGACTTAAAAAATCATGCGAAAACCTATTATTGCTGGAAATTGGAAAATGCATAAAACCCGCGATGAAGCACTTCAATTTTTATATAATGTAAATTTAGAAGTGCCAAACAAAACGTACGTTGAAACCGTGGTATGTGCACAAGCTCCAGTATTAAGAGATCTTGTCAAAAGACAAGGTGAAAATCTGCGCATTGGTGCACAAACAATGCACGCTGAAACCGATGGCGCCTTCACCGGTGAAATCTCAGCCGCGTTATTAGAAAACATCAATGTTGATTATGTAATTATCGGTCATTCTGAAAGACGTGAATATTACAACGAAACCGATGAAACAGTGAATAAAAAAATTCATCAAGCGTTTAGATATGACATTAAACCGATTGCTTGTGTTGGAGAAAGCTTAGACATTCGAGAAGCAGGCAACACAGATTCATATGTTGAGACGCAAACGCAAAAAGCGTTAAAAGGCTTAAGCGATGAACAAGTCAAATCATTAATCATTGCCTATGAACCAATTTGGGCCATAGGAACGGGGAAAACCGCAACCCCAAAAGAAGCAAACGACGCAATCAAAAACATTAGAAATACAATCACACAAATGTATGATGCGGGCGTGAGTGAGCAAGTTAGAATTCTTTATGGAGGCAGTGTGAAACCTGCGAACATTGAAGAATTGCTTCAAGAAAGCGACATTGATGGCGCTTTAGTCGGTGGCGCAAGCTTAAATGCGAATGATTACTTAGCTTTAGTGAATGCGGCTTATAAAAAAGTTACTGAATAATGCATAGAGTGATGCCAAAAGCATCACTCTTTTTTTTAGTTATTTGCATAAAAAAAACCAACCCGAAGGTTGGTTTATCGAAATGATTAACGGTTGTAAAATTCAACAATTAAGTTTTCTTTAATATCAGTTAAAATTTCACTACGTTCTGGGAATCTAGTCAAAATGAATGCTTTCTTTTCATCGTTGAAATCAACGAATCCAAGGCGCTCCACAACATTTTCTAAATTGTCTTGGATAACACTAATCTTTTCAGATTTTTCTTTTAATGTAACAGTTGATCCAACTTTAACACGATATGAAGGAATGTCTACTTTTTTGCCATCGACCATAAAATGCCCATGATTAACAAGTTGACGTGCTTGACGACGTGTTTTAGCAAATCCAGCGCGGTATACAAGGTTATCTAGACGGCTTTCTAATAAGAATAAGAAATTCTCACCATGACGCCCTTCCATTTTGTTCGCGTCATCAAAAATTCTTTTGAATTGACGTTCGTTTACCCCGTAAGTAAAACGCACCTTTTGTTTTTCTTGAAGTTGTAGTGCATATTCTGAAAGTTTGCTGCGTCTTTGACCGTGTTGTCCTGGTGGATAAGGACGTTTACCAAGTTCTTTACCATTTTCAAGGGTTGAATACTTCAAACGTCTTGAAATTTTCCATTGTGGTCCAGTATATCTAGCCATACGTATTGCCTCCTATATTTTTTTTGCGTTAAAAAGAAGTTCACGACTTCATAAGGACAGAACAATTCAGTCATTTCATCTCGCCAGCAGAGACTACTTTGTGGCCTTAATATTAAGGATTGTTCAGCGATCTTATAAATTCAGTGTAGCTGCCTTTATTACGCATGCGTGAGTATTATAGTAAAATTACCTTAGATTGTCAACTATTATTTTTATGACGTGTTCCATTGCCTGCACATCGGCATCATCAAATCGTGATTTGATTGGCGCATCAATATCTAAAACCCCGAAAAGGGATCCCCCTTTCATCATAGGAACCACCAATTCACTTTGTGAATCAGAATCACAAGTGATGTGTCCTTCAAAGGCATTTACATCATCGACTTTCACTGTCTTTTGCTCCAAAGCAGCGTGTCCGCAAACACCACTTCCTAAAAGAATCTTAGTGCAGGCAGCTTTGCCTTGGAAAGGGCCTAAATATAAAGCCTCTTGTTCCATGATATAAAATCCAATCCAATTCACATCGTCCATAAAATACGCTAGTACTGCTGCGGCATTAGAAAGGGTTGTATACCACGGATCCCCTGCATTAATATAATAAGGGAGCGTTTCAATTAATTTCTCTAAATTTGCTGATTTGTCTTTGCTTTTCTCTACTGGTATAAACATATTTTCACCTCACATGAAATGATATAAAACATTTTAGTATAATGCAATGAATATGATACAATATAATAGATTTATTTGAGGTGAAAAGTATGATTGATCGAATTTTAGTAAAATATGGCGATTTAACATTAAAGGGGAGAAACCGTAAAACGTTCATTAAAACGGCAATAAACCGTATTAAAGAGCGCATAGATAACGATAATATTACCTATGAAGCCAGTCATAATCGTTTATACATCCACTTAAACGGTGAAGCGCACGGCCCTATTATAAAAACACTTGATACAGTCAGTGGCTTATCGAGTTATGCTAAAGTGATGGTTTGTGATAAAACGATTGATGATATTGTTTTAAAAGCTTTGAGTATATTAAAAGGCATTGAAAAACCTACCACTATTAAGGTTGAAACGAAACGCAATGATAAGAAGTTTCCGATAGAATCATTAGAAGTGTCTAAAAAAGTTGCGGCTAAAGTGCTTCCCAACAATGAATGGATTAAAGCTGACGTTAAAAATCCAGAGGTGACTTTGAATGTCGAAATTCGCCAAGACAATGCATTGGTCTATCTTGATGATCATAAAGGGTTAGGTGGATTTCCAGTTGGAACAATGGGAAAAAGCATTGCGTTATTGTCGGGGGGAATTGATTCACCTGTTGCAGCCTATTTATCGATGATTAAAGGGATAGAAGTTGAACTTATTCATTTTGAAAGCACCCCTTTAACAAGCATTGAATCGGCTCAAAAAGCAATTGATTTATCAAAAGAACTATCGACTTATGGTATTGACCAAAAAGTCAAACTTCATATGGTTCCGTTTTTAGATATCCATCAAAAAATCTTAGAAATGGTGCCGGCCCCTTATCAGATTACCATTATGCGAAGAATGATGATGCGTATTGCGGAAGGATTGGCCAATCAAGACTTTACCCCAGCATTAATAAACGGTGAATCGATTGGACAAGTGGCTTCGCAATCCTTAGATAGTATGAAAGTGACTGAAATGGTAACTTCTATCCCCGTTTTAAGACCGCTTGCGGTGATGGAGAAAAACGAAATCATTAAGATAGCCAAAGCGATTAATACTTACGATATCTCGATTCGTCCATTTGAAGATTGCTGTTCGGTATATGTGCCTAAAAAACCTGCCATTCACCCAAGAGATTTTTATGCATTACGCTATGAAACATTGTTTGACTATAAAGCCTTGATTGAAGCAGCGATACATACTATTCATACTTTAACTATAAGCAAAGCATCTAGTTTTGAACTTAGCGCAACTGGGCTTAGTGTTAAAGAAGCGTTAGGAGAGGATTAAATGATTACTTCAACGCAAAATAAAGGGATTAAAAACTATAAAAAACTTCAACAAAAAAAATACCGTCAAAAGGATAAGTTAATGATTGTTGAAGGGGAGCATCTCCTTTTTGAAGCGAAAAAGCATGGGCATTTAAAAGAGACATTTCATTTAGAAGAAAGTACTGCCTTTAAAAATGGAACGCTTTTAAGTCCGCACGTGATGAAATATTTAACAGACGCTAAAACGCCACCAAAAGACATTGGTATTGTTAAGATTCCAACCGCTAATCAAATGGATGATAAAGTCTTAATATTAAATAACATACAAGACCCTGGGAATGTAGGCACGCTTTTAAGAAGTGCGTTAGCGTTTGGGTTTAAAAGTGTTGTGTTAGATCGGTCGGCTGACCCTTATAGTGCCAAAGTCTTAAGAAGTACACAAGGCGCTATCTTTGCGCTTAATCTTCATTTCATGGATGTCTTCACCTTTAAGAAAAAGCATGCACACAGTCTTTATGGTGCACACTTATCAAAAGCGAAACAAGCCAAAGCATTTCCGGCTTTACCGTATGCTTTAATTTTAGGCAATGAAGGCAGTGGAATTGATAAAAATGTCATAGAATTACTGGATTACACCATCACCATTCCAATGGAGTATATAGAGTCATTAAACGTTGGTGTGGCAGGGAGTATTATCATGCACGGTTTATCATATAAAGGTTCCCTTATTGAAGGGTAAAGCCTTGCATATCCCGCGTGCATGTGATAAAATATTATTTGCATATGGGTTAGAAGAGTGGGTCAATTCCCACTCTTTTTATGCCATAAGGGAGGTCATTATGGAAAAATTACACGAAATCATAAAAGAAACGGTCGAAGCGCTTGGATATTACTTATATCAAAGTACCTTTCAAAAACGCGGCGGCGACTATATTTTAGAAGTTGAGATTGATCATAAAAATCCAATCAGTATTGACGATTGTGTTTCAGTGAGTGAACAATTATCTAAAACCTTAGATGAAATTGATCCCATCGAACAGCCCTACATGTTAGAAGTAAGTAGCGCAGGCGCTGAACATCCGCTTAGAAATGATGAAGAAATTCAGCGCGCGATTGGAAAATTCATTCACCTTAAAAAACACGATCAAACTGTCATTGAAGGCACTTTAGTGAGTGCAAATGAAACGTCAATCGATGTCTTAATAAAAAAAGAAAACACAACACAAACAATCCCAAAAACCGATATTGAAAAGATTCGCTTAGCAGTGGATTTTTAGGAGGCAATCATGAAGTCTAAATTATTTTTTGAAGCATTGGATACACTCGTACAAGAAAGAGGCATTGCGAAAGACAAAGTGTTAGAAGTCTTTGAACGCGGGATGCTAAATAGCATTAAAAAAGAGTATGGAACATCGGATAATATCCGCATTGAATTTAACGAAGAAAAACAAGAAATCAAAGTGATGCAAGATTTCTTAGTCGTTAAAGAACCAACGGATGGCACTGAAATCTCACACGAAGAAGCCAAAGAAAAACGTAAAACCATTAAAATTGGGGATATCTTAACCTTAGATGTTACAACCAAAGATACCTTTGGGCGTATTGCCGCAGTGAGTGCGAAACAAATTTTAACCCAAGGGTTAAAACAACTCGAGCGTGAAAAAATTTATGATATTTTCAAAGAAAAAGAAAGTGAAATGATTACCGGGGAAATTGTTGGGTTAAACAAAGATTTTGTCACCCTTAATCTTTCTCATAATCTTGAAACATCTTTACCAAGAAAAGAACTTTTAAAATCAGATGAAGTTCGTATTGGTGCTAAACTAAAAGTGTATATTACAAAAGTTGATATGACGACTAAAGGCCCTAAAGTCTTTGTATCAAGAACCGATAGAAACTTAGTAAAACGCTTGATTGAACAAGTCGTTCCTGAGATTATGGATGGTACGGTTGAGATTATGGGACTTGCAAGAGACGCAGGGTCTCGTAGTAAAATCGCCGTTTATTCACACGATGAAAATGTTGATCCTGTTGGGGCGTGTTTAGGCCGCGATTCCAACCGTAAAAAAGAAGTTGAAGAAGCGCTTCAAGGCGAAAGAATTAGCTTTTATAGATGGTCGAATGATCCCTATGAATTGATTCAAGATGCTTTAGCACCCGCTTCCATTATCGCCATTAACCCCAATCATAAAGACAAAACCGCAACCGTTATCGTAGAAGATCACGACTTTACCGGTGCGATTGGAACCAAAGGTCAAAACGTACGACTTGCGGCCCAATCGAGTGGGTGGAAAATCGATATTAAATCGATCAGCGATGCGAAGGAATTAGGCATCAATTATACGTCTTTAGAAGAACAGGAACGTGATAGTAATGAGCAAGAAACATAAAATTCCTTTGCGCAAATGCATCGTGACAAAAGAACAACATGATAAACGCGAGTTGATACGCATTGTAAAAAATAAAGAAGGAATCGTCAGTGTTGATCCTAGTGGAAAAGCACATGGGCGTGGTGCTTATTTAAAACTTGATCAAAAAGTGATTGAAAAAGCACGAAAAAAAGACTTGATCGCAAAACATTTTGGGGTTGAAGTTGAAAACACCTTATACCATACATTAATGGATTTACTGCATGAACAATCATAATTTAAACATTATAGGCATGGCAAAACGAAAAGGCGATTTAGTTGTTGGGTCTAAAGCAATCATTGAAGCGCTTCAAAAAAAAGAACGATTAATGGTCTTTTTAGCCTCCGATGCAGGAGAAAACACCAAAAAGAAAATCAAGGATAAAACCTTGCATTATAATGCACAACTCGATCAAACCTACACGAAAGCAAAGCTTGAAAGTGCGATCGGCAAAAAAGCAACGAGCGTTGTAGCAATTAAGCATAGCAAACTGCTAAACGCCCTTAAATGAACAAAAAACAGAAAGAGGTGGTTTATATGGCCAAAAACCGTAAAAAACCCAACCAATCACAACCAAGTACTCCTGATGTTATCTACTACAGCAATGATATGACAATCGCTAAACTTAGTGATGCGTTAAACCAACCTGTTAATGACATCATAAAAAAAGCAATGACTTTAGGCATTATGGCTTCACAAAATCAAGTCATTGACCGTGAAACAACAGAATTAATTGCCTTAGAATACGAAGCAAAAGTTGAAGATGAAGTCGTTACCGATACAACACGCTTTGATGAAATCGAAGAAGACGACGCGGAAGAAGATTTAGAAATTCGTCCGCCTGTTGTTACGATAATGGGACATGTTGACCATGGTAAAACAACTTTATTAGATACCATTCGTAACGCAAGAGTCACTGAAGGTGAAGCGGGTGGAATCACACAACATATCGGCGCCTACCAATATTTTAAAAATGGTAAGGCCATTACCTTTATTGACACCCCCGGACATGCTGCATTCACAGAAATGCGTGCACGCGGAGCAACCGTTACCGATATCACCGTCTTAGTCGTTGCAGCAGATGATGGTGTGATGCCACAAACAAGGGAAGCGATTGACCATGCGAAAGCTGCAGGCGTTCCCATTATTGTTGCGGTGAATAAAATGGATGTTCAAGGCGCCAACCCTGATAAAGTCAAACAAGAACTGGCTGAATTCAATTTAATTAGTGAAGAGTGGGGCGGCGAGACTGTTTTCGTTGAAATTTCTGCGTTAAAAGGTGAAAATGTTGATGAATTAATCGAAATGATTTTATTGACAGCAGAAATGGAAGAGTTTAAAGCCAACCCGAATCGCTTAGCCTCAGGGACCGTTATTGAAAGTGAATTGGATAAAGGTCGAGGCCCCGTCGCAACCTTACTCGTTAAAAACGGAACGTTAAAAATTGGTGATACCATTGTGGTAGGCGATACCTTTGGTCGTGTAAGAGCAATGCGAGATGATTTTTCTCGTGCGGTAGACCATGCGGCACCATCAATGGCTGTTGAAATTATCGGATTAAACGATGTGCCACAAGCGGGCGATCCGTTCAAAGTATTTTCAGACGATAAAGAAGCACGTCTTATCAGTGAAGCAAGAACCCATAGAACATGGAAAGAAGAAAGAGGTTTATCGAAAGCCATGAGTTTAGATGAACTCTTTGAAAATATGAACGATGGCGATACAAAAATTTTACCGGTCATTGTTAAAGGGGATACCCATGGTTCTATTGAAGCGTTAAAAGGCTCCTTAGAAACCATTGAAGTCGACGGCGCAAGAGTTGAAATTGTCCGCTCTTCAGTCGGAACCATCACAGAAACAGATGTTACCCTAGCCTTAGCAAGCGGTGCCATTATCATAGGATTTAACGTAAGACCGATAGCATCAGTCAGAGAAATTGCGCGCTCTAAAGGCGTCGAAATCAGATTGTATAACATTATTTATAAAATGATCGAAGATATTGAAAATGCGATGAAAGGGCTTCTTGACCCTGAATTTGAAGAAGTCATCACTGGTCAAGCAGAAGTGCGTGATACGTTTAAAATATCTCGAATCGGAACCATTGGTGGATGTTTTGTGACCGATGGCCATATTGAAAGAAATTCTACTGTCCGCGTTTTAAGAGATGGCGTCGTCATTTATGAAGGAAAACTCGCAAGTTTAAAACGCTTTAAAGATGACGTTAAATCGGTCCGTCAAGGATTTGAATGCGGAATGCAAGTGGAAAACTTCAACGACATTAAACCAGGTGACATCATTGAAGCTTCTGTCATGAAGGAGATGGAAAGATAATGCCAAATATTGAACGTTTAGAAAGTGATATTGAACGCGCACTGATGAAAATCTTTCGCACTGAAATGAAACATCCTGCGGTTTCTTTTATCACCGTTACTACCGTTGATCTTACCAACGACTTATCGTATTTAACGATTCACTTTACGACATTAGATGACGAACAAGAAAAACGCGATGAAACGAAACAAGCACTAGAAAAAAGTGCATCATTTATTCGCACCGCTTTAGCAAAAAAAGTGAAAATGCGCAAAATGCCACAGCTGCGTTTTAAATACGATATAACTTTAGAAAAAGCCAACAAAATAGAAGAAGGCTTGAAAAAAGTTATGAGCAAAAATAATAACAACTAATAAAAGCGATTGTATCGCTTTTATTTGTATGGTTTGGAGGTGAGGGCGTGTTTAAAGAAAAACTTAGTGTCGTACCAAATGCCCCTGGGTCTTATCAAATGAGAGATTCAAAAAACAATATCATCTATGTCGGTAAGGCGAAAAACTTAAAAAACCGTTTAAAGAGTTACTTTACCGGTTCACACGACTACAAAACCACCAAGATGATACGCCAAATTCACGATTTTGAATATATTGTTACGAACACCGAATTGGAAGCTTATATTTTAGAAATTGATTTAATTAAAAAATATCAGCCCCGTTATAATATCTTATTGATGGATGATAAAACATACCCTTACATTGAAATTACGCGAGAAAAACATCCTAAAATGATTGTGACGCGTAAAGTAAAAAAGAAACATCCCTATATTTTCGGCCCTTATCCAAACGTTAAAGCCGCAAGAGAGACATTAAAAATATTAAATAAGCTCTATCCTTTAAGGAAGTGTCAAACCCTCCCTGATGAGCCATGTTTATATTATCATCTTGGGCAATGTATGGCGCCATGTATAAAAAAAATTGACCCATCAAAATACCGTGACATTGAAAAAGAAATTAGTGATTTCTTAAAAGGAAAAACCACTAAAGTGACACAAGATTTGAAACAAAAAATGTTAAAAGCAAGTGATGCTTTAGAATTTGAAAAAGCGCAAGAATACAAACGCATGATCGAAGCGATTGATACCACAACAAAAAGTGATCAAGCGGTTAACTTAAGAGATTTAAAAGATCGTGATATTATTGGCCTCGCGTATGATAAATCACACGTAGCCGTCAGTATTTTATTTATAAGAAACGGAAAAATAGCGGCCAGTGAAAAAAAGATCATGGATTATTATTTGGATTATGAAACAACCCTTTTTGATTACTTAGGCCAGTTTTATAAAAAAACCCCTTTACCGAGTGAGATTTTAATCCATCAAGACGTCAATCAAGCGATGTTAGAAGAATACCTTGCGTGCGATATTGTCATTCCACAAAAAGGATTAAAACGTAAGGTATTAGACCTTGCAAATAAAAATGCCCTTGATTTATTAAATCAAGAAAAATCAAGCGTTGAAAAAGAAAAAGAAAAAACTTTTGGCATGCTTGATGACCTTGCCGAAATGTTATCGATTGATACGCCATACCATATCGAAGCGTTTGATAATTCGCACACATTTGGTGAATTTCCAGTCTCTTCGATGGTCGTCTTTAAAAACGCAAGACCCTCTAAAAACGATTACCGTAAATATCGTTTAAAAGAAACCCCTAATCAATCTGGCGACACACAACAAATGGAAGAAGTCCTTTATAGACGTTATAGAAGAGTGTTAATGGATGATTTAAAACGGCCTGATTTAATATTGGTCGATGGGGGTATTCATCAATTAAATGCGGCCAAAAACATTATAAAGACTTTGGAGCTTGATATTCCGATTGCGGGTCTTGTGAAAAATAAAACGCATAAAACCAACCATTTATTGGACCAAGATTCAAACACGTTTGAACTCGATAAAAATAGCGAAGTCTTTAAATTTTTGTCTTTTGTTCAAGAAGAAGCCCACCGATTTGCGATCACTTTCCATAAAGACTTAAGAGAAAAAGGGGTTTATGAAAGTGTCTTAGACAATATTCCAGGCGTAGGCGTCAAAACAAAGAAAAAACTGTTAAGAACATTTAAAACCATCGAAAAAATCAAAAACGCTTCAAATGAATCATTGAAAGCATTAAACATCAACCAAAAAACCATAGATGCTTTAAAAAAACATCTTCATGAAAAAAAATAAAAGGTGATACTCCATGCGCATAAATGGAACAATTATTGATTATGACAAAGACCAAAGAACCATTGATCTAATCTACCGTAAAAGGCGATTAAAAGTCTATTTTCAACGCGCCAATTATAACCGTTTTTATAAATTTTTATCGCTTGGTGTGATTGCGGTTTTACAGGTTAAATGGGTCAAGAAAAAAACCGGAAAACAACTGACTGTGAGCAATGTTATAAAACTAAGCAAACCATCTCAAAGAGGGCCTAAGCTCTTATATTCATTCGACCAAATCCAACAAGATACCAAATCATTTATTAACAGTTTAAATTATAAACTCTTTTTAGATTTTGAGATGAGCATGCATCCTTATCATAAAAATCCTTCTTTCATTCAAGAAATTATACAAGCAGGCTATGTTTTAGAAGATAAAGAAGGCAATTTAATTGAAGAATATAGCGTATATATCAAACCAACCAAACATAAAAAACTCTCAAAAAGAACGATAAAATTTTTAGACCTTACGCAAGCCGATGTGGACAATGGGGTCAATTATAAAATCTTTTATAACCACTTTAAAACTGTATTAGAAACCTATACCCCCGCAATCATTGTATGGGGTAAAAACGATGCAATTTCCCTAAAAGATTCTTATAAACTTAATTTAGTCCCTTCATTGGCTAAAAAAACTCGATTTGTGAACTTATTAAAACTTCATAAAAATGTCTTTAACTATAAAAATGATTTAGGTTTAAAAAACGCGTATGAAATGTATGGCTATCAAGCGTCTTTCCCCCAAAGACATGATGCTTTAGAGGATGCGTATATGACAAAAAAAGTTTTTGAAGGCTTCAAAAAAACGTTAAATAACTAACATCTTTTCATTCGCTTGAAAAGATGTTTTTCTTAAATATTGTATGAAGCACCAAGCATGATATAATACATTTAAGGAGGCGAAAACATGAAAGAAGAAATTAAACAAACCCATCTCAGCCACTTTGGCGATAATATTTCAACGTTTTATTTTTCGCCTGCGACAATGCTTGTTTTAGGAGAAGGTCTTGATAACTTAAAGGGACCCACCCTCAGTTTTGCGACCGATAAAGGATTATGGGCTGGGGTTTCTGCTCGAGATGATTTAATGCTTCATATCCATCTTAATTTTCATGCGGATTGGTTTGATTTATCAGTTGATTTATCGAACCTTCAAAAACAACAATCTTCAATTTATGCTAGATTATTGGTTTCAATGATCAAAAAACTTCAATACGAAGGCTATAAAGTATCTAAAGGACTGAATGTAAGTGTCGTCTTAGATCATACGCTGCCAAAAAATTTAGGGATGCATCCTAATTACTTAATGCTTTTTATGAAAATATTTGTCCATCAAAATCTCTTTAAACTTTCGAGCGATAAAATGATTCGTTATGCGTTTTATGCGGAAAAAACTTTACAAGAGTTAAACAGTTCTATTGTCCATCATGTGACATGTATTCATGCGAAAAAAAATCATTTATTAAAACTTGATATCAAAACACTTGCGTATGAAAATATTCCCTTTGATACGTTGAATCATCAGTTGATATCAGTGTTTGTAGCGCGCCCAAAATTCATCGTGAACGCCGATATCACAGAGCGTTTAAAAGCGATCGATAAAGCAACGAATGATATTCGTGAAGCGCGTGCAATCTCGTATTTATCAGAACTTTCACTTCAGGCGTTTAATGATTTGAAAAAACATATTGGTAAAAAAAATATTGTTCCTTTTGTAGAGCATGCTGTTTTTGAGATTGACCGTGTCATACAAGCGATTGATCATTTAAAAGCGAGTGATTATGTCATGTTTGGCGATGTGTTGGAACAATCGCAAAACTCGATCAAACATCTTTATGATTTATCGAATCAATATTATAACGATTTAATTAACATTCTCATGGATGAATATGCCTTAGGTGCACGCTTATCACAAATTGGCTATGACCAAATCGTCATTGCGCTATTTGAAAAAACAGACATCCCTAAAGATTTTAAATCATATCAAGATGGCTTTTATAAACAATATAAAAAATCCATTGAAATGGAAACCATTCACCTTTCAAAAGGCATTCATATCAAAAAATAAAACACTGCACAAAATGTATGCAGTGTTTTTAAATGGTTAAATCAGTTTTACAACGGGTAAAATCATAGGATTTCTTTCGGTTTTTGTATAGATATAATCATTGAGTAAGCGAATAATATCGCGTTTAATAAGCCCTGTTTTGATTGTATCGTATTTGTCTAAAATCCCTTTTACCAATTGATCAACACGGTCACTTAAAGCTTTGGTTAATTCAGTTTGTTCTTTCATGTAAACAAATCCTCTAGAAATGATCACTGAATTGCCGACAACTTTTCTTTCTTTTTCATTGACTGTCACAACAACACTGAGTAAGCCATCTTCACTTAAGATTTTTCTATCTTTAAGCACGACAGTTCCAATATCTCCAATGCCTTTTCCGTCAATATAAACATTATCTGCTGGGACCGAGCCAGCCACACGCGCTGTGTGTTGTGATAAGGCTAAGACATCCCCGTTATCTAAAACAAACTCATTGCCTTTTTTAACCCCTGTAGCAATGGCGGTTTTCGCATGAATCTTAAGCATGCGATGTTCCCCGTGAATCGGCATAAAATATTTAGGGTTCATCAATTTAAGCATTAACTTTAACTCTTCGTTTCCCCCGTGACCTGAAGTGTGCGTGTCATTCAGCGGGGAATGAGTAATAACATTCGCTCCGCGTTGAAATAATTGATTGATGGTTTTATTGATGCCGGTTTGATTCCCTGGAATCGGAGAAGAAGAGAAGATGACGGTATCACCCGTTTGGATTTTGATTTGGCGATGCGTCCCATTCGCAATGCGCGATAAAGCCGCAAATGGCTCTCCTTGTGAGCCCGTAGAAAGAATGGTAATCTCATGCGGTGCAAAGTGTTTTAGCGCTCTAGGACCTACAAACGTCCCATGTGGCGCTTTAATATAGCCCATCTCCTGACCGACTTCAACGGTTCTTTCCATACTTCTTCCAAACACGGCAATTTTCCGTTTCATCGCAATAGAGGCTTCAACAATTTGTTGAACCCTATGAATATTAGAAGCGAATGTCGCAACGACTGCGCGCCCTTTAATGTTCGAAAAAATCTCTTTAATACTTTGTGAGACCGTGGTCTCACTTTTTGTAAAGACATCAACCTCAGCACCCGTAGAATCACTGAGCAAGCATAAGACTCCTTCATTTCCTAAACGCGCCATTTTTGCATAATCAGCGTCTTTACCAGTAGGGGTAAAGTCAAACTTAAAATCTCCTGTGTGCACAATTTTCCCTTGCGGTGTTTTTACAACCACCCCAAAAGAATCGGGAATGGAGTGATTCGTTCTAAAAAAGCTCACCGATAAATGTTTGAACCGTATGATATCATTTTCGAAAAATTCCACCAAGTTATATTGAATGCCTTGATGTTCTTGCATCTTGTTTTTGATTAAGCCAACCGCGATACCGTTCGCATAAATTTTGGGTATTTTCACATGACGTAAAAGCCAAGGGATTCCACCAATATGATCTTCATGACCATGGGTAATCACTAAAGCTTTTATTTTATCTTGATTTTGTTGAAGATATGTATAATCAGGAATAACGTAATCAATGCCTAATAAAGAATCATCAGGAAACATGACTCCAGCATCAATAATGATGAGTTCATTTTGGTATTCCACAACATACATATTCTTTCCGACTTCACCAAGACCGCCTAATGCAAAAACACCAACTTCATGTTTTTTAAAAATTTGATTTTGCATTATTAAGTCCTCCT
>LFIK01000025.1_pt1 | contig 93993 bp, 89 predicted proteins | sample 643401 | NCBI WGS metagenome assembly LFIK01 (sample SAMN03777447, study PRJNA286221) | soda lake metagenome | biome: soda lake; feature: Kulunda steppe; material: water; isolation source: sample T5-Br brine of Lake Tanatar-5 | place: Russia: Kulunda steppe | collected 2010-07
ACTGTGTCATGGCGTCCGTATCCTCGGCTGCGGCCACCTGGATCTGGTTGTTGACCACGGAGACGCCCTCGAGCCGCTGGGCAAGTTGAGTGGCGACAGTCCGCTCTATATCTGTAGCGACCTGGCCCTCGAGGATGAGTGTATCGCCGTCCAGGGACAGGGATATATCAAAGTCTTCCATGGCGGGGCTGTTCTCCAGCGACTCCATCAACTCGCTCACCATGTGCGCTTCCTGCCAGGCGATAAATGCATCGGACTGACGCTGCGCATTGCCGGCTGTGGTCTGTTCATCGTTGCCGCCGCCTTGCAGGCTGAGGTCATCGGACACGTCATCCACACCCGGTATACCACTGGCTATACCCATCGCCAGATCGCGTTGTGCCGAACCGCCGAGGGTGCCGCTGAGCACAACCACCCCCTGATCAACACTGACGGTTATGTCGGCGTTGCTCAATCTGGGGGACAGAAACAGGCCAGCTTCAACCCGACCCTGGATAAGATCGTCAGATTCGTCGGCCCAGGCGAAGGTGCTGGTAAAGGTCAGTGAAGCGGTCAGCATGACCAGAGGGGCAATACGCCCAAGCTGTTTCATAGAAACTCCCGGATGAAACCGTGGCTATTAATTTAATATGTCAGCATACCACACTGGTTTTCACCTTTCAGGTGTCGCAGTCGAGACGCAAACAGCGGGATGACGGGACGTAATGCTGGCAGCGGCGGATGTGGTGAGTCTCAGGCGCCCTTGATTTGCCTGTGTTCAGCCTGTGGCGACTCCAGTGGTTGACACTGGCTTTACGAGATACTTACCCTGATGCGGTTACACCGTGAAGTTGCAATTTTTTGTAAATAGGTTCCAGCCTGACTACTATAAATAACGGGCTGGATAGACGGGGCAGCTTGAGCAATTCCCGGTGGCTTTCGGTTGTCGGGCGTTAGACGGTCGGAAAGTAATCTGGAATTGTGCCAAGCTCAATTGCCTGAAACTTTCGTGAACGCAATTGTGGAGATATGCAGTGAACGATAATACTGATGAACTAAAACAGTTAAGGGATGAGTACGATACCGACTATGAGGCCGGTCAGGACAACATCAATCCGATGGGTCTTGACCTGCACAACGTGGTCTTCGCGGCCAGTGCGGTGTTGATTCTTGTCTTCGTACTCTGGTCCCTGATCGCGCCCAGTAATGCCAACTCGGCGCTACTCGGTGTGCGGACTTTCTTTGAAACCAATTTCGACTGGGCTTTCAGTTCGGCAGGCAACATCTTTGTGCTGTTCTGTCTGGTCCTGATCTTCTTGCCTGTCGGCAAGATTCGCCTCGGCGGGGAAGGGGCCAAGCCCGACTTCAGCCGGATTTCCTGGTTCTCCATGCTGTTCGCGGCGGGTATGGGTATCGGCCTCATGTTCTGGGCGGTAGCGGAGCCGGTGGGTTACTTCACCGAGTGGTTCGGTACACCTCTGGGCATTGAAGGCGGTACCGACGAGGCTCGTCGAGCGGCCATAGGCGCCACCATGTACCACTGGGGTCTGCACCCCTGGGCGATTTACGGTGTCGTAGCCCTGTCGCTGGCTTTCTTCAGCTACAACAAGGGTCTGCCATTGACCATCCGCTCTACCTTCTACCCACTGCTGGGTGATCGGGTATGGGGCCGCACTGGTGACGTGATCGATACCCTGGCGGTATTGGCCACTCTGTTCGGTCTGGCCACCTCGCTGGGTCTGGGCGCTCAACAGGCCGCTGGCGGTCTGCACTTCCTGAACGAGAACATCCCCAACGCGCTGGGTACTCAGATAGCTGTGATCGTGGGTGTGACCTTTGTCGCACTGATCTCGGTTATGCGGGGTCTGGACGGCGGCGTGAAGGTGTTGAGTAACATCAACATGGTCACTGCTGGCCTGCTGATGCTGTTCGTGATCCTGGCCGGGGGCCTGATTGCGTTTGTTGTTCAGCTGTTCCAAACCACGGGTGCATACGCTCAGTACATCTTCCCGCTCAGTAATCCGGTAGGCCGTGAAACGGACGAAACCTTCTACCACGGCTGGACCATTTTCTACTGGGCCTGGTGGATCTCCTGGTCTCCGTTCGTCGGTATGTTCATCGCACGTGTCTCCAAAGGACGTACTGTGCGTGAATTCCTGACCGCGGTTCTGATCATCCCCACGGTGGTTACCATCTTCTGGATGAGTGCCTTTGGTGGTAACGGTCTGACTCAGGCGGCTGAAGGTATCGGCGTGCTGGGCACCGACGGCATTACCAATGCCGACCTGTCACTGTTCCACATGCTGGAAAACCTGCCGCTGACCAGCATCACGGTCTTCCTGGCAATCTGTCTGGTACTGGTGTTCTTCGTAACCTCGTCCGACTCCGGGTCCCTGGTCATCGACAGCATCACCGCAGGTGGCAAGCTGGATGCACCTCAGGCTCAGCGTGTATTCTGGGTGGTTATCGAAGGCCTGATTGCTGCCGTCTTGCTGTTTGGCGGCGGTGATGATGGTCTGGGTGCGCTGCAGGCGGCCTCCATCGCCACCGGTCTGCCATTCGCCATCATTCTCTTGCTCATGTGTGTCAGCCTGGTCAAAGGCCTGACTCACGAGCGCAAGTTGCTGGCACTGGCAGCCAAGTAAAGCAAAGCGGCGAACGGTGCCCCCGGGCATCGTTCCAGCCGTGCATGACAAAACCCCTGGTGGCGCATCCGTCATCAGGGGTTTTTTCGTTTGCGGTAATAACTGCTACTCTTAGGCGAGTTATACATTGTGCGGATTCGGGGCGGCAGCATGGACGTAGAGAACGTAGAGATTCGTAATCACATGCAAGGGTTTCCGCCCTTTGATGCACTCCCCGACGAGGTACTGGACCAGGTCGCCACTCAGGTTGAAGTCACCTACTACAAGGCAGGTTCGGACATACTCACTGTTGGCGATTCGGTGACTGATCTGTTCTACATTCGCAGCGGTGCCGTCGAGCTCTACCGGCGCAGTGGTGAACTGTACAATCGCCTCAGTGAAGGCAGCCTGTTTGGTCAGCTCAGTTTGTTGATGGACCAGACGGTACGACTGCCGGCGGTGGCCCTGGAAGACACCCTGCTTTACTGCATTCCTCTGGAGCAGTTCAATGAACTGTTCAGGAATCACTCGGTATTCGCCGATTTTGTGGAGCTGGAAGACAGAACTCGATTGCGTCAGGCGGTTTCCGATACCACATCGTCCAACGAGGCGCTGACCTCGCGTATTGACCGGCTGATCAGCCGTCCGCCCGTGACCATCCACTACCAGGCCACCGTGCGCGATGCGGCCGGAAAGATGACCGAGAACGGCGTGTCAGCCCTGGTGATTGTGGATCCCTCCAGATCAGGAGCGGAGAGAACGGCCATACGCAACGAAGGCGCAGAAGACGCCGGACCCATGGCGGGAATCATTACGGACCGTGATCTGCGCACCCGGGTCATCGTGGAAGACCTTCCCTACGACACGCCCATTGCCGATGTCATGACAACCAACCTGATTACCGTGCGCTCGGATCAGTACGTCTTTGATGCCATGCTGACCATGTTGCACAGCAATGTGCACCATCTGCCCGTACTGCGCCGTAACCAGCCAGTGGGCGTCATCGGGATTTCCGACATCATCCAGTACGAATCCCAGAACAGCCTGTTTGTGGTGCGCAACATCATGCGCAAGAAGACAGTGGATGAACTGGCGGCCATGACCGACAGCGTGCATCAGAGTTTCCGGCGCATGGTGCATGAAGATGCCAACTCCCACATGGTGGGCAGCGCCATGGCAGGCATCGGGCGCACCTTCACCCAGCGGTTGCTGGAGATGGCCGAAGAGCAACTGGGACCGCCCCCGGTGCCCTATCACTTCCTGTCTCTGGGCTCCATGGCGCGGGAGGAGCAGTTGATTGTTACCGATCAGGACAATGCCCTGGTGCTGGACAACAGTTTCGAGCCGGACAAGCACGATGACTACTTCAAGGCCATGGCGACCATTGTCAGCGATGGCCTGGCTGCCTGCGGCTATACCTACTGCAAGGGCGACATCATGGCGACGAACCCCACCTGGCGGCAACCACTGCATGTCTGGGAGTCGTATTTTACCGAGTGGATCGAAACCCATGATGCCAAGGCCCTGTTGAACAGCTCCATATTTTTCGACCTGGGCGGCATCGCTGGCAATTCGGAGTTCGTTGAGCGGTTGCGGGATGTCATTCTGGACCTGGCGCCCAAGCGGCCACGGTTTCTGGGCGCCATGTCGCGCAATGCGCTGAATCGGACGCCGCCGCTGGGCTTTTTCAAGAACTTTGTCATGGAAAAGGATGGCAAGCACAACAATTCCATCAATCTCAAACGCAGGGGCACCGGCCCCCTGTCTGATCTGATCCGCATACACGCCCTTGCCTGCGGCTCGCGGGCTCAGAACTCCTTTGAGCGCCTGCGCGATATCGAAGCGTCGGGGTGGCTTACATCCGGCATCGTTACGGACCTGAGAGACGCCATGGAATTCATTTCCATGGTGCGTATCCGCCATCAGGTGCGCATGATGGAGGCCGGAGAAACGCCCAACAACAATGTCACGCCGGAGAATCTGTCACCCTTCGAGCAACGCAACCTAAAGGATGCATTTCAGGTGCTGAGCAACGCACAGAAGTTTCTGCGGTTTTGCTATCCGCCGGATCGGGGGTGATGCATGCTGGTACCGAGAGTCAAAGGGCAAAAACGCAGAGAGGAGCCGCCTGACTGGCCGGAGCGCCTTAGTGAACTGGCCTACGAGACGCACAGTGACCGCTTGCGGAACTTCTACGAGGCGGGCTCGGTGTCTGGCCAGTCACCCATTTCCGAGGCGCCCATGGTGGCGCTGGATTTCGAAACCACTGGACTGAATCCGGAGGTACACGGCATTGTCAGTATCGGTCTGGTGCCCTTTGATACCAGGCGCATATACTGTCGAGATGCCCGCCATTGGCTGGTGGATCCCACGCGCCCCATGGAAAAGGAATCGGTGGTGATTCATGGCATAACCGATTCGGCCATCGAGGGAGCTCCGGACCTCGTGGAGATACTGGACGAACTGCTGAACGCATTGGCCGGGCGCATTGTCGTGGTGCATTATCGGGCCATTGAGCGGCGTTTTCTGGATGCCGCTTTGCGGCTACGCCTGACCAAGGGTATATTCTTCCCTGTGATCGATACCATGGATCTAGAGGCGCGCATTTATCGCCAGCCCCCCAGTTTGTGGGATCGCTTGCGTGGCAGACGTCGTCCCTCCATACGACTGGCGGACAGCCGCACTCGCTATGGTTTGCCGCATTATCAACCACACAACGCCCTGACCGATGCGCTGGCCACCGCCGAGCTGTTGCAGGCCCAGATTGCCCATCGTTACAGCCCGGACACACCGGTTGCGGCGCTGTGGCGATAGGCACCGTACACGCGTTGCAGTCATGGCTATACTGTCGGTTCGAGAATCAGTGCAAGAACAAGGATCAATGATGAACTATCCATTGGTGTGGCGAACAGGGGCGTTGCTCGCCGGTCTGCTCATGCTCAGTCTGCCGGGTCTGGCGAAGGATCGAGCCTACGTGCAGCCCTTTATCGGAGCGGTGGATCTGGGCCAGCCCCAGAAAGATTCACAATACAGGGTACAGTACATCTCCGGGCAGGGCTGGACCCGGTTTGACCTTCAGCCGCACCTGGGCTTACTGCGCACCCGCCACGGCTCGCATCTGCTCTATACCGGCGTGAGCCGATACTCGTCTTTCGCGCCTGGCGATGAGGGGCTGGCCCTGGTGGTGGAGTTCGGCCCCGGGCTCTACCTGCACGGGGGTGGGGCCGATACCGATCTGGGGTTTCCGCTGCAGTTCAGGACCAGCGGCGGTCTGGTGTATGAATTTGCCGATGCCACTCGGGTGGGAGTCCATTTCAGTCATCTGTACAATGCGTCTCTGGCCGAGGAGAATCCCGGCACGGAGCTGCTGACCTTCACCTACGGCCTGGCGTTTTGAACCAAAGCGGGAGATCCATCATGACACAGAAGACACTGGCATTTATCGGTCTGGGCGTAATGGGCTATCCCATGGCAGGCCATCTTGCGCGTGCCGACTACCGGGTCAGAGTATTCAACCGGACTCGCGACAAGGCGCAGCGCTGGGCCTCCGACTATCCGGGCACAGCCTTCGACACGCCGCGGGACGCGGCTCAGGGGGCGGATATTGTCTTTGTGTGCGTGGGCAATGACGATGATGTGCGCAGTGTGATCTATGGCGATGAGGGCGTGCTGGCTGGTATGAAGTCCGGCGCCGTTCTGGTGGACCACACCACCACCTCCGCCACCCTGGCCGAAGAACTGGCCGACGCCTGCTGCAAGCAGGAGACCGCGTTCATCGACGCGCCCGTCTCGGGCGGTCAGGCCGGAGCGGAAAACGGGGCATTGACCATCATGTGCGGAGCCAATGAACCGGACGTGTATCAGCGCGTGGAGCCGGTTTTGCACACTTATGCACGCCAGTGCCAATTGATGGGCCGAGCGGGACAGGGCCAGCGCTGCAAGATGGTCAATCAGGTCTGTATCACCGGCATACTGCAGGGGCTCAGTGAAGGCCTGATACTGGCTGAACAAGCAGGGTTGGATATCGACCAGATGGTATCCGTGCTGGAAGCCGGTGCGGCTGGCTCCTGGCAGATGTCCAACCGGGCGCGAACCATGGCGGCCGAGCAGTTCGATTTCGGCTTTGCCATCGACTGGATGCGCAAGGATCTGGCCATAGCACTGGATGAAGCGCGGCACCATGGTGTGGACCTGCCACTGGCGGCGCAGACAGACCAGGCCTATGCCCGGCTGCAGGACAAGGGCCATGGGCGCAGCGACACCTCTGCGCTGATACTGGATCGTAGCGCCCAGGGGGGCGTGAACCGTTAGCGCAATAAATGCGCGTGCGCAGACCTATCACTCGGCGGTCGAACATCCGTATAATGCGCCTCCGAACTGACCGCAATTGAGAGTGATGCCTGATGGAGCGGATGGAAGTCCTGCGCGACCGGCTGGAACAGTTGAAGGCCAACAAGTGGTTTGAGTCCTTTGTGATCTTCATCATTGTGGTGTCAGCGTTGCTGATCGGTGCCCGCACCTATGAAGAAACCTCCCGCTATGCCTCCATTCTGCGCTGGCTGGATTTGGGTATCACCCTGTTCTTCCTGCTGGAAATCAGCATCCGCATCGCCGCCGAAAAGCGTACCCGGGATTTCTTCAAAGGCGCCTGGAACATCTTCGATTTCATCATCGTCGTGACCAGCCTGATCCCCATAGACGACTCGGAAATGGTGCTGCTGGCGCGTCTTCTGCGCGTCTTCCGTGTCCTGCGCCTGGTGTCCCTGATTCCCGAGTTGCGCATGTTGATGGGGGCGCTGCTCAAGTCCATACCGCGCATGGGCTATGTGGTCCTGCTCATGTTCATCATTTTCTACATCTACGGCGCCGTGGGCAGCTTTCTGTTTCACGACGTGGACGAGAGACTCTGGGGCAATATCTCGGTGGCCATGCTGACGCTATTTCAGGTGGCGACCTTTGAAAGCTGGGCCACGGCAGTGCTGTACCCCACCATGGAACATTACCCTTTCGCCTGGATTTATTTCCTGACCTTTATCTTCCTCAATGCCTTTGTGTTCCTGAACATGATGATCGGTATCGTGCTGGATGTCATGCAGAAGGAAAGTGCCGCCATTGACCGTGAGAGTGGCGAGGGGCGGGACGTGGCGCTGGACCGCATTTCGTCGCAGGTCGATAGCCTGACGCATCAATTGAATCGCATCGAAGAGCAGCTGAACAAACGGTAACCAGATACTCCGTTCACGGTCAACTGTTTTTCATGTGTTGATCACTGAATAATAGCTCGGCATTGAACGGAGTGCCGGACTGGATACAGGCCCACAGCCCGGCCAGGTATTTGCGCATCACTGCACATATTGCCTGTATTTTCTTTTTGCCCCGACCAACAAGCGTGTCATAGAAAGCCTTGGCTCGGGGCTCATATTGGATTGCGATCATGGCTGGCATGAACAGCGCCGACCGTAGGTAGGTATTACCCGACTTGCTCAGTCGGCCTGGCTTATGGATGCTGGTGCCCGACTGCGTCACCCGAACGTCCAGCCCGGCGTACCGGCTCACCTGAGGCGCTTTCATGTTATCAGGTAGCACGCAGAGCTCAGCCAGTATGGCCAGTGCACTGGCGTCGCCTATGCCCTTGGCAGCGGTCATGTTCGCCCAATGCTGGGCAAGTTCAGGGGAAGACTGAATGAAGCCCAGCGCAGCCTGCTTAAGGCGCTCAATGCGCCGGTCCAGCAGCTCGATACCGTCTCGCTCATCCTCCAAGATCAGGGCCAGAGTGTCTCGCTTGGACTCTAACGCATGCAGCCGGTTCTTGGCTTGTGTCCGGGCATAAACCAACCGGTTGATCTGGCGGCCCAGATCGCGCAAGCCCAGCTTCTCTGGGGCTGGTGGCGTCCACAGGCGTGGCCCCATCCGCTCGGCAGACTCAGCCAGCAAGGCGCTGTCTATGCCGTCGGTTTTGTTGCCCTGCAGCTTGAGCTGGGCAAAGTGTTTAAAACTCCGAGGGTTGATGACGCTGACCGGCATGTCGCCCGAGTGCAGGGCGACCGCCAAGTCCAGGTAATAGATCCCGGTGGCTTCCATGACGATGCACTCAGGCTTCACTGACTGCAGCTTCTTAAGAGCCCTGGCATGGCCTTTCGGGCTTTGGTCGAAGGTCAGCACCACTTGGTTTTTGCCGTGCTTACGCACCACCAAATCAAAAGACTTCGCTGCAACGTCAATACCTATAAATACGCTCATGGCATTTCACTCCCGGGGTTTATTTTGCGACAATGGTCACCGGTTCCCCGACCTCGCACTTGATGCCGCTTCAACCTTGCTATGCGAAGTCCAGTTGTACTGGCTTCCGGATACTCCTCGAAGTGGGCAATGAGGCGGGGGACCAATCTACATACGAGGTCAGCATAGAGCTGCCTCCAGGAGGGGACGGTCTCCCCGGTGACTGATCTAAACCCTATCAAACCAGTCAGATTCAATATACAAGAGGGGCGACTGCCCCTCCAGTACCGACCTGATACCGGTCAACAGACCTTGGATGACGTCGTCTTCCTGCCCGCCGTCGGTGTTCTTCAGTTCGTTCAGGTAGTCGCCGCCCGGTGTCGGTAGCGGCGCGCCGAGACGGCTCAGTGAGCTGGACAGGCGCCCCCAGGCGGGGTTGGTCAGGGAGACGGTGCCGCCCTTGTCCAATACCGCGAGCCCTTCCGGCAATCCGTCCACGACCTTTTGCAGTCGTCTTGCGTCCTGGAAGGCCGTAATGTCGACAAACGTGGACACGGCTCCCTTGTATCCGCGATCGGTTTCATAGGGCAGCATGCGAACCAGGTATTCTTCACCGTCTCGGGATTGCACCTTCCGCTCGGTCATGCGGCCGGTGTCCAGTGTGTGCTGCAGATCCTCCATGAGGCGGGTGTATTCCAGCCGGTGGGAGAAATTATCCAGGCGACGCCCCACGTCGGACTTGCGCAGGCTGAACAGGCGTGTGGCTTCCGGACTGAATCGGGTGAGTTGCAGTTCATCGTCGACAAACACCGTCGCCACACCCGAGGCCCGGGCCATGGTTTCCCGTCCGACTTCCAGCGTTTGCGGAATTTCATCGGCACCCATGTCGCTGCTGTCGGACCGGGCGGCTTCCCCTGCCTCGAACCCCAGCAATACGAAAATGGCCCCGTTGGCTCGAGGTATCGGACGCGCGCTCAGGCGCAGGACCCGAGGTGTGTCCGCATCGCTGGAAGGGTCCCGCACATGATCGGATATAATGACCTGATTGTCTGTCTGACACTTGTACACCAGGGCTGAAGCCACGGGTACCAGACTGTCAGGCAAAATGCGGGTCAGCGACAGACTGGCCCAGCCTTCACGAATATGCAGATATTGCTGAATGCTGCCGAACACATGGACCAGTTCCTGATGGTTGTTGAGCAGAATGGCCGGTGGTGCGTAGGCACTGACCAGTGCGTTGAGGCTCTGCTCTATGGCTTCCCGGCTTCTAGGCAGGGTGGTCTGCCCGCGGGAAACGTGGCTGGGTCTGTCGGCTTCGTTCTGCCGCCCCGACTGAAATGCCTCGGTGCTGGTCTGGCGGTGCGTGGGCTCGACCAGTTGGAACAGCTTGTATTTGCTGTGCAGCGTGCGAAAAGCCGTCTGTTCGGTGGACAGGGATTCGCTGGAGCCGAGAAACAGGTAGCCGTCCTGCCGCAGGGCGTATTGCAGCCGATACAGGGCCCGATCCTGGGCATCCGGCTTGAAATAGATCAGCGTGTTGCGACAGACCGCCAGATCCATACGAGTGAACGGCGGGTCATTGAGCAGGTTGTGCCGGGCGAAGACCACGCACTGGCGCAACTCGGTCTTGACCATGAAGCCCGTTTCCATCTGATCCAGGAAGCGCTCAACCCGCTCAGGTGACAGTTCGGCCGCTGCGGCTCCCGGGTACTGGCCGACACTGGCCACATCAATATGGTTCTGGTTGACGTCGGTGGCAAATATCTTCAGGCCAGGCCAATGCTCGTACTTGGCGAAAGCCTCCAGAAACAGAATGGCCAGAGAGTAGACCTCTTCGCCGGTGGACACCCCTGCGGCCCACACGCGCAGGGTGTCGTTCGTGTCGGTCCGGCGCACCAGGGGCTCGACGACCTGTTTGTTGAGCTCCTGAAAGGCAGCCTCGTCGCGGAAGAAGCGGGTGACACCAATGAGCAACTCACGCCGCAAGGCATCGGCTTCGTCGTCGTCTTCGCTCAGCAGTTCCACATAGTCTTTCATGCGGCTGATGTCGCGCACCTGCATGCGCCGCTCTATCCGCCGGTTGACTGTGGCCTCTTTGTATTCGGAAAAATCGATGCCGCTCACCCGGGCCACTTTATCCGTGATGCCCTTCAGGCCCGTATCGGCGGAATCGACAACCTCTGTCGCTTCAGGTGTCAGTTGTTCGCCGGCCTGACGCTCCCAGGGGCGCCTGATCAGGGCGGTAATGCGTTCGCCCATGGCGTCAGGGGAAATGATGGCATCGACAATCCCGGTGGCTATGGCATTCTTGGGCATGCTGTCAAAGCGGGCGGTCTGGGGGTCCTGAGCCAGCAGAAAACCACCGGCCTCACTGATTGCCGTCGAACCTCGGGTGCCATCCGACCCGGTGCCGGACAGAATGACACCAATGGACCCCTGGCCGACCTCTTCGGCCAGCGACTTGAAAAAGATGTCGATGGGCAGGTTCAGCCCTCTCTGGGGCTTGGGTTCCAGCTTGATCTGGCGGCCCTGGAGATACATCAGGAAGGCGGGCGGGATGAGGCAGACCTGGTTGGCCTGTAACGTCATGTCGTTTTCCGCTTCCACCACCGGCATATCGGTATGTCGGGACAGCAAGTGGGTCATCATGCTCTTGTGGTCGGGTGACAGGTGCTGAATGACCACAAAGGCCGCGCCGGTATCCTGCGGCATGTGTGAAAAGAAGCGTTCCAGTGCATCCAGACCACCGGCTGAGGCACCAATGGCCACCACTGGGCCGTCAAACGCCTGCGTGCCCGTATTCTGCATCTCGGCTTTTGGGGATTGTTTGTCCTCGGAAGCCATAGCTGACGCCCTTGTCAAGTGTACCCTACATTAAAGGGCGGAACGTCAGGCTTGTGCAGGGAATACCGGAACTGTCCCGCTATTGAGCAGGGTGCGTCGCTTCCCCGGCGCGCAGCGCCACGCGGCGGCGCTCGGCGGCATGGCGTTGTTCGCGCAGGCTGATCAGCAGCAAAGGCCCGACAATCATGATGGATCCCAGGACAAACCACAGATCGGGCACTTCGGCAAAGAACGCCCAGCCGATGAGAATGGCCCAGACCAGGCCGGTGTACTCGGCACTGGTCACCTGGTTGGCGTCCACATGCCGATAGGCCATGAGTACCGTTGTGTTGTAACCCAGGATGAAGAATGACGAGCCGATCGCTGTGGGCAGCATGGACCACTGCCAGGGGGCGCCTTCCCAGATGACCAGCATGATGAGTGCCGGCAGTGCGTACAAATGGGTCAGAAACAGAGACTGGGCCTTGGGCTGGCGCCGAGGCAGTTTGCGCACCAGGAGGGCGCCCACGGCCAGGCTGCCCGCCGTAACCAGAGCCGTGAGCGACTGCCAGGACAGGTCAACCGGCTGCAGAATCACCACGATGCCGAGAAAACCGCTGATGACGGCCAGCACGCTCAGCGGCGTCAGTTTCTCGCCGTACACCAGAACTGCCAGCACCATGACCAGCACGGGCGCGGCGTAAAATAGGGCATTGGCGGTGGCGAGGGGCAGGGTGTTCAGGGCAATCACCATGCAAGTGACACCCACAATGCCCAGGTGAGCCCGGATGGCGTGGACGGCGCTGCCCGCAAAGGGCTGTGACCGGTCAAACCGCTGCCACAAGGGCAGCAGCAAGCCCAGTGTGCACAGCTGACGCATGAAGACAAACTGGAAGATCGGGATGTCCGCCCCCTGGATCTTGATCAACATGTCGGACAGCAGAGCCAGAAAATTCCCCAGTACCAGAAGAATGATGGCGCCGTTAATGGTGCGTCCTGACATGGTGGTTTGACTCCTCCTGTGCTGGTCGTTGGTCGATGGGTCGACAAGGATGAAGCGAATTCTAAAGGCCGTTTATTATCATGTATAATGATGTTTTAAGATTTAGTATGAGATTTTTAGATAATGCGCCTGCCACCCCTGAAAACCGTGGTCTGTTTTGAGGCTGTCGCGCGGCTGAACAGCTTCTCGCAGGCTGCCCTCAGCCTTAACGTTAGCCAGAGTGCCGTGAGTCACCAGGTACGACAGCTTGAGGAGCATCTGGGTGAACCCCTGTTCCTGCGCCATGGGCGTTACCTCAGCCTCACTGACGAAGGCCGGACCTACTACGACTCGGTGTCCGAGGGGCTGTCGAGAATCGAACGAGCCACGGAGCGGTTTCAGGGACACAGGGAGGAAAGTCGGGTACGGGTGGCCCTGTTCAGTTCGTTCGCCGTGCGTTGGCTTATTCCCCGTCTGCCGGAACTGCAGGCCCGACAACCGGGTCTGGATGTGTCGCTGCAGATGACCAATGAGAGCCCGACCATGTCAGACCGGGTAGCAGATTGTTTTATCACCCTGGATGCGGACCAGCGCGGCTATACCGCCGACCTGCTGTATTCGGAACGCCTGTTTGCCATCTGCAGCCGTCGTTTCTGGGTCAACCTCTGTGCCGACCTGAGGCGCCGGGGGCTCATTGGCGAGGACGAGCCGGACACCCTGGAGGCCGACTGGCTCCAGGACTTCCCCCTGCTGTCCACCTACAGTCTGTTCGGGGATGCCAAGGGCGACTGGCAACGCTGGCTGGCCGCGGGTGGCACCGTGCTCAGGTCCACGGCCCGTTTGCAGCATTTCAGTCATATGTTGCTGGCCCTGGAAGCGGCCCGTCATCATCAGGGGATCGCTCTGACCAATGACTACATGGTCAGCGTGCCTGATGACCCGGACCTGGTGCGTGTGCCCTGCCATACCATGAAAACCGGCGACCAGTTCTATTTTGCCTTCAAAGCCAGCCGTCGACATGAGTCCGGTCTGCGCCTCATGCGCCAGTGGGTGCGCCAGCAGGCCGTGGCGTCCGGTCTGCTGGAAATGTCACATCAGGACTGATGTCATTTCGGAACAGAAAAGCCGAATCAGAACAGTCGTATCAGCAGGGGAATCACGAAAGAACTGAACACGCCGGTCAGGGCCATGGCCATGCCGGCAAAAGCGCCCGCGATGGAGCCCAGTTGAAAGGCGTAGGCGGTGCCGAACCCGTGGGCGGCCAGGCCCAGGGAGAACCCCTTGGCACTGGGGTCCTCGACGCGCAACAGGCGAAACACCAGGGGCGAGAGCTGGCAGCCGATGACCCCCGTGAGGAGCACCAGCCCGGCGGCCAGTGAGGGGGAGCCGTCAATCTGCTCGGCTATGCCCAGAGCAATGGGCGAGGTGACGGATTTGGGTGCCAGTGCCCGTACCAGTTCCTCCGAGGCTCCCAGAAGCAGCCCGATTCCCATGGCACTGATGACGGCCACGACCGCGCCGGATGTACAGGCCAGCAGAATCGGTTTCCAGAGGCGGATAATACGCGGCACCTGATCGTACATGGGCACCGCCAGCGCCACAGTGGCCGGGCCCAGCAGGAAATGGATAAACTGGGCGCCGTCAAAGTAGGTGTCGTAATCGGTATCCGTCCACAGCAGAATGGCGATGATCACCACCATGGATACCAGTACCGGCGGCACCAAGGCACTGCCCCTGGCCCAGATATTCAACTGACGCCCCACCAGATAGACCGCCAGGGTGATGACCAGCCAGAGCAGGGGTTCGGAGGCAAAATAGACCCAAAAGCGCGAGACCGGCACATCAGTCATTGAATGTCTCCTGACGTTTCGGCATCAGCCGCTGAAAGACGAAGGCGGTAAAGAACAGGGTGATCAGGGTGCTGCTGATCAGTGTCATGAGAATCACCAGCCATTCCTGCTGTACCAGTTCCAGATGCTGAATCAGGCCGACGCCGGCGGGTACAAACAGCAGTGCCAGGTGGCGAATCAGGCCTTCCGCCGGCAGCCGCAGGCTGTCCGGCACCTCGCCGTAAAACATCAGTCCGGTGAACAGGAGCAGCATACCGGCCACGGGGCCCGGGATGGGCAGGCCGAACAACAGCACCAGCAGTTCACCGGCCAGTTGGCAGGTCAGCAGGATCAGAAAGCCCAGCAACATGTGTGGCTCCACAGGGATTCAGGAAAGCCGGAGTGTAGCAAATTTCTCCGGAACTGTTGCCCCGGGGGCGGATGCTGTGGTCTGTCCCACAATCTGGGTTACAGCGTGGTGGCAGAAGGCATAGAATCACTGGCACAGGCCTACTGGCTGGCGCGACATGACTGTGATGAATTGCAGGGTTTCGTATTCAGTCGGCCCCAACCCGCCGAAACCATTGACTGGTACCCCGTGCCAAACCCGGAGGCTTAAGATTCCATGCGGTCGAACCTGATGCAGTATTGTGCCGTATTGTTACGTGTGTTTCTGGGCCTGGCCCTGGTGTCCCTGGTCGCACTGGGTCTCATTGGGTTGGGCGGTGAGGGGGTGATCAGTCTGTGGCTCACCGAGGAGGATCACCGCTGGTGGGCCCTGATTCTGACCTCTCTGGCCTACATGGTGTTGCTGGCGGTGCCCTTTGTGCCCGGCGTGGAACTGGGCTGGCTGATTATCGGTGTGTTTGGCCGTGTTGGCATACTCATGGCGTGGGCGGCCACGGTCCTGGGCTTGAGCATCAGCTTTGCACTGGCCAACTGGCTGCGCGATCGTCCGCTGCTGAACCGTATCCAGGCGTCCCGGGCGCGCCTGATGAGTACCCCTGCGGTCGAATTGTCGGTTTTGCGCCGGGCATTGCAGTACGGCGTCTGTTTCTACGTCAAACACCCCTATATTTTTCTGTTTCTCACCCTGAACCTGCCCGGGAACTGGGTTATCGGCGGCGGTGGTGGTATTGCCGCCATGACCGGGCTGGCGCCCGGTGTGCGTTATTGGCGATTTCTGCCGACGGTTATGGTGGCGACGGGCATTCTGCCGCTTCTGCTCTGGTTCGGACTGGCCTGAGGGTCGATTCGCGGCGTCGGACGGACCCGGCGCTGTGGCCGAAGGCCTTCCTGAAGGCGCGTGAGAAGGCGGCTTCCGAGCGATAGCCGTGTCGGGCATCTGGTGTCCTGATTGGCTATAATATAATGTATGTACACTTGCCGCTGATACTGCTGGAGTTGCCGCACCGGTTCCAGTCTGGGGGCGATGATCTCAACGCCGGCTTGATAGTGGGCCCGTGTGCAATCGGGAGCGGCCTCGGGTCTCGACGGGCCGGGTGTGGCCGGCGTGATTGCCAAACCCTTTGATCCCGTGCTTTTGCCCGAGCAGGTTCGCGAATTATGGGAGTCCTGGCATGACGACCTCGGCTGACAATCCGCTGGAAAGCCAACTGCTGGTATTGCGCCAGCAGTTCAAGGCCCGTCTTACGTCGGACTACGAAACACTGCGTGCGTTGCATGCTCAGGTCGCCCAGGCACAGGAAGACAGGCAGCCGGTTAGGGACGAACTGCTGGAACTGCGCACCAGGCTGCACCGTTTGGCGGGCACCAGCGGCACCTTTGGGTTCGTCGAGCTTGGCCAGGAGGCGCGGAGCGCCGAACGCGCGCTTGATCAGGCCCTGGATGACTCGGATGAGGAGCCGGATGCGCAATCGGTGACTGACTTGTTGTCCAGGCTCAATGACTTTCTCAAGGCGCTGGAAGCCGAAACGTCTGCCTTGCCGGACAATACCAACACCGATGCGCCTGCATCGACTAACGAGGCGGCAAAGCCACCGGTGTTGGCCGACAATCACCTGGCCACGGCCTGGTTGTTCGAGCCGGATGAGGAGTTGGGCTGGGCCATCAAGTCGCAGATCGAGCCTTCCGGTTTTGCCGTGCGCATCCTCACGCGAACCGATAACCTGCAGGAAAAGACCGCAGCTGGTCCCGACCTCCTGTTTGTTGATCTGGACGCGCTGGATGCCGAGGAGACCGAGCGCCTGGTGCCCACATTCCGCCAATTGGCCGATACCATGACGCAGTACGATCAGCCGGACACCACATTGGTGGCCTATGCCACGGTAGACGACTTCGACAATCGGCTGTGGGCGGCGCGCATGGGTGCCAGCGGGTTTCTGGTCAAGCCCCTGGACATCCCCAAGGCGGTCAATTATCTCGTTCAGGTATTCGAGCGGCGCAATGCCAACGCGCCCCGGGTGCTTGTGATCGAAGATGACGAACTGCTCGCGACCCATTATGTGGGGGCTCTGGAAAATGCCGGCATGGAGGCTCGTGCGCTGATGCAGCCGCAGGACATCATGGACGAAGTGGCCGAATTCAAGCCGGAACTGGTACTGATGGATTTGCACATGCCGGAGTTCCAGGGCGATGAATTGGCCGCCATACTGAGACAGCGTGATTCATGGGTCACCATGCCCATCGTGTACCTGTCGGCAGAAACCGATCGACACAAACAGGCGTTGGCGCTGAATCGTGGAGCCGATGACTTTCTCACCAAACCCGTATCGGATCAGACACTGGTGCTGTCCGTGCGCGCCCGTATTGAGCGTGCCCGTGAGATGCAGGGGCTGATATCCCGCGACGGCATGACCGGTCTGCTCAAGCACTCCAGTTTCCTTGAGGCTGCCCAGAGCGAACTCAGCCGGGCTCGACGGGAAAACCAATGCACTGTCTTCGTGATGCTGGACATTGATCATTTCAAGCGGGTCAATGACACCTTCGGCCATACCGTGGGCGATACGGTCATAACATCCATTGCCACTGTGCTCCGCCAGCGACTGCGGCGCACGGACATCATAGGGCGCTATGGCGGTGAAGAGTTTGCTCTGGTGCTGCCGGATTGCAGCATGGGAGATGCTCGCGCGCTGCTAGACGACATTCGTCAGCATTTTTCCGAAGTGTTGTTCACCACCCAACAGGAGCAATTCAGTTGCACCTTCTCGGCGGGGTTGGTGAACGCACAGGACTACCCCGAGGCTACCTCGGTATCCTTGATCGAAGAAGCCGACAAGGCCTTGTATGAGGCAAAAGAGGCAGGACGCAATCGTGTTGTCTGCCGTGGCGCCGATTGAGCCCAGTCCGCTGCACCCCCTGGGTGACCGACGTCATCAGTTCCAGCATCAGAGGGTCATCCTCCAGGATGAGTACGTGCATAGTCTGTGTCCGTGACGGATGATGTATCTCTCTGATTCATGATAGCGCATCCGGACGATTCAGCCTGTATACTGGATAAGAAATAGGTTCTTGTTCTTGTTTGCACCCATTCGTCCTGGTTGATTATGCCTTTGTCGTCTCCTGCCAAGCAGCGGGTTTCCCTGCTGGATCGCTCACTTCTGGTGCTGTTCGGTGTCACCGTGTCCATGGCATTGATGGCCAGCGTGGCCGCCTATGTGATCATGACACGCAGTATGCTCGACGAACGTCTGGGTCAGATGCAGCGCGAGACCGGGCACCGAGCCGACCTGATAGAGGTCTATCTGGATCGTCGTCTGGATGCTCTGGAGGTGGCGGCCCAGGCGTTTACGCAAGAGAACGAGTTGCCGGACCCAACGGTGCTGGACGATTGGCTGGGCAACCAGACAACCCTGTTGTCGCAATTCAATCAGGGCGTGCTGTTCTTTGATCAGGACGCTGTTGCCGTTGCCGAGAGCCAGTTTCAGGCGGGTCGTCTGGGTACCGGTTACGCCGATCGACCGCATTTCCAGGTGGCCATGGCGGCGCGTCAGTCTTATCGTGCCGCGCCTATAATGGGGCGGACAACCGGATTGCCGCTGTTGTCCTATCTGGTGCCTCTGCTGCGTGATGACGGTACGCTGATGGGGTTGCTGGGTGGCATTATCGAGGTAGACGCAGAGACCATTGAGGACGCCTACGCGCTTTTCGTCAGCGATCCGGGGCAATTCATCGACGAACCGCCAGAGGGGCAGCGGGCACGCTGGGTTATTGATCCGATCAATCGTGTCTTTGTCAGTCACCCGGATGAGGAGCGCATCATGCAAGCGCTGCCGCCGCCGGGTGAAGACGCTCTGGTAGACGCAATCATGGCCAACAGTCTGGAGCCGGTGATGCGGCTGGGTGACGGCAGATGATGGGCGGTAGCGTCGCAACGTCTGGATACCCTGGGTTGGGTGATGGTGGAGGCAGAACCGTACGACGACATTGTGCAGCCCGTGCTCAATACGTTGATGCGGTATTTTGCTCTGATGTTGTCGGCCCTGTTGATCATGTTGTTGATTGCCTACGCGGTACTGCGTCGTGCCATCGAGCCCCTGACCCAGGCTACGCGCATGATTGATCAGATGATACTGAACCCGGAGCGGCACCCGCGATTGCCACCATCACATATTCGGGAAGTAGATCGTATCAGTTGGGCGTTCAATCAGCTGAGTGATCAACACTACCGGCTCGAAGCCTCCAAGGATGCGTTCATCGCCACCGTCAGCCATGAGTTGAAAACACCGCTTACCGCCATTTCCGGTTCGCTGCGTCTGCTTGAAAGTGGCGCCGCTGGCGAACTGCCGACCCGGGCGCAGGGCATGGTAAGTCTGGCGGTCAAAAACAGTCAGCGTCTGCTCACCATGGTCAATGACCTGCTGGATATCAGCCGTGTATTGGCCGGGAAAATGCATTTTACCCTGAAGCCCGTTTATCTGCCGTCCCTGGTAGACGAGGCGTTGGCGTCCAACCGGAGTTTGGCCGAGCAAAAGGGGATTGAGCTGGACGGTCAGATCGGCGCCCTCACCGTGCGGGCGGATGCCCATCGTCTGCGGCAGATTCTGGACAACCTGATCAACAATGCCATCAAGTTTTCACCCTCTGGCAGCCGTGTGGATATTGGCGCGTACGCGGTCGATGCAGAGGTTTGTCTTTGGGTGCTGGACTCCGGGCCCGGCATACCGGAAGATTTCGAAGACAGAATATTCCAGCGCTTTGCCCAGGTGGACGAGTCGGATCATCGCGCCCAGCAGGGCACAGGACTGGGGCTGGCCATCTGCCGGGATCTGGCGGAAGGCATGGGCGGCCACATATTTTTTGAATCCGGCCGCAATCAGGGTGCGCATTTCCGCGTCTGGTTGCCGCTGGCCCGGGAAGACCGAGAACAATAAGGAGTCATTATGCGCGTTCTGCATGAATATTTCCGCAGTACATCCTCGTTTCGTACACGCATTGCCTTGCGTCTGAAGGAGCTGCCATATAAGCACCGCACCGTCAGTCTGTTGAACAATGGCGGTGAGCAGTTCAGCAGCGAATATACCCGCATGAATCCCCAGCAACTGGTGCCCAGTCTGGAGGAAGACGGTGAGGTACTGACCCAGTCGCTGGCGATCATCGAATACCTGGACGAGGTCTATCCGCAACCGCCTCTGCTCCCGGGCTCACCCCTGGACCGTGCCCGTATTCGCGCCTTTGCCCAGGCCTCGGCCATAGAGGTGCACCCCCTGCACAATCAGCGGGTGCTCAAGTACTTGCGCAACGAACTGGGGCAGGACGAAGACACTGTGACACAATGGATTCACCACTGGCTGGAACTGGGGTTCAACGCCCTGGAAGCCATGCTGGATGATCCGCGTACCGGCCGGTACTGCCATGGTGATACGCCCACGCTGGCCGATATCTGCCTGGTGCCCCAGCACTTCGTGGCGGACCGCTTTGGCTTTGATGTGAGTGCTTACCCGCGCTGTGTGGCCGTGCGTGACCAGTGCCTGACCCTGTCGGCCTTCGCGGACTCCGTGCCCGCGCGGCACCCGGACGCCCCTCAGGTCTGAGAAGCGTCCGAGCGCGTCCTGGACACTAGTCCCGGTAAGTGTCGATGCTCGGGCAGGAGCAGATCAGGTTGCGGTCGCCATAGACGTTGTCGACCCGGTTCACCGACGGCCAGAACTTGGCATCCCGCATGGCCTGACTGGGGAAAACTGCCAGTTCGCGGCTGTAGGGACGGGTCCATTCGCCCATCAGGTCTTTCTGGGTGTGCGGGGCCAGGCGCAAAGGGCTCTGTTCCAGCGGCCAGGTACCCTTGGCTACGTCTTCGATTTCCCGGCGGATGCCCTGCATCGCCTCGATGAAGCGATCCAGTTCCGCGCGGGATTCGGACTCCGTGGGCTCGATCATCAGCGTGCCGGGCACTGGGAAAGACATGGTGGGGGCGTGAAAGCCGTAATCCATCAGACGCTTGGCGATGTCTTCTTCGGTGACCCCGGTATCGGCCTTGAGCGGGCGAATATCCAGAATGCACTCGTGTGCGACCCAGCCGCCACGACCGCGATACAGCACGCTGTAATCATCGGCCAGTTTGCGGGCAATGTAGTTGGCATTGAGAATGGCCAGCTCGCTGGCCTCTTTCAGTCCGGCCTGGCCCAGCATCCGGTTGTACATCCAGGTAATGGGCAGAATGCTGGCCGACCCGTAGGGAGCCGCCGATACCGCACCTTCGTCCCGACCGGTCTGCTCGTGCCCCGGCAGGAAGGGCGCCAGATGCGCTTTCACGCCGATGGGGCCCATGCCCGGACCACCGCCACCATGGGGGATGGCAAAGGTCTTGTGCAGATTCAGGTGGGACACATCCGAACCGATGAGGCCGGGTTGTGTCAGGCCGACCTGGGCGTTCAGATTGGCACCGTCCATATACACCTGACCGCCCTGGGCGTGCACAATGTCACAGAGGTTACGCACCCCTTCCTCGAACACACCATGAGTGGACGGGTAGGTGATCATGCAGGACGACAGGCGTGCCCCGGCGTCTTCCGCCTTGGCTTTCAGATCGTCCAGGTCCACATTACCCTGGTCGTCGCACTCTACAATCACCACCTTCAGGCCCATCATGGCGGCTGAAGCCGGGTTGGTACCGTGGGCCGACGACGGGATCAGACAGATGTCCCGGTCGCCCTGGCCCAGGGACTCGTGGTAACGGCGGATAGCCAGCAGGCCGGCGTACTCGCCCTGAGCACCGGAGTTGGGCTGCATGGAAATGGCGTCATAGCCCGTAATGGCGCGCAGTTGCTGGTCCAGATCGGCGAGCAGTTGCTGGAAGCCCCGCGCCTGCTCTGCTGGGGCAAAGGGGTGGATGCGGGCAAATTCCGGCCAGGATACAGGGGCCATTTCTGCGGCGGCGTTCAGTTTCATGGTGCAGGAGCCCAGCGGGATCATGCCGTGGACCAGTGAATAATCGCGGTTCTCGAGTCGGCGGATATACCGCATCAGCTCGGTTTCCGAGTGGTACAGATTGAATACCGGATGAGTGAGTACCGCATCGGTGCGCCGCTGTGCCGACGGGATACCCGTTGCCGCACCCCCGACGATCTCCGCGTCCAGTTCGGCGATGGTGAGTTCGTGGCCTTCCCCCAGTACCAGATCCAGCAGCAGGCCCACCTGATTGGCGTCCGTGGTTTCATCCAGGCTGATGCCGACCCGGCCATTGCCCAGATCGCGCAGATTGCACCCGGCATTGCGGGCACGACCCGGCAGACCGGGATCGGCATCAAAGGTCAGGGTATCGAAGTAGCTGTCCTGTATGGTGAGACCACCGCGGCTGAGACCCAGCGCCAGTATGGCCGTGAGGCGATGTACGCGCTCGGCAATGGTGCTGAGGCCGTTCGGCCCGTGATAAACCGCATAGAAAGCCGCCAGATTGGCCAGCAGGGCCTGAGCAGTACAGATGTTGGAGGTGGCCTTGTCCCGGCGGATGTGCTGTTCACGGGTCTGCATGGCCATGCGCAGGGCGGTTTTGCCCTGGCTGTCCACAGAGACACCAATGACCCGACCGGGCACCTGACGTTTCAGGGGTTCACGGGTGGCAAAAAAGGCCGCGTGCGGGCCACCGTAGCCCATGGGGACACCGAAGCGTTGCGCCGAGCCCAGTACCACATCGGCGCCCAGTTCGCCCGGAGAGCGCAACAGCATGAGGGCCAGCAGGTCGGAAGCGACGGCCACCATGGCGCCTTGCGCCTGGGCGGCTTCGATCAGGCCGCCCAGGTCATGGATCTGACCTGTGGTGCCCGGGTACTGGAACAGTGCGCCGAAAGGCTGGTAATGGCTGATCCGATCAGCCGGTGCCACCACCAGTTCAAAACCGAAATACTGGGCTCGGGTGCGCAGGACCGCCAGAGTCTGTGGATGCACCTCGGCGTCGACAAAGAACTGCTGGCTCTTGTTCTTGCGGTTGGCTCGCTTGCACAGCGCCATGGCCTCTGCCGCCGCCGTGGCTTCGTCCAGCAGCGATGCATTGGCCAGGTCCAGCCCGGTGAGGTCCATTACCATTTGCTGGAAGTTGAGCAGCGATTCCAGGCGGCCCTGAGAAATTTCCGGCTGGTAGGGTGTATAGGCGGTGTACCAGGCCGGATTTTCCAGCACATTGCGCTGAATCACCGGAGGCAGCCAGGTGTCGTAATAACCCTGACCGATATGGCTGGTCATGACCTGGTTCTGTTCTGCCAAAGCCCGGATCTCGGCCAGCGCGGCCTGCTCGGATACCGCCTGATCAACCGTCAGTTCGTGGTTCAGGCGAATGCTTTCCGGTACCACCTGATCAATCAACTGGGTGCGGCTGTCAAGGTCGAGCGCGGCCAGCATGTCGGCCTGCGCCGACGCATCCGGCCCGTTGTGTCGATCCGCAAAGCTGTGGCTCTGCAGGGCATCCAGGGGGACCGCCTGTGGGTGTGTCGGCGCCGTCATGTTGGATCTCCTCAGTCTTCGCTGTCCAGGTGTGCCTGATACGCCTCTGCGTCGAGCAGCGTCGACAGGCTGTTGGCGTCACCGGGCTTGAGCTTAACCATCCAGCCGGCGCCGTAACAGTCGTCATTGACGGTCTCCGGCGCGTCCACTACATCTTCGTTCACGGCGACGACCTCACCGGATACCGGTGCGTAGATATCAGAGGCGGCTTTCACTGACTCCACTACGGCCAATTCGGCACGGGCCTCTACGGTTTCGCCCACTTCCGGCAGTTCCACAAAGACGATATCACCCAGTGCGGATTGTGCATGTTCCGTGATGCCCAGGGTCAGCGTACCGTCGCCATTGTCCTTTACCCATTCGTGGGATTCGGTGTATTTGAGTTCAGCAGGGGTTGCAGTCATGGTCGGTGTCTCCGGTGGTCAATGCGGTGCATGTGACAGAATGAATGATTCAGTCAGAAAAAGTATAGTAGGGAAAGGGTACCAAGCGAGTTTCATCCGCTCAACAAAAATTTCTTATAGGAAACATTTGTGCTCGCAAGGTCGGCACCGATTCAATCTGTGATAAACTGGGCCTTATCTTGCCTTGAAAAAGACTGTTGCAGGCCATGTCAGACGCGCCCCATTTTCTGAAACACCAGGCCAGGGATCCACTGGAAGTCCTGCGCCAGGATGATACCGAAGCCGTACTGGAACCCCTCAAGCTGGGTGAGCGGGTGCGCAGCATTCGCCTGAGTCAGAACCTGACGCTGGAAGAAGCCAGCAAGCGCACGGGGCTGGCCCGGTCCACCTTATCGAAGATCGAGAACGAACAGATCTCGCCCACTTTCACCGCGGTCAACAAACTGGTGCAGGGGCTGGGTATCGATATCCCCCAGTTGTTTACCCAGCCCAGAGGCGGCGCCGGTGGCGGTGGTCGCCGGGACATCACCCGTCGGGGTGAGGGCAAGGCCCATCCGACGCCGACCTATGAACACGAGCTGCTGGCCAGCCAGTTGACGCGCAAGAAGATGATCCCGTTCAAGACCCGGGTGCATACCCGGCGCTTTGAGGACTTCGGCGGCTGGGTAAGACATGATGGCGAAGAGTTTCTCTACGTGCTGTCGGGTTCGATTCTGTTCTACACCGAGTTCTATCAGCCCACTGAACTCTTTGCCGGCGATTCCGCCTATTACGACTGCACCATGGGCCATGCCCTGGTGTCCACCAGTGAAGAGGATGCCGAAGTACTCTGGGTCACCGCCTGAGTGCAGTCTGTTGCGTGTTTCCTATTGGAAACTCGACGCAACCTGTGCATGATAGGCAGTCTATACTCTGACAAATCTGGCCGAGGTAACCATGACCTACTCCCCGGAAACATTGCACCATACCCCCCTGTACGACCTGCATGAATCACTGGGTGCCCGCATGGTGCCCTTTGCCGGCTGGTCCATGCCGGTTCAGTTCCCCCTGGGGGTGAAGCAGGAACACCTGCATACGCGCAAGGCCGCCGGGCTGTTCGACGTGTCGCACATGGGGCAGTTGCGACTGACCGGCAGCGATGTGGCCAAAGCGCTGGAATCAGTGGTGCCCGCAGACATTCTGAGTCTGCCCGAGGGCAAGCAGAAGTACGCCATTCTCACCAATGAGCAGGGCGGCATTCTGGATGATCTGATGATCACCAATTACGGTGACTGGTTCTATCTGGTGGTGAATGCCGCATGCCGCGAGCAGGACGTGGCTCACCTGAAGGCCCATCTGGAGCCTGGGGTGCAGGTGGAAGAGTTGAATGACCGGGCGCTAATGGCGCTGCAAGGTCCACGGGCAGTGGACGTGCTGGCCGAGCTGGAGCCGGCTGTGAGGCACATGGTCTTCATGGACAACCGGGCCCTGACTCTGGACGGAGCCGTCTGCTATGTGTCGCGCAGCGGTTACACCGGGGAGGACGGTTTCGAGTTGTCCGTACCGGCCGCTGATGCCGAACGCCTGGCCAAGCGGCTGCTGGACCACGATGCGGTAGAGCCTATCGGTCTGGGTGCGCGCGATTCCCTGCGCCTGGAAGCCGGGCTCTGTCTGTACGGCCATGACATGGATACCGAGACCACACCGGCCGAGGCCAGTCTGATCTGGGCCGTATCCAAGCCGCGCCGCGCCGATGGCGAGCGACCCGGCGGCTTTCCCGGTGCTGACCGGATACTGGATCAGATCACCCAGCGCAACTGGTCACGCAAGCGTGTGGGGCTGCAGGCCGAAGGTCGGGCACCGGTGCGTGAAGGCGCCCGCCTGTTCAATGAGCAGGATGAGCCTGTCGGTGAGGTAACCAGTGGCACCTTCGGCCCCAGTGTGGAGGCGCCGGTGGCCATGGCCTATGTGACCACCGATTTCAGTGCGCCGGAGACCCGTGTCTTTGCCGAAGTGCGCGGCAAGCGCCTGCCCATGCGGGTCACCCGCATGCCCTTTGTGGCGCCGGGCTACCATCGCGGCTGATCAGACCTGAAAGGCCCCGATCACCTCTTCCGGTATGGGCTGCGCGCTGATGCCGCCGGGGCGGTCAGGGGCCTCGCAGACCCAGACCCGGGTTTCAAATCCTTCGACCGCCAGAGCATCGCCCTTGTACAGCCGATGGTGTACATCAAAGCTGCTGCGCCGAAACTCGGTGATCTCGCTCTCGATCGTCACTTCCTCGCCATAGCGTGAGGGAATGTAGAACTTCGAGCGCGTGTCCACTGGTCTTTCACCGGCGCACTGTCCAGGACTTCTCGCAGGCTGGCCGAGGGCGCCAGGTTGGCCAGGTTGCGGCAATGGGCTTCATCGGGAAACACCAGAGCCAAGACAAAGGGCCGGTCCAGGCCGGCAATGACCACATCCTTGACCAGTGGCGCCCCGGCCTCAATGACGCGGGCACGCAAGGGGCCGACGCTGACCCAGGTGCCTGTATCCAGGTTGAAATCTTCCGAAATTCGGCCATCAAAGCGCATGCCGCGCTGCGGATTGGCCGGATCAATGAACTTGGCGGCATCGCCCAGGCAGTAGAAGCCTTCCTCGTCAAAGCTTTTCGCCGTGACATCGGGTTGGCGCCAGTAACCGGGCATGACGTTGGGGCCGCGCACCCGGCACTCCAGTTTGCCGCCGTTGGGAACCAGCTTGACCTCCACACCAAAAGCCGGGGTGCCGATGACACCGGACTGGGATTCCTCCAGCGAGGCGAACATGGCCGACGGTGAGGTTTCCGTGGCGCCAAGCCCGGTGAGCATGCCCACCCGGGTGCCGATGGACTGAATGGCCATGGCGTCCAGCCGATCCCATATGTGCTGGGCCAGGCCGGCCCCGGCGAAAAACATGAGATTCAGGTTCTGAAAGAAGGTCTGGCGCAGCTCATCGTTCTGTTCCAGATAATCCGCCAGCAGTTCGAAGCCCTTGGGTACATTGAAATAGACCGTGGGCGAAATGTCTCTCAGATTCTCGATGGTGGTCTCGAACTGTCCGGGTACCGGCTTGCCGTCGTCGATGTAGAGAGAGCCGCCGTTGTACAGCACAATGCCCACATTGTGATTGCCGCCAAAGGTGTGGTTCCAGGGCAGCCAGTCGATAAGCACGGGCGGCTGCTGGCGCATGAACGGCATCAGGCTGGCCAGCATCTCCTGATTGGAGCAGAGCATTCGGTTGGTGTTGATCACGCCCTTGGGCATGCCGGTGGAGCCGGAGGTGAACAGGAACTTGGCGATGGTGTCGGGGGTGACTGCCTGATGCGCCTTCTCCACGGCCTCGGTTACCGGCGTATCCAGTAGATCTGCAAAAGAGGTGACGGGACCGGCGTCGTAGCCTGAGGTGTCGGTGGCGATGCACTCGGTCTGATCGCCACCCAGAGCCGCCAGTGCCGGGGCAAATTTGCTCGCCTGGTCGGCAAAGAACAGGCCCGGCGTCAGCAGGTCACAGATATGGCGCGCCTTGCCATAGTCCTGGCTGACCAGACAGTAGGCCGGTGAGATGGGCGCATAGGGTATGCCGACGTACATGGCCGCGAAGGCCAGCAGCAGGTGTTCGGTGCTGTTGCCCGACAGAATCACCAGTGGCCGCTCCGGGCTCAGGTCCCGGTCCAGCAGAGCCTGCGCCAGAGCCCGTACCTGTTGCCGGGCCTGCTGATAGGTCACTTCCACCCAGTCGCCCCGGACATTGCGCCTTGCCACCAGTACACTGTCCGGCGCCTGCTCGGCCCAGTGGTCCAGCCGATCCATCAGGGCATCCGGATAGGCGCCCAGGGGTTCCTGGTTGCGCAGTATCTGAGTGCCGTCGGGGCGGTCAATCAGTTCGACCGTGCCTATGCCGATCTCGATGTCTTTAAAACCTGTGTTCATGGTGTCACCTGTTACTGTTTTTGTCGGGGTGATGAGTCGTTCAGTATGTAAAGTCATAAGCGGTCAGCCCTGCGCCGTCGCCCGCCATGCGATCAAGATGGACGGATACCAGGGGCAGCCAGTGCTGGTTGTAAAACACCAGTAGTGCGTGCAGGTTCCGGCGATAGTCGGCATCAACCTGATCCGCCTGCGCCGCCACTACCGCCCGTGCCAGTTGCCAGCCGCCGGCCAGGACACCCGTGGCCTCAAGCGCTGCGACGCTGATGGCCTGCAGGTGCGCAGGATCTTCACCATGGCGTTGGATGGTGTCGGTCATCTGCGTGCGGTACGCATTGAGGACATTGCGGAAGGCCACCGCTTGCCCGAGGCTGTGCGGTAGTGCTTCCAGAGCGCGGAGATCTGTGGCCAGGCGGGCAAATTCGTCCGGGTCGCCCAGGCGGGCCGGGAAGGGCACGGACTCGCCCAGGGAGGTTTGCACCTCCTCAGGCAATGCCGACATCATGGGGGTACGGAACAGGCCCGGGGCAATGGTCATGACCCGTATGCCAAAGGCCGCCAGCTCTCGCGCAATGGGCAGTGTCATGCCTGTGATACCCGCCTTCGAGGCAGCATAGGCGGCCTGTCCGATTTGCCCCTCACAAGCCGCGATGGACGCCGTATTGATTATGACACCCTGCTCCAGACCCTCATTGGGCGGCGTGTGTTGCATGGCGTTGGCGGCCAGCCTAATCACGTTGAAGGTGCCCACCAGGTTCACATTGATCATTTGCTGGAACATGGACAGGTCATGCATGCCCTTCTTGCCGAGCACGCGGGCGCCACCGGGAATACCGGCGCAGTTGACCAGTCCGTGCAGCGGCCCCCAGCGATCGAGTACCTGGTCGATGGCGGCCTGCACCTGATGTTCCTGGGTGATGTCGGTCTTGATGAAGCGCACCGGATCACCCAGTTCGGTGGCGATCTGTGCGCCGCGTTCGGCATTGAGATCGGCCATGATGACTCGGGCGCCCTTTTGAACCAGCAGGCGGACAACGCTCTCGCCCAGGCCGGAGGCAGCGCCGGTAACCAGCAGGTTGGTATTTGCAATGTCCATGAGTGGTCTCCTGTTTAGCGAGCGTTTTCCAGCATAACGGCGATACCCTGGCCGCCCCCGGCGCAGGCCGAGGATATGCCGTACTGCAGATTGCTTTCGTTCAACTGGCGGGCCAGGGTGTGGGTCAGACGTATACCGGATACGGCCAGCGGGTGACCGTAGGCGATGGAGCCGCCGTGAACATTGGTCCGGTTGCGGTCCAGCCCCAGTTCCTGTTCGCAGGCCAGGTACTGGGCGGCAAAGGCCTCGTTGATTTCCACCCGGTCGATGTCGTTGAGCGCCATCTTCTGGTGTCCGATAAGGGAGCGAATGGCCGGCGCCGGGCCAATGCCCATGATCTCGGGGGGCACGCCCACCACCGAGCCTGCCACGACGCGGGCCAGCGGCTTCAGGCCATGGGCGGTTCACCGTCCAATACCTCCGTGGGTGAAACCTTCGAGGCCATTTCCCAGGGCGTACTGGATGGCACCGTGGCTTCATCGTCCGACATGATCTCCTTCCGTATGGACGATGTGGTGGACTATGTCACCACCCTGCCGCTGGGGACTTATCACTCCACCATTTCCCATACCGTGGGTGCAGGCACCTGGGCCAATCTGTCGCCCGAGCATCGCCGTGCTATCGCTGAGTCGTCATCTTACGCCAGTGCCATGGCTACCCAGCGCTGGGGCTACGAGATGTCACAGGAAGCCATCAGCAATGCGGAAGAAAAGGGCGTTGAGTTCATCGAGCCCACGGCTGACCTGATCGAAGCGTCGGAGCGGTTCAAGACCGAAGACCTGGACGCCGTACCCGGTTATGCCGCAGACCAGGATGGTATCTCGGATGCTGCTGCCAAGGTCGCCGAGTTCCAGATGCTGGTCAACAAGTGGGATGAGATCGCCGAATCCGTCGATAACGACCCCGCCGCCATGGCAGAGCAAATGAACCGGGAAATCTGGGACAATGTAGATTTTTCCAGCTACGGTCTTTAAGTAAGCCCTGTGCAGGTCGGCCGTGAGGTCGCCTGCACTCCGTTTTTTAAGGTGTTGAGGAACAGGTATGGCCTGGCTGGAACGTTTGACAGACCGTCTGGTGATGACACTGGCCCTGCTCGGGACACTGGGCATGGTGGCCATTGTGCTGCACGTGTCACTGGACATCATTCTGCGCAGCACCATTTCGGTGTCCATGCCGGCCACGCTCCAGATGGTGACTCGTTACTATATGGTTCTGCTGGCACTGGTACCTCTGGGTTGGGTCGAGTGGAAGGGCCGGATGATTTCCGTTGAAGTCGTGTCGGACCTCTTTCCGGCGCGAGTAAAGCGCATGCAGGAATTGCTGATCGCGCTGTTTTCACTGGTGCTGTACATCATTTTTGTACTGGCCACCTGGGACAAGGCGGTCGAGCAATACAACGTCAATGCGTATGTCACGGCGTTGAATCGACGCCTCCCCGTCTGGCCGACCTACTTTGTCCTGCCGTTGTCCTTCGGTCTGGCAGCCGTTGTCTGTGCGGTGCGTCTGTTGCAGATCCTTGTCGGCCGTTCTCCCAACACTTCAATTCAGGATTAAACCGCCATGGCAGTCGATATTGGTATCTATGGATTGATCGTCCTGATGATCTTGCTGGTCTTGCGCATACCCGTGGCGCTGTCCTTGATGGCGGTGTCATTGGGCGGCATTGCCCTGATGGTCGATTACAATGTGGCGTTGAGCATGCTAGCGTCCACGCCGTATGAATTTGTCGCCAAGTGGACTCTGAGCGCCATACCCATGTTCTTGCTCATGGGGTTTGTGGCTTATTACACCGGTTTGACCGCGGGCCTGTTCAACGCCGCCAAGGTGGTTTTCAGTCGTGTGCCCGGGAATCTGGCCATCGCCAGTATATTCGCCAGTTCGGGCTTTGCCGCAGTCAGTGGGTCCAGCGTTGCCTGCGCTGCGGCCATGGGCCGGATTGCCATCCCGGAAATGGTCAAAAGCGGTTACAAACCGAGTTTTGCCTGTGGCACCATCGCCGCCGGCGGCACCATAGGTGCCCTGATCCCGCCCAGTATCCTGATGATCGTGTACGGCGTGTTTGCCCAAGTGTCCATTACCCAGGTGTTTCTCGGCGGCATTACCGTGGGGCTGCTTACGGCCCTGAGTTATACCATCGTGATTCTGCTGGTGAGTTGGCTGCGGCCCAATGTGGTGCCGCGCAAGACCATCGATGTGGGCGGTTACACCATGCGCCAGGCGGTCAGTGAGATCTGGCCGGTCCTGGTGCTGGGCCTGCTGGTATTCGGCGGCCTGTTCAGCGGTTTCTTCACCGCCACGGAAGCCGGTGCTGTGGGCGCCACCATGTTCACCACCTTTCTGAGTCTGAGCGGATTGACCGGGGCCATCTCGTCTTTCGTCACCGGATGGGATCCCACCTATCTTCAGCTCATGCTGATTGTGGTACTGATCTATCTGTTTCTGGGTTTGTTCATGGAGCCCTTTGGGGCCATGTTGGTGACCTTGCCGATCTTTTTGCCGGTATTCGAAGTCTATGATGTCAGTTTGATCTGGTTTGGCGTGTTACTGGTGAAATTGCTCGAGATCGGTATGATTACGCCGCCTGTAGGGATGAACATCTTCGTGATTCGTGGCGTGGCGTCGCAATACGCCTCGCTGGTGGATATATTCAAGGGTGTCGGGTACTACCTGGTGGCGGATCTGGCGGTGGTTGCATTGATCATATTCTTCCCCTGGATCGTACTCCTGTTGGTCCCGTGAACGGAGGGACAGCCTGCAGCCAGTGTCGGGGATATACCGGCAATGTTACCATTCAGCTTTAACGACTGTTACAGAGCAGACAGACCATGACGCAAGCCACTTCAGACATTGACTACAGCATGCTGAACACCCTGGTGGGGTATCGCTTGCGTCAGGCTCAGATCGTCTATTTCGAGAACTTCACCGCCACCTGTTCCGAGGAAGGCGTGACCCCCGGGCTCTTTGGTATTCTGGCCATTGTGCTGAACAACCCCGGTCTGACCCAGACCGCCGTGGCCCAAGCCATTCACACGGACCGTTCGGCCATGGTGGCGGCGGTGGACAAGCTGGAAAAGCTGGGCCTGATCGAGCGTCGCCAGGCTGAAAGTGACCGTCGATCCTATGCGCTCTATCTCACCGACCAGGGCATCGACTTTACCCACAACCTGCACAAGAAAGTGCTGGCCCATGAAGCGCATTTCGAGCAGGTAATGAAGCCTGGCGAGAAGGAGCAGATGCTGGACATGCTGTCGCGCATCATTGATCTGGACAGCTTCTAGCGCTCTGAAACAGCCGTCTCCACCACCTCTCGACCTCTGATGATCACGCCTTCACTGAGCAGGCGCTCCCGTTGTTCGGCCTGTCCGGGGTGCTCGGCAAGCCGACGGTCGCTGCGTATCACGCGATGCCAGGGCAGTCGGGTATCGTCAGGCAACTGACCCAGTGCCCGGGCCACCGAGCGTGCGCTGGCCCCCGGAATCTGCCGGGCCAGGGCACCGTAACTGGTGGTGCGGCCCGGTGGAATGGCGGCCAGCAAGGCGTACAGATGCTCATGCCAGGTACTGTCCTGCATGGCGGCCTCCTCAGGTGGGCTCCTGCTCTGCCCGGGCAGCCTTCAATTGACGCCACAGGGCCTTCTCGCTTTCCACCAGCAACATGACCACGACCCCGTAGGCCAGCATGATCGCCCAGTGGCTTAGCGTCAGTGGGGCACTCTGGAACAGGGTGTTCATCAGCGGTGTGTAGATATAGGCCAGTTGTGCCAGGGCCATGGCGCCGATGCCGGCCCAGATCCAGGGGTTGGAAAACATCGGTGTGCGAAACAGGCTGACGCTCAGTGAACGACAGTTGAGCAGGAACACACTCTGTACCACCACAAAGAGGGTGACCGCCAGGGTCCGGGCCACGGCTTCCGACTCACCCTGGGCCAGTGCCCACTGGAAGAGAATGAAGGCGCCGATCAACAGCAGGGTACTCACCGACACAATGCGGCCCACCATCTCGCCGTTGAGAATAGGCGAATCCGGCTCTCTGGGTCCCCGGCTCATGATGCCCGGCTCCTTGGGCTCGAAGGCCAGCATCAGTCCCAGGAATACTGCGGTGGTCATATTCAGCCACAGGGCCTGCACCGGCAGCACCGGCAGGGTAGCACCGATCAGAATGGCCACCATGATCACCAGCCCCTGACCCAGGTTGGTGGGCAGTATCCAGGTAATGAACTTGACCAGGTTATCAAAGACATTGCGCCCCTCTTCGACTGCGCCTTCTATGGTGGCGAAGTTGTCGTCGGTGAGCACCATGTCGGCGGCTTCCTTGGACACCTCTGTACCTGCGATGCCCATGGCCACACCAATGTCGGCCTTCTTGAGGGCCGGTGCGTCGTTGACCCCGTCGCCGGTCATGGCCACCACATGGCGCCGGGCCTGCAAGGCAGTGACCAGTTTGAGTTTCTGCTCCGGCGCCACCCGGGCGAATACGGAGACGTTCTCTGCCGCGTTCAGCAATTCGTGATCACTCAGTTCCGAGATCTCCCGCCCGGTAAGGACCTGCAGCTCCTCACGCTCCGGATCCGGATTATGAATGCCGATCTGATGCGCAATGGCCTGGGCCGTGAGCGCGTGGTCGCCGGTGATCATCTTTACTGCGACACCGGCTTTCTGGCAGGTTTTCACTGCCCGGATGGCTTCTTCCCTGGGCGGATCAATCATGGCCTGCAGGCCCACCAGAGTGAGCGTGGCCTCATTTTCAGAGTCCTGAAACCGCTTCAGGTCTGTTTCGTTGTCAGATACGGACTGACTGGCCAGCGCCAGCACCCGCAGTCCCATGGTGGCAAAGCGTTCGGCTTCACGGGTAATGGCGTCGGCGTCCAGGGCGACCGGGTTGCCATCGGCATCCATGGCCTTGTGACAGCGTTTGAGCACCTGCTCCAGCGATCCCTTGACCAGAATCCGGTGCTCGCCATCGGCCCATTTATGCAGCGTCGCCATGTACTGGCGATCGGACTCGAAGGGAATGACATCCAGTCGCGGATGGCTCTGGTTCAGTGCCTTGGTGGTGTGCCCACCCTTGGCCGCAGAGGCAATCAGCGCCCCTTCCGTGGGGTCCCCGGACACCTGCCATTGATCGTTCTCCTGATGTAGCGATGAATCATTACACAGTACACCGGTCATCAGGCAGTGGGTCAGGCCGTCCGGCAGGGTGTCGGCTCCGGTTTCGGTGGACTCGCCCTCAGGCACGATATTGCCCTCGGGCTGGTAGCCGCCGCCCGACACATCCCATACCTGACCGGCCGCCAGGATTTTTTGCACCGTCATCTGGTTTTCCGTGAGCGTGCCCGTCTTGTCTGAACAGATGATGGTGGTGGAACCCAGGGTCTCCACCGCCGGCAGCTTGCGCACAATGGCGTTGCGCAGGGCCATGCGGCGTACACCGATGGCCAGGGTAATGGTGACCACGGCGGGCAGGCCTTCTGGTATGGCCGCAACCGAGAGCGCCACAGCGGCCATGAAGGTGTCCACCCAGGATTGGCCGTGGAACAGACCCACCAGAAAGGTCAGCCCGGCCAGGGCTAGAATGACGTACAGGAGCAGCTTGCTGAAGGCCTGTATTTTCTGCGTCAGCGGTGTGTCGAGGCTCACTGCCTGGGAAATCATGTCGGCGATCTTGCCGGTTTCGGTGTCATCCCCTGTGGCGATGACCACGCCTGTGCCACTGCCGTAGGTCACCAGGGTGCCGGCAAACGCCATGTTCACCCGGTCTCCCAGTACGGCGTCTTCTTCCAGTTCGGCGCGCTCCTTCTGCACCGCCACCGACTCCCCGGTGAGCGCTGATTCGTCAATCTGCAGATCGCGATTTTTGAACAACCGCATATCGGCGGGTACTTTGTCGCCCGAGGCCAGCAGTACGATGTCGCCCGGGACCAACTCTGTGGCCTGCACGGTGATCTTTTGCCCGTCGCGAATAACCGTAGCCTCCGACGACATCATGTTTTTCAGTGAATTGATGGCCTCTTCTGCCTTGGCCTCCTGCAGGTAGCCGATCACGGCGTTCACAATGACCACGGCGAAGATCACTGCCGAGTCGATGTATTCCTGCAGGAAAAAGGTCACCAGGGTGGCCACCAGCAGAATATAAATCAGCGGATTGTGGAACTGGAGAAGAAACCGCTTGAGCGTTGAGATGCCCTGCTGAGCACTGATGCTGTTGTGGCCGAACAGATGAAGTCTTTCATCGACCTCCTGTTTGCTCAGACCGTCGCTGTGATCGCTTTTCAGCGCGGCCAGCACGTCCTCTTCGGCCAGGTTGTGCCAGAGTTTCTTCGGCAGATTGTCCATTCATGCGCTCCCGGAATCAGCAGATTGACCAGCCTCAGGCTAACAGATTTTTGGTGCTTTGCCTTGATGCAGGTCAGTGCTCCGACGCACATTGAATGCACAGGGTCACCGTGGGGTCGAAGGCCAGCCGCTTCGGGTTGATGGGTTCACCGCACTCGAAACAGTCGCCGTATTCGCCCTCTTCGATGCGTTGCAGGGCGTTCTCTGCTGCCACCAGCTGACGCTTGCGGCGGCGTTCCGCCTCCATGGCCATCTGCTGGCCCTGCAGCGCGTCCATGCGGGACAAACGGCCCATCTTCGTCTGGTCCAGTTCAACGGTATCGGTCTGGTCGTTGTCGCTTTCAAAGGACGCGCGCAACTCGTCTCGCAAGGTTTCCAGTTGCGCTTTGAAGTGGGGGATGTCGAGGTGGGAAGAACTCATGGCTGGCACCCGCTAGATGGATAAACAAAAGAGACAGTAAATGTCAGTCTACTCTTTCGAATGAGTTGAATGAAACCACCACAGGCAGACCAATCAGTTGAGGGCCAGGCAAGTTGATGCGGTTGAAGGGGGCATGGCTGGCAATGCCCCGGTACTCAGTGCAATACTGTCAGTGCCGAATCAGCCCATACGAGAGCGTACCTTCCATGCCTGATATTCATACGGCACCAGAGACCCGGCCGTCCGATTTTGGCGGGCTGCTCACCGTCGCCGACAACATGCGTGCGTTCATGGCGCAGGCCAAACGGGTTGCTCGTACCGAGGCCTCCATTCTGGTGCGCGGTCAGACCGGTGCCGGGAAGGAACTGGTGGCGCGCTATATCCATGAACAATCTCGTCGTGCCGAGCAACCCTTTAGCGCCATCAACTGTGCAGCGCTGTCGCGTGAACTCATGGCCTCGGAGTTGTTTGGTCACAAGCGGGGCGCCTTCACCGGTGCGACCCATGACCGGACAGGCTTGCTGAGTTTGACCGATGGCGGCACGCTGTTTCTGGATGAAATTGCCGAAATGCCGCTGGATATTCAGGCAGGCCTGTTGCGAGTTCTGCAGGACCGCTGTTTCACGCCTCTGGGCTCCAGCGAGGTAGTGCACACGGATATCCGCCTGGTCTCGGCAACCCATGAGTCGTTGCGGCGCTTGTCGGCATCGGGGGCGTTTCGTGAAGATCTGATGTATCGGGTGCGTGTGGTGCCGCTCTACCTGCCACCGCTGCGGACCCGGATCGGCGACGTGGAGATGCTCACCTGGCAGTTCATTGATGAATTGAACCGGGTCAATGAACGTACGGTCAGCGGCCTGACAGATGAGGCCTATCAGGCCCTGATGACCTATGGCTGGCCCGGAAATATCCGCGAACTCAATAATGTAATTACCTACAGTCACGCCATTGGGACCGGGCCTCTCATTGAGTGGGACGATCTCCCGCCGGAGCTTCGGGGCGAAGCGCCTCCGGACGAGGCGGACACATCGGCGCCGGACAGTGAGCGAGAGCAGATTCTGGCCCTGTTGCAGCGGTTGGGCGGTCGCAAGCAGGCGGTGGCTGATGCCATGGGCGTTTCCCGCGCCACCCTGTGGCGGAAAATGAAGACGCTGGGGTTTTGATGTTTCATTTTGTTTCTGTACGTTGCAACAAATTTAAACTTTGTTGGGCCTTGATAGAAAAATAACTATTCTTAATCAGTAAGTTACAGATTGGCACGTTACTTGATAAGTGTTTCGTAGATGATTTTTCAATGGACGGGTGTCATGAGTTCGAAGCCTTATCAGACCATAGCTCGCTGGATACCGGCTGCCCAGTGGCTGGCCCACTATCAGCGCAAGGATTTCCGGGGCGATCTGGTCGCCGGGATCACCGTAGCCATGATGCTGATTCCGCAGGCCATGTCCTATGCCATGCTGGCCGGCTTGCCGCCCCATATCGGCCTCTATGCCTCTGTGGTGCCCCTGATTGTGTATGCCCTGTTCGGCACTTCGCGCCAACTGGCGGTAGGGCCCGTGGCCATGGTGGCGCTGCTTGTGTCCAGTGGCGTGGGCGTGCTGGCCGACGCCGGGTCCAGTCATTATATTGCGCTGGCCATCCTGCTGGCCTTGATGGTGGGCGTGATCCAACTGGGGATGGGGCTGTTTCGCCTGGGTTTTCTCACCAACTTCCTGTCTCATCCGGTGATTTCCGGGTTCACCAGTGCCGCGGCCCTGATCATTGGATTCAGCCAATTACAGCACATCGTCGGGCTGTCACTGCCGCGTACAGAAAACATCGCGCTGCTGGCCTGGATGACGCTCGACCAGTTCGCCAGTATCAACCTGGCAGCCCTGTCCATCGGCCTTGGTGGGATCGTCGGTCTGCTGGTCCTCAAGCGGCTAAATCCCATGTTGCCGGGTGCCATGATTGCCGTGGTCATTGCCACGCTGGCGGTCTGGCTGTTTGATATGGATGAGCGTTTCGGGCTGTCCGTGGTGGGTGACGTGCCAGCGGGGTTTCCGGCTTTTTCTGTGCCGTCGATCAACTCGGGTGACCTGATTGATCTCCTGCCCATTGCCATCACCATCGCTTTTATCGGCTTTGTGGAAAGTATCGCGGTGGCCAGGAAGATTGCCGCTGAAAAGCGCTACGAGATCGACCCCAACAGGGAGCTGGTGGGTCTGGGCCTGGCCAATATCGCAGCCTCCCTGTTCAAGGCCATGCCGGTGACCGGTGGGTTCAGCCGTACCGCCGTCAATCGCACTGCCGGGGCGAATACCGGTCTGGCATCCATTATAACTGCGGTGCTGATCGGCGTCGCCCTGATGGTGGCTACCCCGCTGTTCTACTACATCCCAACGGCCATTCTGGCGGCGGTGATCATGGTGGCGGTGTTCGGGCTGATTGACCTGCATGAGGTCAAACACCTGTGGCAGGTCAAGCGGGATGATCTGGTCATGCTCGGAGTATCCTTTTTCGCCACCCTGATTCTGGGCGTCAAGGTGGGCATTTTCGTGGCAGTGGGCGTGTCCATGGCCTGGTTTGTCATCAAGACCACGCGACCGCACTATGCCGTTCTGGGGCGGGTGCCCGGCACCCAGGTTTACCGCAACATCAAGCGGGTGCCGGAGGCGGAAACCCAGCCCGGTGTACTGACCATCCGCTTTGATGCGCAGTTCTACTACGGCAACGTCAGTTTTCTGAAAGAGACCATCCGGGATGCCGAGGCGAGCATGGAGTCGCCCCTGAAACGGGTGGTGCTGGATGCCTCGTCCATCAACCAGCTCGACTCATCAGCCGACACGGCACTGCATGACGTCTTGAGGGACTACCGAGGGCGCGGTGTTGACTTGTTCATTGCCAATGTGAAGGGGCCGGTTCGCGATGTCATGGCGCGCAGCGGCTTTGTGGACGCCCTGGGAGAAGATCACTTTTTCCTGACCACTCATGAAGCCGTGCAACAGGCAGCAGAAGTCACGAAAAACCATTGAATCTTTGTAAATTAGTAAGATCTAATATATAATGTCGATTATAACCTGGGTAAACCCAGACACTGTCCCTGAAAAAGGGAAGGAGACTTGATAATGAGCAACATTGAGATCAAAACGTTTTACGATGAAGCGACCAATACACTGACCTATGTGGTATCTGATCCGTCTACCCGGGACGCCGTGGTGATCGATCCGGTGCTGGATTACAACCCCATTGGCAGCAAGGTGTCAGACGATTCCTATCAGCAGGTGGTTGATTACGTGAAGCAGGAGGGCCTGACGCTGCACTATGTGCTGGAGACCCATGCCCATGCGGATCACCTGAGCTCAAGCCAACTGTTCCGGGATGACTTTCCCGGTATTCAGGTGGCCATCAGTGAGCGCATTCGCCAGGTCCAGCACGTATTCAAAGGGGTCTACAACCTGGGCGAGACCTTTGTCACCGATGGTGAACAGTTTGACCGTCTGATTGAAGACTACGAGGTTCTGGAAGCGGGCAGCCTGACCATCAAGTCATTGCCCACACCCGGACATACACCGGCCTGCTCGTCTTACCTGATTGACGATGCTGTGTTTACCGGTGACGCCCTGTTCATGCCGGACTTTGGTACCGGTCGCTGCGACTTTCCGGCGGGTGATGCACGTACCCTGTATCAGGGCGTGACGCAAAACCTCTATACCCTGCCGGATGAGACCCGTGTCTTTGTGGGCCACGACTACCAGCCCGGTGGCCGTGACGTCGCCTGGGAAAGCACCATCGGCGAGGAGAAGGCAAAGAATGTTCAGTTGAACGGTGATACGTCGGAAGACGACTTTATGGCCTTCCGTGAAGGTAAGGACAAGACACTGGCTGCGCCAAAATTGATTTACCAGAGCATTCTGGTGAACATAGATGCCGGTAGACTCCCGGCGCAGGAGAGCAATGGCCAGCGTTACCTGAAAATCCCGTTGAATATACAGACCGCCTGAGGATAGCTACTTATGGAAATAGTCAATTTTACGCCAATCCCCGCCTTTATCGGCGGGGCCCTTATTGGTCTGTCAGCCGCACTGCTGCTGTGGGCGAAAGGGCGAGTCGCCGGTATTTCAGGGATCGCCGGTGGCATTATCTACCCGGAAAAAGGGGACATGGACTGGCGCATAGTCTTTGTGATCGGTCTGATCATCGGTGGCTTTATCTACCAGGCCATTGGGCTGGGGGCGGGCGTTCAGCACATTGAGGCTGTGGTCGACACACCCTGGTTGATTGTGGCGGGTTTGCTGGTTGGCATCGGAACGACAATAGGCACGGGCTGTACCAGTGGCCACGGCATCTGTGGTTTGGCGCGTCGCAGCCCGCGCTCACTGGTGGCCACCCTGACCTTCATGATCAGCGCCATAGTGACCGTATTCATCATCCGTCATATTCTGGGAGCCTGATCATGCAGAACACACAGCGTTTACTCGTCGCCCTGGTCGCCGGCATCCTGTTCGGGTTCGGTCTGTCGGTGGCCCAGATGATTGATCCGGCGAAGGTGGTCAACTTCCTGGATTTCTTCGGAACCTGGGATCCATCGCTCGCCTTTGTCATGGGCGGTGGTCTGTTGGTCAATGCCATTCTGACGCCGTTCATCCTGAAAAAGGCCAAGCCGGTTTTTGCCGAATTTTTCCGTGTGCCGAACAAGACGGAAGTGGACCGTCGCATCGTTATCGGCGGCATCCTGTTTGGCGTGGGCTGGGGTATCGCCGGCTATTGTCCCGGTCCCATGCTCACCTCACTGAGCTTTGCCAATGCGGACATTCTGACCATAGTGGGCGCCTACATCGTGGGAACCTTTGCCACCAAATGGGGCCTGAATCATCTGGCAGAACGTCAGTCGAACGCATGACCCCCAAATTGATAACAAGTCCGGCGCAAAGCCGGACTTTTTTTGGTCAATCACTTGATCAGGATCAATCGCCCATCTTTGACAATCAGTACTATAGTCTTGGGGACACAGGCCGATAAACTGAACATTGTTCTGCTTTGGACGTATTCAAGTGCGCCGGTAAAGGATTAAGTGGCTGGACGATGAACTGCTGACGGCAGTCTGTCGTATTCAATACGCCCCCTAAGAACCATATCCCTTTAATCAAGTGCTGAGTACAAGAAACAAGATCCAACTGAAAGCACAGCAACGTCTGCTGTCAATCCTGACCCATTATGAAGCGTCCATCTATCGAGCCATGAGCCTGGTGCTGATCGGCCTCTGGGTGATGACACTGGCCTACGGGCTCTACAGTGGCGAATTTGTGCTGGCTCTGGTGGGCGGTGGGGTTCTTACCCTCGGCGGGTTGTTCTTTACCGCCGTGTTGCGCAGTGAGCGCTGGACGCCCATCGGTTTGGCGGTGGTGTTCATGCTCATTGTGTCGCTTCAGGTACACATCATGGGGGGCATGATCGAGATTCATTTTGGCTACTTTGTCTTGCTTGCCATACTGCTGGCCTAATTCTCCTGGCCTGCGCTGATCGTGGCTGCCGGTGTCGCCGCAGTGATGCACCTGGCCATGCACTTTGCGCAGCACGTGGGATGGCCGGTGAGCCTGTTTCCGGATCATCAGCATTCTCTGGCCATTGTCATGCTTCACGCGTTTTATGTGGTGATTGAAACGGCATTGCTGGTGGCACTGGTGGTGCTGTGCCGGCCACTGTTACAGATGGCTCGGGAAGTGATTACACTGACCCGGCAGATGGTGGGAGATGATGACAGAATCGATCTCACCCAGCGTACGGTTGCCGAGAAAAACCCGATACTGGAACAGCTGAACTGGGTGTTGTCCCAGTTCCATGATGTGACCGTTGGCGCCAAAGAGCGCTACGACGAGTCGCGCAAACACCTGAAAGTACTTCAGGAAAATACCGATTCAATCTACGACAGTGGCGAAAACATTCATGAGGCGATTACCAGCATCGATCAGGCGATGCGGGACATGAATGCCTCCTTTGCCGAAGTGGCGGAGCAGACACAGCAGGCTGCGTCATTGGCAACAGAGGCGTTGGCAACGGAGTCCGAGGGTCGCAAAACGGTGGACCGAACGGCCAATGACATAAAGACTCTGGAGCAGGTGCTGGTTGATACTGGGGATGCGGTGCGGCAACTCGCCAAGGACTGTCTGGCGGTCAACGTCGCTCTGGGCGATATCCAGGGGATTGCAGAGCAGACCAATCTGCTGGCGCTCAACGCAGCCATTGAAGCGGCCCGGGCGGGTGAGCAGGGCCGCGGATTTGCCGTCGTGGCCGATGAGGTTCGCCAACTGGCCCAGCGTACCCAGACCTCTACCGCGAGCACCCAGACGATACTCAGCCGCCTCACCACCGGGGCCGACAAGGCCTCACAGGCCATGACCGAAAGTCAGGAAACCATAAAGGGTACGGTTACGGGCAGCGAAGAAGTACAGCGGGCGTTTGATGAAATCGGCCAGGCTATCCAGACCATCAGTGATATCAACCAGCAGATTGCCGTGGCGGCGGATGAGCAGACCCGCGTTTCCGCCGATATCACGCAACAGGTCGACGGCATCAGCAAGCTCAGCGAGCAGAGCAAGTCGCTGCGAGGCTCCAACAGGACAAGTCTGGGCGCGCTGGATAACGACTTCAGCAGCCTGCACGCCAGTCTGTCGCAGTTGCAGGTGGGCAAAGCCTGAGTCAGTTGGCTCTGACTTCAAACTCCACTGTGGTGCGCGAATCGTCGGCAAAGATCAGGGTGATGGGGACACGGTCACCTCGCGCAAGCGGGTCGGCCAGGCCCAACAGCATAAGGTGTTCGCCATGCGCGTTCAGGTCCCTTTCTTCACCGGCCTGTACTTCGATGGCCAGCAAGCGGCGCATGGACATCTGGCCGTCGTTCATGGTCATGGCGTGGAGTTCCACACTGTTGGCTGCCGGTGTCTGGGCACCCATCAATGCCAGGCTGTCGTCTCCCGAATTGGTCAGGGTCATGAAGCCGGCACCGTTGGTCTGTGTTGGCGGCCCTTCCCGTATCCAGGCGTCCTCTAGCTGAGCCTGAGAAGCCTGCTCGGCCCAGGCCAGTGGCGCCGTCAGCAACAGCATGGCGGCAAGGGCCCATGGTCTCGACTGCAGCCCCGTCGGGTCACAGAATTTCATTGATACGCTCCAGCATCTCCGTATAGGGCGTATTGTAGCTGAACAAATCCATCACGGTACCCTGTGGCCCGATCAGATAGGTGCGGGTAGTGTGTTCGACGGTGTATTCCAGATCCGAATCCGGCAATTCCTCGAAATAGTAGGCAGCGCCGTACAGGCCGGTAATGCGGTCGATGTCTTCTTTGGAGCCGGTGACGCCGATAATGTCTTCGTGGAAAAATTCGGTGTACTCCGCCAGTGTCTGCACATCGTCCCGATCCGGGTCAACGCTCACGAACAGCCCCTTGACCCGGCCTTCCAGGTGGTCGGGCAAGTCTGCCAGTACCTGGCGTTTTACCGCCAGACTGGCCAGACAGTAGTCCGGGCAATGGGTGAAACCGAAAAACAGCATGACGGCCTGCCCTTCAAAGTCGGACAGGGCAACCGGCCCATCTGCAGAATCCAGTTGAAAGTCACCGCCCAGCGTACCGTATGGGGATTCGGTGTCAGGGCCGCCGGGCAGATAGTCGGGGAATACCCAGTAAACCAGGTTGGCGGTGACTACGACAGCTGCAACGGCAGCAAGAGAAACGGTGAGTGCAGGTTTCATAAGGGGCCTTCAAGCAAAAAAAGACATCGTGCGGTGAGGCACGATGTCCAACAGGGTCGTGAAAAGTCGTAACGTTAAGACATGAATTGTAAAAGCATGGTTTAACCAGGCCAGCTGAATTTACACTTCCCTATCGTTTGGTCGGTCAATCCGAAGACACCTGGTCTCGTCCCTCGGACTGGGCCAGGTAATGAACGCTTTCGGTGAGGCTCTGGCGGGTGTCGGTGGTCACCTGTTGCGCCCAGATGGCGCTGGTAATCAGCTGCGCTGATGTGGTGCCAATCAGCATGACGATCAGCAGGCGCAGCGTCAGCGAGCCGGGGGCAAACCGGTTCAGGCCGTTATGCCTTTGACTGATCTCAGGCATGACCTGGCAACTCCCGGTGGCGGGTCACTCGAGCGGTGAGAATATAGCCGGCGCCACGCACCGTTTTCAATAACTGAGGCGATTTGCCATCGTCTCCCAGGCGCTGGCGCAGACGGCTTATCTGTACATCCAGGTACCGATCCAGCGGACCCATGTCCCGTCCTCGGGTATGTTCCATAAGGTAGGTGCGGGTCAACACGTCGCCGGCGTGTCGCAGGAAAAGCTGCAGCTGGTCGAAATCGGCGCCTTCGATACTTGGCGATCCGGCCATGCTGTGGGCCACGCTGGGCGCGAGAAGGCCTGCGGCCTCTGCCTCGGAGAACACGTGGGCAGACGTTTGTGCACAATCATCGAAGTCGTGCAGACTGATGTCCGAGCGGGCCGGAATGGTCCCTTTCTGGCGACTGAATTCGCGCTGGGTCTCGGCATCGAGAATACCCAGGGCAAAGTTCGACTGTGCCTGGCGAACAGCCGGGTCGTCTTGCTGAAAGAACACGAAAGTATCGACACTGTAGAGGTGGTTTTGCGCCGTTCCCGGCACGGGCATGCACAGAAAATCTCGTCCCGGCGCCTTGCCCTGGGCCTGGAACTCGGCCTTGGCCCAGTCCCCCATGATCTGCATGGCAGCTTCTCCCCGGATCACCATGTTGGTTGCCTCGTGCCAGTCCCTGTTTTGCAGGTCCGGGTCCATGATGGCCTTGAGGTCGCGGAGCAAAGTCAGGGCCTCGGCCACTCTGGGGTCAGCCAGGGCTTCGGGGGTCATGTCCACAAAATAGGCTCGATAGAACGCCGGGCCGCCGACGCTGAGCAGCAGGGTTTCGAACAGAGTGGCGGTCTGCCAGGGCTGGCCGCCGTGGGCCAGGGGCACGATACCGGCGTCCTGCAGGATTTCGGCGCCCTGAATCACCTGGCTCCAACTGGCGGGCAGAGGCAGGCCGTGATCCAGATAGACCTGAGCATTCAGCCACATCCAGTTGATCCGGTGGATGCTTACCGGCACTGCTGTGCGCGCCCCGTCGGCGCGGATCAGTTCATCAAGGGTGTCAAAGGTTTGCCCCGGCCATTGAGCGGACCAGGCATCCAGCGACTCCAGGTGCCCCAGTTCTGCCCATTCGCGGATATTGGGACCGATGATCTGGGCGGCACCGGGCGGGTGGCCGGCGATCACCTGAGCCTTCAATACGGCCATGGCGGAATCTCCGGCCCCACTGGGAATGGCATGATCCTGCCAGTCAACGCCGTAGACATAGAGGCGGTCGCGCAGCACGTCGGCGGCCTGCTGTTCCCCCGGGGCGGTCCACCAGTGCAACACGTCCAGTGGTTGGCCCTGTAGCGGTAATGCAGTCATCAATAAACAGGCTGATAGACAGTGTCTCAACATAAGGCTTTGTTCTTTTTATGAACCCTTTGTGTGGGGCTTTCCCAACGTCTGATTCATCTTAACCCGCCAAATTATTTATTACTCTATCAAAACCTTACCGACCCTTGCCTGCGGTCGGCCTCCCGGCCTGCGTGGGTAAGGCTGTGCAAGACTCAAACCTGAGCTTGAAACCTTTAATGCCTTTTAAATCAGCAGGTTATGAACTGTAACAGCCTCCAGGGAGGCGGCTTTAACGGTCAGATTTTAGTCAGTGCTAGTGTTCAATAACTGCTCTTCAGCAGCTATTGAATAACAACAAGCGAGAGAGAAGACTGACATGACTATACGCGCAAATACCCTTGTGGCCTCACTGTTGCTGACGGCAACAGCGGCCGCCCAGGCCGACACCCTGACCCTTGAAAGCTGGCGTGTGGATGACAGCGACCTCTGGGAAGATGTGCTGATTCCGGTATTTCAGACTCATTACCCTGACATCGACATCCGCTTTTCCCCCACATCGCCGACGGAATACGACTCCACCGTGAATGCGCGACTGCAGGGGGGCACGGCCGGTGATCTGATTACCTGCCGTCCCTTCGATGTGTCGCTGAACCTTTACGAGCACGGCCACCTCACCGATCTGAGTGATATGCCGGAGATGGCCAATTTTGACGAGGTCGCACGCAGTGCCTGGACCACGGATGAGGGCGATGCCACCTTCTGCATGCCGATGGCGTCCGTTATTCACGGCTTCCTGTACAACACGGAAATCTTCGACGAACTGGGCCTTGAAGTACCCGAAACCGAGGCGGAATTTTTCCAGGTACTGGACACCATAAAGAACGGCTCGTCCTATACCCCCCTGGCATTGGGCACAAACGATCAGTGGGAGTCCAATCAGATCGTCTTCACCAACATCGGTCCCACCTACTGGAACGGGGAAGAAGGTCGCCAGGCTCTTTTGAGTGGCGAAGCGGCCTTCACGGACCCGGAATTCGTTGCGGCCTTCGAACAAATGGCACGCTGGGGTGATTACATGGGGCGTGGCTACCAGTCACAGACTTATGGCGACTCCCAGAACCTGTTTGCGCTGGGTCGAGCGGCTATCTACCCCACCGGGTCCTGGGACATAAGCTATTTCAATGAGCAGGCCCTGTTCGAGTTTGGCGCTTTCCCGCCGGTAAAATCCGGCCCGGATGGGCAGTGCGTTATCTCCGATCACACCGACATTGGTATCGGCATCAATGCCAACGCCGAAAATCCGGAAGCGGCCCGTGCGTTCCTGGAATGGCTGGCCAGTGACGGCTTTGCGCGTCTTTATACCAACGAAGTGACGGGTTTCTTCTCTCTGTCCAACCATGAGGTGGAAGTTCAGGACCCCGTGGCCGCCGAGATGATCAGCTGGCGTCAGGACTGTGATTCCACCATTCGGCTCAATGCCCAGATCATGAACCGCGGCACACCCAACATGGAGCAGGCGCTCTGGGTCGCAGGCAGCGGTGTACTGAATGGCACACTGGAGCCGGAAGCCGCAGCCGAGCGCATCCAGGCCGGGTTCGAAGAGTGGTATGTACCACAGCAATAACAGCGTGAGCTGACACCAACACGAAAAAATTGTGCTTTTGGGGCGCCTGGCGCCCCTTTTTTTGAGGTAGTGGTCATGCAAAACACATCGAAACGGGCCTTTCCTTGGCACCTGATTGTCTTTCTGGGCCCTGCTGTGGTGATTTATACGTTATTCAGCGCCTTTCCGCTGCTGGATACCCTGCGTCTGAGTCTGTATACCGACGCCGGGGGCGGCCAGCGCGTGTTTCATGGGCTGGGCAACTTCGTGCAGCTCCTGGGTGATCCCAGATGGGCCGAGTCCTTCTGGAACGCCATGTGGAACAATACCAAATTCTTTCTGATACACCTTTTGGTGCAGAACCCCATTGGACTGATGCTGGCGGCCCTGATCAGCCTGCCACGTCTGAAGTGGGCCAAGACCTATCGGACCCTGATATTCCTGCCGACCCTGTTGTCGGTGGTTATTATCGGCTTTATCTGGCAACTGATTCTGAGTCCGTTGTGGGGCGTCAGCGAAGGGCTGCTGGAGGCCATTGGTCTGGGCCACCTGTTTGACGCCTGGCTGGGCAATGAGAGTTCGGCTCTGATTACCCTGTCGCTGATTTCCGTCTGGCAGTTCGTGGGCATTCCCCTGATGCTGATCTATGCCAGCCTGCTTGCCGTGCCCGATGAACTGATCGAGGCGGCCATTGTCGAGGGCGCTTCGGCCTGGCGCATCTTCTGGCAGATCAAGTTTCCGCTGATTCTGCCCACCATGGGCCTGGTCACCATTCTCACCTTTGTCGGCAACTTCAACGCGTTTGAGCTCATTTATGCGGTCAAGGGCGCCCTGGGGGGACCCAATTATTCCACCGATATTCTGGGTACGTTCTTCTACCGGACCTTTTTTGGGTATCAGTCTCAGGTGGGCAGCCCGACCATGGGTGCGACGATCGCCAGCATGATGTTCTTCGTCATTCTGTGCGGTGTGATGGTGTATTTCTATCTGGTGCAGCGTCATTTGCACCGGTACGAACTCTAGAGGAGACGGCTAATGCTTACCCGATCACCCACTTTCAAACCGGTGAACGCCCTGACAGTGCATGGCGTGCTGCTGGGCTATACCCTGCTAGCGCTGTTTCCCATCATTCTCATCGTGATGAATTCGTTCAAGTCCCGCCAGGCAATCTTCAATTCGCCCCTGGCGTTGCCGACGCTGGACTCGCTGTCGCTGGAGGGCTACATACGCATACTGGAGCGCTCCGATTTCGGTCTGTTCTTCTTCAACAGTTTTGTGGTCACCGTGGTGCCTCTGTTTCTGGTGATCATACTGGCTGCCATGGCCGCCTGGGCTCTGGCGGAGTATCGGTTTCCGGGCAACAAGGTGATGGCGATATATCTGGCCATCGGCATCATGATTCCCATTCGTCTGGGTACGGTGAGCATTCTGGAGATCATTGTCAGCCTGAATCTGGTGAATACCCGGCTGGCCTTGATTCTGGTCTATACGGCTCAGGGGTTGCCCTTGGCCATATTCATTCTCACCGAGTACATGCGCCAGGTGCCCCGAGACCTGAAGGAGGCGGCCCGCTGTGACGGCGCCAGTGAATACCGGATATTCTTCCAGATTGTCGTGCCCATTACGCGACCGGCTATCGCCACGTTGGCCGTGTTCACCATGGTGCCCATCTGGAAGGATCTGTGGTTTCCTCTGATACTGGCGCCTTCGGAAGGCACCCGCACTATCCAGTTGGGTGTACAGCAGTTCATTGGTCAGTACGCCACGGACTGGAATGCAGTGCTGAGTGCCCTGACCCTGGCGGTGATGCCGGCACTGGTGCTCTACATGTTCTTTTCCCGTCAACTGATCCGCGGGCTCACCGCCGGGGCGGTCAAATAGTCAGGGTCCGGTGGTCAGGTACCACAGAAGGTCTGCAGCACCTGCTCGTCCGGACGGGCCGGTTGCTGCAGGTCGTCGGTGTCCGGCCGCTCTTCAAAGGGGTGTGACAGAGCCTCGTGCAGACGGTGAAAGGGCGCAAGGTCGCCGGCCTCGGCGGCCGCGATCACGGCCTCCACCTGATGATTGCGCGGTATCAGCAGGGGGTTGACCTGTTGCATGGACTGCCGTCTTTCGCCGGTCGTCTGTGTCTCGTCTTGCAGCCGATGCCGCCAGTCCGACAGCCACTGATCCAGGGCATCCTGTTGCCTGAACCGGGCGCGCAGTGCCTCGGGGGTATCCGTCTGGGCGTCTGCCAGGGCGCGGAAGGTGAGGGTGAAGTCGGCCCGGTCGTCCTCCATCAATGTCAGCAGTGACTGGATCAGTGTCTGGTCCGGGGCCTCGGGTGATTCGATGCCGATCTTGGCGGCCATGTCCGACAACCAGTAGTGCTCGTACTGTTCACGAAATGTGTGCAGGTGCTGCTTGGCCTGCATCACTGCCGCGTCTTCATCGTCTTCCAGGGTAATCAATGCCTCGGCCAGTCGGGCCAGGTTCCATTGGGCCAGATCTGCCTGCTGGTTGTAGGCATAGCGTCCGCCCTGATCAATAGAACTGAAGCGGGTTCTGGGGTTGTAGTGTTCCATGAAGGCGCAGGGGCCGTAGTCGATGGTTTCACCGGACAGCGACATGTTGTCGGTATTCATGACGCCATGAACAAACCCGAGGCGCATCCAGTGGGCGATGGTTCGGGCCTGTTGCACGCAGAGTCGGCCCAGCAGCCGCATGCCCGGTGACTCGGCTTCGTCGGCGTCGGTGGTCTCGGGGTAATGGCGCCGTAGCGCGTAATCGACCAGTTTTGTCAGGCCTTCGCGGTCGCCGCGGGCGGCAAAATACTGCAGGGTGCCAATGCGCAAGTGGCTGCTGGCCACGCGCGTGAGCACAGCACCCGGCGCGGGTTGCTCGCGCAGGACCGGTTCGCCGGTGGTTGCGGCGGCCAGCGCCCGGGTAGTGGGTACACCCAGGGTGTGCATGGCTTCGCTGACCAGATATTCCCGCAGCACGGGCCCTATGGGGGCCCGGCCATCGCCGCCGCGTGAAAAATAGGTCCGGCCCGAGCCCTTGAGCTGAATATCGCGACGTTGCCCGTCCGGGGTGACTACCTCGCCCAACAAGACGGCACGGCCGTCACCCAACTGGGGTACGAAATTGCCGAACTGGTGGCCGGCGTAGGCCTGTGCCAGGGGTTCGGCACCTTCAGGCAGCCGGTTGCCGGCAAAATATTGCGCCAGTTCGGGGTCTTCCGGGTCGTCACACTGGATGCCCAATTCTGCCAGCAGGGGCCTGTTCAGCGCGATCATTGCCGGAGACCGCACGGTTTCCGGTTGCGCTCGGTCATAAAAGTGCTGGGGCAGGCGGGCATAGGAATTGTCAAAAGGAATGGTCAGCATGGCGATCTCAAAAAAAGGATGTGCATCTACCCTGTATGGGTCGCAAGCCCAGGTTTTTAAAGGTGTGAACTACTTGGCGGGCCTCCATATCTGTGGGGAAGGGGCTTGCCTGTTGGGAGGGGGCTTGCCCCCGAAACAGAGTAAATGCAACCCCATGGGTGCCTGTGACATCGAGAACCCCCTACCGCGGCCCCGGTCGGCTTGCTCGCGAACGCAGGCAGACTGCGGCCATTTGCTCCGGCCTGCCCAGGTCGGGCGGGGCCAACAACTCGCTGCGCTCAGACAATGGCCCCGCTTTATCCGACCTGAACAGACCGGAGCAAATGGCCCTGCCAGCAAAGATTCGCGTGCAAGCCAACCGGACCCGCTCTACCGTGCCTCCATAGCCGGGCCTTGTCTCCTGGTTATGGTAGTGCCTCTGTGCTGTGGGGAGGAGGCTTGCCCCCGAAACAGGGTCAACGAAGCCCCGGGGGTAGACAGCAGACAGTTGACAGTTGACGGTATGCCGACTTCCCGGTGTCTCTTGCTGGTAGAGAGGGTTTCCTGCTTTGAGGGAGGTCTTATCTGTGTGGAGAGGGCTTGCCCCCGAAACAGGGTCAATGCAACCCCGTGGGTGCTAGCAGCCCTCAACACTCGGTCACATTCACCGCCAAGCCACCGGTAGAGGTCTCCTTGTACTTGTCCAGCATGTCACGTCCGGTGTCGCGCATGGTCTGTATCACCTTGTCCAGGGACACATAGTGACTGCCGTCGCGCCGCAGTGCCATCTGCGCGGCGTTGATGGCCTTCACTGCGGCAATGGCATTGCGTTCGATACAGGGCACCTGAACCAGGCCGCCAATAGGGTCGCAGGTGAGTCCCAGGTTGTGTTCCAGGGCGATCTCGGCGGCGTTTTCCACCTGTGCCGGGGTGCCGCCGAGGACGTCCGTGAGGCCGGCGGCGGCCATGGCACAGGCCGAGCCCACCTCGCCCTGACAGCCCACCTCGGCCCCGGATATCGAGGCATTCTGCTTGCACAGGGAGCCTACCGCCCCGGCAGCCAGCAGGAAGGGCACGACGTCGTTCTGATCCACGTCATCGCTGAAGGTCAGGTAGTACATCAGTACCGCCGGGATAATACCCGCCGCCCCGTTGGTGGGTGCGGTGACCATGCGCCCGCCGGCGGCGTTTTCTTCATTCACTGCCAGGGCGTAGAGGTTGATCCAGTCCATGGCCGTGAGTGTGCTGGCTATGACATTGCGGTTGTCCGCCCGCTTCAGTTCGGCATGAAAACGCGCCGCCCGTCGCGGCACACTGAGGCCACCGGGCAGCGTACCCTCGGCGGTAAGCCCGGTTTCAATGCAGTGCTTCATGGCGGTCCAGATGATCTGCAATTCGGCGCGGACCTCGGATTCAGGGCGCAAACTGCATTCGTTGGCCAGTGTGAGTTCGCTCACCCTCATGTCATGTCGACTGCACAGCTCGAGCAATTCTCTGGCGCTGCTGAAGGGGTAGGGAATATCCGGTGTGTCCTGATCCTTGACGTCCGACTGCGCCTGAGCCTCGGTGATTACGAAGCCGCCACCGACCGAGTAGTAGGTGGTCTCGGCCAGTACGGTTCGATCGGCCCTGGCCGTCAGCGTCATGGCATTGGGATGGAAGGGCAGGCTGCGGTTGTGCAGCGTCATGTCTTTATCTGGATCGAACGGTATCGCCTGTTCGTCTTCGCCACAGGCCAGTGTCAACTGGTGGTCCGATGCGTTCTGGCTGACCAGTTGACGCATCCAGTCGGGGTCCACGGTGCGTGGCCGGGCCCCGGCCAGGCCGGCAATAATGGCGTCGGGGGTGCCGTGGCCACGCCCGGTGGCACTGAGGGATCCGAACAGCTGCACGGTGACACCAGTGGTCTGTGCCAGCGTGCCGGCTGCCGCCAGATCCGCCACAAAGTCTGCGGCTGCCGTCATGGGGCCCACGGTGTGGGAGCTTGAAGGTCCTACGCCCACCTTGAACAGATCAAAGACGCTGATACTCACCGGTTACTCCTTGTGCATTGTTATTTTGAGCAATGAGCTTTTACACTAGCCCATTAACGCTCAGGTTGCGCGTCACACTTGTTTGCGTTCTGTTGTCCGGTGTCAACTCAGATTGACTGTCGGAATGTATTCGGGTTGCATGCACAGCCCACACCACGCGGAGCACGTCCATGGACGCATTGAACTTACAGATACTGGCCGGACAGGCGGTGAGCCTGGTGGCCCTGGGCCTGTGTCTGCTGGCCTTTGCCAGCAAGGATGACGATCGCCTGCTGGTGCTGCTGATTTCCGCCAATGTGGCCTTTGCTCTGCACTTTGTGCTGTTCGAGAGCTGGGTTGCCGCCGGTGTCACTGTGCTGGTGGTGGTGCGCATCGTACTGGTTCGGCGTTACAAGGGCAGTTGGCCCATCATGCTGGCCTTGCTCGGTGCTACGGGCCTGGTAGCGGCTCTTACCTGGCAGGGGCCACTGGATGTGTTTCCTTTGCTGGCAGGGGTTCTGGGAGCGATCGGCATGTTCATGCTGCGCGGCATTCCAATGCGCTTTGTGCTGGCTGCCGCAGCGCTGGCCTGGACCCTGAACAACATCATGATCGGCTCCATAGGCGGTACCGTTGCCGAAGCGCTGATCATGGTCACCAATCTGGTGACCATAGCGCGGCTGCACAGGGATAAACGGTTGGCCGCTCTTGCGCAGAGCGGCTGAGATCGCCTCAGAGAGTGCGGGCGAGAACGTCGCGCAGGGCCAGATAATCGGCGTGGAACTTGCGAATACCTTCGGCCAGCTTCTCTGTCGCCATGGGGTCTTCGTTCATGGCCCAGCGGAAACTCTGTTCGTCCAGAGTGATCTTTTCATCGTCGCTGGGCTGGTCCGGCGTCAGTGCGGCTTTCAGTTCGCCGGTGTCGGCGGCCAGCTCTTCCAGCAGCGCGGGGCTGATGGTCAGGCGGTCACAGCCGGCCAGTTGCTCGATTTCTCCCTTGTTGCGGAAGCTCGCACCCATGACCACGGTCTCGTAGCCGTGCGTCTTGTAGTACTGGTAGATGCGTTTCACCGAGAGCACGCCGGGGTCGGTTTCGGCGGTGTAGTCTTCACTGGTGCTGGCCTTGTACCAGTCCAGAATGCGTCCAACAAAGGGCGAAATCAGGAATACACCGGCCTGCGCACAGGCTACGGCCTGGGCAAAGCTGAACAAGAGGGTCAGGTTGCAGCGAATGCCTTCCGACTCCAGTTGATGGGCTGCCTGTATGCCTTCCCAGGTGGCAGCGGTCTTGATCAGTATGCGATCCCGGCTGACGCCCTGATCTTCATACATCTTGATCAACTGACGGGCCTTGTCCAGTGTGCCCTGGGTGTCGAACGAGAGTTGTGCATCCACCTCGGTGGATACATAGCCTGGCACCACCTCGGTAATTCTCTGCCCGAAGTTCACGGACAGCTTGTCCATGGCGGCGCTGATCTGCTCGTCTTTCTGTCCGCTCTGTTTGCGCCCATACGCCAACGCGTCGGTGACCAGTTCGGCGTACTCTTCCTGCTGCGCGGCCTTGAGCAGCAACGACGGGTTGGTCGTCGCGTCGGTAGGCTCGAAATGCTTGATGGCTTCGAAATCACCGGTGTCTGCGACTACAGTGGTCATTGTCTTGAGGGCATCCAGTTTAGTCATGCGTGTTCAGTCCTGTCTTTGGAGTTGTCGGATAGTCCGCTCTTCAAGGTGCCCGGAATGAAATTCCGTTATTTTATTATGGTTACCAGTGTATCAGGTTCGTCGGGGGCAGACACTAGTGGTCCTCGGGCAGACCCTTGAGTTCCTCGATGAAAGCCTGCCCGTACTGGGTCAGTTTGTGCTGGCCGACACCGGGAATGGCCGACAGTTCGTCCAGTGTGGTCGGTCGCTGGGCCAGCATGGCCTGCAGGGTGGCGTCATGGAATATCATGTAAGGTGGCACACCGTGTTCCGAGGCCAGGGATTTGCGCAGTTCACGCAAGGCATCCCAGGCCGGGCCCTGTCCGGCTGGGTGTTCCGCTGACCGGGCCTGTGTGGTGCGTATCCCGGACCCGCGGGTGGCGGCCGGCAGTACGTCCTGGCGCAGCGATAACTGTTCATCGCCGCGCAGCAGGTTGCGACATTGCTCTGACAGCCGGATGCCGCCGTGACCACCCGGGTCGCTCTGCAGATGCCCCAGGGCCAGTAGCTGACGGATAACCGATTGCCAGATCGTCCGGTGCTGGTCACCACCAATGCCGAACGTGCTCAGTTGGTCATGCCCCAGGCGCTGAATGCGTTCATTGGTTTGTCCCAAGAGGACATCCACCACATGCCCGGCGCCGAAGCGCTGGCCGGTACGGTACACACAGGAGAGTACCTTGCGAGCAGCGTCGGTGGCATCCCAGGTGACCGGGGGCTGGCGGCAGTTGTCGCAGGTATCGCACTGCCCCGGATGTGCTTCGCCGAAATACTGCACCAGCGCCTGATGCCGGCAATCGGTGGTTTCACAGAACGCCAGCAGGGCCTCCAGGCGCTGGCGTTCCACCTGTTGCTGGGCGGCCCCGGCGGTGGACTCGGCCAGCAATTGGCGTATCTGGTAGACATCCTGCAATCCGTATACCATCCAGGCATCGGCGGGCAGGCCGTCGCGTCCGGCCCGACCGGTTTCCTGGTAGTAGGCCTCTATGCTCTTGAGCAGGTCCAGGTGGGCGACAAAGCGCACATCCGGCTTGTTGATGCCCATGCCGAAGGCGACGGTGGCCACTACGACCAGACCGTCCTCGTGCAGAAAACGCGCCTGGTGCGCTTCCCGCTCCGCCGTCGACAGGCCGGCATGATAGGGCACGGCTGTTACCCCTTGTTGCGTCAGGTAACGAGCAAGATCCTCGGTTTTCTTGCGGCTCATGCAATAGACAATGCCCGCCTCCCCGGTATGGTCCGAGCGAATGAAATTGAGCAGTTGCTGGCGCGGATTGTTTTTCAGGCCCACGCGATAACAGATATTGGGCCGGTCGAAGCTGGCCACGGTGACCTCGGCGCCGTCGGGAAACAACTGCTGGCGGATTTCTTCCTGGGTGCGCGGGTCCGCCGTTGCGGTGAGCGCCATGCGGGGCACGCCGGGGAAGCGCTCGCGCAGACTCCCCAGTTGCATGTACTCCGGGCGAAAATCGTGCCCCCACTGGGACACACAGTGGGCTTCGTCGATGGCAAAAAGCGCCAGGGGCACCTGTGACAAAAGAGCCTGGGTGCTCTCGCTCAGCAGGCGTTCCGGAGCCACGTAGAGCAGGTCCAGTTGCCCATCCCGAACCGCCTGCTCCACCTCGCGCTGGGCGGCTGGGTCCATGCTGGAGTTCAGGTAGGCGGCGCTCACCCCCAGTTGACGCAGGCTGTCCACCTGATCACGCATCAGTGCGATCAGCGGCGAGATGATCACCGCCACGCCCGGGCGCATCAGGGCGGGAATCTGATAACAGAGTGACTTGCCGCCCCCGGTCGGCATCAGCACCAGCGCGTTGTCACCCCGGGCCACGGTCCTGATCACCGAGGCCTGCTGACCCCGGAATTGATCATAGCCAAAGACGGCCTGCAGGTGGCGGTGGGCCTCGGCGTCCAGCGTCGCGTCTGTTGTGTGAGTCGTCATCACGGTCTCCTGCCGGTTGCCGGTGCAAGATAACGACTTACGAGTGCGGCAACAACTGTCTTTTGGGGTAGCGTGCGGACGCTCGAAATATCGCTGCGCACAGGGTAGACTGCGCGCTTTCCCCTAAATCGCTTCACCCTTGGCCTGTCGGAGCCCTGATGCACCTCGATACCGCACACAATGCGTCCATGATGACGCAAATGACCAGTCTCCACGAAGCCCGGCTGGATCATGTCTATCGTCAGCTCAAGGCCACGGGAGCCCGCACGGTGCTGGATCTGGGGTGCGGGTCCGGCGCGTTGCTGTACCGTTTGGCCGTTGACGATCAGTTCGAGCGGATTGTCGGGCTGGAAGCCTCGGGTTTGTCCTTGCGGCAGGCCCGTCTGGATCTCGCCCAGTGGATGGAGCCTGGCGATGACCGGGTGCGTCTGGTTCCGGGGTCCTACACCGAGGCGCAGCCGCAATTGGCCGGATTTGACGCCGCCGCCATGGTGGAAACCATAGAGCATGTGAAGCCGGAGCATATCGGGCTTGTGGGAAAGAAGGTCTTCGCCCACATGCGACCGGGTTCGGTGTATGTCACCACGCCCAATCGCGAGTACAACCCCCTCTACGGTCTGGCGCCGGGCGCGTTTCGCGAGGCCGACCACAAGTTCGAGTGGGATCGCGACCGGTTCCGCAAGTGGGCCACCGGCGTCGCCCGGCGCAATGGCTACACCGTTCGTATAGGCGGCATGGGCGAGGCGGATATCGAATTCGGTCATCCCACGCAGACCGCCCTGTTTCAGCGCCGGGACTGATCGGGCACGCCTGGGTGTCAGGCGACCAGTGCGGCGTTGCGGTTGTAGTCTCGGGCATTAACTCCTAATCTAAGCACCCTCTGAACGGACGGCCGGAGGCCGAGCGAGGCGTGCTTCATGATCATCGCGCAGGCGTTAGGCCCTGTCTTTCTGCTCATTATTCTGGGTGCGGTGCTGAACCGGTTGAATTTTCCCGGTCGGGACTACTGGCCGGGCATTGAACGGCTGACCTACTATGTGCTGTTTCCCGCGCTGCTGATTCACCGCCTGGCGCTCACCGAATTTGTCTGGGCGGACCTGCTGCCTCTGGCTGCAACTTTGGCGCTCACACTGGCGGCGGTCAGCCTGCTGATTGGTCTGTTTAGGCGCTGGCTGGCGGCGTCCGGACCGTCGCTTACCTCGGTGTATCAGGGCTCGGTGCGCTTCAATACCTATATCGGGCTGGCGTCCGCCGGGGCGCTGTTTGGCGATGCCGGCCTGGCCCTGGCGGCGGTGGTGCTGGGCTTGAAGATCCCCATGGTGAACATAGGCTGCGTGCTGGCGTTTGCCCTGACCTCCGAACAGTCCCGGCTGGACTGGGGACGTATTCTGCGCGAACTGGCCACCAATCCCCTGATTCTGGGCTGTGTGATCGGCCTGGCGCTGAATGCGACCGGCCTGGGTCTGCCTGGCTGGACGGCGGACACCCTGGCGTTTCTGGGCGCCACGGCCCTGCCTTTGGGGCTGCTGGCGGTAGGGGTGGCGCTCAATCTGCGAACGCTGGGCGGTGATCTCGGGGCCATCATCAAGGCCAGCGCACTGAAGTTTCTGTTGATGCCCGGCTTGCTCTGGGGCATTGCCTGGCTGCTGGGACTGGATACCCTGACGCAACAGGTGCTGGTACTGCTGGGGTGTCTGCCCACAGCGACCTCGGCCTATATTCTGGCCCGCCAGATGGGGGGCAATGCGCCCCTTATGGCCAATCTGATCACGGCTCAATCCCTGCTGGCATTTCTGGTGATACCCATCTGGATGGTGCTGGTGCTATGATTTTCTGGTACACCTGTAGGGGTGTCACCACCAGCAGCAAGGAGCGGCATTCATGGCCTGTCAGATTGGCGTTATCTATTTCTCCAGAACCGGCTGTACCCGTCGCCTGGCCAATGCCGTGATGGAGGGCTGCTGGTCCGTTCGGGACGTCAGCGTGACCGAGATCGAAATCGATGAAGACGATTTCGACGGCGGGCGCTTCTGCAATGAAGACAAGCTGGAGCAGGCGGATTTCTGCGATGCGCTGATCTTTGGTGCGCCCACGTACATGGGCAACATGGCGGCTCAGTTGAAAGCCTATTTCGACGCCTCCAGCGAGCGTTGGCAGGTGCAGGCCTGGCGCGACAAACTGGCCGGTGGTTTCACGGTAGGCACCCAGCTCAACGGGGATCAATCCAGCACTCTGCAGTCATTCGCCACCTTTGCCAGCCAGCACGGCATGATTTGGGTGAATCTGAGTTTTGGCCACCAGCCGCCGGAAGGCATGAACGCCCAGGGCAGTTGGCTGGGCGTCACAGCGGTGGACCGGGACGGTCAGGTGTCCGAAGGCGATCTGCGTACGGCGTTTTATCTCGGGGCTCGTGTCACCCGACTGACCCAGCGTCTGGGCTAATGTCCTGAATTAACCATTCAGGACATTAGTCTTTGTACCAGTCCTTGTTCAGTCCGTGCTTCTTCATCTTGTCGTAGAGGGTCTTGCGGGCCAGTCCCAGCTCTCGCATGGTGTCCTTGATGCTGCCGTTGGCGGCGCGCAGGGCGTTCTGGATCAGTGAGCGTTCAAAGGCTTCCACCGTGTCGGACAGGCTGCGGTTGCGGCGGGTGGTCGTGTCGGCCTGGTGGCCTTCATCCAGAGCCAGCGGCCCCATAAGCACGTAGCGTTCGGCCAGATTGCGCAGTTCCCGGGCATTGCCGGGCCACTCCTGTTGCCGCAACCAGGCTGACTGCTCCGGGTTGAGGGGAATGATTTCTCGACCGTGGTGTTCGGCGGCAATAAGCGCAAAGTGCTGGAACAGTAGCGGGATGTCCTCGGGGCGATCGCGCAGGGGCGGGATACGCACCTCTACCACGTTCAGACGATAGTAGAGGTCGGCGCGAAAATCGCCGGCCTGGCTCAGTGCTTTCAGGTCGGACTTGGTCGCCGTAATGATGCGCACATCAATGGGTATGCCCGTGTTGCTGCCCAGGCGTTCAATGGTCCGGTCTTCCAGCACCCGCAACAGCTTGACCTGCAAGGCCATGGGCATGCTTTCCACTTCATCCAGAAACAGTGTGCCGCCGTGAGCGTGCTCGAACTTGCCGATGCGCCGGCGCTCGGCCCCGGTAAAGGCACCGGCCTCATGGCCGAACAACTCGCTTTCGATCAGGCTCTCCGGAACGGCGCCACAGTTGATGGCCACATAGTTGTTGGCACTGCGTCCGCTGCTATCATGAATGTGACGGGCCAGGGCGTCCTTGCCGGCACCGGTTTCACCATGAACGAGAATATCCGCCGAAGTGTCGGCGAGAGAGTCGACCAGGGCCAGCAGGCGCTTCATGGGCGGAGACTGACCCAGCAGGCGAGGGCCGGGCCGACCCACCTGCTCAAGCTGATCTTTCAGGTAGCGGTTTTCCAGCGCCAGTTGGCGTTTTTCCCGGGCCTTGCGCAACAGCTCAATGAGTTCATCGTGATTGAAGGGTTTCTCGATAAAGTCGTAGGCGCCCTTCTGCATCGCCGTGACCGCCGTGCTGATGTCGCCCTGGCCGGTGAGGATGATCACGGGGATGCCTGCATCCAGCGCCTGAATGTCAGCCAGCACGGCCAGACCATCGCGTCCGGGCATGTGATAGTCGCAGAGCACAACACCGGTAAACAGGGGCGACAACTGGCGCAGTGCCGACTCGCCATCAGCAAAGCACTCCACTGACAGGCCCTCAAGCGTCAGGCTCTGATGCATGACACGTCGAATGTCGGACTCGTCGTCAATGAATACGATATCGGGCTGACTCACTGAATACTCTCGCCATGGCTGGGTTGGGGGGCAGTTTGCGTGGCGCGACGGCGGAGCACAAGGATGAATTCGGCACCGCTGCGGTCCAAGCGATTGCGCCCCGTAAGCCGGCCGCCCAGGGCATCCACGATCTGCCGGGAAATAGACAGACCCAGGCCCAGCCCCTGTTTAATGGACTTGGTGGTATAAAAGGGCTCGAACAGTTGCGCGGTATCGGCGGGCAGACCAGGACCGTTGTCCATGACCCGGCAGATCCATTCATTGTCGTCCTGCTCCAATCGGATGTCGATGCGCGCCCGGCTGGTCTGCTCCACGGCCTGCATGGCATTGTTGATCAGATTGACCAGCACCTGCTCGATGCGGATCAGGTCGCCATGGACCCATACCGGGTCGGCCGGGGGGTGCCAGATAATTTCGATGTGACCGTCGTGCGTCTGGGCCTGGACGATTTTCAGGGCCGCCTCAACGGGTTGGCGCAGGTCCACCGAACTGGGTTTGCCCTCGGATTTGCGGGCAAATACCTTGAACTGGCGTGTGAGATCGGACATGCGCTGACAGAGTTGATCGATTTCCTGCAGATTGGCCTCGACCATGTCGTGGTCGCCACGAGCGAGAAAGCGCTGGCTGTTGCTGGTGTAGGCCCGGATTGCGGTCAGTGGCTGATTCATTTCATGGTTGAGGCCTGCCGACATCTGCCCGAGCACCGCCAGTTTGGCCGCCTGAATCAGCTCGCGCTGGGCTTCTTTCAGTTCCTCCTGAGCCCGCTCCCGTTCTCGAATGACGCCCAGCAACTGCCGGTTGGACGACTCCAGATCAGCAGTGCGCTCGGCCACTCTGTGTTCCAGTTGTTCACCCCGCTGAGCCAATTCCGCCTCGCGGCGATAGCGTTCGCGCAGGTACAGCCAGGCCAGGGTCAGCCCCATGAACAACAGGATGCCGGCGACGAGAAACTGTATCCGGGACGCAAGGACGGGCTGGGTACTGACCAGTACTCGCAGATCCCAGTCCAGTTCCGGCAGCGGGGTCAATACGCTGAGGTAGTTGTGTTCCACGCCGTCTTCATTGATCACTACCCGCAGGGATTGGTCCGATACCCCCAGCGGCCGACCGTCACGGGTAATGTCCATGGCCTCGATGGGTTGGCGATCATATCGCCGGCCTTCGATGACGCTGTTCAGCACGTCTTCCGTCAAAGGTTGAAAGGAGCGGTACAGCCATTCGGGTCGGCTGGACAGGAAACTGATGCCGTCGGAGTCCTGTACCACCATCTCGGCACCGTAGTAGTCCAGCGGCCGCTGCCATTGGCTTTCCAGGTCGGTGACCAGGATCTTGACCACCATGACCCCCAGCGGTTCGCCGTCACCATCGCTGTGCTGTACCGGATGAGAGAAGTACAGACCCCGCTCCAGTGATGTGGTACCCAACGCGAAGTAGACAGCCGATTCACCGGAGTTCATGGCTTCATAGAAGTAGGGGCGGAAACTGAAATTGCCGCCGACAAAACTGGTCTCCAGTTCGTAGTTACTGGCCGCTATGGTGAGACCGGTGGCGTCCATCAGGTAGACATCCGAACTGTCGACTATGGTGGCCATGCGTTTCATTTCTTCATTGGCTCGCAACAGCAAGGCGTCGTCATCCGGGTTCTCCAGCGCTTCGGTCATGCGCGGATGCTCGGCCATGAGTTCGGGAATGGGTCGATAGCGGTCCAGTTCATTGCCCAGCAATTGGCTGTAACGGAAGGACTCCTCCAAACTCTGGCGCTCCAGGGCGCGATAACCTGCCCAGGTGCCTGCCAGCCAGGCAAGGGCTGCGGTGGCCAGCAGTCCAAGAATCAGCCACAGGCGATAGTTGGATAACAAGGAAACCGGTGATGCCTTTTTTGTGGTCATTGTGGGCGATCGCTTTCTAACAGTGCTGTCCGAAGAGTATAAGCGTCGTGCTGACGCCGTGTCGTTTATTCGAGTTTGGGTGGAATGCTACACATCATGCCGTCGGGGTTGTGTGGAACGTGACCCAATTGTAGTAGCTTATTTCCGTAAGTCGTTGTTTTTATTGAATTAATATAATTGGCCTGACAATTGCTCCAGCAGTGGGCCATGTGAGCGTTCAGCCCACAGATAATAAAGACAACAATCGGAGAAGTGCAATGTCTAAAATGAATCTGGCTGCCATGGTAGCCCTGTCTTCTGCTGTTCTGGTTTCCTCGGGCGTGGTTGCCCAGGATCGTGACGGCTGGCCCAACAACTTTACCATGGGCACCGCCAGTCAGGGTGGCACCTACTTCGCCTACGGGTCTGGCTGGGCCAACTACATGGCCGACGAGCTGAATATTTCCGGGGGTGCAGAAGTCACCGGTGGTCCCATGCAGAATATGGCCCTGGTGCACAGCAATGATCTGGGCTTCGGTCTGACCACCATGGGACCGGCGGCACAGTCCATGGCCGGTAACAGCTCGGTGGCACCCGGTGTGGAAATGGATATGGCTTGCGCCATGTTCCCCATGTACGAAACACCCTTCTCGATCACCGTACTGTCCAGTTCCGGTATCGAGTCTATCTCTGACATCCCTGCCAATTCACGCATCGGCTTTGGCCCTGCGGGCTCTACCTCAGACACCTATTTCCCCGAAATGCTGAGCGAGCTGGGTGTGGATTTCCGTCGCCGTAACGGTGGCTGGAACGATCTGGGCGCACAGCTCCAGGACGGTCTGCTGGACGTGATTGCGTTTGCCGCCGGGATTCCGATTCCTGCGGTCAGCCAGTTGGAAGTACAGACCGATGTAAACATCATTGAGTTCACTGCCGACGAGCTGGAGCAGATTCAGAGCCAGTTCCCGGTAGCAGAATTCATGATTCCTGCGTCAACCTACACCACACTGGAATCTGATGCGCGTGCAGTGTCCATGTGGAACTTTGCCATTGCCAACTGCGACATGCCGGAAAGCCTGGTCTATGAGATGACCAAGCTGACCATGGAAAACAATGATCGCATGGTAGGCATCCACGCCTCTGCTAGTGCCACCGTGCCGGAGAACTATGTGCACAACAATGTGCTGCCATGGCACCCCGGCGCTGCTCGCTGGTTCAATGAAAACGGCTATGAGATTGCTGACAGCGATATTCGTTAATCCAACGCCCTGAGGCAGTGTTGCGGCATGGCTGATCCGGTATCAGTCATGCCGTCTTCCATTACGAGCAGGAAAGAATCATGAGTCTTTCTGATCAACCATTATCCGAAGAACACGACATCGAGGATGTGACCGAACTGGTCGAAGAAGTGGATGACGGCAGTCTCTCGGGCGCCAATATGCGGGACTATGGCGGTCTCATGCTGGTGGTCGTGGCGGTATTGTCCGTTTTCTATTCGTCGTTCCACCTCTTTGTTCTGAACGTGGTGCCCATGGAAACCTGGGCGTTTCGAATCGTACACATCGCCGGTGCGCTGGTATTGGGTTTTCTGCTGTATTCGGCCAGGAATCTGGTGGATGAGCAGACGGTATCGCCCGGTCAAAAGGCGATCCAGTGGCTGGGGGCCGCTCTGTTATTGCCCATGGCCTATGTGTTCTACCAGATCGTGCAGATGTACCTGACGCTGCAGGGTGGCGCCATGCGCATCGACCCCTCGGTGGAAGCCTGGGGCTTTGGCTGGCCGTTGCTGACGGTGACTCTTCTGGCCTGCATACTCTGCTGGTTTCAGAAACCCATGCGCAAGGGCTTCAGTATTCCTGATCTGGTGCTGATGCTGGGTGCCATTGCGGTGGGGGCCTACATGACCATGGTGTTTGCCACCCCCATCAGAACGACCACGGGCACGTCATTTGCGCCCATCGGCGTCTCGTTCGGGGCCATTATCGGTTCCCTGCTGATTCTCGAAATGACGCGCCGGGCAGCCGGGCTCTCGCTGGTCATTATTTCCCTGATCTTTCTGGCCTACACGTTTCTTGGCCCTTATTTACCGGGCTTTCTGGGTTACCCTGGGCTGTCCATTCAGCGCTTTTTCAGTCAACTGTACACCGATGCGGGGATCCTCGGGCCCACGACGGCGGTGTCCTCGACCTACATCATTCTGTTCATCATTTTTGCCGCCTTCCTGCAGGCATCAAAAGTGGGTGACTATTTTGTCAACTTTGCTTTTGCGGCGGCGGGTCGTTCCCGCGGCGGTCCGGCGAAGGTGTCCATATTTGCGTCGGGCCTGATGGGCATGATCAATGGCACCAGTGCCGGCAACGTGGTGTCCACCGGGTCATTGACCATCCCCCTGATGAAGCGGGTGGGTTATACCAAGCGTACTTCCGGTGCCATTGAGGCGGCCGCCTCCACCGGTGGGCAGATCATGCCCCCCATCATGGGTGCGGGTGCCTTCATCATGGCGGAAATTACCGGCATTCCGTACCAGGAAATTGCCATTGCGGCCATTATTCCGGCCATCCTGTATTTCGTGTCCATCTACTTAATGGTGGACCTGGAAGCGGCTCGCACAGGCATCAAGGGCCTGCGCAAGGACCAGTTGCCCAAGTTCAAGGCGATGGCCAAGCAGGCCTACCTGTTTATTCCCATCGTGATCCTGATCTGGGCCCTGTTCAACGGCTATTCGGTCATCCGTGCCGGTACACTGGCGACCATGTCGGCAGCGGTCGTAAGCTGGTTGTCGCCCCATAAAATGGGTATTCGCAGCATCCTGCTGGCGCTGGAGTTGGCCAGCAAGATGGCCGTTCAGATCATCGTGGTCTGTGCCTGTGCCGGCATCATTGTCGGGGTGATCTCGCTCACGGGTGTGGGTGCACGGTTCTCGTCTCTGCTGCTGGGCATTGCCCAGACCAGTCAACTGCTGGCGCTGATCTTCGCCATGTTGATTGCCATCATGCTGGGCATGGGCATGCCGACCACCGCCGCCTATGCGGTGGCCGCCTCTGTGGTAGCCCCGGGTCTGACCCAGTTGGGCATATCTACCCTGATTGCGCACTTTTTCGTCTTCTACTTTGCGGTGGTGTCGGCCATTACGCCGCCGGTAGCTCTGGCCTCCTATGCGGCAGCCGGGATTTCCGGAGCCAAGGCCATGGAGACCTCGGTGGCGTCCTTCAAGATAGGTCTGGCCGCATTTGTGGTGCCCTTCATGTTCTTCTACAACGGTGCTCTGCTGATGGACGGCGAGCCATTGATGGTACTGCGGTCATTGGCAACGGCACTGATCGGGGTGTATCTATTGTCCTCCGGCATCCAGGGCTGGTTCATGAAACATGCGGCTCCCTTGTGGTTGCGCGGCAGTCTGCTGGCCACGGCGCTGTTCATGATGTCGGGTGGCGGGACCACAGATCTGATGGGTATCGGAGCCATCGTGGTCCTGGTCTTGATCAATCGGTTGCGCATCGGGCGGTTGTCCACCGCCATGTAGCCATGCAGGGGTGTTTTGTGGTGAAGGGGCTTGCCCCCGACCATAGAACACCTTTGCCTGGTGGGAGCCTGTTGGCACCCATGGGGTTGCACTGACCCTGTTTCGGGGGCGGAGGCCCCTCTCCACAGGAGGAACTGGGACCCTTTGCGGGTTCCTCAACCGGTCAATCCGTTGTACACCATGCTCATGCCGGTTCCCATCAGAAGCACCAGCACCACCCGTTTGAACAGGGTGACCGAAATGCGATCACGCACCCGTTGCCCCAGCTTCATCCCGATCAGTCCGGGTACCACACACATGAGTGAGATCATGGCATCCTGCATGTTCACCAGGCCGTAACCGCCCAGGGCGATGGCAATGATGATGGTGCCGAAGAAGAACATGATGCTGACGGCAAAGATGAACTGCCCAGTGGTGAGCCCGATGGCGAGCATGGCCTGCAGCGCGGGAAACCCGAAAAAGGATGTGAGACCACCCACCAGGCCGCTGATGACACCGGACGTACCAAGAAACAAGGGCTGCCACCGGGACGCCACATGCCAGGGCTTGAGCGCCTGAGAGCCTACTACCACCAGAATCATGATGCCCACGAACACCGAGAGGTACTCCGGATCGATATGGGCCAGCATTTGCACACTGATCCCCATGGCAACAAAGAGGCCGACCAGTAACGGCCAGGTCAGGATGGCGCCCCGGTAATGTTCGCGGGCGCCGATGGCCTGTGTCAGATTGGTGAGTATCAGGGCGGCCAGTGCCCAGCCCATGGCGGTGGTGACGGGGACACCGGTGAGCAGAGTCGAGGCGGGGATGGCAATCAGGGGCATGCCAAATCCGGCGAGTCCCTTGACAACGCCTGACAGAATGAAGATCACAACCAGGGAAAGAATCAGCGTAATGTCCAGTTCGACCATGCAGGGGCTCCACAGCAGAGACGACAGACAGAGGCCTCTGTCGATGTCGTCTTATTGGAATAAACCGACACTATACTATGGTCATAAAGAAGCGTCTGGTCCTTGAGCCAATTAATCTGGACGTGTCCTTGACACCATAATGCTTGCTTGACATGGCATTTAGGTCTTCAATGCAGGAACAGCCATCTTGGTAAGGACTGCAATGATCGGAGATCGCAAGGTTATCGCCGTAATGGATGACCGAATGCTGGAGCATGCGCCGGATGCGGACATGCCCTTTTTGCCTGGCCGGCTGGACAAGCGTGTCCGGCAGATGCTGGACGGCCTGGGCGCAAAATGGACATACCCCGAGCATCCGGGGCGGCTGAAAGCCGTTCAGGAACTGCTGCAACGCTCAACGGTGCCGGGTGTACACATGGAGGGCGGTCGTGCAGCGACGCGCGAGCAACTGGCGCGAGTGCATACCAACAGCTACCTGGATGTCATTTATGACATGCGCGGCAAGAACGCCTGGCTGGATGTGGACACCACCGCTGTGTCACCGGGCAGTGTGGCCGCAGCAGAGGTGGCTGCGGGGTCCGCAATCGCAGCAGTAGAGGCCGTTGTCGAGGGGCGAGCCGGCAGTGCTTTTGCCCTGGCCCGACCGCCTGGCCATCACGCCGAATCAGTGCGTGCCCGGGGCTTCTGTCTGTTCAACAACGTGGCGGTGGCGGCAGCGCATGCCCAGTCGGCCCTGGGATGCGAGCGCGTGTTGATTGTTGACTGGGATGCCCACCACGGCAACGGCACGCAGGAGATTTTCTGGGCGGACCCGGATGTCCTCTTCTTTGATACCCATCGCGCCTCGCCCTTCTATCCCGGGTCCGGCAATCTGGAGGACGTGGGGGCCGGTCTGGGCGAAGGCACCACCATCAACGTGCCGTTGCCCGGGGGCACAGGGGATCATGCCATGTTGCGGGCATTCCGCGATATTCTGGTGCCCGCTGCCGACTATTTCAAACCGGACCTGGTGCTGGTGTCGGCGGGGTTCGACGCCCACCGTTTCGATCTCGCCATGAACGTCAGCTACGAAGGCTTCGCCGCCATGGCCGGGATCGTGCAGGGCATCGCGGACAAACACTGTAACGGTCGTTTGGCCATGGTGCTGGAAGGCGGGTACAACCTGGAGTCCTTGGCCCATGGGGTGCACGCCACTCTGCAGGTAATGGCCGGTGGCGATTCACAGGACCCGCAGGCCTTTGGTCTGTCCGAAGTGGCTGCGGCTGCAGACTTCCACCGGTCCGCCTTTGTCGCCGACGAAGACTGATTTTCTCGGGATCAGGCTGGCCGCTCCAGATCGACACGGGCCGCCAGGCCCCAGGCCGTGGCCGCTACGGCCAGGCTGGCGAACCAGATGCTCAGGGCCATGGGCGTCACGCTGCCGTTCATGGCCTGCCCCAGCCACTGACCAATCAGGAACGAGCCCGCCACCATAATGAACGCACTGAGCGCCGAGGCCGCACCCGCGGCTCTGGGGAAGGGAATCATCACGCTGCTTTGGGCGCAGGGTTGATTAATCCCATGGCCGATCATGTAGACATAGTAGGGCAGCATGATGGCCGCCAGGTTGTGCCACCCCAAAACGGCAAGCAGGGCCATGAAGGAGCCCCCGGTGACGGCGAACACACCGCCTATGACGACAGTGCGCTGAACCGACAGCCTCAGCAGCAGACGCCGACAGAGCAGCGTGCCGCCAATGTAGGAGGCCGCCATGGAGAACATTAGGATGCCGTAGGCCGTGGTGCTCATACCCAGATACTGGATGAAGACAAAGGACGACGATGCCAGAAAAACGAACAGACCGCCGTAACTGGCCGTTTGTAGCAGTGAGAACGACCAGAAGGTGTGATTGCTCAGTATGGACAACCAGGTGTGCCACAGTTTCATCGGTCGAAGTGCATCGTGGTCAGGTGTGCGCAGGGTTTCATCGATGCGCCAGGCAATGACCGCCAGCGTGAGCGCACCCATGATCGCGAGAGACAGCAGTGCGGCGCGCCAGCCCAGCCAGCCAGTGATCAATCCGCCAATGGGTGTGCTGACACAGGCTGCAACGCCCAGCCCGGTCAGCGCCTGACTCATGATGCGCGCCGCGTCAACGGGATTGTCGTAAATGTCTCTCACCAGTGCCCGGGCACACATGATGGCGGCCCCCATGGCCGCGCCCTGAACGATTCGCCACAGGATAAGAACCTCGATTGAAGCGGCCAGTGCCGCCGCAACTGCGGCCAGCGTATAGGCCCCCAGACCAAGCAGCAGAACGGGTCGACGACCAAAGCGGTCCGATACGGGCCCCCAGATCAGTTGAGACGCACCAAAGGCCATCAGCAGAGCCGACAGAGTCAGTTGCGACTGATTGATGCTGGCGCCCAGGCTGTCGGCTGTGAACGGCAGAGCGGGCAGTCAGATTCAGTAGGCGGGCCAGTATAGCGCAATGTGACCACCATGGGGTGCACGTGTCGCGTCCAGTGCGCTAAGCTGTGAAACGCAGCGTTGCACATACGGCATCTGTCCTGGCTGGAAAACGACGGCGGTGACACCTCCTGGGCGCTGTCCTACCGGGTAAGCACCGATTTGCAGGCGGACAGCTTTGACCGCTATGGTTGGCGTGCCGGTATCCGTTGCGCATTCTGATCCGCAGGCCAGTTTTTAAATGGGTTTCACACCGCCGAGAGGTTCGTTATGAACATAGTGACGCGTACGTATCAGTCCGTGGTCGACAAACTGGATGCCCTCAATGACCAGAGACGGTTGGTGGCCTTCAAGGTATCCATTGGTCTGAAAGTCATATTTGCCATACTCTGCCTGGCGTTTGTGCCCAGGGGCATCGAGTTGATTACCTATGTACTGGTGGTCTGTCTGGCCGACTGGTTCCTGATCTCCAAGCTGTTGCATCAGCCGGTGGAACCGGATGAAGACGACGAGTGGTCCGGCGTCTGAGCCCGCCGGATAGAGCGGCCTGCGCGGCTCAGGCCAGGCCGCGCTGATGCATTACCGCGGTAATGATGGGCACAGGCGTCAGCAGGTGTTCGTGCACCAACTGGCGTGCACGATCAGCCTGACGAGCCAGTATGACTTCGGTCAGGTGTGCATGCTCCTGTCTTTTTCGGGCCAGTGCCTCGGGCGAGAAGACGGTTTCCCGCAGCCACAGATGCCGATAGCGCTCCGCCTGATCGAACAGCTGTCCCCGTACCTGCAACAGATGCGTTGAGCCACATCCGGCCGCTATGGCCGAGTGATAGGCCTTGTGACGCTGATCCCAGACTGCCAGCACCTCATCCGGACCACTGACCGTCATGACCTTGGACAGGGTGTGAGCCCTGGCGATGATGTCCGCTTCCCAGTTGTCGTCGCCGCGCTCGATGGCCAGGCTTACCACCAGACCCTCGATATGCGCCCGCGCGTCGTAGATGTCTTCCAGCTCCTGCAGCGACATGGTGGCCACTCGGTACCCTCGTTGGCTGATCGCCACCACCAGGCGTTCGGCGACCAGTTGCGACAGCGCCTCTCGTAGCGGGCCCGTACCCAGATCATAGCGTTCCTTCAGGTGGCTCATGAGCAGGCGAGCACCGGGGGCAAACTCGCCGCGAATGATGTCTTCCTTGAGCCAGCGATAGGCGTTTATGCCCTGATTGGGTCGGGGAGAGGCGTCCATGGGTGTCCGTCGATAACAGTGTGCTCGAATGATAACCCAAAGCCGCCGTCCATATTAAGCCTTGTTGACAATGGCATAAAATGTAGATATTTTTACATAATATCGTAAATAGTGGGAGGCACCCCAAATGACTGTGCATCAGTATACTCGCGTTATCGATTCGGCAGAGAAGCCGCACATGAAAGGTTTTCAGGTGAGCGAGACGCCGGAATCACCGCGTTTGCTACAGTTGGATGTGGCGCCGGACACGGTACAGGCGTTTCTCGAGGCCACCGCCGAATGGCCCTTGCAGGCCCTGGAGTACAAGTCCTTCCTGCGTTTCCGGGTGGCCCGGATACTCAACGACCTCACGGAGGGCACGCTGCAGCCGTTTCTGGTGAACACCCTGGTGGACCGGAACACCGGTGGCCTCATGGTCAACCCGCAAGGGCTGGATGAAGTGGCCGATGCCGAGGCCATGGTCACATTTGCCACCGCCGTGGCTCACATGATGGGACGCTCCAATCACGACGCCATGAGCGGTCAGTATTACGCGCGTTTCGTGGTAGAAAATGTGGACCATTCAGACAGCTACCTGCGCAAACCGCATCGAGTCATGGAATTGCACAATGACGGCACCTTTGTGGAGCAGGACACCGACTATGTGCTGATGATGAAACTGGACGAACAGAACATGCAGGGCGGTAACTCGTTGCTCCTGCATCTGGACGACTGGGAAGAGCTGGACCGCTTTGCCCGGCATCCCATGGCCAGTCAGACCATGCGCTGGTCGGCGCCGCCCAGCAAGAACGTCAGCAAGGATGTTTATCATCCAGTCTTTGATGTCGATGTGGAAGGTCGGCCCATCATGTCCTACATTGATCAGTTCGTGCAGCCGAAGGATTTTGACGAAGGCAACTGGCTGGCGGATCTCTCCGAGTCCCTGGAGAACAGCCCGAAGAAGGTGTCCATACCGGTCCCCACAGGCAGCTTTCTGCTGATCAACAACCACTTCTGGTTGCACGGGCGGGATCGGTTCGTGCCGCACCCGGACCTGCGCCGGGAGCTCATGCGTCAGCGCGGGTATTTCACCCATGCGCGGACGTTGCGCAAGGCCCAGACACTCTGAGCCTCCAATAGTCTGGCCGTTCGTCGGTCCTTGTTGTCCTTCGCGGGAGTATTGAGTGTACGATTTCATCATTGTGGGTGGCGGTATTCTGGGCCTGTCCACGGCCATGCAGCTGAAGCAGACCTATCCCGACCATTCCATGCTGCTGGTGGACAAGGAGTCCGGACCGGCGGCTCATCAGACCGGGCACAACAGCGGCGTGATCCACGCCGGTGTCTACTACACCCCCGGCAGTCTCAAATCACGCTTTTGCCTGGCCGGGAACAAGGCCACCAAAGCGTTTTGTGATCAGCAGGGCATTCCCTATGAATCCTGCGGCAAATTGCTGGTGGCGACCAACGATCAGGAAATGACCCGCATGGAGGCACTCTGGGAGCGCACTGCCAGCAATGGGGTTGAGCGCCAGTGGCTGGATGGTGATGCCCTGCACGAGCGTGAACCCAACATCACCGGGGTGGGTGGTATTTTCGTGCCCTCTAGCGGTATCGTGGATTATGCCGCGGTGGCCCGGGCCATGGCCGACGTCTTTGTGGCGGCGGGCGGCGAGATTCGCTACAACGGGTTGGTGACCGGGCTCAGGGAAACCGAGCGCGAAATCGTGGTCGAAACCGGGCAGGGCGACTTCAAATCACGTTATCTGGTCACCTGTGCCGGCCTGATGGCCGACCGGGTAGTGCGCATGCTGGGGCTCGACCCGGATTTCACCATTTGCCCGTTTCGCGGCGAGTATTATCGTCTGACCCCGCGCCACAACAACATAGTGAATCACCTCATCTACCCGATTCCGGATCCGTCCATGCCCTTTCTGGGGGTACACCTCACGCGCATGATCGATGGCTCGGTAACCGTCGGACCCAATGCGGTTCTGGCCTGGAAGCGTGAAGGCTATCGCAAGACAGATATATCCCTGCGCGACAGCGTGGGTATGTTGACGGACCGCCGTGTGCTTCGGGTGCTGTGGGACAACCTGAAGCCCGGTCTGACAGAGTTCAAGAATTCGGTGTTCAAACGGGGCTATCTGGAAGAAGTGCGCAAATACTGCCCGAGCCTGACCCTGGACGATCTGGAGCCCTATCCCGCCGGCGTGCGGGCTCAGGCAATATCGGGCGACGGCCGATTGATGGACGATTTTCTGTTCATGAACACCCGGCGCACCGTCAACGTGTGCAACGCCCCCTCACCGGCAGCCACGTCAGCACTGCCCATCGGCGAGCACATTGTGGCCCAGGTGAAGGAACTGGTCTGACTGGCCGGCCCTTACTGGGCCTGCATCCAGTCGACAACCTGCTGGCGTTCCGCATCGGTCATGCCGGTGGGGTTGCCCAGTGGCATGTAGCCGGACTCGACAGACCGGATCACGGGATTGCGAAATCTCAGCATGTCCTCCCCGCTTTCAAACACCATGCCGGCCGGCGGGCTGCTGAACTGACTGCTGGACGGTGACTGGGCGTGACAGGCCGCGCAATGTTCAACCACCAGATGGTCCAAGTCCGCCTCACTGATCAGGCTCATCGCTTCCCCGTTGGTATCGGCACTGCTGCGCGTGGTCTGTTCGGGCGCCATGACAAAGGCCAGGGCAGCCAGCGCGAACAAAGCCACCACCAGTATCCAGACTTGAGTTTTGCCCTGATGCTGGAGGTTGAAGAAATGGCGGGCAAAGGCACTGATGCCGCCCAGCGCTGCCAATACCAGCCAGTTCAGCTCATGCCCGTAGGTCATGGGGTAGTGATTGCTGATCATGATGAAAATGATCGGCAGGGTGAAATAGTTGTTGTGGGTGGAGCGCAGTTTGGCCAGCAGGGCCGGTTCAGGGTCGGGCGTTTCCCCGTTCTCAACGGCCCGCACGAGACCTTTCTGGGCCGGTATGATACCCAGCAACACATTGCCCGCCATGATGGTGCCGATCATCACGCCCACCTGAATATAGGCACCACGGCCGGAAAAGACCGATGTCATGGCCCAGGCATAGAGGGTGATCAACAGAAAAAGCACCACACCGAAGATCCGGTTGTCCCGGCGCAGAGGGGTGCGTATCAGGCCTTCGTAGACCGCCAGGCCCAGGATAAGTGATCCCACTGACAGGCCGATGGCCTGAGGCGTGGTCAGGGCCAGTTTGCTGGCATCCACAAGGTAGGATTGGGCACCCACATAGTAGATCAGCACCATGAGCACCATGCCCGTGAGCCAGGTCACATAGGCTTCCCACTTGAATCAGTGCAGCTTGTCCGGCTGTTTGGGCGGTGCCAGCCGATACTTGGTCACTTCGTAGTAGCCACCACCGTGAATGGACCAGAGGTCCCCTTTAACCCCTTTGGCTTTCTTTTCTTCCGAAGGTTCCTCCAGACTGTTGTCCAGCCAGATGAAATAGAACGACGCGCCGATCCAGGCAATGGCAGCGATGACGTGAAACCAGCGAAAGAACAGCTCCAGCCAATTCAGAACATAAGCGAGAGTCATGGTGAGATCCTGTGTTGAGAGGCAACGACCAGACGAGGCAGGTCGTGACCATAAAAGTTGAACATATGGTCAAGATAGTAAATTTGGGGCCAGAGGACAGACCTTTGCGCAACAAAAATCCACCGCGATATATCGGGCCCTGACTGGAGGGACTTGGACTGATCGTCTTCTTCACCCCTAATAAATGCGCTTCAAGTCATTAATTGGCACCGCATTGGTGCGTGAGTTTCGTGTCGTGGCGTATCCGGGTGCATCCAGAGTTTGTACCCATTGTCTCTCCTGACGCCAGATTAACCATGTGTTCAAGTACTTAGGACGTGTTGGGTGGTTATGGCATGACGGTTGCAGAAGTCGCTGAGCAAGCGGGCGTTTTCAGGGATTTCCGGACAGACGCCAACAACTACCATCACGATCTAGCCCGACGGGCTAACTGGGGACCAAACATGCTCACTGATTCACATAATTCAAGCTCCGGTTCGGTGCTGCGCTCTGTAATGAGTGTTGCCACCGGTGCCTACGACATGGGCTTTGCCGACTTCAATGCGCTGGTTGAATACGCCGCCGGGAATCCAGACAGCAATCTGCAGGCCGTATACATGGTGTACAACAATATCCCGGCCGCCGTTTTTGCACGCAAGGATTCCGGCATTGAAACACCCGCCGATCTGGCAGGGAAAACACTGGCTTCGCCCGTTTTTGACGGAGGCCGTAAAGCCTGGCCGTCCTTCGCCTCCTACAACGACCTGGACGTGGATTCAGTCTCCTGGGAAAGCGTCGAGCCCGCCATTCGCGAGACACTGCTGGCGCAGGGGCGTGTGGACGGCATTACCGGGTTCTATTTCACCAGTCTGCTGAATCTGGAAGCTCGGGGCGTGGACATGGATGACATCACCGTCATGCTCTATTCCGATTTTGATGTGCCGCTCTACGGCAACGCCATTATCGCAAGCGACAACATGATTCAGAACAACCCCGAAGCGGTGGCCGGTTTCAACCGGGCCTTCAACCGGGCGCTCTATCCCATGATGATCGGCTTCAACAGCATCCCCAAGGTGGCTTTTGTGCCGGTTCTGGTGGTCTGGTTCGGCATCGGTACGGTACCGGCCATTCTCACCGCCTTTCTGATTTCCTTCTTCCCAGTGCTGGTCAATGTGGCGACAGGCCTGTCCACACTCGAGCCGGAACTGGAAGATGTGCTGCGTTCCATGGGCGCCTCCAAGATCGATATCTTGCGCAAGGTGGGGCTGCCCAGAACCATGCCCTATTTCTTTGCCTCGCTGAAGGTCGCCATTACCCTAGCCTTTGTCGGCTCGGTGATCTCCGAGACCGTCGCCTCCAACCTGGGCATTGGCTATCTGATGATGGCGGCCAGTTCGTCCATGGACATGGGTCTGGTGTTCGCCGGACTTATCGTCATCGGTGCCATGGGCGTGGGCATGTATGAATTGTTTGCCTTTGCCGAGAAGCGTTTTACCGGCTGGGCTACTCGCGGCTCCGGTGGTGCTCCCTGAAAGCAGGCTGCAAGGTCTGGCCCTGTCGCGGTCAAGTCTATGCATGGGGTCGGTAAGTGATTATATTGGCCTAACCCACTCAACAGCCTTGATACGTGAGCCGTCAGTGAACAAACGACAACAGATTCGCGCCGATAATCAGGCGATTATCCTGAGTGCTGCCGAAGAGGAATTCGGCCTGCACGGATACAAGGGCACCACCATACAGAAGGTGGCCGACCGTGCCGGCCTGCCGAAGGCCAATGTGGTGTACTACTTTTCCAGTAAAGAGACGCTCTACGAGGCGGTGCTCGGCAAGATTACCCATGAATTGAATGATGTCTTCAACCGGGCCACGGTGGATGATGATCCGGCGCAGGTGCTGGATCGGTTCATTCGCGCCAAGATCGAACAGAGTATTTTAAAACCCCGGGCATCTCGCATTTTCGCCATGGAGATCATACAGGGGGCCCCGCATCACAAGGAGTATCTGCGTCAGTACCTCAGGAGCTGGGTGCGTGACCGTGCGGCAGTCATTGAGCAATGGATAGAGCAGGGGCGCATGCGGGCCGTGGACCCGGTGCAGCTCATCTTCATGATCTGGGCCACCACTCAGCACTATGCGGATTTTGAAACCCAGGTACTCACGGTGATGAATCGCGCCGAATACGAGGCCGACGACATCCGGCAGATCGGTGACTGTGTCAGCGGCATAATTTTGCGCGGCTGTGGCCTGGAGCCCCCGCCGCACTCTTGACTCAAAGCGTCGCCACTGTGCCGTCACTGCGTGGATCGCAGGCGCCTTCAATGACCCCGTCCGGGTGTCGCACCAGCGCGCCGGCGTGACCCATGGTGTCGCTGAAGGCTTCGTTCAGTTGTTCAACATCATGTCCGGCTCGGCGCAGTTCACCGGCCAGCTCATCGCTGAACCGGTTTTCCAGTTTCAGGGTAGTGGACTGATCACCCCAGGTGCGGCCCAACAGCCAGCGCGGCGCGGTAATGGCATGTTGCAGCGTCTGCTGATGCAGGGCGTAGCGGCTGAACAGGGCCGCCTGAGTCTGCGGCTGCCCTTCGCCCCCCATGGTGCCATAAGGCATGACCCGGCCGTCATCGAACCGGGCCAGCGCCGGATTCAGTGTATGAAACGGCTGACGCCCGGGCTGCAAGGCATTGAGATGGTCGGGGTCCAGAGAAAAGCTGGTCCCTCTGTTCTGCCAGATAATGCCCGTTTCCGGTACGACTACGCCGGAGCCAAACTCCCAGAATACGCTTTGAATAAAGCTCACCGAGCAGCCGTCCCGGTCCACGGCGCCCATCCAGACGGTGTCGCCCGGGTGCGCCTCGTGGGGCCAGGGCAGGGCCTGGTGGGGGTCAATGCGGGCCGCCAGTCTATCCAGACTGTCGGCGCTCAGCCAGTGGGCCGGACGCTCTGGCAGCCGACCCGGGTCGGTAACCAGTCGGTCACGGACCAGAAACGCCTGCTTGGTGGCTTCCACCAGACCGTGCAGATGTTGAAAGGAATCCGGTGTGACCTGACCCAGACGCTCCAGGTAGCGTTCATAGAGCCCCAGAATCATCAGCGACGCCACCCCCTGGGTCGGTGGCGGCAGGTTGTACACCGTGGCGTTCGTCAGTCGCAGCGCCAGTGGGGTTACCGATTTGGCACTGTAGTCATTGAGGTCTCTGGCGGTGAGCGGGCTGCCCAGAGTGTCCAGGGACTGGCCCAGGTGTGCGGCCAGTTCACCCCGGTAAAAGTCATCCAGACCGGCGGTGGACAGGTGCTCCAGCGTCCGGGCCAGGTCCGGCTGGCGCAACAGCGCACCCTGTGCCGGGACTTTCCAATCCATCAGGTAGGTTTGGGCGAAACCGGGCTGGTGCGCCAGTTGGTCGAATTTGCTGTCGGTCAGCGCTGACTGACTGCGGGTCACCGGCACGCCGTCGCGGGCGTGGCGAATGGCGTCTTCCAGCAGCCGGGACAGGGGCAGGGGTTTCTGCGGGTTGGGCACACTGGCCAGGGCCTGAATCAGCCAGAAGCCATCACCGCCCAGAGCATTCATGTGTGGATACACCACGGCGATGGCGGCCGCCGCTGCCACCATGGCTTCAACAGCGTTGCCGCCGTCACGCAGGACATCACGACCGGCCTGGGCGGCCAGGTGATGCGGTGCCACACAGGCGCCGCCGATGGTTGTCTGGGTATGAATCATGAGTGGACGCCTCCCTTGGGTCCCTCAGCCCAAAAGGCTGTAAAACATGCGCGCTGCCGTAAGCGCCAGAAAAAGGGCAAAAAACTGTTTCAGCCGCGCCGCATTCACCGCATGGGCGAGCTTGACGCCCCACGGCGTGGTCAGCAGGGTCGCCGGTACAATGAGGGCGAAGCCCAGCAGGTTCACATAGCCCACGGACCCCGGCAGCAGGTTGTCCGCGCCCCATCCATTGATCAGAAAACCCAGGGCTCCCGGAATACTGATCACCACGCCGATGGCCGCACCCGTACCCACGGCCTGGTGCATGGGCACCCGCAGTGCACTGAGCAGCGGCACACTCAGGGTGCCGCCACCGATGCCCATCAGGGTGGAAACCGTACCGATACCGGTACCCAGGCCAGTAGTGCCGGCGGTGCCCGGAAGTCCGTCACGCAGGCTGAACTCCGGCGCAAAGGCCATGTTGAAGGCCACCAGCAGGGCCACCACAGCGAAAATGAGGGTGAGCACCTGGCTGCTGAACAGACCGCTGAGCACAATGCCGATCAGCACCCCGATGACAACCCCGGGCAGCAACTGCTTCAGCAGTTCGGGCCGCAGACTGCCTTTCAGGTAATGCGAGCGCGCCGAGCGCAACGAGGTGGGAATGATGGTAGCCAGAGAGGTCCCCACGGCCAGATGCATGCGGATGGACTCATCTACACCAAGCAGCGAGAACAGGTGAAACAGCACCGGCACAATGACGATGCCGCCGCCGACGCCCAGCAACCCCGCCAGCACCCCGGCAATCATGCCGGTGACCAGAAGTGCCACCACCAGACCCGCCAGCCACAGCACACTGTAATCCTGAAAAAACTCCATCATATCAAGTCGCTCCTTACGCGATCTGCCCGACGCCGGGGTATATCTGCTGCCTATTGGTGCGCAACGCACCAATGTGAAACAAATGATTCTTTTGTTGTCAGGCCTATTAAGCCAATTTACAGAGGTTTGTGCAATGATTAACTTTTCCGACCTGCGAGGGGGGCTTCTGGTACTGCCTCTGCGGGGTCGGCGTGAATCCGTCCATGGAGCCTAGACCGCAGCATCCCTGCTGCGGACTTCCCCGCAGAGGCGGTACCAGAAGCCAGCTCGGGGCCTCTGTCAGAAGCTGAACACAGGGAACTGTAATAATGGGTTGGCTATTGCCGTTATCTGGCATAATATGAAACAAATGTTTCTTGTGGGTTGCCGTGATGGCCACAATGCGCGAACTGATTCACCGACATTACCCCGATATGGCCCGTCAGGAGCGTCAGGTGGCAGACTTTGTGCTAGATCACATGGACGACCTGGCCACTTACAGCTCCATCGAACTGGCCACACTGTGCGACGTCTCCAAGGCCACGGTCAGCCGGTTGTTCAAGCGGCTGGGCTACGCCAGCTACCGTGACGTCAAGGAGGCCGCCCGATTGCTGCGCCAGTCCGGCCAGCCAGTAGCCAGTACCGAGCAGGCCCGCCAGGGGCGGGAACTGACCCGACATCTGGAGCGGGAGTCGGAGAATCTGGCACGGGCGACAGAGGCTTTGCAGTCAGTGGATCTGGATGCCCTTCTGCATGCGCTGGCCGCCTCGCGGCGACTGGTCATGATCGGGTTTCGCAACAGCTATCCCGTGGCGCAGCATGCCCGTCAAAAGTTGTTGCAGGTGCGCGACCACGTCAGCCTGCTGCCGGTGCCCGGGCAAACTCTGGGCGAAGACCTGGCCGGTCTGACCCGGGATGACCTGGTGGTACTGGTGGGTTTTCGCCGCCGCCCTGCCGGGTTCGACCGCCTGCTGGGCTGGCTGCAGAATCAGGGCGTCCCGGTCTGCCTGCTGGCGGAACCCACGGCCGTTACCCTGGGGCAACGGGCCACCTGGTGGCTGCCGGTCCCTCTGGACTCCATATCGGCGTTCGACAGCTATGCCGGAGCCATGAGCGTGGTGAACTACCTGGCCAACAGCCTGCTGGAACAGCATCTGGCCACGGGTCGTCAACGCATACGGTCGGTGATGGATATCTACGACGATCTGGACGAGCTCAGCCTGGAGATGAACCTATGATGAGAGAAGATCCCTTTGTGGCCCATTCGGACCGTCCGGAAGATTGCCCGCCCGCCACCGGTGTGTTGTCGGGTAAGCGTCTGGCGGTGAAGGACCTGTTTCAGGTGGCCGGCCATGTGCGGGGTGCCGGCAACCCGGACTGGCAGGCCGGTGAGTCAGCGGCCCGGCACACCGCACCCAGTGTGGCAAGTCTGCTCGATGCCGGTGCCGAACTGACGGGTATGACGGTCACCGACGAGCTGGCCTACAGCCTGATGGGGCGGAACCTGCACTACGGCGCGCTGGCCAATCCCCGGTCGCCGGAGCGGGTCAGCGGCGGCTCCAGCAGTGGGTCGGCGGTGGCGGTGGCCAGTGGGCAGGCCGATATCGGTCTGGGCACAGACACCGGTGGTTCCATTCGTGTGCCGGGCAGTTTCTGCGGCCTGTATGGCTTGCGCCCGACCCACGGCAGCGTCGACATGACGGGTGTTCTCGGGCTGGCGCCTCCTTTTGACACCGTTGGCTGGATGACCCGCGACCTGACCACGTTGCAGCAGGTGGCTGAGCTGCTGATACCGGCCGACGAAGAGCCGCCTGGCGCCGAGATACCGGTGAACCTGTGGTGGCCTGCCGAATGGCCGGACATGCTGCGCTCGGCCATTGAGCAGCAATTGTTCGATGCCGGTTTCGGAGTACACAATCGGGCTCTGGACGAGGCCGTGCGCAAGCGGGCTGCCGAGGCGTTTCGGGTGTTGCAGGGCCGTGCCGTGCACCGTCTCACGGTGACTGGATTGCCCGCCAGCAGCCTGCGTTTGCACCGGACGTGGCCGACCGTTTCGCCATGGCGGCGGCCCTGACCGAGGCTGACGAAGCACAGGCTCGTGCGGAAATGACCAGCCTGAGTGATTGGCTGACTCAGCCTGGCTGGACCCTGCTGCCCACCACCGCCGGTGCCGCACTCCCGCAATTTGGCGATCCCGCCGCCTTTGATGCTGCGCGCCAGGGCTTGCTGGGCCTGACCGCGTTCGCCGGGATGTCCGGTCTCCCACAGATCCATCTGCCCTGGCTGACCGACCAGGGTGCACCCTGGATCAGTTGGAAGACGGACTGAAGACGGTACGCCCGAGCCTGGTTGCGACGGTTCAGGGCGATACCTCCACCACCATGCTGCAACCGCTGGCCGGCTGGGGTGACCTGTGCCACACCTATGATGCGCTGCTGGTGTGTGATGCCGCGGCCTCGCTGGTGGGTAATGATCTGCCCACGGAAGACTGGGCCCTGGACGCGGTGACCTGTGGCCTGCAGAAATGTTTGGCCGGACCGCCGGGTATTGCACCCATTACCCTGAGCCCCGCCTTCGAAGCCCGCATTGGCCGGCGCCGATACGTCGAGGCTGGCATACGGGATGCCTGGGACGAAGACCGGAGCGGTGCGCGCATCGCCTCCAACTACTTTGATCTGCCCATGATCATCGACTACTGGGGCGAGCGCCGACTGAACCACCATACCGAGGCCACCACCATGCTGTACGCGGCCCATGAAGCGGCGCGCATAGTCGTCACCGAGGGCGTTGCTGCCACCGTGGAGCGCCACCGCCTCCACGGTGATGCCATGGCCGCAGGCGTGCGCGGTCTGGGCCTCAGGGTATACGGCGATCAGGCACACAAGATGAACAATATTGTGGGTGTCGAGATTCCTGAACAGGTGGACGGCGAGGCGATACGCGGCACCCTGTTGCAGGACTGGGGCATTGAAATCGGCAGTTCCTTCGGCCCGCTGAAAGGCAAGATCTGGCGCATCGGCACCATGGGCTTCAATGCCCGCAAGGACTGCGTGCTGATGACGCTGGCCGCCCTGGAGCAGGTACTGCGTCAGGCCGGCGTGGCCTGCCCTGCCGGAGGCGGTGTGGATGCCGCCAGTAAGGTTTATCAGAATTCGGGAGCGGCACAATGACCCATGACGTGACCGTGGGCCAGCGCGTACTGGCCCAATGTGATCAACTGGCCACCTTCAGCGATCACCCGGATTATCTGTGTCGGGCCTACCTGACAAGGGAGCACCGGGCGGCCAATGATCAGGTGGCCCAATGGATGCACGCCATCGACATGACCACTTGGGAAGACTCTGCCGGTAACCTGTGGGGCCGGTTCCCCGGGCGCACCGACGGCCCGGCGCTGGTGGTGGGGTCGCACCTGGATACGGTGCGCAACGCTGGGCGCTATGACGGCATGCTCGGGGTGCTGACGCCCCTGGCCGCCCTGGCGGAACTGCATGCGGCGGGAGAAAAGCCTGCCATGCCGGTGGAGATTGTGGCCTTTGCCGACGAAGAGGGCACCCGGTTCGGCACCACCTTGCTGGGCAGTCGCGCCGTCACCGGCCGCTGGCAGTCTGCCTGGCATGACATCGAGGACGCCGACGGGGTGTCGCTGGGACAGGCGCTGGTGGACTTCGGCCTGGACCCGACACGCATGCACGAGGCGGCGCGGAACCCGGCCGATATGGCGGCCTATGTAGAGCTGCACATTGAACAGGGGCCAGTGCTGGAGGCGGAAAACCTGCCGTTGGGTGTGGTCACCTCCATCAACGGGGCGCGCCGATTGCGGCTGTCCCGTGAGGACATCCATCATGCCGATGCCGTACCCTGTGACCCGGACCTGCAGGATCGCCTGGCCCAGGTGCTGACCGGGATCGGTCAGCCGGACTTCCGACTGCCCAGCGGTGCCGGTCACGATGCCATGGCCATGGCGGACATTACCCCGGTGGGCATGCTGTTTCTGCGCTGCGACGGCGGCATCACCCACAATCCGGCCGAGGACGTGCGGGCCGACGATGTGGCCCTGGGCGTCAAAGCCATGACCGTGCTGCTCAGGGAGGGCCTATGAACCTGCAAACAGACAGGACACTGCCATGACGGACAACACAGACTACCCCAGAGACCTGATCGGTTACGGACAGACCGTGCCGCAGGCGAACTGGCCAGGCAAGGCCCGCATTGCGGTCCAGTTCGTGCTGAATTACGAAGAAGGCGCGGAAAACTGCGTCCTGACCATGTGGAACAGCATGATCGGGTCTGGGTGACGCGCCGTGTGGACATTGCCCGCCACTGGCGGGCACACCATCCCTGGCCGGGTGCCTGATCAGGAGGCTTTGCGCCGGTAGCGGCACTGACCGGCGATCCAGGTGCTGTCGACGGCTCGGTCGTCAGCCAGAATCATTAGGTTGAACAATTGCTCGGCCCAGTCGGGCCGGTTCTCCTGCTTGCGCTCCAGCAGCGGGTTGGACGCCGGGTCCAGCACCACAAAATCCGCCTGACGGCCGGGCTCGAAACTGCCGGTTTCGTCCGCCTGGTGCAGCACCCGGGCATTGCCCAGAGTGGCCAGATAGAAGGCCTGCCAGGGGGTCAGGGTCTGCCCGTTCAACTGACAGACCTTGTAGCCCTCCCCCATGGTGGCCAGCATGGACAGGCTGGTGCCACCGCCCACATCCGAGGCCAGGCCTACTCTGATGTCCTGATCACGGGCACTGGCCAGATCAAACAGGCCACTGCCGAGAAAGGTATTGGACGTGGGACAGAAGGCGATTCGGGTATCGGTGTCGGCCACGCGCTGCCGGTCGTGATCATTGATGTGGATGCCGTGGGCCAGCACGGTGCGCGACCCGAGCAGACCGTAATGCTGATACACGTCCAGATAGTCTGAGCGCTCCGGGAACAGCGCCCGCACCCATTCGATTTCTCCCAGATTCTCGGCCCAGTGCGTCTGCACAAAGGCGTCGGGATAGTCCTGTACCAGTTGTCCGGCCACCGTGAGTTGCTCGTGGGTGGACGTAGGCGCAAACCGCGGTGTGATGGCGTAGCGCAGGCGACCCCGGTTGTGCCAGCGCGCAAGCAGGGCGCGGCTGTCCCGGTCGCTGCTTTCGGCGGTGTCCAGCAGGTCCTCCGGGCCGTGGCGGTCCATCATGCACTTGCCGGCGACCAGCGCCATGCCGCGCTGTTCAGCGGCGGCAAAGGTAGCGTCTGCCGACTGCGGATGGGAGGTGCAGAAGACCATGCCCGAGGTAGTGCCATGGGCCAGCAGCAGATCCATGAAGCGCTCGGCCTCGGCGTAGGCCCAGTCGGTGTCGGCAAAGCGGGCCTCATTGGGAAAGGTGTAGGTATCCAGCCAGTCCAGCAACTGGGCGCCGTAACTGGCGATGACGCCCAGTTGGGGCATGTGCACATGGGTGTCGATAAAGCCGGGGACCAGCAGCGCGTCCGGCCAGTGGGTAACCTCGGTGCCGGCGGGCAGTGTGGGCAGCAGTTCAGCGGCATCGCCGGTTTCCACGATGCGGCCGTCGGCAACGATCAGCAGGCCATCGGGTAACCAGACCACAGACTGATCTCTGGGGGTCGGCTCATTGCCCGGGTCATCCAGGCAATACAGAATCGGGCCGCGAAAGGCCTGGCAGGCCTCCGGCCGGTTGGACTCGGACATGGGTTCAGCTTCCGCGGTAGGTGGAGTAACCCCACTGATTCAGCAACAGGGGTACGTGGTAATGGGCTGACAGGTCGGACACCCGGAAGTCGATGCTTATCTGAGGATAAAAGGATTCCTTGCCCTGCTCGGCATACCAGTCGCCGGTGGCAAAGGTGAGGCGATAGGTGCCGCTGTCCAGTGGCTTATCGAACCACTGCATCAGACGGCCGTCGTCGTCGGTGGTGCCCGTGGCAATGGCTGTTTCCTGACCGGGCGGGTCGACCCGTGTCAGCGTCACGGCCACGCCAGCCGCCGGCTGGCCGGTGCCGAGGTCCAGTATGTGGGTGGTAATGGGGCTTTTTTCAGCGCTCATAACAGGGTCTCCAGACGCAGGTGAGTGATCTTGGCCTGTTCTCGGGCCGCATTCTGTATTTCCTCGTCGCGGTCATTGTCTATGCGGGCCTCCAGCAGTGCCAGCATTTCATCGGCTGATTTGCCGGTGGCACAGACAATGAAGATGAAACCGAAACGATCCAGGTACTGATCGTTCAGTGTTTTCAGGCGCTGCAATGTGGCCTCGCTGGCCTGTGCCGCGCCGGATTGTTCGTGGCTGGCACTGGCCTGGATGTCGGCGTACTTTTTCTTCAGGGAGTTTACATCCCCGATGGCCGGCCCCAAAGATGACAACGGCTTGCTCGTGACCGGGATGCACTTCCAGCAGCACCGACACACTGCCGCCGCAACATTGTCCGAGGGTGGCGCCCAGTGGAAAATGCGCCATTTCCGAGGTGCCGGTACCCTCGGCGAGATGCTCTCGGGCACGCTGGGTAATGCGAAACTCCAGATTGCCACCGCCCAGGGTGTCGTAGGTCTGGTCACCGGTCACCACCATCTTGGCGGCGGGTTCGCGGGGTACCGAGCCGGTGACCCCCAGCACGGTGACCAGTACGTAGGGCTCACCGCGACCTTCGCACCGGGCCACGGCCTGATACCAGGTGAGACGTTCATTCATCGGCAACAGCCTCCCGGTTGGCCTCTGCTACCCACTGCTGGCTTTCAGTTACGGCGGCCAGCACCCGTTCCGGTGTCGCCGGTGTGTCCAGCGGGGCGCAGTAGCGGTGGTCCGTGATACTGGCCACAGCGTCGCGCAGGGCGCTCCATACGGAAATAGCCAGCATCAGGGGTGGTTCACCCACGGCTTTCGAATGGAATACGGTGGCCTCCCGGTTGGGGCTTTCCGGCAGCAGTTGCACCCGAAAGTCCGGCGGCTTGTCGGACACCGCCGGGATCTTGTAGGTGGCCGGGCCCGTGGTGAGCAGCCGCCCTTCAGCGCTGTAGACCAGCTCCTCCGTGGTGAGCCAGCCCATGCCCTGGATAAAACCGCCCTCTATCTGCCCAAGATCGATGTCCGGGCTCAGCGAGCGGCCCACGTCGTGCAGGATGTCGGTGCGCACCACCCGGTATTCGCCGGTCAGCGTATCCACGATGACCTCGGAACAGGCGGCACCATTGGCGTAGTAGAGGAAGGGGCGGCCCTGCCCCGCGTCGTGGTCGAAGTGAATACGCGGGGTGGCGTAGAAACCCGAAGACGACAACGGAATCCGGTTCATGTAGGCCGTTTGCACGAAGTCCGCCCAGGGGACCGCCGTATCACCCACATGCACGGTATTGTTCTCGAAGCGCACCGAATCCGGCGATACCTGCCAGTGCTCCGCGGCAAACTCGGTGAGCCCTGCACGTATGGTCTCGCAGGCATTCAGTGCCGCCATGCCGTTGAGGTCCGAACCCGAGGACGCTGCCGTGGGTGAGGTATTGGGCACCTTGTCGGTGCGTGTCGCCGACACCTTGATGCGATCCAGGTCCACCTGAAAGGCCGTGGCCACAACCTGGGCCACCTTGATGTAGAGGCCCTGGCCCATTTCGGTGCCGCCATGGTTTACATGAATGCTGCCGTCGGTGTAGATGTGGACCAGCGCGCCGGCCTGATTAAGGTGCTTGGCGGTGAAAGAGATACCGAATTTCACCGGCGTCAGAGCCAGCCCGCGGCGCAGCACCGGATGGGTACGGTTGAAGGCCTGTATGGCTTGCCGCCGCTGGCGATAATCCGACGACTGCTCCAGTGAGCGCATCAGTTCCGGCAATACATGCTGTTCGATGGTCTGGCCGTATTGCGTCGTATCCCGGCCCGGTCGGTAGAGGTTGTCCAGACACACATCCAGCGGGTCGCGTCCCACCTGACAGGCGATGTCGTCCATGGCCTGCTCGATCACCATCATGCCCTGGGGGCCACCAAAGCCGCGAAACGCGGTATTGGATACCGTGTGGGTCTTGCACCGATGGCCGGTGACACGGGCGTGATCCAGGTAATAGGCATTGTCGGCGTGGAACATGGCGCGGTCCACAATGGCGTCAGACAGGTCGGGAGAAAAACCACAGCGCCCGGCGACCATGATATCGGCGGCGCTGATAACGCCTGTGTCATCAAACCCGATATCCCAGGTGTTGTAGAAGTCGTGCCGCTTGCCGGTCTGGACCATGTCGTCCGGGCGCGACAGGCGGTATTTCACCGGTCGACCGGTGGCCCTCACCAGCAGGGCAGCCACGCAGGCCAGAGGCGCGGCCTGGGTTTCCTTGCCGCCGAAGCCGCCGCCCATGCGTCGCACTTCGGCCTGAATTTCGTGGATGGGCAGGCCCAGCACTTCCGCCACCAGTTTCTGCACTTCCGTGGGGTGCTGGCTGGAGGTGTGAACAAACACCCCGGCGTCTTCCGTGGGCTCCACCAGGCAGGCCTGGCCTTCCAGGTAGAAGTGTTCCTGACCACCGATGTGCTGGCTGCCACTAAGTCGGTTGGCTGCCTGCTTCAACGCACTGTCCGGGTTACCGCGCAGATGTGTTCGACTGGGCCGCACAAAGCTTTGACTGGCCAGCGCCTGCTCCACGGTGATCTGGGCGGGCAGGGGGTCATAGTCCACCCGGGCCAGGCGGGCTGCTTTGCGCGCGGCTTCATGGCTGGTGGCGGCGACGGCAAACAGGGGCTGACCTACGTGTTCAACAAGGCCGTCGGCCAGCACCGGGTCACCGGGGAATACCGGGCCGATGTCGATATGGCCGGGCACGTCCTGGGCCGTGATTACCGCGACAACACCCGGGTAGGCTCGTACTGCCGACAGATCCATGGACAGAATGCGGGCATGGGTCTGTTCACTGTGACCTGCCGCGGCGTGCAGCAGGCCCTCCGGTTCGGGCATGTCGTCAATGTATCGAGCCTGGCCACTGACGTGTTTCCAGGCGCTGTCGTGCTGCACACTGCTGCCAGCGGTGCCGCGGACGCTGTGTGGGGGTTGTGGCGAATTGAGTGGCAGTCTACGCATAGTCGGTCACCGGAAGAGCCTGATCATTGGTCTGTGACGCCAGCCAGGCGCGACGCAACAGATTGCCCGCCACCTGTTGGCGGTAATCCGCCGAGGCTCGGACATCGCTGAGCGGTTTGAAATCGCCCGCCAGCGCCTGTGCGGCATTGTCCAGTGTGGCCTGCGTCCAGGGCTGGCCGAGCAGCGCCGCTTCTGCTGCCGGTGCCCGGGCCGGTGTGGCGGCCATGCCGCCCCAGGCCAGCCGACAGGCCTGCACCCGACCGTCTGTCAGGGTGATATGAAAGGCACCCAGTACGGCAGAGATATCGTCGTCAAGCCGCTTGGAGACCTTGTAGATAAACAGGTGGTCGTCAGGGCCGGGCTTGGGAATATCCACCGCCCGTATGAACTCGCCCGGGCGGAGGTCGGTTTTCCGGTAGTCGAGGAAGAACGCTTCCAGTGGCAGGCGCCGCTCGCCCTGTGGGCCATCGAGTACCAGCTCCGCGCCCAGCGCGATGAGAGGTGGTGGCATGTCGGCAATGGGTGAGGCGTTGCCGATGTTGCCGCCCAGGGTACCGCGATGGCGGATCTGCAGGGAGCCCAGGCGTTTGAGCATGGGTTCAAAGGCGGGCCAGTAGCGGTCCAGTGCCGGGCGCAGGGTTTCGTAGTTGACTGCGGACCCGATGCTCAAACGGTCATCCTGATCGCTGATGGCATGCAGTTCGGAGACCTGTTGAAGACTGATCAGATGGGGCAGTGTTTTCAACTGCTGGGTAATTTCCAAGGCCAGATCCGTGCTGCCGGCCACCAGGCGAGCGTCAGGGTACTGTTCAACCAGGTTGCGCAATTCGGCCAGACTGCTGGGTGCCTTGTACCAGGCGTCGCTGTCCGGGTCGCTGGCTTCCAGAGTCCCGGTCTGATTCTGAATGCGGCTCAGGTGGGCGGTGATATCCGGATGATCAAGGGCCGGCGCATGCTCGTCGGGCGACCAGGTCTGGACCATGGCTTCCCGTCCGGCATCGACAATGGGGCGGTATCCGGTGCAGCGGCATAGATTGCCGGACAGGGCTTCCAGCAGCGTTTCGTCGTCCGCAGCCTGACCCTGTTGAGCCTGGTGCAGCGCAAAGAGCGACATGATGAAACCGGGGGTACAGAACCCGCACTGGGCGCCGTGACAATCCATCATGGTTTTCTGAACCGGATGGACAGGTTGATTTTGCAGGGCGTCCACGGTGATCAGGTGTGCACCCTGAAGACTGCCCACCAGACTGATGCAACTGTTGATGGGCTCGTAGCTCAGTGCACCCTCTGCATTGACGCGTCCGATCACCACCGTACAGGCGCCGCAGTCACCGGAGGCACAGCCCTCCTTGGTGCCTGTGAGGCGCATTTTGGTGCGCAACCAGTCCAGTATGCTCATGTTTGGGTCAAGCTGACTGACTGTCTGGGGCTGACCATTGAGATAAAATTCAATCACGAAACTCTCCACAGTCGCCTGTTTACGCAGGTCTTGTTCAGGGCTGACTCTCTGTATAGCAGACAGCCGGTTCGTTGTCTCGTGATTGACTGCAAAAATCTGACCAACTGGTCAGTCATGCAATTTCAAGGTGGTCAGGCAGAGAAATCAGCCCAGTCTGAACCCGTTGCGACCGCTTTGTTTCATCTCGTAAAGGGCCCGGTCGGCTCGGGCAAAGAGTTCGTCCAGTGTTTCGCCCTGTTTGAGGGTGGCGATGCCCATGCTCAAGGTCAGCGACTGTCCGTCCAGGTCGATGGGCTGTACCGCGTCCTGCAATCGGCCCGCCATCTGTTGCGCTTCGTCGGGCCGTGTGTTGGCAGCAATGATGGCAAATTCATCACCACCCAGGCGTCCCAGCAGATCAGCGTCGCGAACCGTGTTCTGCAGGGCGTCCACCACGGCGACCAGGGCACGGTCGCCACCGGCGTGTCCGAGCGAGTCATTGAAGGGTGTCGGACTGGCTCAGATCAAGGAAGGCTTCATCGGTTTGTCCCAGAATTTCAGTCGCTGTAGCACCCACCAGTTCGCAAACGGCGCGGTTGGCGTAGGTATACCGGCCTTCGATGTCTTTTGTGTAGACATAACCGCCGACGTGATCCAGGACGTGCGCCAGGTGGTCGTGCCGGGGCGAGAGTGTCTGTCGGGTCTCGTTGTTGGTCACTGTGGACTCCTTCATTACAGTCACCTCGTCGGGCGTGAGCACGGGCATGCCCCAATGACCGTACAGGGGATTCAATCAGTATAGTCTGTATTTCGTCATGGGCCACAGGGAACAGGGGCAGCCTCTTTGGACAGCCACCCTGAGCGTACGTCCGAAGGGGCCGCATGGATCCACCCCCACGTCGGATGACGGTCGACGGTCATCTGGCGAACGAGCGTGGTGTCGGCTGTGAAAGTCGCCACTACATTGCGTTCTCGCCTGATGCAGTGTATCGCCTGTTTGCCAGCATCAAAGTTACAAACTTTTACCGATTCTAGAGAATTCAGTGGCATTAACATGCTACACTTTCGCCAAATTTTCAGGGCGTCAGCGCTGGCCACCCGGGTCATTGCATGGCCTGGATGCGTGGCATCCGTCTTTATTATCAATTCGAGGAGTTGTCCATGAGCCAAACGATTGCAGTCATCCGTGGGGACGGTATCGGTCCCGAAATCATGAATGCCACCTTGCGCGTACTTGACGCGCTGGGATGCAACCTGGACTACGATGTAGTCGAGGCGGGCCTGGAAGCGCTGGAAAAGCACGGTGACCTGATGCCCCAGGCGTCTCTGGATACCATTGCCAAGCATGGCGTGGCACTGAAGAGCCCGTTGACCACGCCCATCGGCGGTGGTTTCTCGTCCATCAACGTGCATCTGCGTCGCCATTTCGACCTGTACGCCAATGTGCGTCCGGCCATTACCTTTCCCGGCACCAAGTCGAAATACGAAGACATCGACATCATTACGGTGCGCGAGAACACCGAGGGTGCGTACCGGGCGGAAGGCCAGACACTGTCTGAAGACGGGCAAGTAGCCACCTCCACTATTCAGGTTACCCGCAAAGGGTCCGAGCGCATCGTGCGTCACGCCTTTGAACTGGCCAAGAGCAAGGGTCGCAAGAAAGTAACGGCTGTGCACAAGGCCAACATCATCAAGACGGCCTCCGGCCTGTTTTTGGATGTGGCGCGTGAAATTGCACCGGAATACCCTGATATCGAATTCGAGGAAATGATCGTCGACAACTGCTGCATGCAGTTGGTGATGAATCCTCATCAGTTTGATGTGATCGTGACCACCAACCTGTTCGGCGACATCGTCTCCGACCTGTGTGCCGGTCTGGTAGGCGGTCTGGGTATGGCGCCGGGCGCCAATATCGGAAAGGATGCTGCCATCTTCGAGGCCGTTCACGGTTCTGCTCCGGATATTGCCGGCAAAGGTCTGGCCAACCCCTGTGCGTTGCTGCTCACCGCGGCCGAGATGCTGGACTACCTGGGCATGAACGCGAAAGGCAGTCTGATTCGTGAAGCCATCCGTGCCGTGCTGGTCGATGACCGCAGCAAGGTAACACCGGATATGGGCGGCAGCGGCTCCACCGAGTCCTTCGCCGACGCCCTGGTAGCCTACGTCACCCGCTGAACATGAGGGCCCCGCATTGTACTGAGGGCCCTTGCAATAGTAGGTGCTGCTTTGCTGTGGGGAGGGGCTTGTGACCTAGAGAGCCCCCTGACGCGGCCCCGGCTGCCTTGCCCGCGAACGCTGGCAGACTGCGACCATTGGCTCCGGTCTGCTCAGGTCGGGCGGGGCCAACAACTCGCTGCGCTCAGACAATGGCCCCGCTGTATCCGACCTGAACAGCCCGGACCCAATGGCCCTGCCAGCAAAGATTCGCAACCAATCCGCCGTGTTGACATAGACCATGTCGCCAAAGTTCAGACTGCCGCAGTCCAGGGTGCACATCTCCGGCAATAGTTCGCCAATGGCTTCGTGACGTTCGGCGGGGGTCTGGATGTCAGTGCCCGGTCCGCCGCGTGTCGGGTCCTGGGCGTCTGGCGTCCAGTCACCCCCGCCTCCGGCGGTGAGGTTGATGACAATGTCGGTATCGGATTCACGAATACGCTCAACCACTTCTCGGAAATGATCCACAGAGTGACTGACACCGCCGGTTTCCGGGTCTCTGACATGCAGGTGGGCAATGCTGGCACCGGCCTTGCCCGCTTCTATGGCTGCCTCGGCGATCGCCTTTGGGGTGACGGGAACATTCTGGTTCTTGTCCGTGGTGTCACCAGCGCCGGTTACGGCGCAGGTGAGGATGACGTTGCGATTCATGACAGACTCCATGGTGATTGCATAGGTATGCAGTTTGTCATCATTAATCGGCCAGCAATAAACGCAATACGACATTTGATGTGTTCAAGCCGACATTTTTATTGTCTCAGATTCCCATAGGCCTGAATCGCCCGCGCGGTTATCATGAGAGAACTATCAATGACGGGATGGAGGTCGTGAGACACATGATTGTATGCTGTGGTGAAGCGCTGATCGATATGCTGCCTCGAGAGACAGCTCAGGGGGAGCCGGCATTCTCGCCCTACAGCGGGGGCGCCGTATTCAATACCGCCATCGGTCTGGGGCGCCTGGGCGCTGACACCGGCTTCTGGTGCGGCCTGTCCAGTGACCTTTTTGGCCAGCAGTTGCAGGAGGCCCTGCAGGCCTCGCATGTGGATTCATCCCTGTGCCCAATCAGTGATCGGCCTACCACGCTGGCCTTCGTGTCCCTGAAAGACGGCCAGGCCCAGTACGCCTTCTACGATGAAAATACCGCCTCTCGGCTGGTGACAAAGGAGGAGTTGCCGCAGTTGCCGGGCTCCGTGCAGGCTCTCTTCTTTGGCGGCATCAGCTTGGTGGCCGAACCCTGTGGCAGTGTGCTGGAAGCCTTCATGCTGCAACAGTCAGCACACCGGGTCACCATGGTGGACCCCAATATCCGCCCGTCGTTCATTACCGACGAGTCCGCCTACCGAGATCGCATTCAGCGCATGATGGCGGCCAGCGACATTGTCAAACTGTCGGACGAAGACCTGGCGTGGTTCGAGGGCGACTCCGGCGACTCTCTGGAAACCCAGGTACAGGCACTGCTTGCCCGGGGTACTCAACTGGTCGTGATTACCCGGGGTGGTGACGAAGCCCTGGCCTGGACGCACGCCATCAGCGCCCGGGTACAACCGCCCCGAGTTCAGGTAAAAGACACCGTGGGCGCCGGCGACACCTTCAACGCCGGCCTGCTGGACGGCCTGAACACATTGGGCGCCCTGGACAAGGAACGCCTGACCGCACTGTCAGCAGAAGAACTGGAAAGCGCCCTGAGCCGCGCCGTCTCCGTAGCCGCCGTCACCGTCAGCCGCGCCGGCGCCAACCCACCCTGGGCCAACGAACTCACCTGACCGACCCCTGTGGTGAGCAACCTGAATTGTGGTAAGGAGGCCCTCTGTGGTGAGGAGCTTCTTTGTGGCGAGGGGGCTTGCCCCCGACCATAGGATACCAAAGCCCGGTGGGAGCTTGTGCCACTTTGTGGGGACCCGAAGCAGGGTATGTCTTACCCCATGGGTGCCATCCAGCCCTCTCATGATCAAGGCACAGGCCGCCAGGCCTGCCCCCTCTGCACCTGCCCCGCCAACTGACTGGGTAACGCATGTTCAGCACTGCGACGCTGATACGCCTGGCGGAACCCGCGAGGCGTCACCCCCTTGTGCTGTTTGAACAGACGATTGAAATTAGCCAGGTTGCGAAAGCCACTCAATTCCGCCACCAGATGAATGGGCGTGTTCTGCTGAATCAGCCAGGCACAGGCGTGGCTCAGCCGAACCTGAGTCAGGTACTGATGCACACTCTGGTTCATCTGTCGGCGAAAAAACCGGCTCAGGGTACTCTGGCTCATATGGTGCTGCGCAGCCAGAGTATCCAGCGTCAGGTCCTCAGCGTACTGTCGATGAATGCTGTCGATCAGCGCACTGAGCTGACGTTGCTCCGCCCCCTGAGTATCCAGACTGTGAAACCGAGTAGAGGCCAGTGCCACGGGGTCGGCGTGTTGCAGCGCGTCCAGAATACTCAGCAGCAATGTAAACCGCTGCCGGTGACCGGCCTCCGGCAACTGCTGAAACAGCGGCTGCAATGTATGGCTTACCGACTCCGGCCAGCGGATGCCGCGCCTGGACCGATCCAGAAAGGCATGCAGGTCCGCAAACTCCGGGAACGCCGTACTCAACTGATTCACCCAGTCCTGAGAAAACCAGAGCACATAGACCTGGTGCGGCTGGTCCGGGTCGGAGCGCTGATCGGACGCCCAACTGTGCGGCAGGTTGGGGCCCAGCATCACCAGATCACCGGACTGGTAAGGCTCAATATGGTCGCCGATGTATCGCTCGCCTCGGCTGTTGAGCGTCAGGGTGAGCTCATATTCCGGATGGTAGTGCCACTCGAACGGCAGCGTATCCAGCTCCCGCAGATAAAACCGCCAGGAAGCGCCCTCGGGGTAGCTGATTTTCTCGTAGACCGGTTTCATGATGCCCCCCAAACACCTTCTGCCCCAATGATAAAATACCAGGCAGATACCTATTAGTGACTGGATAATATCAGTTTTGGCGGGGTTTGTATCACATGGTCCCCGTGCAAGGCCTAGTATGTAGGCATCAGTGATCCATCACCCAAGGAGACGATCATGCAACCGGCCATCAAGAACCGATACGGCTTTGGCGACAACCAGCCAGGCAACAACAGCGTGGGCAACCTGTCCACCACCCAGTTGAAAGACATTCAAAAGAACCGCCCCCTGCGAGCCCTGACTGAAGCCGACTGGGCACACTGGCAGACCTATGGTTACGTCGTGGTACCCAACGCCATCAGCCAGGCTGAAGTCCAGCGCACCCGCGACTTCCTTTGGGAATTTCAGGAGATGTCTCCCGACAACCCGGAGACCTGGTATCAGCCCCAGCGTCGTGATCACGCCATGACCGAACTGAACAACAGCGGCATGGTGGAATGCTACAACCATCAGGTGCTGTGGGATAACCGCCAGACACCGCGCGTCTACGACGCCTTTGTGGACATATGGGACCGCGAAGACCTCTGGGTCACCATCGACCGGGCCAACCTGAACCCACCCAACCGTTCCGGCCGCGGCTTTGACGGCTTCATCCACTGGGATGCCAACACCACACTGGATCCGCTGCCCGTGAACGTGCAGGGTGTGCTGGCACTGACCGACACCTCCGAGGCCACCGGCGGTTTCCAATGTGTGCCCGAGTTGTTCAAACACCTTGAGCAGTGGCGAGAGACGCAACCGGCAGACCGCGACCCGTTTTCCCCCGGACAGGACTGCGGCTATCCGGTGGAATTCGTACCCATGAAAGCCGGTGACCTGCTGATCTTCAACAGCCTGCTGGCCCATGGCATTCGCCCGAACACCTCCGACACGGCGCGCATGGCCCAGTACATCGCCATGGTGCCGGCCGAC